>Ga0209979_1000007_pt1 | contig 550532 bp, 566 predicted proteins | sample AnhtaG_FD_183114 | JGI IMG/M metagenome (GOLD analysis project Ga0209979, IMG submission 183114) | Deep subsurface microbial communities from Anholt, Denmark to uncover new lineages of life (NeLLi) - Anholt_01485 metaG (SPAdes) (version 2) | ecosystem: Environmental > Aquatic > Marine >... | reverse complement strand
CGCACGCGATTTGACTGGCTATACAGAATATAAGAAAAAAGTACGTTGGCGATTGTTTCCCGGGATCTTCTAATATCATTCTTTGCCTTGAGTATTCAAATGCTAAGGCTGAAGATTAAATCGAAGTCTTTGCTAGTACTACCTATTGATACCTCAGCTCCACCACTATCGGTTGTAATTCTCATAGAAAATGAGATTGTTTACTAACCCCATCCCCCTGACCCCCTTCCCCTCTAGGGGAAGGGGGAAGTAGTTTTAAGAGGGGGCTTCGCCCCCTCTTTTTTATTCCTCCCCCTCGCCTTTCAGGAGAGGGGGACTAAGGGGGTGAGGTGCAGAAAGTTGAGGTGTCACTAAGGTATTGAACGAGTATAGAAGATTGCACTGCAGTTTCAATCTTGCTACAATTACCCTCGTAGAGCCATGACCGGAGATAAGGCTTTGACGGGGGCGGAGGGCTTTTATTTAGATGGGGAAGATAATGGCGGTTAAAAATAACCCACAGGAGATAGAGAAGAAGTGGCAGCAGCGCTGGGCTGAGGACAGGCTGTATGAGGTTACTGATGAAAGTGCCAAGCCCAAGTGGTATGCCTTAACCATGTTCCCCTATACCTCAGGTGACCTCCACATTGGGCACTGGTATGCTATGGCTCCGTCCGATGTTCACGCCCGATTTAAGCGGATGCAGGGCTATAATGTGCTTCACCCAATGGGCTTTGATGCCTTTGGGCTTCCCGCTGAGAATGCGGCTATCAGCCGGGGCATTCACCCGTTTATCTGGACGATGCAGAACATAGACAATATGCGTCGTCAGCTCAGGAGCATAGGCGCCATCTATGACTGGAGCCGGGAGGTGATTACCTGCCTACCTGATTATTACAAGTGGACGCAGTGGCTCTTCTTGAAGCTATATGAGAATGGTCTGGCTTACCGGGGGAAGGCTCCGGTTAACTGGTGTCCCCGCTGCCAGACGGTGCTGGCTAATGAGCAGGTGGTAGACGGTTTTTGTGAGCGCTGCGGGGCAGCGGTCAGTCGGCGAGATTTGGAGCAGTGGTTCTTCCGCATCACCAAGTATGCCGATGAGCTTATGGAGCACAATAACATTGACTGGCCGGAGCGGATAAGGGTGATGCAGAGGAACTGGGTGGGTAGAAGCGTAGGCACCGAGATTTCCTTCGCCCTTGACCATCCTGGAGTGGAGGAAAAGGAAATCAGGGTATTTACCACTCGTCCTGATACCACCTTTGGCGTTACCTTTATGGTTCTGGCTCCAGAGCACCCTCTGGTGGCCGAACTGACCTCGCCGGATAAGAAGGCTGAGGTTGAACAGTATGTGGTTCGCTCACGGCGCCAGACTGAGGTAGAAAGGCTATCCACCGAGAGGGAAAAGGACGGAGTATTTATCGGGGCTTATGTGGTAAACCGACTTAATGGTGAAAGGGTGCCTATCTGGATTGCCGACTATGTGCTCTTAAGCTATGGAACTGGGGCGGTAATGGGGGTGCCAGCTCATGATGAGCGTGACTTTGCCTTTGCCAAAAGGTATAACCTGCCAATTAGGGTGGTGATTGCCCCACCGGGATGGCGGGGGGAGGAGCTGGAGCAGGCATATACTGAGCCAGGCGTTATGGTGAACTCAGGACAATTCGATGGGCTCCCCAGCCAGCAGGGCATGGAGGCGGTCTCTGATTTTCTGGAGGAGAAGGGCTGGGGAAAGCGAACCGTAACCTACAGGCTTCGCGACTGGCTTATCTCCCGGCAGCGCTATTGGGGGGCACCTATTCCTATAATTTACTGCCCAAACTGTGGCATTGTCCCAGTCCCCGAGGAAGACCTGCCGGTATTGCTACCCGAGGACGCTGAGTTTAAGCCTACTGGTGAATCCCCCTTGAAATACTGTGAGCAGTTTGTCAATACCACCTGCCCGCGGTGCTCAGCCCCAGCCAGGCGGGAGACTGACACTATGGATACCTTTATGTGTTCCTCGTGGTATTTCTTGCGCTATGCCAGCCCCAATTGTGATAACGCTCCATTTGATGCTGACCAGATGAAGTATTGGTTGCCGGTAGACCTTTATACCGGCGGTGCTGAGCATGCTGTTATGCACCTGTTCTATGCCCGCTTCTTCATCAAGGCGCTGCGGGATATGGGGCTGGTTGACTTCGGTGAGCCCTTCACCCGCCTGTTTAACCAGGGGGTTATTATTGTTGAGCGGCAGAAGATGAGCAAATCACGGGGCAATGTGATTACCCCCGACGAGTATGTTTCTGAGCTGGGTGCCGATGCGGTGCGCGCCTATCTTATGTTTGTCGCCCCCTGGGAGCAGGGAGGCGAGTGGAATGACAGTGGCATTAGCGGCACAAGCCGCTGGCTCAACCGGGTGTGGAACCTGGTGACGGGGGGATATAGTGAGAGGGTTGTTGATAGGGTTAGCGGTGACAAAGAGCGAAGGCAGCTCTCTCGTATTACTCATCAGACTATCAGGAAGGTGACCCAAGATCTGGAAAGGCTGCGATTCAATACCATGATAGCGGCACTTATGGAGTTCACCAACTACCTGGCTAGGGTTAAGGAAGTTGGAGCAGTTGTCTCTTCAGCTTGGGAGGAGGCTATAGATACCTTGCTCTTGCTTCTGGCTCCTACTGCCCCTCATCTGGCTGAGGAGCTGTGGCAGCAGAGGGGTCATAGCTATAGCATCCATAATCAAAGCTGGCCCAAGTGGGATGAGGAGCTGGCTAAAGATGAGGAAATTACCCTGGTGGTTCAGGTCAATGGCAAGTTGCGTGACCGGATTGTGGCGCCAGCGTCTATCACTGAGGCTGAAGCCAGGCAGGCAGCGCTGGAATCACAGCGAGTAAAGGCTTACCTGGAGGGCAAGGAAGTTATCAATACAATATATGTCCCTGGGAGGCTGGTAAACCTGGTGGTGCGGTAAGGAGAGTCAAAGAGAGGCGAAGCCTCCGAATATTATAGGGAGTTTAAGAGGGACGAAGTCCCTCTTCAGAGAAAATCTTCCCCTTCCCCTTTCTAAGGGGAAGGGGATAAAGCGGGTTCCCAGGAAAATCGAAGATTTTTCTGGGTGCTTAAAGGGGATAGGGTTACCTAATGAAGATTGCATTTATTGGTGGTGGGGTTATGGGGGAGGCGATGTTAGCCGCTGTTCTGGATAAAGGGCTGAGCACACCACAGGCTGTCTCGGTTAGCGATGTTGATGAGGCTCGTCGTAAGCATCTGGAGCAGAAATATGGTGTAGCGGTGACGGGTAGTAATCGGCAGGCGGCAGAGACCGGTGATGTAGTGGTCCTGGCTATTAAACCGCAGAATTTGGCCGAGGTAATGACTGAGCTTGGTGGTCAGCTTAAGCCGGCACAACTGGTGCTATCTATTATCGCCGGGGCAAGAATCGATACCTTGTCTCTGGGGCTAAAGCATGGTTGTATAGTTCGGGTTATGCCCAATACCCCGGCCCAGATTGGTGAAGGGATGAGCGTGTGGACGGCTACGGCTGAGGTAACCGAGCAGCAAAGGGGATGGGCTGGTGCTATTCTTGGGGCTATGGGCAAGGAGATTTATGTTGATGATGAAGGGTATATCGATATGGCTACGGCGGTGAGTGGCAGCGGTCCGGCTTATTTCTTCCTTGTTGTGGAGTCGCTGGTTGATGCCGCAGTAGAAATTGGTCTCCCCCGGAACATGGCTCGGGAGCTGGTGCTGCAGACTATGCTGGGCTCGGGTCACTTTATTCAGAAGTCGGGCGAAGAGCCGGCTGAGTTGCGAAGAATGGTTACCTCCCCCGGTGGCACCACTGCTGAGGCCCTTCTTCACCTTGAGAAGGGAGGGTTCTCTCGGCTACTCATTGAGGCGGTCGAGGCTGCCTATAATAAAGCCAAGAGATTAGGGGGGTAGTCAATAACCCATAGTTCGCTATCCTTCTGCTTCAACCGATTTGCTAATATTGCCCTGAACTTATATCATATGCAGATTACGGTGAAATTTTGCCATAGGGTTCATATGAGGAAAAGGCACTCACAATTGCTGGGGCTGGTAATTATCTTGTTGCTTGTGCCATTTGCCTTGGTGCCAGCCCAGGCACAGGCCGAGGCCGAACCTGAGGCTGATGCCTGGACTAGTTATCCCATCCCCCAGAAGGGCGAAGAGGGTGGTTGGCTTCTGACCGGTGGCGAAACTGGCGTTACCGCTATCTATGTTGCCTATGATGGCACTATCTATGCTGCCACCGAGGAAACATCGGGTTCACCCTTAGATGGCTATAACCTGTTTAAGTCCACCGATGATGGCTATACCTGGATACCATTGTGGGAAATACCAACCAGTGATAAGCCAGCTAGTGCCACTGCTGCTTCAAAAATCATAGCCCTACTCCTGCCACGGTGGGAATACACTGATATTTTATACCTGGCGACTCAGTACAATGTATATAAGTCCACTGATGGCGGTGAAAATTTCACCATGCTGCCACCAAATCCCGGTGGGGCGGGCAGCAGTAATGTGGAAATTACATCGCTTGATGTTACCTATTACCATGATAACCATTGGGTATTGGTTGGCTCCCATGATGCCGATGATGACGATTACGGGGGTGTTTATTTCTATGATGAGTCTGAGATATTTACCCCCTGGGCTGACCTGCGGGTTGGCAATGCTCCCGCTGGCACCAGGTATGACGTCCTTGACGTTGCCTTCTCCCCCAACTTCGCCGATGATATGCAGGTGGTAGCCGTGGTAACTGATGAGAAAGATACTATTGTTACCACCAAGCTCGACTACTCAGACTGGGGTGCCACCATTGGCGATGCTACCCTTGGTTTCCCATCCACCGGCGGTTGCCTTGCCTTCCCCGCCGACTATGACTCATCAGATGTAGAAGATAAGTATATCCAATATATAGGTCTTAATGCTGGAGAGGCTAGCGCTGTCTATATGGTAATAGGCTATGAAACGCCCGATAGTTCTGAGGCTTTGCTCATGTTTATCCTTGACTCAACTAAAGCGATACATAGTATAGCTGTTGCTGGCGAAGCCTATAATGCCACCATCGTCGCTGGTTTAATTAATGGAAATGTCTTATCCAACGGTCGTGCAAGCTATACCCCGCCATCGGTAACCTCTCCCGCTGGTAATGCCTGTGTGGCTCTGGGTGGGTTTTACTCCTCTGGCTATGTTGTCTATGCTGGCACCTCTGGCATCAACGGTGGCTTTGCCCGCAGTGTTGATAGCGGGGACAGCTTTGCCCAAACAGCATTTATCTGTGATGACCTGCAGACTATCACTGACCTGGCTGTGTCGCCAAACTACGCTAACGATGGCACAATATATATGATTACCAAGGGGAACTCTGATAGGCAGATACTGTGGCGCACCACCAACAGCGGCGCAACCTGGGATGCGGTATTAACTGAGGGTCAGGTCATAGGTTCAACAGTAACCCTGCTCGAGTTTGATAAGGTAGCTATCTCGCCCCTTTTTGCCTCAGATACTACGGTTTTTATCTGTGAAAAAGGAGATGCCCCCAATATATGGAGGTCAACCGATAACGGCTTCCACTTCTCACCCCTGCCCAGTAAAAGTGGCACCACCTTCACCATCAATGCCTGGGCAATGGTTGATAATAGGGAGATAATGGTTGGTGATAGCGATGGCAATTTTTATAAGACAACCGACGACCGGCTCATCTGGAGGCCGGCGGTGGCTACTGGCTTATTCAGCTTTAGCTCTATGGCTCTATCTCCAGACTATGAGGATGATAGCACCATCCTGGCCGGGGGCAATGATGGCGAGGTTTATCTCTCCACAGATGATGGCGAGACCTGGGAGCAACTGACTATTTCAGCTACCGGTCTAGGTGCTGGTACCTTGGTGACATTCTCCCCGTTCTATGCCGATGATAAGACTATCTATGCTACCGATTCAGCTACAGATACCGGTATTCTACGACTCGTTGTTAATACCGATAGCGACTGGGAGCGAATCGACCAAACAAACCCAAGCCGAATTGAAGAGGTTACCAAGGCAGATAAAGTCAATATAAGTGGTCTTCAAGTAGTTGACGATGGTAATAGCTTGAGTGTGCTCTACGCCACTGAGTCTGACCCAGTGGAGGCTCGCATAATCGGGGTCACCCCCGCTCAAGGGGGTGTGGCTCGCTGTCTCAATCCCACTGCTGCCCTCTCTCCAGCCATTGAAGCCCCTGTGTTTGAGGTAGTGAATACCGACCTGGCAGCGGGGGTTACACTATCCGGTTTATGGCATGCCCAAGGCTCTCATACCCTGTGGTCTATTGATACTGCTCCCGCTTTTGCTGTTCCTCCTGCCCCCATGGTTCTTTACACCTATGAGGATACCCTTACCGTGCCGCTAGAGCTTGCTTCACCAGATGACGGAGCTTGTTCGGGCAGAGGGACAAGCTGTGAGGTTTCATGGGATTCTATTAGCAGTGCCTCATCATACAATTTGTGGTATGACATTTTCCCCAGCTTCAAGCAATCTCCTGTCCAAATAAATTCTGAGGTGGCAAATACCAGAATCTCTGGTCTGGATATTGGTAACACCTACTACTGGAGGGTGAGGGTAGGTGAGGCAGGCGATTCAACCTGTGTGCCCGGCGCCACTATTACCTTTGGCGCACCTGCGCTTAGCCGTTTCTCCACCAGTTGGTCATTCACCACTGCCCTCGGCGGTGCCCAATGGTCGCCATTTGGCACCGCCACTGGGGTAGCTCCACCGCCTGGGGCTACCAATGTGCCGATAAGGCCTTCATTTGCCTGGAATCCGGCTGAAGGGGCTACCGGCTATGAGTTTGTGCTGTCCAGAGATAGTGAGTTCTCAGATGTGGTCATTGCCCTGACTGATGCTGACGCCCTATCCACTACTGTCTGGGCATGCAGCCAGGATTTGGATTATGACACAACTTATTTCTGGCGGGTAAGGGCTATCAGTGTTACCGGTCAAAGCAGGTGGGGGGTTGGGGTGTTCACTACCGGGGCGGCGCCGAAGGCGCCGCCCCAACCTTCCCAACCTTCTTCTCCCCCAGCCACAACATCCCAGCCAGGGATTCCTATATATTTCTGGGTGGCGCTGGGCATTGGTGTAGCTCTGGTTATAGTAGTGCTTGTGCTCATAGTAGCAACATTAAGGGCGAGGCTCTAGCTTGGTAAAGATGGAGTTGACTTTCAACTGGCAACCGCTCTAAAATTTAAGGCTTCAAGCGGGAAGGAGAGGATGATTAAGATGAAGAGCTGGCGAATGGTAGCTATTTTATTGCTGTGTCTGGTTTTAGCTGGAACTGCGGCTTGTGGGGGCGAACCAGAGGAGGCTGAGTGGCAACTGAGTGAGGTGGTGCGGGGTGACTTGACGGTTAGCGTCAGTGGCAGTGGTAACATAGGTGTTTCCGATGAGGCGAGTCTGGTTTTTGGCAGTGGCGGCAAGGTGGACAAGCTCTATGTTGAGGAAGGTGATAAGGTCAGTAAGGGTGATGTGCTGGCCAAGCTTGATACCGGCGCTCTGGAGCTGGCTTTAGCTCAAGCAGAGGTAGCCCTGGAGCATGCTGAATATAATCTGAATCAGCTAGAGGATGTACTACATGCCTCGCAAGACAGGGTAGACATAGCTGAGTCAGAGCTTAAAGCGACTGAGCAGGCTGTTGCCCAGGCGCAGAAGCAGTTGGATGAGGCAACTATCACCGCTCCATTTGACGGGCTAGTAGCTGCTATGTATGTTAAGGAAGGCGATATTACTCCATCCCCTACCATGTCCTCTATGCCCGTGGTCTATCTAATTGACCCCACCAGCATGGAACTCAGTGCTGAGGTAGATGAGATAGATGTCCCAGGGGTAAAGCCAGGTCAAAGAGCTATTATTGAGGTAGATGCATTGCCTGATGAGCAGTTTGAGGGCGTGGTTACTCTGGTCGGCTCACTGCCAGTTGTGGAGGCTGGTCTGGTGCTATATAAGGTCAAAATTGGCTTTGATGTCCCCGAGGGCTCAGAGCTGAAGGTTGGCATGAGTGCCACCGCTGACATCATAATCCACCAGCGGAACAACGTTTTGCTGGTGCCAGACCAGGCTGTTGAGCGCGATAGCCAGGGTAATCCTATGGTTTGGGTTAAGAGCGGCGAGCAGATTGAGGAGAGGTCTGTAGTTATCGGTATAAGCGATGGTTTTCAGACTGAGATTGTGGATGGGCTGGTTGAGGGCGAGATAGTGATGATAGAACAGCGAGCCAAGCCAGAGCCAACTGGAATGGGTTGCGCTTTGGCTGAATGAACCTCAAAGATATTAGCTATCATAGGTTAGTGACATGATTGAGCTGGAAAATGTGACCAAGGTTTACCGAATGGGCAAGGTAGAGGTCTATGCCCTCAGTGGGGTAACCTTGTCCATCAAACAGGGTGAGATGATTTCTATCATCGGTGCCTCAGGCTCGGGCAAGTCTACCTTGCTACATGTCATCGGCTGTCTGGATAAACTTACCTCGGGTAGATATGTCTTTGAGGGGGCTGATGTCAGCCGGCTTAATGATAATCAGCTAGCTGAGATGAGAAATAGAAAGTTTGGCTTTGTCTTTCAGGAGTATAATCTTTTATCCCGTGCCACTGCCTTATCCAATGTAGAGCTTCCCCTTATCTACGGCGGTAACCGTCATAAGCGCCAGCGGGCTATGGAGGCTCTGGAGCGGGTGGGACTGGGACCAAGGGCTAAGCATAAACCCACCGAGCTATCAGGTGGCGAGCAACAAAGGGTGGCTATAGCTCGGGCACTGGTCAATAACCCAGCCCTCATTTTAGCCGATGAGCCTACTGGCAATCTTGATAGTGCCTCCACCGCCGAGATTATATCTGTTTTCCGTCAGCTCAACCGGGATGGCATCACTGTAGTCATAGTTACCCATGAGGCGGATATAGCCTCTCAGACCCAGCGCACCATTCATCTCCATGATGGGGAGATTGTCAGCCAATGAAGTTTGTTGAATCGTTAGCTATCGCCGTAAGGTCTCTATTAGCCAACAAGTTGCGCTCAGCGCTAACCATGCTGGGTATGATAATCGGCGTCGGCGCCGTTATCGTTCTGATGTCCGTAGGGGCGGGTCTCCAAAATATGATTACCTCCACCTTTGAAGAGCTAGGCAGCAACTTGCTCTTCGTGCAGCCCTCAAATCCAGAAGCGCCAGGAATGGCCGCATTAGCACCTGGCTATGCCACCGCCAGTCTTACTATGGATGACGCTGAGGCTATGAGACGCATCCGCTCGGTGATAGCCGTAAATCCGACCAACGAGAACTTTGTTAAGGTAATAGCCGGTAATGAAAGCACGACAACCGTGATAGAGGGTAGCACTCCCGAATTTCAGCAGATGTATGATTTTACCATGGCGTCGGGGCAGTTTATTTCTGAGGTAAATGTGGGCAGGAGGGATATGGTGGTGGTACTGGGGAGTAAAACTGCTGAAGACCTCTTTGGCAGCGATGACCCTGTCGGTCAGCAGGTCAAAATGAGGGATAAACGGTTTACCGTCATCGGTGTCATGGAGTCCAGAGGTATGTCATCTTTCGGGTTCAGCTGGGATGAGATGGTGGTGACACCAATAACCACCTTTCAGGCCCGGCTATTCTCTCAGAAGACGCCCAGCGGGCAAGACGCTGTTCAGTCAATCGCCGTTCAGTTGTCCAGCGTTGAGGTGATGGATGAGGTAACAGAAGAGATTGAGACGCTCTTAAGGAAGCGCCACCGCATCGCTGAGGATGAGGACAACGATTTCGCCGTTGTTAACTTGGAGCAGATGCTCGGCACATTTGAGACCATAACCCTTGCGCTAACTGTATTTCTGGGACTGATTGGGGGTATCTCCCTGCTGGTGGGCAGTATCGGTATCATGAACATTATGCTGGTTTCGGTAACCGAGCGAACCAGAGAGATAGGTATTCGTAAGGCAGTCGGAGCTAAGCGGAGGGACATCTTACTTCAATTCCTAATTGAGGCAGCTATGCTCAGTCTGGTTGGGGGTGCCATCGGGCTGACCGGTGCCTGGCTGGTGGCACAGGGAATCTCTCTCATCGACCTTGGTGGATTCAGAATCAACGCTGTGGTCTCACCACTTATTGTAACTGTGGCGGTCTTAGTCTCAGTCTTCATTGGTCTGGCATCTGGCATATACCCGGCAATGAGGGCAGCCAGACTGAACCCTATTGACGCCCTGCACTACGGGTGACGGAGATTTATGAATTGGCTTGATATTGTTATTCTGGTGGCTATAGCTATTGCCATCTTTTTGGGACTGAGGATTGGGATTATTAAAGCTGCTTTATCCCTTGCCGGGTTAATCATTGGCGTAATCCTGGCCGGGCGCTGCTATATCCCCTTTTCCCAGCAGCTAACCTTTATTCCTCAGGATAGCGTAGCCAAGATTGTTGCCTTTGCCATTATACTAATTGGAGTGATGATAATTGCTGCTGTGCTCGCCTGGTTGTTGAAATGGGCTGCCTCGGTGATGATGCTGGGCTGGATCAATCGCCTCGGTGGCGCTGTCTTCGGTTTGGTGCTGGGGGCGATATTCTGTAGTGCCCTTTTAGCCATGTGGGTCAAGTTTGTCGGCATAGACGGAGCTATTGCTCAATCAACGGTGGCTCCTATATTATTAGACCGCTTCCCTATGGTGCTGGCGCTGCTTCCCGGTGAGTTTGACACAGTACGCTCTTTCTTTCAGTGATGGGTTATGCTTTACCTTGAAACTTCTTTCTCAGGGCTGAAGCCACGTGTTTGGGGACAAGGTCATCAACATCGCCGCCCAGGCTAGCTGCTTCCTTAAGCAAACTGGAGCTGAGAAACTGGTATTCCACCCTTGGCATTAGACAAACCAGCTCTAGCTCAGGAGAAAGCTTTTTGTTCATCATTGCCATGTCAAATTCCCTCTCAAAGTCGGTAGTCATTCTCAGCCCTCGCACCATAGCCTGTGCCTTTACCCTGTTGGCAAAATCAACGGTCAGCCCCCTAAAGGATTCCACCTCAACATTGGGCAGGTCGGCTATCGCTTGCCTTATTAATTCCACCCTCTCTTCAGTAGTGAATAGAAGGGGCTTATTGGGGGTCTCATAGACACCGACGATTAGCTTTTCAAAAATCTTAGCTGCCCTGGTGGCGATATCAAGATGCCCGTTGGTTATTGGGTCGAAGCTCCCCGGATAGATAGCAATGCTCAAGGCTTGCCCTCCTTTTGGTATACTATAATGCAACTATCACCATGACGGCGCTCTTTTAGGGCGTGCAAGGTGGCATAGGTTGAATTTAGGGGGAGGTGGGGGGAGTGCGTTACCACTACGATTGAATCTGCCCCGACTAGTTTAGAGGTTGCCAGTTGCCGCACCAAGTTGCCTATAGAGGAATCAGAATAAGGCGGGTCCATCAGTATAATGCTATACTCCTCCTCAAGAAAGGAAATCGCTTTAGCCACACTACAGCAATAAATGTGAGCCTGGGCGGAAAGCTTTGTCTTTTCCAGATTTTGCCTGATTATACTGCAACATCGTGGCTCCTGTTCAACAAAGTCAACCCAATCGGCACCGCGAGACAAGGCCTCGATACCTAGGGCTCCGCTACCAGCGAATAAATCAAGCACTCGTAACCAATCGCTGGTGGTAGTTTCCAGGATAGAGAAAATTGCTCCCCGGACTAAATCTGTCGCCGGGCGAGTAACAGTCCCCCTTGGCACTTTAAGTCGGTGTCCTTTTGCCTTGCCAGCAATAACTCGCATCAGTTCAAACTGCCTTGCTCCTGGATAATAGCTAGTTCTAGCCTATATTGTCAATCTTCCTTACTCGTCCAGTACATTAGTGGCACCTCAACTTTCTGCACCTCACCCCCTTAGACATTTACTTAGCAACCCTCCCCCTTTGTCCCCCTCCCTTACAAAGGGAGGGGGGAATTGGTTATATAAGAGAGGCTTCGCCTCTCTTTGACTCTCTATTCTCTGGGGTGTTTAAGAGGGGCGCTAGCCCCTCTTTACAAAATCTTCCCCCTTCCCCTCTAGGGGAAGGGGGTCAGGTCGAAGACTCTTCGAGGGGATAGGGTCAATGCCACAGAGAAACGAAACATGATAATCTGTGTCACTAATCTATCTGAACTAGCTCATCTTCCTTATCAACTCTTGCACCTTGGCTTGGGCGTCTTTGGTTATCGGACTACCATGCCCAAAGCATAGAATGTCAAAGTCTAGCTGGGCAATCCGTTTTACCGAATCTACGGCTTGTGATAGGTCGGTGCTAACCATTTTTGGTGGCAGCCGGATGCCTCTAAAACGATTATTCAGGGCATCGCCCACCATAAGCAGCCTCTTTTTGGGGGAGAAGAGACTGATGCTGCCCGGGGTATGTCCCGGTGTATGGATAACCTGGAGACCGCCTAGCGGGCTAAATACCTCTCCACCTTCCACCTGGATATCAACCTCGCTCGGTTTGACATAGACCAATGGTCTAAACAGGGAAAAGGGAGGGATGTGCAGTAGCTTTGTTATCACCCTGGGATAGGGCAGCTGGTTCTCATCAGCGCTTGTATCAGCTTTATGAAGGACAACCTTTGCTGGGGTAAACCTTTTAAGCTCAGCCAATCCACCGGCGTGGTCAAGGTGATTGTGAGTGAGGATAATGAGGGTGATTTCTTCAGGAGAGCGCCCCAGGCGACGGATGAAGTTTACTATATGGCGAGCGCTACCGCGAAGGCCGGTGTCAATGAGGGTCAGCTCTGCCTCGGCAATCAGTATTATATTGGTGGCTCTTAGGGTTATTTGATAGACATGGGGGATAATTTCCACGGTGTTGCCATTATAATACTTTGTCATTGAGATAAGGTCAACAATATAGATGTTTGAGATTGTTTGGAACCTATCCCCCTGCCCCCTTCCCTTAGTAAGGGAAGGGGGAGTGTAAGTAAGAGAGAGGCTTTGCCCCTCTCTAAATCTCTTCCCCCTCATGCAAGGAATACATATCCATATCACGGAGAGGGGGATAAAGGTCGAAGACTCTTCGAGGGGTGAGGTTAATAGACAATCTAATGTCTAGACCTCTTGCCCTCAAAAAGTCAGATGTGATATACTGGTAGCCGTTGTTATGAAATAGGGAGGAAGATACTTGCTGGCAAACTATGGCTACATCGGCTTACTTCTTGTAGTTGCCATTTTCTTTGCCGTTACCACTATTCTTCTCCCCCTTTCTCTCAGATTTATCCACATCGTTCCCCACAAGTCTAATCCTGTCAAAAGCTCTACCTATGAGTGTGGTATGGAGACCATAGGTAAGGCATGGGTTCAGTTTAATTTCCGCTATTATTTTTATGCCCTGGTGTTTATTGCCCTCGATGTCCTGGTTGTTTTCCTATACCCGTGGGCGGTTGAACTAAGAAAACTGGGGCTTTTCGGCTTTATCGGGATGCTTGTTTTTATCTTCATTATTGTTGTCGGCTATATCTACGCCTGGAGGAAGAAGGTTTTGGAATGGAAGTAGGCGATGTTTATTCTAGTAGGCAGCTTGATGAGGCTGAGGGTGAGGCAATAGAGTCGCTTAAGGCACACTGCCGGCAGCCTATTCCAGACCCCGATGAGTGGTTGGAAGAGGAACTCAAGCGCAATATCCTGCTGACCTCACTAGATGCTATGCTCAACTGGTCACGGCGCTCTTCAGTTTGGCCAGTAAATTTTGGCTTGGCTTGCTGTGCTTTTGAGATGATTGCTACTGCCGCCTCTCGTTTTGATATCTCTCGTTTCGGTATGGAAATCTTTCGCGCCTCACCACGCCAGGCTGACCTGATGATTGTAGCTGGAACGCTGACCTGGAAGATGGCGCCGCAGTTAAGGCGAATCTATGACCAGATGCCTGAGCCCAAGTGGGTGCTGGCTATGGGGGCATGTGCCATTAGTGGTGGCACCTTTGCTCAATCTTATTCAGTGGTGCCAGGGGTTAACCGCATTGTCCCGGTTGATGTCTATGTGCCCGGCTGTCCCCCCCGCCCCGAAGCCCTGCTTTACGGCATAAGGATGCTACATCACAAGATATCCAAAATGAGTATCGCCACAGAAGGTAAATAGAGGATGACAGTAGCCCTTTCTGGTGAGGAAATAGCCCCTAAAATAGAGGAACATTTTCCAGGGAGCATTGCGGAATCTAGCCAACAAAGCCTGGTGGTGGACAAGGAGTTCCTATTAGCGGCAGCCACTTATTTGAAGACCACACCCGGGCTTGACTTTGATTACCTCACCAGTATTACTGCTGTTGATTACTATGACTACTTTGAGGTGATTTACCAGCTAACCTCACTACAGCATAATCATAGCCTGGTGGTGAAGACCCGATGTTACGGTCGGGACAACCCCACCCTCCCCTCAGTGGTTGGTTTGTGGCGGGGGGCTGATTTTCAGGAGCGGGAGATTTACGACCTTATGGGGATTAGTTTTGAGGGGCACCCCAATCTGAAGCGCATCTTCCTCTGGGAGGGGTTTAAGGGACATCCATTGCGTAAGGATTATTTATAAGGAGATTTTCTAGCAACCTATCCCCCTGCCCCCTGCCCCCTTCCCTTACCAAGGGAAGGGGGGTAAAGAAAGGGGAGCAAAGCCCCCTCTCTAGAGACTCTTCTCCTTGGGGAGAGAGGGTTAAAAGGAGAGTCAAAGAGGGGCGAAGCCCCTCTTCAGAAAAAATCTTCCCCTTCCCCTTTCCAAGGGGAAGGGGATACAGGGGATGGGGTTCTAAAAATCTAAGGGGCTGAGGTAGATGAAAATTTCACCCCTTTGGAGGAGGAAAGGTTGAAGGAGAGTTAAAGAGAGGCGAAGCCTCTCTAAAGTCTCTTCCCCCTCTCCTTTCAAGGAGAGGGGGATAAAGGGGGTGAGGTTAATAAATAGTTTCATTTATGAACGCTGGTAAAAAAATGGCGCTTAAAACTGAACCCTTTGTTATCAATATAGGTCCCCAGCACCCCAGCACCCACGGGGTGTTCAGGATAAGGCTGACCCTTGATGGGGAAGTCATTGTAGATGTGGAGCCAGTTTTGGGCTATCTACATCGTGGGATTGAGAAGCTGGCTGAGGGGCGAACTTATACCCAAAATATCCCCTTTACCGATAGGCTGGATTATCTGGCATCAATGAGTAATAATCTGGCTTATGTTCTGGCAGTGGAGAAGCTGGCTGGGATTCCTGTCCCTGAGCGGGCTGAATACCTTCGGGTTATCATGGCGGAATTGCAGCGCATCGCCAGTCACTGCATAGGTGTTGGCGCTTTTTTGAATGATTGTGGCGCCTTCATGACCCCCTTCCTATATATGTTCCGGGAAAGGGAAAAGATTCTAGACCTGTTTGAGATGGTCTGCGGTCAGCGGCTAACCTATAACTATATGCGGGTTGGTGGAGTTAGCCAAGACATTCCTGAAGAGTTTCTACCCGCCCTGGATAAATTTGTTAAGGTAATGCCCGGTTTCATTGATGAATATGACCAGCTTCTGGCTGAGAACGAGATATTGCTGGCTCGTGCCAAGGGTGTAGGCATTCTGCCCCGGGAGCTAGCTATAAATATCTCTGCCAGCGGTCCTGTGCTCCGTGCCAGCGGTGTTAAATGGGATATTCGTAAGGCAGACCCTTACTCTATCTATGACCGCTTTGAGTTTGATATACCGACTGGCAGCGTGGGTGACTGCTATGACCGTTACCGGGTGAGAATTCAGGAGATGAGGCAGAGTGTGCGCATCTTAAAACAGGCTATGGAGCAGTTGCCTCAGGGTGAGGTGAGGAGTGATGTGCCCCATCTAATCCGCCCACCGGTAGGTGAAGCCTATGGGCATATTGAAGCCCCCAAGGGCGAGCTTGGCTTTTATCTGGTGTCAGATAATTCTATTGCTCCCTATCGCTTTCACATCAGGGCGCCAACCCTGATCAACCTAACCGCCCTTGGCGATATGATGGTGGGGTGGAAGATAGCCGATGCCATAATTATCTTTGGCAGCATTGATATTTGCCTAGCCGAGGTGGATAGATAGTGGCAGTAAATTTCCTAGCACCCTCACCCCTCAAAGAGTCTTCGACCTTTATCCCCCTCTCCTCGAAGAGTCTTCGACCTCAAGGGAGAGGGGGGAGACGAGAAAAAGAGGGGATAGCGCCCCTCTTAGACACCCTGAAAAGGAGGTAAATGCTAAAGGGGAGTGAAAGAGAGGCGAACCTTTCTTGAATAACTAATATCTTTCCTTTGTTAAAAGAAACAGGGGATAGGGTTAATAAGCGATGTCTATATTTAATCCCAGTTTGAATCTATTTAATTGTTATTTAGAAGCGTTACCCCCTGATTGGCCGGGAGGCTTTTGGCTCCATTTGGGAGTGTTTGTAGTTATTATCCTGGCTTTTGTTATGGCTATGATTATGGGTTTTATCTGGTTTGAGCGCAGAGGGTTGGGACGTTTTCAGGTGCGTCTCGGTCCCAACCGGGCTGGACCCTTCGGCCTTCTTCAGCCAGTGGCTGATGCTATTAAGATATTGATTAAGGAGGACATTATCCCGGCTAAAGGTGATAAATGGGTTCACTGGCTGGCTCCAGTGGTTGCCTTTGTCCCGGTATTGATGATTTTTGCCGTGGTGCCATTTCAGGATGGGGCGCTACTGGCTGATCTCAATATAGGCATCCTTTATGTGGTAGCTATTAGCTCGGTTAGTGTGATCGGGATATTTATGGCGGGGTGGGGCTCCAATAATAAATTCTCCCTTATCGGTGCCATGCGCACTGTAGCCCAGGCAGTGAGCTATGAGATTCCGCTGGTGCTTTCCATTATCGGTGTGGTGCTAATCGCTGGTTCCCTATCTATGAATGAAATTGTAAAGGCACAGAGCATACCATTCATTTTATTGCAGCCATTGGGCTTTCTTATCTACTTTATTGGCGCTTGCGCCGAGATTAATCGCACCCCGTTTGACCTTCTGGAGGCTGAATCAGAGATTGTGGCCGGTTATCACACCGAATACTCAGGGATGAAGTTTGCCCTGTTTTACCTGGTGGAATACGCAGAAGCCCTGGCTATCTCAGCTATAATTACCACCCTTTTCCTTGGTGGCTGGAGGGGACCGGTGTTGCCCCCCTTCCTATGGTTTCTGATTAAGGTAATTGCCGTATTTTTCCTGATTTTCTGGGTGAGGAGCACCATACCACGCATCAGAGTGGACCAACTGATGGCATTTGCCTGGAAGTGCCTGCTGCCTCTAGCTTTGATTAACCTGTTTATTACTGGCATAGAGGTGGTGGTCTTGCCTGAAGCTCTACCCTGGACGATTATATTTTTGAACCTGGCTATAATGGCGGTATTGATAGTTGTATGGTCTAAATTCTTCCGTTTAGGAGGGGGAAGGGTTGAGGTTTGAGCGGTATGGTATTGGCATAGCCAAAGGCATGGCGTTAACCTTTAAGCACCTGTTTCGCCGGCCGATTACTACCCAATACCCTGAACAGAGGCTGGTTACCTCTCGGCGGATTAGGGGTAATGAGCTTGTCTGGGACAGGGAGAAGTGTACTGGTTGTGCTACCTGTGCCAAGAGCTGCCCTCAGGGTGCTATCCAGATTATGACCTCAGTTAGTGCCGAGGAAAATAAATATGCGGTCGAGAAGTTTGAGGTGGATACTGGGTACTGCATCTTTTGTGGCTTGTGTGTTGAGGCTTGCCCTTATGAGGCTTTGTTTATGGGTTATGCCTACGAGCGAGCAAAGTATCGCCGAGGTGAACTGGTGCTGGCTAAGGAGGACTTACTGGCATCGGAGGAGAGGAAACCCAGTGGTTATGCCCGCCCCAAAATTGAGGTCACCTTACCTCAGCAGACTCTGCTTCTGGATAGGGATAAGGTGAGAAAGTGATGGGACTTGACATTGCCTTTTGGATACTGGCTATAGTCGGTATAATAGCTGCTTTAGCCGTAGTTTTGCTTCGTGATGTCTTCCGAGCCGCTCTCTCCCTGGTTCTTTGCTTCCTGACTGTGGCTGGAATCTATATCACCCTCAGTGCCGACTTTCTGGCAGCAGTGCAGGTTCTGATTTATGTTGGTGCTATATCGGTATTGATTATCTTAGCCATTATGCTGACCAGAGAGGTTCAGCGGGGTAGTCCTTCCAATAGACTCCGAATTCCGGCTTTCATTGTTGCCCTGTTATTCTTCGGGGGGGTAACTTTTGCCATGCTTAATACCACGTGGCAGGTATCTGTAGCCCCACCCCTGGAGCCCACTACCCCTGCCCTTGCTGGGCTGCTTTTCGGTGAGGGTGGTTTTATCCTGCCAGTGGAGATTGCCGCTATCCTGTTGTTAGCTGCCATCTTAGGGGCTATCGTTTTAGTTATGGAGAAGTAAATTATGGCTGTAGGTTTAGAACATTATCTTATACTGTCAGCCGTTCTCTTCTCCATCGGGCTATATGGTGCCCTGGCTAAACGCAATGCCATAGTTATCCTGATGTCTATCGAGCTCATGCTCAATGCAGTGAACATCGCCATGGTTGCCTTCTCCCGGTATGTTGTGCCCTTGCTGCTGACGGGGCAGGTGTTTGTTATTTTCATTATGGTGGTGGCGGCAGCCGAGGCGGCAGTTGGCTTGGCCATAATAATTGCTATTTATCGTCACCGAGAAACCATAGATGCCACCAAAATTGACTTGATGAAGTGGTGATTTAAGGGGGTAAATGGAAGGGGCTTTGCCCCTGTTTAATGGTAACCCTATCCCCTTTATCCCCTTCCCCTTGTCAAGGGGAAGGGGAGGAATGAGTAAGAGAGGCTTCACCTCTCTATGACTCTTCTGAATTTGGGATAGCAATAGGGAGTCTAAGAGGGACGAAGTCCCCAAATGCCTAATCGGGGTGTCCGAGAGGGGCGAAGCCCCTCTTCAGAAAAAATCCTCCCCCTCTCCTTTGAGGGAGGAGAGTTAAAAAGAAGATTGGTCTAACAGGGAGTCGGAGAGGGACGAAGTCCCTCCAAGAACAATCCTCCTCAGGGGGGAGAAGCCGAAGAAGATTGGTCTAACGGGGTGTCTTAGAGGGGCGAAGCCCCTCTCAAAAGACTCCCTCCCCCTCCCTTGTAAGGGAGGGGGATAAAGGAGGAGGGTTGCTAGGTAAATATCTAAAGGGGTGAGGTAGAAACTCAATATGTGGGTAGAAGTTAAACAGGCAAACAGCTTAATGCTCGCCGAGATGTGGAAGGAACTCTTTGAGGGTGAAGGGATTCCCACCCGCATCCTGCCCGTCTCTGGCGAGCCTCCGGGCAGGGAGATAGCCGCTTATTCTATCCTTGTGCCCAGGGATAGGGAGCATGTTATACAGGAGGTATTGAGGAAGCAGTAATGCCGTATCAATTGGTCTGGCTTATTTTTCTACTGCCACTTTTCTCCTTTGCCATAATATCGCTATTCTTTAGACCCTTCTTTAACCATAAGCCCAAGCTGGGTGGCTATATCACTATCGCCTCTCTTATAGCTTCCCTTGGTCTGTCAGTCTGGGCGTTGATGGAGGTGCTGGCTGTCCCCGGTCACCAGCTACCGGTACCCGACATCAACTGGGTGATTATTGAGGGTGGGATTACTATTCACCTGGGACTGATTGTGGATTCACTGACGGCGGTGATGCTCATTGTGGTTAGCTTGGTCAGCCTGATGGTGCAGATTTACTCCCAGGGCTATATGAAGGGCGACCCCGGTTATCCCCGCTACTTTGCCTTTATGTCACTGTTTACCGGCTCAATGCTGGCTTTGGTTCTAGCTGACAATCTGCTCTTCCTTTATGTCTTCTGGGAGATGGTTGGCTTATGCTCTTACCTGCTTATCGGCTTTTGGTTCCATCGTCCGGCGGCGGCTAATGCGGCCAAGAAGGCGTTTATTGTTACCCGGCTTGGTGACTTCGGCTTCCTGGCAGCTATCTTGCTCCTGTTCTTCAACACCGGGACCTTTGATATTGCTGAACTCCATTCACTGGCTATAGCTGGAGCTCTGGCTGGCACCACCCTTACCTGGGCGGCTATTGGCATCTTTGCCGGTGCAGTCGGCAAGTCAGCTCAATTTCCACTTCATACTTGGCTGCCTGATGCTATGGAGGGTCCGACCCCGGTTAGCGCTCTGATACATGCCGCCACCATGGTAGCTGCCGGCGTCTTTCTGGTTGCCCGTTGCTATCCCCTCTTCTCCCACTCAGTTGAGGCGCTGACCACAGTGGCTATCATCGGTGGCTTTACTGCTATTTTTGCCGCCACCATGGGTCTGGTAATGACCGATATTAAGCGGGTCCTGGCCTATTCCACTATCAGCCAGCTTGGCTATATGATGCTGGGGCTGGGGGCTGGGGGCATAGCCATTGGTATCTTTCACCTGTTTAATCATGCCTTCTTCAAGGCGTTACTATTTCTCGGGGCGGGCAGTGTCAATCATGCCACCGGGACATTTGATATCCGAGAGATGGGTGGACTGCGCAAGTTTATGCCGTGGACTTATGCCACCTTTGTTATCGCCTCGCTGAGCATTGCTGGCATCTGGCCCCTTTCTGGGTTCTGGAGCAAGGACGAGATTCTAGCCAGTTCCCTGATAAACCAACCCATTTTGTTCTATCTGGCGATGATAACCGTATTTATGACCGCCTTCTATATGTTCCGGGTAGTGTTTTTGACCTTCGGTGGCGAGTATCGTGGTGGTTCAGAGGCTCATGGCAAGCCTCACGAATCGCCATCAGTTATGGTTATGCCTATGGTAGTGCTGGCTATCCTGGCAGTGGTTTCTGGTTTCTGGAATGTTACCGGCGCCTTTGGTCAGTTTCTGGGTCATGGCGAGACCCATAGCTTTGTTGAAGGCTTCTTTGGTATCTTAACCCACCCCCTACCCTGGCTGTCACTAATACTGGCTGGTCTGGGTATTTTGCTTGCCTACGCTATGTATAGTGCTAAATGGCTATCGGCGGAGCGAATTGGCAATCTCTTCAAGCCACTGTATACCTTATTCTACAGGAAATACTGGTTTGATGAGCTTTATGAAAATGTCTTTGTCGGTAAGGCTTTGGTCGGTGGGCTTTTCGCTGGCTTGCAAGGGTTTGACACCTACGGTGTTGACGGGGCAGTTAATGGGGTAGCCAGCGCCACTGTAGCTGGGGGCAGGGCTATCAGGAGGGCGCATACCGGGCAACTCCAGTTATATGGTCTGTTCATTGGCATAGGTATTCTGGCAATTATTCTCTGTTTGTATTTATTCGGATAAGGAGATTATCTAGCAACCTATCCCCCTAACCCCCTTCCCTTACTAGGGAAGGGGGAATGAAGGGAAGAGAGGGGGCTTCGCCCCCTCTCTAAAGACTCTTCTCCTTGGGGGGGAGAAGGGGGGTGAAAGGATGCTGGCTAAGAATGTACTTAAAATGGTATCGGCGTTGAATTATAAGGATGTTAAGGAATTAAAGTCTATGTTGACTCCTAAGGGATTAAGGCCTAAGTTAGACCTTTATGATAGTCTTTATGGTACTGAGGAGTTGGAATCTACATTTACCCCTGACGAGATTGTGGCGTTTGAGCGCAGTAACGAATGGCGTCAACACGTGGTTGGTCAATTTGAGCAAGTCCTAGATAAGTCGGAGAGATTTATTGAAGCGTTGCTAGCGTCAGGGAGGGGTGTGGATCGACCAGTTTACAGCAAAGCTTTGTTAAAGTTAAGGGAGTTGCAAACTGCGCTGCGTGAGGATTAAAGGGGGAGAGTTAAAAAGAAGCTTGACCTAACCGGGTGTCCGAGAGGGGCGAAGCCCCTCTCGAAAAACACCCTCCCCCTCTCCTTTGAAGGAGAGGGGGATACAGGGGGTGAGGTAGATAAATAATGTCTATAGGAGTGAGCATAGTTGAGCTTTAATTACCTGACAACCATAATCTTTCTTCCGGTAGTAGGAGCGATTTTAATCGCCTTCCTGCCTGGTCTATCAGATAGGCTAATTAAGCGCATCGCTGCTGTTTTTACCTTTGTTCCTCTGGCTTTATCCCTATTCATCTTTGCCATTTTTGACCGGTCACTGGGGGCGGCGGGGGCGATTCAGTTTGAGGAAAAGGTGTCCTGGATTCCAGCCATTAACGCTCACTACCACCTCGGCGTTGATGGCTTGAGCCTGCCCCTGGTGATATTGATGACCCTCCTCGGTTTCCTGGTGGTTCTCATCTCGTGGAAGATTGACCTCAGACCCAGGGAGTATTTTGCCTGGCTTCTGCTTTTGGAAACAAGCATTCTGGGGGTGTTTTGCTCCCTTGACCTGCTTCTTTTCTTCCTCTTCTGGGAGATAGAGGTTATCCCCATGTATTTCCTAATCTCCATCTGGGGGACGGGGAGGAAGGAATACTCGGCGATAAAGTATGTTGTATATACCTTGTTTGGCAGTGCTATGATGCTGGCTGGCATCCTCAGCCTGTACTTCGCCACCGGCAGTCTCAGTATGGTGGAGATAGCCCAGGCTGGGCTTGCCCCGTTCACGGCGGTTATCCCAGTGGTGGCTATCTTTTTCCTTCTGCTCACCGGCTTTGCCGTTAAGCTTCCTGTTTTCCCACTGCATACCTGGTTACCCGATGCCCATACCGATGCCCCAACCGCAGTGAGCGTGGTGCTGGCTGGGGCACTGCTTAAGATGGGCGGCTACGGCATGATTCGCCTGTGTGTAACCATCTTCCCCCAGGTCGCCCAACAATATGCGCCCTTATTGGTGGCATTTGCCGTGGTTAGTGTGCTCTATGGAGCGGCGGTAACCTTGAGGCAGACCGACCTGAAGAGGCTGATTGCATATAGTAGTATCAGCCATATGGGCTATGTGCTTCTGGGCATCTTCGCCTTGGGTCAGGTGAGTCTGGTTGGGGCTACCCTGCAGATGTTCAGCCACGGCATTATCACCGGGCTGCTGTTTGCTATGGCAGGTCTGGTGATGCACAATGCTGGGGAGCGAGACCTGAGAAAGCTTGGCGGTCTGGTGAGGCAGATGCCGATTATTGCCGTCGTCTTCTCGGTAGCCGGTTTAGGTGCCCTGGGACTACCGACTACCAGTGGCTTTGCTGCCGAGTTTCTGGTCTTTGTCGGCAGTTATTCCAGCACCGTCGTTTCTGGAATTCAGGTTTACACTATCCTTGGTGTGCTGGGTATTGTTATCACCGCCGGCTATATTTTGTGGATGCTACAGCGGGTGTTCTATGGTCCGGCGCTGGAGAAGTTCAACGGAGCCAAGGATGCCGATATTCTGGAGAGGGGGTATATATTCGCCTTTGTGGCGGTGATTATGCTGGTTGGCATCTACCCGGCAATTCTAACCGATGTTATTAAGACAGGAATTTTGCCCATAATGGGGTTACTAGGTGGATAAAGCATGTTGAATCTTGAGCTATTTACACCTGAGCTAACTCTGGCTGCCTTTGCCATAATAGTAATCCTGCTTGACCTGGTTATCCAGCGTAAGGGGTGGCTGGTGGTGGTCAGCATAGCTGGCGTGGTGGTAGCTGCTGGTTTCACCATAGCTATGTGGGGAGGCAGCTCTCAGGCTCTATTCAACAATATGCTGGCGGTGGATAACTTTGCCCTGTTCTTCAAGCTGCTATTCTTAGCCATCGCCGCCCTGGTTATTCTAGCCTCTGTGGATTATGTATCTAAGTTTGCTCGCTTTCAGGGCGAATACCACGCCCTGGTGCTCTTATCTGCCCTGGGCATGATGCTGATGGCAGCTACCGCCGAGTTAATCTCTATCTATCTTGCTCTGGAGCTGACCAGTATATCTTTATATGTTCTGGTTGGCTTTCTCAAAGACCCCAAATCAACTGAAGCCTCGCTCAAATATCTATTGCTGGGGGCGGTAGCCTCGGCAGTCCTGCTCTTTGGTATGGCGCTAGTCTTTGGCTTTACCGGCAAGACGCAGCTAGGAGAGATTGCCCAGGCTATCCAGGCGCTGTCGCTAACAGGTGTTCTAGCCAGTCCAGGGCTTATCCTGGGTATGGTGTTAATGTTAGCCGGCTTCGGCTTCAAGATTGCGGCTATCCCCTTCCATATGTGGGTTCCCGATGTTTATGAGGGGGCGCCAACACCGATAACCGCCTATCTCTCGGTAGCCAGTAAGGCTGCCGGCTTTGCCATTATCCTGCGGGTGTTCTACTCCGCCTTTGGACTTCCCCAGTGGCTGAGCCTGGACTGGGGGTTAATCTTCGCTGTGCTGGCGGCTATTGGCATGACCCTGGGCAACATTATTGCCATCCCCCAGACCAATATCAAGCGAATGCTAGGTTACTCCAGCATAGCTCAGGCGGGCTACCTTATGGTGGGACTAGCCACCGTGGGCTTCTCTCCGGCGGCAGATATTGTCGGGAGAAGCAGTCTCCTTTTCTTCCTCGCCAGCTATGCCCTGACTAACCTGGGTGCCTTTACTGCCATTATTGCTATCTCCAACAAGCTTGATAGCGACCTGATTGATGACTATTCAGGCATGGGGAGGCGGGCACCGCTGTTGGCTTTAGCTTTGACCTTGTGCCTTATCTCCCTGATTGGCATGCCGCCAGCCGCCGGGTTTATGGCCAAGTTCTACATCTTCAGCGGGGCGGTGCAGCATGGCTTGCTGTGGCTGGTGGTTATTGCCGTAATCAATAGCGTAATATCCGCCTACTACTATCTAAGGGTGGTGAAGGTGATGTGGCTGGGCGAGCCAGCCTCCGAGGAGAAGGTGCCATCTTCTGGAGCACTGAGGTTGGCTCTATCCCTCTCCTGCCTCGGTGTCCTACTACTTGGCATTATCCCCGGCTTCGTAATGAAGCTTGCCGAGATGGCAGCTAAGATGTTCGTTTTTTAGGTGGGGTTGCCCCCCCTCCCCATTTTAAACTTATCTCTTTCTTCCCACCCAGCCCGCCCTTATAGGCTCTGCCTCTAAAAACTCCCTTCCCCACCCCGTTTTATATCTTTTCCCGCCCACCTCCCTTTAAGGAAGCCCCTCCCCCAAGTTAGCTTAATCATCCCCAATATAGTATAATAGCTATAATAAGAAGGAGGTAAAACATGTCATCAGCAATAAAGACGATATTAGCGCTATCTCTGGCGCTAGTCCTGTCCTTTACCCTCGTCGGTTGCGGTGGAGAACTCCCTCAAGAGGAAATAGACCGGATAGTCACCAATGTCACCACTGCAGAATTTGATACCGTTAAGTTAGATATGGATATGTCAATGACCGTGAGGGTAGAGGGTGGAGATGAGCCGGGAGAAGTGACCATGGTGGGTGATGGCACCGGTGTTATGGACATGGCCAATAGAGAAATGCAAATGAGAATGAATATGACGGTGGATAGACCGGAACTGGGTAAGCAGGAGATGGCAACGGAAGTTTATCTCGTTGGTGAATGGATGTATACCGGTGTGGATATCCCTGAGATAGGCAAGCAATGGGTAAAGATGGAGTTTAGCGAGGAGATTTGGCAGCAGCAGAGCCAGGTGGAGCAGCAAATAGAGCTCTTGAAAACAGCCGTCGAGATTAAGTCCTTACCCGATGAGACGGTAAATGGTACTGACTGCTATGTTTTCCAGGTAGTACCAAGTATGGAGGCATTAGGCGAATTGTTGTCCCAGCAGGCACTTGGTATGGAAGGCATGGACTTCGGACAATTTAATCTGGCTGACCTGTTTAAGGAAATGTCAATTAAAGAATGGATAGCCAAAGATAGCTACTGGGTTATGAAGACAGAGGTTGATATGGTTATGGAAATGCGTCCCGCTGACGTCGGTGCCACTGAAGCCGATTTTGAAAAGATGACAATGGATATCAATATAGTGGAGAGATTATACGACTACAATCAGCCAGTTTCTATCACATTACCGCCAGAAGCACTGAATGCTCCAGAAATGCCTTAACCAGAGTAAATTGTAAAAACTAGGTGAAGGATTCCCGAACTAAATTCTTACCAAGGCAAAAGCTGATGAACCGAACCAGGGGCTTTGTTAATCTGAATAGGTTTAAGTCGGGCAGGGCGATTAAAAAGCTCGGCAAGGCTTTATATGGGAGGCGTAAAAAGAGAGTCAAGAAATGAATGAACGGCGCCTTCGCATCCTGTATATCTTGCTGGGAATTAGTATCCTTATCCTCTGTGCTGGCTTAGCCCTCCTCTTTGTGCATGCATGCTGAGGTTAAACCAGAAAAGGAGGTAGGTAATGAGCTGGCTCGGTGATAAGACGGAAAAGTTTAGAGGGGTGCCTAACCTACTTCTCAATGCACATCACCGCTAAGTTTCTCTTCGGGGTGGGGCTGGGGGTGCTACTTGCTACCTGGCTATCAGTATGGACGGGCTGGGTATTCATCGTTGCCGCTTTGCTAATAGCTATACCAAGTGTCAGAATTGTTCTGGGGAAATGAAATTACGAGGTGAGAGGAAGTGAAGGGGAAATCGAGTTGGCCCATATTCTGGGCTCTGATAGGGGTTTTCATTGTAATAGTGAGTGTCTTCTTCATTCCAGTACTTAGAGACTTACTCATGGGTTTTCCTTTTATTGCCATCTCTGGCACTGTTTTCCTTTTACTAGGTGTGGCATTGATAGTTTTGACCGTGAGGGAAAAAGTGGGAGGAACGCTTAAGAAGTTCTTCCTATTGACCGGAGCTTCCTCTGCGGGATTTTTTGTCAGTCTCCTTTTGCACAATGCCATTTATGGTCTGTTTATTTACTGGTTTGGCGCAGACTTTTGGGACAGAATTGGTGGAGACGAGCCTGTCTTCTTTATCATGGCAACCATTGTCTGCCCGCTTGGGTTTTTAGTCGGCGCTATAGGTAGCATAGTCCTCGGCATCAAGAGCTTTAGGATGGCGAAAGAATCGCCACCCAGCCCACAGTAACCGTTGCTGCTCAAATGCTAGCCTTGACACCTCAAAGGGGCAATGTTACACTTCCTTTGCCCTCAGAAGCGATGCTTTCATTGTTATTACAAAGCGGGTCATGGCTATGAAAAGGGTTGGCATTCTTTATCACCCGGTGATTGAGGCTGCCCATACCCTGGCCGAGGAATTACAGGGCTTTTTAGCCGCCAGGGGTGTCTCTGTTTGGCTATGCTCTGCCTGGGAGGGGGAGCAGGCTAAGGCTCAGGTACCCGGGACAGATTTAATTCTTAGTATCGGCGGCGATGGCACTATTCTGCGGGCGGCTCAGGTGGTGGTTCCCGGTCAAATCCCTATTACCGGGATTAATCTGGGCAAGCTGGGCTTTATGACCGAACTCAGTGCTGATGAAGCTAGGGATAAGCTGCCCGCCTTGCTTGAGGGGAAGGGTTGGCTCGATGAGCGGGCTATGCTTGAGGCAGAGCTTGGTGCCACTGAGTCTGAGCCATCCCGCACCTTTTATGCCCTGAACGATGTAGTGGTGGCAAGGGGAGCAGTAGCTCGGGTAGTCTATATAGAGGCCAGCATTGATGGCGAGCCACTGACCACCTATAAGGCTGACGGCGTTATTGTGGCTACCGCCACTGGCAGCACTGGCTATTCATTGGCAGCCGGCGGTCCCATCCTTCATCCCCAGGCTAAGGAGTTTTTGCTGTCGCCTATATTGCCTCACCTTAGTTCGGCTTACACCGTGGTATTACCAGCTACCGCAGTAGTGGGGCTGCGCCTTACTACTGCCCATCAGGCGACGCTGAGCATTGATGGTCATATAAATTTACCACTCAGTAGTGGTGCTGTTATTACCGTAAGGCATAGCTCTAATACCGGTCGTTTTTTGAGAATTCATCCTGAAGTCGGTTTCTATAGCTCTCTGGAGCAAAAGCTGAAAGGAAAGCAGTAGGTTGAAGGTGGAAAAAGCCAGAATCAGCGATGTCCCTCAGATGCATCAGTTAATTAACTACTTTGCTGAAAGGGATGAGATGCTGCCTCGCTCATTGAGCGAGTTATATGAAAATATCAGGGATTGTTTTGTGGTTAGGCAGGGTGAGCGGGTGATTGCCTGTGCATCACTGCATGTTTTTTGGTCAGACCTGGCTGAGATAAGGTCACTGGCGGTAGCTGAGGATAGCCAGGAACAGGGCATTGGCGCTCAACTATTGGAAGCTTGTCTCAGGGAGGCCGAGGAACTCGGTATTGCCACCATCTTTTGCCTGACCTACAAGCCAGCCTTCTTTGAGAAGTTTGGCTTTTCCCAGGTAGATAAAATGGAGCTGCCAAGAAAGGTCTGGACTGAGTGCTACCGCTGCCCCAAATTCCCCAATTGTGATGAGGTAGCCCTTGTCCGTCAACTAAAGTTGCCAGCATCTGGCTGAAATCATAGGAGTTTGAATTGGCTGAGGAAAAGACGCTATCCAGCCGAATGGTCTATGACGGGCGAGCGGTAAAATTGCGGGTTGATACTGTTAGGCTGCCCAGCGGCAGGGAGACCACGCGGGAGATTGTGGAGCATGGCGATTGTGTGGCTATCATAGCTATTGACGATAAGAATAATGTTCTGCTGGTCAATCAATTTCGCAAGTCGGTGGAGAAGGAGCTACTGGAGATACCGGCAGGTGGTATTGAACCTGGCGAGGACCCGGTGGATTGCGTTCGCCGTGAGTTGCGTGAGGAGACAGGCTTTCTTCCCCAAAAAGTGGAGCGGTTGGGTGGCTTCTACTCCTCTCCTGGTTACTGCACAGAATATCTCTATCTTTATCTGGCTACTGACCTTGTTCACAGTCCACTTCAGGCTGAGGATAGTGAGAGTATCAGGTTGATTCCGGTGCCGCTGGGTCAGATTCCCGGTCTTATCACCTCGGGCTCCATTTGTGATGCCAAAAGCATCGCCGGGCTGCTCACCTTCCTTGAATATCAGAAATCAGCCAAGTTCGTCTGAGAGCCTTCGCCCGCCGATAAGATGCAGGTGGAGGTGGGGCACTAGCTGTCCGCCTTCCTCACCGCAGTTTATCACCAGCCGATACCCGCTCTCAGCAACGCCCTCCCTTTTTGCCAGTTGGTTGGCAATACCTACCATGTCTCCGACAAGGGATAAGTCCGCTTCGGATAGGTGGACAAGGGAATGGATATGCCTTCTCGGGATAATAATCAGGTGCACTGGTGCCTGCGGCTTAATATCGTGGAAGGCAATTACTTCTTCATCCTGATAAACAATGTCGGTGGGCACTTCGCCTGATACAATCTGGCAGAAAATGCAGTCCTTTTTCACTTCTCTATTTCCTCTCGTTGGCTATTATTTACTAACCTCGCCCAATTAGGTTTTTATTAATTTTATTAAGGTAACCCTATCCCCTTTATCCCCTTCCCCTTATCAAGGGGAAGGGGAAGTAGTTTTTTTGAGAGGGGTGAAGCCCCTCTCAAACTCCCTGTAATATATTTGGAGCTCTGTCTCTTTGCATCTCTTAAACCCCGCCCCGTTGGGGTGGTGTCCCTCTCTTTCCCCACCCCCTGAAAAGGAGTTAAGAGAGGTGAAACCTCTGTAGGGTGGGAGGGTGGGAAATAAAACGCACTCTAAAACCGGGTAATCCCACCCGTATTCGTCCCACTTTATTATTTCAACCTCCGGTATTTATACCTTCCCTGTTCAAACAGGTCTTTCCCATAAATATCGTTGGCGACAATAGCCGGGAAGCCCTCCACGGTGAGTCGCAGGATAGCCTCAGCGCCCAAATCCTCATAGGCTATGACCTCCGCCTGTTCGATGGATTTGGCTAGTAAAGCGCCAGCGCCACCTATAGTGGCTAGATAAACCGCTTTATGCTTCTTAATGGCCTCTCTTACTTGTTGGGAGCGGTTTCCCTTGCCAATCATGGCTCTAATGCCGGCAGCGATAAGGCGGGGGGTATATATATCCATGCGGCTGCTGGTAGTGGGACCGGCTGAGCCAATAATCTGACCCGGTCTGGCTGGGGATGGTCCCATATAATACAGCGTTTGCCCCTTGAGGTCGAAGGGCAAACTGTCACCCCTATCCAGGGCTTGGATAAGTCTGTAGTGAGCAGCATCACGAGCGGTGTAGATAACACCAGAAATCAGGACTCTGGTGCCTACGGTCAGTTTTTCTATTATTTCAGCCCCAATTGGTGATGTGATGTTTTTTATCAACCCTATCCCCTTTAGTTTTTGTTAACCTCACCCCCTTAATCCCCCTCTCCTTGTCAAGGAGAGGGGGAAGAGATTTTAGAGAGGGGGCAAAGCCCCCTCTCTTACCTTCACTCCCCCTTCCCTTACTAAGGGAAGGGGGTCAGGGGGATAGGTTGTAAGAGAGGCTTTGCCTCTCTTTGGCTCTCCTTTATAGTATAGCTTCTTGGTGACGAGCACTATGGCACTGGAGATTGACCGCCACTGGTAGACTGGCAATATGGGTGGGCATAACCTCGGCATGCACTGCCAGGGCGGTAGTTCTACCGCCAAAGCCCAGCGGTCCGATACCCAGAGCATTTACCTGGGCTAGAATCTCTTTCTCCAGCTCGGCAATCTCAGGGTCAGGGTTTGGCTCAGCTACTTTCCGCAGTAGTGCCTTCTTCGCCAGTAGCATTGCTTTTTCCGTTGTCGCCCCTATGCCGAGACCGATAATTAACGGAGGGCAGGAGTTACCCCCGGCTTCATCAACGGTTCTCACCACCAGGTCGATAATGCCCTGCCTGCTATCACTGGGCTTGAGCATAGCCAGCCGACTCATGTTCTCAGCGCCGCTTCCCTTGGGCATAACCGTAATTTTTAGCCGGTCACCAGGGACTATTTCAACATGGATAACCGGAGGGGTGTTATCTTTGGTGTTTATTCTGGCTGAGAAGGGTTGGCTGACTACTGATTTGCGCAAATAGCCTTGAGTATAGCCCTGGCGCACCCCCTCTTCTACCGCAGCATAGATGTCACCGCCGATGATATGAGTTTCCTGACCTATTTCTAAAAAGACCACCGTAGTGCCGCAGTCCTGACATAGCGGCAGGCGCTCCTGTTGGGCAATCTGAGCATTCTCTATGAGCTGGCTCAAGACTTCTCTTCCCAGCGGAGATTCCTCGGTCTGCTGGGCTTGCTTGAGAGCTGAGAATACATCCTCCCCCAGCTCAAAGTTTGCCTGCTGACAGAGCTGGGCTACAGCTTGGGTAATGGCGCTTGCTTCAATCTCTCTCATTTGGGGTTTATCTGAACTATATTAACCCTTCTGGTACCGGGGGGATTAGACCTGCTTTCATCAGGGTGCTAACTGTCTCCCTAGCTCCTTTAATCATCTTTTCTGCCTGCTTAGTCAGCTCTTCACGGCTCAGCTTTTCTTGAGCCACTCCCTGTTCTATGGCCTTTAGCCCCACCGCTACTGCCTCCCTGATAAACACATCCCATTCCTCCATGGTGGGGATAATATAATCCTCATTTATCCCGCGCTCCTCGGCGCACTTGGCTAGCTCGTAAGCAGCAGCGAGGCACATCCCCTCAGTAATAGTTCTGGCTCTGACATCTAGGACACCGCGGAAAATGCCGGGGAAGCCGATGGAGTTATTCACCTGGTTGGGGAAGTCTGACCTTCCTGTAGCTATAATCCTGACTCCAGCCTCTTTAGCTTCCCATGGCCAGATTTCGGGAACGGGGTTAGCGCAGGTGAAGGCGATGGCATCCTTGGTCATGCCTCTCATCCATTCTGGCATGATGGTACCCGGTCCCGATTTGGATAGTGCAATACACACATCGGCTCCCTTTAAAGCCTCGGGGATTCCCCCGCTTCTCTTCTCTGAGTTGGTTCTCTGACACAGCTCCCACTTGTAAGGATTCCCAGCCTGCTTCTCCTCAAGGTCAGTTCTACCGCTATGGAGGATAGACTTACTATCTACAAAGATAGTGTTTTCTGGCTTAAAACCGTCAGCAAAAAGGAGCCTTGAAATGGCAATATTGGCTGCTCCCACCCCGACAAGGGTGAGTTTCACCGTTTCCTTTTTCTTGCCGACAATCTTTAAGGCATTAAGTAATCCAGCCAAGATAATAACAGCCGTCCCTTGCTGGTCATCATGCCATACCGGGACATCCATTTCCTTTCGCAGGGTATCTAGGATATAGAAGCACTTGGGGGTAGAGATATCCTCCAGGTTGATGCCACCAAAGGAGGGCTGAAGCCACTTCACCGCCTGAATTATCTCATCGGGGTTCTTGGTACTGAGGCAGATGGGTACTGCATCTACCCCACCTAGGTACTTAAACAGAAGCGCCTTGCCCTCCATTACTGGGAGGCTAGCCTCGGCACCAATATCACCCAGCCCAAGAACCCTGGTGCCATCGGAGACCACGGCTATAGTATTCCACTTGTTGGTAAGCTGGTAGACCTTTTCCTTGTCTGCCTTTATCGCCTTACACGGTTCAGCTACACCGGGGGTATACCAGATAGCAAGGTCGTTAAGATTACGAATCACGCATTTGGGGACAATTTGCACCTTCCCTCGGTAAAATGGATGTAGCTTCATGGCATCCTCTGCTGGCTTATGTGCTTTAGCTAAAAGCGCTTCTTCATTTTCCTTCTTGGGCATGACTTTCCCTCATTTTTTCAATTACAGCATCGGCTACCTGTGAGGTACCTACTACCTGGGCATTGGGTATATTGGGCTTCATATCATAGGTGACCTTCTTGCCTTCGACGATAATCTTGGCTACGGCTTTTTCCAGCCTGTCAGCAGTTTTCATCTCGCCAAGGTGGCGGAGGAGCATCACCCCAGAAAGTATCATTGCCATAGGGTTGACCTTATTTTGCCCCGTATATTTAGGAGCACTGCCGTGTGTGGGCTCAAAGACAGCCAGGTCATAGCCTAAATTAGCTCCCGGGGCTACCCCCAGTCCGCCCACCAGCCCAGCGCATAGCTCAGAGACGAAGTCGCCGTAAAGATTAGGCAGAACCAGCACATCAAATTGCTGCGGTCTTCGCACCAATCGCATACACAGGGTATCCACAATTACATCATCAAATTCAATGTCAGGGTAATCCTTGGCAACCTCCCTGGCAATAGCCAGGAATAGCCCATCGGAGAATTTCATGACATTGGCTTTATGCACGGCGGTTACCCTTTTTCTTCGGTGGGCACGGGCATAGTCAAAGGCGAACCTGACAATCCTCCGGCTACATGTCTCGGAAATCATTTTTAGGCTGAAGCCAGAGTCCTCCCTGACCGCATTTCCCGTTGTCTCTAAGATTAGTTTCAGCAGCCTTACCGTCTCCGGGGCTCCTTCCTCAAACTCAATACCACTGTAGAGGTCTTCGGTGTTCTCTCTCACCACTACAATATCCACATCCTTAAATGGGGAGGGGACACCGGGGTAGGTTTTACAGGGGCGGAGGCAGGCATAAAGGTCTAACCCCTTGCGCAGGGCTACGTTAACGCTTCTAAAACCAGAGCCTACTGGCGTAGTAACTGGTCCCTTAAGGGCGACCTTGTTTTTCCTAATTGACTTAAATATGTAATCAGGAAGGGGTGTGCCGAACAAATCCTGGGCACCATCACCGGCATAGGCTAAATCCCAACGGAAGGTGATTCCGGTGGCTTCCAGAACCCTTTTAGCCGCTTCAGTGACCTCAGGTCCTATTCCATCGCCCGGGATAAGGGTAACATCATACGCCATCGCTTATTCCTTTTAACCTCTCCCCCTAACCCCCTCTCCTTTCTAAGGAGAGGGGGAAGAGGATTTTTAAGAGAGGCGAAGCCTCTCTTTGACTCTTCTTTTTCATCCCTCTCCATAAGGGGAAGAGATTTTAGAGAGGGGGCTTTGCCCCCTCTCTTACTTTCACTCCCCCTTCCCTTAGTAAGGGAAGGGGGTCAGGGGGATGGGTTACCTAAACAATCTCAATTATATTATAGTCTAAAGTCACCATACTTCTGGATATAGGGGATGAGCCCACCTTCATTGAGGATATGAAGCATGACCTCAGGGAGCTTGCCCAAGGTGAGCTGGTTTGCCTTGGTTATATCATTGACTGTGCCCCTTGCCAGGTCTACCTCCAGCTCATCCCCATCATCAATGTTATCGGTATTACATATTAACACTGGAAGTCCCAGATTGATAGCGTTTCTAAAAAATATTCGAGCTACTGATTTAGCCAGTATAGCACTTACCCCGGCCATTTTTATGACCAAAGGGGCGTGCTCCCGACTGGAGCCGAGACCAAAGTTATTGCCGGCAACTATGAAGTCCCCAGCCTTCACCCTGGAAGCAAAGGTAGGGTCGGCATCTTCCAGGGCGTGCTTTGCCAGCTCAGGGAGATTGCTTCTGAGATGAGCCAGACGCCCGGGTATGATATGGTCGGTTGAGATGTTATCGCCAAATTTGAAGGCTCTTCCTTTGAGCATCTAAACTACCTCTGCGGGAAATGTCTTTATTTGTAGTATTTCAATCATTTTTGGAGCACACTTTCTGTCCTGAAGCTTAAAATACCTCTCTGGGGTCGGTGATTTCACCGGTTAAAGCAGTAGCCGCCGCCGTAGCTGGGCTGCCCAGATAAATGAAGGCCTCAGGATTACCCATCCGCCCCTTAAAGTTTCGGTTAGCCGTGGATAGGCAGGATTCTCCATCACCCAGCACTCCTTGATGGAGACCAAGGCAAGCCCCACAGCCTGGTGGTAGGATAATAGCTCCAGCTTTAACCAAGGTGTGGATATAGCCTGTCCTAATAGCTGCCAGCAAAACCTGTGGCGAAGCCGGGGCAACTATAAGCCTGGTTTCTGGATGGCGTCTCTTCCCTTTCAACATATCAGCCACTATAGCTATATCCTCCAGGCGTCCGTTGGTGCAGGTACCAATAAATACCTGCTGGATTTTAGTTCCCTTAAGCTCTCTTGCCGGAGCGATATTATCTACATTATGGGGCTTGGCTACTGTAGGCTCAAGAGCAGCCAAATCAAAATTGATAGTTTTTTCATAGCTAGCATCCCTGTCAGCAAACATAGGTTGGTAGTGGTCGCCTCGCCCCTGTGAGCTTAGATAATCCTGGGTGATTTTATCAGCGGGGAGAAGCCCTGCCTTAGCCCCGGCCTCTACTGCCATGTTAGCTATGGTAAATCGCTGTGACATGCTCATATTGTTCACTCCATCACCGCTGAACTCCAGCGCCTTATAGGTAGCGCCATCAGCTCCAATGTTCCCAATAAGGTTAAGGATAAGGTCTTTAGCCCCAACACCGTGGGGGAACCTACCTGAGACCACTACCTCGATGCTCTCCGGCACTCGAAACCAGGTCTTACCTAGACCGAAGGCAATAGCTACATCCGAGGAGCCCATTCCGGTAGCAAAAGTGCCCAGAGCGCCGGCGGTTACCGTGTGTGAATCAGCACCAACGATTACATCCCCTGGCTTGGCCAGAGATTCAGCCACAATTTGGTGGCAAATGCCATCGCCAACATCATAGATAAGGCAGCCAGCTTGTCGGGCAAACTGGTGTAACAGTATGTGGTCATTTGATACCCCACGATCGGGACTGGGAGCAGCATGGTCAAGAAACAAAGCGGTCTTCTCTGGATTCGCCAGGTGTTCAAAGCCGCATGCCTGGAATTGCCTTACCGTCAGTGGTCCGGTAGTATCCTGGGCAAAAACCAGGTCTACCTGGGCAATAACAATATCTCCTGACCGGGCATCACTTCCAGACTTTTGGCTCAGTATCTTCTCAGCTAATGTCTTACCCATGAAAACCTTCTTAGCGGGCTATTGCCCGCTGTATTAAATAGTTAGTCATTTATAGCCAGAACATCGTCTCTGGCTACTTTTGTTCTGGGCTTAGCCCTGGCAGTTACTGGAGGGGGTTGCTGCTTCCATCTGGATATAGGCGGTGATAGCGGCGGTTAATTTCCTTCTATCCTCTATGCCCTCCCCCTCGAAGAGTCTTCGACCTGCCGCTTTACAGTGGTATATTCCCGTGTTTTTTCTGGGGGCGGGCGCTATCACTGGGGTTCTCAAGTGTCTCCAGCGCCCTAATCAGCTTGGGGCGGGTTACCCTCGGGTCGATGACATCATCAATATAGCCCCTGGCTGCCGCCAGATAAGGGTGAGCAAACTTCTCTCTATACTCGCTGACCAGTTGCTGCCTGGTTTTATCCGGGTTATCTGATTCGGCTATAGCCTGTTTAAAGAGAACATTTACTGCCCCCTCCGGTCCCATAACGGCAATCTCAGCGGTAGGCCAGGCATAGTTAATATCGCCACGCAGATGCTTTGAGCTCATCACGATATAGGCTCCCCCGTAAGCCTTGCGGGTGATAACCGTAACCTTGGGCACTGTGGACTCAGCATAGGCGTAGATAAACTTGGCGCCATGCCTGATGATACCACCCTGCTCCTCCTTGGGGCCGGGCATAAAGCCAGGGACATCAACGAAGCTGACCAGGGGGATGTTGAAAGCATCGCAAAAGCGAACAAATCTAGCCCCCTTAACTGAGGCGTTGATATCAATAATTCCCGCCATATAAGCTGGCTGCTGGGCTACAATCCCCACCGGTTTGCCATTCAGCCGGCCAAAGCCGACAATTAGGTTGGGGGCAAAGTTCCGGTGAACCTCCATAAAGTCACCGTTATCTACCACGCTAGTGATTATCTGCTTCATATCGTAAGACTTATCGGGCTCTTGGGGTATGATGTTAAGCAGGTTTTCATCAGTTCGATTGGGGTCGTCGGTCGGCTCTAAACGGGGAGGGTTGTTCCTGAAGCTCTGGGGGAGAAAGCTGAGCAGGCGGCGCACCATCTGAAGGCAATCCTCTTCGTTGTCAGTGACAAAGTGAGCCACGCCGCTCTTCTCGGCATGAGTCTTGGCTCCTCCCAGCTCTTCATGACTTACCTCTATACTGATAACTGCCTTGATTACATCGGGACCGGTAATATACATCTGGCTTATACCCTTCACCATAAAGACGAAATCGGTTATGGCTGGTGAGTAGACTGCTCCCCCAGCGGATGGTCCCATTACTACTGATAGTTGTGGGACGACCCCCGAACATAGTGTGTTGCGCAAAAGTATGTCGCCCACGCCACTGAGGCTCATAACCCCTTCTTGGATGCGCGCCCCACCTGAATCATTTAGGCCGATAATTGGCGCTCCCCTTTTAACGGCTAAGTCCATAACCTTACAGATTTTCTGGGCTGCTACCTCAGATATTGACCCACCAAATACGGTGAAGTCCTGAGAGTAGATAAAAACAAGCCTGCCATCAATCTTGCCTGAGCCGGTAACCACAGCATCACCCAGGTATTGTTGCTCGCCAAGACCAAAGTCGGTAGCTCGGTGGACGATAAAGGGGTCTAGCTCGTCAAAGCTGCCCGGGTCGAGAAGAAGGTCAACCCTCTCTCGAGCGGTTAGCTTGCCCCGGGCGTGCTGCTGCTGGATGCGCTTTTCCCCACCTCCAGCCCTTGCCTGTTTTTCCAGCTCGGCTAATCTGGCCAGTTTATCTTGCATTGTCATTTGAGCTCCCAATCTCTGAACTAAGTTTGAATATAGATGCCAATAATCATATCACATTGCCCATCACATAGGCAAGTCTATCTAGTAAGTGTTTATCACCCTCACCCCTCGAAGAGTCTTCGACCTTAATCCCCCTCTCCCTCAAGGGAGAGGGGGAAGGTAATAAAAAGAGGGGCGAAGCCCCCTCTTGGACTCCCCGTTAAGTTAGCTTCCTTCACAGGGGGGAGAGACTTTAGAGAGGCACAAATGGGGTGACAAGCCTCTATTAAAATGCTCTCAAAAGTAAGAGAGTTAAAGAGGGGCGCTAGCCCCTGTAGGGTGGGTGGGTGGGAAGAAAGAGATAAGTTAAAAACAGGGGGGATGGGGTCAATGCCACCGAGAAACGAAACATGATAATCTGTGTCACTAGTCTATCTGAACTAGCTCAGTCTATCTTAGATAGAACCATATTCCTCGCTTAGTACTTGATAACTGGCAAAAGGGTGCTACAATATCGGTAGGGTTTGAGTTGTGGAGCGCCGATTACCATTAGCTACTACCCGCTGTGGGGGCATTGAGTTCAGGTGGGGGGAGCGAACCTATGTTATGGGAATCCTGAACCTCAGTCCAGATTCCTTCTCTGGGGACGGGCTGGGTGATAATATCCAAGCTGCTGTAGCTCAGGCAAAGCGCTTAGTGGATGACGGGGTAGATATTATAGATATCGGTGGTGAGTCTACTCGTCCCGGCTCGCAACCGGTATCGGCTGACGAGGAGCTGAGGCGAGTGATGCCAGTTATTGAAAGGTTGGCAGGTGAGCTATCAGCGCCATTAAGTATAGATACCTATAAGTCGGCGGTAGCCAGTCGGGCAGTGAAGGCTGGTGCCAGGATGATTAATGATGTCTGGGGGTTAAAACGGGACCGCGGGTTAGCCCAGGTAGCTGCTGAGGCGGGCGTGCCTATTATCTTGGTGAGCAACCAGCAAGATGCTGTCCGTTGTGATATAATAGCTGAGGTCATTTCCAGTTTGGAGAAAAGCATCGAGCAGGCCATGGAGGCTGGGGTAGCTTGGCAGAACATTATCATTGACCCCGGCATTGGCTTTGGCAAGAATGCAGAGCAGAATCTGGAGATTATTCGCCGTTTGGCTGAACTCAGGTTTCTGGAGAGACCTATTTTGCTCGGAACCTCTCGTAAGTTCATGCTTGGTCAGCCGTTTGACCAGCGCCTGGAGGCGACAGCAGCCACAGTGGCCATTGGCATTGCCCATGGTGCTGACATGGTGCGGGTTCACGATGTTAAGCAGATGGTGCGAGTATGTCACATGAGTGATGCTATTACACGAAGGAGGCAAATTGGGGATTAAATCGGTAACAGCATACCTTGGTCTTGGCTCAAATCTGGGAGACCGCCAGGATAATCTGGATAGGGCGTTAGAGTTTCTATCGCAGAGGCTGCGATTAGAGAAGGTTTCATCCATATATGATTCTGAGCCGGTAGGCAATATCGAGCAGCCTCGTTTTCTTAACCTGGTGTGCCAGGTCAACACCCATCTATCCTCCACGGCATTACTTGCTCTGGCTAAGGGCATTGAGTCCAAGCTGGGCAGGGGAGCTGGTGCCTCTGATGCCCCCCGCACTATAGATATAGATATCCTGTTTTATGGCGACCAGGTTATTGAAACCCCGGAGCTGGTTATTCCTCACCCCAGGCTGACCGAGAGGGCCTTTGTTCTTGTTCCTCTGGTCGAGATTGCCCCTGACCTGGTGCACCCAGTAAATGGTAAAACAGTCAGGGAGTTGTTGAAAGCGGTGAAAGAGGTTCAGGGCGTATTTAAGTGGGAGGGTGCCTGAGGAGAGTGTATCAGGTATCTGTAGAGCAACATTTTGATGCCGCCCATTTTCTGAGGGGTTATCGGGGCAAGTGCGAGGCATTGCACGGGCATCGCTTTCGGGTAGTGGTAAGGATAGAATCCTCCGGCGTTGATGACATCGGCATAGCCTATGATTTCAGTGAACTAAAGCAGCACTTAGCCGATGTTATATCCCGGTTTGACCATACCTGCTTAAATGATGTGCCACCATTTGACAAAATAAATCCGTCTTCAGAGAATATCGCCTCTACCATCTATAAAGAGCTCAAGCTGAAATTGGCTGGAGCCCTGGTCTCAATCGCCTGCGTGGAGGTTTGGGAGTCGCCGCAGACTGGAGTGGTCTATACTCCTGATTAATAGATTATTTATAAACCTCACCCCCTTGTTCCCCCTCTCCTTATCAAGGAGAGGGGGAAATTTAATTATAAGAGAGGCGAAGCCTCTCTTTGACTCTCGTTACTCTGGGGGTAGTATTCAGGGAGTTTTATAGGGGTGTAGCCCCTCTAAAGAAATTATCTTCCCCTTATCAAGGGGAAGGGGATAAAGCGGGTTCCCAGGAAAATCGAAGATTTTTCTGGGTGCTTAAAGGGGATAGGGTTAATAAACAATCTGGACTAACTGCGCTGGTCTGGCGGCAACAGATTGGGGATGCTATCCACGATGGGGTAGTGCTGAGCGCACCTGGGGCAGTGTAGGGAGCCGGTAATCACCTCTTGCTCATTCTCCTCCTCCACACTTAATTCCAGCTCCCCCTTACACACTGGACAGGCAAGAATATCCATCAAGTCTTTCTTCATAGTTCAATTATACCACGATTACCTTGTCTTTTTGACCTGCCCATACTACAATCCAGTTAATAATAAAAGGAGGCGTTTATATGGCGAAGCTAAGTGAAGAGGCTAAGAAGATAATTGCTGAGCTTGGTCCGGCGCTGATAGCTACCGCCAGCAAGGAGGGGAAGCCCAATGTCTCGGTCAAGGGGTCATTCCGGGTTCTGGATGATGAGCATGTCGTCTTTGCCGATATTGCTTCACCACGGACTGTGGCTAACCTGAGGGAGAACCCCCAACTTTCGGCAATAGTCTTTGACCCCGCTACTCGCAAGGGCTGCCGAATCTGGGGAAAGGCTGAGATTCTGGATAGTGGAGACCTGTTTGATTCTATGTCGGCGGAATTTGCCGCTATGAGGATGAAGGTCAAGCACCTGGTCAAGGTCGCTGTGGAAGAGGCAGTAACCTTTTAGCTCAGATAAGCTGCCTAAACTAATAAGGGCTAGGCACTATAAGCCTAGCCCTAATCATTTTCTGGGAGGGGGAATACTAGAGTTATCCTAGTACTAACCTATTACTCAAATTAGTCCAAATGGGTGATTGTATTTGAGAAGCAATCACTGCATACTTAAAATAGTCAATAAACACTTATATTGCCGGGAAAATAACGATGGGTACCATTGGTAACGAAAAGATAATGGTGGAAACAGAATATGGCGACAACAAATTACCGGCGAGGTTACTAGCTGTGGGGGAGGTTGCCTATTTCTTGGGTGTTCATTCCAGTACTGTCAGGCGATGGGAAAGGAAGGGGTTACTGAGGTCATATGCCATTGGTCTTCGGCATAGCCTTAGGTTCAAGCAAGAGGACGTTCTTAGTTTCCTTGATAAATGTCGGAAAAGGGCTACTTATATGGACTAGCCTTAGATAGCGGCTTAGATGTGAGATACAGAATCGACCAGGGGAGGGGTGAGTTAGATGGGAAATACGGACAAGAATAACTGGGAAACTGAAGAGCCAGCAAGGGTTATTGACGAATTCAAGCAAAAGATTACCCAGGTTATTGAGAAGCAAAGGGAGAGGCTAATAGAGGAGGCTAAGCTGCAATCGGCGAGCATTATCACTAGTGCACGGAAGGAAGCTGAGCAGATTATTAAAGAAGCCAGGGAGCAGGGGAGGAAGGAGTTAGAAGAGGAATCGGCTAGGGTTATCGCCGAAGCCGAAGAGAAGGCGGCACAGATTAGGGAGGAAGCCAGAAGAGAAGCTCAGGATGAATCAGCTAGGTATATAGCTGAGGTAAGACAGGAAGCTGAGCTAATAGTGGCGGAATTAAAGGATAACGCCAGAAGAGGGGCTGAGGAGGAGTCGGCTCAAATTATTACTAGGTCAAGAGAACAGGCGGAGCAAATTATTGACCAGGCTGAGGAGAGGGCAAAAAAGGAAGCGCGGGAGAAAACCAAGCGGGAGGCAGAGCGCATCATTACTGAAGCTAAGGAGGAAGCAGCTAGAACTATTGCCCAAGCCAGGCAAGAAGCGGAAAAGAAGGCTGGTAAGATAATAGCTGACTCAAGAAAGGAAACCGAAAAAATCGCCAGCGAGGCTAGAGATAAGGCGGAGAAGGAAGCGGAGCAAATTATTAAACGAGCTAGGGAGAAGGGTAAGATAGAGGCGGAGCAGCAGTCGGCAAGAATAATCGCTGAAGCCAGCCAAAAGGCTGAACAGATTATCAGCGAAGCTGCAGAGAAGGGGCGAAAAAGGCTAGAGGGGGAGTTGGCTAAAGCCACAGCTGAGGTAGGGTCAAAGGCAGAGTGGGAGGCGGCTCGAATCATCGCTGAGGCAAAACAAAGGGCTGAACAGATTATTAGGGAAGCCAAGAATTTGCCGCAGAAGGAGGCTGAGGCAGAACTGAGGGCAGAGCAGGTTGAGACGGAAGTTGAGGAGGCTGGGGAGGAAGAGGAACCTCAGCCTGAGGCGGAAGTTAGCGTTGCTCCTGCACAAGAGGGTGGTGCTGGGCTTTATCAGGGGATGTTGGAACTGGAGATAGCGGCTGTAGATGCTAAGCAAATACCCCATTTCCTATCACGCTTACGGCAGGTTCCCAGCCTACAGGTGGTATCCTTTAGGGGTTCTGCTACTGGAGAGAGCACGATTGTTGTTGTTATTAACCGGCCGCTTCCCCTGCCTACTATCCTTAAAGAAATGCCACTCGTAGAGGCTGCGATTGCGAATGGGAACAAGATTCAGGTGGCGCTAAGGGCAATTGGTCTGTGACCTGGTTAAGGTTACTGTGGAGGAGGTGGTAATCTTTAGCTTATATTTTCAAGCTTTCCACCATCTGCCTGCCCAGCTTTCGGGCTTCTTCCACCAGGGGAAGGTTACTCTTGACTTCCCCCAGCTTGTTGGCATAGCCGCAGGCGATGAATCTCCTGTTCTCTTCGACAGTGAAATCATCAGTGAATTGCTTTAAGGTATGCAGGGTATCCTCAATCCCCTCCTTCTCGGCCACTATGATGATACCCACCGCCCTTGCCTTGTATTTCCGGTCGTGTTTGTAGAGGAAGTAGTTTCGGTCGATAAAGGCTTTCATCTGGGCTGAAACATTGTAGTAGTAAACCGGGGTTGCCAGGATAACCCCATCTGCCTCGCAGAACCTGTCCAGAATCCAGCCTGCGTCGTCCTTCTGCAGGCAGGAGTCGAAGGAAGCGCAGTCGTCATGCCCCAGGCAGGGGTTCACCTTATATTGGCTGAGGATAAGCTTTTCAATTTGTGCCCCCAGTTTTTCAGCTTCTTTAAGAGCCTGCTCTACCAGGTAATTGGTGTTACCCTTCAGCCTCGGGCTGCCAACTATAGCCAGGAGCTTCAATCCTTCCTCCTCAAGCTTTTGGGTCAGTATTCTTTGGCTTGTTATTATAGCACGGGGGAACAAGAGGTGGAATGTTGGTAGCAGGGGTTGGATTTGAACCAACCACCTTTCAGGAGTATAGTAGTCTTGACAGCTACTTGGGCAGACTGTAGAATTCCATAATCTGGGAGCAGCGTTGGGCGATTTCAGCTTTTGAAATGCTTTTAGACCATAAGGAGGGGACATGATTGAGCGCGTTCATGAGCATATTATTACAGAACTCCAACAGAATGCACGCACGGACACGATTTTTATCATCACTGCGATTCTTCTTAACCTAGTGGTTCTCGCTGTTAATTCTATAATCGCTGGTGGAGATGAGACTTTTACTACTATCGTGATGTTCCTGTTTGTTTGTCTATTGGTAGTGGTCAATCTCGTGGTAATATTTGGGTTGCTAAAAGGAAAGCAAACAAGGTTAAAGCTGATAAATGGGCTGCTGAAGATGTACAAAGACCAGGGTGTAGAAGGGTATTATGATGCATCTCTTTTGACCAATTACAATACTAGATACAATCTGTTCATTCTTGCGATTGTTTTTATAGGCGTGATAGCTATTGTTGTACCCTTCGTCATCAGATAGCAGTGCCTTGACCTTGTTACATTTTACCCAGATGGTGACCTTAAATCTCGCGACGAAGCCGTTGAGATACTTGGATAACTACAATACTCAGCAGAGGTGCAAAAATGGACGAGAAAGCTGCAATAGATAAGGCGCTTTATAACATCTTTAAAAGTATTGACGACTTGCGAAAGACGTTCCCACAAAAAGCTTTCACCATTGATGGACGCCTAGTTGGAGACGTAGGTGAAGTAATTGCGACCTTATACTACGATGTTAAACTTCATACTGTTCAACAAGCAGACCATGATGGTGAAAGTTCAGACGGCAGAAAAGTACAAATTAAAGCTACTTTCAAAGATTCCCTGACATTCAGAACAATACCTGACTATTACTTGGGTTTAAAGCTGTTTCCGGACGGACGATATGAAGAAATCTACAATGGTCCTGGTCGGATAATTTACCAGCATTACAAACACAGAAAAGGAATTGGTGAGAAATTACTCTCCTTTCCGATAGTTGGACTCAAAAAACTTTCAGTATTGGTTTCTCCTACCGACCGTATCAAGAAGCGTTAGACAATAAGACCTATTCGATACGCCTTCACGCGTTCAGTTCATCAACAATAGATGATTCTTTCTGTTAGCAAAAACAGAAAAAGCCCCTGGTCCCTGTTAAGGATTGGGGGCTTTTTAGCTTCAAAAATTGGTAGCGGGGGCAGGAATCGAACCAACCACCTTTGGGCTGCGGGAGCCAAGTAAACAGGAGCACCCCCCTTGCCCAAATAGCTCTCTATGCTTGCCGAATTACGACTTCACAATTTCAGGCCCTTCCCAGTCCTTTAACGGCTTCATCCACTCAGCCCGTTCTACGAATTCGTCGTGGGCTAGGGGATTTGGCGGGTGGGAAATAATGTTGGGGTCAAACTCGTTCTTTACTGCTAACAGCCATTTATGGTAATTTGGCCCATATGCCGGCCCGGTCAAATAGAGGGGCTGGTGTGGACCCAAGAGGGCGGTATAATAGCGCTTTCTTATGTTTTCCTTCGATGTTTCTACGTAGAACTGGTCAACTCGGTCGGTATCTTCATCTGGGTCCCAGTAGATAAGAAACTCGGAGTAACCCTGATGACCCAGCTCAAAGCTCTGAAACCAACCAGTGTCACCATAGTCAGGCATAAGCGGAGGTGTGAAATCTCTCTTTAGCTTAGCATAGTTTTCTCCCTGGCTTATTGCATGCTCAAGCGTTTCTATGACATATTCCACAGAGATATACCCACCGCACATCAGCCACATCCCGGCTGAGTCTGCATTCTTGAACCAGGACTCGTCTGTTGGTCGGGTCCTACGAGGTTCGCCTCCGAGCTCCTTAATTATATCCATCAATACTCGCTCCTCATATTCAAGCTGCTCCTCCGAAGCGAACCCTATGAGCAATATGCGGAGAATATGGAAATTGCTGACCGTCTCCTCGTTTTCTTTTGCCCAGAGTTCCCAGAATTCCTCTTTCGACCTTGCCTTGGCAATTGCCCGCCAAAACAGGGGCACCTTAGTCGCTCCAGCTCCTATCTCTGCTTTTGCCATCTCATACATAGCTTGCTTCATGGCATCCTTGCTGGGCACAGTAAAATTGATCCACTTTACTCTCTTGGTGGGAAGCTGGAGAGTAGTACTCGGCGAAATACCTGTCGGCTCAAGTCTCTCAGGCTGGAATGGCAGAAGCTTTATAGCTATTTTAGTTACGATTCCGAGGCATCCTCTGTGCCCGATAAAAGCCCGTAGTAATCCCCGAAGGTCTGGCCCTGGTCCCTCGCCCCAGAAAGGGTCGTCTTGGAAAGCCAGCGAACCTAACCTAACCAATTCGCCATCTGGCAAAATAAGCTCAGTCCCCAATATTCGCCGGTGGGGTAGACCAACTCGGTAGCTAAGGGGCGACCAGCCGTCGCCTATCATGTTGGCGACAGCGGATACCTGCGCCCCCCCACCTCCAATAACAATATACAGTCCCCTCTTCATCGCCTCTTCTTGGAGTTGTGAATAAATAATCCCGGGACCAACAACAGCATAAAGATGCTTCTCATCGATCTTAAAATCGTTCATCCTCTTCAGGTCTATGAGTAGAGCGTCGAAAACATGGGGATGGGAGCGGGCACCATAAAATCCGGTGCTATATGGAACGAATGGAAGCTTATAGCGGTTACAAACCTTGACTATTTTCTGGACCTCTGCTGTAGTCCGCGGCATAATGACACAGCCCGGCAGCTTAGTCATTACTCTCTCATACCCCAGGCCACACTCATATCCTCCTGGTCCAGCCCTGTAACCCTCACAAATTACCGGGTCAGCCGAAATATACTCATGACCCACAATAGACTCCAGTACTTTATATGCTTCTTGGGATATAGCCATAATTTACCTCCTTAACCTGAGATTGCTGCCAGAATGAGTTCGGAAATGTCGAGCACCTTCAAGTTCTCTGAGTTCTTTCTAACGGCTTGGGCAAAATTGTCCTTGCACCAAGGGCATGCCGATACAACAGCCTCAGCACCTACTTCTTTTACCTCCTCTAACCTTTGCTCTGCCGCCCATAGAGCAAAATCTGGGAAGGCTTCTTTTGTCCCCCTGCCTGCTCCACAACAAAAAGCATTTTCTCTCATCCGCGGCATTTCTACCAGCTCCACCCCGGGGATAGAGCTTAAAATATCCCTCGGCGGCTGATAAACACCGTTAGTGCCACGCCTACGCTCCAGTGGAGGATTCACTACTCCCCATAATCCGCGCTCTCCTTCCCATGGTATCCATGGCTCACTAAGCCGGCTCAAGCTGCACGAATCGTGGTAGGTCAGTCGTAAATCAATTCCATTGGTGAGCTTGAGAGTTCCTTTTTTAATCAGTTCATCTACATACTCTACCAGGTGCACTACTCTGAAACCCAGGTCAGCAGTTGACATATTGAGCATCTTGGGATAATCAACCTTCCACATTCGGTAGCATTCCGCACAACTGGTTAAGACGGTGGTTGCCCCTGTTTTCTTAGCAGCCTCAATATTACGCCGAGCCAGTTCTCTTGCCTCATCTATCATACCCACAGAATAGAGCGCATTGCCACAGCACCACTCATCCGGCATCAGCATGAATTGAGTACCAGAAGCGTTTAATATTTTCACTGTTGCCTGGGCTATCTCAGGGTGTGAGTAAGAAGCAGAGCAGCCCACAAAGTAAAGCACATCAGCCTTCGGCGAAGGATTGATTCCCCCGGGAAGCCATTTTGTTCGATTTTCATGAGGTGCCCCAAAACGGTTATGATTTGTCAATATATTTTGGGCCACCTTTTTGTGTTGGGGCATAGGGCCTTTGCCGTCTTTTACTGCTTTTACTCTGAGTGCCTCAAGGGTAAGCTCTATTTCTAGATCAAGGTTGCGCTTGCAACCAACGTCGCAGGCACCACAAAGGGTGCAAGCATAAAGTATTTGTAACAGTTTATCGGAGTAATCTAGTTTACCCTCAGCCAGTGCCAGCCCGATCCTCATCTTGCCATATGCGCCATAAGAGTCAAACAAATACCTGGTGGCGCTAGGGCATCTGGTGCTGAACCTAACCCCCGGCATGTATATGTGGTCTACCCAGGTGCATCCCTTACATTTGATACACCTACTCATATCGAAGATAAAGTTCTCTATTTGCGTTACATCTAGTTTTACTTTCCCTTTAGCCATCTTCGCTCTCCTTAGAAGCATAAATTCCCCGGATTCATAATATTGTTGGGGTCGAAGATTTTCTTCACCCTCCTTAGTGCCATGGTATATCCAGCGGCTCTCTCGTATACCAGTTTGGCCAATTCTCCATAGGGTCTAGTAAAAAGAGCCCCTTCATTTAGCAAGGCTGAGGCGGCTTCATTATATAGACTTCGAACTTTTTCCACCTCTGGATAGCTAGCTGGGTCATAGAAGAGGTCAAATTCCAGATGGCAAGCTCGGTTATGCTCTATAGGCTGGAGATAGCCTCCGATATCGCTTACCGAGTAACTATGTCTGGCGGCTATTTCCTCCACCTTATTGATGAATTTTGGAGCCGAAGCGGGCTTAGTGATGAAGAAAAGACTCTGGCAAGCCCCTTTGTAGCGCTTCTTCCAATAGGTCACCTCCTTAGGCCAAGGTTTACGAAGCATTGGTAAGACTTTCTTTCCCAAGCCGGGAAATCCAGGGAGACTGTCGGCAAGTGAAATTTGCGGGAACTCATTTCCTAGAATCTTATATAGTGTTTCTTCCTCATACTGGAGCTTTTCCTCTGGGCGTCTGTGCAGTCCGCTTATTATCAAAATGAGGGTCCAGGGCGGTAAGGATGCCCGTAACCCTTCGAAATCCTTGGGCCAATCCTCGGCAATTATCGTCGCCAAGTTAATATTGTTCAAGAGCAAGCACTCTTGACCTATCCTAAGCCTGAGAACCCTATACAGGAATTCCATAATGTAGCTAAGGTCATGAACAGGAACGAAAAATATCTTGTCCATCTTGGGCAGGTATTCAATTTTCAGATTTGCCCAAGTTACTACCCCCATAGTTCCCTGAGCACCTTGGAGAAACCTATAAAAATCTAAGCCCGGCCCAGAGGGATTAGCCCCCTTGGATGGCGAATCAGGATAACCAGTTACACTGGCAGAGCCAGTCCTAAAGATTTCTCCAGTGGGCCAAACCACCTCCATGCTTTGAAGGGGTTCACCGTAATCATATACAGTATTGGTAGGCACTTCCCTTTCCAGATAGTCAGTAACTACCGAGCGCAGAGGGTGAGGTAACAACGGCATTATTATTCTGAAGCCTCTCTTTTCCAATTTGCCGGTGACTTGCTCCCAGGTTACCCCGGCTTCCATCCTCACCCTTCTGTTAACTTCGTCGACTTCCAGAATTTGGCTCATTCCGGTTAGATCCAGGATTATACCGCCCTGCTTGGGAATGGCAGCTCCATGAAAGTGCACCCCCGAACTAATTGGCACCACGGGTACCAAGTGCTCATTGGCAAACGTGATGACTTTTCGAACTTCCTGAGCGTCTTTTGGCTTCACAACATAATTCGGCATCCCCGAGGGTACGAGGCTGAAGTCCTTGGAATATGTCTCTAGGACTTCAGGAGTGTCCGAGAAATTCTCCGGACCCACGATTTCCAGAAGGTTCTCTCTTGTGTTCATAGTTAGACCTCCGCTTTTGTGATTATAGCTAAGGCTACCCGCACGAGAGGGGAAAGTTCCATTTAAACTAGGGGGCAAAAGGTTAAAGACCCCTAGTACCTCAGCTTCCCCTGGCAGAGCCCGCCAAGATTTAATTAAGTAGCTTACTAGATTGCTTCCTCATGGCAACGAAAACCGCCCCCTCTGGGGGGCGGAGTCAGATACAAAAATTGGTAGCGGGGGTTGGATTCGAACCAACGACCTTTGGGTTATGAGCCCAACGAGCTTCCACTGCTCCACCCCGCGCTGATGTTTTCTTATCTATTACGGGCAAACTGTTAGCTTAATCCTGGATAAGTTCAGCAAATTCCGCCATTGGTATTGCTGCCATTGTCTGATAGCGAACATTGCCTCCATGGGCTTCCCTGGTCAAAACATACATCGCAGTTTTGATATCGGGAGCTTCAAGGATGACCACGTAATCATACTGACCGAGTACAGCGTAACTAGCCAGAATCTTGCCACCGCGCTGCTCGGCGCGTTCCACTGCCCGCTTATGACGAGCGCTCATCGCTTCCAGATTTTTTATCCCGTCCTCGGTTATCGTTCCTAGGGCGACGAAGATAGCCATTTTCCCCCCCTAATTTATTGACCTGTAATTAGATACTTGGTATTTTTTAGTATAATGTTTAGGGGATAACATGTCAAGGCGTTTTTATTAGCCTCATCCTGGGGAAAGTTGATAAACCTGGCTTAACCCTTCCTTCTCTTTTTAGTTTTACCCGGTTTTTCCTCTTGCCACCAGGCTTTGAGCCGGCTGGCAACCTGCTTCTCATATCCCTGGTTACTTGGGATGTAATAATGTTTGCCTTGAAGGGAAGGGGGCAGGTTCTGTTGCCCAACGAAGTGCCCGGGGTAGTGGTGAGCATACTTATATCCCTTACCATAGCCCATATCTTTCATTAACGGTGTTACTGGATTGCGAAGGTGCAGAGGCACTGGCTCATCAGGGCCTTGTTTGATTTCCTCCTGAACCTGAGTGTAGGCCTGATACAGCGAGTTGCTTTTAGGGGCTGTAGCCAGGTAGACTGCCGCCTCAGCTAGAGCCAGGTTGCCCTCGGGCATACCGATGAAGTGGACTGCTTGCTGTGCTGCTATAGCTAATACCAGTGCCTGAGGGTCAGCCATGCCTATATCCTCTGAGGCGAAGCGAACCAGGCGGCGGGCAATGTAGAGGGGGTCCTCCCCCGCCTCTAGCATCCTTGCCAACCAGTAAAGGGAGGCATCCGGGTCCGAGCCTCGCATCGACTTGTGTAGGGCTGAGATAAGGTCGTAGTGGCGCTCTCCCCCTTTATCGTAGGGCAAAGCCCTATGTTGGATAGCATCCTCAATGGTCGATAGCGAGATACGGCGCTTTCCCTCGGCATCAGGCGGCGTAGTCAGGGCGGCTATCTCCAGTGCATTGAGGGCAACCCGGGCATCTTTATTTGACATGATGATAAGGTGGAGCAGGGCATCATCATCCAGCTCTACATTTAGTCTGCCAAGACCTTTCAATTCGTCCTTTAGCGCTCTCATGATTATGACTTGAATTTCGTCCTCGGCGAGGGGATTCAGGCTGAGAACCTGACAGCGAGAGAGGAGGGGGGAGATAACCTCAAACGAGGGGTTTTCTGTGGTAGCACCGATAAGGGTGATAGTTCCGTCCTCGACGAAGGGCAGAACAGCATCCTGCTGAGCCTTATTAAAGCGATGAATCTCGTCGATAAACAGGATAGTTCTCTGCTGGTATAGTTTATAGCGTTCCTTTGCCTCCTCAATTATCCGGCGCAGGTCAGCCACGCCAGCGCTGGCAGCACTTACCGGGCTGAAGTGTGATTGAGTGCTATTGGCGATGATATAAGCCAGGGTAGTTTTGCCGCTGCCTGGTGGACCCCACAGGATAAGAGACGGTATCTTACCGGCTTCAATAGCCTTTCTTAATACATGTCCCTCACCTATCAGGTGCTCCTGTCCAACAAAGGCGTGCAGGGCGGCAGGTCTCATCCTGGCTGCCAGCGGTGCCTCTCGACTCTTTTGTTCCTCAAACTGACGCTCAAACATATCCATTATGCGCCTTCTTTAAGGTTGGATAGTTCGGTTATTTGCTATAAGGCTATGCATATTCAGCTAGCTTTTTGTGCAACTCAACCATAGCTAATGTATCTTGCTTGCAATATTCTAAGAGGTGTCTTTTTATTTCTTCAGCTTTTCCACCTTTATATCTACCGAGTGCCAAGTAAGCGAAAGCTGCCATAGCCGAATCGCCGTCCCCAATTTCTAAGCTAGCGTATGACATCTCAGGTACTAAAACAGGAAGGGTCACCTTTATCGACGTTCTTCCGTGAAAACCTGGGTGGTAAAAATTCCTTCTAACGATTAATTCTAAGTCTACCATGCGCTCTAGCAGAGCGCTCAGTTCCTCTGAAATATCAGGATATAATCTACATAAGCTATTAATCACCGCCTTCTCAAAACTAGAATAGATAATAATATCGCCCTTTCCTCTGAGGTCAGTGATTAAATTCTCGGCAAGTTCTCTTCTGCAATCCTTATTTGGGTCAGCTAAATACTCTAAGTGCTCATCTATAACGCCGACACCAGAACACTTATGTATTGAGTATTGTGTTGGAATCTGAGTATATGGCGCAATATCGGGGTATAATGGTATTGCTGTCATGACAGTTTCAAAATCTAGGTAGTAAGCAGGCCATGCGACAGATTTTAAGTCGTTTTCAAGGCTACCTCCTACGAAGGGTTTTTTTGACAGTACACAACCCCTTACTCTGGCTTGGTTGTCAGTTAATGGAAAGTCCTCTGGTATATCCTCAATACAGACGATTTCCAATTCTGCTAACCCATCGAATTTGGTTTGGCTTAATCGTGGAATGTCAAATATGTGATTCTCTATATTTTCCCCTAAACACTCTTGAAAAAGTTCGCATTTTCGGCATTCAAAAAGAAGTCGGGGCTCTGGCTTTACCGGCGCTCTAGTTATTTCTTCGACTTGTTGCCAAAAAGGTTTGAATAGCTCAACTCGCTCCAGAACTTCGTCTGTATGGTCTATTTCCACAAAAAGCTCTTCATTTCCCATGCCCAACCGGAAATCTTTGGAGACTAATGACAGAGAGATACTGGAAACATTGAAACCACTGCGGTCAATAACCATAGCCGTATACGCCATGTCATCTATGAATTCCTCTTTATCATTCATGCTGGATTTCACTTCAACAAGATGCCAGCTTTTACCTTTTCGCCTTAATATATCTGCTCTAGCTGCAAACCCGTCAATAAGGAAGGCACCCTCTAGTATTATCGAAACATTTGGGTCATTCATCAATCTTTCTGTCTGCCTTGAGGCAGCCGCTAAATCCATGGCATCTATTAACAGGCCGCCTGGGTAAAGTTCTCTGGCCTTCATTCCTATCTCAACTCCTTGCTCTATCCGGAATCTCTCGCCCAGGGTCAGTCTTGCTTCGGTAGTTTGCTTGGGAACTTCCCCAGACCTCAATAGCCACCCCAATGTGTCGCATACGATTGCGTTCAAGAATATTTGCTTTGTAACACTTTTCATGGTCTTGCCTCCCTCCACAACATTGTAATTTCCCTTGTTAACTGTTTCCACTCAGGAAGTTCTTCAATTGTCGCAGCAACACATGTCTTTGCTTCATCAGTTCTTATATATACCTTATTCTTTTTAAGAATAGCACCCCCACCACTTTCAGAAGAATCACAACCTTTGGTACAAACAAACGGACACTCTTGAAACCGATAGATACGTATTATTGGATACTTAATCCCTGCAAATTCTACCTTAAAAATTATAATTTTAATTCTACCTTGCCCGGATAAGTATGTATTAATATACTGACATAACCGTGTAGTATCATACGAGGCTACGATTTTCTCTGTAATACCTGGGTCAGGAGCAAGGCTACCATCAGCCTGCTCTTTATAGCCAATAATCAGGTATCCTCCACCCGAATTTGCAAACGCTAAAATATGCTTTACCAACTTGGCAGCAAAATCTTTTCCTTTCTCAAACTTCACGGCAGACTTATAATCCACCTCTTTTGATTCTACAGGATACAGCAATAGTTTCGTCAGATATCTAGAATCTTCTTCCCTCAGATATCCAAGATCTTCTTCCCTCAGATATCCAGGTTCGTGTTCTAACATAAGCACATTCCCTTGATACCAGCTACTCCCTCTCCTCTTCTATTTATACCTCCTCACCTCAATATCCGTAATGCTCTTTCTTTAAGTTAATGTAAATCCTTCATTTTATCAACCTCACCCCTCGAAGAGTCTTCGACCTTAATCCCCCTCTCCTTCAAAGGAGAGGGGGAAGGATTGGTAAGAGAGGCTGCGCCTCTCTAGAACTCTCCCTTTATCCCTCCCTCCTTAAGGGTGGCGGGCGGGAAAAGATGTAAAATGGTTAGGGGGAGGGTGGCTTCACCCCTTCAATCTACCCTTTATAAAACACCCACCAGGTTAACATAACTATAAAAACAATTCTCAAAGCTAATCAGATACGAATTGTTTCCCCAAATTTTAATTACTCGTAATTTTGTCTTTTTCAATTCCCCTTTGTTTACTTATACCTCCTCACTTCAAACCTGTATAGCCTTATCGGCTCATCGGGCATTATTCCCGCCTTCTGGCGGCAGATGTCAATCTGCTCGTCCACCGTATCTACTCCCTCAAGGTCAGGCAGGAGCAAACCCTTCCTGAACCCAGCCTCCACGATAACCCCATACCGCTTGGCGTCTAGCTGGTCTTGGCCTGGTATTGGCTCGGGGGTAGTGAGGACATCCACGCTGTAGCTGAGCTGGTCAAGCTCATTGGGAGCGATGGGTGGAAAACGGGGGTCTCTGGTAGCCGAGCTAATAGCATTGGCGATAATTTCCTCAGCCACATTATCTTTCTGGGGTTCAAAGGTGCCGATGCAGCCTCTCAGTTCGCCAAGCTTGTGAATGGAAACAAAGACACCTGCCCTCTGCCTCATCTCGGGGGTAAGCTCTTCTGGCTGGGGGGTCTTCCCCTCCTTAACATAGGTCTCTACCGTTTTCTTGGCTAATCTTGCCAGTGGATGCATCTTATTCCCCTCCGCCTTTTATTATTATCCCGGCGTAGCCCACCACGCTGGAGTAATCGCCGGTGGTATCTCCGCTGGTTTGATATTTGACCAGTTCTGCCCCTGTTGCCCCTAATTCCTTGGCGGCAACGATAAGGCTGACCGCTGGGGCGTAGCCGCACATTGAGATATCGAGTTCATCAACCCTTTTTAATAGTTCATCCTCATTTAAATCCAATATGGCTTCTATAGCTTGAGTATCCTTCCTCTGAGCCGACTCCTGCGGCTCGTAGTGGGTCATGTCACTTGAGGCTATGATTACCACCTTTTTGTTCAATTCCTTAATCGCTTTGGCTATTTCTTTGCCGATTTCCTTGTAGATAGCACCGCCAGCATAGGCGAGCACGATGGGGACCAGCTTAAAATCGGGCTTAAAATATTGTAAAAACGGGAGCTGAACCTCAATGGAGTGCTCGTAGAGATGGGCGGTCTTATCCTCTTGCAGGTTTTTGGAGGTGGCTAGAATCTGTTTAGCCAATTCTGAGTCAATTTCTACTTCTCCCAAGGGTGTTTTCCATACGCCTTCGGTCATGATGCTGAGGGGTTTCCCGCTTCCGGTGTGGTTGGGCCCCATGATGATGAAGGTGTCTTTAAATTTGATTCTAGATATAGTTGCCCCGGCTACTGACCCCGAAAAGATATAGCCGGCATGGGGCGAAACCAAGCCGATTACCTCTTCTCTAACCAACCCCTCAATCATAGCCTTAAGCTCTGAAGCTGATGCTGGATAGAACTGCCCAGCGACAATCGGATTCCTAATCATCTTGCCCTCCTCTCTGCTCAAATGTCCTAAAATTAAGCTCTGCCCCGCAGAACTTGCACCTTGAACCATCCAGACCGACTACCTGGGTTTGGTAGCCGAACCTGTTTACAATAGGCTTGCCACAAGAATAGCAGACGGTGGTTTCACTGCTATGTCCAGGAACATTACCGGCATAGACAAACTTAAGTCCAGCCTTTTTCCCAATCTCATAGGCATGCTCCAGGGTGGATACCGGGGTTGGGGGCAAGTGCATCATATGGTGATGAGGGTAGAACCGGGTCACATGCCATGGTGTTAGCTCACCCAGCTCGTCCCTTATCCAGCCGGCAATGCCCTCCAGTTGCTGGTCGTCGTCGTTCATGGTTGGTATGATGTTGGTGACAGCCTCAACATGCATATTCCACTTATCCTTAGCCCGCTTGGCAACCTCGAGTATTCCTCGCCAGCGGTTTACCTTGGCCAGCTCACGGTAGAAGGAGTCAGTAAAGCCCTTAATATCAACTCGCCAGGCATCAAGGTAGGGTCCAATGGTATCCAGCGCCTCAGGGGTGAGAAAGCCATTGGTCACATAGACAGTATACAGGTTATTCTCTTTAGCCAGCTTGGCAGAGTCAAAGGTATATTCAAACCAGATACCGGGTTCATTATATGTCCAGGCGATGCCACCGCATTGGTAGCGTTTAGCCAGTTCCACTGCTGCCTGAGGTGGGACTTCCCGGGAACCGAGCCAGGGCTCATTATCCACCGGGCAGGAGATTTCCCAGTTCTGGCAGTCCTGGCAGTGGAAGTTGCAACCCCAACCACCCAGGGAGAAAACAAGACTACTGGGGAAGAAGTGGAATAGGGGTTTCTTTTCAATAGGGTCAACGGCTACCGAAGACGCCTTAGCATAGTTCAGGTTATACAGGGTGCCGTCTCTATTCTGATATACACGGCAAACGCCAAACTTGCCCGGACCTATGTTGCAGCGCCACTGGCAGGTACCGCACCTCACCCTGGAATTGGGCAGCTTCTCATAGAGCATTGCCTCGTGCATTATTACCCCTTAAACTAATTATACCACTCAGCCATTGGCAATTATAGCCCTTGGGTATCACCCTCACCCCCTTTATCCCCCTCTCCCTCAAGGGAGAGGGGGAGGATATTAAAAAAGAGGGGCTAACGCCCCTCTTAGACACCTTACTTACTGCTCTAAGCTGAGGGGGGCAATTTAGAATTTGAAAATAGTTTCAGAATCAAAAAAGTATATCTTATGAAATTTGAATTTTGCTTTTAAACTTTTCATTTCTCTCTCTAGCTCGTCCTTAGATTTATTACCAATATGAATTGCGATAGCTAATTCTCTGTTATTTCTTTTGTAGTTGATTGCGTTAGCGATATGTGCATCTTGACTTGATAGTGATGAACCAAATATAACCAGTTTATTCTTCGATTGTTCTAAGGCTTCGTAACAAAAGCTCAGATAGTTACTGCGTTCTATTGCTTTCAATTTTTCTTTGTAATGTCCTTCACTCACAAAAAGTGGCATTATTCCTCTGGTTATTACATCTCCAATCATTTCTATGAGCTCTCTTGGAGCATCTCCTCTCCTTAGTTTGAGAGTGTCTGGTGGTATTTTAAAAAGAAAAAGTGCTCCATGTAAATAGTAAATATGTTTGCGATTCGGGTAATCATAATCCATGAATTGTTTAAATTGCTCGTCATATTCACCCCAGAAGTAATCGCTATATGGAGCGTCTCTGTTCTCTTTATCACTTTTATCTTTCATTTTCAAAATTATGTGATAGAGGAAGAGGTCATAATTTAAAGTAAATATGTCACTAAAGTTATTCAGTTGTATTGATAGCCGTTGCAGTTGTTCTTGGTTAATTTGAGAAGAACGTGGATGATTATTTCGTATTGATTCTATGAGCCCGTTCTTTAAAAACTTAATTGCACCATCAATTCTCCTGTTGTCTGTATCTATCTCAAATAGTTCATTAACCCTTTTTGCGTCAATCAAAATTTCTAGTCTTAAAGCTGCGAAATATTCTCCGGTCACTTGGAGTACCTAGTTTTAAAAATTCCCCAAATAATGATTCGTAGGCGAAGTGGCCGGTGATATTTAGGGAGAATCCGTTGCCGAGAAGCAAGTCTGACCCCTCAAAATCCTTAGCTAGACTCGCCCAATTTAAGACGCCGATTTCTTTTAGTTGCTTCTCGTTGAGCATGAAAGTCCCCCCATCCCCTCCACTTATGGTATTTAGTCCTACTTTCCCCCAAAATATTATAGCGCCAGCTTAATCTTTTCCTCAAGGGTCAATTATTGGGAGAGTTGGAGAGAGGCGAAGCCTCTCTTATATAACCAATCCCCCTCTCCTTTGAAGGAGAGGGGGATTAAGGGGGTGAGGTAGAAAAAAGTCCCTTGACTGCTCGGCTACTGGCGGGTAGACTGACTAAGACGGTTAATAATGAAGGTCATTGGTCTTACCGGTGGCATAGGTAGTGGCAAGAGCACGGTTTCCCAGTTTCTGGCTGAACTGGGGGCGGTCATCATAGATGCCGATAAAGTAGGGCATGAGGCACTCAAGCCTAACACTGAGATATGGCAGGAGGTGGTGGCTGCCTTTGGCAGGCAGATTCTTACCCCCAGCCGTGAGATTGACCGCAACAAGCTGGGTGGGATAGTGTTTGCCAATGCTGAGGCTCTAGCCCGGCTAAATGAGATAATGCACCCCCGGATATATGAGGTGGTGAAGGCTCAGCTTGAGGAGTACCGGCGGCAGGGGGTGGAGGTGGTGGTGCTTGAAGCACCTCTTTTAATTGAAGTGCCTCTTTCAATGAAAGCTGGCAGACCTTCATTGGTAGATGAAGTAGATGAGGTCTGGGTTAGTGTAGCCCCTGAGTCCACAGTGCTCAGGCGGCTTAAGGAGAAGTTTGGGCTTTCTGAGCAGGAATCTCTGGCTCGCATCCGTTCCCAGCTACCTTCAGAGGAGCGAGTAAGGCATGCCGATGTGGTAATCAATACCGATTGCGACCTTGCTGAGCTGAAGGAGAGGGTAAAGGAGTTATGGGAACAGCTTCAAGTATCTTAGAGTGAGACGCACAAAAAATGTTTTTTGATTAATTTTCTTTTTGCATATCCTGAAGCGGCTGCACCCTCTTGACAAAACATAAAATGTGTGATATTAATATCTTTAGAGTATCGCTCCCCAGTGTTTGTGATTCCTTGTGAGTTGCAGATGCTGGGGAAGTATTTTATATTAGTGTTTGATATGCACAAAGTAGCATTCTTCATAGATGGAGCCTATCTTGACCACATTCTCACTAATGAGTTCACCAACCAACGCATTGATTATCAACTACTGACCCATGCTATTGTAGGAAAGGTTGGCTCAGATAGAGAGATTATCCGCGTTTACTATTACCATTGCCTCCCCTATCAAGATACCCATCCTACCCCAGAGCAAAGTCAGAGATTTAGTAATATGCAGCGATTCTTCCGTGCTTTACAACGGACAGCGAGATTTGAAGTAAGGCAAGGAAGATTAGCTTATAGAGGCATAGATGATAAAGGGACCCCAATTTTTGAGCAAAAGAGAACGGATTTGTTGCTGGGACTTGACCTAGTGCTTCTAGCAACTAAGAAGTCAATTGACGAAGCTTTTATAATAGCGGGGGACAGTGATTTTATTCCGGCAGTTTGCGCAGCTAAGGCGGAAGGTGTGATAGTATATTTAGTTCATGGTGACATCTGCCACGATGATTTACTTGATGAAGTAGATGAAAGAATTAAGATTACGCCAGACTTAATAAGCTCATCTATTCGTCTTATCTAATTCCCATTTTTGCTCCACCGCCAACTTTTTTATAAGAATTAGTTTCGTACATCCCTATAAGAGTACAAGCGACTTGACCTCTGGCTATAACGATTGGTAGAATATCTAGGTTTAGGAGGTTAGAGATTTACGCTATTATTGAGACCGGGGGCAAGCAGTATAGGGTAAGCCCCGGTCAGACTATAGATGTAGAACGCCTGGATGTGGCTGAGGGCGATACCGTTGACCTGGATAGGGTATTACTTATCGCCGACGGTGACAGGGTAATTGCAGGTACGCCCACTGTTGATGGAGCAAAGGTAGTTGCCACCTCGCAGGGGGAGGGCAAGGGCAAGAAGATTATTGTTTTTAAGTATAAGCCGAAGGTGCGTTACCGCAAGAAGACAGGACATCGTCAGCTTTATACTAGGTTGGTTATAGATAAGATAGTTGAGCCAGGGATGGCGCAAGCTGAGCCGGTTAAGAAGGTTCGGCAGCGCAAAAAAGAGGTGATTGAAAGTGGCGCATAAAAAGGGGGGCGGCACCAGCCGCTTAGGTCGTGATAGTAAGTCCAAGCGGCTGGGAGTGAAGAGATATGCTGGACAGTATGTAAATGCTGGGACTATCTTGGTTCGGCAGCGGGGCACACGCATTCACCCCGGCAATAATGTGGGTGTAGGACGGGATTATACCCTCTTTGCCCTTATTGACGGCGTGGTTAAATTTGAGCCTACCAGCAACAACAGGAGGAAGGTTAGCATTTACGCTAGCTAAATGGTATGAAGCCCAAGATTCATCCCCAGTTTTATACCGATGCCAAGGTAATCTGTGCCTGTGGCAATACCTTTACCATTGGCTCCACCAAGAAGCTCTTAAAGGTTGAGCTGTGCAGTAAGTGTCATCCCTTTTTCACCGGGGAGCGTAGGATGGTAGATACTATGGGACGGGTGGAGCGGTTTAAGCGGCGCTACAAGATAGAGGATTAAATAAACATCTTCAGAAGGGCGGGAGCGGGCTGGTAAACCGCTCCTTTTTGTTTATCGAGGGGTTTTTGCTGATGACCAAGAGATTTTATTATGGGGGTCAGGCGGTTATTGAGGGGGTGATGATGCGGGGGCGGAAGGCGATGGTTACCGCAGTGCGTCGTCCTGGCGGTGGGCTGGCTATGGATACTCAGCCGCTGGCAGGTATCTATTCCGGTTGGATGAGGAAAACCCCGCTAATCCGGGGCATCATTGTTTTGATTGAGGCTTTGGTTCTGGGTATTAAGACCCTGCTCTACTCAGCTAATGTCTCTCTGGAGGAGGAAGAGGAGGAGATTTCTGGATGGTTGGTTTGGCTTCTGGTAGCTGTTTCCCTGGCCTTAGCTGTCGCCCTGTTCTTTATGGCACCCCTTTTCCTTACCAAGTTGCTTGACCCCTATATCACCTCATCCCTGGTATTTCACCTGGTAGAGGGCTTTATCCGAGTGGCTATCTTCATCGCTTACCTTAAGTTAATCACCCTTGTGCCTGACATCAAGCGGGTATTTGCCTATCATGGTGCTGAGCACAAGGCGGTAAATGCCTATGAAGCTGGTGCCCCATTGGAAATAGAAGCAATCAGAAAATACAATACAGCTCATGTTCGGTGTGGCACTAGCTTTCTGTTTGTCGTATTGATTATAGCCATCATAGTTTTTGCCCTTGTTGGTTTACCATCGTTGTGGCTGATGGTGTTATCGCGGATTCTGTTGCTGCCGGTTATTGCTGCCCTCGGATATGAGGTTATCTATTTTGGCAACAAACATATTGATAATGCCATAGTCAGGGCTCTTCTATCCCCGGGACTGTGGTTACAGAGGTTGACCACCAGGGAACCTGATGATACTCAGCTAGAGGTTGCCTTATCGGCATTAAGGAAGGTAGTGGAGCTTGACCAGGTTGAGGAGGCGACATAAGCTTCGTTTTTTCTGGGGAAACAATTCCTATCTGATTAGCTTTGAGAATTGTTTTTTTGGTTATGTTAACCTCAAGCCTCTACATCCTGCTTGGTTAGCTGTTGGAAGAAGCAGGTCTTGTTGCCGGTGTGACACACCGGACCGGTGGCTTTGCCTTTAATCAGGATGGTATCGCTATCGCAGTCCTTCCATATGGACCGAACCTTGATAATGCTGCCTGAGGTCTCCCCCTTGAGCCATAACTCCTTTCGGCTGCGGCTGTAAAACCAGACCTCACCGCTGGACAGGGTCCGGCGCAGTGCCTCCTTATCCATATAGCCTAGCATCAGCACATCGCCAGTATCGTCATCTTGAGCTATAGCCGGGATAAGCCCCTTTTCGTTGAACTTTAGATTATTCATCAACCCACCCCCTTTATCTTACCCCTCGGTCGTTGCCTCGTTTATTTCCTGCCAACGTATATTCCGTATCCAAAGTATTTGAACAAACCGAAAATGCTCTTGGGCATACTCAACGCTTCTTTTGCGAACCTCCTGCAAGCTGGGCTTTTTGTGAGCAGGAACAAAAATCTATACCATGCTCTCAAAAAATCTAAAAACTCAAACTGCCTAACTTCGTTAATCCACTGGCTTAAAGCGTTGGTTTTATAGATTTTGGCTACTGTCTCTCTCAGTCCAGAGCCTTCCAACAATTCTTTCCAGCCATTATTACAAGTTAGGAACTCCGTACCCACTGTGCGAGATAGATATTCGGCCAGCCCTGGAGGTGGTGCCTTTATCCAAGTGCACTCATTAAGCCCGACGTATCCTCCCGGCTTTATCACTCGCACATACTCGCTTGCCGCTCTCTGTTTATTTTCTATAAATGCGTTCACGGACTCGCAAATGACTGCATCGAAAAGGTCATCCTCAAAAGGGAGGTTTTGCGCATCGGCTACCCTAAATTCAACTCTATCCTCAACACCCTCTCGCTTCGCCCTTTCATTTGACCTGTCAATCATTCTTCCCGAAAGGTCTACACCGACCACTCTACAGTCATACCTTTTTGCAAGGTAACAAGGAGTTATTCCAACGCCACAGCCGACAACCAAGACGTATTTGCCTTTGTTTATGTGGCATAACTCAATTAGCTCTCTTGTGGCCTTTAAACCCCCCATGTGTTTTGTCATGCCCCACGAAGCTTGCAATTCGAAGTAAGGGTGTTCCAGTTCTGAAATCACTTCTGGGGATAATTGGTTTTTATTCTCCATTTAGCTAATGGTGGCTAGGGCTTGTTTCAGGTTTATGTCTCCGGTGTAAAGTGCCTTGCCTACTATGGCAGCCTCGGCACCCAGTGATTTGAGCATTTTGAGGTGGTTTAGCGATGAGATGCCACCAGCAGCGATGATAGGCGACCTGATGGCGTTTATCAGCTCAGAGATGGCAGCAAAGTTGGGCTCGGTGAGGGTGCCATCGCGGTTGATATCGGTATAGATAAAGCGCCTAACCCCCAGTTTTACCATAGATTGGGCAAATTCTATCGCCCTCAGCCCCGTTTCCTGGCGCCAGCCATGGATAGAAATATATCCCTCTCTGGCATCAATGCCAACGATAATAGATTCTCTAAACTTCTGACATGCCTGCTCAATCAGCCCGGGGTCTTCTACGGCGGCTGTGCTTAAGATTACCCGCTCTATGCCAGCTTTGAGCATTTGTTTAACGGTTTCCAGTTGGCGGATGCCGCCACCCAGTTGAGTGGGAACTAATATTGCGTTGGCTATCTCGGCGATAATATCCAGGTTGTAGACCTCTCCTCTAACTGCGCCATCAAGGTCAACAATATGTAATCTGGGTGCCCCCAGCGATTGCCACTGTAAAGCTGCCTCTACCGGGTCGTCAGAGAATATCGTCTCCTGCTCATAATCACCCTGATAGAGGCGAACGCACTTACCATCTCTAATGTCTATGGCAGGGATAATTTCTATGGTAACCTCACCCCCTGTATCCCCCTCTCCTTAAAAGGAGAGGGGGGATGTTTTTTTTGAGAGGGGCGAAGCCCCTCTCAAACTCCCTTGACTATTGCTCTAGAGCAAGAAGAGAGCACGTGTTTTTGTGAGCAGGCTCCGCCCCCGCCCCTTTAAACTCCCCTAATAAGGTGCCTATAAATTAATATTGGAATACTTTCGCCATGGTCTGGCGAGAAATGCCTTGTTATCCTTATTCTTATCTTTCAGAATATCCAGCGCTCTATTGATGACTTTTCTGGTGTCGCTGGGCATTATTATATCGTCAATATAGCCTCGCTCGGCGCCCCGATATGGATTCTCATAAATTTCATCGTATTCCTTAATTCTTTTGGCTCGCGTTTCTTCCGGGTTTGCTGATTCCCTTATCTCCCTGGCGAAGATAACGCTGGCGGCAGTCTCGGCACCAACGATGGTGACCCGGGCTGTAGGCCAGGCGAATACAAGGTCAGCGCCAATACCTTTATCCAGCATGCCGTAATGGGCACCGGCGTAGGACTTCCTCACGATGATTGAAATCAGGGGAATGGTAGCATCAGCCCAGGCAAATAGCATTTTGGCGCCATGGCGCAGGATACCCTTCCAGTCCTGCTCAGAGCCTATCATATAGCCGGGGCAGTCGCCGAGGGTAACCACAGGGATATTGAACAGGTCACAAAATCTGACGAACCTTGCCCCTTTGTCTGAGGCATCAACATCAATAATTCCTGCTGCCCACATTGGTTGATTTGCCCAAATACCTACCGGGCGACCATTAAACCGGGCAAAGCCTGTGATTACACTCTTGGCGTGGTCTTTCAGTGTCTCAAAGAAATAGCCATCATCTGCTATGGCTTTGATTACCTTGTACATGTCATAGGGTTGAGTTGGTCGGTCAGGTATTATGGTGTCCAGTTCAGGGCAGGTCCGCCACGGGTCGTCGTTGGTCTCGATGCGAGGTGGCATTTCCCTGTTGTTGGAAGGGAAGAAGGATAGAAGCTCCTTGGCTTTGTCTATGGCATCTTTATCGTCCTCGGCTATTATATGGGTCTGCCCAGATTTAACAGCATGGGCTTTCCAACCAGAGAGTTCTTGAAGTGAGATTTCCTCCCCCAGTTGGGTCTTGACAAAAGCGGGACCGGCAATTCCCATAAAGCCAGTGTGTCTGGTTTGAATGAGGAAGTCCTGCATTACCGGGTGATAAGCCTGTCCTCCCAGGCAGGGACCCATGAGCAGGGCTATTTGAGGGATTATACCTGATGCCAGAGCTTGAGCCCGGAATATCCGACCATAAGCTTCCAGGGTATCCATCCCTTCCTGGAGTCGGGCACCACCAGAGTCATTCATCCCTATAAATGGCCACCCCTTCTCCTTGGCGAAATCCATAGCTTGAGTTTCTTTCATCCCGTGATACTCGCCAAAGGTTCCAGCCATAGCCATATAATCCTCGGAAAAGGCAACAACATATCTGCCGTTCACCTTGCCGTAGCCGGTTACCACTCCCTCGGCGGGCACCTCCCTCTTATCCATGCCAAAATGGACGGTTCTATGCTTGACGAATAAGCCTATCTCGGTGAAAGTGCCGGGGTCAAAAAGGTATTCTATCCTTTCCCTGGCTGTCCACTGTCCCCCTTTATGGCGCTTTTCAATAACTTCGGGGGGTGCCATCTGCTCTATTTTGGCTCTCTTCTGCTTGTATTCCTCAATTAGCTCTTCGGTTGTTGCCATTTTGGGACCCCTTCTCCTTTCCAATTTATTATAATTTTTGGGGCTTAACAGGCTTGGTGTATTATATCATTATTGCTATAGGGTTAACAACGCCGCCAGCTTGTTCCTGAGCTAGTTCAGACAGATTGGCTTTCTTCCTACCCGCCCACCCTCGGGGGCTTTGCCCCCAATCTCCCGCTTTTGTTGGGGGGCTTTGCTCTCCACCCCGCCCCCTTTTTTAACTTATCTTTTCTTTCCCACCCACCCGCCCTATAGGGGCGCTAGCCCCTCTTAAACACCCCAGAGAATGGAGAGTCCAAGAGAGGCGAAGCCTCTAAATAGATTTGGGGAGTCTTAGAGGGGCTTCGCCCCTCTTATATAACCACCTCCCCTTCTTGGAGCATAGAAGTCATTGCGAGGAGCGAAGCGACGAAGCAAACTAAAAGATAAGATTGCTTCGCCTTTGGCTCGCAATGACACATCAGACAGAAGGGGAGGGGGACAAAGGTCGAAGACTCTTCGAGGGGTGGGTTGCTAAGTAAATGTCCAAGGGGGTGAGATTAATAAACAATCTCCTCTTATTCCTTGACACCGCTGGGTCAGGTTGTTAAACTATCTCACTGTTGGTCAGCTTTTCGCTTAGGTGTTTCATTGAGTGAGAAGGCATCATCATATAACCCTCCGTCACCAGAACCATGGCGCAGGGGTCTGGTTCAGATTTTCACTGGCGATGGGAAGGGGAAGACCTCGGCAGCTATAGGGGCGGTAATCCGAGCCTTGGGTCATGGTCTTAGGGTCTATATTGTCTATTTTATGAAAGGCGATTATCCCTATGGTGAACGCAATATCCTATCTCAGCTACCCAATGTTACTATGGATAGCTTTGGGTGTGGGGGCTTTGTTGACCCAGCAAATATCAAGCCCGAGGAAAAAGAGCAGGCAAAACGGGCTTTAGCTGCTGCCCGTGATGCTATGCTCAGCGGCGGCTATGACCTGGTAGTCTTGGATGAGGTGAATCTTGCCGTAGCCTGGAACCTGGTTGAACTGGACGAGGTGGTCAGGCTTATTGATGATAAACCCGAGGATGTGGAGCTTATCCTTACCGGTCGCCGGGCTGATACCCAGTTAATTAAATCGGCTGACCTGGTTACTGAGATGCTAAAGATTAAGCACCCTTATGATGAGGGGATAGTGGCTCGAGAGGGGATTGAGTATTAATCAAATTCTGCCAAGGAGGAATTATGAGTATTACACTGAGTGTAATCAAGGCTGATGTTGGTGGCTATGTGGGGCATTCTGAATCCCATCCTGATATTTTAGCCAGGGCTAGGGAGCATATGGACAAGGCTAAGAAACAGGGGTTGCTGATTGACTATTATGTAACCAAGTGTGGGGATGACCTGCAACTGATTATGACCCACCAGCATGGTGAGGAGAATGAAAAAATCCATAGGCTTGCCTGGGATACCTTTGTTGACTGCACCCAGTTAGCCAGAAGCTTGAAGCTTCACGGTGCTGGGCAGGATTTGCTGTCCGATTCTTTTACCGGCACAGTTAAGGGGTTGGGTCCGGGGGTAGCTGAAATGGAATTTGAGGAACGCGCTGCCGAGACCATCATTATTCTTATGGCTGATAAGACCTCGGCTGGGGCATGGAATATGCCGCTATATAAGATGTTTGCTGACCCGTTTAATACCATTGGACTGGTTATCGCACCCAATATGCACACCGGTTTTGCCTTTGAAGTGCACGATGTGAAGGAACATAAGAAGATAACCTTTAATGCCCCTGAGGAGATTTATGATTTACTTGTTTTCATAGGGGCGCCTTCACGCTATATGGTGAAGGCAGTCTATCACCGGGAAACCAAGGAGATAGCCGCTGTATCTTCTACCCAGCGTCTGTCCTTGATTGCTGGTCGGTATGTGGGCAAGGATGACCCGGTGTGTATTGTGCGTTCTCAAGGGCAATTTCCAGCGGTGGGCGAGGTGCTGGAACCATTCACCTTACCCTTGCTGGTGGAGGGCTGGATGCGGGGCTCGCACCACGGTCCCCTTATGCCGGTAGCGGTTGACGATAGCACCCCGACTCGCTTTGATGGTCCACCACGAGTGGTAGCTCTTGGCTTCCAGCTCTCTGGAGGCAAGCTGATAGGACCCCGTGATATGTTTGCTGACAAGTCGTTTGATAATGCCCGCCAGCAGGCGAATGACATAGCCGATTTTATGCGTCGCCACGGTCCCTTTGAGCCGCATCGCCTGCCCCTGGAAGGGATGGAATACACCACCATGCCTCAGGTTTCGGAAAAGCTGGAGGGAAGGTTTATCCCCCTGGCGGATTAAGAGCATGCCTAAGCTCCTCCTGGCAACAAACAATAAAGCCAAGGTGCGGGAATATAAGAGTCTGCTCCAGAACCTACCGTTTGAGCTGGTTACCCTGGCTGAGCAGGGTATTACTACTACGGTCGGCGAGGCGGGGGGAAGCCTGGAGGAGAATGCCAGATTAAAGGCAACGGTCTTGGCTGCCGAGAGCCAGTTACTGGCGCTGGCTGATGACTCTGGGCTGGAGGTGGATGCCTTGGGTGGTGAGCCCGGTCAACTTTCGGCTCGCTATGCTGGCGAGGGTGCTTCAGATAGGGACAGAATCAACTACTTATTAGCTAAGCTCAAGGGGGTGCCCTGGGAGAGGCGCTCCGCTTGTTTCAGGTGTGTTATTGCTATAGCTACACCTGGTGGTGAGGTAGAGCTTTGCTCTGGCGAGTGCCGCGGCTTTATAACCTTTGAGCCCAGGGGAGAGCAGGGCTTTGGCTATGACCCGGTGTTCTACCTTGCTGAGCTAGATAAGACTATGGCTGAGCTACCTTTGGAAATAAAAAACCGGTTTAGCCATCGGGGGCAGGCATGCCAGTTACTCAGGAGGAAGTATAATCTATGACCGGACTTTCTGACTCCTTCCAGCGTCCCATAAATTATCTGCGTATCTCGGTCACCGACCGCTGTAATCTGCGCTGTATCTATTGCCTGCCACCTGAGGGTGTTCGCCTGATGTCCCATGAGGACATTCTTACCTATGAGGAAATCTATACCGTAGCTCAAGCTGCCGCTGAGCTAGGGATAAATAAGATACGGCTCACCGGTGGCGAGCCCCTGGTGAGGTCGGGGCTGCCAGAGCTAATACAGATGCTGGCTCAGATAGACGGTATAGACGATATTTCTCTGACCACAAACGGGACTCTGCTCAGTCGCTATGCTGCTGAGCTAAAGCAGGCAGGACTACGGCGGGTTAATGTGAGTCTGGATACCCTTAAGCAGGATAAATTTGAGTTCATTACCCGTCGTGGCGATAATCTTGGCCAGGTGTTGAAAGGCATTGAGGTTGCCAGGTCGGTGGGGCTTAATCCAGTTAAGCTTAATACGGTGGTTATGTCTGGCATTAATGATGATGAGCTCCTTGATTTTGCCGCCAAGACCATCGCCGAGGAGTGGCATGTTCGCTTTATTGAGCTTATGCCTTTTGCTGGGGAGGGCAGCACGTCCCCGCGGTTTGTCTCAGCCAGTGAGATGAGGCAGCGCCTTGAATCATTGGGGGAGATGGAGCCCTGCCTGCCCACTATAGGCAATGGACCAGCCAAGTATTTTCGCTTTCCTCAGGCCAAGGGCAGCATTGGCTTTATTACCCCTATCAGCGAGCATTTCTGCTTTCACTGCAATCGGCTGCGGCTTACTGCTGATGGTAAACTCCGCCCTTGTCTGTTGAGTGACTACGAAATAGACCTTAAGCAGCCTCTGCGTAGTGGCATTTCTTCGGCAGGGCTGAAACAACTGATCGAGGAGGCAGTAGCTAATAAGCCATTGCGCCATTACCTGGCAGAGGGCTATGTACCTAAACAGCGACCGTTCTCTCAGGTGGGAGGTTAATCGTGGAAGAGCTAACCCATATAGATGAGCAGGGTCGGCCACGCATGGTGGATGTTTCTGATAAGCCTGATACCCAGCGTGAGGCGTTAGCTAAAGGCGTGGTCAGGATGCAGGCTTCTACCCTTGACCGGCTAAGAAAGGGAGAGATGGCAAAGGGGGATGTTCTGGCTGTAGCCCAGCTAGCTGGCATCATGGCAGCCAAGCAGACGCCTCATCTAATACCCCTGTGCCATCCAATCCTTATTGCCGACATTAAGGTTGAGTTCAGCCTGGACGAGGCAAGCAGTGCCGTGGAGATTACCACCACGGCGAAGAGCACAGGTAAGACGGGGGTGGAGATGGAGGCGCTTACCGCTACGGCAGTCGCCGCTCTAACCATCTATGATATGTGTAAGGCGGTGGACCGGAGCATGAAAATCGAGAATATACGTCTGGTTAGGAAAAGTGGTGGCAAAAGCGGAACCATCACCCTTGAGTAAAAATAATTATTGGTATATACTACACTATTACCAGTCCTTCACTAGAAGGATGGTTTTTGGGGGTGTATTATGAAGTTATCATGTCTTCAGGAGAACCTAAATCGTGGACTTGGTGTGGTGGGGAGGGCAGTAGCTACCAGAACCACCCTCCCTATAACCAACAATGTCCTCTTAGCTACAGACCAGTCCCGACTCAAGCTGGCTGCCACCAATCTGGAAATGGCTATTAGCTGCTGGATTGGGGCTAAGGTGGAGGAGGAAGGGGCAATCACTGTTCCAGCCAGGCTTCTCTCCGAGTTTATCGGCTCTTTGCCCAGCGATAAGGTGGATATCGGCCTTTCCCCCCAGACCAGGACCTTGGGACTACGCTGTGCCCGATTTGAGGCGCGAATCAGCGGGGTTGATGCCAAGGACTTTCCTCCTATACCCAAGGTTGATGAGGGTATTACCACCAAGGTTGAGGTAGAAGCCCTCCGTCAGGGAATTGCTCAGGTTGTGTTTGCTGCTGCCACTGAGGAGTCTCGCCCGGTACTTACCGGTGTTGATGCTGAGTTTGACGGTGATTTGCTGACACTAGCGGCGGCTGATGGCTTTAGATTAGCCGTATATAAGCTACCCGTTACCGTCCCTGTCGGCCAGAAGACTGAGGTCATTATTCCAGCGCGGACACTGGCTGAGCTAAATCGGCTTATGGCTGACCAGGAGGAGGCGGTTGAGATAACGATAAACCCCAATAAGAGTCAGGCTCTATTTCGGCTGAAGAATATTGAGCTAGTTTCCCAGTTGATTCAGGGCACCTTCCCCCATTATGCCCAGCTCATTCCCCAGAGCTACAATACCCGAGCGGTAATTAGTGTTGCCGATTTCTTAAGGGCAACCAAGACAGCCTCTATCTTTGCCCGTGATGGCAGTGGCATCGTCCGCTTGGTGATAGCCCCCGGTGGTGAGCTAACCCCGGGCAAGGTAATAGTTTCAGCCAGGTCTGAAGAGATTGGCGATGATGTTGGTGAGATTGATGCCATCGTCGAGGGCGAGGAGGCGAAGATTGCCTTCAATGGCAAATATCTAACCGATGTCCTGAGTGTACTTCGTGAGTCGCAGGTAGCCCTGGAGACCACCAACTCATCAAGCCCTGGCGTTGTCCGCCCAGTAGGGGTAGATAACTACATCCACGTGGTCATGCCGATGTTTGTGCAGTGGTAATAAAATCTACCGGAACAATAGGCTAAGGCTGGAGTAGGTTACTATTCTACATAGAAACTGCTTATCCAGGGAGACCTCTCAGGTGCATCCCCTTGCTCCAGCATCTCCCGCCACTTCTCATCGGTGAGTCTTTCAGCCATAGGGTGCTTGAACTCGTAATAGCTGAAAACAGGTCCGGCCCCCATGAGGATTCTACCATCGGGTAATTTGTATGCCACCAGGATTAGGTCGACATAACCAACGCCCTCTTCCAAAACCTGCATCGGCGGGTTGGTATCAGTATGGACATCAGCAACTATGGTGGTTTCTTTCCCTTTTGCCTCGACTCCGGCGACTATGAAATCAAGCCCCTCGCCGAAGTTCTTGATGAACTCATAATCCGCTTGAGCCAATTCCTTATTCTCCAGCTCATCTTTAGAGATGTCAATCAGCCTGCTGAGGATGCGCTCCAGGCTCTCCAGCCGTGACCTCTCCTCATCACTCAGAGCATTAAGCTGAGCCAGACCCTCCTTGGTCATGCTGGTTAGCGCCCGCATTCGGGCATAAAACTCAGGGACAGGCTCTACATAGCCGACTACTGGCTTAGGCGGTGGCGGTGCCGCCGTAGCCACTGGAGTATAGCTCTGCTTGGCATAGAGGATGGTATCGTGCCGCAATTCAGCCCAGGATGCCAGAGCTGTTTGCAACTCCTTATCCTGCCATGCCTCGGTCCGCATGAAGGTGGGATAACCTTCGCCGAACTCCTCGAGTAAAGGCTTCAAGGCATACAGCCAGGCCCAATACAGATTGCGGTTCCAATCGGCGACATCAAATTCACCAAACTGACTCTTCAACTCGCTTAGTTGTTTATCGTAGCTGGTATCTTCACCCTCGTACTCAGTATCGCCTTCTTCTTTTAGTATTTGGTAAGCTCGCTCCGAGCCGAGAACTGCCATTATATCCAGACCCCGCGGAAAGCATCTAGTTGGACCAAGCTGGGTCATCTTCATGGTAAAGGGTTCATCACCGCCAACATACATTCCCACCGCCGGGGAGACCAGGTTTTGGAACATGTAGGAATCGGGGACAAACCTCTGCCCCATGAACCGCATCCCCTTGGTCTTAGCCAGGCACTGATAAAGCTTTTCCTTGGTTATTGGAGGATACACCACGCAGATGCCTGACCCGCCATAGATTTCCGGGTTTCTCATTTGAGCCAGCTCAGCCTTGAGGGCAAGTAGATTCTCATCATTGGCAAGCAGACTGGTGTCAAACTCAATGCCAAAGACCTTCTCTATAGCACTGAGATACTCATAGGGTGTAAGGTCATCAGCTGTGCCCACGAAGAATGAGGTGACCGAGTAGATGCGATCCCATATGTCCTGGACAGTGCCATCGCCTACCTCAACACTGGGTAGCTCAGCCGAAATCAAGGAGGCTTGGATAGTAGCCAGTTTGGCATCTTCTTCAGTAATCAACGGTCCTTCAACGGCAGCACAGTCACTCTCCTCGCCACCCTTCAGCAGGAAAGCCATCCTGCCATACCACATCATCGCCTTAAAGTACCTCTTTAAGGTCTCGCTCCGGGTATAGTGCCCCCGGGGTACATACTGGGAGTAATCTTCACAGTAGCAACAGGGTAGGACGCAGGCGCAATCTGTATTTGAATTGAAGATAGCGCTCGGCTTAAAGTCCTCATGCTCTTCAATGTTCTTGCTTTCCTCATTAACTTCGTTCTTAACATAGCCGGGTATGCTGAAACTTACCTCCCTTATCGGCTTGAATTCCTTTTTATCATAAGGGTACTCCCGGTTCCACTGCTCAATCTCTGCCTTCAGCTTTGCCTCGTCATAGCCCTCGGTTGGCGTCTGGAGGAGCTTTAGACCAACAGCAAAGTAAGCCACATTTCGTCTGGCTGCTTCCTTGAGGTCTGAATCGGCGAAGCCCTTATAGTCCTGGATAGACCTTTCCAGCATAGCTTGGCTCATATCGATAAGCTGGTCGAAGAATTCCTCCTCCTCAATTCGCTTTAGAATCTCATTGAACTGGATATGGTAGAGATGGAGAAGCGTGTCAGAGGTTACGAAGATGGGAACTTCCCGTTCCTTCATAGTCTTATAAGGTTCTACTATATCGTCACCATGCCAGGGAATAACCACGAACCCGTTTTTCCGAAGGAGTTCTTTCTGGTTTTCTCTTAACTGGAAGCGGGACTCTATCTCTTGTAAATTTGTGATTCTTTTTAAGGCTAGTGGTAAGGAGTAAGAAGGCGAAGCCAGAGTGACCGAGAAGCCCTCCATCTCGTAGCAAGAGGCTAGTGCCAGCTTGGGATTGGATATGTCACCGGCGGCCACTGATGGTATGCTTAAGGGAGGTGGCGGCTTTGGTGCGGCACAGCCGCTGACGAGGATAATGCTGGTAAGTACCAAAGCAATAAATAATTTCGTTTTCATTATTTCGCTCCACTTATCATATTTGCCTGTCTATATAACGAGTTTCCGGGCAAAAAGTTACCCCCCTCTGCCTTAAATTTCATTGTAGCACAAAGCGTAAAAGGCGATTACCCGGTAGCCTAATACCTTTCCTGTAAACAACATCTCACATCATTTTAGTCGGGCACCGCGTGTATGTCGGGCACGTTATACGGAAAGCCTGCACAAAAGGGTGAAGTGTTACTCAGAGGCGTAGCTGGTGTGGAAAAGTTCTCTTTGGTGGGCAGCATGGAGTTCGGCGCTTTATCTATTCCAGAACCACCCCTGTGCCGTAGGCTAGAACCTCGGCGGCATTTTGCATTATCATTGAGGTAGAAAACCTCATACTGACCACAGCATTAGCCCCTTGCTTCTCGGCATCCTCCACCATCCTCTGGATGGCTTCTTCCCTAGCCTCAGCCATCATCTTGGTGTACTCGGTTATCTCACCCCCCACCACACCTCTCAACCCAGCCATAATATCCCTGCCTATATGCCTTGCCCGAATAGTGCTACCCTTAACCAGCCCGATAGTTTTGGCAATCGTTTTTCCCTCAATCTGTGCTGAGGTGGTAATAATCACTTTTCTACCTCCTTAAAATTCTCGGTTTTAGCCTTTTTAAGCCTGTCTTTAGTGGCTATTCCAATGAGAACCAATACCCCCACTCCGATGGCACCAACGGCTATCCTGATAAGCAGCGGAATGTCGCTAGTCATAAAAAAGCCTTGAACCCCCCAGCCGATTAAAGCGAGAATACCCAGACCAATTAAAATAAAGGCTAAATTTTGCATAATTCACCTCCGTTTTGGGTTTATTAAGGTGACCCTCCCCCTTTATGCACCCTGAAAAATCGAAGATTTTTCAGGGAACCCGCTTTGTCCCCCTCCCTTATCAAGGGAGGGGGACAGATATGTAAGAGGGGCTTCGCCCCTCTAGAACTCTCCTTTGTGTCAGATTATCTTTTTCTCTTCCACACCGTCCCCTTGGGGGTATCCTCAAGGGCTATGCCCAGTTCCCCCAGCTTAGCCCTAATGCTATCGGCGAGCTGCCACTGTCCGGCTTTGCGTAGCTGGTCGCGGGTAGAAATCAGGAGTTGGATAAACGGCTCGGCGTCAAGGGGTAACCTCTCCGGCGGCTTGAGGGTTAAGCCCAATATATCGGCTAGCTCCAATAGCACTTGTTGTCCTCGAATAACAGTATAACCTTCGTCACTAGCTCGATTAATGTCTCTAGCTAAATCAAACAGGGTGGCTAGGGCTTGAGCGGTATTAAAATCATCGTCCATCGCTTCAATGAACCTTTGCCGATAGGGCTGGACATCTACCCTCTCCCCAACCTCAGCCTCTCTGCCCTCGCCTTGAGCTGCCTGGCGCAGCCGGTCAGTTCCCCTCTCCGCTGCCTCCAGCCCCTCTTCAGAATAGGTAAGCGGGCTACGGTAGTGGGAGCTGAGGATAAAGATGCGGATAGCATCAGTGCTATACTTCTCCAGCGCCTGCTTGATGGTTATCAGGTTGCCCAGGGATTTACTCATCTTGTCTTCGCCGAGCTGCACCAGCCCATTATGCAGCCAGTATTTAACGAAGGGTTTAATGCCGGTGAAGCTCTCCGACTGAGCAATCTCATTCTCATGGTGGGGGAAGACTAGGTCCTGCCCGCCACCGTGGATGTCAAGGGTATCACCCAGATATTTTAGAGATATAGCGCTGCACTCAATATGCCAGCCCGGTCTGCCCCGACCCCAGGGGCTTTCCCAGGAAGGCTCACCCGGCTTTGACGCCTTCCACAGGGCAAAATCCATGGGGTGCTCCTTTTCCTCCCCAACCTCTATTCGTGGCTCAGCCATCATAGAATCCAGACTGCGGTGAGCCAGCTTGCCATAGTCAGCCACCTTCCTTACCCTGAAGTAGACGCTACCCCCTGCTGGATAGGCATACCCCTTAGCTATTAAACCCTGTATCACTTCAATGATTTTTGGTATCTCTTCGGTAGCCCTGGGGTAGATATCCGCCCGTTCGATATTCAGGGCATCCATATCATCAAAGTAGCTATCGGTGAATTTCTCTGCCAGCTTGGGGGGTGGGATACCGAGCTTATTAGCTCGGTCTATTATCTTATCGTCAATGTCAGTGATGTTCTGCACATACTTAACCTTATAGCCCCGAAACCGGAGGTAGCGCCTGATGACATCAAAGACGATGTAGCTCATGCCATGACCAATGTGGCAGTGGTCATAGGGGGTAACCCCGCAGACATACATCTTAACCTCGTCCTTCACTTGTGAAGGATGGGGTGAAAATTCCTCCTTTTGTCCTGAGAGGGTGTTAAATATCTTCATCTTTGCTCCCTTTCACCATAGCTACGGCATAGGCAGCCATCCCCTCCCCCCGACCAATGGAACCCAACTGCGCTGAGGTGCTAGCCTTCAGGCTCACCTGACTGAGAGCAATGCCCAGTGTCTGGCTTACCTGCTGCCGCATGCGGTCAATAAAGCCCCCCAGTTTGGGCTTTTCAGCTACAATGGTAGCATCAACATCGACTATCTGCCAGCCGTTTTCTTTCAACTCATCCCCTACTATCTTGAGCAGAGCCAAGCTGGAGATATCCTTATACTGCGGTTCGCCGGGTGGGAAGTGGCTGCCTATATCGCCCAGAGCGGCTGCTCCCAGCAGGGCATCAATAATGGCGTGGGTCAGCACATCGGCGTCACTCCAGCCACCGAGACCCTTATCAAAGGGGATATCTATCCCGCCCAGCACTAACCTGCGCCCTGAGGTCAGGGGATGGACGTCATAGCCTATGCCAACCCGCAGCTTATTTCCCATGCTTTTGTTGCCAAGCCTCAGCTATTAATAGGTCATGATTAGTGGTTATCTTTATATTATCATAGGAGCCCATATATAGCTTAACCTGGTAGCCCAGTCTCTCTACCAGCGAGGCATCGTCGGTTACCTCACCCTTTGCCTGCTCATAGGCTTCGGCTATTATATCAAAGCGAAACACCTGTGGCGTCTGTACTGCCCATAGATTTTGACGTGGTGGCGTCTGGTGCACAATTCTATCACTTCCGGCAACTTTAATGGTATCAGTGACCGGAGTGGCAGCTACAGCGGCACCAGTTTCTTCGGCTGCCTCGAGCCCGCGCTCAATCAAGTCCGCGGTTAGTAACGGTCGGGCGCCATCATGGATTACCACCCAGTGGCAATGATTAAGTCGGCCGAGCCCAGCCGCCACCGAATCCTGACGCTGCCTGCCCCCAGCACATACCTCAATGGGCTTAGACCACCCCTCCCTGGTTATCAACTGCCGGCATCGCTGCACATTTGCTTTACTTACTACCACCACTATTTGAGCCACTGAATCACAGCTATCAAAGGCATGGAGCACCCAGGCTAGAACTGGCTTACCCCCTAATGGAGCGAAGACCTTATCCATCCCACCCATCCGCCGGCTCTCGCCAGCAGCCACAATAACTGCGCCTACCCGAAGATTGCTTATCTACCTCACCCCTGTATTCCCCTCTCCTTCAAAGGAGAGGGGAAAGTAGTTGTATGAGAGGGGCTTCGCCCCTCTAAAACTCCCTATTATTTAGAGGCTACGCCTCTCTTGGACTCTCTTTTACCAGCCCCACCCTTATAGCCTCCCTCAGGGTGCTGACCGGGATGAGCTCAATATCTTTAGGGGCTGAAATCCTGGCGCTGGTTTTTGGCACCAGGCAGCGCTCAAATCCCAGCCTGGCTGCCTCAGCCACCCGTCTGTCTAGCTGGGAGACGGCTCTTAGCTCGCCACTCAACCCCACCTCCCCCACTGCTACCAAGCTGGGGTCAACCGCCACATCACGGAAGCTGGAGGCGATAGATAGGGCAATGCCCAAATCAGCCGCTGGCTCTCCAATCCTGAGCCCGCCAGTAACATTGGCTATAATATCCTGGTTACCGAGCTTTAAACCTACCCTCTTGGTCAGCACCGCGGTAATCAGCAGCAATCGACCGAAGTCAACACCGTTAGCGGTGCGCCGTGGTAAGCCGAAAGCGGTGGGAGTGGTCAGGGCTTGAATCTCCACCAGCAGGGGGCGGCTGCCCTCAAGGGTGGGCACCACCGTTGAGCCTATGGCTTCACCCCACCGCTGCGAGAGGAAGGCTTTCGATGGATTGTCCACCTCTATCAGACCCTGCTCTCTCATCTCAAAGACGCCCACCTCGTTGGTGGAGCCGAAGCGATTTTTCACCCCGCGAAGTAGTCGGTAGGCGCTAAAGGGTTCACCCTCAAGATAGAGCACCACATCAACAATATGCTCCAGGACGCGGGGACCAGCGATAGCGCCATCCTTGGTAACATGCCCGGCAATGAAGATGGGCACGGCATTGGGCTTTGCCCAGTGCATAAGCCTCAAGGTGCACTCTCGCACCTGAGTTATGCTGCCCGCTGCGGTATCCAACTCAGGGAGGTAAACAGCCTGAATGGAATCAATGACCGCCAGAGACGGTGCTAATTGCTCCAGATGGCTCAGGATAACATGTAGGTCAGTCTCAGCCAGGAGGTAAAGCCTCTCCCCCGTTATCCCCAGACGCTCTGCCCTGAGCCTAATCTGAGGCAGTGTTTCCTCACCGGAAACATAAGCCACCTTACCCCGGGCCTGCGCCACCAGAGCCGAAACCTGAAGCAGAAGGGTAGATTTGCCAATACCGGGGTCGCCACCGATGAGCACCAGGGAGCCAGATACCAGTCCTCCCCCCAGCACGCGGTTGAACTCAGCCAGAGGGAGGGGGAAGCGGTCAGAGACATCAGTTACCACCTGAGATAATTCTTGGGGTAGGTTTTCCAGGGCAGAAATATCGGAAGGGGTAGCCGCTGGGACTTTTGTTTCTACAAAGCTATTCCACTCATGGCAGTTAGGGCAGCGTCCCAGCCATTTCAGGCTCTCCTTGCCGCAATGCTGACAGACAAAGATGGTTCTGGTGCCGGATTTACCTGATTTGCCCACAGATTGACTTTATCCGATTTTGGGCAGTAATGCAAGGGCAATTTGAAGAGATCGTTTAGCAACCTATCCCCTCGAAGAGTCTTCGACCTGACCCCCTTCCCTTAGTAAGGGAAGGGGGAGTGTTTCGTTAGAGAGGGGCGAAGCCCCTCTCTAAAACCTCTTTCCCCCTCATGATAAGAATATATATCCATATCATGGAGAGGGGGGTAAAGCGGGTTCCCAGAAAAATCGAAGATTTTTCTGGGTGCTTAAAGGGGGTGAGGTCAATAAATAATCTTATTTGAGTTAAATCAGAATAGTTAAGGGTGGATTACATGAGCATACCTAGGAATATGCCGGCAACAACAGAGGTAGCAACAGCCCCTGCCATATTAGGACCCATGGCATGCATTAACAGGAAGTTTCTCGGGTTTGCCTCTTGACCCATCTTTTGCACTACTCTAGCCGACATAGGGATAGCCGATACCCCGGAGGCACCTATCAATGGGTTTATCTTTTCCTTTAAGAACAGGTTGACAAACTTGGCTGCCCATAGACCCCCGGCGGTGCCGAAGGCAAAGGCTACTATTGCCAGCCCAATAATGGCTAAGGTTTGAGGTCTAAGGAATACCTCGGCTGGCATTAGTGCCCCCACTGATATTCCCAGGAGAAAGGTGAGAACATCGATAAACACCCCCCCGGCTGATTGAGCCAGCCTATCGGTAACCCCGCTAGCCCTGAGCAGGTTACCAAACATAAACATGCCAATAAGGGGGGCTGATTTGGGGACAAGCAAAGCGGCAACTATAAAAATTATTATGGGGAAAAGGATTTCCTCTAACTTAGAGACCTGGCGCAGTTGCGGCTTCATATATATCGCCCGTTCCTTCTTGGTAGTCAGCAGCTTTATTACTGGGGGTTGGAGAATAGGCACCAGAGACATGTAAGAATAAGCCACCAGTGTAATTGGCCCCAGAAGTCGCGGAGCCAGGGCAGCGGTGAGGTAAACCGTGGGCGGACCGTCGGAACCGCCAATTATGCCTACGCAAGCTGCCTCATTTACAGTGAACATGCCGGAAAGGTAAGCAATCATAAAGACAATGAAAACACCTAACTGGGCGGAGGCACCGAAAAGGAATGATATGGGGCGGGCGATAGTAGGTCTGAAATCGGTCATGGCTCCTACCCCGAGGAAGATAAGCAGAGGAATTACCTCAGATTCAATCCCATAGGTATAAAGCACATTCAGCAGTCCTATTTTCCCCTCCCCTATAGCCTTTATTAGCCCACCTAAAGTTGGCACCTCGGCGGGGAAGCCTTCAGGGGTATATACCATTAAGCCGCCAAGGGGAAGATTGACCATAAAGATGCCAAAACCTATGGGGACTAATAAAATGGGCTCCATCTTCTTAGCAATGCCTAAGTAGATAAGGAGCCCCCCGATAAAAAGCATTAAGATATTGCCCCAGGTTAATGTCCCAAAGGCAGTTTCATATAGACCAAACACCTAGCTATCCTTTGTTGGAGTCTCTTTACTCTTGGTTGTGGTTTTCTGCACCACCAGCCCCACCAACCAAGCTACCAAGGATAGGATTACTAAAACGAGGATGGTTACCCCAAAACCACCCCCGGCAATCTTGGCTACTAAACCCCAATCTATCATGTTAAATGTTCCTCAGATTATAGAGCCTATCAATATTCAATGATAGCTACTAAATCACCAGTCTCAACCACCTGTCCCACGGAAAGCTCTAATTTGGTAATTGTGCCGCTAACTGGAGCCAATATAGGATTTTCCATCTTCATCGATTCTAGTAGACAGAGTATATCCCCCTCCTCAACCTTGCTCCCCTGACTAACATTCACGCTGGTTATCTTGCCTGTGATAGGGAACTCGACATTCTCTTGTGCCAATTTCTAGTCTCCTTTCTCCTTCCTATTTTGGGCGAATTAAAAGGGCGGTGCTAATATTCATCCTATTTTCCCGCCCTTCATATACAAAAAGCTAGCCTGTTAGCCATGGTAACTTAGGGTTTATCATCTCCTAGCAATGCCCCCACGGCTGCTGAATGCACTACAATCTCTTCACCTTCCAGGTCAACTACAGCGGTATCCCCTGCCTTGAATTTGCCGCGGAGTAAATCTTCAGAAAGTTTATTTTCAACCATATCCTGGATTACCCGGCGTAGCGGTCGAGCCCCGAAGACCTCATCGTAGCCCTTTTCACCCAGGAAATCTTTAGCTGCATCAGTTACCTCCAGCTTTATCTCCTTCTCAGTCAACTGCTGGGCTACTGTAACCAGCATCAAGTCAACTATCTTTCGGATGTGCTCCTTGGTCAATGCGTGAAATACCACCACACCATCAACGCGGTTGAGAAACTCAGGGCGGAAGGTCTTCTTTAGCTCGCCAAGCAGCTTCTCCTTCATCCTCTTATAGTCCATCTGCTGAGTCTTGGCCTCATCACTGCGGGCAGTAAAACCGATTGAGCTGCCCTTCCTGATTAGCTCGGCACCTATATTGCTGGTCATAACAATAATGCTATTGCGGAAGTCGACCCGCCGACCCTTAGCATCAGTCAGATGACCATCATCAAATATCTGGAGCAGGATATTAAACACATCAGGGTGAGCCTTTTCAATCTCATCCAGGAGTATGCAGCAATATGACTTACGCCTTACTGCCTCAGTCAATTGCCCGCCTTCGTCATAGCCAACATATCCCGGGGGTGCCCCGACCAGTCGGGCTATAGCATGCCTCTCCATAAACTCAGACATATCAAGCCTGATTAGGGTGTTCTCACTACCAAACATGAACTCAGCCAGGGCTCTGACCAACTCTGTCTTACCCACGCCGGTAGGACCGAGAAAGACGAAGTTGCCTATAGGATGCCTGGGGTCCTTGAGCCCGGCTCGAGCTCGTCTTACTGCCTTAGCAATGGTATTAATCGCCTCATCCTGACCGATAATGCGCTTATGCAGTGCCTCCTCCATATGAAGTAGTCGGCTGGTCTCATCGCTAGCCAACTGCACTACCGGAATCCCTGTCCACATACTAACTACTTCAGCGATATTCTCCTCACTTACTACCGGCTTATCCTGTTCCTGCTTGGCCTGCCACTCCTGTTCCATCTTCTTTATTTTCTCTTCAATCTGAAGCTCGCGCTGGCGCAGCTCAGCAGCATAGTCATACTGCTGGGTAGCCAGGGCAGCTTCTTTATCCTTACGCACACTGTCCTCTGCTCGCCTGGCTTCCTTCAAGGTGATAGGTATAGTCTGATGTTGAATCCTTACCCTTGATGCCGCCTCATCAATCAGGTCAATAGCCTTATCGGGCAGAAAACGGTCGGGGATATACCTAGCGGATAATGTTGCCGCTGAACTCAGTGCCTTATCACTTATTATTAGCTGATGATGCTCCTCATAGCGCTCCTTAACCCCGCGTAGGATATCCAGTGTTTCGTCTACGGAAGGCTCCTCCACCAAAACCGGCTGGAAGCGGCGCTCCAGAGCTGCATCCCGCTCTACGTACTTACGGTAATCATCAAGGGTGGTAGCGCCGATGCACTGTAGTTCCCCTCGTGCCAGTGATGGTTTGAGGATATTAGCGGCATCAATTGCCCCCTCAGCCGCCCCAGCCCCCACCATAGTGTGAAACTCATCAATAAAGAGCACACAATTACCTGAAGTTTTTATCTCATCAATGACCTTCTTTAGCCGTTCTTCAAACTCGCCCCGGTACTTTGTCCCAGCCACTACCGCTCCCATATCCAGGGTAACTATCCTTTTCCCCTCCAATGTCTCAGGGACATCGCCGGCTATAATGCGGTGAGCCAAGCCCTCAACAATTGCCGTTTTTCCCACCCCCGGCTCGCCAATGAGAGCGGGGTTATTCTTGGTGCGGCGGCTGAGAATCTGAATTACCCGCTCAATCTCCTTAAACCGCCCGATAACCGGGTCAAGTTTGCCGGCACGGGCAGCGGCTGTTAGGTCAATGCCTAACTGGTCCAGAGCCGGGGTGCGACTTGTGGTGCGGGCGGGTCTGGCTCTAGCCACACCTTCACCTAGCACACGAGCAGTCTCGGCGCGCGCCCGCTCAAGGGTGATGCCAAAGCTATCTAATACATTAGCGGCTACCCCTCCCCCCTCGCGCAGCAACCCCAATAGGAGGTGTTCGGTGCCAATATAGTTATGACCGAGGTGGCGTGCCTCGTCTATAGCCAGTTCAATGACCCTCTTAGCTCTGGGGGTGAGCCCGATTTCACTGGTGCTGGGTTTTTCACCACGTCCGATAATGAATTCCACAGCCGAGCGCGCCTTGCTCAAGCCTACACCCAGGTTGGCTAGAACCTTAGCTCCTACCCCCTCCTCCTCCCGCGCCAAACCAAGCAGGATATGCTCGGTGCCAATATAGGTGTGGTTAAAGTGCTGCGCTTCTTCTTGGGCTAGAGTAAGAACCCTGCGAGCTCTCTCAGAGAATTTCTCAAATCGGCTGGCCATCTCCCCTCCTGTTACCTAACCTAATTATAAAGCAACCAAGGTCAAAGGTCAAAAGCCTCCTGGCAGTGGCATATTTTCCACAAAGGGTTGCCCCCTCAGTATCGTCTGCGCTAGGGCGTTTCACTTCCGTGTTCGGAATGGGAACGGGTGGTTCCACCCCGCTCTAACCACCAGGAGACAGCCTATATTGTAGCACATTTTTTGTCACAAAAAAAGGGGACCAGCTTATAATCAGCCCCTTTTGGTTTTATATGGTGACCCCCTCCCCCTTTATTCCCTCACCCCTTGTCATTGCGAGGAGCGGAGCGACGAAGCAAACTCTATTGGCAATGCATGGGATTGCTTCGCTTCGCTCGCAATGACACGCCAAGGGGAAGGGGGAAGAAAAAGAAAGAGGGGCTTTAAGCCCCTCTTAGACGCCCTTGCAACATTATACGAATTAGGTATAATATTCATAAAAATTGGGGAAGTTCATTGTGACAGCCACATATCAACAGATTCAGAACTAGGTTAAAAATAGGTACGGATTCACTCCAGCGACCTGCTATATAGCTCATGTGAAAGAAATGTGCGGGCTTCCCCTGAGAAAACCTTGGAATCGGCAAGACCCCACTAAGAGAAAGAAGCCTTGCCCACCTAGTAAAGTTGAACCAATAAAAAAGGCCTTTAAGCATTTTGGTATGATATGAAGTGTAAAATACATTATTGGGGTGAGCTTCACTGAGAGGGGCGTAGCCCCTCTCAAAAATTTACCCTCTTCCCTTCACCAATCTACAAGGGAAGGGGGTCAGGGGGATAGGTCACATATAAGGAATAAACCGCAGACGCCCCGAGGGTGGGTGGGAAAAGATAGATAGAAAAAAGAGGGGCTGGTGCCCCTCTCTTAAATTTCTGACTAATATCAACTCTGAAGCAGGTCAAGCCCTCGACCATTAGTACGGTTAAGCTCAAAACATTACTGCTCTTACACTCACCGCCTATCAAACAAGTAGTCTACTTGTGGTCTTACCCCTTCACCCGAGGGTGAAGGATGGGAGATATTATCTTGGGGCCGGCTTCGCACTTAGATGCTTTCAGCGCTTATCCTCACCAGACTTAGCTACCCAGCGATGCTCCTGGCGGAACAACTGGCACACCAGAGGTCTGTCCCTCTCAATCCTCTCGTACTAGAGAGAGCCCCCCTCAAATCTCCGGACGCCCACGACGGATAGAGACCGACCTGTCTCACGACGGTCTGAACCCAGCTCGCGTACCGCTTTAATGGGCGAACAGCCCAACCCTTGGGACCTGCTTCAGCCCCAGGATGCGACGAGCCGACATCGAGGTGCCAAACCTTGCCGTCGATGTGAACTCTTGGGCAAGATAAGCCTGTTATCCCCGGGGTAGCTTTTATCCGTTAAGCCACGGCCCTTCCACTCGGTACCGTGGGATCACTTTGCCCGACTTTCGTCCCTGCTCGACTTGTAGGTCTCACAGTCAAGCCCCCTTATGCCAATGCACTCTATGGGTGATTTCCATCCACCCTGAGGGGACCTTTGGGCGCCTCCGTTACCTTTTAGGAGGCGACCGCCCCAGTCAAACTACCCACCAGACACTGTCCCCCAGCTTGCTCTAGGGTTAGAGACTAAACTCACCAAGAGTGGTATTTCAATGATGGCTCCACCGAGGCTAGCGCCCCGGCTTCTCAGCCTCCCACCTATGCTACACATGATGAGCCCAGACTCAATGCCAAGTTGTAGTAAAGCTCCACGGGGTCTTTTTGTCCTGTCGCGGGTAACCCGCATCTTCACGGGTACTTCAATTTCGCCGAGTCCCTCGTTGAGACAGCGCCCAAGTCGTTACACCATTCGTGCGGGTCGGAACTTACCCGACAAGGGATTTCGCTACCTTAGGACCGTTATAGTTACGGCCGCCGTTCACTGGGGCTTCAGTTCAGAGCTTCGGATTGCTCCTAACCCCTCCCCTTAACCTTCCAGCACTGGGCAGGTATCAGCCCCTATACTTCAGCTTTCGCTTTGGCAGAGACCTATGTTTTTGTTAAACAGTCGCTTGGGCCAATTTTATGCTACCCACCTAAGTGGGCACCCCTTCTCCCTAAGTTACGGGGTTAGATTGCCGAGTTCCTTAACGAGGGTTCTCTCGATCACCTTGGGACTATTATCCCTACCTACCAGAGTCGGTTTGCGGTACGGGCGCTCCTACTTCACTGGCAACGAGGCTTTTCTTGACGGCCTGGGATCAGCTAAATCGCCTTGAGTCTCCCCTCAACTTCCCCCCACCTTCAGCTAAATATCTGGGGTGGATTTGCCTGCCCCAGCATCACCTATGGTGGGGGACGCACCATGTCCATTGGGCACGCTTAGCTTACCTTACCGTGTCCCCCCTTTGCCTCAGTAGGGGCGGTACGGGAATATTGACCCGATGTCCATCGCCTACGCCTTTCGGCCTCGGCTTAGGCCCGACTAACCCTACGCGGATTAACCTTCCGTAGGAAACCTTAGGTTTTCGGTGGGTGTGTTTCTCACACACCTTGCGCTACTCATGCCGGCATTCTCACTTCCCTCGGCTCCACCACTACTTCCGTAGTAGCTTTATGGCCAAGGGAACGCTCCCCTACCATCCTTCACAAGTGAAGGATCCATAGCTTCGGTGGCGGGCTTTAGCCCCGTTAAATTGTCGGCGCAGCACCACTCAACCAGTGAGCTATTACGCATTCTTTAAAGGATGGCTGCTTCTAAGCCAACCTCCTGGCTGTCTGGGCAGTCCTACTTCCTTGCCCACTTAGCCCGCTCTTGGGGACCTTAGCTGATGGTCTGGGCTGTTTCCCTCTCGACTATGAAGCTTATCCCCCACAGTCTCACTCCCAGGTTTGAGGTTAATGGCATTCGTGGTTTGGTTGGAGTTGGTAAGATACTCTCCCCCTAGTCCATCCAGAGCCCTACCTCCATTAACTAATACCTGAGGCTGCACCTCAATGCATTTCGGGGAGAACGAGCTATCACGGAGTTCGATTGGCATTTCACCTCTATCCACAGCTCATCCGACAGTTTTGCATCACTGACCAGTTCGGGCCTCCACTCCGATTTTATCGAAGCTTCACCCTGGCCATGGATAGCTCACCCCGCTTCGCGTCTAATCCGTGCAACTAAATCGCCCTATTAAGACTCGCTTTCGCTTTGGCTCCGCAACTAAAGTTGCTTAACCAGCCACACAGATTAACTCACCGGCTCATTCTTCAATAGGCACGCCATCAGTTGCCTAAGCAACCTCTGACTGCTTGTTGGCACACGGTTTCAGGTTCTATTTCACTCCCCTCCCGGGGTTCTTTTCACCTTTCCCTCACGGTACTTGTCCACTATCGGTCATCAAGGGTATTTAGCCTTGCCCTGTGGTCAGGGCAGCTTCCCACAAGATTCCTCGTGTCCCGTGGTACTCAAGTACAGGCAAGGAGCTTCCCCCTTTGGTTTACGGGACTGTCACCCTCTATGGTTGCCCTTTCCAGGGTCATTCAACTAGGGTTCAGTTTGTAACTCCTTGACCTATCCTGGGCTAGGTCCTGCCTGCCTTACAACCCCCTATAGGCTTAGGCCCCAAAGCCACTTAGCCTATAGGGTTTAGGCTCCTCCCCTTTCGTTCGCCACTACTCAGGGAATAATTTCCTTTCCTCAGGGTACTGAGATGTTTCACTTCCCCTGCTTACCTCCTCCCAGCCTATGTGTTCAGCTGGGGGTGCTCAAGTTTTACCTGAGCGGGTTGCCCCATTCGGGTATCCCCGGCTAGGCTTGCTCGACAGCTCACCGAGGCTTTTCGCAGCCTTGCCACGCCCTTCATCGGCCCTTGATGCCAAGGCATCCACCATGTGCCTTTACCGCTTGACCTGCTTCAGATTTGATATTAGTCCTCAATATTCAATTGTTAATGTGCTCTAAATAAAATGGCGAGTGGCTTGGTGATTTATCACCAAGCCACTCGCTTGGCTTACAATCACCAATCCCTCTGGTTACGTCTCCGCTTTCTCCATTGGCTCAGTAAAAATATTAGCATAATGCATCGACTTTGTCAAGCATAATTCATCAATAATTCATTATCTATAACAAATTTGTTGACAGCTAGCCTATGGCTGTGGTAATATTACAAATCGGCTCAGGTAGTTCAGCTGATAGTTGGCTTCAGCTTGCAATGGATGAGCTACGGCTCATCCATTAAAATTGTGCGGGCTAGGAGGAAGATAGGTGCCTACTGTTAATCAGCTTGTCCATAAAGGGCGTAAGAAGGTGGTCAAGAAGACCAAAGCACCAGCATTGCTCCTCAGCTATAATGCGTTGAAGAATAAAATGGTGCGGGGGAAGGGCTCTCCGCAGAAGCGCGGGGTTTGCGTTCAGGTTAAGACTACTACCCCCAAGAAGCCCAATTCGGCGCTGCGCAAAGTAGCTAGGGTGAGGCTGACTAATGGGATAGAGGTAACAGCTTATATCCCCGGTGAGGGGCATGAGCTTCAGGAGCACTCGGTGGTCCTGATTCGTGGAGGGCGGGTGAAGGATTTACCTGGTGTTCGGTATCATATCATCCGCGGTGCACTGGATGCTAGCGGTGTGGCTAACCGCCGTCAAGGTCGCAGTAAGTATGGAAGTAAACGAGTTGGAGAATTGGCTGAGGCTGCTCGAATATAGGAGATGGAAATGCCAAGGCGGGCTCGAGCTATAAGAAGAGAGATACCCCTTGATGCTAAATATCACAGTGAAACCGTAGCCAGGCTGATTAACCGGGTGATGATGCGGGGCAAAAAGAGCTTGGCTGAGGGAATAGTGTATAGTGCCCTTAAGATTATGGAGCAGCAGTGGTCAAAAGAGCCAGTCACCGTTCTAGAACAGGCGGTGAGGAATGCTACCCCTCAGCTTGAGGTTAAGCCACGACGGGTTGGAGGTGCCACCTATCAGGTGCCAGTGGAGGTTCGTCCTGAGCGTGGTCTGTCTCTGGCTTTGCGCTGGCTGGTAGCATCAACTCGAGCTAGGGCGGGCAAATCTACGGCGGAGAAGCTGGCTGCTGAACTCAGTGATGCCTCGCAGGGGCAAGGGATAACTATAAAGAGGCGTGAGGATACCCATAGAATGGCTGAGGCTAATAGAGCCTTTGCCCACTACAGATGGTGAGGAGAGGACTGTGCCCAGGAGTTTCCCATTAGACCGCATACGGAATATTGCTATTATCGCTCACATCGATGCCGGTAAGACCACCGTCACTGAAAGAATACTATACTATACCGGTCGTACCTATAAGATTGGCGAGGTGGATGAAGGCACAGCAGTGATGGATTGGATGGAGGAGGAGAAGAGGCGCGGCATCACCATTACCGCTGCCGCTACTACCTGTTATTGGCAGGACCACCGCATCAATATTATTGATACCCCGGGGCATGTGGATTTTACTGCTGAAGTAGAGCGAAGCCTTAGAGTGCTGGATGGGGGGGTGGTGGTTTTCGATGCTGTGGCTGGGGTTGAGGCTCAGTCAGAGGCGGTATGGCGGCAGGCTGATAGATATGGTGTGCCCAGGATTTGCTTCATCAATAAGATGGACCGAATTGGTGCCAATTTCGACCGCACTCTGTCCATGATTGAACAGCGACTACATGCCAAGCCCCTGCCCGTGCAACTCCCTTTAGGCAGTGAAGCCTCATATGAGGGTATTATTGACCTTGTGGAGAACAAGGCGTGGCGTTTTGAGGGCAGTCCTGATTCACCGCCGGTAGAGGCGGCTATTCCTGAGTCTGAGCGGGCAAGATATACCCAGTCTCGTCAAGCACTGATTGAGAAATTGGCTGAAAGTGATGACCAGATTATGGCGGCTTATCTAGGGGGCAGCGGTATTACCCCCTCCGAGTTAAGACAAGCCTTGAGAAGGGTGACCTTGGCTACAAAAGGGGTACCTATTGTTTGTGGCAGTGCCCTGAGAAATAAAGGTATTCGTCCATTACTTGATGCTATTGTAAACTATCTTCCTTCCCCGTTGGATATGCCACCAGTAAGGGCTATTGATACCAAGGTAGGAGGCGAAGTCACTCGCCCAGCCAGAGATGATGTCCCCTTTTCAGCGCTGGCGTTTAAGGTGGTTTCTGACCCCTTTGTCGGCAGGCTGGTCTATTTTAGAGTGTATTCGGGCAGGGTGAAAGCGGGAGCACAGGTATTTAACTCAACTCGAGGCAAGAGAGAGCGCATCGGACGTCTACTGCGAATGCACGCCAATCACCGTGAGGAGTTAGATGAGGTAGGCACCGGAGCCATCGTAGCTACCCTGGGTCTTAAAAATACCTTCACCGGTGATACCCTGTGCCATTCCTCCCAGCCGGTGCTTCTGGAAGCTATCCGCTTTCCCGAGCCGGTGCTCTCGGTTGCCGTTGAGCCCAGAACCAGGGCTGACCAAGATAAACTGGGGGGAGCCCTAAACAGGCTGACCGAGGAGGACCCTACTTTTAAGGTAAATTACGACCACGAGACGGGGCAGACAGTTATTTCTGGTATGGGCGAGCTTCACCTGGAATTCCTGGTAGGCAGATTACTTAGTGAATTTGGGGTGGGGGCAAAGGTAGGTAAGCCCAGGGTTGCCTATAAGGAGACTATTACCCTACCGACGCAGGTGGAAGGCAGATTTATTCGGCAAACTGGAGGGCATGGTCAGTATGGTCATGTCTATCTTCGGCTTGAGCCTATGGAGCGGGGCAGCGGCTTTCAATTTGTCGACCGGGTTAAAGGTGGCGCTCTCCCCAAGCAGTATATTCTGGCAGCGGAGATTGGCATTAAGGAGGCTATGGAGACCGGCGTAGTGGCTGGCTATCCAGTAGTTGATATTAAGGCAATCCTTTATGATGGTAGCTATCACGAGGTTGACTCTTCAGAAATAGCCTTTAAGATGGCAGGCTCAATGGCGCTACGGGATGGCGTCATTAAAGCTAAGCCTATCCTTCTGGAGCCGATTATGAGGCTGGAAATAGTTGCACCGGAGCAGTTTCTTGGTGATATAATGGGTGACCTTAATTCAAGGCGGGGACATATTGAGTCTATCGGGACACGTGAAGAGATGTCTGTTGTTCGTGCCCTTATACCCTTAGCTGAGAGCTTTGGCTATGCCACCACTCTCAGGTCATTAACTCAGGGCAGAGCTACCTACTCCCTGGAGTTCTATCACTATCAGGAGCTGCCAGCCGAATGGGTAGACCAGAAAATCGGCAAAGCTATGGTTAGATAGGTCGGAGGGTTGTTATATGCCTAAGCAGAAGATTCGTATTAAGCTGAAGGGTTATGACCACAAGATTCTTGACCAGTCTGCGGAGCAGATTGTAGCCGCAGTGGAGCGGACTGGGGCAGTTGTTATTGGGCCGGTACCTTTGCCCACCCGTATTCAGCGGTTCAGTGTTATCCGCTCCCCTTTTATCGATAAGGATTCGCAGGAGCAGTTTGAGATTCGAACCCATAAGCGTCTTATTGATATTGTAGAGATGACGTCTAAAACGATAGACGCCTTGAGCAGCCTGAATCTACCCGCAGGGGTTGAAATAGATATTAAGTTATAAGGTCTGAAGCTATGGTTCAAGGTATCATTGGCAGAAAGCTGGGCATGGGGCAGATATTCGGGGACAATGGCGAGGCAGAGGCGGTAACCGCTATTGAGGCTGGTCCATGCACTGTGGCCCAGGTTAAAACTAAAGCCAAGGAGGGATATAATGCTGCCCAGCTTGGATTTGGTGAAGCCAAGCGGCTCAACTCTCCCCAGCGGGGGCATCTCAAGGGGCTGGGGCAGTTTAGGTATCTTCGAGAATTCAGGGTAGCTGATACTGAAGCTATTAAAGTGGGGGATAGGGTTGATGTCGGCTTGTTTAAGCAGGGTGACCTGGTTGATATTACCGGGGTGTCAGAGGGTAAGGGCTTTGCTGGGGTAGTAAAACGACATCATTTTGCTGGCGGACCCAAAACGCATGGACAGTCTGACCGACACCGTGCCCCAGGCTCAATAGGGGCTACTACTACCCCTGGCAGGGTATTAAAGGGGATGCGTATGGCGGGACATATGGGCAATAGCCGGGTGACGGTTCGTCATCTGGAGGTATATAAAGCCGACCCAGCTCGTAACCTGTTGCTGGTTAAGGGAGCAGTTCCCGGGGCCAGGAACGGATTGCTGCTGATAAAGAAATCGGGGAGGAAGTAAGCAAGTGGAAGTCCCGGTTTATAGCCTTACCGGTGAGGTGGTTAAACATATTGAGATAAGCGATAGGGTTTTTGCCGTGCCGTTTAATCAGGCAGTGGTGCACCAGGCACTGGTAAGGCAGCGGGCAAATGCCCGTCAGGGAACAGCTAGCACTAAGACTCGCAGCCAGGTCTCTGGTAGTAGTGCCAAGCTGTTTCGGCAGAAACACACTGGACTGGCTCGGGCTGGCAGCAGAAGGTCGCCACTGCGCCGGGGAGGTGGTATCGTTTTTGGTCCTAAGCCAAGGAGCTACCGGCAAGCAATGCCTAAAAAGATGCGCCAACTAGCACTAAGGTGTGCCCTATCAGCTAAGGCAAGGGATGAGGAGTTAGTGGTTTTGGAGCAACTGAAGCTGGAGGAGCCTCGGACTAAACAGATGGCAGGGATTTTGGCGGCACTGGGGGTAGACTCCTCAGCTCTTATCGTTACCAGTGAGCCGGAGGAAAGCGTAGTTAAGTCAGCTCGTAACCTGGCAGGGATTAAGACCATGCCAGCCAATATACTCAATGTGGTTGACATCCTTTCCTATAAGATGTTATTGATGACTGAGGCTGCGGTGCGCAAGGCAGAGCAGCTATGGGGTCCCCAGAAATCTCCGATTTCTGGGGTAAAGCTATGGGGGGGTAGCAATGCATCTATATGAGGTATTGCGCCGTCCCTTGATAACGGAGAAGAATACCGCCCTTCAGGCTCCTCAAGGCAAATATGCCTTTGAGGTAGCTAGAGAGGCTAATAAGGAACAGGTTAAACTGGCTGTGGAGAAGGCATTTAAAGTCAGTGTGACCCAGGTTAATGTGATGACAGTGCCCGGTAAGGGGCGAAGGATGCGGGGAAGGTTGGTCTTGAGCCCGTCCTGGAAAAAGGCGATTGTCACCCTTAAGTCAGGGGACAAGATAGAACTGTTTGAGGGTGTATAGTAAGGGGGAAGTTTGAAGGGGCGAAGCCCCTTCAAGAACCACCCTTCCCCCTCTCCTTCAAAGGAGAGGGGGATTAAGGGGGTGAGGTTGATAAGCTGGTTAGAAATATAGGTTTATTGGTATTGCTTTTGAGAGAAATCGCTAGGAAAAATTAAGGAGATTATATTAAAAAATGCCACTAAAGCAATATCGCCCAACTTCTCCCGGTAGGCGGGGTATGAGCGGCTCTACCTTTGAGGAAATAACCAAAACCAAGCCGGAGAAATCGCTGCTCTTGCCCCTCAAGAAGAAGGCTGGGCGTAGTAATCAGGGGAGAATAACGGTTCGCCACCGTGGTGGGGGGGCGAAGCGAAGGCTGCGCTTACTAGACTTTAAGCGTGATAAGATTGGTGTCCCCGGCAGAGTGGCTGCCATTGAATATGACCCCAACCGCTCGGCTCGTATTGCTCTCATTTACTATGCTGATGGGGAGAAGAGATATATTCTTGCCCCTTCAGGACTCGGTGTCGGTGATGTCATAAAGTCGGGCGATGATGCTGAAGTAAAACCTGGGAATACTTTACCATTGAAACTAATCCCAACTGGGACTCCGATACATAATATTGAGTTGGAGGTGGGGAGGGGAGGGCAATTGGTGCGAAGTGCTGGAGCTGCAGCTCAGCTAATGGCGAAGGAGGGCGAATATGCCCTGGTTCGATTACCCTCTAGCGAGGTGCGGCGTATCCGTAGCGATTGTTTGGCTACTATCGGGCAGGTAGGAAATGTTGACCATCGGAGTATTAATTTGGGAAAGGCGGGTCGTAAACGGTGGTTAGGTTGGCGACCCACGGTGAGGGGCTCGGCTATGAACCCGCGTGACCATCCTCATGGCGGTGGGGAAGGTAGAGCCCCAATAGGCATGCCCGGACCTAAAACACCTTGGGGTAAGCCAGCTCTGGGCTATAGAACTCGCAAGTCAAAGCCTTCAGATAAGATGATTGTCAAGCGTAGGAGAAAGTGACAGAATGTCAAGGTCAACTAAGAAAGGTCCAGCCGTTGATGCCAAACTGCTGAAGAAGGTTGAGGCATTGAGCCGCTCTGGTCAGAAGGCAGTAATAAAAACTTGGTCGCGCTGGTCTACTATCCTGCCCCAGATGGTGGGATTTACCCTCGGAGTCCATGATGGCAGGAGGCATGTGCCCATCTTTATCACTGAAAATATGGTGGGGCACAAACTAGGCGAGTTTGCCTTGACTCGAACCTTCAGGGGGCACGGGGGTAGGGGAGAGAAAACTACCCAGATAAGGAAAAGGAAGTAAGGCATAAATGGAAGTGAAGGCGGTAGCTAAAGATACTGGTATCTCACCACGCAAGGTGCGCCTGCTGGTAGATATGGTGCGGGGTAAGAAGGTGGACGAGGCGCTAGCGTTGCTCAAGTTTGCCCCCACCTCCACCGCTCGAGTGGTAGCCAAGGTGGTGAAATCAGCGGCAGCTAATGCTGAGAACAATTTCCAGATGGACCCTGCAGGTTTGAAGATTGTGGGCATCTTTGCCGATGAGGCTAGAACTATGAAGAGGTTTCGCCCCCGGGCACGGGGGCGAGCAAGCCCTATCCTTAAGCGCTCTAGCCATATAACGGTTATCGTTGCCGAGCAGGAGGTTTAATTGGGTCATAAGGTTCATCCTTTTGGCTTTAGAATTGGGGTCATACGAGATTGGCAAGCCAAGTGGTATGCCGAGAGGAACTATGCAGGCTTTTTGCAGGAAGACCTAAAGCTTCGACAAGCTATTGAATCAGGATATATTGGAGCAGGTATCTCTCTGGTGGAGATTGACCGCCAGGCGAATAAGGTATCGGTAACCATCCATACTGCCCGACCTGGCGTCGTCATCGGGCGAGGAGGGCAGCGAGTTGATGAAATGAGGCTTCACCTTGAGAGCCTTATCGAGAAGAGGATTCAATTGAACATCCTGGAGATTCAGCAGCCTGAACTCGATGCCTACTTGGTAGCTAGGGCGGTAGCTGAGCAGATTGAGCATCGTGTTTCTTTCCGCAGAGCGATGAAGCAAGCAATGTTTCGCACCATGCAGGCTGGGGCCAAGGGGATGAGAATCGGTTGTGCCGGTAGACTAGGTGGTGCTGAGATAGCTCGCCGTGAGGTTATGCATCAGGGGCGAGTACCCTTGCATACGCTGCGGGCTGATATTGATTACGGCTTTACTGAGGCGCGGACCACCCTGGGCAGGATTGGAGTGAAGGTCTGGATTTATCGGGGTGATATTCTTCCTGAGCCTGGTAGGCTGGAGGTTGAGGGGACACCTGCCGAGCTATAGCTAGGGGAGAAGGATGTTACAGCCTAAGCGGGTAAAATATCGCAAGACTCATAAAGGACACCGCAGGGGTAGAGCCCAGGCAGGAAATAGGGTTGATTTTGGCGATTTTGGTTTACAGGCGCTGGAATCTGCCTGGCTTACTAGCCGACAGATTGAGGCGGCGCGGCGTGCTATCACCCATTACATCCGCCGTGGTGGCAACGTCTGGGTCCGTATCTTCCCTGATAAACCGGTCACCAAGAAGCCGGCTGAAACCCGTATGGGTGGGGGTAAGGGTGCCCCAGACCATTGGGTGGCTGTGGTTAAACCAGGGAGAATGCTATTTGAAATGGGGGGGGTTAGCGAGGCAGTAGCTAGAGGGGCGATGCGCCTGGCTTCGCATAAGCTCCCAATAAATACCAGATTTGTGCTCAGGGAAACCGGCATAGCCGTTGGCAGCGATTCAGCCACTGGGGGGTTGACTCAAGGTGAAGGTTGAGGAGATTCGAGCTCTCAGCACTGAGGAATTGAAAAAGCAACTGGAGGAAGCTCATCAAGAGCTGTTTAACCTTCGCCTTCGCTTGGCTACCAGACAATTGGTAAACCACCGTGAAATTCCCAGGGTTAAAAAGAAGATTGCCAGGCTGAAGACAATAATGAGGGGAAGAGAGCTAGGTATGAGGTGATGGTCTATGGAAAGCAAGCGTAAAATTAGGCTTGGTCGTGTAGTGAGTGATAGGATGGATAAAACGGTGGTGGTGGCGGTAGAAACTCCCAAGCGTCACCCGTTATATAAGAAGACCATCAAGAGAGTGGTCAAGTATAAAGCTCATGATGAAAACAATGAGTGCAAGGTGGGAGACAAGGTAAGAATTGTGGAAACTCGCCCCCTGTCCAGAGAGAAGCGGTGGCGAGTAGCTGAGATAATAACCAGGGGGGAGGCGGTGGAGGTTAAACCTGAGGAGATAACCTAAAATCGGTTTCGGGATAGAGTGATATGATTCAATCCTATAGCAGACTTAAGGCAGCAGATAATACCGGTGCTAAGGAGATTATGTGTATTAACGTTTTAGGTGGCACCGGGAAGAAATATGCACGGGTGGGCGACATTATTGTGGCTTCGGTAAAAAAGGCAACCCCGAGGGGGCTGGTGAAGAAGGGAGAGGTGGTCAGGGCGGTTATTATTCGCTGTGCCCAGCCATATCGGCGCCCTGATGGCTCTTATATTAGGTTTGATGAGAATGCGGCGGTGATTCTTACCGATAAGAATAATCCTAAGGGGACCAGAATATTTGGACCAGTAGCCAGGGAGCTGAGGGACAAGAATTTCACCAAGATTATATCTCTGGCACCTGAGGTCTTGTGAGCAAGGATGAACATCAGAAAGAACGATACCGTGCTGGTTGTTGCTGGTAAGGATAGGGGTAAGAGGGGTAAGGTGCGCTTTGCTTACCCTAAGGATGAACGGGTGCTGGTGGAAGGCATCAACTTTATCAAAAGGCATAGCCGGGCAAGGAGGGCAGTTAGGCAGGCGGGCATAATCGAGCGGGAGGCGCCAATTCATGTGTCAAATGTTATGTTGCTGTGTAGTAAGTGCAATCATCCTGCCCGGGTTGGCTTCCGCTTCCTGGCTGATGGCAGGAAGGTTCGGGTTTGTCACTCTTGTGGTGAGGTAATTGATTAAATGTCACATCTCAAGGAAAGGTATAAAAAAGAGGTTATTCCCAGCCTGATGGAGCTTTACGGGTATAAGAATATAATGCAGGTGCCGCGTCTGGAAAAGGTTGTGCTTAATATCGGCTTAGGCGAGGCGGTTCAGAATGCTAAGGCTCTGGAATCGGCGGAGAGGGATTTAGCTGCTATTTCGGGGCAACACCCGGTTATCACCCGTGCCAAGAAATCCATTGCCGCCTTTAGGTTGAGGGCAGGGATGCCTATCGGGTTGAGGGTGACCTTAAGGGGAGAGCGCATGTATCACTTTTTTGACAAGCTGGTGAATGTTGCCTTGCCCCGGATGCGTGAGTTTCACGGGGTTTCCAGGGACTCCTTTGATGGCCAGGGCAATTATACCTTGGGGCTTAAGGAGCAATTGGTCTTCCCCGAGGTAGATTACGATAAGATAGACAAGGTGCGGGGATTAGAGGTGTCAATTGTCACTACTGCTAAGACAGGCGAGGAAGGAAGGCACCTGCTGGAATTATTAGGCATGCCCTTTACCAGGGATTGAGGTAGAATGGCTAAGAAGTCAAAAATTGAAAAGTCGAAACGACCTGCCAAATATAGGGTGCAGCAGCGTAATCGCTGTTACCTGTGTGGTCGACCTCGTGCCTATATTCGTAAGTTTGGCTTATGTCGTATTTGTTTTCGTAACTTAGCTCTTGCCGGGCAGATTCCCGGAGTGAGAAAATCAAGCTGGTGAAGTAGATATGACTATCTCTGACCCAATAGCAGATATGCTAACCAGAATACGCAACGCCCTTATGGCAAGGCATGATTTTGTGCTGATTCCAGCCTCAAGGATGAAGCTGTCTATCACCAGAATCCTTAAAGAGGAGGGTTTCGTTGGTGATTATGAGGTGCTTAAGGGTAAGCCACACCGGGTAATCAAGCTCTATCTCAAATATGATGGTAAAAATCAGCCAATCCTTTCTGGATTGGAACGGGCTAGTAAGCCGGGGCTAAGGGTATATGCGGGGCGGAGGGAGATTCCTCGCCCTTATGGTGGTTTGGGCATCGCTATCATTTCCACATCTAAGGGTGTAATGACAGGGCAGCGAGCCTGGCGCCAGGGGATTGGTGGTGAGCTTCTATGCTATGTATGGTAAATAAGTCTCAGGTCGAAGACTCTTTGAGGTGATATATATGTCTAGGGTGGGGCGGATGCCAGTACCGGTGCCACCGGGGGTGGCAGTGAGGATTGAACAGGATATGGTCACGGTAACCGGTCCTAGAGGGGAGCTTCGTCGCCGCTTCAACCCAGATATGGGTATTGTCCTGGACAATGATAGCCTGATAGTGTCGCGACCTAGTGATAGCAAGGTACATCGTTCCTTGCATGGACTGACGCGAAGTCTTTTAGCTAATATGGTGGAGGGGGTAACCGGCGGCTTTGAGAAGAACCTTGAGATAGTTGGAGTGGGCTATCGGGCTGGAAAAAGCGGGGATAAGCTGGTACTTCGTATTGGATATTCACATCCAGTGGAGGTATCACCATTACCAGGGGTATCCTTGGAGGTAGAGGGAGGAAACCGCATCAGGGTCGGCGGGATTGACAAGGAGGTAGTGGGCGAGATGGCAGCCAAAATTAGGGCTATTCGTCCGCCTGATGCTTATAAGGGTAAGGGTATTAGATATGCTGGGGAGTTGGTCCATCTTAAGGCAGGCAAGGCAGGTAAGGCTATAGGCAAGAGGAAATAATGGGGAAAGGTGAGCCAAGGGTAGCGCGTAAAAGAAGACACTCTCGAGTCAGAGCCAAGGTGGTGGGTACTGCCTCTAGGCCACGACTTTGTGTTTTTCGTAGCTTGAACCATATTTACGCTCAGGTTATCGATGATTCCCAAGGGCATACCCTAACCTCCGCCTCAACCCTTGAGCCAGAGATAGAGGGTGAGGCTGCTGGCAAGGCAAAGACAGGTAAGGCTGAGCTCGCTGGCTTTCTGGTGGCTAGGCGAGCATTAAGTAAAGGGATAAACCAGGTGGTTTTCGATCGTGGTGGATACAAATATCATGGCAAGGTTAAAGCCCTAGCCGAGGCGGCTCGGCAGGCGGGGTTGAAATTTTAGGGGGGGGGTAGTTTTAGGTGAAAGAGCCCATAAGCAGGATAGACCCAACAGAATTGACACTGAGTGACAAACTGGTGTATATCAATCGGGTGACTAAGGTGGTGAAAGGGGGCAAACGCCTCAGTTTTAGCGCCTTGTCGGTAACCGGGGACGGCGATGGACATGTGGGCATTGGTGTGGGTAAGGCTAACAGTGTGCCAGATGCGATTAACAAGGCTGGCGCTATCGCCAGAAAGAGTTTGATTGAAGTTCCGTTAGCCGGGGCTACTATCCCCTATGAAATAAGGGTTAAATTTGGGGCCGCCAGGGTCTTGTTAAAACCAGCAGCACCAGGTACTGGTATCATTGCCGGTGGTAGCATCCGAGCTGTGGTGGAGGCAGCCGGAATCAAGGATATTCTTACTAAGTCGTTGGGTAGTGCTAATCGGATTAACACAGCTAAGGCTACCATGCTCGCCCTTAGCCGGCTTAAACAGCCAAAAGAGGAGTTAGCCAGACGCAGGGCAGCCTCTAAGGTTGGGGAGGGGGTAATCAGTGGCTGAGTTGCGTATCACCTGGGTTAAGAGTGGCATTGGCTATGCCCAGGTTCAGAAGAGAACCTTGAAGGCTCTGGGACTTAATCGGCTAAATCAGAGTGTTATCCATAATGACTGCCCTTCAGTTCGTGGTATGCTCAATAAGGTGAGGCATCTAATTAAGGTGGAGGAAGAAAGCTGATGAGGCAGGAGAAACTCTCCCCAGCCCCTGCCTCTAAGAGAGGAAGGAAGAGAGTGGGTCGGGGGGATGGTAGCGGACATGGCACCTATTCCGGGCGCGGTTGTAAAGGGCAAAAGTCTCGCGCTGGCTATAAGATGCGCCCTGGCTTTGAAGGTGGGCAGTTGCCCTTAATCAAGCGCTTGCCGCAGAAGCGTGGCTTTGTCAACATCTTTAGGACGGAGTATAGCATTGTTAATATTGATAAACTTGGTATCTTTGAGCCGGGGAGTGAGGTAACGCCAGAGAAATTGGTAGCCGCCGGGGTAGTAAAATCGCTACGGCGCCCAATTAAGATTCTGGCTGCCGGTGAAATCGCTCATCCTCTGGTGGTAAAGGCAAATAAGTTCTCCGCTGCCGCTAAAGCCAGGATAGAGGCAGCCGGGGGCAGAGTGGAGGAGGTGGGGCATGCGCCCCAGGCAAGCTAGACCACGACTTTTACAGGCGATGCTTGATGCCTTCAGTCTGCCTGATTTAAGGCGCCGAATTCTTATCACCTTTGGCATTCTGATAGTCTTTCGCTTTGTGGCTCATATCCCCCTTCCCGGGGTGGACCTTGGGGCCTTGCAGGACCTGTTTGAGCGTAATGCCTTGCTGGGCATGCTTGACATGTTTAGTGGCGGTGCCATGAGGCGCTTCAGTGTGGCGGCGATGGGGGTCTATCCCTATATAACGGCGTCAATTATTATGCAGCTACTGGTGCCCATCATTCCTCAATTGCGAGCCATTTCCCAGGAAGGGGAGTCTGGTAGAGACAAGATTAATCGTATTACCCACTGGCTTACTGTTCCCCTGGCTGGTCTTTCCGGCTATGGGCAGTTGGTTTACCTCCAGCGTGAGGGTGTTATCGGTAGTGCTGCGGCATTGCCTATGGCAACTATGGTGGTATCATTGATAGCCGGCACCATGTTTTTGGTGTGGCTGGGTGAGCGTATTACTGAGTATGGTATTGGTAATGGCATATCTATGATAATCTTTGCCGGCATCGTGGCTGGCTTACCTGAACTGATACAGAGTGGTTTTCTGGCCAAGGAGAACTTTGGTGGTTTAGCCGTGTATATTCTTATAGCCCTAGCTACTACTGTTTTCATCGTCTTCTTTACCGAGGCACACCGCCGCGTTCCGGTCCAGTATTCTCGCAGTGTCTTTCGTGGTGGTCGCATGTATCGACAATCAGGCTCAACCCATATCCCACTGCGGGTAAACACCGCCGGGATGATACCCCTCATCTTTGCTATGTCGTTAGTCATCTTCCCCGGTGTGGTTGCCAGTTATTTTGTCAATCCAGCCGAGCCCAATATAGCTAGTACCATTGTGGAGCTGTTTAATCCCAATGCCGCACTGCCTATGGGCTTTTTTTACTGGGGTATGTATTTCCTGCTGACGGTTGCCTTTGCCTTCTTTTATACTATGGTTATCTTTGAGCAGCAGGATTTGCCTGGTACCCTACAGCGGCAGGGAGGATTTATCCCCGGAATTCGACCCGGACCACATACCAAGGAATATCTTGATGGGGTGATAAAGCATATTACTTGGGCAGGAGCTTTATTTCTGGCTCTAGTGGCGGTAATGCCCTTTGTGGCCCGGCAGATTACCAACGTTCAGGTGATAATGCTATCCAGCATGGGTATGCTTATTGTGGTTGGCGTGGTTCTGGATACTATGAAGCAGATGGAAGCGCAACTGGTAATGCGGCGCTACGAGGGCTTCATCAAATAGGGATAAAGGTGTATATTATCTTTCTGGGTGCCCCCGGGGCAGGCAAAGGAACACAGGCGGCTAATGTGGCTCGTGAGCTGAGGTTAGTTCATATCGCTACTGGCGACCTGTTTCGGCAGGCGCTAGAGCAAGGAACTGAGCTAGGATTAAAGGCTAAGTCTTATATGGAAAAAGGGGTACTAGGTCCTGATGAGCTAACAATAGGAATGGTTCTTGAGCGTATGTCAGCTCCGGATTGTGAGCTTGGGGTAGTTTTTGATGGCTTTCCCAGGAATCTGGTGCAGGCTGAGGCACTGGATAAAGCTTTAGCCCAGCAGGCCAAGGCTATAGATAAGGTGATATATATCAAGGTCTCTGAGCAGGAGCTGCTGAAGCGCTTGAGTGGACGCTGGATTTGCCGCCAGTGCCAGACGCCATACCATATCACAAATTCTCCCCCCAGGGTTTGGGGTAAGTGTGACCAGTGCGGCGGTGAGCTGTATCAACGCCCTGATGATACCGTGGAAAGCGTCAGAAAGCGGCTGGAGGTCTACTTTGCTGAGACAGCTCCCCTGATTGATTATTATGCCCGGGTTGGTAAGCTATTGGAGGTAGACGGAGGGGGGAGTGTGGATGAGGTGGGTAGGAGAATAGTTGCAGCCCTTCATGGGGAGCGTTTATAGCTAGATGAGCATAATTATTAAATCCGAGCGAGAGATTGCTATTATGCTCCAGGCAGGTAGGATTGTAGCCACTGTGCTGGACATTCTGAGTAGGCAAGTGAGACCAGGAATGAAAACCAAGGAGTTAGATGTTATTGCGGCTAGAGAGGTGGAAAGGTTGGGAGCTAAACCTTCATTTAAGGGATACCGGGGGTTTCCGGCTAATCTCTGCGTGTCAGTAAATGATGAGATAGTGCATGGAATTCCCGGGGAGCGAGTTTTACGCCAGGGTGATATAGTATCCCTTGACCTGGGAGCGTCTTTTATGGGTTTTCAGGGCGATGCCGCGGTTACTGTAGGTGTGGGGGAAATCGACTCACAGGCTAGAGAGCTTATGGAGACCACTGAAGGCGCCCTAAAAGCCGGCATTGCTGCTGCCCATCCTGGGGCAAGATTGGGGGATATTTCGGCTGCTATGCAAAACTATGCTGAGTCAAGGGGCTATTCGGTAGTGCGTGAGTATACCGGGCATGGTATTGGGCGTGAGATGCATGAGGAGCCTCAAATACCTAACTTTGGTCTGCCGGGAACAGGACCGGTGTTAAAGAAGGGTATGACCCTCGCCCTTGAACCTATGGTGAATGTGGGTGACTGGCGTACCCGGGTTGGTGATGACCATTGGGCAGTGCTAACCGCTGACGGGAGCCTTTCCGCCCACTTTGAACATACCATCGTCATTACTGACGGTGAACCAGAGGTGCTTACTGCTAGAGAAGGAGTTTATGCCTAAGAAGGAGGCTATTGAGGTTGAGGGCACGGTAGTCGAGCCTCTACCTAATGCCATGTTTCGTGTTGAGTTGGCTAACGGGCATAAGGTGCTGGCTCACATTTCGGGCAAGATAAGATTGCATTATATCAGAATCTTACCCGGTGACAGGGTTCTAATAGAGCTTTCTCCTTATGACCTGAGTCGGGGCAGGATTACCTATCGGTTTAAGTAATATAGGGGGTAACTCGTGAAAGTAAAGGCTTCAGTTAAGGTTAGGTGTGAGAAGTGTAAGGTGGTGAAGCGGCGTGGGGTGGTCAGGGTCATTTGTTCCAACCCGAGGCATAAGCAGAGGCAGGGATAACCACCCCTGGGTAAGGAGGTGTTAGATGGCACGTATAGCTGGGGTAGATATACCTAAGAATAAGCAAGTTTTGGTTTCACTACAGTATATCTATGGCATTGGTCCTAGCTTGAGCCAAAGGATTCTGGCACAAGCTGGCGTTAATCCATATACTAAGGTGAGTGACCTGGCTGAAGGCGAGGTTAATCGTCTCCGAGAGATTATTGACCGGGGGTATAATGTTGAGGGTGAGCTTAGAAAAGAGGTTGACCTCAACATCAAGCGCCTTATTGAGGTTGGTAGCTATCGGGGTATCAGGCATCGTCATGGCTTGCCGGTCAGAGGGCAGCGAACCCGAACCAATGCTCGTGCCAAGCGTGGTCCCCGTAAAACGGTAGCTGGTAGGGGACAGAGGCGAGGCATGGGCAAGAAGTAATGAGGTTATAACTAGAGGAAGGTAAAATGCCACAGAAGAAGCGAACTAAGACGAGAAGGCGGGAGCGCAAGTCTATCCCTGTAGGGAGAGCCTATATCCAATCCACTTTTAATAATACCATGGTGACCCTCACTGACCCCCAGGGGAATGTTATTGCCTGGGGAAGTTCAGGTACCGCCCGGTTTAAGGGTTCACGCAAAGGCACTCCCTATGCTGCTCAATTGGCAGCTCGTGATGCGGCGCGAAAAGGCATGGAGCACGGCTTACGTCAAGTGGAGGTTTATGTTAAGGGACCGGGGAGTGGACGGGAGGCGGCTATTCGTTCCCTCCAGGGTTCAGGTCTTTCCATTACCAGCATTAGGGATGTGACTCCTATCCCGCATAATGGTTGTCGTCCGCGTAAGAGAAGGCGGGTGTAGACAGATGGCGAGATATACAGCAGCGGTTTGCCGATTATGTCGCCGTAGCGGCGAGAAATTAATGCTTAAAGGGGGCCGGTGTTTTACTCCTAAATGTGCCCTTGACAGGCGGGGGAGACCGTCAGGACGCCAGCTCGGTCGGCGTCGTCGGCTTTCTGACCGTGGACTGCAGCTTCGGGAGAAGCAAAAAGCCCGCTATACCTATGGAATTTTTGAAAGGCAGTTCAGGCGGCTTTTTGGAGAGGCAGAGAAGCAGTCAGGCATCACCGGGGAAAATCTACTGGTGCTGCTGGAGAGGCGGCTGGATAATGTAGTCTATCGCTTGGGCTTCGCTGACTCTCGCTCACAAGCTCGTCAGCTAGTGCAACATGGGCATATTATGCTCAATGGGCGCAAAACAGATATACCCTCCTGTCTGGTCAAGGAAGGTGATATCATCGGTTGGAAGGAGAGGAGCACCAAAACCGAGTATTATAAACAATTAGCTCCAAGTATCGAGGGTAGGCTTATTCCAAGCTGGTTGAGCTTGGATGGGGAGAAACTTGTTGGTCGGGTTTTATCTCTGCCTACTCCTGATGACATTGAGGCTAAATTTGAGGGCAAGAGTATAGTTGAATACTACTCGCGATGAGTTAAGCCATGAGGAGGTAGCACTTTGTCTCGTCTAGCTGTAGCTAAGATTGAGTGTGTTGAAAGCGGGGATAACTTTGGCCGCTTTCGAGCTGAGCCACTGGAGAGAGGCTTTGGTGTTACTTTGGGCAATGCTCTGCGGCGAGTGCTCCTTAGCTACCTTCCAGGGGCAGCAGTGACTCAGGTTAAGATTGAGGGAATTCAACATGAATTCTCCACCATTCCCTTTGTCAAGGAGGATGTCACTGATTTTCTGCTCAATGTTAAGGCGTTAAGGTTAACCCCCCTTTCTGGTCAACCAGGTAAGTTAATACTGGAGGTGGAAGGGGAGGGGAGAGTTTGTGCCGCTGACATTGAGCCCTCCACTGACTTTGAAATTGCCAACCCTGAGCTTTATCTAGCTACCTTAGATTCGCCTGAAGCTAAGCTTTATGTCGAGTTTGACATTGAATTGGGTGAAGGTTATCGGGAGGCTGAGTCCAGCGATAACCTGCCGGTAGGGGCGATTCCAATGGATGCCATCTTTACTCCCGTACGCAGGGTTAATTTTACCATTGAGCCCACCCATATTAGTCGGGAGATAAGCCAGGAGCGGTTGGAGCTGGAGGTCTGGACAGATGGCACTATATCACCTGTGGAGGCAATCAGCCACAGTGCTAAAATTCTGGCAGAGCAGCTATCTCCGTTTATCGATTATGCCAGGCTCTCTCAGCTAGAGGTGGAGAAGCAATTCATTCGCGCCTCTATCCCCGATGAAAAATATAATATGCCTGTGGAGCAACTGGACCTGTCAGTGCGTACCATGAATTGCCTAAGACGCAGTGGCATCACCATAGTTGGGGAGCTCATAAGCAAAGGGGAGAAGGAATTGCTCCAGTTACGCAATTTTGGGCAGAAGTCTGAGCAGGAGGTAGAGGAGCGGCTCAGGGATTTGGGGTTGTCGCTTACTCCCCAGGTTGAGAAGGGAGTGAGTGAGAACCAAGCAGAGGAGTAAGCGACATGAGGCACAAGGTAGCTGGTAGAAAACTGGGTCGGTCTTCAGCTCACCGCAAGGCGCTGTATCGTAACTTGGTGACTGACCTGCTAAACTATGAGAAGATTACTACTACTGAGGCCAAGGCTAAGGAAATACGCGGCTTGGCTGAGCGGATGATTACACTGGGTAAGGAGGGAGGACTCAACTCCCGTCGCCAGGTACTTTCATTTGTTTTGGATAAAAGGATAACCGACAAGGTATTTACTGAGTTTGCTCCTAGGTATGCCGAGCGTCCCGGCGGGTATACTCGCCTTACCAAGTTAGGACCCAGAGCTGGTGATGGGGCGCCTATGGTTCAACTGGAGCTAGTCTAATAACGGAGGTTGTCAGCTTGGCAAAGACCACCAAGATTTTATTGGTTATGGAATATGATGGCACAGGCTACCACGGCTTCCAGTGGCAGGCTGGTTTGTCCTCTATTCAAGGGGAGGTGGAGAAAGCCCTGAAGAGTCTTACCAGGGAGAGCTCTCGGGTGATAGCGGCCAGCCGAACCGATGCCGGAGTTCATGCCAGGGGACAGGTGGTCAGCTTCAGGACTGGGTCGCCTCTTCCACTCCATACATTTATTAGCGGGCTAAACTACTATTTGCCTAGGGATATTGCAGTAAAGGCTGCCTATAGAATAGGTGATTCTTTCGATGTTAGGCGTGATGCTCTTAGCCGGGAATATAGCTACCATATATTAAACAGCTCGACCCGTTCTCCAATGAGAGAAGCCTTTTCTTACCTTGTGGCTAGTCCTCTGGATATTGAAGCTATAAACCGGGCGTGTCGGGCTCTTATTGGCGAGCATGACTTTGCCTCATTTGCCAGTTGTGATGGGGCTAGGATAAGGAACACTGTAAGGCGTGTGTTCAGAGCTGAAATAGAAAGAGATGGGGAATCGGTTATTTTCAATATAGTGGCTAACTCCTTCCTGCCTCATCAGGTGCGTAATACTGTGGGTGCCCTAATCAGGGTTGGCTTTGGTAAGATGAGCGTTGACGAATTTCATAGTATAATTGAGGCCAAAAAGCCGGGGATGGCTGGACCAACTGCCCCTGCCTGCGGGTTGTGTCTTACCCGGGTAAATTACCCCACTCCTTGGGAGGAGTATGATGATGAAAACCTATAGCACCAAGGCCTCCGATATTGAGCGTCAGTGGCATGTGATTGATGCTTCGGGTAAGGTTCTGGGCAGGCTGGCCACTCAGGTGGCTAGCTTGCTTATGGGCAAGCATAAGCCAATATTCAGCCGCAATCTGGATACCGGCGATTTTGTCGTCATTATCAATGCGGAAAAGGTTCGGGTTACTGGCAATAAGGCTGAGCAGAAGCTCTATTATAGACATTCAGGATACCCCGGGGGGCTTAAAAGTATCAGTCTGGAGAGAATGATGCAGACTCACCCTACCCGGGTGATTGAACATGCGGTCAAGGGCATGTTGCCCCACAATCGTCTGGGGGCTAGCATGATGAAAAAGCTCAGGGTCTATGCCGGTGAGAGTCATCCTCACCTGGCTCAGACCGGGGCTAGCTCAAAGGGAGCTGAGAATTAGGGTGGTTCAAATGGAGAAGCAAAGCTATTTTTATGGGACTGGCAGGCGCAAGACGGCTATAGCTCGGGTGAGGTTGGTGCCAGGCATTGGTGAGATTATCATCAATGGTATTCCCTATGAGGAGCTATTCCCCCGCCTTGAGCACCGGCGGGTAATAGTGCAGCCACTTTTGGTTACCGAGAGCCTGGGCAAGTATAATACCGTGGTCAAGGTAGGGGGGGGTGGCATATCAGGGCAGAGTGGTGCCATCTCTCACGGTATTGCTCGAGCCCTGGTAAGGGCTGATGAGAGCCTTAAGCCTGTACTGCGCCAGAACGGGCTGCTGACCAGGGACTCCCGGGCTAAAGAGAGGAAGAAGGCTGGGCTTAAGCGGGCGCGCAAGGCACCTCAATATACCAAGCGGTAACACAAGCTTAATTCTGGTGAGCCAGGTTATCTTGTTTTGTCTCTCTATGACTTTGACCCCACCCCGTTTTTAGCCTCTCATTCTCCCCACCCCCCCGCTAAGCTTCTTTTTCCCACCCACCCGCCCTATAGAGGCTTCACCCTTAAACCTCTGCTTTCAAGGGAGTTTAAGAGGGACGAAGTCCCTCTAACATAACTAATTTCCCCTCCCCTTTTAAGGAGAAATACTAAAAGAGAGTTAAAGAGAGGCGAAGCCTCTCTTATAAAACTGATTCCCCTTCCCCTTGACAAGGGGAAGGGGATAAAGGGGATAGGGTTTATAAAAACCTAAGAGGGTGGGGTGCCGAAACTTGAGATGTCACTAAGGGACTAAAACAAGCATATTCTCTTGACGCCTAATTATGAAGTAGGTATAATCTCTTTGTGTCAGTGATGCCGAAGTGGCGGAATGGCAGACGCGCTACGTTCAGGGCGTAGTGTCCGTAAGGGCATGGGAGTTCAAATCTCCCCTTCGGCACCATTTTTACTTCGGCGCTTGTAGCTCAGTAGGATAGAGCGCAGCCCTGCGGAGGCTGAGGTCGTGGGTTCAAGACCCGCCAAGCGCGCCACTCAGGGGCGGTTAGCTCAGTTGGTTAGAGCATCTGCTTTACACGCAGGAGGTCAGAGGTTCAAGTCCTCTACCGCCCACTTTAAATCTTAGTTAGGCTCAAGCAATGATTATACAGTGTGATTTTGATGGCACCATTACCGAAGAGGATGTCAGTTTTATGTTGTTGGACACCTTTGCCCAAGGAGACTGGCGAAAATGGTTCCAGCAGTATAGGGAGAATAAGATATCTGTTGGCGATTTCAATACCAAAGCCTTTTCTATGGTCAAAGTCGGCAGCGAGGAGCTGCTGGAGGCTGCCAGAGATAAGGTTAAGTTGCGTGACGGGCTCCATGAGCTGGTAACCTATTGCCAGAGCCGGGGCTTTCGCTTCGTGATTGTAAGTAATGGACTGGATTTCTATATAAAGTCAATTCTAAAAGATGTTGGTTTGGGGAATATCGAAGTAAATGCTGCGCAAACCCGGTTCTACCCCGGCGGGCTCGAGGTCCAATATATAGGTCCCGATGGCACCCCACTAAGCAGCGATTTCAAGGAGGCTTATACTAGAGCATTCCTCAAGCAGGGTTACCGGGTAGTATATGTGGGGAATGGCCCCTCTGATATCTCTCCGGCGGCTCAGGCTCATCACATCTTCGCCAGGGACGGGCTGCTAGACTGCTGCAGGGAAATGAACCTGGAATGTGAGCCCTTTGATGACCTCAATGATATCGTCAAGGGCTTGGAATTGCTGTAAGCGGCTGGAATTTGTTATTCCCACAATTCTTCAATATCTTTTTCCGCCTGTTTTCCCGCCTCGGCCTCCTCTCTGGGGATAAAGTCCTGGTAAGATTCGGCAGAACCATACTCTCTGGTCCTGACCACTACCGGCACGGGCACGGCATGACCAAAAATGAGTGCCTGCTGTTTGGATTCCAGCTTTGATAATACTGACTTAAATTCGCTCTTATTGATTACACCAGCCAGCACGCTATCAACGTCCCTCTCATTATCCAGTAGGCAGGTTATCTTGGTCCCCATTTGCGACATAACCTCGCCATCAATGCCGCTGGGTCTCTGGTCAATCACCAGTAGGGTGACATTATACTTGCGCATCTCACGGGCGATGATGCCGAAGATGGTCTGGCTGGCTACCTCGGGATTGAGGAATCTATGTGCCTCCTCAATAGTTATCACCAGCGGACGTGGTGGGATGGTATCCTCGCCTATTGCCTTCTCCATCCCTTCCCGATATTGAGCATGGATGCGGCGGCTAAGCAGGTTAGCCACCAGAATATAAGCGGTAATATCGGTATATCTGCCAAATTCCAGGATAACATTTATCCCTCGGTCAAGGTATTCCAGGATGCGTTTAACTGCATTATCCGGGGCATGGGGCGATAGGAAGGGAAGCCGTCTGATGGTTTCCAGCCCACGCCGGAGGTTGCGATAGGTGCTGTCGTGGATGCTTAGCTTGGTCAGTAGTTGCTTGGTCTCATCCCCCTCCTCCAGCCCCAGGGTAGCCTCAATCCACCTCTTATCGCCGAATTCCCTGGCTAGCTGGTACACTGCTTGAACTGAGGCTTCGGTGAGGTTTAAGGTCTGGCGCAATAGGGCAATGTCCTCAGGCTCTATCTCATCATAGCCTATCCTGACCACAAAATCGGTGCTCACCTTTCGGCGCCTTGAGCTTTCCTCGTCAAGGGTAAAGACAGCCACCTTTGATGGGAAAAGCTGCTTTAAGGCTTTAACCTTCCGCCCCCGCTCATCCCTGCTTTCCCAGCCATACTCACTGTGCATATCAAAGACCAGATTTACTGCGGTTCCTTTCTGAAGCATGCCAATGAGAAGTAACCTGGCGAGGAAGGTCTTCCCCGTGCCGCTCTTACCGAAGACGCCGTTGGAGCGCTTAACCAGCTCCTCCAGGTCAAGACAGACCTTGGTCTCCATATCCAGCGGAGTGCCAATGAAGAACCTCTTTTCGTCCTCAGTGCCAAAGACCAGCTCAACATCCCGCTGGGAGGCTAGCTTTACCACTGAGAAGTGGCTGGGCACGGTCTTCACCGGCTGTGGTCCCTGAAGCAGACTGGCAACATCGCCGCCAATAACCAGAGAGGGGGAAACGTGAAGGGTGCCGAAGGTGCTGGTTCCAGCTAGTACCTCGGCGATAAAGGGGTCGGAGACATCGGGCGGGGTAAGGGTGAGCTTCTGGTCTATTACCCCCAGGCTGACATCGGTTATCATGCCGAAGAAGCGCCGTTTTTGTCCCTCAATGGTTACAAACCGCCCCACCGCCATATCCTCAATAGAGGCTGAGCTATCTAGCTTGACCTCCACCCCCTTGTTTAACGAGCCAGAGACAACAATACCGAGCCTTTGGTTTTCCCCTTGTTGAGTCACTCTCTAATCCTCCCCAGAATAGCTTTAAGCTGGTTAAGGTTACCACTGAGCAATATGGCTAGCTCCTTGCCGGCTGCCACCAGGAAGGCACGCTGATCTTCATATGCCTGGCTCATCTGACGCAGCGAGGCGGCAACCAGCTCCTCGGTGGGAACGGGCAGGCGAGTATTAATCAACATGTTGAGAAAATCGAAAGACTGCCCGAACTCCTTCACCTCCTCGGGTGGGCAGAGGTAAACAAAGCTGTGGATTCGGGCTGGCTGGGGTGGCAGGTGGTGGTATAGCTTATCACCCTGCCTGTGCCCCACCACTAGAGCGCCAAACTCGCTCTTGAGCAGTTTTAGAAGCTGTGGGGACGAGCGGTAGATTTCCTCCTCGCTATCTTCGTCCTTGCCCCGGGCGATAGGACGCCGTCCCGGCTCAAGGCTGGTGGTGGCGGCATTATAGACTATGCCGTATAGCTCAACGGGCAAGTCCCTGGTCTTGACCAGACTGCCCAGCGGCGGCATCTGATAAAGCTCATAGCACTGGGCGACAAAATCGGTGGTACTGGCTTCAATAACCTCACCTACTCTTTGCATTTCAGCCATTCTTATTTACTCTTCCTACTTCTTTTTCTTTTGCTCTTTCTGCTCCTTTGTCTGTTTGGGCTTTTTGATGTTCTTTCTGCCTTTACTTCCCATTTCGGTTCACCCCTTTAGGTTTTTATTTGGTGACCCCATCCCCTTTATCCCCTTCCCCTTAACAAGGGGAAGGGGAATTAGTTTTATAAGAGAGGCGAAGCCTCTCTTTAACTCTCCCGGTTAAGGAGAGCTAATCAGCTTATTTTTTGCTTCCTGGAATTGGCCAATTCTTCTTACCATCAATATAGTGATTAGTATACCCACAACATCTATTGCGTCAGATACCATGTAAGCATATGTTGAGGCAAGCAAATCGGATAGCTCCTCCCCGATGAATACCGTTCGAAGTGCAATGTTTGCCACAAAGTTTGATATTAGAAAGAGTGCCCACCACCATCCTACAATAGGTGAAGTGGCTGCGCTTTTCCAAGCTGTGCCATCTGTTGTATCTACCTTTGGGTCGCTAGCTTTACATATCTCTGAAGCTACTTGATATGGACGAAATAGACTCATGATGGGAACAAAAAACCACCCCACAGCCCATCCCGGTGTGAACCTCAAATCTGTTGCGCCCAGTGATGGCAGATTTCGGTGTGCCCTGTGTATCCACACAAGAAACACTATAGCAGAAGTAATGTAAAGTGCGGTTTGGGCAAACCCTATCAGGGCTTGTCTGTTATCATTTGACGTAGCTTTAGCCCATGTTATTGTCTCCCCGCTAATGGCTCTATTTAGCAATTCAGCTTGAGCATATCCTGATAATACAGCAATAATATTTAAAATCATAAGTGCGATAAATATCCAAAACACCCATTTCGTCCGTTTATTAATTGACTCAAATTGCACCTGCTTTTTAGAACCTATGTCCATTGTTCCCTCCGAACTCATTTATTCAGGGAAGCCTGAAGGGGCTTCGCCCCTTCAAAACCTCTCCTCCCCCTCTCCTTTTAACTTTTAACTAGGGAAGGTGGAAAAATTCAGAATGCCAACCTTTCGGGTTGATGCTTTTATACCTCTCTCTTAGGTTTCGATACCAATTGCATTTCCGCATTCTATCTTGAAAAGAGAGAGGACAGTGCCTACATTTCATCGGGAATTTGACAGGACACCCTTTGACTGCCATATGTCCTCCTTTTCCCCTCCTAAAAACGGGAGTTTAAGAGGGCGGTAGCCCTCTTTTTATTATACTCCTCCCCCTTTCCTTTTAAGGAGAGGGGGATAAAGGGGGTGAGGTAAATAACTCATTATACCCACCTTGTTCTTTTACTCTGGCTCTTGGCTGAGCTGGGGCTGGGTAGATGCTCACCCACCAGCGATGACTCCACCAACTGCCAGAAGTTTTCTCTATCGGCCCCGGTTACCACTGCCTTCTCATGGGCTTCGCTTAGCGCCACCGGGTATCCCTGTCCCCGCCGGCATTGGTCTAAAACTAGACCGTGGGTTAAATTGAGCAGGTTCTCATCGGTGGCTACCCAGCGGGGAATCTCAACCCTGGCTATTTCATCACCCACCCTGAGGTAGAAGAAATAGACCTGGTGCTCTCCGTAGTGCTTCTGAACAATAGAGGACTGACTGATAAATAGGGCTGACCTTTCTCCTTGAGCTAATAGATTGGCGAATAGCTCCCTATCTTGAACCCCAGCCACCGTATCGCAGTCTCTTTTCTCACCGGTTGAGCAATAGAGGTCGCAATCAGCCGGGTCGTGGGGGCATATGGCGACGCGCAGCGCATTAACTACATCGGTGCTGCGGGGAAAGCTGATATAGCTGGCAAGGGCAACTCGCTTCTCAGTATTAAGCCTCCTTATTTGCTCCAGGTAGCGTAGAAAGCCCTTATGTAGTAGTGCCTCAATGACAAACTCAGGGTAGACCTGCCCCGCCAGACCCCAGAGGATAAGCGAGCCATCAAGCAGTGCCAGGGCAGAGCTATCTGGTGGTAATTCTGCCGCCAATTCAGCCAAACGGTGGCACTCGTCAACACTGCGCTTGATACCTAAAAGGACGCCTTCTATTGGTTGCTCACGACCTTTAGCCCCATCGGGGGCAATGACCAGGTCTTCATCCCCAAAATAGAGCGATGGGAAACTATCAAGGAGAGCATCGGGCTGAGTGCCATAGTGAAGCACGACCGTGCCGATGTTTATCAAATAGCATCTGGTTGAGCGATGCCGGTCAACATCAATATGAGAGCCATCGGTGGCAATGACCGCGAACTCTAAGGGGAGGGGTGGTGCTTGGTAGTGCTGGCTGAGTCCATCAACTAGACCAGCCACCAGCCAGGTGGTCTTGCTGGAGGCAATTTTCCTGTTTAAACTATCCAGGTCGGTAGCCCTATTGCGGAGAACATCCAGGGCGTATTGAAGACGCTTTTGCCTTTCCTCACCGCCGGCTTTGAGCCTGGCGACCATGCTCCCAACCTGCGCTGCCACCTTGGTTAAATCCAAGGACATCTCTTTTGCCCAACTACCTCAAGATGCCTCTGACAATAACATCCACCGCCTCGTTCTCATCCAGCCCCCTTGCCATTAAGGTCTCTATCTGTTTTCTGTCTATACTGCCTATAGCTGCTTCATGGGTTACCTTTGCTTTATCGTTGGTTACCGAGACAATTGGTATTGCCCTGGCTACTGCCTCTGTCCCATTAACCAGCTCTATGCAGTCAACGTGTCCCCTGGCGTAGGGGGCATTTCCATAGGTTTCTCCCCTAACCTCAGCCTTAGCCTTATCACTCAGCACCAGGCGGCTCTTGGCTAGACCCCTGGCTCCTACTCCATTGAGATGGATTTTTTCCCATACTTTTATATCGTCAGACCCCTTCCCATACACCTTGACTACCAGTTCAGCAACTGCTTTGTCCTGACAAAACACCTCGAAATCGTAGTCCAGCTTCCCCACCAGCCCCTGGCTTAAGGCAAAGGTGCTCTGCCATACTCCGCCCTTGCCGACTCTAACCCTTGCCTTGGGGATTACCTCAATGCCACCAAACTCCCCGTGATAATGGGTTTCTTTATAATCGAACTTAGCATTATTTCCAATCTCTATATCGGCATCCATTTTGTGTATCACTTTGACGGCATTGGGGAAGATGCAATGGGCAATTACATGTACCTCGCTATTATCTTGGGCATTCACCTTCAAGATGATTTCCTGCAGCCCTTCCTGGGGGAGAATTCCAAAACAAAGGTGGACCGGGTGCGGTATCTTGGCTCCTTCCTCTACCAGGAAATAGATGTTAACACCGCTTTCAGTTTCCTTTGTTTCTATTTTTATCCCCTTAACTCCATCGGCACTCAGCACCCTATTCTCATGAATAACCAGTTTGGCTACTTCCTTGGTTAGTAAGGCGCTCTTATCACCACCAGCCTTTTCATAGGCATCAAGCATCCCCTGATATTCTTTTTCCACCGAGTAACCGATCATAGGGATTCTTCTCCTACTGGCTCATTGATATGGACACATGTCCGGCAGTTATCTTTGAACCACTGGCTCGTTTCCGCTGGCGCCCCGGTTCTAACTATCTTGCCAGCGCACAGCACAGACACCCTGTGGGCTATTTCTGCCACCTTTTCACTATGGGTAATCAACAAAACAGATGAACCCTGCCTGTTCATTTCTACGATACCATTAAGTATCAACGGTAATGCTACAATATCTATGCCGGAGTCAGGTTCATCCAATATAGCCAGTTTGGGGTGCATAGCTAACACCGAAGCCAGCTCTATCCTTTTCCTCTCACCGCCGCTCAAGGTGTTATCAATATCTCTATCTAAATATTGCCCTGGCTCCAGCCCTACCATGCGCAAATAATGTTTAACCTGCTCAATATCAGCATTATTGCCACTTAGCTTGAGGTAGTCCCTCACCCTTAGCCCTTCAATCCTGGATGGCTCTTGCCAGGCTAGGGTTATCCCCCCCTTTGCCCGCTGAGAAATAGAAAGGTGAGCAATATCCTGACCCTGGAAAATAATCCTCCCCGCGGTGGGCTTGTAGTTATTCACCCCCATTATAAGGTAGGCAATGGTGGTCTTACCGGTTCCGTTTTCACCCAAAATCCCATGTATTTCACCCTGATTGACGTGCAAGCTCAAATCATTAATTATTGAATTACCATTTAACATCAACTGGAGATTTTCTACTTCCAGCATCCTATCACCTCCAACCAGTGCCCATATCCACCGTTCAGATAACAGTATAATTCATCGCTGTGATAAACTCAAACGCCTGTGCTCGTTTATATGATTAGTGACAACTCAACTTTCGGCACCTCACCCCCTTTAAGTTTTTGATTTAGGTAACCCTCCCCCTTTATGCACCCTAAAAAATCTTTGATTTTTCAGGGAACCCGCTTTATCCCCCTCCCTTAGATAAGGGAAGGGGAATGATATAAAAGAGGGACTTCGTCCCTCTAAGACTCCCTATAATATATTTGGAGGCTTCGCCCCTCTTGGGCTCTCTATTCTCTGGAGTGTTTAAGAGGGGCGTTAGCCCCTCTTTACAAAATCTTCCCCCTTCCCCTCCAGGGGAAGGGGGTCAGGGGGATGGGGTCAATGCTGCAGAGAAGCGAAACATAATAATCTGTGTCACCAATCTATCTGAACTAGCTCAATGCCGTCTTGCCTGCCAGGCATGGTATCTGGTATCATCAAACCAGCATCTCAAGGGGAAACCACTATGGCAGTAGGCTATGTCTATGACCCCATCTATCTCAAACATGACACCGGACAGCATGTGGAAAATGCCGCTAGGCTGGAGGCGCTCATCTCTCATCTGGAGCAAACTGGGCTTAAATCACAGCTAACGCTGGTCAAACCCCGAGCCGCCTCGGTTGAGGAACTATCGTTGGTGCACCAGAAGCAGTATATCTCGCATATCCACGATGTAGCTCAGAAGGGTGGTGGCTGGCTTGACCCCGATACCGTAATGTCCCCCGACTCCTATGAGGCTGCCCTCTATGCTGCCGGAGGTGCTATCCGGGCAGTGGAGGCGGTTATGGATGGGGAGGTAGGCAGTGCCTTTGCCCTGGTCAGACCCCCAGGTCACCATGCCACCTCCCGGCGAGCTAAGGGTTTCTGCCTGTTTAATAATATAGCTATTGCCGCCCAGCATGCTCTGGCCAGATATAAGCTGGAACGCATCCTAATCATTGACTTTGATGTGCACCACGGTAATGGAACGCAGGAAGCCTTTTACGATAATCCTCAGGTGATGTATATATCGACTCACCAGTATCCCTTTTACCCGGGAACGGGTGGCATTGAAGAAACTGGCAGCGGAGCCGCCAAGGGAACCACCATTAATATACCGTTGCCCGCTGGCTGTGGAGATAGTGAATATCTACAGGTCTTTGAACAGATTATCGTTCCGGCAGCCAAACGGTTTAACCCCCAGCTTATCCTGGTCTCCGCTGGCTATGACTCCTACTGGGCTGACGGGATAGCCTTGATGCAGGTGAGTGTCACCGGCTTTGGTCAGATGGTAAGGACTATCAAGGGGTTAGCCGATGAGCTATGCGGCGGTCGTCTTGTCTTTGGTCTGGAGGGTGGCTACAACCTCAACGCTTTAGCGGCTTCGGTAAAAGCCACCTTTGATGTCCTCTTGGGTAACAGCAGTATTGGTGACCCTCTGGGTCAATCACCACGCCGCTTTGGGGCACTGAAGATTGACCGCCTGATTGAGGCAATCAAGGAAATACACAACCTACCTTAATAACTCTTCTTCCGCAGAGTACAGGAAACGGAGCACTGCTCACATTCAATAGTGCACGGCTCAACATGAATGGTTACATTGGTATTGGGCAAACGAGATTCTATGTCCTGCTCTAGGTGGTCGCACATCAGGTGGGCTTCTTCCACGCTGGCATTCCTGGGCATTACCAGGTGCAGGTCTATGTAACGCTGGCTCCCTGCCTTACGGGTGCGCAGTTCATGAAAAGCAACCACATTACCACCGTGCTCCGCGATGCAAGTGATTATCTCCTCCTCTTCTGCCTGGGGTAACTTTATATCCATCAGCCCACCAAATGACTTCTTCAGGGTAAGGATGGCAGTTCGGGCAATTATTATGGCTACTAGCAGGGCAACGATGGGGTCAAGTAGGGTAATTCCGGTTAGCCGTACCAAAATTAGCCCCACTAAGACCGCCCCTGAGCTCAGCACATCGGCAAACATGTCGCGGGCAGTGGCTTCTAAAGCCAAAGAATCGGTAGAGCGAGCTACCCTTAATGCGTACCAGGAAATAATTCCGTTTATGGCTATGGCAGCTGCCGTTACATAAATCCCTAGAGTTACTAATTCCAGCACCCCACCGACAATCAGCCTTGTTATTGCCTGATAGGCGATGGTGCCGGCGGCAATAAGTATCAAGCCGGCAATGACAGCGCTGGCAATATTCTCCGCCTTACCGTGACCGAAGGCATGTTGCTCATCGGGTGGTTTACCTGAAATCCTGATACCAATATAACCAATGATTACCCCGAACAGGTCAATAGTACTATGGACGGCGTCAGCCCTGATAGCGATACTTCCAGTAACGATGCTGGCAACCACTTTCATGACTATCAGCAAGCTGACAGCAAAAATAGACAGTTTGGCAACGCTCTCTTTGGTGGCTAGCATAATTTATACCCCTTTGGCTTTGGCTCGGGGTAGAGGAACTAATCTGCCCCACTCTCCACTCTCCCAGACTATTAGTAAGGTGGGAGCGATGCACAGTGAGCTGTATGTCCCGGCAACGATGCCGATGAGCAGAACCATGGTAAAGTTCTGAATTGATGCCCCAACAAATAGCAGCAGGGCTAATACCACAAATATGGTGGTCAGGCTGGTATTCAATGAGCGGCTTAGGGTCTCAACCAGGCTGTTATTAACCACAACTTCAAAATCGGGACTCATGCCCTTTCTCAAGTTCTCACGTATTCTATCAAAAACAACCACGGTATTATTGATGCTGTAACCGATAACGGCTAAAACACCGGTGATAAACATCAGATTAATCTCCCAGCCCAATAGGGCACCAAGGATGGAGAAAATACCCAATACCACCAGCACATCATGCACCAGGGCAACTATGGCACAGGTGCCATAGTGGAAAGGTTTTGGCATCCGGCGAAATGCCCAGGTAATATAGAGAAGTATACCAACGGCAGCTACTGCTACGGCAATAACCGCAATACGTGCCGTCTCTCTGGCTATCACCGGGTCTATACTTTCAAAACCTCTCTCATTAACAGTACCGAACCTGGCGGCTAGGTTTTCCTTCAGCTGCGCTTTTTCTTCGATGGTTAGTTCCACGGTGTGGATAAGGAAATCACCCCCGCGATTGCGTTCAATGCTGGCATTGGCATAGCCCAAATCGGCTAATTCTTGTTCCAATTCATCTTTGTCCACTTCTTGCTCAAAGCTCAGTGTCGTTATAGAGCCACTGCTGAAATCTATACCGGGTTTAAGCCCAAAGACGGCCAGGGAAATAACGCCAATCAGGATGATTACTCCTGAGATAAGTAAGAACAAAAACCTTTTGCCGGCAATATCAAACATCATTTCCTTCCTGAGTATACTCTAAATAACGATATCTTCTGTGCCAGACCAGTGCCCACGAATAGGCGGAGCAATGTCCGGGTAACCACAATAGCAGTAAACATACTTATCGCTACACCGATAAACAAGGTTAGAGCAAACCCTTTTACTGGCGCACCAGCGACAATGCTAGTACCTACCCAGTAGAGAATACCGCAGACAATAAAGGTGGTAATATTGCTATCCCTGATAGCTGTCCAGGCACGATTAAAACCAGCCTCAATAGCCGCCCCTAAGGTTCTTCCTGTGGCAAACTCCTCCTTCATCCGCTCAAAGATGAGCACATTGGCATCCACCGCCATGCCGATAGATAAGACAAAACCGCCGATGCCAGCCAGGGTGAGGGTGACCGGAATCAACTTAAATATCGCCAGGACCAGTGCCCCATAAAAAATGAGAGCCAGGCTGGCTAGAACCCCGGGCAGCCGATAGTAGATAATCATAAACAGCATAACCAATATTATGCCAATCAGCCCTGCCTTGCTACTCAGGTCAACGAAATCAGCTCCAAGTGCGGGCTCTATGGTTAGGTCGTACTTAGTCTCCAGCGGGACGGGCAGACGTCCAGCATTTAGCTGCTTTGACAGTTCGGTAGCCTCATTCAGGCTTAACCCTTCAATCTGCCCCCGGTCGGTAATCACTGACCGAACAATAGGCGCAATAGGTTCTCCATCGTCTCCCCTCAAGGGCTCATCGCCTTCAAAGATGCCTAATGGCTTATCTATCAGTCGGCTGGTGATTTGCTCAGACAGTTGGCTGCCCTTTTCATCCCACTCAAAGATAAGCAGTATTCTGCCCAGGTTATCCCGGTCTACATAGGTATTTTCTTTAAAGTAGCTGCTGGTCAGAGCTTTTTCTTGCCCATTAATTATGGCCTTAGCCGGCACCCACTTCTCATCTCCGCTTTCATCTGTTATCAGTTCACGGAACTCGAGTAGTGCCGTGCGTCCAATGCGCTGTTTTTGAACATCAGTAACGCTGAGTTCGGGTAATTCAACTACTATCAGGTCTTTACCCCGTTTCTCAATATTTGGCTCAGTTACTCCTAGAGGATTAATTCTGTTAACAATAACCGCTATCACCCCGTCAATAACTTTAGCTTCCTCCCCCGGCTCTACCAAAGATAGGTCAGCCTGGTAGACCAAACGAACTCCACCCTTCAAATCAAGCCCCATTTGTATTCCCTGCCGCCCAAATCTTTCCCCTTCAATCGGCAACAGTGCCCATAGGGCAAAGGCAAAGAGGGCTAGTATTATTGCCAAAACCAGGGTATTTCTTCTAGGCATATCTATTCACACTGCCTCGGTTGTTAGTCTCTCCCGGATATAAGCCAGAGCCTCCTCTCTGGTAGTCACTTCACCTGAGGCTTGCGCCTCACGCACTACCTCCAGAAGTTGCCCAATCTTGGGTCCCGGGCTCAAGCTAAAGATATTGATTAAATCATGCCCATCAACCAGTTTAGGTGGAACAACTAGCCTCTCCTGCTCAAAATGCTGGGCTAACACATACTCCACCATTTGGGCATGCTCCCGCCATTGAGCTAGATTTAGCTGTGGTCCCCTGGTGGCTAAGTGGTCAGCCAGGCTTAAGAGTAGTATATCAATGCCAGCCTCCCCAGTATGGCGAAAGTAGCGGTAAATAGCCCGATGGGTGGGAAGTTCTCCCTGACTCATCTGCCCCGGTCTGAGGTGCTCCCCGACCATAACTTCCACCAGCTTTACCTCTTTGCTGCTAAATCTCAACCTTTCCAGAATATTGACCGCCATAGCTGCCCCTAGCTTAGCGTGCCCTAGAAAATGCATCCGACCATCTTCACCAATAGCTTTAGTCTGAGGTTTAGCCACATCATGAAGCAACGCCGCCAACTTGAGTAGCGACCTCCTGGTACTACCGCTACTGACCTCCTGGGCGAAGTGCTGAGCCAGCGCCTCTGACCATGGAGCGATAGCCAAGACCTCATCATTGGTATATTTCCAGGTTCCCTCATGAAGAAGAAAATCAACGGCAATCACCGTCTCTATGGAATGGTCAAAAACATCCCAGAAGTGTTCCTTGGGTTGCTTGACCCCCTTTGCCTGAGCCAGCTCTGGAATGATAGCTGTGACTAATCCCAGGTTATCAAGGTAGGGCAGAAATCGCTCGGATTGAGGGGCAGCCAGAAGCCGGAGTAGCTCCTCTCTCAGTCGCTCCCCAGCTACATCAGCTATAAGGTGACAGTTGTGTCGAACCAGAGCCTCGGTCTGGCTATCAAGACTGAAACCGAGCTCAGCAGCCAAACGCACCGCCCGCAGTAAGCGTGCTGCATCCGATTCAAAAGCTGTCTCAGAGACAGTCCGAATCACGCCCTGTTGAAGGTCAGCCCAACCATTGAACGGGTCTGTGAGATGAACATGGGCATAGTCCTTGGTCAACTCACCAAGGTCAACGGCTATGGCGTCTATGGTGAAATCACGCCGTGCCAGGTCCTGCTCAATGCTGCCCTCAAATGTGGAGAAATCAAGCTCCCACCGACCTCCAGATGGTGCTTCCTTATCAACCACAACCACCCTGCCCACCCTGTTCTCCTTATCCAGCAGGACAAACCTGCCACCAAGAGCATTGGCTACCTCAGGAGCTATCTCCACCGCATCTGCGGCTACAGCAATATCAATATCAGCCGTATTTCTCCTCAGTAGGACATCACGCACAAATCCACCCACCAGATATGACTTTATATCCTGCTCGGTGAGAAAATTGCTTACCGTGGTCAATAATGATGAGGCTCTAGGCTCGATAGATAGCTTCAAATCTTCTTCACCCAATAATACTCTAAGGTTACACTATACTACCAGTTTGCCCAGTTATCAAGGGGGAATTCAATAAGAGGTTGCCAAGAGAGGCTCTTTTTCGGGAAAAGCTTCAATAAAGGCTAATTAGCCATTGTTGGGGATGAATATTGCTCAAAGGCGCTGTTAACGGCTTCCTTTGGTCATGCTTGTGGCAATGCTCTTTAAGATGCTGAGGATTCCGATGATGGCGCGCTGCACCTCAATAGGCTCCTGTGCTAGCAGCCTAGCCACAAAGGGGTCCAATTCCCTACCGCCATAGTGAGGATGGCTCTCACCTATGCCGAGGGGATGTGGGGACAGATAGCCGGCCAGGGTAAAAAGCTCATCCTCCTCAAAGCCTAAAGGTCTGGCGATTTTTCGCAGAACCGAGCCTGAAGGGAAACGCTCTCCTCTCTCAATGCGACCCAGGTGTGATGAAGATACACCTGACATAGCACTGAGCTCGCGCAGTGTCAGCCGCAGCGCAACTCTCCCCTGCCTAATTATTTCGCCTAAGTTATTGTTTCTATCCTGTTCCATAATAATTAAATTATAATTCGCCAAATGGCAAATGTCAATACTTGCAAAACTAAGCTTTCTATACCACACCCTAATCTTGGCGTACCGAGATTAATTGCCCATAAAAAAGGCATTTAATTTTGATTAAAAACTGAAACAAAGGGAAAATTAATTAAGGGGTGCTTGACAATAGGCAGATTTATGGCTATAATACCGCCAGTTGGCGTATAAGGGAAATCATGATACTGAAAACAAGGGTTTTTAATTTATACACCAAGAACTATAGGAACTTATCTGAGTTAGCCGGGGCTATGGAAATATCAGTAAGCCAGGTTTACCGGGTGCTTGAAGGCAAACGCAACATCAATCGAAAATTCATTATCGGGGCGATAAAAGCCTTTCCTGGATATAAATTTGATGACCTTTTTTATTTTGTCCCTGAGGTGCCAGTTGGCACTAAAATTCAAGGTTCAGCAGGTGGGGAGAAGCAGGAGAGCCGGTGAATTAGCTTTGGAAGCGAATAGGCGAAAAGCCCTCTTAAAGCTGAGCTATCTCAGGTTCAATTTTGTGCAGCTTGTCCGTGCTTTCCAGGTGGTCTAAATAGAGCACCCCATTTAAGTGGTCTATCTCATGCTCCAGTGCTTGAGCCAGGAGTTCCTCTGCCTTGATTCGTATTTCCTTCCCGCTTGGGTCGCGCCCCTTGACCCTGACCGATTGGGCACGCTCGATCTCCCCAAAATACCCTGGAACACTCAGGCAGCCCTCGGTTACCAGGCGTTCGCCTGTCCTGCGCACTATCTCGGGGTTAATCAGGGCAATATCCTCCTCGTCTGGTATGCCGATAACAATCACTCGGAGTAGAGTGCCCACCTGCGGGGCGGCTAATCCTACCCGCCCGGGAACGGCGTGTATTGTCTCCAGCATATCCTCAACTAGTCTCTGGACTGAGCCATCAATAGTCCTGACTCGTTTTGACTTCTGTCCCAATACTGGGTCAGGGACAACACGAATAGGAAGAATCGCCATCTTAGCCCTCAGAAATTTATCTGGTTACAGTTTACCTAAACCATACCCACCGGGTCAATGTCTACCGTCCAGCCCTGTGGGAAGGGTATCGGGGCGAGAAAGGCAGACAGCTCTGAGCCACGAAGTATAAGCTGCCACCGAAACCTGCCCCGTAGCCGATGAATATATGCCGGGGCTGGTCCAATCGGCTCGATGTCAGCTATCCCTTGCGAGTCTATTTCTTTGAGAAGAAGGCGCTTCATTCTTTCTGCCTCCCGCTGGCAGAGGGCATCGTTGGTATGGCTATAGGTAAGGCAGGCAAGCCGGGTGAAGGGGGGATTGTGAAGCTGGCGCCGATAGTCAATCTCCTTATCATAGAATGAGGCATAGTCGTGTTTGGCTGCTGCCTGAATGGCATAGTGCTCGGGGGCATAGGTCTGAATAATAACCTGTCCCCCTAAGGTGCCACGCCCCGCCCTCCCCGCCACCTGAGACAGGAGCTGAAAGGTTCTTTCCCCAGCCCGGAAGTCGGGCAGATTTAAGGCAATATCAGCGCTAACTACCCCCACCAGGGTGACCAGGGGTAAATCCAATCCCTTGGCAATCATCTGGGTGCCAATAAGAATATCGGCCTGGTGGGCACGGAACTTGCCTAATATTTCATGATGTGAATGCTTCCCTCGGGTAACATCACTATCCCAGCGGAGTAGCCTGGCTTGGGGGAAACTGTGCCCCACCTCTTGCTCCAACTTCTGGGTGCCAATGCCCAAAAATTTTATCCTGCGGCTCAAGCACCGAGGACAAGCCTGGGGGACTGGCGTTTTGTAGTTGCACTGGTGGCAGACCAAGACATCCTCGGCCAGATGATGGGTGAGAGGAACCTCGCAACGCCTGCAGCGGAGGACAAAGCCACAACTGCGACATTGGATAAAGGTAGCTCCCCCTCGGCGATTAAGAAACAGGATGACCTGCTCCCCGTTTGCCACCGCTTTGCTCATGGCCTGTGACAAAGAGCGGCTGAAAGGGCTTCTATTCCCTGCCTTGAGCTCCTCCCTTAAATCTACCACCTCAACCGGTGGCATTGACGAGCCATCATGGGGAGTAACCCGTCCTGGAAGCTGAAGTAGGCGATAGCCCCCCCTTTGAGCGTGGTAAAAGGTCTCCACATCCGGGGTGGCACTGCCTAGAATGACAACGGCGCCGGTTAGCTCAGCCAATTTTATCGCTACATCACGGGCGTGGTAGCGGGGCGACTTATCATGCTGTTTATAGGTCCATTCCTGCTCCTCATCAATAACGATGAGACCAAGGTCGGGTTGCGGGGCAAAAATGGCACTCCTGGAGCCGATAACGACATCAAATTCCCCGTCTCTAATTCGCTGCCACTCGTCGAACTGCTCACCTAGAGACAGTTTGGAATGAAGCACAGCCACCTTATGGGGGAAGCGAGAGGCAAATCGCTCTATAGTTTGAGGGGTGAGGGCAATCTCGGGAACCAGGACTATACCTTTTCTCCCCAGCCCTATCACCTCAGCCAGAGCTTGAAGATAGACCTCTGTCTTGCCGCTCCCGGTAACCCCATGGAGGAGAAAAACGGGTGGCTGGGCATTGCCCTCCACTCCCTTTGGCAAGCTGGACTTAATAGCCTTGAAGGCTGATTTTTGGGTTGGGGTGAGGGTGAGGGGATGAGAAGGGGCGATACCCTGATAGGAAATCGGTTCGCGTTTTACCTCAACCTGCTCCATGGAGACCAAACCCCTGCCTACCACCGCCTCCACCACTGATGATGAGCAGTTAGCATTTCTTCTGGCTTCAGAAACAGGCACTGGTTGAGCTTGTTGAGACAAATACTCCAGGAGGCTAGCTTGCTTTATAGCCCTGCCTTGCTCACGCAACCTGGCTGCTTCTTGCCGAGCTTCACCGGCTGGCACTGCTAGACGCAGGTAAGGCACCTTCTTCGGTTTTACCTTAATCCTCTCCAGCTCATGGCTTTTAACCACCAGACCTTGATTAACCAGTTGGGATGTGATAAGCCTGGCCTGTCTGGTGCCTAATGTCTTCTCAAGCTCCTTTAAACTGACCTTATCCCGCCTCTGAACCAGGTCTAGAACCTGCCTTTGTTCTCTGGTAAGAGCTGATATGTCTGCTTCATGGGGGGTTAAGGGGGTGGAGATGAAGGTGACCGTCTTACGCTCAAAGCCTGGCGGCAGCATTAAAGCCACAGCGTCAAAAAGGGGTGACAGATAATATTCGCTGAGCCAGCGAGCCAACAACACATGGTATGGGGATAACAGGGGGCGGGGCTCAATAACACCGGCTATTTCCTTGGTTTCCTCCACCGAGGGGTAATGGCTTAGCTCTAAAACGATGCCCTGGAGAATTTTGTCGCCAAAGGGGACCCATACTGCCTGCCCCACATCAATACCCAGACCGGGGGGTATGGCATAGCTAAATGTCCTGCGCTGTGCTACTGGCGAATTAACGCTAACCTCAGCATACCTCATCCCGTACTCCAGCGAGGTAGCCTTACTCTAATCTTTCACCCGCTTTTCTTTGGTCTGAGCTGCCTTACTACCGAGTCCACGCAGGTAATAAAGCTTGGCCCGGCGCACCTTTCCATGCCGCACTACCTCTACCCTTTCCACCAGTGGTGAGGAAAAAGGAAAGGTATGCTCAACTCCTACGCCATGGGTAACACGCCTTATAGTGAAGTTCCCGCCATCGGCGCCACGGCGAACCTTAATTACTACCCCCTGAAATAACTGGCTGCGTTCCCTCCCCCTTTCCACAATCCTGGCCTTCACCTTTATTGTGTCACCAGGGGCAAGAGCAGGGATATTGGGATTTGGTTTGTCCTTAAATAGTGAGATAACATCCATACTAAGATTGCCTCAATTTCTCTACTAAACTTCTGTCCTCCGAGCTTAGCTTGGCTTTGTCCAATAGCTCTGGGCGACGTTCCAGGGTGCGCAGAATAACCTGCTCACGGCGCCAGCGGGCAATTTGGGCGTGGTTTCCTGAAAGTAAGACTTCGGGCACTGACCATCCCCGATAGATAGCGGGGCGGGTATATTGGGGGTACTCCAGCAGTCCAGCGGCATGAGAATCATCCAGTGGCGAGGCTGCTGAACCAAGAACCCCGGGCAGTAACCTGACTACGGCATCGGTTACTACCATGGCTGCTAGCTCACCACCACTGAGCACATAATCTCCGATACTGATCTCGTCAGTAGCTAGGTGCTCTCTTACCCGCTCATCAATCCCCTCATAGTGACCACAGATAAGGATTAGATGGCTGTACTGGGATAGCTCTTGGGCGATTTGTTGACAGAAGAGGCGACCCTGTGGGGTAAGCAAAATAATGGGCACTGTATCAGGCTCCCCTTTTATGGACTCTACCGCTTCAAAAATGGGTTCGGGCTTGAGCACCATACCGGCACCACCACCATAAGGATAGTCATCAACGGAGTGGTGTTTATCATGGGTATAGTCCCGGATATTATGAATGCCGACGCTGACCAGCTTCTGGTCTATAGCCCTTCTGAAAATGCCTGAGTCGAACATGCCTTGGAACATCTGCGGAAATAGGGTCAAAATATCAATATGCACCTATCTAATCCTTCCCACTGTCCGGAGCACTGTGCTCAGTTACCTCTCCTTTAATAATCTCCACAGCATGAGGAATGGCGGGCAAAATTACCTCAAGGCACTCCCGAACTGCCTTGGGGCTACCTGGCAGGTTGATGATAAGGCACTTTCTCCTGACGCCAGCCACAGCCCGACTCAGCATGGACAAAGGTGTTTTGCCGAAAGTTCGGGCTCTCATCATTTCGGCGAAGCCAGGCACAACCTTATCCACTATAGAAATGGTGGCTTCAGGGGTAACATCGCGTGGACCTAATCCTGTACCCCCCGTAGTTAGAATAATATCCACACCGCCTTCGTCTGCCCACTCAGCAAGCTTGCTGGCAATAATATCCACCTCATCAGGAATGACCTCATACTTAACCACCTGACTATTTAGCAGAGATAAGATATCCCGAATTGCCTTGCCACTCTCATCAGAGCGCTGTCCCTGCCATGCTTTATCACTGATGGTAAGTAAACCCAGGTTAAGCATAATACTGCCTCTTTTAAAACAGATTCTATTTTACCATATATGGGGCGGATAGCAAAATCGGCGAATTTGGACAATTTACCCCAAAAGGGGCTTGACAAAGGGGGGTATATGTGCTGTAGAATGGTAAGAAGTGGGAGATTGTGGTGAAATAGGGTGTAACTAGGGTGAATATGTTCTTTGGGGAATTTGAATATAAGATTGATGACAAGGGTAGAGTGCCTATCCCGCCCAAGTTCAGGAAAGAGCTAAAGGGGGGAGTGGTATTGGCACCAGGGATAGAGAAGTGCATCGCTGCCTACCCACTACCGGTGTGGAAAAGGCTGGCTGATACCCTTACCAGCGGTTCAATCACACCCAGTAAATTGAGAAGGCTAAACCGGGCTATTTTCGCTACTGCCTTTAGCATCAGCATAGATGGGCAGGGAAGAATAGCCCTACCTATTTCATTAAGGCAATATGCTGAGATTGTAGATGAGGTAATTATAGCTGGAGCTAACAATTATCTTGAACTGTGGAATAAAGTGCACTGGGAAGAAGAGAAGGCTACTAGCCAAGAGCAAGCCTGGCAGATTATAGAAAGCCTGGAGAGGCATCAATGAATCTAACCATGTCCGCACCCACTCATATCCCGGTATTACTGGAAGAGACCCTGGAGGCGCTAGCAGTTCAGCCTGGAGGTCGCTATATTGACTGCACCATTGGGGCTGGGGGTCATGCTATTGTCATTTTATACCACAGCTCACCTGGCGGACAGTTACTGGGCATTGATGCTGACCCTGAAGCTATAAAAGTAGCCAGGGCAAGGCTTGAAGCCTACAGCAGCTCAACCCTTTTAATTAACGAAAACTTCGCTAATCTTAAGGCAATCTGTATTAAATATAACTTTCTCCCCGTGCATGGTATCTTGTTTGACCTGGGGCTCTCCTCCCTTCAGCTCGATGGGGCTGGTCGTGGTTTCAGCTTTCAGCATGATGCCCCTCTAGACATGCGCTTGAGCCCCAGTCAGGAGGTTACTGCTGCCGATATTGTTAACACATCCTCCGAGGCTGAACTGGCTGGGCTAATAAGAACATTTGGCGAGGAAAGCCATAGCCGTGAGATAGCACATTATATTGTGCGGCAACGCCCGATAAAGACTACCCTTCAGCTAGCTCAGACGATAGAGCAGGCTATCGGTGGCCGAAGGGGTAGAATTCATCCTGCCACCAAAACCTTCCAGGCACTACGAATAGCGGTTAACCAGGAGCTTGAGCCCCTGCAATCAGCCCTAGAACAGGCAATAGAGCTCCTCGGGTTTGGGGGCAGATTGGTTGTTATTAGCTATCACTCCCTGGAGGATCGCATAGTGAAACGTTTCATGCGCCGGGAGGCAAGCGGGGAAAAGGCCTGCCTTAGGTTAGTCAATAAGAAGGTTATTACTCCTTCCCTTGCCGAGGTTCGACTCAATCCTCGCAGCCGCAGTGCCAAATTGAGGGCGGCTGAGCGCATTACTGAACCAGATGAGCAATTTGCCTCGGGTTAACCAAAATTCGTGGTATCTGGAGGTTTGAAGATGTGAAAACCGACACCATTCAATGGAGTTTAGAATCTGGTCAATAAGGAGGGGGTAGATGAAAAAGCGGAGTACCTTAACTTCTATTGATGTTGGAACCACTAAGGTGTGCACCACCGTAGCCGATGTGGATGATGGGGGTGGTGTCCGAGTTATAGGGGTGGGTGTCACTCCATGCGTGGGATTGCACAAGGGACTGGTAGTCAACATCAATGATGCCAAAGAATCGATTCGGGAGTCAGTGAGGAAAGCAGAGCAAGCTAGCGGCTATAGGGTGGAATCAGCCTATGTCGGTGTAACCGGGAGGCATATCAGCTCGCTGAATAACCGGGCAGTGGTAGCTATTACTCGTAATGACAGGCTGGTGCGTTCTGACGACCTGAGGCGGGTATTAACCTCTGCCCGTAGCATTAAAATTCCTGCCGATAGAAAACTGCTTCATGTTATTCCTCGTGGTTACGCTATTGATGGTCAATCAGGAGTCAGGAACCCAGTGGGAATGCATGGCTTCAGACTGGATGTGGAGGCACATATCATCACCGCCGCAATAACTTCTGTTCAGAATCTAGTAAAGTGCATCCGGGGCATTGGCATAGATATCGACGACCTCATTCTCGAACCTTTAGCCAGTAGCGAGGCAGTATTGAGCGAGGACGAGAAGCAGGTAGGTATCATATTGGCTGATATTGGCGGTGGTACCACAGATATCGCTATCTTCAGAGAGGGGAGCATTTGGCATACCGCTATTCTGCCTGTAGCCGGTTATCAAATCACCAGAGATATTGCTATTGGTTTGGGGCTGCCGTTCGATGTGGCCGAGGAGATGAAAAAGAAGTATGGCAGTGTTGCGCCAGTTTATGAAGCAAAGACGAGTGTAGGCAGCGATAACCTAATTACCAATGGACACGGTGTCTCTCACCAAGACCTGTGTGACATTATCCGGGCTAGAGTGGAGGAAATCCTGAGGCTTATCGTGCTTGAGATGCCAAACTCTGAATATGAAACATTAGTCCCTGATGGTATAGTGCTCACCGGCGGTAGTGCTAACCTTGCTGGCATAGAAGCACTGGGGCGCAATACATTACAACTCCCGGTAAGGGTAGGCATTCCCAGCAATATATATGGCATCGCTGATACCCTTCATGACCCGGCATATGCCACCAGCGTTGGTCTGTTGCTCTGGGGAGCAAAACGCAGAGAAATGCAAACCTGGCAGCATCACGGCTTCGGCTCAGGTTTGCGACGCTTAGTTTCCCGAGTTTTGAATCTGTTCCACTAGCTGTAATTTCTCAGCAATAAGTAGTAAAGAAAGGAGGAGGAGATGGCAAAAACGACCTTCAGTCCTAACCCGGCTAAGATTAAGGTTATCGGGCTGGGTGGTGGTGGTTGCAACGCTATAACCCGCATGGTCAGGGAGCAAATTCGAGGGGTAGAGTTCATTGGCGTGAATACTGATGCCCAAGCCCTGTCCATTACTGAAGCCCCTATCCGTGTCCAGCTTGGGGAGAAGCTCACCAAGGGATTAGGAGTAGGCGGTGACCATGTCATGGGTCAGAAGGCAGCCGAAGAAAGCCGTGATGAAATCAAGGAACTTCTGTCAGGGGCTGATATGGTGTTTATCACCTGTGGTATGGGTGGTGGCACCGGCACCGGGGCAGCCCCGGTGGTAGCTGAGATAAGTAAGCAAACTGGGGCTCTCACCATTGCTGTAGTCACCAAACCTTTCACCTTTGAGGGTATCCATCGCACTGAGGTGTCAGACGAGGGCATTGTTCGCCTCTTGGGCAAGGTTGACACCCTTATCATTATCCCTAACGACCGCTTGCTTGACCTCTGTGACCAGAAGACAGTGGTGGATAATGCCTTTAAGCTAGCTGATGATGTGCTACGCCATGGGGTTCAGGCTATTGCTGAAGTTATCACTGTCCCCGGGCTGATTAATCTTGACTTTGCCGATGTTAAGGCAGTGATGAAGGATGCCGGTCCAGCCTGGATGTCCATAGGCATTGGTTCAAGTAAGAACCGAGCTGTGGATGCGGCTAAGGAAGCCCTAGCTAGCCCCTTGTTAGATGTTACTATTGATGGGTCAAAGGGTGTGTTATTCAATGTTGCTGGCGGCACTGGGCTTACCCTGTTTGAGGTTAATGAAGCGGCTGAAGTAATAAAGCAAGCCGTAGACCCCGGGGCTAATATCATTTTTGGCGTGGTTCAGGACCCTAGTATGGGGGAGGAGGTGAGGATCACCTTAATTGCCACCGGCTTCGCTTCCAAGTTAGGATTGGCAGGAGTTAGTCGAGAAGATGAGTTTACCCAACTGCTTAAGGGCTTGAAGAGCGAGGAGGAACTGGACGTTCCTGCTTTCCTGCGTCGTCCACTATTTAGCCATCGGCGCCAAGCAATAACGCAGTCAACTAAACTCATTCAGACCCCGCCCGGCGTGCCCTGGCGGTAAAGCTCCTTGGGAATCTACTAAACCTGGCAACCAGCTGAAGGCTGTAGGTGCCTTATTGCCCTACAGCCTTTCTATAAGAAGGGCGAGCGATGCCAATTGTGACAAAAGGCAATCATAAGAAATATTAAACGGTAGCGGAATGAGGAAGACACGATCGGCTAGATTAGCTGGAAAAACATATGTTATAATTATTTTAGAACAAAGGAGGCCATAGTTCTTATGGAACAGACTCCAGAAGCAGAGGAAGTGGGCAAGGTCTCTCCAACTTTACGGAAGAGAGGGGGATTCGTAGCATATTATCGTGATCAGATTATTGCAAGCAGCACAACCTTGGAAGGGCTAATGAAACACAAGGAAGTAAAACGGCTTCTAGGAACTCAGGACTTACTAATTGGCCACTTGGCTCCGGAAGGAATGATCGTTGCCTATCAGAATTCCATACACCAAGAAGCAAACCATCTTCGGCGAAGTGTGTAATGTGCAGATTGTCCTTCACGTTCTGACACGTAATGGTTATCTAGGATTCATATTCTTAATCGATCCAGGCGCTGATTGTACTATTGTACCTCGATTTATGGCTGATTTAGTTGGTATTAACTTGGGTAGTCAACCTGATACTTTAATTAGGGGAGTTGAAGCCACGAAGCGAGGTCTAAGAGCACATAAAGGCGAATTGAACGTTCGGTTTGGTGGCGAAGAATTTAGCCTCAGATGCTTAATTACTGAATCGGACAGGACCCCCTTCCTGCTGGGGAGGTTAGACTTCTTCTCAAGATTTAACATAACCTTCGATAATGCCAAAGAGGAAGTAATCCTTGAGAAAATTCAATAGTCCTCTCCTTTCTTAGGCTTTCTCTAAATAAATCATCCCAAAAACAGCCCAAATTACTTGACAAACACTATATGTTGTGGTATTTTAATTTTGTTACACAATATAATGTAGTATTTGTTATGAATTGCCCCTATTGTGGTTATCCAGATTGCAAGGTTATAGATTCTCGTGAGGTGAACGACGGGATACGCCGTCGGCGTCAGTGCCTGAGCTGTGGCTCTCGTTTCACTACCTATGAACGATTGCACCCAGCTAGCCTGTTCGTGATTAAGAAAGATGAGAGACGTGAGGAATTCAACCGGAACAAGCTGCTAACCGGTATTCGCAAGGCTTGTGAAAAACGACCACTGCCTACTGGCACCGTTGATAAGCTGGTTGATGATATAGAAGCCGAGCTTTACCAGTTGGGCAAGGCAGAAGTCCCCAGTGTTGTCATCGGTGATATGGTGATGGAACGTCTCAAGAGGCTAGACCACATTGCTTATATCCGCTTCGCCAGCGTCTACCGGGAATTTGCCGACATCACCGCCCTAAAACAAGAGGTAGATACCCTGCTCAGTGCTGGAGCCGAAACATCTCCCCCTGCCGGCCAACTGCCCTTATTGCCCACTGAGGAATTAGCTGGAGCAATTAAGGGTCACCGGGCAAGCCAGAAGAGGGGTAGAGCTAGGTTAAAACAAGGGGGTCGGACATGAACCCAGCTAATCAATCAGCGAACAAACCACCAGTCAATCGCACCCAAATTGCCCGGGCTATTTTTGCCGCTGCCGAGTCTATGGGCATACCTGATAGAAAGCAAATAGAGCGGCTCACGGCTCAGGTGATTGAGCGCCTGGAACAGACACCGTCCCTGCTTGAGATGGAACTCATGGAGCAGCCACTACCGGGGATGGAACACCTGGTGCTTAAACCTCGCCGACCAAGGCACCTGCCTACCGATGCCGAAATCCAGGCTATGGTCATGGAAATCTTACAGGCTGAAAAGCCAGCCAAGCGAGAGGAGGTCAAGCCCGTGGTGGAATCAACCGCTGTAGTCAAGCCCAGGGTTCAGCCTACACCTGGCATCAATCTTAGCGAAAACGCAGCTCAGGTTTTAGAAAGAAGGTATTTGAAGAAGGATAAACAGGGTAAGGTCATTGAAACCCCGGAGGAGATGTTTCGCCGTGTGGCACAAACTATTGCCTCTGCCGAGCTTATGTATGACCCCAAGGCGGATGTCAAGGCGAGGGAAGAGGAGTTCTACCGGTTGATGGCCGATTTGGAGTTCCTGCCCAACTCGCCCACCCTGATGAATGCCGGGCGGGAGCTGGGTCAGCTATCAGCTTGCTTTGTCCTTCCGGTTGGAGACTCAATGGAGTCCATCTTTGATGCAGTGAAGTATACCGCCCTCATTCATAAGAGCGGTGGTGGCACTGGATTCTCTTTCAGCCAGCTAAGACCTGAGGGCGACTTTGTCAAGTCCACCTCCGGTGTGGCTAGTGGTCCGGTTTCCTTTATGGAGGTATTTGACACTACCACCGATGTCACCAAGCAGGGGGGAACGCGTCGAGGGGCAAACATGGGCATACTCAGTGTTGACCACCCCGATATTATGAACTTCATAACAGCTAAGGATGAGCCTGCTGCTTTTACTAACTTCAATCTCTCGGTAGCGGTAACCACTGAGTTTATGGAAGCGGTCAAGGCTGGCGCTGACTACAATCTGGTAAATCCACGCACCAAAGAGGCGGTGGCTAAGCGCAATGCCAGGGAGGTGTTCGATAAGATGGTGGATATGGCGTGGAGAACAGGCGACCCGGGCATCGTCTTCCTTGACCAGATAAATAAGGATAACCCCACCCCACAATTAGGCAAAATTGAATCTACCAACCCTTGCGGTGAGCAGCCCCTCCTCCCTTATGAGTCGTGTAACCTGGGTTCTATAAATCTAGCCAAGATGCTGCGAACTACCAATGGGACTATTGAGATTGATTATCCCAGGCTGGCTGAGACAGTGAAAATTGCGGTGAGGTTTTTAGATAATGTCATTGATGTCAATAAATTTCCCCTGCCTCAGATAGAGAAGATGACCAAGAAATCCAGGAAGATAGGGCTGGGGGTGATGGGTTTTGCCGACATGTTAATTGAGCTAGGCATCGCTTATGATTCAGAGGAGGCATTGAAAGTGGCAGAGGAGGTGATGGCCGACATACAGCGTGAAGCGGCCGAAGCCTCTATGAAACTAGCACAAGAAAGAGGGGTATTCCCTGCTTTCGAGGGAAGCACCTATGACCGCCCCGATGGTATCAAAGTGAGAAATGCCACCAGAACTACTATTGCTCCCACTGGCACATTGAGCATAATCGCTGGTTGCTCCAGCGGCATTGAGCCCCTTTTTGCCCTGAGCTATACCAGAAATATCTTGGATGGCGCCCAGCTAGTTGAGGTAAATCCCTATTTTGAGGAAGTAGCCAGGAGTGAGGGCTTCTACTCTGATGAGCTTATGCGGCAGCTAGCCGCTGGGGCTAGACTCCAGGATATAGACGGAGTCCCAGATAAAATCAAACGGTTATTTGTCACCGCCCACGATATAACCCCGGAATGGCATGTCAGGATGCAGGCAGCCTTTCAGAAGTCCACCCACAACGCTGTTTCCAAAACGGTCAACTTCCCCCAGGCAGCTACCAGGGAAGACATAGCTAAGGTTTATACGATGGCTTATGAAGAGGGTTTGAAGGGAATAACCATCTACCGGGATAGGAGCCGTGAAGCCCAGGTATTGGTCACTGGCAGGGAAGAGAAGGTTGAGGGTGCTGTGCTTACCCCCAGGAGGAGGTCAAAGGTAACCACCGGGGTTACGGAAAGGGTAACCACTGGCTGCGGCTATATCTATGTAACGGTGAACTCCGATGACCAGGGGATATGCGAGGTCTTCTCCAGCCTGGGCAAGGCTGGAGGCTGTGCCTCAGCCCAACTTGAAGCCACCTGTCGACTTATCTCTCTGGCGTTAAGGTCTGGGGTAGATGTTGCCTCGGTGGTGAGGCAGCTACGTGGTATCCGCTGCCCGTCCATCGCCTGGGAAGAGGGCAAGTCCATACTCTCCTGCGCCGATGCCATTGCCAGCGTTCTGGAGAAACATATAGATGGTGATAGCGCCAAGCCCAAGCTGGAGGACTATGGCTTAGCCAAGAACCTGGCCGGGCAGTGCCCCGACTGTGGCAACCTGCTGGTCTATCAAGAAGGCTGCTTCATCTGCCCCTCCTGTGGGTATACAAAATGTTAAAGAAACTCTTGACAAAATACACGGAAGCGTGTATAATAAGATTGATTGCTATTGAGCAAGGGTGGAGAGCAAATGGTTAACACAGTGGAGCCAAGCTACAAAGAACCTACCTTTAGGAGAACACTGGAGATTGATAAGATTATCCACGGAGATTGTCTTACCGTTTTGAAAGCGCTACCTGATGCCTGTTTCGACCTAATTTTTACATCTCCACCCTATGCCGATAATCGAAAGAAGACTTATAAGGGGGTCCCCATCAGGCACTACGTGGAATGGTTCCTACCTATATCCCATGAACTCAAGCGTGTCCTGAAGCCTGAAGGTTCCTTCATTCTGAACATCAAAGAGCGAGCTGTTAATGGCGAGCGCCAGACCTATGTCTTAGAGCTAATCCTTGCTATGAAAAAGCAAGGCTGGCTTTGGACTGAGGAGTATATATGGCACAAAAAGAATTGTTACCCTGGCAAGTGGCCCAACCGATTCAGAGATGCTTGGGAACGGTGCTTGCAGTTTACTAAGCAAAAGCGATTCAAGATGTTTCAAGAAGCGGTTATGGTGCCTGTGGGCGATTGGGCAAACGGGAGGCTAGCAAAGCTGAGTGACACCGACCAAATTCGTGACGAGTCACATGTAGGTAGCGGCTTCGGCAAAAATATTTCTCACTGGCTCGGAAGGGAATATGCCTATCCGACAAATGTCTTGCACCTAGCTACAGAGTGTGCGAACCGTGGGCACAGCGCATCATTCCCGCTCTCTCTGCCAACTTGGTTCATTAAGCTTTTTACTGAGGAAGGGGATTTGGTTCTCGACCCTTTCATTGGGTCTGGAACAACAGCGGTGGCTTGTATTAAGCTAAACAGATATTATATAGGCATCGAAATGATGAAGAGATACCATGATTTGGCAATCGAAGCAATAGAAAAGGAAAAGAATGAACACAGAAGAGCTAGAATCCCTAATAAGCAGATGTCTCCGAGACTTCTATGAGCGGCGTCTACAAAAAGTGAGGGAGCTAAGGCTCCAGGCTTTTCTCCGCAGGAAGAATCCATACTTGTTCAGGGCGCTGGGGATTCAAAAGGCTTCAGAAATCGTTGAGCGTGTGCTTGCTGATTACATAAGTGCCTCAGACGAAACCATATTCGGCGATGCTTTCTTTGAGCCTATTGCCCGGATTGCCTCAGGAAGCAAGGTTTCAGACGCTGAGGGAGTAGATTTTGTGATCGAATCAGAGGAACGCATTACAGCTGTTGCACTAAAATCTGGGCCATATCCCTATAACGCCAGCCAGAAAAAGCGCCAATCCCAAGAATTTCTTGCTGTTCGCAGTCGCCTTTATAAGCTTCATAAGCAATTTGATCCTATCTTAGGACATAGCTATGGTCGCCTGAAAAGCGAACCAACTAAAGATCGTATCTATAGAGACCGTTCAGGTCAAGCATTCTGGTCTGAGATCACTGGCGACCCTGAGTTTTACCTCAAGCTGGTTAGACTCATGAAGGATGAACCAGCTAAACACAGAAAGGAATATGCGCCTGCATGGGATGCCGCAATAAATAGGTTCACCGCAGAGTTCATCAGGGACTTTTGCTTTCCTGACGGCAGCATAGATTGGGAAAAGCTAGTGCGGTTTGTCAGTGAGGAGAAAGCCCCGAAGTTTGCTAAAAAACGTCAGTAGTTACCACTTTCACTGTCAGAAGTTTTTCTACAGAGGCTATCCCTAACCCCCCAGTATCCGATAACATTGGTTATTGCCTTTGCCGCACGCTCAAAGCTGGGATAGATTGGAATGCCGGCTTGGGTAAGCCTCCTCTCTACCTCCACCCGCTCCTTCTCATGCACACCGCCCGGCGGTGATACCACCACTAGAGGCTTTTTATCGCTATGCTGGAAGTCCACCAGCACATCGTTTATGGCTTGAAGCTCGGCCTCAGATACCAGCGCCAGCAGAAAGGTAGGTCGCTCGTTGAGCATGATTAAATCAATATCAGGAAGACCAGCTAATAGCTCCAGCACCTTCCGCAACAGTGCTGCCTGACGACCCACCAGGCTCATATCCAGCGGGTTGCGCAGGATGCTGCCGGGATAATTAACTATAGACTTGAGCTTATCTTTTATTTCCCCGGTGAATGGTGGTAGCTCCAGACCGAGACTGGTGCAGACATCGGCGGCTAAGACCCCAGCCCCACCAGCCCCACCTCCCAACTGGGAGACGATTGCCATCCTATTGCCCGTTATAGGTGGTAGCTCCTGGAGCGCCATCAGGGTGTCTGCCATCTCCTCAAGGGTGGACACCTCAATGGCTCCCGCCTGTTTCATGGCTGCCGTCCACACGGCTGCTGAGCCAGCTAGAGAGCTGGTGTGGGACATGGCCATTTCTCTCCCGGCTTCGGTTCTGCCTCCCTTCAATAGCACCACCGGCTTAACTGGGGAAATTTCGGCTAACAGCTCAAGCAGCCGGCGACCGTCGGTGATACCCTCCAGATAGAGGGCTATAATCCTGGTCTCCGGGTCTTCCTTCAGATACTCCAGAAAATCTATGGCATTGAGGTCGCAGGCATTACCAAAGCTGATGAGCTTGCTGAAGCGAATGCCACGACTTAATCCTACGTCAGCCAGCGTCTCAGTATGCCCCCCGCTCTGGGCTAGTATGGCAATATCCCCGGGTTGCCCGATAACCCCGGTGGTCTCCAGCGGTATCAGATTTGCCGGAACCGAAATACCTGCGCAGTTGGGACCAATGAGGCGAATGCCAGCCCTCCTGGCTCGAGCCACCATCTCCCTTTCCAATCTTGTCGGTTCCGCCTCCCCGGTCTCGGAAAAACCAGCAGTGAATAGTTGAACCACCTTCACCCCCTTGGCAGCACAATCGTCGATTACCCCCAGCACCGCCGCTGCGGGAACCATTATAATGGTATAGCCCACCGGGTCTGGTATATCCCTAATGCTGGGGTAAGCCTTAAGCCCCAGGATTTCCCTCTCGGTGGGGTTTACCGGGAAGATCTTGCCCTGGTAGCCGGCAAGCTGGAGATGACGAACTGCCAGCCCACCCATTTTCCTTCCTGAGGAAGCCCCAACTATGGCGATGGACTGGGGATTGAACATAGCCTCGAACTCCTTGAGCCTGTCCTTATTCAACTGACCCTCCGTAAACAAAGCTATCTGGCATTTTACCATCGCCCCTAGCCGGCTGTCTATGACATCAACAATCGCAATTTTATTCCAGAGACTATATAATGAGACGACCTGGATGGAAAGGGGTTACTTTATGACGCGCAATCGGTCAGTGGCAAGGGGTCAAGGGCAGAGGGGCGAACTAATGAAAGTGGCTTTGGGAGAGGCTGAGGCTGATTTAGCCATCGTTAATGGTTCTATGGTAAATGTTTACACCGGGGAGGTGCTTGAAGGAGATACTGTCCTTATTAAAGGTGACAAAATAGCCTATGTGGGCAAGGATGCTGGTAAGTCTATCGGTCCCTCAACCAGGGTCATTGATGCTGCCGGTAAGACACTGATACCCGGGCTTATCGATGGTCACACCCATATAGACTGCGTGTTTTCTATAAGTGAACTATTGAGGTATGCTATCAAGGGGGGCACTACCACTATTATTACCGAGACTTCCAACATTGCTGCCGTTCTGGGGTATGAGGGGGTTATTCAATTTTTAAGGTCTACCAAAAACCAACCAATAAGAATCTTTGTTACTGCTCCGCCGATGGTCACCATAAGCCCGGTAACTGAAGAACATGCCCTTACTGTTGATGAACTCCGCAAGCTACTCGGACGAAAGGAGGTTATTGGCTTGGGCGAGCCTTACTGGGCTGGGGTGGTTGATGGCAACCGAAGAATCCTTGACCTAATAACTGAGGCAATAAAGTGGGGTAAGAAGGTTGATGGGCATAGCTCTGGCGCCAGGGGCAACAAGCTGCAAGCTTATATTTCATCCGGCGTTTCTTCCTGCCATGAATCAATTACCGCAGAAGAGGTTATGGAAAGGCTGAGGTTGGGGCTGTTTGTATTGATAAGGGAAGGCGAAATAAGGAGGGAACTGGAAGCCATTTCCCAGATAAGGAATGAAAATATCGATTTCACCCGGCTGGCTCTATCAACAGATGGCTTAGGACCGTGGCAGCTTATCGGTGACGGATATATGGAATTCGTAGTACAAAAAGCAATTGACCTCGGCTTCAGTCCTGTTCTGGCCATACAGATGGCAACAATAAATACCGCCCAGCACTTCGCTATAGATGACATTATTGGTGGCATCGCCCCGGGCAAGTATGCCGATATTGTTATTATCCCCGACCTGCGGACTATCCAGGCTGAATATGTTATCAGTAACGGGCAGGTTATTGCTCAAAATGGTCAACCGGTTGTCCTACCAAGAAAACACAATTACCCCAAATCAATCCGAAACAGCATACATCTAGCCGGGAATTTTGAGGCTGGTGACTTTGCCATCCCGGTGGAAAGCAGCCGCAGTCAGGTAAAAGTTAGGCTGATAGACCAGGTCACCAATTTAGTCACCAGGGAAGATTTTGCATATATGCCGGTGTCAGACGGTCAGCTCAAGCCCGATGCCAGTAAAGGTATATTAAAGGTAGCCGCTATTGAAAGGTCTTACCGGTCAGGTAAGACCTTCGTTGGCTTAATTAGAGGAATTGGACTTAAGCGCGGGGCTATTGCCACCAGTGCTGCCTGGGACTGTGGCGATATTATAGTAGTCGGCGCCAGTGAAACCGATATGGCGCAAGCAGTAAACAGGGTTAAAGAATTAGACGGGGGCATGGTGGTATGTGCAGGCAGCAGGATATTGGCTGAAATATCGCTTCCTGTGGCAGGGCTAATCTCTACCCAACCTATGGAGACTATAGCCGGTAAACTTCATGATATCCAGCAGGCAGCTACCAACCTGGGCTGCAATTCACCTGATATACGTATTACTCTGGCTGTTCTCTCTACCCCGGCTATAGCCCACCTGCGAATATGCGAATATGGGCTGTTTAATCTCAGACAAAACAGTTTCGTTGACTTAATAGTGGGGTAGATTTTTGTATTTAATATCCTGAAGTTACCTCTCCCCCTCTTTTCTGTAAAATAGTAACCAAGGGGAGTATTAGAGGGGCATAGCCCCTCTAAAGAAATTATCTTCCCCCTTCCCCTTATCAAGGGGAAGGGGGATAAAGGGGGATAGGGTTACTAAATTAAAACCCCAAAAGGGGGTGAGGTAGATAAAATATTCTATGGGTTGGGATGAAATCAAAAAAGCTAGGCGGCGCCTCTCCAGAGAGCAAGGCACCGTCATCAAAGACTGGGGTGGTAGAATCCCTATCGCCCTTGTCTATCCCAACTCCTACTATATTGGCATGTCCAACCTGGGACTTCATGCCATCTATAGCCTCTTAAATGGCTATAGTGAAGTAGTTTGTGAGAGAGCCTTCTGGGAAATAGAAAATAGGGCTCACCGCTCGCCTAGTCTATGCCTGGAATCTCAGCGACCGCTCTCCGACTTTGCTGTCCTCGCCTTTTCCATCTCCTATGAGCTTGACTACTTCAATGTAGTCCACATTCTCAAAGCTAGTGGCATACCCCTGTATGCTGCTGACCGTGATGAGAGGCATCCCCTGGTTATAGCTGGTGGTCCCTGCATCATAGCTAATCCCTTGCCCTTATCCCCCTTCTTTGATTGCCTGTGTATTGGCGAGGCAGAGCCAATAATCCCGGCCATGCTGCCCATTATAGCTGGGGGTATTTCTGGCAGGCGAAGTGACCTGCTCAAGGCGCTAGCCTCGCTACCTGGCATCTATGTCCCGCAATACTATTCGGGAAAGCCTGTGGTTCGGCAGTGGGCAAGAAACCTGGACGATTTTCCTGTTGCCTCTGTCATACTTACCCCAGACACCGAGCTGGGTAACTTATACCTCATTGAGGTGGAACGGGGCTGCAACTGGGGCTGCCGCTTTTGCCTGGTTAATAAAGCCTTCCGCCCCATGCGCTATCGCTCTATAGCCAATCTAATAGCCCAGGCTGAGCAAGGGCTCAAATACAGAAAGCGCCTGGGTTTGGTTGGGGCTGCTGTCTCCGACCATCCCCAGCTCGAGGAGCTGCTGCTCAGGCTGCGCCAAATGGGGGCTGAGCTCTCCATCAGCTCACTGCGAATGAGACCCCTCTCCAGTATAGTATTGAGGGAGCTGGCTAAGGGGGGAGCCCGAACCATTTCCCTCGCCCCTGAGGCCGGCTCACAGCGCCTGCGCCAGGTTATTAAAAAGAGCATCTCCGAGGACGATATCCTGGAATCAATGGATAAGGTGGCTGAGCAGGGAATAAGACTGCTCAAGCTCTATTTTATGATTGGCTTACCCACGGAGACGGATGAGGATATAGAGGAAATCAGAAACCTGACCCTTAGATATAAGAATGTCCTTGATAGGCGGAAAACTGGCTGCCGTATTACCGTCACCATTTCTCCCTTTGTGCCCAAGGCAGGCACCCCCTTCCAGTGGCTACCCATGACCCAGCCCGCTATTCTGAATCGGCGTTTGTCCTTACTGAAAAACAGCCTGATGCCAAAAGGAATTAAGCTTAAAGGGGAAAGTCCTGCCTGGAGTCAGGTTCAGGGTATATTAGCCCGAGGGGACATCAAACTAGCCGAGGTATTGGCTGATATAGAGGAAGTATCACTATCTGGCTGGCGCCAAACGATAGAAAAATGCCATCTAGATATCGATTTCTATGTTCATCAAAGGTGGGATACTGAGCAAAGACTACCCTGGGAAATACTGGACTTGGGCACCAAACCGGGTCACCTCGAGCTTGAGCTAGAAAAGGCTTTACCAAAATAAATCTGGTACCGCTCTGAAAAACACTCCTCTCCAAGCAAAAAATGGTAAAACTACCCCTAATTAGCCTGAAAAGGTATTGACAGTTAATGATTATAATCATATATTCATAAAAATGAAAAAGCCACAAACAAACTGCGCGTTTATTGACGGCACCAACCTTCATCGAACTATGCAAGAGGTAGGTTGGGATTTAGACTACCACCGCTTCAGGACATATTTGAGTGAGCATTACGGTGTTGGTAAGGCATACTACTTTATTGGTTATGTGCCAGAGAACACGCCTCTTTATACCTTTTTACAATCTGTGGGCTACGTAGTAATATTCAAGCCTATTCTCAAGACACCAGGTGGGAAAGTGAAAGGCAATTGTGATGCTGAGCTAGTGTTACAGGCTATGATAGACTTGGACAATTACGAAAAGGCGATAATAGTAAGTAGCGATGGGGACTTCTACTGTCTAGTAAACTACTTACGCAAGAAGAACAAGTTAAAATGTGTGTTAGCGCCATGTAAAGCGGGCTTTTCACATTTACTAGATGTAGCGTCTAAAGGGCAAGTAGCATATTTAGACAATTTGCGCAGGAAATTGGAATTTAAAAAGAAAAACCCCCTGTAAGGACAGAACCTCACAGGGTGCTTTTCGTCGTGATTCTAAGCGAAATATAGCATAAATGCTACATTTTGTCAAGAGGAATTTGGCAAAGGATTAAAACGAAAACCACAGCCACCTATTGCAGAGTAAGCCACTACTCCTTTTGTAACAGCTCGGTTACTACCGCATTTATCTCTCGTCCATCTGCTCTTCCTTTGAGCTGAGCGATGAGCTTAGGCATAACCTTTCCTTTATCGCTTAGTCCCTGCGCCCCAACCTCCTCGATAACTCGGCGGGCTTCAGCAAGAACTTCCTCCCGGGTCATCTGCCGCGGTAAATATTCCTGGAGAATGGCTAGCTCCGCCTCTTCTTGAGCCACCAGGTCCGGGCGGTTTCCTTGCTTAAAGGCTTCAATGCTCTCCTTGCGCTGCCTGACCTCCTTGGCGATAATGCCCAGGATATCAGTGTCTTCTAAAGCGGCCCGGCGAGCGATTTCAGCATTCTTAATGACTGCCATTGCCAATCGGATGACCGAACGCCTCACCTTATCCCCATCCCTCATCGCCTGCTTAAGGTCATCCGACAACTTTTGTTTTAATGCGGGTCCTTCCTGTTCCATAATATTTACTATCTTCTCGCCATTCTAGCACTCTTGCGTCTCTTGGCTGCTTCCTTTCGCTTGCGCTTAATGCTAGGCTTCTCGTAGTGTTCTCGACGGCGCACCTCAGATAGAATACCCTCTTGTTGCACCCTTTTGTTAAACCGCCGCAGCAAACTCTCAAAGCTCTCGTTATCACTAGCTACTACATTAGCCACATAGCATCCTCCTCCTTCTCCTAACCCTGCCTGTAATTCCCTTTTTATACCATCACATTTTAGTCAGTTCAAACCACTCTGTCAACCAGCTGTATTCGTTTAATACCTTAGTGACACCTCACCCCCTTAATCCCCCTCTCCTTTGAGGAGAGGGGGAAAGGAATAATAAAGAGGGGCTTTGCCCCTCTAAAACTTATAATATGTTTGGGGGCTTCGCCTCTCTTAGACACCCAGTTAGGCTAGTCTCCTTCACAAAGAGGAAAGGGATTTTAGAGAGGCACAAATGGGGTAACAAGCCTCTATTAAAATGCCCCCAAAAGCAAGAGAGTTGAAGAGAGGCGGAGCCTCTCTTAATTTAATTAATATTTCCCCCTTCCCCTCCAGGGGAAGGGGGGTCAGGGGGATGGGGTCAATGCCATAGGGAAACGAAACATGATAATCTGTATCACCAATCTATCTGAACTAGCTCACCAGCGGCAGGCAGATTGCACCCTCCTCGGTTTCACCACATAGCTCTGTTTTGCCATGATGGTGGAGAAAGGCAGTGTAAGCAGCTATAGCAGCGTCACACAAATCGTGGTCGAACCCATCAAGGTAAGGGGCAATGCTGGGTAACAGAAGGCCGATATGCTGCTTCAAAAATGCCAGTCCAGCTGGTTTTGACTTGGCTGGAATATTCTTGCCCAAGAGGCGAACCTTACTGGCATAGGGATAGACCTCTATAACCTCACAACCCATAGCTTCAAGCTCAGCCTTGAGTCTTATGCCGCGGTAAACCATAGCCTTGATAATAGACTTTTTGGTAGTAAAGTAACAAGGAATACCCTGCCTTGCCAGCTCCCGCTCACAGCTTCTTCCCTTACCTTCAGCCCTTGGCTGACAGGGACAGCTCTCCTCCAGGCAGCACAGCCCTTTGGGTAGGCTGAGTGGGGCATCAATAGCCACCAGCTTGAAGCCATGCTCGCCGGCAACTTTCAGGATGTCTGAATCCCCATTTAGGAAACCGGAGTATATAAGGTGCAAATCTCTATCTAGCCCGAGACAAGCGCTAGGTCTAGCCTCGGCTGATGTAAGGTCAATGCCTAGAAAACCGCCCTCTTTTTGAGGTCGAAGGTTGTTTATTAACCTCACCCCCTTTAAGCACCCAGAAAAATCTTTGATTTTCCTGGGAACCCGCTTCCCCCTCTCCTTAATAAGGAGGGAATTGTTATATAAGAGAGGCGAAGCCTCTCTTTGACTCTCATACTCTAGAGTAGTCAGGGAGTTTTAGAGGGGCGTTAGCCCCTCTTTATTTAGCTCCCCCTTCCCCTTTGAAGGGGAAGGGGATAAAGGTCGAAGACTCTTCGAGGGATAGGGTAGATAAGCAATCTTAATGCCTGCCTCTCCTCAATATCTCACGAGCTGCCACCACACCAGAAGCTGATGCCTGGATTAAGCCCCGGCTAATGCCAGCTCCATCACCAACAGCAAACATGTTGCTGACCTCGGTCTCCAAGCTGGGGCTAAGTTGAGGTCGGCTGGAATAGAATTTAACCTCTATTCCGTAAAGCAAGGTATGGTGTGAGGCAACACCTGGAGCCAGCTTATCCATTGCCTGGAGCATCTCCACTATCCCGGTGAGGTAACGATAGGGGAGGGCAAAGCTGAGGTCGCCGGGGGTAGCATTCTTCAGGGTGGGTTGAATTAACCCCCGCTCAATGCGGGCTGGGGTGGAGCGCCGACCTTCCATTAGGTCACCCAGGCGCTGCACCAGAACCCCACCGCTGAGAATATTAGCTAATCTAGCCAGATATTTACCATAGGCAATAGGCTGGTTAAAAGGCTTGGTGAAGGCGGTGCTCACCAACAGGGCAAAATTAGTGTTGCCAGTTCTACGGTCGGCATAGCTATGCCCGTTAACCGTGATTACCGGGTCACAACCCCCGGTAGACTCCATGATGACCTCACCACCAGGACACATGCAGAAGGTTCTAACCCGGTCGTCAAAGCTCTTTGACAGAAACTCCAGCTTTGACTCATAGAGCACATTGGTCAAATCCTCCATTACTGCCGCTGGCACTTCAACCCTAACCCCCACATCAATAGGGTTACTATACATGGTTAGCTTGAGTCGGTCAGCTTCTTTAGATAGCCAATCCGCCCCCTCCCTGCCCGGAGCCAGAATAAGGTAATGACAGTCAAAGCTATCCCCGGCCCCGGTTTTAATCCCTTTAACCTCGCCATTGTCAGCAGTGATAGTGGAAACCGCTGTCTCAAGCCTGAATTCTAGATGGGGACTGAGGTAATCCCACATAGCCTTAAGCACAGAGCGACAATGCTCGGTGCCCAGGTGCCGGATAGGCATCGGTACCAGCCTCAATCCAGCCAGGTCAGCCTTACCACGCAGTTCATCAACTCCACCCCCAATGCCATATAGCTTATCTGGGGCGCCAAACTTGAGGTATACATCATCAACGTAGTTGATAAGGGCTTCGGCATCACTCTCCCCCAGGTAATTGCTGAGCCTACCGCCAACCTGCGATGATAGGGTTAGCTTGCCATCGCTGAAAGCGCCAGCCCCGCCCAAACCACAGACCAGATTACAAGGTGAGCATGGAGGGCAAGTATCGCCTGTGTCTCTAGCCGGGCATCGACGCTTATCGATGTCCCTCCCCTTCTCTATAAGCAGAATATCCAGGTCGGAGGCTTGAGACAGTTCCAGGGCGGCAAAGATAGCCGCTGGACCACCGCCGACGATAATAACATCGTATTTCTTGGTCATTTTGGCAGCCATGCCATTGTATAACCCATGGCTTTAGCCGTCAAGGAAGTATACTCGTTCACTACCTTAGTGACACCTCAACTTTCTGCACCTCACCCCCTTAGTCCCCCTCTCCTTCCAGGAAAGGGGGAGGAATAAAAAAGAGGGGGCGAAGCCCCCTCTTAAAACTACTTCCCCCCTTCCCCTCTAGGGGAAGGGGGTCAGGGGGATGGGGTCAATGCTACGGAGAAACGAAACATGATAATCTGTGTCACTAATCTATCTGAACTAGCTCAGGAAGGGTTTTAATGAAATGTTAACACCAGTTTTATGGGTAATTAATCTCGGCAGCCTAAAATTGGACTGTAGGGAAGTTAAAACAGCTTTATTTCCTACGGAGCACTTGCCAAATGTCAAATTTTATGGTAAGCTACACTAGGTTTAATTCGCCATTTGACGTCTGCCGTTTGGCAAATTATAATAGTCATAGGTAAAGGTCATGATTAGCAGTAATAGTAACAATTTAGGCACAGTAATCAGGCGGCAAAGGGTCACCGTACCACTGACACTGCACGGGCTGGCTACTATGTCAGGTGTATCCCCCTCCCACCTCGGCCGCGTAGAGAGGGGAGAGCGTTTCCCGTCAGCCCGCGTTCTGCGAGGAATTGCCAAGCCCTTGGGCTTTGGCGAGGATGAGCTATTTACTTTAGCCGGCTACCTGTCTCCCCAGCCTCCTAGCCTACCTGAGACTGGTCAAGAGTATTCTGGTGGGCAAGTAGACCCTTATGTGGTCAGGTTGTTAGCCGAGGAGCCGGTTGAAGTCCAGCGGGCGGTCATCGCCATCCTGACCATTCTAAAGGATATTGCCCAGGGCCTAGGCAAAAAATGAGCTGGTGGGGGTAAGAGGTAAGCCTGCTGATGAGAGGGTCAGTGGTTAGGAGACTGCTGATAGTTGTCCCGGTAGTGGTGGCGCTGACCCTGGTCAGCCTGTTTATGCCTGCCCAGCAGGTGAGTATAGAGGGAGTTGGCACGCTGTCCTTTGAGACCACGGTTACCCTTTCCGTTGGCTCTGAGGTTGCCTACGCCAGCCCTGATACTGAGCGACAAAGTCCTGATGCTATTCTAGCTATTACCAAGCTGACACCCAACGATGTTACCTACATACAAGATGACCCCGATACCCCAGATGCTAATTGGCTCGTAGCTACAAAGAGGAATGTGAATACCGATGTCGGAGTTAGTTTTCTTACCCCTACAGGCAATCCTACTGTTGGTGCTGACCTTCAGGAATTTAGGGCGTTAGTAAGACGCTACAGCCAAACTCAGACAGGAGTGCCCCAAGCTCGGATTGAACTTTGGGAAAATGGTGTTCTAAAAAGGGCTGGCGCTGATGTTGATGTCCCTCTGGGAACTCTCGTTGTTAGTTTTACTTGGGACGCCAATGAGATAGGAACTGCTAACGGCAGTCTTGTTGAATGCAGGGTTGTAGGCACAAAAGCAAGTGGTGCAGGAGGTGTAAAAAATACAGTTGATGTTGGTGCTGTTGAGTGGAATGTTGATTACACGCCACCAACACCAGCCATATCAGTAGACTATACCAGCAAGGACTTTGAGGTAGTAGCTCCCAATACAAGCTACTGGTCAAAGGGCAATCTCATTCCTCCTGATTGGGCTGATGGTCTGAATGATGGTGAGTGCTACTTTACCGTGACTAACATTGGTGACCCATGCAGCATAACTATTAGAGCAACCAACTTCATTAGTGACGGTGACGACTGGGCGCTAGTTTCCACCGACCCTATGGGTAACAATAACGAAGCTAGATTAACTGCATTTAAGTCTGGAGACGAAAGTGAAGATGGTGTTATCCTGACAACCTTAGAACAAGACTTCATATTAGGACTGGTTACCAGCATAATGTGGGAAATCAAGCTGGAGACTGGAACTTTCACAGATGGAGTGGTGAAGGAAAGCACTATAACTCTTACAGCGACACTAGATTAGCCTGAGGTCGACAGGCATTTATTGAATACTATAGAAAAGGAGGTGAAAAGGAATGAAAAGGGCTCTTATAGCCATTCTGCTGGCTTTGGCGCTGGTGGTTATTCCGTTTGGCAGCGCGTTTGCTGCTAACTCAGCGGGCGTGACAGTTACTGCTACACCTGGTTGGGTCAGTATTACCAACGCACCAGACTTCTTTGACTTTGGCGTAGTGCTGGCGGGCATTAATGAGCAGACAGCGGGTGGCGACTTTACCATCAACAATGCCAGCACGGTAGACATGGACGTCACTATAGAGTGCGACGGCTGGACTGGAGCAGTCCCAGCAAACAGTTGGGCCTACGGCGCACCTGGCGAAAACAGCGGTCAGCTGAACTCCAGCATTGATGGTGGCGATGTTGGCGGCACTTGGCTTTTAATACCCGAGTCACCGGCCTCGGCTGCTACCCTGGTGTCCGATGTTGCGCCGACTGACCCAGATCCGACTTGGGATTTGCAGCTTGAAGCGCCCACCAGCTTTACTTATGTCGATGTGCAAACGACCATCATCACACTAACAGCAGCAGTAACTCCTCCTTAACTTGGCTTAGGACAGGTGGGAAGCCTGCAATTGGGGCTGAAAGCGCTGGCAGCGCCTAGACTCAACGGAGAACTACTATGAAGAGGTTGATTGGACTGATAGTGGTAGCCGGACTACTGCTGGCAGGTTGCGCCCAGCCTTCGGAACCGCCAGTGGTTGAAGCCCCTGAGCCACCGCCTGAGCTATACGATAAGACCTGGATTAGCCCGGGCAAGGTAGAGGTGGGCAATTTTTACCCCGGGGCGAGGGCGGAGTATCCGCTGACCATACACAATGGTGGGGACGAGCCGGCGGAATTCTCCGTTACCTATCGGCAACCAGGCAACACTGCTGCGGGCTATGTCACGGCACCGGGCGGGGCTGAGGGCTGGGTAATTATTGCTGAGCCGGCGCCGGTGGTGGCAGCGAAGGATACCAGGCAGGTGCTGATAGCGGTGGAGATGCCCAAGGGTGCCAAGGCGCCGCCAAAGTGGGAGTTCTGGATTGCGGTCAAGGATGTAACCCAGACCGGTATGGTGCAGACCGAGCTCGCCTGCCGGTGGCTGGTAGAAATGAAATAGTAATAGGGGATGTAGGGTAGTGCGAAGAGCAGTCTACGCCTTTATTCTTATTATAATATTGGCTTTTCTTGGAGGCTTTCCCGCCTATCTGGCTTTGGGGCAGGGGGGCAGCCAGACTGTCACTATTACCGTCACTGCCCAGCCAGTATATAGCCCGCCGACGGGTGGTGGAGGTGGGGGAGGTGGGGCTGCTGGATGCCCTGCTGGCGAAATGTCCACCACAGGCAGGGTCACCGCTAAAGGCATAGCTACCCAACCCTTTATGGTTAAATCGTTTGATGAACGGTTTCGTCTAATCATTAATAAAGGGATTATCGCTCTAACCCGCCACGGCACATGCCCGAGATGTATCGGTATCCATGAAATGACACAGCCACCTTCCCCACCTGAAGGGGCATATATTATTGGCGTTATGTATGACGTTGTTCCTGATGGAGCTACCTTTACCCCTCCAGCAGTCCTTGAATATAGCTATGACCCAAGTGATATACCTGCGGGCGTTACTGAACAGAGTCTGGTCATAGCTTACTATGATGGGGCAACCGGCAAATGGATGGAGCTAGACAGCATTGTTGATACTGAAGCCAACGCAATTACGGCTAAAATAAGCCGGTTTAACGACCTTGCTGTTTTTGGTTATAGGGTGGAAGCACCCGCGCCTCCCGCCTTTGAGTGCAGTTGGTTGAGCATCTCTCCCACCGAGGTTGATATTGGTGAAACAGTAAATATCACTATTTTGGTTGCCAATACCGGTGGTCAGTCTGGCAACTATCAGGTGATACTTAAGATAAACGGGGTGGTGGCGGAGGAGAAGAATATAGTCCTTGATGTCGGCGCTAGCGAGCAGGTTAGCTTTAGCACTTCAAGGGATACCGCCGGCATTTACTCGGTAGAGGTTAACGGTCTTACCGGCGCATTTGTAGTTAAAGAGAATCCGACGCCGGTTGAGCCAACGCCGGTTAAACCCATAAATTGGTGGTTAATCGGTGGAATCATAGCCGCAGCAGGCATAGTGGCACTTGTTATCTTCTTATTACGTAGAAGAATGATATTTTAAACAACAGAGAATATTTTAGGCTTAATTCTAGGTGTAGACTGCTACCACTACCGCATCTTTGGCGTTGTACTCGTCAAAGAAGATAACCGCCACCTTCCTGCCCAGTGCCATCTCTGCCGCTGGCAGATTCCGCGCCACAGCAATACCTTCCAGGTAAACCTTATAGCTGCCAGCAAGTTGGACGGTGGCAGTATAGTCACCAGAGTTGAAACTCTTGAGCACCGCTTTCCTCAGCCTCATTTCCTCCAGACCTCCTTCAAATATTCTTATAACTCTATCCCCTTTATCCCCTTCCCCTTGATAAGGGGAAGGGGAAGATTTTTTCTGAAGAGGGACTTCGTCCCTCTAAAATTCCCTATAATATATTTTGAGGCTTCGCCTCTCTTAGACTCTCCTTTAGTATTTTGCCCTCTCGAAAAGAGGTCGCTTATTGGGAGGGATTGAAGGGGCGAAGCCCCTTCAATCCCTATACTCCCCCTAGCAATAACCGCTGCCGATACTCCCCGCTGCGTGGACTATAAACCAGGGTCAGCCCGATTACCCTCCTCTTGCCTGCTTCCAGCCCTGCCCGGCTATCGGTTACGTCAATGACATCATATAGCTGCTGACCACAATTAACCGGGGCGAGGATAGAGCCATTGACTGATTCTATCTCCGCCTGTCTTAAATAGGCTTCTCCCATCTGCTCAGCTTTGGTTACACTATCTATATTCTTGTCTTCCAATTGCTTCAGCCTATCATAGAGCCTGTCTATTTCGTCCCAGGTGAAGGAATCAACCACTATTGTCTCATCCTCTGCTGGGTTGTAACCCTCGACCTGGACTCGGTTGAGCCCCCAGGCTTCGGCTCTGTACTTGCCCTCAAATATGGAGTGGGATGAGCCATAGGAGTAATCAGAGCCGTCGGAGGATAAGGGATTTACCACATAGGCTTTGTTGCCCTCAATGAACAGAACATCGGGGACGAACGATAGCAGCCTGCTGATAACCGTATTGCCGGTATTATTGGGGTTGATGGTGAAATCAGGGTAGTAGCCAGTTACAACCGATGACTGGGATTTCGCCTCAAGCTTCAGCCCAACCCTGGCCAGCACGAACTGGAGGATTTGTTTTACGCTCATCTCTTCGGTTTCCTTGTTCCATCGGGACTGATACCTGGCTCTCCAGTTTTCGAGCAAGTTCCAGCCATCTGAGGCATGGAGAACCAGGCTAGCCTTACCGCCGGAGCTTATGTGCTCATAGGCATTGAGGGTAAAGGCTAATCCTGGGCTGACCTCATTTCCTTGAGAGGTAACATAGCCAGGGCTGAACTCCAGCTGACAACCGATGTCAAGGGCTGACAGGTCTCCTTGCCCCGGCGAGGCATACCTGCCATCATCGTTTCTTAGCTCCACTGCTATGCTGCCGTGAGTTTCAGTGAGTTCCTGCCTTAGTGACAGGACGTCGGCGGTTAAATCCAGGCTCTCCGGGGATAGCTTAGCTCGCCACACGCCATAGGTGGCAGATAGCCAGCAATATTGGCCATGGTGGGCGATAGCCATGCCATACTCGCTGGAAAGATTAAACGGCACCGGCTCATGCCACAGATTATCAATAAACTTGGCATCCGAGACCGAATGGGACCAGCAGGGACGGTTATACCATTTGGTGCCGGTGAACTTCTCAACAAAGAAGCAGCGATAGACGTTGGGCTTATCCATAAAGGCTGCGCGGTATTCAAAGTTGCCATCTGATGGGGCTGAGGCAAACTCCTTCAGCTCTGACCAGGTGCCAGCAGCTACATCCCCACCATCGCCATAAACCAATGACCACAGCTTAAAATCGCCATCGGAATCCTTTCCAGTGACAAAGAGGTTCCAGTCGCCACTATAAACTGTGGCTACGCCTGACAGGTTGCCGGTTGACTTGTCCCAGGCAACCTTATCACCCCAGCTACCATTTATGCACTTCATCACATAGAGGGTCGCCTGGTCAGCGAAGAAAAGGGCTATATCGCCATTCGGCTTATAATAGGCAGCTATGCCATTAATGGCTGTGGTTGAGGTGTAGCCCAGGAGACTAGGGCTTCCCCAGCCGACCCCGTAGTCGGTGCTCTTTAGCTGGTAGAGCTTCCGGTCACTCTTAATCCAGAAGATGGAGACCTCAGCCCCTAGAGAGCAGCAAGCCACGGTAACCACATCATACTGGTTGGTGTAAACCCACTGGCTAAAATCTGATTCGGGGCTGGGGTCGGCCACCCTTTGGCAATAGAGCTTTCTGGAATCAGATGTGGGTGTTACCCTTACCCTGATTAGGGAGCCATCCTCAGGCATGGTCACGGCGTGAAAGTAATCGTCTTCCGAGCCGGTATAGAGCCTTGCCCACCGCAGGTTGACTGCCCCGGCGTGCTTATTTGAGGCTTCCACCTTGACATAGGGGATATGGGTAGCCTCTTTCTGGGCGGCAAGCAATGTTGAACTAAGTTGTCTCATTTTCCCTTGAACCTCTTGATGGACTACACCAATGCTGCCAGGGTATCAGGCAATGGCTTATCTGCCTTGCGGTAGTGGTTTGCCAGGTGTCTGGCTGCCTTGAGGAGTTCCTCCGGGCTGGCATCAACCCTCTGCCCCCGGTAACCACCTGGGGAGAGGGCAGCCACCGCCGCTGGCATCCTCTCCCAGTCAACCGTCTTTTCAATATCAAGCTTCCCCTTCAGGGCTCTAAAGATGCTTTTCTTATGATGGGGCAGCTTCCAGGTATTAGGGTCATCAGGGTCGCCGACGATGGCAAACGCCTCCTTGGGCAAGCCCTCTTTGGTCTTAGATAGTGCTTCTCTCACTGTCATGACAGCCTCCTTTACTGTCTATAGAGCTGACGAATTCTGACTCGGTTTCTTCTCCCCAGCCTCTTCAGCTCGCTCTTAAATTGCTTTAGCCTCTCATTGCCCCAGGTGAGGAACTCTCTTGGGGTTCCGGTGCCGCCGACACTAACCCTATTAATGGCATAGTTAGCCCACTCAATAGCGGCATAGCCCTCGGCGCCGGTAGCGACCAAGTCCTCGTGCTTGGTGGGGATAGTAGACCCCTCAGCATCAAGGGTATGGAGAATGCCATAATAGACATTGCAGTTAGAGCCATCAGGGACTTCATCGCCAAACAGAGTTAGGACATGCCCCCATAGGGCGAACCTCTGGTAGCGGGGTGGGAATTTGCCCACTGGATACTCCACAGCCTCCAGCATAACCCTATCGGTCAGGGAGGATATATCAATCACCCTGGAGCCTGGGGTAGTAGGTAGGGTAGCCTTTGCCGGCAAGGGAACCGCCTCAGAAAACTCCCTGACAGTGTGGGCGATGTGCCTGTCCAGCTCATCATTACTCCAGCGGTAGTTCCCCGGGTCTTCATCCTTCAGGTCGCGCCTGATTGTGGTTCTCATAGTGTTTAGTTCCATAATTTCATACCTCCCCCCTTGGTTGATGTTTCTATCTTCGCTATAAGGGAATCGGAGCCCTGCCCCAGTTCACTGGCAAACAAGTTCTTGAGCAGACCGCCAACTTCGGTGCCAGTGCCGGTGTCAAAGGCGGCTAATAGCCTGGCAATAAGGGCTTCAATACCAGAGCCGGTTTCACTGCCAGCCAAGACCGCGCTCTGCACGGGCGCACCCTCGGCACCAGAACCAGTATCAGATGATGACTTAGCTTCCGGGGTTTCCAGTGAATAAAGGGCATCAATACCAGAGCCACTGTCAGAAGAAGTCTTCTCGGTTGCCCCTGCTGTGTAATCAACCTCAACATAGACCTGGGTGCAACGACTTTTCCCCCAAGAGGTATCTTTTGTCCGTCTTAGGCTAATGCCAATCTGCAATTTATCTATTTCATCCCAAGTCCAAGCACTCGCCGTGGCAGGATTTGTGCTCCACTGGTTAAAATAATCCGCATAGCTGTTGGTTAGTCCTTCCTCAGAACCTTCATCAACTGTATTGGGATCACCTGTTCCCGTGCCTGATTTGATAGCGATTTTGAGACCTGCCTGGACAGGACTAGCAGTGGGAGTTTTACAACGGGCATAGACCTTAATATGGTTTATAGTGCCACTGCCTTCGCTTTGGTCTGCTACATTGTAGAGGTCACGATACCAAGTGTCATCAGCATATCCAGAATCAACATAAGAAGTATCTTCATCGGGTGTTTCCTCATCTACTGTTGTGTAATGAGTGCCGACCCCATCACCAACGACAGTGGGTATATTTTCCTCATCACCAGCAGCATTTGGTCTTAATATCTCAGTAGCCATCAGCGCCACATCCCTTCAAGGGCATTCATATCAGCTTCGGTGGCTCTAGCCTCAAAATCATTCCTTGAGGTAAAGCCAAGCTCCTTAGCATTTAGTTCCTCGCTAGCATCAAAAAACTCACCAAGTGAGGTAAAAGCCTGCCCCTTGATTTTGACTAACAAGTCGTTCAGCAACGGCGTATGCTCTTCAGGTATGCCCCTATGCCAGGGCTTGCTGTGAAGTTGGCGGTGGGCTTCCCGGTAAGCATCAACCGCCTTACGCCCTTCTACAACCTTCAAGTGAATTACTCGGTTCATCCCTTGCCTCACTAGCTCAAAGTGATGCCGACTTCTAAGGTCCAGGTGCCACTTGATTTTGTGCCCAGAGAGTCAACCTTTCTATTGAGGCACTTGCCACTGGTTGATTGCTTCGCCACCCATTCGTTCCAGGCATAGTTGGCTTCGCTATCACCGAAGCTAGCCTTAAAGGTTGCCTTTTGTGCGGCAGAGGTAGGATAGCCAGTTTCCATACCCTTATAGGTCTTGTTGGTGGCTGCCTGTAAATCCGTCTGGGTGGCATCGGCAGCAGTATTGGAATCGCCAACACCAATCTGGGCGTGGGAACTATCGAAGACGTGGTCAGCCCCGGAGACTGCCCCGGTAATCAAGTCCCACATCTCATCAATGCCAACATTAAGCAGGCAATTACCCTCGCCCTCAATCACCTCATAAGGCTCGAACCGGTCATAGAAGGCTTGCTCTGAACTACGGTAGGGCTTAATATCCTGGTGGTATTTGCTGAGCTTGTAGTGACAAATCCATCGAGCTACATCTTTGTTTTCCACTTTTCCCCTTCCTTTGGGAGCCTCCTAGGAGGCTCCCAAAAAAATCGTCGAAGACTCTTCGAGCTGATTTTAGTCTTTAACCCCGATTAAAGCGGCTGCCTTAATTGAGCTGAATAGAGCCAGTGAGCAGTACCACTTAATGCGGGTTCGTGATGCGTCCTTGGTCTCCAGCGAGCCGATAGGCTCCACGGTTAGGTGACCAGGGCTGGTTAAGCCACATAGCGCCCCTTCCCCCATCTGGAAGGCATAGATAGTGGAGCAAGTGCCTCCGGTGGTTGCTGTCTCCGCACCATCGGTAAGGACATGGGTATCCAGTATCCAGTCATTGACACCAATGGGGATGCTATCCCACAGCTGGACGAAGTTACCCCACTTATCCCTGTCGCTCTCTATCATTCCACCGGCAGCCCTAACTAAGGCATTTATTTTCCGCCTGGAGCGTCGGCTCATAAGCAGAATATACGGCTTACCACCCTTTACTGCGTCAATAAGCTCGTCTAGCTTAGCCAGGGTAAGGGTAGCCCCGGTAGCCCCCATGGCTATTACCTGGTCGCTGGCAGTGGTGGTATCAATGAGCTCCCTGAGACCATCAAACTGCTTGGCATTGGTGGTTGAATCCCCATAGATAAAGGTCTCCTCAAACTTGTCCCTGAGCGCCTTAGCCTTCAGCTCGACCACTGCTGCCTCTAAATCCTGGAGATTACTTCGGGTCGCCTTGAGGAAGTTATCCACATCGGCATCACCACCCATAATCTTCAAGTTTGCCATTTTCTGCTCAAATGTTGGTGTCGATTCAGCCCAGGTATCACCAACATCATAGAAATCGATGGTAGGCAAGGTCTTTTCCTGGTTATAGGTCAAGCCATTGCCCACAATCTCAATGAAGGGTAGTCGCTGAAGGATAGGCGAGTCCTTGACTATGGTCTCCACCACCCCTTGAAGTAGCATATCAGTTGACAGCTTAGCTGCCTCGTCTAGTGTTAAAGCCATTGTTTATCTCCTTTCTCCTATTGCATATTGAATCTTCTCCCGTGGGGATAGGGCTGAGAGGTCTAGTGGTGTCCTCTGTGGAGCCCCAGCCGGCACCCTGGCCCCCGCTATCTCAGCCTCCAATTCCTTCCTCACCTTGTCGATGAGGGTCTGGGCATCTTCCACAGACCTATCAATAGCCTCAATGCTGTCCCCGGCTATCAACTCCTCGGGCACCCCGGGGCTTGATTTAACTACCAAAGCCCGGTAGCTTGATACCGCCTGAGATAGACTATTATCCAGCTCGGTTAACCTCTGGTCTAGCTCAGCCAAAGATTGCTTGAGGGCAGCAATTTGGTTATCCCTATCAGCTATAGCCTGCTCTAGCTCAGAGATGCGGGAATCCTTGGAAGCAAGCCCCTCATCTTTCTCGGCTATCAACCCCTCTAGCTCCGCAACCCTGGAACTCTCTAGCTCCTCCCCGTTGGGATTTTGGTTTTGCTTATTATTGGGCAATTTTCGTCCTCCTTATGGCGAAGATTCCTCAACGCCTTCAGTCCCCGCGGCCAAAGCTCTCCCTCTCTCCCCGCCTCTCGTTGACTTGGCGTTAAGTGGGTTCCCAGAAAAATCAGAGATTTTTCTGGGTGAATTAAGCTCCTTATTCATCCTGAGGATAGCCTCCCTCTCCTCCAGCCACCGCTTAAACTCATTTTCTGGCTCTTTAATACCCATCTCATCCATAGCCCTACGCCTGGAGTGGATACCGCTCTGAACCAGTGTCTGCTCGTTAGAAACCAGCCTGGCTAAATCCTGAGGCAGTATTGGACTCCATATTACCCGTAACCGGTTATCGCCAAACCTCTCACCCCGGTACCTCTCCATGAGCTTAAGGAGCATCTTGTTTCTCTGGTTATAGGCGGCGGTTCTGATAATCCTCTTCCGTCTCACCTTCTGAAGTAGCGGGTTGAGCTCAATCTCAAGAGCTACCCCCGATAAGTCCCTCTCTGTTCCACCAAAGGCAGCCCGGGGAGATTCAGCTATATCATGCAGGGTTCTATATAGTAGATTGATATAATCTATATGCAGCCTGACTCCGCCACCCTGTAGTAGGTCAAGCAGATAGGCTTTGGCATCCTCGGGGATAGTCCACACCGCCCCCGGCTTAACCGCAATATCCTCAGATTCTTCCACATTCTCCAGCACAGCAATAGGATTGCCCGATAGCTCTAATATCCTGGATAGCTGTGACATCGCTCGATTAAGCTCCCGCTGCGACTCCATAATCTGTGACAAATCAGATATACCCCAGAACTTCTTTGGCTCTCTAAGGTTAGGGTAGATGATAAACGGGATAAAACCGTAGGGATTGGGCTTTTTCTCAATCAGGGCATCATCCAGGTAAAGCTCAAATTCCCCGTCTGTCCATAGCTCAACAATGGTCGCCTTCTTATCCTTAGGCTTCACCCGATACAGGAACTCGGTTTCTTCGGCGGTTAGGCTGTATTTTGAGGCTACTCTCCATATTCTTGAGGTATCATCCCCCAGCCACCAGGCATAGACGCCTTGAACATCGGGGGCGGTAATCCTCACCCTCTTTGTCTCCGCATCCCAGATAACCTTATAGCAGGCATCGCCAAGGATAGCGCAATCTATCTCAGTCTCAAGGTCAAGCTGCTCCAGATTATTATCCTCATAAACCTGGTGTAAGGCTGCCTCCGCTCTCTGGGCTCTGGCTTTAGCCTCGTCTGAATCCTCCACAGCTTCTACAACAAAGTTAATGCCAGACATTAGATATGAAGTAACCTTATCTATGAACACCTTGGCATAGTTGAAGGTCAGGCGTTTCTCCCCTCGCCTTTCCCTACCTTCCCACTGCCGACCATGGTAGAAATCAAGTAGCTCTCTATATCCCCTGAGCCGGTCTATATCATGGCGGTTTAACTGCCTTGGGATAGAAGCTTCATCCATTTTTAGTCTCCTTTATTGTGGCTCAACATTCGGGGTGTCTAAGAGAGACTTCGCCCCCGTTTTTATATTTTTTCTCTTGGAGGGTTGAGAAGAGGGAATCACAGAGGGGCGTAGCCCCTCTAAAGAACCGTCCTCCCCCTCTCCTTGATAAGGAGAGGGGGACCGAGGGGGTGAGGTTGAATAATTCTTCAATATCCGCTGGATGGTGCGCTGACTAACGCCGAACATCAATGCCAGCTCCTTCACCCCTTTACCCTGGGTGGTGAACAGCCTTAATACCTCTTTGTCTCTCAACCTCTTCAGCCACCTCTGCTTGCCCCCAGGCTGGGCATAAATACATTCCGGAAACGGGCAGTCGAGGCAGAAGTCGGCAAATTCGCACCCATTATCCCGATAGCGGCAATACTCCGGCAGCAAATCCAGCTCACCTTTGTTCAGACTCATAGCTTGCCTCTCAAAACGGTGCAATGGAATATTAGCACATATGTTCTATTCCAGTCAACAGTATTTTGTCGTATTTTGATGGCATTTGACAAGGTATCAAGCTATAGTTTATCATTAGACAGGTTTTGCAATTTGGCAAAAAAATAGTGGAGGTAGAAGGTGAAATACAATAGGGTTTTCCGTACTCTGGCTCTTGCCGTTATCCTTTCTCTGCTGGTGATGGTCATACCGGCTACACCAGCCCTGGCTGCTGAGTCTCTTAAAGTCAGTCCTGATGAGGGTGAAATCGGTGACACGATTGATGTTACCGGGGATAACTACGATACGGGTGATAGCATCTATATCTACTTCTCCAGCCAGGAAGCCGACGAGGGTGATGATATTGAAGATGATCTTGATGTTTGGGAGGAGGTTAAAACATCAGTCTACGCCACTGAGGAGGTTGATGACGGTGGTGATATAGATACCAGTTTCAAGGTGCCTGAGGAACTCACCGACGGTTACGAAGACGAAGATGTGCATGGCGGCGACTACTTTGTCTATGCCACATATGACAAGGAAGGCGAGATTGTGGCTGTTGCCGAATTCACCGTTATCGGCATTACCATTAAACCTGAAAAGGGTCCAGTGGGCACCAGGGTTGAGATTGAGGGCGTAGGCTTTGATGATGACTACTCTATTGACATAGAATACGATGGCGATGATATTGATATAGTCAGTGGTGAAGACGAGACCGATAGTCATGGTGAATTTACCTGCAAGATTGACATCCCCAAGAGCACCGCCGGTGACCACACTATAACCGCTGAGGTTCACGGTGATGAGGGCGAGGCTGAGTTCACTGTGGAGCCCAAGATAACCATCAGCCCCACTTCAGGCATAGTCGGTGATGAAGTAACCGTTAGTGGCACCGGCTTCGGCGACGAGGTTGATGTTTACATCTACTTTGATGGCTATGAGGTGGATATAACTGGAGATGATAAGACTGATGAAGATGGCAGCTTTGAGGCTAGCTTTGATGTGCCCAGTGTCGGACCGGGAACCTATGATGTTGAGGCAGATGATGATGATGACAACACTGCCGAGGCAGAGTTCAGCATGATTATGGATATTAGCATCAGCCCGGTTACCAGCGAGGCTTCACCCGGTAATGTTGGTGATAGTGTAACCGTTAGTGGCACTGGCTTTAAAGCTAAACACGAGATAACCATCACCTATACTTCTACGCCAGTTGTGTTTCATACTACCAGTGGAAGTGACGGCAGCTTTTCCTATACCTTCACCGTTCCTCCAAGCAAAGCCGGGGAGCACACCATAACTGCCACTGACGACACCAACAGTATGGAAGTTAGCTTTTATATGGAGTCAACACCGCCTCCAACACCGTCACCGCTGCTACCACTCATGGGTGATAAGGCAGGCTCAATGGCCTACTTTGACTGGGAGGATGTTGACGACCCCAGCGAGCCAGTAACCTATACCCTCCAGCTCGCCTCTGATGAGAATTTCACCACCATGGTGCTGGAGAAGAAGGGGCTAACCGATTCGGAATATACCCTCACTGGAGAGGAAGCGCTTGAGTCAACCACTGAGGAAACCCCTTACTACTGGAGGGTAAGGGCTATAGATGGTGCCTCTAATGCCAGCGCTTGGACCGGCGCCGGCACATTCTATGTTGGCTTTGTCTTTGAGCTGACAGGCTGGATTCTATATGCCTTGATGGGGCTCGGTGGTATCTTGCTCTTTTTCATCGGCTTTTGGGTAGGCAGGAGGGGTGCCCCTTCTTCCTATTAAGATATGGTAACCTCACCCCCTAACCCCCTCTCCTTATCAAGGAGAGGGGGTATTTTTTTAATGAAAGAGGGGCTGACGCCCCTCTTAAACTCTCTTCTTCCCCCCTCACCAGACACTAAACGTTACGTCACGTTGTGCAATTGTAAAGACGGAACCCGGATGGCTGCTAGCATAGGGTATAAAGACCCAACGGTGATGTCATCAATTTCACTCTATCACACTTTTCAAAGTTGTTTATATTTCAAAATCCATTCCCAGGCATCTTTTGGAAGGTAGCCGTAGTAACTGCCTCTGAATTCTGTGATTAGTATACTGTCATTCTTATCCAAATGGGCCGATAGACGCTGATATAGGGCTTCAGGGCTCTCGGACGTGTAAATCAACCACGTAGATTGCAAATAATGCGCCCAAGCAGGGAAGTTTTTAAGTTGCTCAATCAGGCCTATATAGTCCTTCCCCTCTTTCCGCAGATCGTATGTAACTATGTATACCATTCTACTTCTTTACCTTAGCTCTCTCTGTGACATGGATAGAAGTGCATCATAATCAATGGTTGCTTCTGTTGTCCCAAAGATTTCTAGGCCTGGCTTGACTCTCCCTACTAGAACCACGGCACCTACTTTAGGTCCAATAACACCACGTGTCACTCCGGCCACGAGTAAGCTTGTAACGTATTGATTTAGGCTCACCCGTTCCTGTTTTGCGGCATGAACTAGGGTGCGGTGCAGTGTTCGTGGGATGCGGACGAGGAACTTCCCTGTGTATTCCTCCATGTCCCTTGGCAGCGGGATATCCTGTCCCTCATTATAGGCTGTTCTGATCCATAGCTCACGAGCTTCTTCTATCGCGGCGAAAACTTCATCAAGTGTATCCGCTTGGGTCATGCATCCGGGCAGTTCTTCAATCTCAGCCACAAATCCACCTTCGGGGTCAGAATGTACTGTGACCGGGTAATGCAGGCTTAAATAATAGGTCAGCTCTCTACCCTTGGTGTCGTGTTTCATACCACTCCTCCAGTTCTAGGTTATCTATTATCATCCTTATATAGGGTCGCTTAACACGCCGTCCCTTTACCGTTGGGGCAATTTTAGGCTGGTGTCCTCGCTTAACAAAAACCCGGTGGCTGCCCCCACCAGAAGGTCGCTCCTCATAGCCAAACGCCTCCAAAACCTTGACTACATCTGTGAACGAAACGTCCGGGGATCCCCTTAAGAACTTTTCAACCAGTTTATCAAGCTGGACCATCCACTACTCCAATATGATACTATATATAGTATCACATTGTCAACATTGAAATATTAACCACTAACATGCTGGTTTGTCAATACCCTTTATAGGAAATTTGTAATACTACTTTTGGGTATTTTATATAGATTATTTCCCCCTATTCCTCCCTCATACTCCCCCTCGCCCCCCTCGGCACATACTGATTGCCCGCCTCCACCAGCAGTGCCAGGCTCATCAGGAAATCGTCATGTCCCTCAGCCGGGTCAACATAGAAATTCATCGTCTGTGATGGGCGATACTGGCTCCTAGCCCTCTCCATCTCAAACCAGAATTCCTGCTCCTCTGATGAGCCATCCCCGGAATAAACCTTCAGCCTGCCCGAGTTAATAGCCGCCAGCAGGCTAAAGCCCAACTCCGACTTCCCCCGCTGGGTGAAGGTAAAGGGAGAAACCTTTGAGCCAAGCGATTGTCTGAGGAATGAGCTCACCGGCTGACCAATCCCGGTAGCATCAACCGCTACCTTGCGGCAATGCCACACATTCTTGAGGATATCAACTAACTGGGGATATAGCTGGGCGTGCTTCCTACCTGTCCACCAGTAGTGCTCAACAACGCATATTCTGGGCTGCTTCTGGACAGCATCACAAATGGAGAAGTCCAGCTCGCCGATAGTAACCACGGTGGAATCCTGGCGTGGCTTCAAGCCGATTAAATATGCTCCTTCCTCCACCTCAGCCTCCCCCGCCAGGTCGATACCGGCGATATAGACCTTGCCATGGTCGGGATGGTGCTTTCTTATATGCTCTCCGTTTAGCTGAGCCAACTGCTGGTGACTCAAGAAACCCCCGCCGCCATGGATGGGTAAAAGCCTATATTGGGTTAAAAACAGGGGGTGATTCTCACCCAGACGCTCCCTTTCTGCCTCAACATAGGCTAGGTAATCGGGGTTATAGTTGGCTATTTCCTGCCAGTCATATCGGAAGTGACGCCTGATGCCGTCCTTCCTCTCCAGCTCCAGGTTGGTCTGCTTTACCTCTTCCAGCAGGGTAGTATCGTCCCAGGTAGTGCCATAGTGAACAGTGGTAACATTGGTCGTCGCCCCCATGGGCTTGAATTCCTTGGTGTATTTCTCCTTGCTGACATCCTGGGACTCATCTATTTCCAGCAGGATATGAGCGGTGTTGCCCACCACATTGGCTGACTCATCGGCAGATAGGAATATCGCCCTGGCATTCCCCAGCCTGATGATATAGCCCAGCTCAGCCACCCAGATGCCGTTAAAGCCGGCATCATTTAATCTATCCTTCAGCCGTATCATAGAGATAACTGTCTGGGGCTTGAAGGTGGGCGAGCACTTCACCAGGTTCTGTGGCTTGGCCATATAGAGGGTTAAAAGCAAAAGCTCAAGCTGAGCCGATAGCTCATTCTTACCCCCCTGACGAGCCATTTCCACCGAGAAGGTAAGCCCCTTCTTGCTGAAAACGCTACTCAAGATAGCCAGTGCAACTTCTTGCTGGTAGGGGCGTAGCCTGTTTATACGGTTCATTGACATATCATTCATTGTTGCTATCCTGACTCTGGATAAAAAATCATGGGGTGTCTAAGAGACATAAATCCCTACTCTCCAGCTATCCTTGCCCCCTTCCCTTGGTTGCTATCCCGCCTCCGGTTAAAAATCTAGGGGTGTCTAAGAGACATAAATCCCTACTCTCCAGCTATCCTTGCCCCCTTCCCTTGGTTGCTATCCCGCCTCCGGTTAAAAATCTAGGGGTGTTTAAGAGGGCGAAGCCCCTCTTTTCAGAAGTCCTTCCCCCTTCCCCTTGTTAAGGGGAAGGGGGATAAAGGGGGATAGGGTTACTAAAATCCACTATTTAGTGATGGCCTCGCTGACCCCGATTCCGAGCGGTATAGCAATATCCTTGATGACATTACCTATCGCCTCCTTCAATCCCTTCCTCTGCTCTTTGCTGATGTTGTATTTAGTCTTGACTAGGTGAGCCAGGGCATTGGTTGCCTGCATAAGAAGACTGATATTCTCCGGGTCATTCTCCAGGAGAGACTTTATCTTAACCCTCAACAGGGCAATCTCATCATCAAAGCCCTCAACGCCAGAGGCTAACTCAAAATCAAGCTGTTCTGCTTCATCAAGCACCTTGGCGTAAAAGCCATGCTTCCTAGCGTTCTGATTGCCCTTTGGGGCGCCTCTTTTTCCCCTCGCTTTTGCTGGCATACGGTCTATCTCCATTCTTCAGTAGCCTGGCAGTAGCCAAGACAATGGTGTGGGCTGCCAGGTCCCATCTCTGAATCTCTACGGCTAGCCTCAATAGCCTCATATCTCCTCCTTTACATAACTAGAAAAACAATCCCTCCTATCTAATTAGCTTTGAATTGTTTCCCAATAAAATAATAGCACATATGTTCTAATATGACTATAAGCATTTGTCACATTTTCCAACCCTTCTCCCCTTCTTGTCTGGTAGTTAAGGGGGAGTTTTAGAGGGGCATAGCCCCTCAGAAATAGCCTGCCTTAAAAACAGCAAGGCATAACCTACTCTAAAAACGGGGGAGTTTAAGAGGGGCGAAGCCCCTCTCTAAAATCTCTCCTTCTTCGATGAGAGCTTACTTAAGTAGGGGTGTCTAAGAGGGGCGTCAGCCCCTTTTTTTAAATATCCTCCCCCTTCCCCTTATCAAGGGGAAGGGGGATAAAGGGGGATAGGGTTCCCAAATAAATTGATATTATGGCATAGCCGTTATAGAATAGGCTGGAACTGGAAAAAATGGGTGTTGCCAAGCAACTTTATCAGCTTCAGGAGGTTGACTTAGAGACCGAGTCCAATGAGCGGGGGCTGAGCCAAATTGCCAGCCAACTGGGAGAAAGTCAGGCGGTGGTCAGAACCCGGAACCAACTTGAGTTGGAGCAGCAGCGCCTGGAGGAATTAAGACGGAAACAGCGCTCCGCAGAATGGGAGATAGAGGACATCGTGACCAAGCTCACTGCTGCCGAAGAGACGCTATTCAGTGGCAGGATAAAGAACCCCAAGGAGCTGACCAATCTCCAGCATGAGGTTGATGCGCTGAAAGCCAGGCGTGACCAACTGGAGGATAAAGCACTAGAGATAATGGACCAGGTTGAACGGTCTGAAACCAGCGTAGCTAGGATAACTAATCAGCTGGAAACGCTGGAGGCTGAGTGGCATCGCCAGCAACAGCAGCTATCCGATGAATTGGAGCGGCTCAAAGCCATACTCTCTGACCTTGGGCATAAACGGCAACTACTGTCAGACGAGATTGACCCGCAGGCAATTGAGTTCTATCAGGAACTCAGAAAAGAAAAGGGGACAGCGGTAGCTAGAGTGGAGCAAGGGATATGCCGTGGCTGTCGGATATCACTGCCCACCACTGAGTTACAGCAGGCAAGAAGTGGCAACTTGGTGCAATGCAGTAGCTGCGGACGTATCCTGTTCTTAGCCTGAAGAGGCAGATGATGGTCAAAAAGGTAGTGATATATGCAGATGGTGCAGCAAGAGGCAACCCCGGACCGGCCGCTATCGCCGCCATTATAAAAGACGAACAGGGCAGGCTCATTACTAACATTTCCCGGCGCATCGGCACAGCAACCAATAACCAGGCAGAATATAGGGCTATCATTGCTGCCTTGGAAGAGGCTACTAGGCTAGGTGCCAGAGAAGTTGATATAAGGTCGGATTCCCAGCTAGTAGTGAAGCAAATCAGCGGCGGGTACCGAGTGAGGAAACCAGCTCTTAAACCATTATACCATCGGGTAAAGCAACTTCAGCGCCAGCTTCAAGGCTTCACTATCACCTATTCCCCGCGCCAGCAAAATACGGAGGCTCATAATCTAGCCCATCTAGCATTAAGGTGACTATATCTGGTAATTGAGCGGCGGTGGTCTGTACTCTGAGGTAATAACCATAAGGGGAGTTTTAGAGGGGGCGTCAGCCCCTCCAACAAATTATCTTCCCCCTCCCTTATCGAAGGGAGGGGGATAAAGGGGGAGGGTTACCTAAATGAAACCCTAAAGAAACCCTAAAGGGGATAGGGTTCATAGTTGACTTATCATGTCTTCTATATTACAGTGTAATTAGGTCAAGTAAACCGGGTGACCGCCCTTCTTTGAAGGGAGGAAAGTCCGAGCTCCACCGGGCAGGATGCTGGGTAACGCCCAGGAGGGGTGACCCTACGGAAAGTGCCACAGAAACATACCGCCCTTCCCTTGGGGAAGGGTAAGGGTGAAATGGTGAGGTAAGAGCTCACCAGCGGCTGGGTGACCAGCCGCTGGGTAAACCCCATCCGGAGCAAGACCAAATAGAGGGACAAAGGGACGCCCGGCCTGTCCCCGGGTTGGTCGCTTGACCCTTCCGGTAACGGAAGGGCTAGATAGATGGTCACCGTCCTTCCCTTGGGGAAGGATACAGAACTCGGCTTACAGGTTTACTTGACCTGTTCACCACAATTTCTCCCTCTTTCAGCTTGGAGTTGAGAAAGGGGGAGTAAAATCCTATAACCGGGGGTTACCAAGCATAATCGAGGCTAAAAATATAATGCCAACAGCCCTCAGCGAGCTTGTCAACCAAGCCGGTTAGGCATATAGTGGAATGTCAGGGGGTCAATTTCTAGAGACAGCTGGTAAGGCAATTGATGGAACAAGTCAAAACAGCACAAGAGCTAGGCTTAGGCAAGCCCAAAGTCGGCTACCGATGGGATGCCGGCAGCACTCCTCCGGGAGATGAAGAACCGGGGCGGTGGGCAGTGAGGAGAGACCCCAGAGCCTGGGTGGTTTTATTCCATTCCTTTGAGGGGACTGAGTACATTATCCAAACATTCTCACCAACCGAGGAGGGCGAGAGGGCAGCCAAAATTATGGCAGTCAAACTTGTAAAGATGGCACGTGATGCAGCTCAGACTACGAGAGGAATGAGATTAAATAACGAGTATGAAAAAGCCAACCCCAGAGACAGCTAGTATGGAAGTGGTCGATCCAGTAGTTCGTGATTTTATCCTCTTCTGCATTCAGCGTCAGGGGAAGGAGTGGCCAGCCCTCTATGATGAGATGTGTTGGGTGGCTGGGCGCCGGCTGTTCAGGGGGCTGGGCTATGCCGATTTAAGAAAGCTGGGGCTATCCTTCAGTCTCACCAACATAGAAGATACCATTAGGATGGTAGACACTGTCGCAGCTCAAAAGTAGGATTGCTACCACTTGATGTGCAATCGATGTGACCTAAATTTTGCTTTTCTTTCCCCACCCCTCTTTGATAGATAGCCGTTTACCTACTTAAAGCGCTTTAAGGGAGAGTGACTCCGATGTCAAAAATAATAAAAATTATAGCGGTAAGCCTATTATTGGCGGCTATTATCGTCCTGTCTTTCGGGGCTGGCTGTGCTTTAGGCGCCAGGACCTCCCCAGAGCAGGGTCTGGATATTGTGGAGCAGGCATGGAACATAATCTTCCAGGATTATGTGGACAAGGACAAGCTTGACACTGGCATATTGATTCAGGGAGCTATCAGGGGTATGGTGGAGGCGCTAGATGACCCCTATACCTCCTACCTGGATGCTGAAACCTACCAGCTGAGCCTGAGGAGCCTGGAAGGGAAATTTGAGGGCATTGGAGCCTATGTAGCAGTTAAGGATGGACAGCTAATAATTATCGCCCCTATTGCTGATTCACCGGCGGATAGGGCGGGCATCAGGGCTGGTGATATAATTCTGGAAATCGATGGCAGGTCTACCTCAGGGATGAGCCTGGCTGAGGCTGTGCTCAGCATCCAAGGTCCTAAGGGGACGACTGTCACCCTCCTCGTCCTTCACCAGGGCGAGACGGAGCCAGAGGTGATTGAGATAGTTAGAGCTGAGATTGAGCTGCCCAGCGTCCACTTTGAGATGAGGGAGGACATCGCTTACCTCAATATCACCCACTTTTCTGAGCGCACTGATGAAGAGCTATCCCTGGCGCTAGAGAGCATAACCCGGCAAGCGGCTGCTGGCATTATCCTTGACCTGCGCAGCAATCCCGGTGGCTTACTGGAGACAGTGATTGATGTAGCTGGCTTCTTCCTGAGGGAGGGCGTGGTGGTCGATGTGGTGGATAATGAAGGAAAGCATACTGCTTCCTCAGTCAAGCCCAGCGAAATAGCCACCGACCTGCCTTTGGTTGTTCTGGTAGATGGCTATAGCGCTAGCGGCAGTGAGGTGCTGGCTGGAGCCCTGCAAGACCACGGTCGCGCCACCATTGCTGGCACCAGAACCTATGGCAAGGGCAGTGTCAATATCCTGCACCAGCTTAAAGATGGCTCGGGGTTATATATCACCACTGCTCGCTGGCTCACTCCCAATGGTCGTCTCATAGAAGGTGAAGGGTTATATCCAGACTATGAGCTTGAGCTTGAGGGCGAGGATGCCATCCAGTGGGCTATAGACTTCCTAAAGAGCCATGAACGATGAGCCACTAAACCATCCCATTGTATAATGGTTTTAATCGCAGTAGAATAATGGCATATTTGAGCAAGGTAACTGGCTAGACGGAGAATAATTATGCCCGGACTGGAATCAGCTAAGAGGTTTGTGCTCCGCTGGCTCGGCTCTATCCCCGTTTTAGCTTTGCTTGGTTTGATTGTGGGGGGCTTAATTTCTATTCAACCCCGTAGTTAAACTAGTAATAGAGAAGGTAAAGCTTGAAGGCTAAAAGCCAGGCCAGCCATTGAAAGAGCGATGGGCGTCTCTATAAGAGGTTATGAAAGGGAATGACCCCAAAGCCCTTGACTTTGTCTGGCTGAGTGTTATTATAATCGAAAATAATAAAGGAGGTAAAAAAGTATGAAAAGGGCAAAATTGCTTGCAGCTTTAGTCATTACCGCTTTACTGCTGAGTTTAGCAGTGCCAGTAGCCGCTGCCCCTCCAGCAGACAATCCAGGCAAGGGTCCTCCTGATTTCGACAAGATTGTCTTTGTCCACTATCCCAAGGGCGAAGCACCTGGCAAGCCTCCGGGGACGCCCGGTAAAGACCCTAAGGAGGGTGATTATGTCTATGATGGGTATCACTGGGCAGACACAAGTCTCCCGGTGTACTATCTTGTTAACCTCACCGGCAGTGGGGGTGACACCACCTTCCTCGACGGCATTGAGGCAGCGTTCCAGACCTGGGAGGCTGAGCCCAATTCCTACATGGACTTCGAGTGTGATGGAACCACCGACATAGGTATGAGCAGCTTAAATGACCAGATGGATAGCTGCAATGTGGTCGGTTGGGCCAATCTCAGCGATGATTATCCGAACGCTATAGCGGTCACTATCTTCTGGTACAGTGTGCTCACCAAAGAACTGGTTGAAGTTGATGTCGCTATGAACAGCGACCCTTACTTCGCCTGGTGGCAGAACCCAGGTGAGACGTGGACCGCTGGTAATTCTACGGCGTATGACTGTGATGTTCAGAACATAATGACCCACGAAGCCGGGCACTGGCTGGTGCTGGGTGACCTCTATGCCGATGCTAACAGCGAAAAGACCATGTATGGCGAAGCTGCTGAGCTTGAGTTGAAGAAGCGAAGCCTGGACCCCGGCGATGAGGCAGGCATCCAGGCGATATACCCTGAGGCAGCCGCTGAAGAAGGCGTTATGCACGTGGCAGCCATTGATATGTGGTATACCACTGCTGGTCCCAATAAGTTTATCTATACCAAGGTGACCATCGTTGATGCTGATGATGTGGCGGTATCTGAGGCGACAGTCTATCTGGAGATGACCCTACCTGATGGCACGGCATCCGGCTCTGGAGACACTAATGGTGGGGGAACGGTTACCTTCAAGCTAAAGTCACAGCAGACCGGTACTTACACCTCGACGGTGACGAAAGTGGTCAAAGATGGCTGGGAGTATGACTCGGAGGCAAGCGTGACGAGCGATTCGATAATTATTCCTTAAAATGGTCTCTGAGAGGAAAGGGGGGCTGGCGTCGCCAGCCCCTTTTCCTTTTTAACCCTGTGTAAGAGGTTAGGCTATGGACAAAGAAAGATTTGAGTGGCTGGTGGCAAGGTCAGTCGATAGTTTGCCTGAAGAGTTTCGCACCAGGCTGGAAAATATTGATGTGGTGGTGGAGGATTGGCCAACCCAATATCAACTGGCTAAGGTAGGACTGAGGCATCGCCAAACCCTGCTAGGTCTTTATGAAGGTGTGCCACAAACCAAGCGGAGCAGACACTACGGGCTGGTGCCACCAGATAAAATAACTATATTCCAGAAGCCAATTGAGGCTAAATGCAAGTATGAGGCAGAGATTACTACCGAGATACAGAGGGTAGTAAGGCATGAGATAGCTCATCACTTTGGCATTGGGGATGCTAGGTTGAGGCAAATCGAAAGGGGTGAAGACTAACCTTCGAACTATGAGCTACAGAGTCTTAACCATATAGTCCCCCTGTAAGCTGTAGCCGAATTCAGTGCGGTAGTATTCTCTAGCTCCAATGCCACTCAAAATTATCATTCTCCGCGCCTGAAATTCCTCACCGGCAATTCGCTCTGCCTCTCGGAGCAATGCTTTACCCAAACCCTTATGCTGAGCCGTCCCTTCCTTCTGCTCACTGAGGGGAACCTCAGCTCCGTAAACATGCAGTTCCCGTATCAAGGCTGAGTTTCCTTCAGTCTCTGGTTCCAGCTTACTTACTGGCTTGGGTTGAATCCTCATCCGCAATAAGCCAAATAGAGTTTCAGCCTCATCCTCAAAGGATAGGAAGATTTCCTTACCCCCTGATGCTTCATAATCCATTCTCACCATCTGGGGTTCACCTATTTCCCAGCCATCTCTTGCCCGATGACCATACTCTCGACACCGGATGCACTTACATTCAATTGCCCGTTGCTTCATTCGCTGCTTAATCACTCCCCGCAGCGAATCCTTGCAGCCAGCGGTGATAAACTTGGCCGGGATATCACGCAGCACCCGCGATATCCTGACATACTTGGGCACAATGGACTTAATATCAATCATCAGGTTGATCATAGTGTTGACATCGTATGGCTGGTAGCGGTTTTCCTGATACCATCTCTCCAGCTCAGTGCCCTCAACCACCATTGTGGGATATAGCTTCAAGCCATCTGGTTTAAAGCGAGCATTATTGAATAGCTCTCTGGATAGCTCTAAATCCTTTTCAGGGGTTGAGCCAGGCAGCCCTGGCATCCAGTGATAGTGCACCTTGAAGCCGTGCTCCCTGAGCAAAGCAGTAGCTTGGACTACATCTTCAACCTTATGCCCTCTTCTTACCAGCCGGTAGATTTCATCATCTAAGGTCTGAACCCCGAGTTCTACCCTGGTGGTGCCAAACTGGAGCATCCTGTCTATTTCCTCCTGCCGACACCAATCTGGTCTGGTCTCTAGGCAAAGCCCGGTGCAGCGATGCTTGGCTGTTTCGTTAACTCGCTTTGCCTCTTCCAGGTCTGCCGACTCCTCACCGTTTAGGGCATCAAAGCAGTCCTTGATAAACTGGTATTGATAATCTTTGGGGTAAGCCAGGAAGGTGCCACCCATTACTATCAGCTCAACCTTATCCGTAGGGTGCCCCATTTCAGTCAGAACCCTTAGCCTTAGCTGGATTTGCTTCTTGGCATCGAAGTCGCACTTTTTAGCCCGTAATACTGCTGGCGACTCCGGGGTATAGCTCTGGGGCGTAGCTTGGTAAGTAGGGCAATATATGCACTGCCCCGGGCATTTCAACGGCAGGGTCATCACCGCCACCGGAGTAACCCCGGATATAGTCCTTGCAAATTTCTTCATACTATGCCATAAACAGTTTAGCAGATTTCAGCTTATGGCAACAAACAAAATCCAACTGAAGACAAAAAGAGGAGGTAGATATGAGCACACCTGAAGGTGAAAAGAGGATACCCGAGTGGGGCATTTTTGACAGACTTGATGAGTTAGAGAAGATAACCTTGGAGCTGATGGAGAAAACGGACACCACAGAACCCACACTGAAGGACACTGCTGTCTTGGCGGAAGTTGCGTTTCTGCTTGGTGTTGGGTTTCACATTGTAGAGGCTCGTGATAGCATGCTGGCGAAGAATGTTGCCATGGATATTTTGAAAGCAGCAGGTTTAAGCAAAGGAAAGTTGGATGCGATGGATAAACTATTGACGGCTACTTATCAAGCCACTCAGAAGAAGCAAGATGAATAATGGGGAGTTTAAGAGGGGGCTTCGCCCCCTCTTCTAAAGAAATCTTCCCCTTCCCCTTGAGGGGAAGGGGATAAAGGGGATAGGGTGACCAGAGACGTATTCAATCAGATAGCCCCAAGCTGGTATAACTTCAGGCACTGGTCTATATTCCGCAGTGAGCTGGAGGCGCTGGCTCGCCGCTGGCAGAAGGGCAAACTGCTTAACCTGGGCTGTGCCCACGGCCCCGACTTCCTGCCCTTCAAGGACGGCTTTGAGCTCTATGGGGTGGACTTCTCGGCTGAGATGCTCAAGTTCGCCGAAAAATACTCCCGGAAATTCGGTTTTGCCGTCGAGCTGACGCTGGCTGATGTTCGCCACCTTCCTTACCCCGATGAGACCTTCGACTGGGCAATCTCGGTAGCTACCTATCACCATATTAGGGGCAGGGAGCAGCCAGCAGCAATAAGTGAACTGAGGCGGGTACTAAAGCCCGGTGGTGAAGCCTTTATCACGGTATGGAATCGGTGGCAGCCCAGGTTCTGGTTCAAGCCAAGAGAGGTGGCTGTGCCGTGGCGGAAGAAGGGTAAGACCCTGTATCGCTACTATTACCTGTTCTCCTACCCCGAGCTGGAGAGGCTGGTAAAGAGGGCTGGTTTTAGGGTGCTTAAATCCTTCCCCGAAAACTCCTACCGCTTCCCGCTCAAGTTCTTTTCAAGGAATATATGCCTTCTGGTGAGAAAGGGTGAATAGAGCTGCTTCATTCCAGCGTCTTCCTCAATTTCATGGCAACTACTGCTAAAATGAAGCAGACAGCGCCAATTGTCAAATACTTGCCCTATTATAAGATTATTTATCAACCTCACCCCCTTTATCCCCCTCTCCATGATATGGATATATATTCCTATCATGAGGGGGAAGAGTTTTTTAGAGAGGGGCAAAGCCCCTCTCTCACCTCATCTCCCCCCTTCCCTTATTAAGGGAAGGGGGTCAGGGGGATAGGTTGCTGAACAGTCTCTTTATAGCTATACTGACAAAGTCATAACTCAAAGCTATGATGGGTCTAACCGCAAGAGTATAGAAAAATTAAACGGACGAATCAGATGAGTAAAAACAGGAGGTTTCCGCAAATGCTTATCCCGACCATAATAATGGGCGTCATTGCCATTGTCCTTCTCTTTATCGGCTATCAAAGAGGAGGAGGGGAACATATTCTGGGACTAAAATCAGCAGGAAGCCTTCTCCTGCAAATACTCCCCTTACTAATTTTTGCATTTATCATAGCTGGAATGGTTCAACATCTTGTTCCCACTGAAATGGTATCTAAGTGGGTAGGTGCGGAATCTGGTTTTCGCGGTATCTTAATCGGTACCGTGGTTGGTGGTTTTATGCCCGGTGGTCCCTATGTTAGTTTGCCCCTTGCCGCAGGACTGTTACGGGTAGGAGCCAGTGTGGGAACCATGGTAGCACTGCTGACGGGATGGTCATTATGGGCGTTTACTCGGTTGCCATTGGAGGTAGGTATACTGGGGTGGCAATTCACGCTAATTCGTCTGGCATGTACCTTTATCTTCCCCCCAATTGCTGGGCTAATAGCCAATGCATTCTTTTCCCATATTAGTGTTGCTTGAGTAAGCTTTTTATCAGTTGGCTTAACTTTCAAAGGTCCTGGTGTAATTGACAAGCTCGCTACGGTGGAAGCCTAGGCGCTGGAAGAAACGCCGGAGCTCGGTATTACGTTCATCCAGGACTGCGCGTATCGTGTTAACCCCTTCAGCGTGACAGTGGCCCAGTAGCGCATTAACTAATCTGCTGGCAATACCGCGCCGCTGATAGTCAGGGTCAACAACTACAGCCTGAATGACGGCCAATTCAATAAACGGTACGCCCACATACGTCAGCCGAGCCAGAATAAAGCCAACCACCTGACCATCAACTTCAGAGACAAAACTCAAGTCAAGTGCTCCTCCCGGGTCAACGGCGACCATGTCTCTATAGGTAATAAGACCTTGTCCCCTGCTGATTTTCTTGTCAATAGCTAGAACAGCATCAATATCGCTACGCCCCATACACCGAATATTTACTGTACCTTTTTCCATCGTGCTCATTATAAGCACCTCCCATACAGGTTAGCGCCGCCAAGGCGATGACTTTGCTCCCGAGGATATATCCCGTTGCCAGCTTATTCACTCAGGGTCTTGGTATAGTCGATAAGCTTTCCCCGGCGGAAGCCCGAACGCTGGAACAAGCTCTGTAGCTGGCTATCATTTTCGTCAACCATTATCCGCACGGCGCTAAGCTTTTTGGACTGGCAGGTCTCAACCAAGGCATTGATCAGGCTGGTGGCAATACCCCAGCGCCAATGGTCAGGGTCAACGCCCAGAATTTGAATCAATCCTACTTCAGTGAATGGTTCCCCAAAGTATGCTCGCCGAGCCAAAAGAAAGCCTTGTACCTCACCATTGACTTCAGCGACAAAGCTGAGGTCAGGAATTTTTCCCAGGTCTCCTATAATCAAATCGGTATAAGTGGCCGCCCGGCGCACCCCGGTGATTTTTCGGTCAATAGCTAAAACACTATCAATATCCTCGGGTTCCATGGGGCGGATTCTAATTTTACTTTCCTCTCTTTCTATAGCACTCATGTAATCGCCTCCTTCTCTAAATTATGGGGTGCGTTTTTATATATTGCATCGTATTATCCGCTTTTATTTACTTTTGTCAATAGGCTTCAGGTTTGAGCTTGACCCATTTTTTAGGTCAAGTTATTATCACGAGTAGGTTTAATGAAAAGGACGGGAATATTTTTTACCTATTTCCAGGGGGAGAGGCTGAGGGATTTCCCCCAGGCATTGGATGGCATCTTAGATAAGGAAAATGTATCGTATTATGACGCCGTTTATGACTCTGGCGACGGGCTTTACTATTTACAACCGGTGCCTGAGGAATTGCTGCTCAAGGTGCATTCCCCAAATATGGTGCGGATGGTAGAACTGACCGGCGACTATGAATCGGCTTTATACTCAGCCGGGGGCACAGTTCAGGCAGCTAGGGAAATCTATCAGGGGAAAATAGATAACGCCTTTGTTTTTACCAGCTTTGGTGACCACCATGCCGGCAGAAATTTTTATGGCGGGATGTGTTATTTCAATGGTGCTGCCTTGGCTATAGTCGCTCTCAGGGAGAAGGGGGTGAGGCGGTTCGCTATCGTGGATACCGATAGCCATCACGCCAACGGCACCAGGGATATCTTTGCCGGTGATGATGATGTGCTTCATGTGTGCTTTTGCTATCAGGATTACGTTGATGAACATAACAACGTGGATGTTATGATTCCATATCACACCTCAGACGAGGAGTATCTTGCCAGGATGAGGCAGGAATTTGTCCCCAGAGCGATGGCGTTTAAGCCAGAGTATATTTTCTGGGAATTTGGCTATGATGCTACCCAGGGGGAGTACGGAGACAAGGGTTTGACTAGGGATTGCCACCTCAAGCTGGCAAGGCTCATCAAGGGGGTGGCGGATAAGGTTTGTCATGGCAGAATGATTACTATCCTGTGCGGTGGCTCAGGTCGAGCTATAGCTACCTATACTATACCCAGGATTATTGACTGTTTGGCTGAGCTGGGGAGGTTCTAGTGGCTATTCCCCATTTCTGAGAGTGAGCCTGCTTTAACCGCTGAAGGTTTGCCTGAACCGGGGCTGAGGCGATATTTTCCAGGGACATCAATACCCCATCCTCTCTGTTATCTGAGTAGTAGCCACGGCGTAGCCCCACTCGGGTGAAGCCATACTTAGAATAGAGACTCTGGGCAGCGGTGTTGGAGGCGCGCACCTCCAGGGTAATAAGACGAGCGTCCAGCTCTGTGGCTAGGTCAATAAGGGATATTAGCAGCAACTCTCCTATCCCCTGGCGGCGATGCTTCTCCCGCACGGCAATGTTAGTTATGTGAGCTTCCCCAGCCATAATCCAGAAGCCAGTGAAACCGAAAATGTATTGCCTTCCTGATGGTGGAAGTTCATTATCGAAGAGACGGTCGTGGTTGAAGAACTGCCTCAGCCTGGATGCCAGCCCAGAGAAGCCTTTCTGTGGGGTGGCTTTCATCTCTGGCTTCTCAACCCTTTCCCCCTCATCGCAGGCTACGATATAATGGGCCAGCCGGTTTTCTAGCTCACGCCGATAGTTGGCCGGCGGCCACAGGGTGGGGAAGGCTTCACGGTCAATCTCGGTGACCTGGGGGATGTCCTCTTTACGCATCAAACGCAGATAGCAAGCCAAGTTCTCATCCTGGAAAAAATCTTTAATTTAATAATTATTGTAACATATTCCCTTTCTTGATGGCATCTAAAACCTATGAGGTCGTTTAGCAACCTCTTTCTTCCCACCCACCCGCCCTATAGGGGCTAGCGCCCCTCTTAAACACCCCGGAGAATAGAGAGTCAAAGAGAGGCGAAGCCTCTCTTATACAACTAATTCCCCCTCCCTTATCTAAGGGAGGGGGACAAAGGGGGTGGGTTGCTAAGTAAATGTCTAAGGGGGTGAGGTGCAGAAAGTTAAGGTGTCACCAAGGTACTAAAACGAGTACAAAAACTATCTTTTTACCACTTCCTTCGTTATACTATATGCACAGGATAACGCCATAATTGCCGTCGAACGGCAGGGGGTTGTCAGGTGCAAAGTGAAGAAAGCCTTGTTCGGCGAGCACAGCAGCATAACCAGGAGGCTTTTTCCCAGCTATATGAGGAGCATTTCGATAAGATTTATCGCTATGTAACCCTCAGGATAGGAAATGAGACGGAGGCGGAGGATATGACTCAGCAGGTCTTTCTAAACGCACTCCAGTCCATCTCTTCCTTCAGGTGGAAGGGTATACCCTTCTCAGCCTGGCTATTCCGCATTGCCCACAATCAGGTAGTTGACCACTTGAGAAGGAAAAAGCACACCGCTGTGCCCCTGGATGAATCGCTGGCAAGCAAAGATAATAATCCACAGTCGGTAGCTGAGCATAAGCTAGATATTGAGCAGCTACTTTTGGCTACCAAGCAGCTAACCGAGGCACAGCGTGAGGTGATTTCCCTCCGTTTTACTAGCGAGCTATCAATTGCTCAGGTAGCCAGGGTTATGGGCAAAAGTCAGGGAGCGGTGAAGGCACTGCAGCATAGTGCCATAGTAGCCCTGCGCAGGGCACTATCGGTGACGGACAATGAAAACAAGCAAAGAATTTGATAACATCTTAAATGAATGCTTGGAGCGACTGCTGGTCGAGGGTGAGACTATAGAGCAGTGTCTTCAGAGCTATCCTGGGCAGGCAGCCGAACTCAAGCCATTGCTTCAGACGGCTCTGGTTGTCAAGAAGGCGTCAGCTATTCAGCCCCGAGCTGAGTTTAAAGCCAGAGCCAGATACCAGTTCCGCTCGGTGCTCCAGGAAGCAGCCTCCAGGAGAAGTCGCCCCTTCTTTGGCTGGCTTCCACGATGGGCAACTGTGGTGACTATAGTTCTTGTCCTGCTGCTGGCTGGGGGAGGCACAATGGCAGCCGCTGGCAACAGTATGCCTGATAACCCCCTCTATACGGTGAAGCTAGCCACAGAGCAGGTGAGGCTAATACTAACCCCCTCTCAGATAGGTAAGGCAAGGCTGTGTGCCCAGTTGGCGGATAGGAGAGTGGCAGAAATTATCTATATGGCAGATAAGGGCGATGCCCGACAGGTAGAGCTAATTACCCAGCGCTTGGATAAGCGCCTGGTAATGCTAGCCGTTCTAGCCTCAGCCCTGAAAGCGGGTGAGGCGCCTAGGGCACTGGCACCAGCACCGGCGCCAGCAGAGGAGGCTCCGCCACCAGCACCGGCATCTCCACCAGGGGAGGCTTGGGGTGGTAGGGATGTCTATTCTCAGGCTGATAGTCGAGCTCAACTCAGGATGACTGTGGCGCGTTATGCTGTCAATCACCCGGTTGCTCTACGCGATATACTGGAGAAATCACCAGAGTCAGCAAAACCTGCCCTACGCCGGGCAATTGCCGTATTGGTAGCTGGCTATAAAAGAGCCCTCGAGGCTTTAGAGCAATAACAAAGCAATTTTTCAAAATATCTTTAAGTTGCCACTAACCATTTGGCGACTTTTTCGTTATATATTAGTGAAATAATAAACTGAAAGGAGAATCAAACTTGAAATTAAAGCTAATCCTAACCTGTGCTGTGGTTGCCATCTCGCTCTGCCTGTTTGCCTGTTCCCCTGCCCCAAAGCAAGCATCGGTAGAGGCTTCCTGTGACGACTTTTATGAGCACCAGCACATTAGCCAGGAAGTGGAAGTTGCTGTTGATGGCTCATTGACAGTAACTTTATGCTCTAACCCGACGACAGGCTTCCAGTGGTCAGAGTCGGCACAAATTAGTGACCAAACTGTATTAGAACAAGTAGACCACAAATTCGTGTCTCCCGAAAGTGAGCCTCCTCCCCCGCCCGGTACTCCAGGTCAAGAAATATGGACTTTCAAGGCGCTCAAGAAAGGTACCACTGAAGTATCCTTGGAATATAGCCGACCTTGGGAAGGCGGTGAGAAGGCAACCTGGACATTTGTCTTAACCGTTACTGTTAAATAGAGTCCACAGAGACAACAGAATATATCTACTAGAAAGTAGAAAGAAATCTTTGAGAGGAGGTAAATAATGAAAAAGAGTTGGTTAGTGGCTATAAGTCTGGCATTGGTGCTGGCAATGGTCGGCTTGTGCGGCTGCACTGCCGGCAGTACAACCCTGGGAACGATAGACTTAAATAGCCAGCAGGAAGGGATTTGGGTCAGTGGTGAGGGGAAGGTTACCGTTGCCCCTGACATCGCCACCCTGAGGTTGGGTATCTCAGCTCAAGAGGCAACCGTAGCTGAGGCTCAAATCAAGGCGGTTGAAGCCATGGACAGGGTAATGGCAGCCCTGATTGACAATGATGTCGCTGAGAAGGACATTCAAACCCAGTATTTCAGCATTAACCAGGTAACCAGGTGGGATAGAGAAACGGAAGAAGAGATTGTGGTTGGCTATCGAGTAACCAATATGGTAACCGCCAAGATAAGGGAGATAGACAAAACCGGTTCTATTATTGATGCTGTAGCCGCCGCCGGGGGAGACCTCACCCGCATCAATAGCATAGCCTTTTCTGTGGATGACCCATCAGCCTATTATGAAGAGGCAAGGCAAAAGGCAATGGCCGATGCCAGAGCCAAGGCGGAGCAACTGGCTGAGCTGGCTGGAGTTAAATTGGGTAAGCCAACCTATATTTCTGAGGGCATCCAAGTTCCCCCCATCTATCCACGCAGCGTATATGTAGAAGAAGCAGCGATACCGGCACCAGCACCCCCGACACCAATCAGCCCTGGAGAGATGGAACTCAGCCTTACCGTTCAGGTAGCTTATGCTATCCTGGAGTAAGCGGGACTAATTTACGGGAGGTGAAAGTAGGATTATGAAGGTTCTAACAATAGCTGGAGTGTCGATACTAGCCCTCGGTTTGGTTTTAGGCGTGGCGCTTCCCGGGCTGGCAGCCCCAGGTTCGGCACCACTGTGGGCTGACGATTCTCAGACTAGAATAGTGAGGGGCAAGGTACTCAGTGTTGATGAGGAAAACCAGGAATACTTTAAAATTCAGTCTGGGGAGCAGGAGCTTACTATATCAGTGGATGACGATACCAAATACTTCAAACTGTGTGTGCCCGGGCGGATTATAGCCTTGGCTTGGCACCGGATGGAGTGGAGGCATCAAAACCAGGAAGAGATAGGAGCTCTAGGCTGGCACGGCATGGGGTTGGGGCTTCAAAACCAAGAAAGGAATAGAGTTTTAGCCCGGCATCAGATGAGGCATCAAATCCAGATACCTCAACTAGACAATGGGAACCTGCCTGAGCCCGGGCCACCCAAGCTGAAGTGGCTCTGCCCCTTTGGTGAAGAGTCCGAATTCAGTGACATCGCTGTTGGCGATAGGGTGGTGGTGACGGGGTTAGCCACTGGAGAGAATAGCTACTTGGCGGAGAGGGTACTGATTGTAAAGCCGACCACCTACGCTCGTGTCAGCGGCACTATTGATGTTTCCCTAGGGGATGAAACCATCACCATAACTCCTGATGATGGTGATCCGGTTCAGGAAGTTACCCTGTCCTATAATGAGAGCACAGTGTTTATCCTCAAGGGGGTTATCGAAGTGGAACAATGGCAATATGCCCATGCCATCTATGATAGTGATAACATGATAGCCAAGAGGGTGATAGTGCATCAATAGATGGCTGAGCCAGCCGGTAGGTGTCCTTAATACCAGCAGGGGAGCCTCTGAAAGAGGCTCCCCTATTTTACCCCCATCCAATGATAGCTTAGCTTTAGTGCTTATGCTACTATACATAGGTTGGCATAGCGTTCCCACTCACTGTAAACGCAGCCGCAGTATTGCTGGCGGTGGAGGTTCAGCGGCTTGGTCATACGGCGGCTATCTGAGTAGCGTTTCCTGAGGTCGGCATAGAGGAAATCTATGCCCCTTTCCTTAGCCAGGTCATTGCCAATCTCTTGGATTAGGTCATGCTTCTGGTGGGGGCTGATGAGCAGGGTGGTGGTGAAAGTGTCAAAGCCCATCTGCTGAGCAGTTTCAGATGTTTTTGACAGGCGGAGCCTGAAGCAGTACTGGCAGCGCTGGGATTCATGCCCTACTACCTGGCGAAAGTAATCAATGATGTCATAGCCCTCAATCATTATCAAGGGCAGGTTCATTTCTTGAGCCAGGGATTGCATTGCCTCCAAGCGGTGCTGGTGCTCCATATAGGGGTGGATATTGGGGTTATACCATAGGGTGCTGACCGCATACCCCTGCTGCCGCCAGTATTCAACAGTATAGGCAGCGCAGTGGGCACAGCAGCTATGAACTAGAACCGACTTCATATTTACATCATAGCTTTATCATCGGTCATTTATCAAGGGATTGTTTGAAACCTATCCCCATAACCCCCTTCCCTGTTTTTAACTCTTTCTTCCCGCCCGCCCACCCTCAGGGGCTTTGTCCCTAATACCCTTTGCTATTGGGGTGTCTGGAAGGGCGAAGTCCCCAAATATATTACGGGGAGTCTTAGAGGGGCGAAGCCCCTCTTATACAACTAATTCCCCCTCCCTTGTAAGGGAGGGGGATAAAGGGGGAGGGTTGCTAAGTAAATGTTTAGGGGGGTGAGGTAGGTAAATTATCTTTACCACAGGGTTGGCTGAGGAGGTTTTTCTTTGTTATAGGGCAAGCCGAGGTGCTGATAGGCTAGCTGGGTGGCTAATCGTCCACGGGGGGTCCGTTCCAGAAAGCCAAGTTGAAGCAGATAGGGCTCGTAGACATCCATGATAGTATCTGCCTCCTCGCTGATAGAGGCAGCGATGGTATCCAGTCCCACCGGCCCCCCATTAAACTTGTCAATGATGGTATGTAGCACCTTATGGTCTATCTCATCCAGACCTATGGGGTCTACTTCAAGCTTGGATAGTGCCTCAACTGCTACCGGTTGTGTGGCTACACCCTCTGCCATCACCTGAGCATAGTCTCTGACTCGCTTGAGCAGTCGGTTAGCCACGCGAGGTGTGCCTCTAGCCCGGCGGGCTATTTCCTTTAGCCCTCCCCCTTCCGCTTTTACCTGGAGAATGCTGGCTGAGCGTTTGAGGATTGTTTCTATAGATGCCTGTTCGTAGAAATCGAGGCGGTAAATAGCGCCAAATCGGTCTCTGAGTGGCGGGCTGAGCAAGGCAAAGCGGGTGGTGGCACCAATTAGGGTAAAGGCAGGCAGGTTTAGTCGCAGGCTCCTGGCACCGGGTCCCTTGCCGATAATGATGTTCAGGGCGAAGTCCTCCATAGCCGGGTATAATACCTCTTCTACTACTCGACTTAAGCGGTGGATTTCATCGATAAACAGTATATCGTGGTTGCGGAGGTTGGTTAGGATAGCTGCCAGGTCTCCGGTGCGCTCTACCGCCGGACCTGAGGTAATCCTAATGTTAACCCCCATCTCAATGGCAATGATATAAGCCAGGGTGGTTTTCCCCAGGCCAGGTGGACCATAAAGTAGAACATGGTCCAGCGCCTCGCCCCTGCCTTTAGCTGCAGTGATAGCTATCTTCAGGTTATCCTTAATCTTATTCTGCCCGATGAAGTCATCAAAGCGTCGGGGTCGGAGGCTGGTATCAAGGGTTATATCCTCGGCTTTGGGCTTACCTGAAATAATGCGGTCTATTTCGACCTCACCCCCTTGCTAAGCCATTCTATTATACCACATCTTCACCCAAGCTAGGGTAAACTGACAATAGAGGTCATTTATTAATCTATTTTCCCACCCGCCCACCCTAGGTTTAATTTCGGGGGCTTTGCCCCCGCATCCCCTGAGGCTGATGGAAGAAGCCCTTATGGGAGGGTGGGTGGGAACAACAGGCATTAGTAAACTATCCCAGCAATAAATAGAGTCGCCCTAGTTTGGGCGACCCTGTTATTCTAATGGCTGTAGTATGTAGACCCTAGCTGGTTGGCTCCTCCTCTTCCCCGGCTACCAAACTTGGCACCTCCTCAGAAACTGGGCAGCAAGCTGGAATCAGCTTACCAATAATTACATTCTCCTTAAGCCCAACCAGCCTATCAATCGCGCCTTTGACCGCAGCCTCGGTGAGTACTCTGGTGGTCTCCTGGAAGGAGGCTGCTGCCAACCAGCTATCAGTATTCAGCGAGGCTCTGGTTATACCCATCAATACAGAGTGGGCGGTGGCTGGCTCACCTCCTTCAGCCAGTACCTTGGCATTAATATCCTCATAATGGAATATGTCTATCAGCTCCCCTGGCACTAGCTCGGTGTCACCTGAGGAGTCAATGCGAACCTTAGCCAGCATCCGATGGACGATAACCTCAATATGCTTGTCGTTGATATTCACCCCCTGGGAGCGGTATACCTTTTGCACTTCATCTACCAAGTATTGCTGGACTGCCTCCTTACCTAAAATATGCAGGATATCCTGTGGGTTGATAGAACCCTCGGTAAGTTGCTGTCCCGCCTTTATGTGCTCTCCAGTTTGAACACGAATATGGGCACTAGCTGGAACAGCATACTCCCGCTCCTCCTCCTCCTTGTAGCTGATAACTAGCTGGTCACCTTTAATAGTTACCTCCCCAGCGACACGGGCTAGGATAGGTTTAGTTTCAGTAGTTAGGGCTACTGTCTGTGGTGATGCTTCAGCCTCGGGCGGTGGGCAGGCTAACACTGCTCCTATATCTGCCCATTGACCGCCATTCACCATAACCTGCCAGCCGGGCGGCAGTGAATATTCATCACGGTACACCTCAGAGCTGGTAACCTTTATCACCTTCCCCTCCTCATTCTGAACCACCTCGGCCACCCCGTCTATTTCTGAGATAGTTGCCTGACCCTTGGGCGGTCTTGCCTCAAAGAGTTCTTCCACTCTGGGCAAACCGCTGGTGATATCAAGTCCTACCACGCCGCCAGTGTGGAAGGTACGTAGAGTTAGCTGGGTACCTGGCTCACCAATGCTCTGGGCGGCGATTATGCCTACTGCCGTGTTGAGGTCAACCAGATGCCCCCGGGCAAGGTCTCTGCCATAGCACCGCTGGCAGGTACCGTGCCTGGAGCGGCAGCTAAGGGGAGAGCGGACATGAACCTTGGTCAACCCGGCAGCAATAATCTCCTTTGCCTTCTGCTCGTCAATCTCCTCATTTCGGTCAACAATGGTTTCTCCGGTTCCGGGGTCGACCACTTTACTGGCAGCCAGCCGACCGATTATTCGCTCAGCAAGTGGTGGTAGCAGTTCCTTTTCTTGTGGTCTGGATATCCATATGCCATCTGTAGTGCTGCAATCCTCCTCGCGAGTGATAACATCCTGGGCAACATCAATGAGGCGTCTGGTGAGATAGCCGCTATCTGATGTCCTCAGGGCAGTATCGGCTAATCCCTTTCTGGCACCATGGGTAGAGATAAAGTATTCCAGAACACTGAGCCCTTCACGGAGACCTGACTTGATAGGGAAGTCTATTATTTTACCGGCAGGGTCGGTCATCAACCCCCGCATACCTGCCATCTGTCTGATCTGGGAAATATTCCCCTTTGCCCCTGATGTTGCCATCATGTAAATGCCGCCATAGCGGTCAAGGGTCTGGGAGATGATATCAGTGATCTTATCGGTGGTCTCCATCCATACCCCTATAGTATTATTATACTTTTCGTCCTCAGTGATTAAGCCACGGTTATACTGGTTTTCAATAATGGCAACCCTCTCCCCACCCTCTTCTAGTAGCTTGGGCTTGCTCTGGGGAACCTGAATATCGCTCATAGCAATGGTAGTCCCCGATTTAGTGGCATAGTGGAAGCCTAGCTGTTTGATGTTGTCCACTATTTTAGTAGTATCTTCGTTACTCAGCAGCTTATAGCAATCGGTTACTATTTGCTTTAAGCTTGACTTATCAATTGCTTTATTGAAGAAGCCTAACTGAGGGGGCAAAACATCGTTAAAGATGATACGACCCACGCTAGTTTTAATCCTCTGCCCGTTTTCTTGTTGCTTTCTGACCTCAATCTCGGCTCTGAGGTCAATATGTCCCAGTTCATAGGCCAGCTTTGCCTCTTCAAAACTGCCGAAGATTGTGCCCTCACCTTTGGCTCCGGGTATGATAGTGGTCAGGTAATAGCAGCCAAGGACCATGTCCAGGGTTGGGGTTATTATTGGCTCACCAGAGCTTGGCAGCAGCATATTGCGGTTGCTGAGCATTATCTCCCTGGCTTCTTTAACCGCCGCTTTAGACAGGGGAATGTGAATCGCCATCTGGTCACCATCAAAATCAGCATTGAAGGCAGCACATACCAGCGGGTGTATCTGGATGGCACTACCATCGATGAGCACTGGCTCGAAGGCCTGAATGCTAAGCCGGTGCAGGGTGGGAGCCCGGTTAAGCAACACCGGCCGCTCCTTGATAACCTCCTCAAGTATGTCATATACCTCTGGCTTTTTTCTCTCCACCAGCCGGCGGGCACTCTTAATGTTGTGGGCCAGCCCTTGCTCCACCAGACGGCGCATAATGAAGGGCTTAAATAGCTCCACAGCCATCCGTCTTGGTAGTCCACATTGGTGAAGCTTAAGCTCTGGACCAACCACGATAACCGAGCGTCCGCTATAGTCAACCCGCTTGCCCAATAAATTCTGGCGGAAGCGCCCTTGTTTGCCCCGGAGCATGTCTGAGAGTGATTTCAATTTATGGTTACCGCTAACTGAGATGGCTCGTCCCCTCCTCCCATTATCGATGAGGGAATCGACCGCTTCCTGGAGCATTCTCTTCTCGTTGCGGATGATAACCTCTGGTGCCCCTATTTCCAGTAGGTGACGCAACCGGTTATTGCGGTTGATGACTCGCCGATAGAGGTCATTAAGGTCACTGGTGGCGAATCTACCTCCGTCTAGCTGAACCATAGGTCGAAGGTCGGGGGGTAGGACAGGCAGCACGGTTAAAATCATCCACTCCGGCTTATTGCCACTGCGGCGAAAGGCCTCCACTACCTGTAGCTGCTTAGCCGCCTTTCTGCGGCGTTGACCCGAAGCAGAACGGGTTTCTCGGAGTAGCTCATTACGCATTTCATCCAGATTTATGTCCTTAAGTAACTGCAGAATAGCCTCAGCTCCCATCCCGGCGCTGAAAACTTGACCATATTTTTGTTTGAGCTCATGATATTGATTCTCGGTGAGCAAGGCACATTTCCGCAGGTCCTTTAGCTGTTCCACATTGGCAGAAAGCTTCTCCTCAAGCTGCAGTTTTTCCTCGGAAAAACTGCGCCGGAGTTGGTTTACTTCCTCTATAGTTGCCTGACTGCCCTCCATCTCTGCAATTTTAGCCTCCAGCGCGCTTTGGCGCTCAGCTATTTGCTGCAGGCTGTTCTCCTCGAGTTGCTCGATTGCTTTCTGGCGCCCTCCCTCATCTATGGAGGTAATGATATAATGAGAGAAGTATAGGACACGCTCCAGGCTCCGCGGTGACAGGTCAAGCAGTAATCCAGTTCGGCTGGGTATCCCCTTAGCAAACCAGATATGACTCACCGGGCATGCCAGCTCAATATGTCCCATGCGCTCCCGACGCACCTTAGCTCGGGCTACCTCGACACCACACTTATCGCAGATAACCCCCTTGTAGCGTATCCTTTTATACTTACCACAATAACATTCGAAGTCCTTAGTTGGACCAAATATTCTCTCGCAGAAAAGCCCATCCCTTTCTGGTTTCAGGGTGCGGTAGTTAATAGTCTCCGGCTTGGTTACCTCCCCATATGACCAGCTCCTAATCTGCTCCGGTGAAGCCAGTGAGATACGAATAGCATCAAAATCATTAACTTCAAGCATTTTCCTCTTCTACCTCTCGCTGAGTTGAATTCTCGATAGCTTCAAGCTCTGTCTCCAGTTTGGGAACCTCTCTAGCTTCCTCGACAAATGTCGCCTTTTCCTCTTCATTAATCACCTCAATGGCAAGCCCTAGGCTTTGCAGTTCCTTAACCAAAACCTTGAATGATTCTGGCACTCCAGCTTGGAGAATATCCTCATTCTTAACTATAGCCTCATAGGTTTTGGCTCGACCGGTCACATCGTCTGACTTAATGGTCAGGATTTCTTGAAGGTTGTGGGCAGCGCCATAGGCTTCTAGTGCCCATACCTCCATCTCACCAAAGCGCTGACCACCGAATTGAGCCTTACCGCCCAAGGGCTGTTGGGTAATCAAGGAGTAGGGTCCGGTGGAGCGAGCATGAACCTTATCTTCCACCAGGTGGATTAGCTTCATCATATAGATGCTCCCCACCGTTACCGGCTGGTCAAAGGGCTGACCAGTTCGTCCGTCGCGGAGCACAACCTTACCGATGATAGGTGAGGGGAGGTTCCATTCAGTTTTTACCCTCTCCACTGCTTGCTCTAGTTGCTGTTGGTTAAGGTCTCGGCTGGCTATACCTAGGTCTTCGAGCCATAAGCGTAGGCAAACCTCCTTAGCCTCCCCGGGATGGTCATCGCTGAACACCCTATCCCCATTGTAGCCCTGGCTTTCAAGCCACGCCTTAGCCTGCTCCAGTTGCAGGGTGGGGCTGTCATTACTGGGGTTAAGGTCAACCGCTCCAGCTCTTTGGGCTATCCAAGCTCTAGCCAGAGCATCCTCAATTGCAGCATCACTGGCACCATCAAAAACGGGGGTAAGCACCTTGAACCCTAGCATCTGGGCAGCCCATCCTAGGTGGGTTTCCAGAACTTGACCCAGATTCATCCGTGATGGGACGCCTATGGGATTGAGGATAATATCTACTGGTGTACCATTGGGGAGGAAGGGCATATCCTCAGCCGGCGCTATGAGGGAGATGACCCCCTTATTGCCATGCCGCCCAGCTAACTTATCCCCTACAGAAACCCTTCGCTTCTGGGCAATCCAGACCTGTACCCACTGGTTAACCCCAGCCGGCAGTTCATCATTTGGCCGGGAGAAATGCCGTACATTAATCACCTTGCCCCACTCACCGTGAGGCACTCGCAGGGAGGTATCCTTCACCTCTCGGGCTTTCTCACCAAAGATAGCCCTAAGCAGTTTCTCCTCGGCAGATAGCTCGGTCTCCCCCTTGGGGGTAATCTTACCCACCAATATATTGTCCGGCCCCACCTCGGCGCCAATCCGAACAATGCCAGTTTCATCAAGCTCGCGTAGACTTTCCTCACCGACATTGGGTATATCCCTGGTGATCTCTTCGGGTCCTAACTTGGTCTCCCTGGCTTCCACCTCATGCTTCCCAATGTGAATGGAGGTGAACTTATCCTGCTCCACCAGGCGGTTACTAATGATAATAGCATCCTCAAAGTTATAGCCTCCCCAGCTCATAAAGGCACAGACCACATTCTGCCCCAGAGCCAACTCCCCATATTCGGTAGATGAGCTATCGGCTAGAACCCGCCCCGGCTCCACCCGGCTGCCCTTGCTTACTATCGGCTGCTGGCTGATACACGTCCCCTGATTGGTGCGCACAAACTTCATTAATGGGTATATGTCCTTATCGCCGTTATCCTTGGTAACCACAATCTGTGAACTGGTAACCGAGGTGACTACCCCTGCATTTTGGGCAAAGATGACCTGCCCGCTGTGCTTGGCGACTTCTACTTCCATACCTGTAGCTACCACAGGCGCCTCAGGGCGAAGCAGAGGTACCGCTTGCCGCTGCATATTAGACCCCATCAGGGCACGATTAGCATCGTTATGCTCAAGGAAGGGTATCAATGCTGTGGCAACACTAACTATCTGCTTGGGTGATACGTCCATGAACTCTATTCTGTCACGCGCTTCCAGTAGATAGCGGTCACCTAATCTAGCTTCAACCCTTTCTTCTGCAAATTGGTTCCTCTCGTCGAGCCGGGCATTAGCCTGGGCAATAACATATTCATCCTCTTTATCTGCTGTCATATAGATGACCTCATCAGAGACAAAGGGCACTACCTTTATCCTTCTGGGAGGTAGCTTAGATAGCTTGGTGGCAAGCTGGGGGGCGATGGTAGCCCTGGCGGCTACTATAGTTTTGCCCTTGTCGTTAAGCACTGCCTCCCGGGTTGTCCTACCCACTAGCTCATCATGGGTATTGTTCACCTCAGTAATAACCTTGCGGTATGGTGTCTCAATGAAGCCATATCGGTTAACCCGTCCATAGGTAGCTAGAGAGCCGATGAGACCAATGTTAGGTCCCTCTGGCGTCTCAATGGGGCAGATTCTACCATAGTGGGAAAAGTGGACATCCCGGACCTCAAACCCGGCTCGCTCTCGAGATAGACCCCCTGGTCCCATGGCTGATAGCCGGCGCTTATGAGTTAGCTCGGCCAAGGGATTGGTTTGGTCCATAAATTGTGATAGCTGTGAGCCACCGAAGAACTCCCTGACTGCTGCCACTACCGGGCGAATGTTGACCAGAACACTGGGGGTAACTACCTCAGCACTGATAATACTCATCCGCTCCCTAACCACTCGCTGTAGGCGCAGTAACCCAATGCGAAACTGGTTTTGAATTAGCTCGCCAACGGTGCGCACTCGCCGATTTCCCAGATGGTCAACATCATCGGGGGTATCGTTCCCATTATTAATCATGATGATGTGTCTTACTATCTCTACAATATCTTCCTTGGTTAGAGCCCGTTGACTTTCTGGAATACCAAGCCCTAATCGCTTATTAAGTTTATAGCGACCTACCTCCCCTAGGTCATAGCGCAGGGGGTCAAAGAACAGGTTGTTTAGTAGTTTCTTGGCATTTTCAATGTTAGGTGGGTCCCCAGGACGCAACTTTCTATAGATATCGAGCAAAGCCTCAGGCTCATCCTTAACCAAAGGCTCGCGCTCCATAGTTGACCTGATAAATTGGTGCTCTGGGGAGTTATCCTCCTTGGAGAACAGGGTCAGCAGTTGCTCCTCACTACTATAACCAATAGCCCGTGTCAGCGTGGTAATGGGAATCTTGCGTTTGCCATTTATCTTAGCTGAGATTACATCCCGATTGCTGGTCTCAAACTCTAGCCAAGCCCCGCGGGTAGGGATTAGCTTAGCATGGCACAGTTCACGACCACTAGTGGCATCTTCTTCAATGGTGAAATAGACACCTGGAGAACGGAGTAACTGGCTTACTGTTACTCGTTCGGCACCACTGGTAATAAAGGTGCCCTTAGCTGTCATCAGTGGAATGTCACCGAAAAATAGGTCTTGTTCCTTGATTTCCCCTGTTTCCTTAACCAGCAATTGTGTCCTGACATAGAGGGGGGCTGAGTAGGTCAGGTCTCTCTGGCGGCACTCCTGCTCGGTGTGATGGGGCTGGCGGAATTCATAGTCTATGAAGCTAAGCGCCAGTCTGTTGTGGGTGAAGTCCTCAATAGGAGATATCTCCTCCAGCAACTGCCTTAGCCCCTTTTCCTGAAACCAGCGGAATGAATCTGTTTGAACCTTAATCAGATTTGGTACCTCTAATATCTGGGGCAACCTGGCGTAAGATTTCCTGGGGACAGGAGGCACTTTTTGTTCAATATTTGTTGGCAACATAAAAATCGTCTCTTGCTCTACTCATAAAACAAGTGGATAAAATTTTGCATCAATGTGGCACTAATCCAAAATCAAACCTGTGGTTAATAAAGAGGTATAATAGGGTGAAAATTGGAGTGGCATAATTACAAACTTATATAATATCACTATTTTTAATTTTTGTCAATACTTTGTCCCATTTTGATTAAAAATAGTTTAATTGTCCTCAATTCATGGATGTAGCGGGATGAGGCAAATGAAGCGAAGCACCTCGTTACCGGCATTGACAAAGCAATGTTGCTCATTAGGGGCAATAAAGATAACGCTATCTTTGCCTATTGGGGTTTCTCCCTGTTCGCCTACCACCACCCCTTGACCGGAAAGGATGAATACCTCATGTTCCCACCAGTGGGAATGAGATGGGGTGGAGCTACCAGGCTCAACCTCAAAGACCCTCATACAGAAATGTGGAGCTCCGTCTTTAGCGGTAATAACCTCACGCTTAATTACCCCGGGCACCTCCTCAGAGGGCTTGGTATCAACATAATTACTTACTTTCATGGCTATACATCTCCTCAATATAGGTGACTTATTAGCAGCAAGCCAAATTTGTGGTGGGGAAGGGGGGATTTGAACCCCCACGCCTTTCGGCACATGATCCTAAGTCATGCTCGTCTGCCAGTTCCGACACTTCCCCATATACAAAATTTCTCTCTAGCAGAAAACAGGGCTGTCTCAGCACACTATAGCATTTTACAAGACCAGTCTTAATTATACAATAACCGTCCGGGGAAAGGGTAACAAGCAAATTCAGTAGGTTATACACTTTATGTGATTGGGCGGTCGGGAAAGCCTGGATATGGTAGTTAGGTACACCCGGTTGGTAAAGTCTGAGGACGGTCTCAGGCACTATCACAAGCTCGCATTTCTAGGTTGAAGCCTTAACCGTGCTATAATTGGATTTCAGTAACAAAAGGCGCTTTTAAAAACTAGTTTCCTCAGCGAGCTACATTGAAGAGGTTTATCATGGGTAGTCAGAAAGTTCGCCAATCCCCTGGGGCTGCACCACAGTTTTTCTATGGCTATATCGTGGTTGTGGCTGCCTTCTTTATTATGGTGGTAATCTACGGTGCACAGAATGCCTTTGGTATTTTTTTCAAACCGATATTAACCGAGTTTGGCTGGACTAGAGCGATGACCTCAGGCGCCTTCTCCCTTTCTTGGATTGTCACTGGCTTGCTGGCTATTGTCATGGGGGGACTTACCGATAGGTTCGGTCCTCGGCTGGTGATGACACTGTGTGGCTTCTTTCTCGGTCTGGGGTACTTATTAATGTCGCAAATTGGTACTGCTTGGCAGCTATATCTGTTCTATGGGGTGATAATAGGCACTGGGATGGGTGGTGTCTTTATCCCGCTAACGTCAACAATAGCTAGGTGGTTTGTCAAGAGGAGAAGTATGGTGACGGGGATTGTTATGTCTGGCGTAGGGATGGGCATATTGATTACACCACTAGTGGCTAGCCGACTTATCTTTACTTATGACTGGCGTTCATCCTACATCATACTGGGCAGCATAGTTTTGGTAGTCGTTGTTTTAGCTGCTCAGCTTCTAAGACGTGACCCAACCCAGGTGGGGCAAAGACCCTACGGTGAAAATGAGGGAGAAGAACCGGGGTTGGAATTGGGGACTAAGGCATTTTCTCTCAAAGAAGCGGTCTATACCAAACAATTCCGGGTGGTTTCTGCTATGCTTTTCTGTTTTGGGTTTTGTGAGTTTACCATCATAGTACATATTGTGCCTCATGCTATTGATCTGGAAATTTCAGCCGTCAGTGCTGCCAATATTTTGGCTACTATTGGGGGACTGAATATCGTTGGTAGGGTTGTGCTGGGTGGTGCTGGCGATAGAATTGGGAATAGGCAGGTTTTTATTTTTGGCTTTATTTTGATGGCGGCAGCTTTGTTCTGGCTGGTGCCAGCCACAGAGGCATGGATGCTGTACCTCTTTGCTGCTATCTTTGGCTTTGCCCATGGGGGTTGTGCTGTCTCATCAGCACCCCTAGTCGCAGCCCTGTTTGGTTTGAGTTCACATGGTTTGATTATGGGGTTTGTTGGCCTCAGCTATACCAGTGGGGCTGCTCTCGGTCCGTTTCTGGCTGGTTATATATTTGATATTACCAGTAGCTATCAGCTGGCCTTCTTGGTGTGTGGTGCTATCGCTGTTGTTGGTCTGATATTAGCTGCACTTTTAACACCAACTAAAACAAGCTGAGTCCACGCCAGCAGAAATAATTTCTCTTTTGGCTACACTTCTACCAGTCCCAGGTCGGTGAGCCTGATTTCAGGGATTACCGGCAAAGCCAGGAAGGAGAGGGTGGCAAATGGAGAAGCTAGTGTCGTTCCTAGCTCGGCGGCTATCTGCTCCAGTCTCTCCAATTTACCCACTACTACCTCTAGCGGTTGGTCAGATAATAGTCCAGCAATGGGTAGAGCTAAGCTGGCTAATACCTCGCCCTCGGCAGCAGCCACCAGACCACCTCGTAACCTTTCAATCTCCTTAATGGCGGTGAATATATCCTCATCATTGGTGCCTACAGCAATGATGTTGTGGGAATCGTGAGCAATAGATGAAGCCAGAGCCCCTCGGTTTAAGCCAAATCCTGTAACCAACCCCACCCCTATGTTTCCCGTAGCCTTATGCCTCTCCACTACCACCAGCTTCAGAATATCCCTCCCCGTATCAGGCATAATAGCCCTCTGGGTGGCTTTGATTTTCTCCCTCCTCTTCCGAGTGATTATCTGACCGGGGACAATCTCGATAATCGGCTCGGCTTCCCCTGAAGCCAAGAGCCTTAGCCCCTCTATATTGAAGGGCTTAATATTTATGGTATTGGTCGGTCCTTTGCCAGCGGGTTGATGCCAGTGGAATAGTGGCTCCCCCTCTCTGGCTACCATATGACCTCGGTAGAAAACCATGTCTATTTGCAACCGGGATAAATCACTGAACACAATTAAATCGGCCATATAGCCAGGGGCTACCGCCCCAAGTCGGTCCAGCCTGAAATACTCTGCCGGATTGATAGTAGCTAGCTGAATAGCCCGCACCGGGTCAAGCCCCTGACGAATTGCCTTTCGCACTACAGCATCAATATCACCATCCCTCAGCAGGTCAACACAACTGCGGTCATCGACCACAAACATGCACCTTTTGTAGGTTTTATCAGTAACTAACGGCAGCAAGGCATCCAGGTTTTTCTCCGAAGAGCCTTCCCTAATCATGATAAACATGCCCTGCCTCAGCTTCTCCTTTGCCTCCTCAATAGAGACAGATTCGTGGTCAGAATAAATGCCAGCGGCAATATAGGCACTGAGGTCTTTCCCGGCGACACCGGGAGCATGACCATCAATAATCCTCCCCTGGGCAAAGCCTATTTTTCTCAGAACTGCCTCGTCACCACCGAGAACTCCGGGGAAATTCATTACCTCACCCAGCCCAATGCAGTCCTTCCACCCCAAAACCTGACGAATATCTTCAGCACCAAGGCTGGCTCCTGAGGTTTCCAAGTGAGTAGCTGGCACACAGGAAGGAGCCATTAAGAACAGGTCAAAAGGCAAACGGCGGGCATAGTTTAACACATACCTTATGCCCTCCAGACCACAGACGTTGGCTATCTCATGGAGGTCGGTAATCAGGGCAGTGGTGCCGTGAGGCACCACTGCCCTGGCATATTGACCAATATCAAGCATGGAACTCTCAGGATGAATATGCCCATTGATAAGACCAGGGGCAATATATTTGCCCCCCAAATCCAGCACCTGTTTCGCCTGATGGTAGTCCCCCACCCCGGCTATCCTGTCCCCACAAATAGCTACATTGCCCGGTTCAATCTCACCGCTAAAGACATTGACTACCTCGGCGTTAGTCAGAAGCAGGTCTGCGGGAAGCTCCCCTTTAGCCACTGAAATCAAGCGAGCGTGTTGGGATAACACCAATCTTCGACCTCCACAAAACATCATAGAAGTTTATCTACATACAGTCTATTACACTAATGGTTTCGGGACAACCCTAGCGGTTACGAGCTATTGCTTACTTCAGTCAGCTAATATATTATAAACTCTGATGCAATGCCCAAGGGAGTGTCAGGGTTGAAAATAGGGGAGCGCCTTACAGCGGCTAACACAGTAGCCGCTTGCTGGGTAAGCGGGCAGGAAATTACGCCAATGAATATTTCACATCTTCTTGAGTAAAGAGAATTCTAGGTGGAGGTAAAATGATGACAGAAGACCAAGAGAGGGCTAAAAATTTACGAACAGTGTTCGAGCAACACTGGCTCCACGCCAGGCATGTGGAAAATGAGAGGCTGTGGTTTACTAATATTTATGCCTTAGTTGTGGGTGGTTTACTTGCATCTATGTGGATGAAGGCCGCAGATACCTCCTGTAGCCCATGGCCATGGCAAATACTTGTTGTCATTCTCTTGCTTTCGCTTTTAGGTTTGGGTATGTGCCATTCTTTGATAATCCCTTTTCTTCGTCATCGTACGATAGCACAGGTTATCCAACTAAAGGAGTGGGGATTACCATATACAGATGAATATAAACTAGAGGCAGATAAAAAGGCAGATAAAGATAAAATATTCTGCACTCATAGGTCTGCTAAATTTGTGAGTCTAAGCAAAGTGTTTCATCTTTTCTACATCTTCATGTCAGCATTCTCGGTGGGACTTATTGCGGCATCTATTGTAGGTTCTTTAGTAACTCAGTGTCAGTGGGCAATTGTCGCAGGTATGGGCTTCTTTATCCTCGTCTTCTGTCTACTTTATTTTCATATTTATAAATCTCGTTTTAAGCCGATAGAGTGCAAAACTATCGAGGAGATTAAAACTGAATTTAATATTGAGATTACTGACGAGAAGAAAGCTCAAACCAAGCACCTGTCAATTTAGCGAGTTCTAAAATTAGTTTTTAGAGCAGTCAACTTAAAGCTATTTCATAGGCATTCTGGATAACCTTCAGCGCCTCATATCCCTCTTCTAAGGTGGTCCAGGGGGGTCTTTTACCTTCTATAGCGAGGAGAAATTCCCTTAATATTATCTCATAGCTATCATCTTCGGCAAAGGATACTTTCATCTCACCATTAAGTTTTACCTGTTCCTCTTGGATATCAATTTCAAGCTTCCCCTTATCGCCCTGGAAAACGATATCCTTTTGGGTGCTTGCCATCCCCTTCCCTACCTCAATATCAACTGGCACATCCCCAATATCAAGCATGATATGGGCATAGGTTTCACCCTCACCAGGTGCGCCTTTATATCTAGTAATGAATGCTTTTCTAACATTGATTTTCTCATAGCCAAATAACCTCCCCATAATCGATACCAGGTGAGTCCCGGTATCCATAGCAACGCCACCGCCACTCCTGCTCTTCTCCAACAGCCACTCCCTTCCCTCCACCCCTGAGGATTCAAGAACCTTAGCCTCAATGCCCTCCAGTTTGCCAATTTGGTTTTCATACCTTTCCCAATTTCGGATAACCTCTCTTATAGCCGGTTTATACAAATAATGGTCAGAGAGCATTGATACCTGGGCCGAGTATTTTTTAGCTGCTTTCAAAATTTCCTCCGCTGCTTCTAAGGTATGGGATATTGGTTTTTCACAAAGGATGTGCATCCCTGAATTTAATGCCTTTTTCGCTATATGAGAATGCGTATCATTAGGAGTAGATATTATAGCAGCATTATATTCATTAAGAGGTTCTTTGCCGAATTGGTAGTATTTCCTAGAGCTATTAGGGACGATATCAACTATGGCAAATTCCAAGGGAAATTCCTTGGAAAGCATATTCAAAGCTGGAATAATACGATGACAGGCTAGGTCGCCAAGACCTCCATATATCAGAATTCTATGCTCCATCTTTTCTACCATAATAGCTTCAAGAGTATCATCCGTCACTCCAGAATACATATGTCAGGAAGATAGCGAAACCTCTCATCCCAGTCCAAGCCATAGCCAACTATGAACTTATCAGGAACAGTTAACCCACGGTAATCAATGGTAACCGGGGTCTTTCGCCGGGATGGCTTATCAGTCAGAGCGCAGAGCTTTAGTGAGGCTGGCTTTTTCTTTTGCAAATAATCCAGGAGGAAAGCGATAGTGAGGCCGGTATCTACTATGTCTTCGATAACCAATACATCTCTGCCTCTAACTTCAGACTGAAGACCCTGCACCACTTTAATCTTCCCTGAACTCTCTGTGCCTTTGCCATAGCTGGATAGCCTGATAAACTCCACCTCCAGCGGGAAATCAAGAAGCCGAATAAGGTCAGCCATGAACACGAAGGAACCCTTGAGAACCCCTATCAAAAGGGGCTGTTTGCCGAGGTAATCTTGCCTGATTTCAGCCGCCAGCTTGTTGACGGTGGCTTCTATCTCATCCTTGGTGAAAAGAATATGCAGTTTCGGTTGAGAGCCCATAGCTACCTGTGATTATAGCCTTTACCTCTAATCCTGTCCAACAAACGCCTTTTTTAGAATTATAAGAAAAAGTCTCCTTAGGGTATTGACAAGAGCCTAAGAATAGTGTATGTTAGAAATAGATAACGTTAGAAATAGATAACAACAGGCGGTGACATGATGAAAACTAAGAGAGTAATAGTAGTTGTTTTTATTGTTGCGTTGATAGTTTTACTCATCTCCATAAGGGCATACTATGTTACCATTGCCCTTATAGCTGGAACATTGATTATAGGTCACCGCGAACTCTGGTCTTTGATAAGAACAAAGAAGTTGCCACCAATTGATGAGAGAGTACGGGAAAACACCAATAAATCAATACGAAACGGGTTCATCTTCTTCGCCGTAGCCTCAGCGCTTCTAATGCTACCCTACAGCGTAATTCTAATTAGGGAGCCTGACACAGTACATGTTCTGGGTGGTTTATTCTTATCAGGTGGAACAGTATATCTATTCTCTTATCTATTCTACGACCGGATAGAACCTAAGCTAGATGAAAAGGGGTTAAAAATGATGAAGACATTCCTGCTGGTAGCCGGAATATCGTTAGGTGCCTTTATTATTAGCGTCTTCCTACACAACGCAATCAGCGGTCTATTTGGAATAGAGGAGCCGGCGTTTTTCTTCATTGCCGTTTTTATAACTCCTCTGGCCTTTGCTATAGGACTGATTGGTAGCTTGGTTATATTCATCAAAGGACTAGTTAGTAAGCCTCTGTGAAAGACATGGGGGAGACATTTCTCCTGCGGTAAGAATGAAAACAAGAATAAAGGAATACCGAGCCAAGCACAATCTGACACAGGAAAAACTGGCTGAGATGGTAGGGGTCAGGCGGGAAACTATCATCTTTCTGGAACAAGGGAAATATAACCCTTCGCTAAAGCTGGCTCACAACGTGGCTAAGGCTTTGAAGACAACCATGGATGAGATATTCATTTTTGATGACGATTAGTATTGAGGGACTTTCCCTTGGGCATAACCACTATGTGAGGGACACCGGTAAGCGGGTGCTGCTCCACCCTGACCACTGCCGAAAAGACCTCGCTTATTCCAGCCTCGGTTAAAACCTGATTCGGAGCCCCATCAGCCCAAACCCTGCCTTCTTTGAGCAGGATTAAGCGGTCAAAGTAGAGTGCTGCCAGGTTAAGGTCATGCATGGCGGCAATGACAGTAAGCCCCTGCCCCACATTAAGACCTCTCACCAGCTCCAGGATTTCCATCTGGTGGGCGATATCCAGATGCACTGTGGGCTCGTCAAGGAGCAGTAGCTTGGGCTGCTGAGCCAATGCCATAGCCAGGATAACCTTCTGCCTTTCCCCTCCGCTCAGCTCATCAAAACGACGCTGCGCCAGTTCCCTGATACCAACCAACTCTAAAGCATTATTGACCAAGCGCCTATCGGCTTCACTTTCATCAGCCAAGGCTCTGAGGAAGGGAGTTCTCCCCAGCATCACTACTTCGCTGGCGGTAAAGGCAAAGGGTATATGAAATTGCTGTGGCACCACGGCTACATTGCGGGCTATAGACTTTCGGCTCAACTGGCTTAAGCTAGAGCCATCAAGCCTGATTTCCCCCTGAGCCGGCTTCAGGATGCCGCTGGCTAGCTTGAGTAGGGTGGTCTTGCCCGAACCATTGGGACCAAGTAAGCCCACCATCTCACCAGCCTTAATAGAAAGGTCGATATTATGCAAAACCATCCCATTGAGATAAGAGAAGTAAACCTGGCGAATCTGCAAGCTAATCATCAGAAAGCATACTCCTTTCTAGTACGCCTTAGTAGGTAAAGGAAAAAAGGAGCGCCGATAATGGCGGTAATAACCCCCACCGGGATTTCTATCGGAGCCATGAGGATGCGAGCTAAAAGGTCAGCAATAATTACAAAGGCACCTCCGCCTAGTGCCGAAGCTGGCAGGAGAAATCGATGGTCAGGTCCAAAGCTCAAGCGCACAGCATGAGGCACTACCAGCCCAACAAAACCAATCAAACCGCTAATAGAAACCGCGGCTGCGGTGAGCAGGGAGCCTAAAGCCAGGATAAGTATTTTATCCCTCTCAACCTCGACACCCAAATAGGCAGCCCCCTCTTCCCCCAGGGAAAGAGCATTCAGATGGAAAGCAAAAAATCGGGCGCCGATAATACCACCGATGACCAGTGGGGCAATAACAGCTATCTGCTCCCAGCTACTTACTGAGATATGACCCAGAAGGAAGGAATAAACTGAGTGCAGATTTAGCTGTAGGCGGTCGCTTATTGATATCAAAAGTGCCATAATTGCTGCCATTAAGGAGCTAACTACGACCCCGGCCAAGAGCATACTGATGATAGGCGTCTTGCCCCCCACCCGGGCCAGATTATAGACCAGGAACACCGTAGCCAGGGCACCACCAAAGGCGGCTACTGGCACCAAACCAAAGCCAAGGAAAGCCAGATTTATCGGCAGTAACATAGCTATGGTAGCCCCCAAGGCGGCTCCGGCTGAGGTGCCTATGATGTAAGGGTCAGCCATAGGATTACGCAGTAACCCTTGAAACAGTACCCCAGCGGTAGCCAGAGCCGCCCCTACCAATGCCCCGCCGATTACCCGAGGCAGCCTAATCTGGAAAATTATCGTTTCCTCTACTGTCCTCCAGGTGGCTGGAAAATCAAAAACAGCCACCTTATTAAGAGCCATCCTCAATATATCAGGTAAAGGGATAGCTACTGCGCCAAAGGCGCTAGCCAGAAGTAATGAGGCTATCAGGCTCCCTCCCAGCAGGAGCAAAACCAAGATTAACTTATTACGGCGTCTCAATTTAATAGACACCCTCTTCAAACCTTACTTAATGGTTAACCCCTATGGATATTAAAAAAATCCCCTGCTCTGCAGAGCAAAGGGATTTCTACATCACTGTAGCCATTTCCCACCCCCTTCTCCGCGGAGGTAGCTAAGAACTAAGGGCTGGCGTTCTGACTTATGAGGTCTAAAGCCTCAATCACAGCAGGCGGGACTGTGCCGGATTTCCACCGCGCTTGCCTTCCATTTAAGCCCTCGCTTGCGCTTGGGCACCCCTATAATTCTATTCGGTTTTACTCAGCATATCAAAGACGTAGTCATATGTCAAACAACAATGGCAGCCATTCCCCTTTAGATTTAATCAGGCTTATCGCTTGCCGAGAAGAATGTTTTAGTCCGCTGCCTGGTTGTTATATCCTCCACCTTGATTTGTGGCACCAGTTTTTCCACATCAGCCCTATGGGCTAGTTCCGTGCCCGGTGTTAACACGGCGGCAGTCCCCATGGCTACCGCTAATCGGCAGGCTTCCGATAATGGCTCTTTGTTGGCTAGCTTTAGGGCAAGACCAGCAACGGTGCAATCGCCAGCTCCTACTGCACTTCGTACCTTTACCGGGGGTGGAACTGCCTTCAGAATCTCTCCCCTGGTGGCGGCAATGATACCATCTTTGCCTCTGGAGATAACCACTATTTCAATGCCCATCTCAACTAGGTCAAGCGCTGCCTTGATGACTGCCTCTTCGGTGGGGAGTTCCCTGTCGAGCAGTCCCTCAGCCTCCCGAACATTGGGCTTGATGAGGTAGGGCTTAGCTTTTATGCCCTCAGCCAGCCATTGGCTGTCCGAGTCCAAAATAGTTCTTACCCCAAAGGTTTTAGCTTCCATAGTTATGATGTAATAAACGTCGTTTTGGATGCCTGGGGGCACACTGCCGCTGGCCACGATTAAATCTGGACTGGGGCGAATCCGCAGCATTTTACTTCGGAACCTTTCAAACTCTCCCTTGGAAATACGTGGACCAGGAGCGCCAATTATGGTCTGCTGTGAGCTTTTGGTATCGGTGATAATGAAGTTAGTTCGTGTTTCCCGTTGGATAGGGGTGAAGCTGAATGGCACCCCTTCTTCATCAAGCAATATCTCCGCCGCCCTGCCTACGGTGCCGCCGATGAATCCATAGGCTACGGTTCTGCCGCCCATCTCGTGAATAGCGCGTGACACATCTATACCCTTACCCCCAGCATAGCGGTGCAGCCTAGACCAGCGGTTAGTCCCATCCACTACTAACCCATCCACAGTAATGTGCTGGTCCAGGCAAGGATTAAGGGTTATGGTGGCAATCATGGCATCTTTCATTTCAGTATTCCTGGTACCACCCTCCTGAGGTATAGGCTAGCTCCTGGCTGGTTAAACCGAGCTTCTTATACCAGGGCACAGCGTATTTAGAGGCTATCTCGTTTAACCTTTTTAGTCTATCTGCACCCACCGTTGATAGAAAGTGAACCCTTTCTCTGGCGTCATCAATAAACATCGCCTCTTGCCAGATAGCACGACCACCGAGGAAGCCTGAGGCTCCGCCCTGGCAGGCAATTTCTACCTGTTGGCAAAAAAGCTCAAAGTCTACCCCGGCGCTTAGGACGACCCAGGGAACCCGAGATGATATATCTAGCTGATGGCAGAGGTCGACGAGTTCATGTTTATCGCTTTTATAGTGCAGGTCAGCGGGAAACTCAGCCTTTAGCACATCTATAGGTAGGGCAGTAATATCCCGGGCTGTTTTGAGCACTAACTGTTCTTTTGCCGCAGCAAACTGCTCTGGGTTATCGCTCTCACCGCCTACAGGATAGCTCAAAGGTTCTACCAGAAAGGGGAGGTCATATCTTATGCATTCCATTGCTATCATATTGAGCATATTCAACAGTTTGCTTGCCAGCTCCTCTAAATCTGGACGATAGTAGACCAAGAGCTTGGCTGCCGAGGCGCCCATTCGCTTAATCTTCTCCACATTCCACCCGTCCAGTAATTTGGTTATGCGGTATTCCTTTCCACCACTGTAGCCCGAGGCTTCTATACTAACCAGTAGCCCGGTACTTTTAGGCAAAACGCCGTGAGCGATGCATTGAGCAGCACCAAATATAGGGTCAAGTAACACTGCACTAGCATATTCAGCTAAACAGGAGCACAGCTCTAGCTTGCGCTCGACCATTTCTTCATAGTTGACTTCCTCCGGGCTCTCTTCATCAATCATACTGCGTAGTGAACCACGGTGGTCCATAGCACACATAGTAAAGATGCCATCTGGATTTGCAATCTGCCGCAAGCCTCTTATTTTACCAATGCTTAATGTTTTCATATTTCCACTGGGGTATTATGGAATAAAAGGCAAGTTTAATCAAGACGCTGTACTCAAGAGTGTTTATTAAGGTAACCCTCCCCTCGAAGAGTCTTCGACCTTTATCCCCCTCCCTTATCTAAGGGAGGGGGAGGTAGTTGTATAAGAGAGGCTTCGCCTCTCTTGACTCTCTATTCTCTGGGGTGTTTAAGAAGGGCACCAGCCCCTATAGGGTGGGTGGGTGGGAAGAAAGAAATAAGTTAAAAACAGGGAGGGGGATGGGGTCAATGCTGCAGAGAAACGAAACGTGATAATCGGTGTCAACAATATATCTGAACTAGCTCAGGCGCCGTTTGTCTTTGCCCTTACCGCAGGGTATAATTGGTAAGCGCCGGTTTTTACTTTGGTGGGGTTAGAATATTGCCTTGGTTCTATTATGTAGCCAGAGTACTAGTCAGGATGCTATTTATCCTCCTGACTCGGTGGCAGGTCAAGGGCAGGGAAAATGTCCCCGGCCAAGGACCCCTGCTGGTTGTAGCCAATCATCTTAATCTAACCGACCCGCCTCTGCTGGGTGTTAGCCTGGACAGAAAAGTGATGTTTATGGCTAAAGAGGAGCTATTTCGTTCCAGGTTCTCAGCTTACTTCGTAGGCGGCTTTGGTTCCTTCCCAGTACATAGAGGGAAACTGGATAGGAAGGCAATACGCCAATCAGAGCAAGTGTTAGCTGATGGTTTGGCTTTGGTTATGTTCCCTGAGGCAACGAGGAGCAAGAGCGCCCAACTTCAGCCAGCTTTCCCTGGCTCGGCGCTAATAGCCAGGCGTAGTGGCGTCCCTATTCTTCCGGTAGGCATTACCGGCACAGAAAAGATTAAGGGCATGGCTTGGATACTGCGCCGCCCTCGCATAACGGTTAACATTGGTCGCCCCTTTTATCTACCGCCAGTTAGTAGTAAATTGACTAAGGCAGAGCTGGCTGAGCAAACCAATTTCATAATGGAGCGTATAGCTGAACTCCTCCCCCCACAATATCGGGGTAGTTATGCTGGCAAGGAAACCAGAGGGCATGAAGATTGAAAAAACGGGAGAAATAGGTTTTTGCTTTGGGGTTAAGCGAGCCATTGATATCCTGGAAAAGGTTGCCCGTGAGCGTGGCGGGGTGGAAACACTGGGTGCTGTGGTGCATAACCAACAGGTGCTACAAAGGCTAGCTGAGATCGGTGTTAGGGTAGCTCAGGGTGTAGATGATATAGGGGGTGATGTGGTGGCTATTAGCTCTCACGGGGTGAGCCCACAAATAGAGGAGGAGATTCGAGCTCGACATATTGACATAATTAACACCACTTGTCCCTTCGTTCACCGAATCCAGACTGCAGCTCGGAGGTTAGCCCAGACCGGTTTTTTTGTCATTATATATGGTGATGCTGACCATACTGAGGTTAAAGGTGTTCTCGGTTGGGCCAATGAGAGGGGGCTGGCTACTCTGGATGAGAAGTCTATAGCTAAGTTAGACTCTTTACCTCGCCGTTTGGGCGTTCTATCTCAGACGACCCAGATACCAGCCCATTTTACTGAATTTGTAAAGAGGCTCATTGATTCTGCCTTTACTAAAGACTCCGAGCTGCGCATTATTGATACTATATGTCATGATATCAGAAAGCGGCAGGCATCAGCCCTCGAGCTAGCCAATAGAGTGGACTTGATGCTGGTTATCGGTGGGCATAACAGCGCTAATACCAATCGCCTCGCTGAGTTATGTTCTACGGCTACTGAGACACATCTTGTTGAGACGGTAGAAGGAATCAGACCCTCCTGGTTTCAAGGCAAGCATCATATAGGCATAACCTCTGGAGCCTCTACCCCTGAGCAGACCATAAATGAAGTATTAATGAAGCTAGAGGCCATGGCTCAAGTCTAAGGGGTTGTTTATCTACCTCACCCCCTATCTGAAACAAATCCTAAATTCTAATTTCCAAATTCTAAATAAATTCAAAACTTAAAAGCGTCTTGGTTCTTTAGGTTTTGGTCATTAGTGCTTTGTGCTTGTTTAGGATTTCGTGCTTTGAATTTGAGATTTCACCAGGGGCTAAGCCCCTTCATTCTTTCCTCAAATATCTATTATTCTTCCTCATTACTATTTCATAGTAATAAGGGGAGCTTTAGAGGGGCTTAGCCCCTCTAAAGAAATTATCTTCCCCTTCCCCTTGATAAGGGGAAGGGGATAAAACGGGTTCCCAGGAAAATCGAAGATTTTTCTGGGTGCTTAAAGGGGATAGGGTTAATAAACAATGTCATAGCCCCATCTCTTGAGCTACTATCTCTCGATAGAAATTGGCATCGCCAAAGGTGACCTCAGCCGCTTTGGCTTGCCTGGTGTAGTATTGTAAATCATGGTCTATGGTAACGCCGATGGCACCGTGGATTTGATGTGCCAGAGCCATAACCCGCTGACAAGCTTCGCCTGCCCATGCCTTAGCGATGGCTACCTCTTTGGCGCAAGGAAGACCCTCGCTCAGCATCCAGGCGGCTTGATAGGTTGAAAGCCTGGTGCCATCAACATCAGTTACCATGTCGGCGCAGTAATGCTGGATAACCTGAAAGCTGCCGATGGGACGGTCATACTGCTTTCTTTCCTTGGCATAATCAACCGTCATGTCCAATGCCTGCTGGATACAGCCCACCATCTCGCAGCATTTGGCCACTGCCGCTCGCTGGATTATCTTCTGCACCTCGCTCCACCCTTGGTTCAATTGCCCCAGGATATTCTCCTTGGGCACCTTTACTTGGTCAAAAACCACCTCGCATAGCTTGTCGTTGGCGATGGTCTTTAAAACGGTATAGCTTATGCCTGGGCTTTTGGCATCGGCAATAAATAGGGTAATCCCCTGGTCAGCCTTGGATTTTTCATCGGTTCTGGCTACCACCAGCATATAATCAGCAATGTGAGCATCGGGAACAAACAGCTTGGTGCCATTCAGAATATAGGCATCCTTATCAGCGGTGGCTTTGGTTTCAACGGCAGCGGCATCATACCTGGCGCTGAATTCAGTCAGGGCTAGAGTGAAGATTGTCTCACCACTGGCTATCTTGGGTAGATATTCCTGTTTCTGCTCCTCGCTTCCGGCGTCAAGGATGGTCAAACCACCAAGAACCACCGTGGAGAAGTAAGGACCGGGCAGGCAAGCCCTGCCCATTTCCTCCAGCAGCACTGCCAGGTCAAGGAAGCTCATATCGCCGCCACCATACTTTTCTGGGAGTGCCAGCCCCATCCAGCCTAACTCTGCCATTTCCCGCCATAACTCCGGTGAGTAGCCCAGCTCACTCTCTTCTATCTCTTTAACCACCGTTTTGGGGAACTTATCGGTCAGAAAATCGCGAGCCATTTTCTTTAGCATTTCCTGTTCTTCAGAGAGGGCTAAATCCATTATCATGCCTCCTACTAGTCCGCTGAGTAATATCTCTGGGTAGAAAGTAGATTAAAAATTATTCATTGGGTGGGCAGCCCCAGCTTTCTTAAAGCCAGAATATTCTTCAGAATCTCTGACGTGCCAGCTTGAAGGCTATAGCCCTTAGATGACAAATATGAGTGATAGGCCATGCCTTGCACCGGCACCCACTTGGATTGGGGCGAAAGTTGTCCATAGAGTCCCAGAATCTCTATCGCCGTGCTGGCCAGGCGTTGTTCAAAGGCGGTGCCGTATGCTTTGGACATTGATGATTCCCAGTTAGGGGCATGACCCTCGTCCATAACAACGGCGACACGATACATATGTAACCGCCCAATTTCAAGTTCAATTTTGAGTTGTGCCAGTTTAGAGCGAATAACCGGCTCCTCAGATAACGGCTTCCCGTTACGCTTGGTTTCCTTGGTATATTGGATGAGAGCCTCAAATAGGGGATAATTGGCCATTAGTCGCTCCATCCCGCTTCTCTCGTAGTCAAGCTGGTTCAAAACCTGATAAAAGCCGCGGTTTTTCTCCCCTATCAGGCATTTCTTGGGAATACGCACGTTTTCAAAAAAGACTTCGTTAAAGTGCACGCCGCCGGTAATATCTACTATCGGGACAGCAGTAATCCCAGGCAAGCTGGTCTCAAAAAGGAATTCGCTAATACCCCTGTGTTTGGGGGCATCTGGGTCTGTTCTAGCTACCAGGTAAATCCAGTTCATGTGGCTGCCGCCGCTAGTCCACGTCTTCTGACCATCAATGACATAGTAATCGCCATCCTCAACGGCCTTGGTTTTAAGCGAGGCAAGGTCACTACCAGCGTCTGGCTCGCTCATTCCCAGACCGACATAGGCTTCCCCCTTCAGAATCATGGGCAGTAATTCCTTCCTTTGCTCTTCAGTGCCATAGTGAACGATGGCACCGCCTATTTGGCGGTCGGCAAACCAGTGGCAGGCGGCTGGTGCTCCATAGCGCAGCATCTCTTCAGTTAAGATGAGCCGGTCTACAAAAGAGCGCCCCTGCCCGCCATACTCTTTGGGCCAGGTTAAGCCAATCCAACCCTTGGCGGCTACCCTTTTGCTAAACTCTGGGTCGTGTCCCATTATCCAGGCATCACAGCTTGGCTGCCACAAACCCTGTTTTATCTCCCCTTCCAGAAAGTCACGAACTTCCTGCCTGAATTTCTCTTGCTCTTCACTCAGTCTAAAATCCATACCCGTTTCTCCCCCCCTGCGGTCGGTTTTAATTTATCCATTTGAAATCCGAAATATGAGTGGGCTTAAGCGCCCCGTATTGCCAGGCAGGTCACGGTTCTAGAAATGCCAGCAATGGGGTGGATTTTTCCTGTAACTAGGTCGCCGATATCGTTTAGACTTTCCCCTTCTATTATAGCGATAATATCATAGGGACCAGTTACAATATCAACCGATTTTACCCCCTTTAGCTGTTCCAGAGCAGTGGCCACTTCCTTATTTCTGCCCACTGCCGTCTCAATTAGGACAAACGCCTTAGCTGCCATTTGGTTCACCCCCTTTAAAGTTAGCATAGTATGGAGTATACAAGGATATGGAGAAAGCGATAATAGAACCTATTCTCAGGTTCTTTCATCCAGAATTGTTTTGTGCTCCTAAGCAGCATCAAGTCTTGCAGAATTGTAATACTGGTTTAGTATAAAGTCAAGATTTTGTACTCGTTCATATGATTAGTGACACCTCGACTTTCTGCACCTCACCCCCTTTAAGTTTTTGATTTTAGGTAACCCTCCCCCTTTATCCCCCTCCCTTAGATAAGGGAGGGGGAATTAGTTGTGTTAGAGGGACTTCGTCCCTCTTGGACTCTCATTTTTTATCCCTCTCCATGATAGGGAGATGTATTTTTAGCACGAGAGGGAGGAATGAAAAAGAGGGGGCGAAGCCCCCTCTTAAAACTACTTCCCCCTTCCCCTAGAGGGGAAGGGGGTCAGGCGGGTTCCCAGAAAAATCGAAGATTTTTATGGGTGCTGAGGGGGATGGGGTCAATGCCACGGAGAAACGAAACATGATAATCTGTGTCACCCATCTATCTGAACTAGCTCACATTTGTCAGCCTTGACAGTAAGTATTTGGCTCTGCTTATAATGAACTCAATTGCTAGGGTTAGCACCGTGGTGATGAGTATATATTTTCCCTAACAATAAGCGGTTGACTACGGAAGGAGGTGCCTTGGAATATTTTTTAACTGAGCAACAAAGGGAAATTAGGGCTCTGATACGAACGATTGCTGAGGAAAAGGTATTGCCGGTGCGGGCAGAGCTTGATGAGAAGGAAGAGTTCCCCTGGGCTATAATGAAAGTCCTCGCCGATACTGACATGTTCCGTGTTTATATTCCTGAAGAGTATGGGGGGTTGGGTGGTGGAATTCTCGCTCTGTGTCTGGTGGTGGAGGAGCTAAGCCGGGTATGTAGTGGGGTGGCTGTCAGCTATGCCGCCAGTGCCCTGGGGAGCTTAACACTGCTGGAGTATGGTACTGAGGAGCAGAAGCGGAAGTACCTACCAGATATAGCCTCCGGGAAAAGGCTAGCCGCCTTTGCTCTAACTGAGGCAACAGCAGGCAGTGATGCCAGCGCCATAAAGACAACCGCTACCCGGACCAGCGGAGGATATATCCTTAACGGGACTAAGCAGTTTATCACCAACGGCGGTGAGGCTGAGATATATACTGTTATTGCTTTGACTGCCAAGGAAAGAGGCGCCCGGGGCGCCAGTGCTTTTCTGGTGGAGAAGGGCACACCAGGCTTCTCCTTCGGCAGGAAAGAGAAAAAACTGGGCATCCGCGCTTCCGCAACCAGGGAACTAGTTTTTGAAGATTGTCTGGTCCCCAAGGAGAATATGATTGGTCGGGAGGGAATGGGGTTTATTATGACCATGAGGCTGTTAGACCGCTCCCGTCCAGGCTTAGGGGCTCAAGCAGTGGGACTGGCTCAGGGAGCTCTGGAGGCATCGGTGGACTATGCTAGGAAGCGTATTCAATTTGGACACCCGATTATTGCCCAGCAAGCGGTGCAGCATATGCTGGCTGATATGGCCACCCAGGTGGAAGCAGCTAGAGCACTGGTTTATGCCGCAGCCAGGACGATAGATAGTGGGGCTAAGAACTTCACCCAGGAGTCAGCGATGGCTAAGGTCTTTGCCTCAGACACGGCAATGAGAGTTACTACTGATGCTATGCAGATTTTTGGTGGCGTTGGTTACATGCGTGATTATCCTATTGAGAAGATGTTTAGAGACGCCAAGATTACCCAGATATATGAAGGTACCAATCAGGTGCTGAGAAGTGCCATTGCCTTTGAACTGAGGAAGAAAAAGGGAATGCGGGACTGAATATTGTGGTCTGCCTAAAGCAGGTTCCGGCACCACTAAAGTCAAAATTGACCCAAACCAACAGAATGTAACACTGGCTTTCCTAACCATATCTATTTGCTTCCAGGCAGCTTTACCAAAAGTCCACATAGGTCGTTTATCAAGGGTAGTTTTGAAGGGGCTTTGCCTCTCTTATAGCCTCTTTTTGGAGTAGTAATGAGGGAGTTTTAGAGGGGCTATGCCCCTCTAAAGAAATTATCTTCCCCTTCCCCTTAACAAGGGGAAGGGGATACAGGGGATAGGGTTCGTATACAATCCCATAAGCTTGACAGTAGGTATTTGGCTCGGCTTATAATAAGCTGACTTCCGTTGGAGTGGAGGTGGGAGGCGATGCAGATAAATGTAGCCCAGCAGCTTAGGGCAGCTATAGGCTCAATAAGGGATTATGAGGTGAGTGAGATTGTAGATGTTGCCGGTGACGGCAACGGCAGCCTGGTTCAGGGTAAGGTTAGGTTAATGCGCACCGACCGGAGTATCTTGGTTAAGGGCGTACTAAATACTGAAGTTGAACTTACCTGTAGCCGATGCTTGAGCTTGTTCCATTGCCCTCTAACTCTAAATATTGAAGAGGAATATTTTCCTACTACCGATGTAGTTAGTGGTGCTTCTCTCCCCTTGCCTGAGGAGCTTGGCTGTTTCACTATTGATGAGCGTCATGTTCTTGATTTAACTGAGGCGATACATCAGTGTGCCCTACTGGCTATTCCTATGAAACCGCTTTGTCGTGAAGATTGTGCCGGGTTATGTCCCGATTGTGGTCACAATCTTAACCAGGGAGCTTGTAATTGCCCGCCTCAGGGAGCAGACTCTCGCTGGTCTGAATTGAGTAAATTGGCTTCATCCAGCGATGATTTGATGAGCCAGGAGAAAGGAACGGAATAGGTTATGGGAGCTTTGCCCAAGCGAAAATATGCTAAGGCGCGTCAGGGTAAGAGGCGCAGTCATCTTAGGTTAGCCTTACCACCTTTGGACTATTGCCCTCAGTGTCATAGTCCTAAGCTATCTCACCATGTTTGTCCTGTTTGTGGAAGCTATGCTGGCAGGGAGGTCATTGGGATTAAAAGCCCGAAAAAGAAGGCTGGTTGATGACCTATGACTGGCAGCAGGGTTAGCGTTGCTTTCTTGTTTTTGCGCTAGTTGGGAAGGGAGTTTCTCGGTGTTTAGAACGGCTATTTGTGACCTGTTCAGCATTGAGTATCCCATCATTCAAGGGGGGATGATGTGGCTGGGCACCGCTGAGCTGGTCTCGGCTGTTTCCAATGCCGGTGGATTGGGCATTATTGGCGCCGGTAATTCTGAGCCCAATTGGGTGAGGCAACAGATACGCTCAACCAGGCAGCTAACCAATAAGCCTTTTGGAGTAAATATCCTCATGCTTTCACCCTTTGTTGAGCAGGTTATGGAGGTGGTTTTGGAGGAGAAGGTGGCGGTGGTTGCCTTCGGCGCTGGTAATGCTGAGGTTTACATTCCCAGATTTAAGCAAGCGGGGATAAAGGTGATGTCGGTGGTGGCTAGCGTTGCTTCGGCTAGGCGATTGGAGCGAGTGGGTGTGGATGCTATTGTGGCTGAGGGTACGGAGTCTGGAGGGGAGGTGGGGGAAACAACCACCATGGTTCTAGTCCCTCAGGTGGTGGATAGTGTCCAAATACCGGTAGTGGCTGCTGGCGGTATTGCCGATGGGCGCGGTCTGGCGGCTGCCTTGGCTCTCGGGGCTCAGGGTGTCCAGATGGGCACACGCTTTATCTGTAGTGAGGAGTGTATTGCTCACCCCAGGTTTAAGGAGAAGATTGTCAAGGCAGGCGACTGCTCTACGGTAGTTACCGGGCGGACTACAAGGTATGCGGTACGTTGCCTGGAGAATAGGATGACACGGCAATTCCTGGCGCTGGAGAAGGCTGGGGCAACCGAGGAAGAGCTTAATTTGTTTGGCCGGGGTAGAACCTATCTGGGCTTGGTTGAGGGCGATGTTGATGAGGGCTCGCTACTATCTGGACAGAGTGCTGGACTGATAAAAGAAATTAAACCGGTTAAGGTTATTATAGAGGAAATAATAGCTGAGGCTGAAGCAATAATTAGGACTATGGGGAAAGGGATGAGCCGTGGTTGAGCCGATGAAGGTAGCCTATGTCTTTCCCGGGCAGGGTTCCCAGTGGGTAGGCATGGGGCGTGACCTTTACCATAATTTTGATTCGGCTAAAGCAGCCTTTGAGCAGGCTGACGAGGCTTTGGGGTTCCCCCTTTCCCGACTATGCTTTGAGGGTCCGGAGGATGAACTTCGCCAGACTATCAATTGCCAGCCGGCAATAGTGGCTGTCAGCTTTGCCTGCTTGGAGGCTACCCGCGATGTGAGCGCTGGCGATGGATTACCGCCGGCCAGCTTTGTCGCTGGTCACAGCCTGGGCGAGTATACTGCGCTGGCAGCGGCTGAGGTACTAGATTTTGCTACCACCGTTTATCTGGCTCGAGAGAGGGGACGGCTGATGCATGAGGCCGGGCAGATAGTACCCGGGGGCATGGTGGCAATAATTGGGCTTGATGAACCGCCGCTGGCTGAGGTGTGTGAGCAGACTGGCACCCGCATTGCCAATATTAACTGCCCCGGGCAGATAGTAATTAGCGGAGCAGAGGATAACCTAACTCAAGCTATGGATTTGGCTAAAGCCAGAGGAGCCTATCGCGCCATTCGGTTACAGGTAAGTGGCGCCTTTCATACCCCACTGATGCAGCCGGCGGTTGACGGTATGGCTGAGATTATAGCCACCCTTTCCTTTGGTGAGCCAATCGTTCCCATTATAGGCAACACTACCGCTCAGCCATTGACCACTGCTGAATCGATTAAGCAAGAGCTGCTCAGGCAATTGTGTAATTGTATTCAATGGCAGCGTTCTGTTGAGTATATGGCAGGTGATGGGGTGTCTACCTTTATTGAACTCGGACCGGGGAGAGTGCTGGCTGGTCTAATTAAGCGAATAGATAAAAATGTTAAAATTCTGAATATCGGCGATGCCGACGCTGTTAGGAATATCACGGCTGTTTAGTTGTCATTGCGAGGTCGCCTAGGCGACCGAAGCAATCGCTAAAAGTAATAGTGAGATTGCTTCACTTCGCTCGCAATGACAGTTTGAGTTGGTAAACGGTCTCTTATAAGGGAAGGCAGAATCAGGATAAGAGGGGGGATACAGGGGATAGGGTTACTAAATTAAAATCTAGGGGGTGAGGTAGATTAATGGATATTTCTAATAGAATAGCTATAGTCACTGGCAGCGGTCGGGGTATAGGGCGGGCTATTGCCCTGAAATTGGCTGAGGTTGGCGCTACCGTGGTGGTCAATGATATCGGTGATGCCCAGCCGCTTGAAGCCGTAGCCCAGGAAATCGAGGCTATGGGCGGGCAGAGCTTGCCTATTCTGGCTGATGTCAGCTCATCATCGGATGTCGCCAGGCTGGTGGAGGAGGCTATAGCTGCCTATGGCAGGATTGATATCCTGGTGAATAATGCTGGCATTGCCCGCGACCAGCTCCTGCTGCGGATGTCGGAGGAGGATTGGGATAGGGTATTGGATGTCAACCTCAAGAGCGTCTTCCTCTGTACCAGAGCCGTATTGAAGTATATGGTTAAACAGCGTTGGGGTAGAATTATCAGCATTGCCAGTATTGTTGGTATCGTGGGCAACCCAGGACAGGCTAACTATGCTTCAGCCAAAGCCGGCATTATTGGCTTTACCCGGACTGTTGCCAAGGAGGTGGCCTCCCGTGGCATCACGGCTAATGCTGTTGCCCCCGGCTTTATTGATACCGATATGACACAGCGATTAAAGGAGGACTGGAAGCAGGAGCTTAAAAAGCAGATTCCCCTGGGCTACTTTGGTTCTCCCCGCGATGTGGCTGAGGCGGTCGCTTTTCTGGCTTCTGAAGAGGCAAGGTATATCACCGGGCATGTCTTAGGGGTAGACGGAGGCATGGCAGCATCTTGGCTGTGAACACCCATATTACCTGCTGAGTTAAAAATAGAGAGAGGGAGCTCGTCTAGAAGCTCCCTCTCTTGTGGACCAATGTGCTCCCATCACCATGAACGCCCTATGAGCCTATTCCTCCACTAAGCTCACACCATCTTCGGAACAGGAAAAGGGGGTAGATTATGGAGCTTCTAATTCCACGGTTTTCTCCTCAATAGGCGGCCATTCCCTTTCTCCCGGACCATGCACATTAGCCCGGTATGCAGGTCCCCCCGGCGTAAAGATGATAACGTCTGCCGCTTCTATAACGTTGATTGTAAGGGGAACACGACCAATTACCCCTATCCCTTCTGCCTCTAGCTGTACGCCTAGATTAAATTCATGCGGCTGATCCGTGCGGTAATCTGTCCTTATTACGACCACGGTAACAGGCGATGTTCGATGAGGAGGACTATCATATGTCCACATTTCCACCATTTCTAGTTCTAGCGGTTCGGGAAGGGGGTTAAGTTTGTCGCCTTCAATCATTCCAACCGTATAATTTATATCCTTATTCTCCAACTCTGTTCCGGATGTATGGAGAGTAAAGAGAATCCCCTTACACTCCCCTATTTGCATCTCTACGAAGTCCCTGTAATGAAGCTGAACTCCCTGGGTGCCTAATGCTACAGTTTGCTCCTCCACTGGTGGCCATGGCTCTTCTCCCGTACCAGGAATTCTGGCGCGGTATGTGGGTCCACCCGGTGTGTTAATGATATCGTCGGCTGATTTTCTGACATCGATTGTGAGAGGAAGACGGTCGATAACGCCTATCCCTTCTGCCTCCAGCTGTACACTTAGCTTGTATTCACCCGGCAATATACTTGGAGATGTCCTTACCTTTATCACAGTCTCCTGGAATATAGCCATCCCAGGGTCTCCCAGCCTACTGTAATTCCACTTTTCTGGAACCTCAATCGATTCTGGAAGAGGCTTAAATTCACCGTCTTCCAATATACCAAGGGTATAGGCTACCTCCCTGTTTTCTAATCTTGTGTCACTCTTTTCAAGGTGGAAGATAACCCCTTTGCATCCTCCTATTCCCATTTCTAGGTAGTCTCTGTACTTAAGGGTGGCAGGCTCTTGCTGGCACCCTCCTAATAAGGCCACTGGCAAAAGAACCATAAGACAAACCAGAGCGCACAGGAAAATTAACTTTCTCATTTTTTACGCCGCCAGCAAAATTCTATCGCTGATGTAGGCCTCCGGCAACTCCACACGAGAGCCTGCCCGAGGGGAGGAGAATCAGGGACTGCCTAGTTTCCTGTCACTGGGGAGGCGGACTGTACGCAGGTCCAAATGCTAGGCAACCCTCCTCGTCTATTTCATAGACTCCCGCGTCAACCAACTTCTTTATCTCGCCAACCTTGATTACCCCGGGAATTTCGTCTCCTTCGCCATCTGGAACGGGGTAGGTAACCAATCCTCTCGCGATGAGGTCATCCTTGACCGGCCCTTCTTCGCCTATTGTATTTAAAGTAGCGTAGAAAACCGGCCCTTTCTCATAATGATGCTCTGTACAGCCTGACAAAAACACAATCCCTGAAAGAATAAATATCGCGGTTGTTGCCCATAATAGCCATTTTCGGTAACCTATTTTACCACCTGACTTTTTACACATTAATGACACCCCTCCTTTTACATCCGAAAGCGCTCTAATCTATATTATATAATAATTCTGGTAGTCTCTGGAATTATTGTAGTGGGCAGGCCATATTTTGACTTATGGCCCGCCCACCACACTGAATAATCAATCCTTTCTTCGAATCTACGGATTACACCATGTTTTAATCCATTTCATGTCGTTCGTAATCCCGTGGCTCTCATACAGGGGAGCGTTGTGGTCCCAGTCAGTTGCTATGGAATCGTTCCATTTGACCCATTTATCGCTTTTGTTTTTTAAACGATTATCGAATTGTTTTACTTTCGGTGTTTCTGTCCATGTATCAGTATAGCTGGCTTGCTCCTGGCACTGGTCTGCCCTGTGATTCAAAGCGATGACTTCCTGATATGTCGTTACAGTCTTGCCAGTATATGGGTCTCTTACATACATTTTGGCGGTGTAGTCTTCAGAGTCAATATCTATTTTCAGATAGATATCTCTAGAGACGCCACTGGTAATATATTTGTAAGGAAGATGATAAGTATAGGTATCATATGTGTAGATAAACGGATTGCTCGAGTTCGGCCCCCAGCCTACCCCACATTCAACGAAGTAATACGCGTCAGACGTTCCCATGTGAGTGCAGTAGAGGTTCTGTTTTGTGCCCGGCTCCAGGTCAATATCAGCCGGGATGTGCACATAACACCGATGCCCACGGTACTTGAAATCGTCCCAGATCTCCAGCCTTCTGGTGACCATCTCAGCATACTTGTAGACGAGGGCATTTTTTGCTGTAGCAGCGGCTTCTTGTCCGTCAGTTTGAGAGCCTATTCGCAGCCTATTTGTTTCATCGATATAATAAACTCCTGCCTCGACCAGCTTCTTTATCTCGCCGACCTTGACCAACCCGGGTTCTCCGGTCTCGTCATCGGGGTAGGTAAACAATCCTCTCGCGATGAGGTCATCCCTGATCGGCCCTTCTTCGGATATCGCCACTACAGCCGCAACAAACTCAGGTCCCTTGTAGTAATGTCCGATAGATCCGGCACCAGCGGCTTCAGTATCATCTATTTGTTGATTCCCGTCAGCCGCAAGACCGATGCCGGGTACAGCCAGTAATATGGTTGCAATTAACACAAACGCTGTTAACAATCCCCGATAAATAGCCCTTTTCACTTTTAACCTCCTCAATTTTAAACTTGATGTGTCGAGACAGAATCCTCTTTCGTTTTATTTATTCCATCTTATTCCATCCACATCACTTCCTTTCTTTTAAGATTCCCTCTTCGCCCCTCGACCCGGGGCATAGCAGCTCGCGCCTCTATTTACCTTTGCTTTCAGAATGCTACCACCCCCCTTTCGGCAAAACAAAAACCGACCTTCTTCAGATCGGTTTCACTATTGGCTCCCCACCACCTAAGCGCCCAGTTACGGGTGGCGATTCAACACCCCCCTGCGGTCATTTCTTGACCCTATGCGTACACTATAATTCGTCATATGGCATGTGTCAAGATGAACCAAACCTCACTTTACCTACCAATTCCTGAACTTTAGTGTCTCAAGCGGCAAAAAGGTCAGGTTAACATTGACCAGATTGTTTATTAACCTCACCCCCTTAAAGCACCCAGAAAAATCTTCGATTTTCCTGGGAACCCCCTTAATCCCCCTCTCCATGATATGGATATATATTCCTATCATGAGGGGGGAGAGATTTTAGAGAGGGGCGAAGCCCCTCTCTTACCTACACTCCCCCTTCCCTTATTAAGGGAAGGGGGCAGGGGGATAGGTTGCTAAGCAACCTCCATTGACCCCACATCAGAGCATCTGCTAAACTCAATTCAAAATGTGGACTCGTATCCAATCTTTAGTCACCAAAACCCCGGTCAAGTGCCGGCGCTGCGGCAGGGAATCGTCGCTTATTTCCCGAAGCCTGGGCTTGTGTTATGACTGTATTTGCCACCATTTTGATGAGGTTTTGCCCTTAATCCAACAGGCTCACTATGAAGCCAGGGAGCCATTTGCTCTCCCGCCCTACCCACCGAAGGCTGAGGGTGGGGTGAATTGCCGTATCTGTATAAATGAGTGCTCTATTCCCGAAGGCGGGACGAGCTATTGTGGGCTGCGCATCAACAGGGATGGCAGATTAAAAGGAGCTACTGCTGATAAGGCAAAGGTTAGCTGGTATTATGACCAGTTGCCCACTAATTGTGTGGCCGATTGGGTTTGCCCGGCGGGTACCGGAGTTGGCTATCCTGACTTCGCCTATCGGCAAGAGGCAGAGTATGGCTATAAGAACCTGGCTGTCTTTTACCACGCCTGCTCCTTTGATTGCTTGTTCTGCCAGAACTGGCACTATCGTCAGTTGGTGAGTGGTAAGGATTGGGTGACGGCTTCAAACCTGGCTGAGGCGGTGGATGAGTATACCGCTTGCATCTGCTTTTTTGGTGGCGACCCCACACCTCAACTGCCTCATGCTATTTATGCCTCACGCCTGGCCCTGGAGAAGAACAGGGGGCGTATCCTCAGAATCTGCTGGGAGACTAATGGCTCGATGCATCGCGGCTTGCTAAAGCAGATGGTCAAGATTTCATTAAACTCTGGCGGCTGCATCAAGTTTGACCTCAAGGCATGGAGTGAGGAGATAAATATAGCTCTCTGTGGCGCTAGCAATAAGTGGACCTTGGACAATTTCCAATTTTTAGCTGGGCATAGCAAAATAAGACCCTCTCCTCCCCTGGTTGTAGCCAGCACCTTGCTTATCCCCGGTTACATAGGCAAAGAGGAAGTGGCTGGAATTGCCGCCTTCATCTCATCACTTGACCCTGATATTCCCTATGCTCTCCTTGCCTTCCACCCTGATTTTTTGATGACTGATTTGCCAACTACCTCCAGGCATCAGGCTATGGAGTGCTTGGATGCAGCCAGAGCCGCTGGACTAACCAGGGTCAAATTGGGTAATATTCACCTATTGCATGATTAAAATGCTATAATGTTAGCTTGAGTTTGGGGGGTAATCTATGGGGGCGCGACGGAAAGCAAGGGCAATAGCCCTTCAGGTATTATATGAGGTTGATTCTGTAGAGCATGATGTGGAAACAGCCTTAGCCCATCTTTTGGCTGAGGGAGGGCTGTCTGAGGAGGATGCTGCCTTTTCCCGAGGACTGGTCGGTGGTGTTATCCAGAATAGGGAGAAGATTGACCAGCATATCAAGAACTTTGCCCCTGCCTGGCCGTTGGAACAGATACCCATCGTGGATAGGAATATTCTGAGGCTTGCAATATTTGAGATTTTGCTTGATAATAATGTGCCAGTTAAGGTAGCTATAAACGAAGCGGTCGAGTTAGCCAAGATGTTTGGCAGTGATAACTCATCAAAGTTTGTTAACGGAGTCTTAGGCTCGGTTAGCGCACTTGTCAGTAGGTAGAAAGCTCTAAGTTAGGGAGGTAAAAGATGCCCACAGTTTTTGAGCGGATAAAGAAGATAGTTGTTGAGCAGCTGGGTGTGGAGGAAGACGAGGTAGTGCCTTCAGCTAGCTTTGTTGATGATTTAGGTGCCGATTCTCTGGACTTGGTAGAGTTGGTAATGTCACTAGAGGAGGAGTTTAGCAATCCATCCCAGAAGGTTGAGATACCGGATGAGGATGCTGAAAAGATAGTAACCGTTCAGGATGCCATTGATTATATTCATGACCGGGGCATTAAGGATGACTAGGTAGGGAAGTCACCGATTGCCCCCGCATCCGCACCCTCCCCGAGGTAGCTAAATACCTTTAGCTGCTAATTCTGTTCATCCAATAGGTTTCTCAGTTGCCCCAAGTCCCATGGTATCCTCAGTTGGGGGGCTAATGTATTTCTCAACAACCTTGCGGAAATGGAATCCAGAAATGGCAAGGCTCATAGATAGACCAAATGACCGAGGATGTTTCAGCAAGGTTGAAACAAGAAGTTTCCAGTAGTATTTTCTCCCTCTTTCCTTGACACCCAAAAACCACATAGATTTGCTAAATGCCCTAATGTGATAAAACTGAAGCCGGGATGCCTTCTTTTTTCTTTTAGGTTTATACTCTTTTAGCAATGTCTTGACCCGCTCATAATACTGCTTCGGTGAATAAATTGTACTTATGATATGCTTGTAGCCACTAATTAATGTTTCATAGTCCATTTTAGGAATAAAGTTAATGGAACAGTCGGTATTGTCGCCAGAAACGTCCTTAAGTAGGCGGTTCTCCTTTTTCAAGCGTTGGTATAGTCTGGTGCCAGGAGGGGCATTTAGCAAACCGACCATTGCCGTAACGATACCGCTCCTTTGAATGAAACTAATTTGGCTCTTAAAGATGGAAAGCGGGTCACTATCAAAACCGACAATAAATCCTCCCTGCACCTCCAAGCCGTGGTTTTGAATCTTCTTGACCGAAGCCACTAAATCACGATTTTGATTTTGAAACTTGTCGCATTCAACCAGACTTTCTTCATTAGGGGTTTCAATGCCGATAAATACGGTGTTAAATCCCGCCTCCACCATCAGTTGCATTAATTCTTCATCATCGGCAAGATTTATAGATGCTTCCGTAGAAAAGGCAAAGGGGTACTTTTTCCCCTTCATCCACTCGATTATTGCCGGCAGAATCTCCGTCTTTAGTTTTCTCTTATTGCCTATGAAGTTATCATCAACAATAAATAACCCACTTCGCCAACCATGATTGTATAATACATCCAGTTCTGCCAGCATCTGGACTTTATCTTTGGTTCGTGGCTTATGCCCGTTTAGCACGATAATGTCGCAAAACTCACAGTTGAACGGGCAGCCCCGAGAATACTGAATATTCATTGATGAATATTTTTTCATGTTGATAAGCGACCATAAAGGGATAGGGGTTTTCCTTATATCTGGCCGTTCATCGGATGTGTAAATATGTTGGGCACACCCATTCTCTAAGTCTTGTAAAAAGAGCGGAAGGGTAACTTCAGCCTCACCGAGTACAAAATGGTCTATCCCATCAAACTCTTCATATCCGGTGGTAAAGAGAGGACCACCGGCAACAATCTTAGGGCCCAGTTTCTGGCATCTCTTAATAACTTCCTTCACCGAATCCTTTTGTACTACCATAGCGCTGATAAACACATAGTCAGCCCATTTGATGTCTTCATCACTCAGGATGGTTGCATTCATATTTACCAGCCGTTTCTCCCACTCCTTAGGGAGCATTGCTGCTACGGTTAGTAAACCCAGCGGTGGGAAAGACGCCTTTTTCGAGACGATTCTTAAAGCATGCTTAAGACTCCAGAAGGTGTCCGGATATTGGGGATAAACTAGAAGTATTTTCAAACTACACTCCTTTACTAACTTACGCCTATTGTAGCACCTTTTCTCTTATAAAATAAGAGGTTAAGAGATTATTTATCTAACCCCATCCCCTTAATCCCCTTCCCCTTATCAAGGGGAAGGGGAAGAAATTAAAAAGAGGGGCTTCGCCCCTCTTAAACTGCCTCTTTCATATCTTTTCTAGTTGCCTCTGGAATTGCTCTGCTGTGAGTTCTATTTCCCGTAGAATTTCACGAATCAGGGGACGAGCGAGGTCTCTCCCTGGGTGATTGGGAACAGTGGTTGTTCTGCCGTCAGGGTGGCGGTAAAACACATGGCTCCCTTTTTGCCTAACTGGTTGAAAGCCGAGGGAAAGGAGCACCTTCTCCATCCTTGGAAAATCCACGATGGGGAGTCGGGTCATACAGCAACCTCTATCTGCTGAAGCCCAAAGAACTGTGGAAAGTCAGCTATTTCACCGGCTTCCCTCACTTCTTCAAGGCATAGCTCAAGAACCTCCTTGAGGTTCTTATGAAGCTCATCTAAGGAAGCTCCTTGTGTGTGTGCCCCAGGAACTCCTGGGACGATTCCTACATAAAGCTTGGTTTCAGGGTCCCATTCAATATATGCAGTAAAGGTTTTCATTTATTCCACTCCCTTGAATTGGTGATATAGTTTAAGTGCCCATCATCCCTATTATAGCATAGTTATAGAAGAGGCGATTGCCCCACATCCGCACCCTCCCCGAGGTAGTTGAGTATCTTTAGCTTTTTATGAGGTGACCCCATCCCCTTAATCCCCTTCCCCTTATCAAGGGGAAGGGGAAGAAATTTAAAAAGAGGGGCGAAGCCCCTCTTAAACTCCCCGCACTTTCAAAATCCATTATAATATTGTATTAACAGTGGTATAATATTAAAAGCGCGAGTCAGTTGGGGAATGGTAGTTCGATGCCAGGTGTAAGAACTACGGTTGTAAAAGTGTATACGGATGGTGCGTGCTCTGGCAATCCAGGGCCAGGTGCACTCGGAGTGATAGTGTTGGACGAAAACAATCAGGAGCTAGAAAGGTGTAAAGAGTGCATTGGTGATACCACCAACAACAGGGCTGAGTATCGGGCGCTGATACGAGGGCTAGAGGTAGCTGCTGGGATATGCAGAAGGAAAGTCATTTGTTTATCAGATAATGAGGTAGTGATTAAACAGCTGAATGGCCAGTACCGAATAAAAACACCTGAGCTTCTTAAGTTATGTTTAGATGTCAAGAGTAAAGCGCAGCTTTTTGATGAAGTAGTGTATCAACATATCCCTCGAACTAACCAGTATATCGGCAAAGCAGATAGGCTTGCAAAAGAAGCCTTAGCAGGGATATGAATAAGAATATTAAAAAAGAGGGGCTTCGCCCCTCTTAGACTGCCTGAAAATTTTAATGGGGATTACACACCGCGCAGCCAAAATCCGAGGAAGAAAAATATCATAGCGACAATGAAAGTTATTATCGCATTGCGCCAGAGAGACTTTCTCGATTCACCCGCTATTTCCCCCCTGATAGTCTGTGCTACGGCTTCTACTTGAGCTTCGTTTAGCTCTTTAAGCTTTTCATAGCGTTTAACATCATCTTTTAACTTGGAGACTATTTGACTTCTGCTCTCTATTTCAGACTCAATTTCTGAAATTACGGATAAAGAACTTTTAAGATTCTCGGCCAAAGCGGTTATCTTATCTTCTATGGTTGGGGCTTCTTTCTTACGCCTCTGCTCTCTCCGGTAACTCAGTAGAGCTGTAAGTCCAGAAAAAGCCGCACCTGCTCCAACAACCAATCCTATGATTTGTATTATTAAGTAATCCATTTCCGCCATTTCATCACCCTCCTCATGTAACCTCCTACCCCCATTATACCACCACTTTATTTAACACCTCCTCCAGCACTTCCTGCCACTCACTCCCCAGCCGTTTGAGGTTCAGTCTGAGCTGGCTTACGCCTATTTTAACTTCGTCAGGGAGGCTGGCTTCTCGTTGCTCCGGGGTGAAGTGCATCCCCTCAAATAGCCTGAGCACAATTTGCCCGTCCTCGGTGGAGATGGATTCAATGCCTGCCTTTGCTGCAAGAGTCTTAACCTTGACTGCATAGAGCAGGTTTTCTACCTCCGCCGGCAAAGCACCGAACCGGTCGCTGAATTCCTGAGCCAGAGCCTCCACCTGCTCTACCTTGTCAAGCTTCGCCAGGCTCTGGTAGAGGCTTAGCCTGGTGTTGACATCAGCTACATATTCCTCAGGGATATAGGCTGCCAGGGGCAGGTCTAGGGTGGGCGGTGGCAGGCGGGAGGGTGTAATCGCTTTCTCTGGGACGCCAGCCTGTTTTGCCTTTTGCTCCTCCACTGCCTCTGCCAGCAGCCGACAGTAAAGGCTGAAGCCAACAGCGCTGATAAACCCGCTTTGCTTTACCCCCAGCAGAGTCCCCGCCCCCCTGATCTCCAGGTCTTTCATGGCAATGCCAAAGCCAGCCCCAAGCTCGGTGGCTTCAAATATGGTCTTTAGCCGTTTCTCAGCAGTTGGGGTCAGGTGTTTCCCCCTGTCAAACAGGAAGTAGGCATAGGCAAGATTGGCGCCACGCCCAACACGCCCCCGCAGTTGATATAGTTGGGTCAGACCAAATTTATCCGCCTTGTTGACAATCAGGGTATTGACATTGGGCATATCCAGTCCTGATTCAATGATGGTGGTGCAGACCAGGATGTCGCTCTTGCCTCTGGCAAAGTCAGCCATTACCCTCTCCAGCTCTGTTTCGGGCATCTGACCGTGGGCGATGGCAATTTTTGCTTCAGGTATCAGCGACTGGAGCTTGCCGGCGACGAAGGCTATGCTTTGAACCCGATTGTGAACAAAGAAGACCTGCCCATTGCGTTCCAGCTCTCTGAGAATAGCCTCTCGGATGAGCCGCTCATCATACTCAGCAACATAGGTTTTGATGGGCAGGCGCTGCTCAGGCGGGGTCTCCATAGTGCTCATATCTCTCACCCCCACCAGAGACATGTGAAGGGTGCGGGGGATGGGGGTAGCGCTCAGGGTGAGGACATCTACCTCCTGCCTCAATCTTTTAAGGTGTTCCTTATGGGCGACACCGAAGCGCTGCTCTTCATCAATGATTAACAGCCCCATGTTTTTGAATGCCACATCCTTTTGTAGCAGCCGGTGGGTTCCAATGCAGATGTCCACACTGCCGTTGGCTAATCCCTCAAGGATAGCCTGCTGCTCTCTCGGTGTGCGAAATCGGCTTAAAACCTCAATTCTTGCTGGGAAAGCGTCCAGCCTCTGGCTGAAGGTGGCGAAGTGCTGTTGGGCAAGCACGGTAGTCGGCACCAGCACCGCCACCTGCTTATTGTCCATCACTGCCTTGAAGGCGGCTCGGATGGCTACCTCGGTCTTACCGTAGCCCACATCCCCACAGACCAGCCTGTCCATAGGTTTGGCTTTTCCCATATCCCCTTTCACCTGTTCCTGAACTTCTATCTGGTCTGGGGTCTCAACATAAGGGAAGGAAGCCTCAAGCTCCTGCTGCCATACTGTATCCAGGGAAAAGGCAAAGCCGGGGATGACCTCTCGGGCGGCATAGAGGGCTAGTAGCTCCTGGGCAACGTCTTCCACCGATTCCTTGACCCTTTGCTTGGTTCGTGTCCATTCCTGAGTGCCCAGTCGGTTCAGCGCTGGTGGTTGTTCACCGGCTCCTATGTAGCGGTTAACACGGTCTATCTGGTCGGTGGGGACATAGAGCGTATCGCCGGCGGCATATTGTAACACCAGGTATTCCTTTTCGCTGCTGTCGGTGCTCATTTTGGTAACGCCAGCAAACCTGGCAATCCCATGCTCAACATGCACCACATAGTCACCCGGAGTTAAGTCAATGAGGAGCTTGTGGTGTGGCACTGGTCTTCTTTTGAGTAGCCGCCGTTGCTTGATAAAGCCAAAGATTTCAGCATCGGTGAACAGGTGGGTTTCATTATTCATCACCCAGCCCTCAGCCAGTAACCCTTGGACCAGGGTCAGCGAGCCGGGCGGGGGTATTTGCTCTATTTCAGTAACCGGCGAAGCAATAATATCTTCTTCACCAAGTAGCTCAGATAATCGGCTGGCTTGATGGCTGATGAGTATGAGTCGTTGTTCTTGATTTAGCCACTGCTTCACCTTTTTGATGAACAGCGGTAGTTGTCCTGCATAGCTGGGGGCGACAGTGAAGTTTAGCTGGTAGGGATGCTCATCCTCGCCAATACCCCAGGCAGTGAGCATCAGGCACGGCTTTTCTCTTATTTCTGGCTCTAGCTCTTTCCAGGTGAAGTATGGTCTGGGGAAATCGGGGGGTAGCTCTCCTCGCTCCAGTTTCTCGTTGCGCAACTGGCTGGCTTGAGCATCCAGGTCATCCATTGCTCGTTCAATGTTCATCGGCTCATCGAGCACTAAGAGGCAAGCCGGGGGCAAGAAGTTCAGGATGCTATCTTTATTAAATAGCGGGGCATAAAATTGCATGTTGTGCGGTTTTTGTTTATCCACCAGCATAGCCAGTTCCTGTTTGAACTGCTGGCGTATCTCGGCACTGCAACCGGACAGGTTAATGCTATTGACCACTGGCTCCAGCTCAAATTTGTTGCTCAGCAGTGGGGTCAGCAGTTCTGTAGCCGGACCGATAGCTATTGACGATACTGAAGTTAGCGAGCGCTGACTTGCCGGGTCGAAGAGTCGGATGCTGTCTATGGTGTTACCCAAGAACTCTAGCCTGACTGGGAGGTCGCTGGTGGGAGGGTAGATGTCAACAATGCCGCCGCGGTGACTTATAGTTCCCGGCATTTCCACTATGTTTTCCATCCTGTAGCCCATAGTCTGCCATTGTCTTAGCAGGCGGAAGGGTTCAATATCCATCCCCAGTTTTATAGTGTGGCAGGTAGAGATGAAATCGCTATATGGAGTTGTCTTCTGCATTAAGGCTGGGGCAGAGGCAACGACCAGGGGCGCACCTGCCTCTCCATTTATATTGGCTAAAGCCGATAGCACCTGTACCCTTTCTAGCTCGGTGGAGGTATCGGAGGCAATACGCTCGTAGGGGAGGGCATCGGGCTCGGGGAAGAGCTTTACCTGTCTGGAGTCGCTCCAGGTTGAGAGTTGTTCATGGAGCTTTCTGCATTTTTCTGGTTGTGCTGTAACCACCACCATAGGCAGTCGCAGAGATTGGTATAAGGCAGCTATGAGGTAGGGCTTGGCAGCCTCTAGCACTGCTACTCCGGCGTTGCCATCTTGCCTCCGTAGCTCGTCTACCAGCTGGCGGTAGGCAGGCATCTGCTCAATGAGATGCAATAGTTGGCTTAGGTTCAACTTCGCCCTCTCCAAATACCCCTAGGGCTAGCCGAAACGGTCTAGCCCTGCCATGGAATTGTAGCACAGGAGGGGGTATGGGGCAATCAATCTCTCTGGGTTAGTTCAGATAGATTTGTGAGACCTAAACTTTCTGCACCTCACCCCCTGTGTCCCCCTCTCCTGGAAGGAGAGGGGGAGGAATAAAAAAGAGGGGGGCGAAGCCCCCCTCTTAAAACTACTTCCCCCTTCCCCTGAGGGGAAGGGGGATAAAGGGGAATGGGGTTACGAGATAAAACCTAAAGAGGGTCTTACTTATTTAACTCTGAGAGCTTCTTTGAGCATAAGTAGACGTTCGGGGATGGGGTAGGGCATTTCAAATAATACTTGTTGAAGCAGGTTTTCAACAGTCTTGTGAGACAGAGGAGCTTCATTGGGTGGATTCAAGAAGGCAATAATCATATTTAGGCTAGTTCTCTTACCTCTGAGGTAACTTTGAATCATACCTTTGCAGCGGGATTTTTGCCATTGTTCATAAGAGGTATCTATAAACATACTCTATCACGATTTTTGGGGTGGGTCAACAACAACCGAAAAGAACCAAGTTTTGTAATCTCTTAGCCCACCCACACGACCATTTCGCAACAAGCTAAATTAAGCTCCTTGTCCAACCTGCCCGAGCTTGCTATAATGAAGCAAATTAATTTGGGTTGGCTGTAGATGGATAAATCGGCTATGCCATATCACCGGATAGTGGCTAAGTTTGGCACCAGCCTGCTTACCGGCGGCAGCGACCGCCTGAACCGGGACATAATGTCCAGCCTGGTAAGTCAGGTGGCACAACTGCATAAGCAGGGGCTGGAGATGATTATAGTTTCCTCCGGAGCTATAGCCTCTGGCAGGCATAAACTGGGGCTAACCAGACAGATTAAAGGTATTCCTTTTAAGCAGGTGCTGGCTTCAGTGGGGCAACACCGCTTGATGAGCCTCTATGAGCAACTTTTCAGTCAGTATAATATCACTGTGGCTCAGGCCTTGCTGGCCAAGGCTGACCTCCTTGACAGGGCTGGCTATCTGAATGCCCGCAATACCCTTTTGGCTCTGCTGGAGCTGAGGGTGTTATGCATTGTCAATGAAAACGATGTGGTGGCAGTGGATGAGCTTCAGGAGGCTGTATTCGGTGATAACGATAATCTGTCGGCGATGGTAGCCAATCTGATTGATGCTGACCTGCTGCTGATTCTTACCGATACTGCCGGGCTATATACTGCCGACCCCCACCGCGACCCCCATGCCCATCTTATTTCTCAGGTGGAGAGGATAGATTCAGGGATTGAGCGCCTGGCGGTTGATACCTCCAGCAGCCTTAGCATCGGGGGTATGGTTACCAAGATAGAGGCAGCCAAGCTGGCTACCTCCTCCGGGGTGACGGTGGTTATTGCTGATGGCAGGGAGTCAGATATTATTTTAAGGCTGGCAAGCGGTGAGGCTATAGGCACCCGTTTCTTGCCAACCACGAGCAAGCTTGAGAGTCGCAAGCGCTGGATGCTCAGCGGTCTTTCCACCAAGGGCAAGCTGGTGGTAGATTCAGGGGCAGCCCTGGCTTTAAAAAAGCAGAAGCGGAGCCTGCTGGCAGCCGGCATTAGAAACATTGAAGGCGAGTTTCAGCGGGGCGATATAGTAAATATCTATGACCCCGAGGGGTCTCGGATTGGCTGTGGCATAACCAACTATAGCTCGGCTGACATTGCTGTAATTAAGGGGGCACACTCCAGGAAGATTGCCACTCTTCTTGGCTACGACTACGGCTCAGAGGTAGTGCACAGAAATAACTTGGTAGTGCTTTAAAGGGGAGTGTGAGGGAGCGAAGCCTTTGTAGACAAGAAGTTACTTCTTAAAGGGGGATGGTAAATATGCAGGAGTGGATGCAACGCTGGGATAGAGTAAACCCAGAAGATATCTACAGGCAGTTAGAGTTTATGGCTTTGGCTCTTGAGCGAATTGCCGATACTCTTGAGAAAATCGCTGTGAGCATTGATGAGCTAAAGAATAAACAGCGGTAAAGTTATTCCCTCTGGGCTGGAATAGGAGTGTTAGAGGGGCGAAGCCCCTCTCAAAAAATACCCTCCCCCTCATGATAGGAATACATATCCATATCATGGAGAGGGGGACACAGGGGGTGAGGTAGATATGAAATCAGCAATAGAGGAACTAGAGCAGAAGGCTAGGGCGGCGAAGGCAGCTTCCCGGCGGATGGCTTACCTTTCGGCTGAGGTCAAGAATAAAGCTTTACATAATGTTGCTGATGACCTGTCAGCCAAGAAGGACGAAATACTGGCTGCCAACCAGATTGACTACCACGAGGCTCATACCTCAGGCATGAGTGCTGCCATGCTGGATAGGCTGATGCTCTCCCCTGAGCGCCTTGAGGCTATAGCCCAGGATGTGCTGGCGGTGGCAGCCTTGCCCGACCCGGTGGGCGAGGTATTTGATATGCGCACCCTGCCCAACGGCTTGCAGCTCGGCAGGAAGCGGGTGCCATTGGGGGTGATTGGCGCCATCTATGAGAGCCGACCCAATGTTACTATAGACATCTCAGTCCTTTGCCTGAAGTCGGGTAATGCCATTATCCTGAGGGGGGGCAAGGAGGCGATTCACTCCAATAGTGCCTTAGCTGGGGTGGTTCAGGGTGCAGCTATAAGGGCTGGAGTGCCAGATGGGGCGGTAAACTTTATTGAAAATACTGACCGTGCCCTGGTCAATCAGATGCTCAAGATGCGCGACTTTATTGACCTGATTGTCCCCCGGGGCGGAGCTGGTCTGATAAAGCTTATCACAGAGAATGCCACTATGCCGGTGGTGAGTGGTGGGGTTGGTGTTTGCCATACCTATGTGGACAAGAGCGCCGATGTGGACAAGGCAGTGGCAATTGCCTTTAATGCCAAGGTGCAGCGCCCCACTGTTTGCAATGCCTTAGATGCTCTGCTGGTTCATTCTGATATTGCCGAGCGTTGCCTGCCATTGGTGGCGGCTGAGTGGGCGAAGGCTGGGGTGGAAATGCACTGCGATGAGCGGGCTATGGCTATCCTTAAACCAGATTCCTCTTTGAAGCTGGTGCCAGCTACAAACGAGGATTGGGGCAAGGAGTTTCTATCGCTGGTGGCAGCGGTCAAGGTGGTGGATTCTCTGGATGAGGCACTGGAGCATATTGAGCGCTATGGCTCAGGACATTCTGAGGCTATTATCACCGAGGAATATGGGGCAGCGATGCGCTTCCTCAACGAAGTGGATGCTGCCTGCGTCTATGTAAATGCCAGCACCCGTTTTACCGATGGTGGTCAGTTTGGGCTGGGGGCTGAGGTGGGCATAAGCACCCAGAAATTTCATGCCCGGGGTCCGTTAGGGGTAAAGGAACTAACCAGTTACAAATGGATTATCTTCGGTAGCGGGCAGGTGCGTCCTTAGGTGCTTTTCTCCGCTGCTTCTAGGGCAGCCTGTTGAACTTGAAACAGCTCTTTGATACCCTTTTCCGCCAGAGAGAGCAGGGAATCAATGGTCTCCTTGGAGAAGGGCTTGCCTTCAGCAGTGCCTTGAACCTCAACAAATTCACCCTTGCTGGTCATTACCACATTAAAGTCAACCGCAGCATTGCAGTCTTCATCATAGCACAGGTCTAACATCATATAATTGTGCACGATGCCGACGCTGGTGGCAGCTACCGCGCTCTTCAGCGGTATAGATGGTATTACCCCCATATTGGCCAGGGTTTGGAGTGCCTGGTGTAGGGCTACATAGGAGCCAGTAATGGCTGCTGTTCTGGTGCCGCCGTCTGCCTGCAATACATCGCAATCTATGATTAAGGTTCTTTCCCCCAGGGCAGTGAGGTCGGTTACCGCCCGCAGAGAGCGACCGATAAGACGCTGAATTTCCTGGCTTCTACCGGCAACCCTGCCCAGTGATGCTTCGCGGGGGGTGCGGGTAACGGTAGAGCGAGGTAACATACCATATTCAGCCGTAATCCAGCCGCTGCCCCCTCCCCTGAGGAAGCCCGGCACCCTCTCGTCAACGCTAACCGAGCACAGCACTACGGTCTTTCCCAGTTCTATTAGTGCCGAGCCTTCAGCAAAGCTCTGAAATCCGGGGGTTATTTTTACCGGTCGCAATTCATCATAGGCACGCCCATCAGCCCTTTTCATATAATCTTCCCTTCTAGCCTGTGATATATGCTACAGAGTATAGCATTGCTCGGCGATATTGGCAATTAAGTTTAAATACGAGGTTGTTTTAGAAGCGGTGATTGGGCAGACAGCCTCTCTAGGGTGGGAGGGTGGGAAAAAGAACTTGCCAAACAACCTTCCTAAATTCTAATCTACCTCACTCCCTTGATATTTTACAACCCTCCCCCTTTGTCCCCCTCCCTTAGCAAGGGAGGGGGAAGATAAATAAAAGAGGGGCTAACGCCCCTCTTAAACACCCCTTCTTGTGGTTATTTAGTAAAGGGATTTAAAGGGACGCAAGTCATGATAAGAAGATGTTCATATCATAATTCTCTTCCCTCTCCCCTTACGAAGGGGAGAGGGATAAAGGGTGAGGGGTTGGTAAAACTATCTCTTCCTTGGTAGATAGCATCTAGGTTACGAGCTTTGACCCTAGGTGGCGGGGCTGATAGAATGGCTGCTGTGAATATCAGTCCTGAAATTATCAGCTTAATATATGAAATCAAAAGTGATAGGACCCATGGCGCCAGCCAGTTAGCTAGGCAGGCGGTGAAGGTATTTAAGTTTGCTGCCCAGCATAGTCAGGCAGACAGCGCCAATGAGTTTTTATTGGAGCTGAGGGATGTGGGGGAGGGGTTAATGTCTGCCCGTCCCGCTATGGCGCCGATATTTAATATCGTTAGTCGTTTTTTGGGCGCTGTGTCCCAGGTTTCAGGGGATGCGGGTTTGGCTTCAATTAAGAGCTCGGTCATTTCTAAGGCTGATGAATTAGCCGGCGATTCATTACAGGCTGTAGCTCAGATTGCCCAATTTGGCTCTGAGCTGATTGCTGACGGCGATAGAATAATGACTCATAGCTATAGCTCAACCGTGGTGGCAGTATTAAAGGAAGTCTTTGCCAAACATAAGCATATCGAAGTAATCGCTACCCGCTCAGGTCCGGGTCGCACTGGTGAGAGGATTGCCCAAGAGCTTGGGCTCTATGGATTACCGGTTACCTTTATTGATGACGCTGCTATGGGGCTCTATATATCGGCGGTGAATAAGGCGATGGTCGGTGCCGACAGGGTATGTGCTGATGGCAATATTATTAATGGAATAGGAACCTACCAGTTAGCCCTGGCTGCTGGAAAAGCTGGCGTCCCTTTTTATGTATTATGTGAGACGCTTAAGTTTGACCCCAGGCTAAAAAGTTATGAGGTTGATTTGGAGGAGAAAGAACCGTCTGAAGTTGTTGAATCGGGGAGGTTGCCGCCAGAGGTCAGGGTCGAAAACCCCTACTTTGACATTACCCCACTGGAGCTGGTTACCGGGGTAGTCACTGAGAAAGGTTTATTTACACCAGGAGAAGTTATCGATTACATGGAAAAGCAGGCGGCAAAAGACGACTAGCTCTTATATACCCGGGCTAGGGTCTCCTTGAGCTTGGGCACGGTTTGGTAGCTATCTATTTCTTTGGGGTCTATCCACCTCGTCTCTTTATGTTCCCAGTCAATCTTGATTTTGTCCCTGTCTTTTATGTGGAAAAGATAAGGGTGAACCACCCATCTAACCCCGAGCTTCTTATCTTCAATGGGTAACGGCTTGCCCTTTCTTATTAATTCAACGTCTTCCCGGCACAGGCTGGTTTCCTCTTCTATCTCGGTTAGGGCTTGCTCATCGGCAGTGGTCTCTATATAACCGCTAACTCCTGCCCACCTCCCCCGATAGCTGCCAACCTGCTGGCTGCGGCGCAAAATCAGTATCTCATTTCCCGATTCCAGAAAGCAGGTAACCACCTGTTTTTCCTGTAGCATAATTATCCTATTTTAAGCTTAGAAGGTACTCTTTTAGCCAGCCCAGGGCTGTCTCAGCGGCGCTTCGCTTATTTTGCTCCCGGTCTCCCTGGAAATTATGCTTTTGGCTATAGGTTCCCGCCCCATGTGATAATCCAATGTAGAATAGCCCCACTGGTTTCCCCGGGGTAGCCCCGCTGGGTCCAGCAATGCCAGTATCAGCTAGGCATATATCGGCGGCTAAGAGCTTTCTGCCACCCTGTGCCATCTCCTCAGCTACCTGAGAGCTCACCGCACCATGTTGGTTGATAGTCTCCTCTTTCACTCCCACCACTTTGCTCTTGACCTCATTGCTATAGGCGGTAACTGAGCCCTTATAGTAGTCGGAGCTACCAGGGACATTGGTTATGCGGTGGGATATTAGCCCGCCGCTGGCTGATTCAACGAGCCCCAGGGTTAACCCTTTCTGGCGAAGTAAGTCGCCCACTTCCTGCTCTAGGCTCATATAAACCTTTCCATCAAGCTGTATATTGTCTCTTCATCTACTTGATTACCATCGTTGCTAAGTTTTTTTATAGCATGCTCCACGATGTTATGCTTGCGCAAGTTATACAGGTCGTCCAGTTGGTCATATATACCAACCCTTCGGCCTACCCTGAAGTTGTGTTTCTCTTCGGGTGTTAGGGACTGGAATCTAGCTATGGAGGCCAGCATTTTCTCCTTATCCTGAGGCAATTGCCCCTCAATCTCCTGAAGCAGGTTGGTAATATGGTCACTGACAAAGTATGAGTGACAGTCAAGGTGTTCAATAAGCAAATTTTCCTCTTCTAGAATCTCCTCATCTGTTGCCCGAATAAAATTGCCGTTTTTAACCTCATCATATAAGGGCATGCCCTGCTTGATAGTCAAGGTTCTAACCCTTATGAAGTCTGCGTCTATTTCGTTTAATACCCTGGCGGTTTGGGTGGCATGCTCCCGCCACATCTCCTTCCCTCCCAGGCCAAGGACAACATATTCACATAGTGAGATGCCTGATTCTACTATCTTTCTTCCCCCCACGATGTGTTCAGCGGCAGTAACTCCCTTATCCATATATTGAAGTATGGGGTCATAGCCAGATTCCAGCCCAATATGCAGTCGGGAAAGCCCAGCCTGGTGAAGTTGTATTAGCTCCTCTAGTTTCTTTTTGGCTGCCGTCTTGGACCTGCCATAGCAGGTTACCCGAGTGATACTGGGCAAGGTTTGCTTCAGGAACCTTATTACCTCCACCAGCTCATTGGTCCTCATAATCAAGCTATTGGCATCCTGGAGGAAGGCGCTGGTGCCACCGTAGTAAAGCCACAGTGCTACATCAAAATAGGCTTCATTTGGTGGGTTATTGAGGATGGTGCCAGCCACCCCTTCCACCCTGCCCCCGTAGCCGGATTTCCAGGAAATCTCCTTTAGCTTATCCTGTATTGCCTTGGCGCTCAATATCTCTTGCTTTATCTCTTCCACCGACCTTAGCTCAAATTTTTTCCCCTTGTAGATATGGCAGAACTTGCACCGGTTCCAGGGGCAGTTTCTGGTTGCCCGGATGAGCAGGGAATAAGCCTCGCTTGGTGGTCTGATTGGCCCTAGTTCAAAAGACTCTGCTATCATTTGTTTTTCCCTTATAGGTAGCCGAGCACATATTTCTTGACGAATTCAAAGTTGCTTTTTACCTTTTCCCTGCCTATTACGATGTCCATGTGACCGGGAAGCAGGTACTCTATTTCTAGCTGTGATAGCCTCTCTATAGACTGCTTAAGCTCCTCGGCACTGCCGCCGGGCAGGTCAAACCGCCCTGTATTTTGATTGAAAATGACATCTCCGCAAATCAGGATTTTCTCACTTTGGCAGTAAAAGCAGATACTATCAGGGGAGTGCCCTGGGGAAGGGATAAGCTCAAATTCCATTTCTCCGGCATTTAGCTTGTCATTACCAAGTAATCTATCTTCGGTGAACTCTACGGCAGGAAGACCGAAGAATCTTGATGTCTGGGTAACGGTTTTATCCCAGAAATTTTTTTGTACCGGATGAAGGAGGATTTTGGCTCCTGAGACTTTCTTGAAGGCTTCGTTTGCCCAGCAATGGTCACCGTGTAAGTGGGTGTTAGTGATAATATCTATATCTTTAGGGTCAATGCCGTCCCGGTGCAAATCTTGGAGTAGTTCTGGTAGGAATTGAGTAAGTCCAGGGTCTATGATGATACTGAGGTCATCCCTAATCACATGGGTATTGCAGTCCATCATTCCCTTTTCTGGGTAAAAGTATAGATTTTTTGTCAGCTTCATGTTATTATTACCTTTAATAAATTGACCTAGGCTAGCCAGCCTTTCATTATATAGTAACTATGAGCTAAAATAAAGCACAAGGTTATTTAAGATAGCCTAGCCATTGATGGCATAAATAGGGTAGAGAAAAGATGGCTCTGTAGGAAGGAGGTTCCATTATGGGAATATTAGCCTGGGCTGTTGGTACCCTTGCTGGGCTGTGTATGGTGATGGGCATTATCACTGCAACCGAGGTAGTCCCGTTGTTCGGTGCAGAACTTACCTGGATGTTCTGGTTTGTGCTGTCGGCGATTCTATTTTTAGCCAGTATCGCCTTTGCTGCAGGTCGCAGTGAGTAGTAATAGCCAAGCTTATCGGCTGTGTTAATTAAGTAGACGATTATTGTGTCTATTTCTAAGAGAGGGGCTAAAATTTCACTGCTAGTTCACCCCAATGCTGCTAGGAATGAAGTGGTAGGCTTTAGTGATGGGGTAATTGCTGGTAAAGATATCGGCGCCACCAGTCAAAGGTAAAGCCAATAGAGAATTAATAGCTTTTCTTAGTCAAAAGTTGGCTGTGGGCAAAGGCACCTTAACCATCGTAAAGGGTCATACCTCTAGGAATAAGCTCATAGCTATTGATGGTTTGGGTCAGGAAGAGATTATAAGGCGGCTTTTGCTCAGTTAAACAGGTTTAATGCTCACCGTGTCATCCCTTTATCTACCTTCCTCGGCGGCGCCAATAGATAATGCCGAGTATGGTTCCCCAAATGGGGATGAAGATTAGCAGCCAGATAGCTATAGTGCCAAGCCACTGCCCGGCAATAACAATCCCTCTGATAGCGGATTTGAGTGCTTCCAATGCGCTCCAGCCGGCGCGAACCAACGGCTTAGCTGTAGCCTCTGGCTCCAGACGCACCGAAATTAGGCTCATTGATGAGCTTCGCTCCAGATATTGCATCCGACCCTTGATTTGCTCTATCTCACTGCGCACCCGGGACAGACTTTCATAGATTCTGAGGATGTCCTCTACCTCCTCGGCTTTTTCCAGGAGGGCTAGGTATTGCTGCTCTGTTGCCTCGGCGTTCTTGAGCCTGGATTCCAGGTCAACATATTCCTCGGTTATATCCTCGCTGCTGGTGCTCTCTGAGGTTACCCTTACCGCCAGCTCCCTGAGTTCAGCCAGTGTCTGGTCAAACTTGTCATCAGGCACACGAATAGAAATCCACCCCCTCATCTCCTCTTCCTCCCCTGAAATTCGGGACGATACCACATAGCCATTAAAACTCACCGCAAGCTGAGCTATCTTATTGCAGGCTTGAGTTACCTCCTCCACTACCAGCGACATCTCGCCGGTGCGGACTATCATCCGCTCCTCTGCGGTTGACGGCAAAGCTCCACCCTTATATGCCTCATCCCTTTCTGGCATTGATGGTGGCATTGCCTCTTCTGCTGGTGGTGGTTCCTCTGCTTCTCTAGCGCAGGAAACCGGCACCAGCAGTAACGCTACCAGCACCAGCCCTATGAGCAACTTTTTCATAAAAAGCCTCCCGCTTATTATTTCTACTATACTATAACGCAGATGGAATGAAAAGGTTAGTGTGATTTACTCTTTCTCTCTACCCTCACCCACAGCCTTTGCCCATCGGTGATGAATTCTATAGTGCTGCACTTTATCGGTTTGCTAAACAGCTATCTTCACTCGGTTCTCGACGGGGATATCACGTCCTAGCTGGCGTAATGCCTCTATATGACCTCGGATTGCTTCCCGCACATTAGCCAGGGCTTCTTCGCGGGTCTTGCCCTGGCTGGTGCATCCGGGCAAGCTAGGGACAAGAGCAGCATATTCTCCAATCCCCTTGTCATATTCTAATACCACAGTATATTCATATTCTTTGACCATTTCTTAATCCCTCACATTTTATCACAATTCCCCCCTCACCCACAGCCTCTGCCCATCGGTGATGAATTCTATGGTTCCCTGCTCGTCGGTGCGGAATATGTTCTCTGAGCCTAGCTTTTCATTTAGTCTCTCCATAACCTCATCGCTGGGGTGACCAAAGGGGTTATCTTTCCCCACCGAGATAACCGCTACGCAGGGGTTAGCCACCGCCAGGAACTCCGGGGTGGTGGAGGTATCCGAGCCATGGTGACCAACCTTGAGCACGGTGCTGGCTAAATTGGCTCGCTGCTCAATCAGCTCAAATTCTGCCTCACCCATTATATCGGCGGTAAGCAGGAAGCTGGTCTTGCCCAGGCTCAGGCGCAATACCACCCCATTATTGTCTATATCGGATTCGGTGCCGGTTAACCGGGGCGTTTGGGGATTGAGCACCTTTATTATTACTCCATCGCCTAGCTCAATCTGCTGTCCAGCTTGAGCTAGGGTGCATTCGATATCTTTTTCCTCGAGTAACCTGAGCCATTCCTGATATATATCTGACTCAAAATCTAAATCGGGATAGAGCACCTGCTTCACCTTGTATCGCTGTAGAACCTCCAGTAGTCCGGTGATGTGGTCGGAGTGGGGGTGGGTCGATACTACCAGTTCTATAGTTCTATCCCAGAAGGGCATTTTATCGCCCATTTCCAGGCTTATGGCTTGGGGGCTGGGTCCGCCGTCAACCAGAACCTGTTGATTTCCTTTTTGAATCAGTATGGCGTCACCCTGACCAACATCAAGAAAGCTTACATGGAGCTCATCATCGGGCATAGTGGCAGCGGCGACCGATACCAGAATAGCTACCACCAGCAGTGGTGGGATAACCCATCTCTTGGGTAGTTGGGAAACAAGGCTGAATGATTTACTTGCCCCTGACTTTAGCCAGGTTGTAGCTTGGGACATCCGTTCGCCCAACCTCTTCCTGCTGCTGCCGAGCCAGATAGTTACGGCGAGGGATGGATAGTAAACCAATATCAGGGCAGGGTCAACTGAGCCTACTTCAATGGATGATATGGGGAGGGAGGCAAAACCAGTTACTATCAGGAGCATGTATGAAGTGAACAGCCAGGTAAGCCAGCCTATAGCCTGGGCAATGGGCAGGGCAACCAGTCCGATGAGTCCAGCCAGAGCCCCGGCGACAATGATACCGGGCAGTGCCGGCAGGGCGAGGAGAGTGGCTAGGGGAGCAACAAATGAAACAATGCCAAAATAGTGGGCAATGACTGGCCAGACAGCTATGATTGCGGCTAAGGTTACACTGAAGCTGTCAGTAATAATATTGGCTAAGGATACGCCTACCCCCTCTTCACCCATGGTAGCAATAATCCCCCTTCTCCCCTGGCTCATAAGGGGAGGGGCAAGAAAGATTAAACCAGCCATAGCCAGAAAGCTCAGTTGGAAGGAGGCAGTCCACAGGATTTGTGGGTTAATGCCTACCATTATGGCGGCAGCGAAGGCCAGGGAGGTGATGGCAGTGCGCTGCCTGCCCAGAAGCTCAGCGCTGAGGAACAGGCTAGCCATAATTGCCCCCCGGACTACCGGAGGGTGCATGCCGGTGAGTAAGGCATAGAGCCAGATTGTGCCCAGTGCTAGCCAGAGGTAGAGGTAGCGCCTCCTGCCAAAGAGCCATATACCGATGCTGAGCAGGATGCCAGCTACGATGCTGAGGTGGAGACCGGAGATAGCTAATAGGTGGGCAGTCCCGGTGCGGGCAAAATCGGCTTTAACTGAGGTGGGAATGTTATATCTGATGCCCAGGATAATGCCCTGGGCTAGCGATGCCTGTGGCTCAGGCAAAACTTCAGCCAGGGTTTGGGATAGACCATTTCTTAGCCAGTAAACCCATTCCAGCGGCTTAACCCCTTGACCACTATCCAGAATTTTTATCTCTTCTGGGTAGGACATGGTGGAATAGATTCCCTGGTGGGCTAGATAACCTTTATAGCCTTCATCTTCATCATCAGAGTCATCAAGCTCAGGCGGTGTCTCCAGCCTTCCCTTTACCAGGAGCACATCGCCGTACTCATAGGTAGGGTATCTGGGCACAAATAGCAGGGCATCCCCTGATACCTCCTGCCAGCCTTCATCCCGTCTTATTTCTGTAGCTGATAGGCGGATATGAGTAGCCTTATCCCTGACCTCCGGGTCGGCGTTTACAACCCCTTTGATTTCTACTTCTTGGTCGTTGTAAGAATTAAGGCAACTCTCATCTCCAGAGGGCAGGCTTGCCTGAAAGCAGAAAGCGCCGCCAAAGAGGGCGATAAAGCAAATTGCTATTAAAAGTATTGCTTTACGATGTTGACGAAGGAGGAAAAGCAGGGGGAGGGGGATAAGCCCGATGAGAATGAGGGCTAGGGGGAGGGCAAACTTTGCCCCCAGATAGATACCAGCCACCCAGGCACCACTTAGATAGATAAGTGCCACTATCCTTTCCTGAGTGTTAGTCGGCTACGGTAATTAGGTGTTCGATCTGCTCGTAGATAGCAGGTCCTATTCCTTCAACCTCGGTTATCTCATTGATGTTGTGGAACCGTCCAATTTTCTGGCGATAGGCTATGATAGCCTGAGCCTTGCTTTCGCCAATACCGGGCAGAGCCATTAGCAGCCAGGCTTCAGCCCGGTTAAGGTCGATTTTTTGTGGCTGCTCCTTTTCTCCTACCCGGGGAATGTAGATTTTAAGCCCGGTGAGGTCGGCATTATCAGTGGTGTCCCCAGCAGCTTGAATCAGAGCTTCGATACTATCCCCGGACTTTAGGGGATAGAAGCCAGGATGGCTCACCGCACCACCGATGTAAATCTCACCTTGTAACTCCTGGTTCGGTGGTATAGAAATCTCTATGGGCTGGGGTTGGCTATACCTTGACCAGGCTACTATGCCACCAATAACAATAACGGCTATCAGTAGAACAGTAATCAGCGTCCAAAATCGGTTGAGCTTGCCTGTTGTCATGGAAGGCCTCCTGAAATCGACTATAGCCAGTATAACACTAAAAAGCAATGGGCGACGGTATCTTCGTCGCCCATTGCTTCTATTTGTAGCTTACAGCCGCCACAGTCAGTTACTATCCGGTCGGTAGGATTTTGCCTTATTTCAGAGCAAAGCTTGCTAGCTCAGCGATATCCATCACTTTGAGCGATTCTTCAACAGCTTTTGCCTTTATGGCATCATCAAACATCTGGAGGCAGAAGGGACAGGCAGTAACTACAATCTGAGCCTTAGTCTCAATAGCCTGCTCAATGCGTAGCTCGCTGATTCTCCTGCCAATACGCTCTTCCAGCCACATGCGACCACCACCGCCACCGCAGCAGAAGCTTCTTTTCCGATTCTGCACCATCTCAACCACAGTGACACCAGGCATATTATTCAAAATCTGCCTTGGTGGCTCATAAATACCGTTGTATCTTCCTAGATAGCAGGGGTCATGGTAGGTTATTACTTTCTCATTGCCTTTAGTAATTCTTAGCTTGCCTTCTTCTAGCAGGTTAGCCATAAACTCAGTGTGGTGAATAACCTCAAACTCTCCCCCAAACTTAGGGTATTCATTCTTTAGTGTATGATAGCCATGAGGGCAGGCAGTAACTATTTTCTTTACCTTATACCTCTTTAGCAGTTCAATATTTTTCTCAGCCTGCATCTGGAACAGGTACTCATTACCCAAGCGGCGAGCTGGCTCTCCGCAGCAGCTCTCCTCAGCACCAAGGATGCCAACCTTAAGCCCGGATAGCGTTAACAATTTGCCCATAGCTTGAGCCACTTTCACACTCCTGTCTTCCAGTGCTTCAGTGCAGCCTACCCAATACAGGATGTCGATATTACTATCTTCAGCCAAAGTCTTGATACCTAGCTCTTGAGCCCATTCGGTTCTAGTAAATCTGGTTCCCCGCCAGGGGTGCCCTCTAGCTTCAATGCTTCTCAATGCTACCTCAGCCGTGTTGGGAATAACAGCCTGCTCCATCACCAGATTTTGCCTCAGGCCAATAATTGCATCAATATGCTTCACCTCTACTGGACATGCCTCCTGGCAGGCGCGGCAAGTGGTGCAAGCCCAGATTTCATCTTTAGTTATCATCTCGTTAGCCGATGCTTTGCTATGACTGATGGGAGGAGCTTCCGTCTCGCTCTCGTCTTTAAGCAGCTCGGAACCTACTTCCGATAGATGCTTTTTCAAATTTAGAACTAGCTCTCTGGGGGAAAGTGGCTTACCGCTAATGCGAGCTGGGCAAGGGCTATTACATGTCCCACAACCTATGCATGAGAATAAATCCTTAAATTCACTTTGCAGCAGGTTGGTTCTATCGTTATCAAGGAGAATTAGGTGTAGTTCTCTCTCCCTGTCTTCTGAGAGTAGTGGTAGCTCGGCTATGGTCGGTGTTTTGTTTGCTTCAGGCTGGATACCCAATAACATGTTTTCCATGCCAAATATGCCCATACATTTGGTTTGGAAGGCGGCATCCTGCCTGCTTTTGACTATTTTATCCAGACCAACGACAAGGATTACCTTTTTAGCCTGCCTCAAATCATTATGGATGTTGTGGAAATGCTGTAGGAAAAATATGGTGCTATCCTCGGCTGATACGGCGTTTACCCCCAACACCGCCAGATATTTCTTGGTTTCAGTATCATGGAGACCAGCCATTTTTATGGAGGTATCAAAGGTCCCGCTGAGGTTTTTATCAAGTAGATGTGGAAGCTCCCAATAATCAATGGTTTTTCTTTCCTTAACATCAAATTCATTGACATAGGAATTGATAACGGTAAAGCCATTGGCAATTAACCCTGGTTTTAATTCCTGGGTAACTACACTGGAGTTATTGGTGGATATGATTCTAATCCCGTCTGAGATTTCAGTGATATACCTTACCGCTTCAGTGTTATCAAATGCCGATTTTACTGTTAGTTGTGGATATTTCCGGCTTAAATTGGTTTTAAGCTCCTCAACAAGCTCGCTGATATTGTTGCGAGCATGTTGGCGAATCTCTCTTAGCTGCTGTTTGATGTCGTCAATACCTGGTGTCTCTGGGATAAGAGCCGCCTTCTGCCCGCCTTCAAATAGCTTCCTGGCTGAGGAATCCCTCTTTTGGGTTAGCTCTGGTTCCATTATCCATATAGGTAAACCTTTGTTCATGTCTTCAACTCGCTATTAATTTATTGGGGCATCTTATGTAAGACACCCCAATAAGTCTAGCCCTTCTCTTGCATGGGTCAGCACTATACAGCGGCTATGGCTGCGGCAACCTTTTGCATTATACCGGTGAATTTCTCGGCGGCGGCTAGCTGCTTTACACCGCTAACCTCACCGGCATCTACATATTGTATAGCCCCAGGCTCGCAGAACCTGACACATTGGGGGTCACCATCACAGAAATCGCACTTGATTACCTTACTGGCTAGGGTATCAAAGCCCATGCCGCCAAAGGGGCAGATGGCAACGCACATCCGGCAGCCAATACATACATCATAATCAATCTCCACCCTCCCCATCTCCCCATTTCGGGATATAGCCTTTACCGGGCATACCGCCATACATGGGGCTGACTGGCACTGCTGACAGCCCATGGGGACATATCGTCCTTCCCATTCCCACTTAACTATCTTTATTCGGCTTCGGGCAGGGTTGCTTACCCCTTCGTGTTTAACCGAACAGACCATCTCGCACAATCGGCAGCCGGTACATTTTTCATAATCTATCATCAACACTTTAGCCATGAAATATTCCTCCTTAGAGTATGTTGCACGGGCTAGAGCACATGAGATGGCTCATTATCAATGCCTAGCCTCTTTAGTGTCTCCGGAGTAGGAACCCCATTCTCATCCCAGCCGTGATGCTCATAGTATTCATCTATCATTTTCTTAAACTTCTCTCTATCTATGGTTCTGCCCCGGACACCGGGGATACCAAGCTTGGTTGGCTCGTCAAAGTAGCGGTCAACCAGCCAATCTTGGTCTCTGGTTAGTCCCTCTCTGAGATTAAATAGCCGCTCCATATTGTAAGCCCGCTCGGCTACAGTCCAGATATCCAACGGCGACATTTCTAAGCCAGTGTTGTAGTAAAGTAGTTTAGACCACTCCTCAAAGTTAGGCAGGGTTGCCCCCAGGAAAGTGGTGTGATACTTACAGATACCCAGGCAATCCACTGCCTCATAGCACGTCTCATGCCAGAAAACCTGCCACGGTTTCCCTTCATAGTCCCGGTAGTCTGAGGTTAACGGACCATCGTAGGGAACGGGTGTAGAGTATATCTTTCTAAGAACAGGCTCCGGCAGATGATACAGGTCAACAGCCGGTCGGCTCCTCAGGTGGTCGGAGCCTCTGGAACCGGTGGCTATACCCAGTGCTAGGGATGGCGTTGGTCTCTCATCGGAGTGGAGGTTACTCATTCCCTTGACCTGGATGAGGTATTTAATGGAGTCCTTGCCTATCTTCTTGGCAGCCCGTAGCCCGCCTTCAGCCAAGATATCACCCAATCCTTCTCTTCGGGCGATGCGGTGAATCATCTCAATGAGTGCCTCATCATTGCCAAACCTCAGTTCCAAGCCATCGGTATCCTTGTCAGTAAGGATGCCGTTCTCGTAGAGTTCCATTGCCCAGGAAATCAGGCTGCCTACTTCCAGGAGATCCATGCCATAGATATTTGTCAGGTGGTTGCAGACCAGAATAGTATTCGTGCTCCGGCAATCTGGCTCGCCGGCGAAGGCACCCTGCGCCGTGTACTCTGGTCCCTCATCATAAACCCCTTTGTAGGGACCTTCGGGTATGATATATTTGGCTCGGCAGTGAACCTCACAGCCAAAGCAACCAGCCATGCCGATGGAATACTGGTCAATGGCTTCGGCTTCAACGTCATCGGCATCTTCAAGTTGGTTGAGCTGGAAGTTTCTAACCCTGACCAGACCCTGAGTATTGGTTGCCCCCCAGATGAAGGGTGTGCCTATTCTCCCCTGCGTCTGGGAGACCTTGGCTGAGGTTATCTGGTTGATTATCTTCTCGTTGTAGTCCAGGGCTTCGGCAGGGTGGGCTATCTTAATATCCATAGTGCCCCGGCAAGCTATACATTTAAGGTTCTTGGAGCCGAGGAGGGCACCCATCCCTGACCTGCCCCCGGCATTCTTGAGCCCGGTCATAACATTGGCAAACCTGACCAGCTTTTCGCCAGCGGGACCGATAGTTAATACCTTGATGTCTCTGTCACCTAGCTCTTCCCGGACAATCTGTTGGGTCTCGTGAACTGTCTTTCCCCAGATGTTTTTGGCATCTCTTATCTCAATCTCACCATTATGAATCCAGAGATAGACTGGTTTTTCCGCCTTACCCTTTATCACCAGGTGGTCAAAGCCAGCCCATCTCATCTCGGGGGCAAAGAAGCCACCCATGTTAGCGCTGCCGACATAGCCGGTGAGCGGTGACTTGCCACCGATATGGGTTCGTGCCGAGGCCGAAGCTAATGTGCCCACCAGAATACCGGCGCTGACAAAGGCAACATTATCCGCTCCCAATGGGTCAACGCCGGGCTTGATGTGGTTATACATGAGATACATATCAAGCCCTCTACCCCCGAGGAATTTCTTCCTGATACTGGTGGGGATGAGCTTGGTTTCAATCTCACCGGTAGTTAGATTGATATAGGCTATTTTTCTATTTAGAGCCATATTTACTTTTTCCCCTTTCTTTGCTTGCTTACCTCTTCAACAGCTAGCCGTCGGTTTACATCCCATACCGGTCCTCTTATTCTAGGCAGGTCGGGCGATATCCAGAATACCCGCCACTCAAAGCCGCAGTGTGGGCATTTATAGGTTTTGGCTCCCGGTGGTGGGCTAACCCTGATAAAGCAGTTTAAGCACCTAAATGCGCCCATGCTCCTGCCTTTGGCTAGGCTTTCCATAGTTGTAGGACTCGTTGTCTCTTTCGCCATAATTTATCTTCCTTTCTAGGGTGGATTGATTAAGGGGGAATTTGACATACGGCATTCATAATATAATACACGGTATATTTCTGTCAAATACTTGACTGGCAAGAAAGCTGTCAGCTTTAAGGGGTCAAACACCTCGCAGGGCACTCCTTAGTGCCTCTTCCGACTCGGGGGTAGTAACAGCTATTATCTGGTCTTCAGCCTGAAGGATAGTATTGGCTGTAGGCACGTGGGGCTTTTGTTGCTTGCGAATAATTAGAAATAGTTTACTCTCCGGTGGCAGTGAGAGTTCCTTTACTGGTTTGCCTACCGTGGTTGAGTGGGGTGGGATTTTTACCTCTACAATCTCCAGCCCTTTGTCTCTGATATCTAATAGGTGCGTCAGTGGGTGTGTTGGTACTTCTTCCTCTATGTTTTCAAGGATAATGTTAGTGCTACTTACAGTAACATCAATACCTAGCTTCTTAAAGATGGCCTCATTCTTTGGGTTGCTGATGCGGGCTATGGTGCGAGGCACATTAAACTTATGCTTGGCTACCTGGCAGGCAACCAGGTTATCTTCATCATCACCGGTTACAGCAATGAACATATCAGCTCGCCCGGTGCCCGCTTCAGTCAGGGTAGCTACCTCACAGCCATCGCCTCGGAGGCAAACACTGCCAAGCTCACCACAGATGAATTCACTTCTCTCTGGGTCCTTTTCCAGCACCAATATCTCATGCCCTTCATCTAATAGAGCTCTGGCTAGGTAATAGCCCACCTTACCACCACCGACAATAATGATGTACATCTTCTTACCTCACCTCTCCAGTTTTTCCTTTAGCATTTGGGCAAATATGGTGGTTGGGCTGAAGGCTTCTATTCCCAGAGAGTTGTATAGCTCTCGGCGCAGGGGGTCATAGATTCGGCAGACCACCTTGGGCACATTGAAGATATGCTTGGCAATTTGAGCTGCCATGACATTGCGGTTATCCCCTTGAGTTAAAGCCACAAAGGCATCGGCTTCCTCTATGCCCGCCTTCTTAAGTGATTCCTCATCAACGCCATTGCCCACTAGGGCTGTGCCACCGAAGTCTGGAGATAGCCGGCGGAAGCTATAAGCATCAGTGTCCAGAATGGTAACACTATGTCCCTCAATATCTAAAAGTCCAGCTAGTCGGGACCCTACCCTGCCACAGCCCATAATTACTACTTTCATAATATCAAGCTAACCTACGGAGTATATTGATGGTATAGTATAACCCGGCAGGGGGCATTCTTAAGCACATAGGGCACCACGCTACCCAGGCTAAACTGTCCGAAGCGTCTCTTGTAGGTAACACCCATCAGGATTAGGTCAACCTCTCGTTCTACAGCTTCATCAACAATAGTTGGCCCTGCCTCACGGGCTTGGACTAGGTCGGTCTCTACCTCGTAGTCCTCTTCTTCAGCCACGCTGGCTATACGGTCAAGTATGCCCTCAGCCTTTCTAATTTCAGATTCAATCTCAGCATCCAAGGGTAGAGAACGTTTTATAGTGATAACGTAAACTGCCCAGATTTTGCCCTTATTCTTCTTGGCTAGCCTGCAGGCTAACCTCATTGCCTCGTTATCAGCTTCGGTGCCAATTACCGGCACCAGGAGCTTATCAAACTCCATAGCCTTCTATTCCCATTTACTGGTGAACAATTGGTATTATAATCTTCTTATCAAAAATCAACAACCCCCTTCGTTCCCACCCACCCTCCCACAGCAGCTTGGTTCATCAGCCCCAGAGGGTGGGCGGGTGGGAAATAAGATAATATTTTTGAAAGTGGTTATTCAGGGCTTTCTTTTACTACACCTCTCCCGGCTTCTTAGGCATGTGGGTTAATGGCAGATGCTGTTTTCGCCGATAGAAGTAGTAAATAATTAAGCCAACCACCATCCACACGATTCCCACCCAGCGGCAATAGGGCTGAGTAATTAATATGATAATCCATATTGTGGTTGTAGCCAATAGACCTATGATAGCACTTATTGGCATCTCACGCCCCCTAATCCTTATGTTCCAACCGAGCTTAAAAGGACGCGCCAGTTCCGGTTTCTTAGCTCTTAGGCTGAGGATGGAAGCATGGGCAAACATAAAGGCTAATAGAGAGCCGAAGGCATACAGGGCTCCCATATTTTCAAAGACATTGGCGGCAAAGAACCCTGGAGTTAAGACGAGAAGTGCTACCATGCTGAATAGGATTATGGAAATATAGGGCGTCTTAAATTGGTGGTGCACCCGGCTGAGAACTGATGGTTGCAGCCTATGACCTCCTAGTGAGAAGGCAAGCCTTGAGATGCCTATAAGCCCAGCATTAGTAGCGATGAGCAAAATGGTGCCAGCTAATATTGCTATTAGCGGCTTGAGAATATCGGATAGCAAGGCTATGGGAAGTTTGGCAGCGATTCCGGCTACCGGGTCTCTAGCCCAATCGGAGGCAAGCTCTTGAGGGGTCATGGCGGATAGCGATACCAGGGAAATGCCGGCGAAGATAACCAGGACGGTAACTATCATCATAATCAATGCTTTAGGCACCTTTTTCTCTGGCTGTCTGGTTTCCTCAGCCATCTGAGACATAGTTTCAATCCCGGTATAGGCAATTGAAGCTAATGCTATGCCAAAAATCAGATTCTCTGTAGTGGGCCAGTTATCAATGATACGATGAAACAGAACAGGGGGATTGAACAGCAATATGAAGCCTATAATCACCAGGGAAACCTGGGTAGTTATATCCAGTATGGCTGCGCCTATGTTTAGCAGCGAGGTCTGCTTTACACCAATGACATTTATCACCATGAGGAGGACGACTATTCCCATAGAGGTTGCTGTGCCCATGATAGGGGATTCCTTGAATGGTGCCCAGAAGAAACCGAGATAGGGGGGGATGGTAAAGGCTGATATTGAGATGGTGACGATATAGCTTAACATTAATGCCCAGCCGGCGGCGAAGCCAGCAACATCATTAAAGCCGTGCCTGGCAAAACTGGCTGAACCACCCGCTTCTGGGAACATGGCTGTGCCTTCAGCATAGGTAAGGGCGGTGAATATAAAAAGGATGCCAGCGATACCCAGTGCTATCGGGGTAGCTCCCATGGCTACCAGGGCTACAATTCCTAAGGCGTAATAGATAGAGGAGCCAACATTCCCATAGCCGGCACTGAATAAGGCAGGAACCCCTAATACCCGTCTTAATCGGTAGCGTCTAATTCGCCGTGGACGAAAAATCATGTCACCGGGTTTGGGTCGCCAACTATTGAGCATGTTTCATCAGTTCACTCCATTTTACCACTATATAGCTCGCAATTAGAGAATTCTATGCCTCTGTGTGCTGGCTGTCAACAATGACTTTGTTTGTCAACCTCACCCCCTTTGTCCCCCTCTCCATTCTTGGAGAGGGGAAAAGAGTTTTTAGAGAGGGGCTTCGCCCCTCTCTTACTCTACTCCCCCTTCCCCTCTAGGGGAAGGGGGTCAGGGGGATGGGGTCAATGCTGCGGAGAAACGAAACACGATAATCTGTGTCACTCATTTATCTGAACTAGCTCATAACCTTTGCTTGACAATTACCTACCTCTCAACTAAACTCACAGTGGAATCGATATGGTAAATTTCCCTTTTCACACCTCCCACTTCCAATCCGCTTTTATTTTAATATACCTTCTGTGGGCAGAGGAGGATTAGAGCGTGAGGTTCCCTTTTATTCCCCGTGAGGAGAAGTTTTTCGACCTTTTTCAAGAGAGCGCCCAGAATATGGTAAAGGCAGCTCAGAGGCTTAAGGAGATGGTTGATACCTGGGAACATGTTGAGGGAGGGGTAGGCGAAATAACTGAGCTGGAGCACCAGGGGGACACTATCACCCATGAGATTATGGCACGGCTACATCGCACCTTTGTCACCCCCTTTGACCGGGAGGATATAGCCCTGTTGGCTAATGTCCTGGATGATGTGACCGATTTTATTCATGCTGCGGCTGATGCCATGCTTATCTATAATGTGGACCGTCCCGGACAGAGGGCTCAGGAGCTAGCTGATATCATCGTGCAGGCGACGGAGGAAGTGGAGAGGGTAATGCCTCAGCTAAAGAAGCGTATCGTGTTAAGCCAGGTTCTCAAACGATGTGTGGAGATTAATCGGTTGGAGAATGTAGCCGATAGGGTATACCGCTCGGCGATGGCTGAGCTTTTTGCTGATTCTACAGATATTGCTCATATTATCAAATGGCGCGAGATTTACGAGCATATGGAGAGTGCCACCGATAGGTGTGAGGATGTGGCTAATGTCCTTGAAGGGGTAGCCCTCAAGCATGCCTGACCTTCCTCCCGAGCTTTATATCATTATTATTCTGGCTCTTGGTTTTGGTGTAGTTAACGGTTTCAATGATGCCGCCAATGCCCTGGCAGCTGCAGTTGGGACTCGTGCCCTTTCCCCCCGAAATGCCGTAATATTAGCCGCTTTTTGTAATCTGGCTGGTGCTGCCACCGGTTTGGAGGTTGCCCGAACCATTGGCGCAGGGATTTTAGCTGAAGAGGTTATCTCACAGTTCTCATATCTGCCAGTACTTGCTGCTTTAGCCACAGTTATTGTCTGGGGGACTATAGCTAGCTACTGGGGTCTGCCAATAAGCATAACTCATAGTTTTATTACCGGATTAGCTGCTGCTGGGATAGCCCTAGCCGGTAGCGGGGCGGTGATGTGGGGATGGGGTTACCGCTTGTCACAGACTCTATCAGCAGTAGTTACTGCTCCTGTCCTGGGCTTTATCGGTGGCTTTGCCATTCTGGTTATTCTACTTTGGTTATTCCAGCGAAGCGCTCCAGCCAGGATGAGAGTTGTTTTTAGCCGTTTGCAATGGTTTACTTCTGCATTTCTGGCTTATAGCCATGGTAAGAATGACGGGCAGATGCCTATAGGCGTTATCACCATGGCGCTGGTGATCTATTATAATCAGCCTGGTCTGTGGGATAATATCCCGTGGTGGGTAATCGGCATATCAGCCTTAGCCATTAGCTCAGGCATGGCTATTGGCGGCTGGCGGGTCATCAGAACGCTGGGATTTAAGATTACTGCCCTTCAACCGATTCATGGCTTTGCTGCTAATTTCTCAGCGGCTACAGTTATTGAGATAGCCTCAAATCTGGGTATCCCGGTGAGCACCACCCATTGCGCAACTTCAGCTATTATGGGGGTAGGTGCTACCAAACGACTTTCAGCAGTGCGCTGGGGGATAGCTGGCAACATCGTCGCTGCCTGGATACTGACTTTCCCCATCTGTGGGGGGCTGGGTTATTTGTTTGCCTGGTTGCTGGGGATAGTATTCTAATCGGCTTATAAACTGATTTCCCTGGGGGTTACCCGGCACTTTTCGGCAGTAATGATAGCCTCAATGGCTGACACCGCCAGGTCAATTTCATCCCGTTTGTTCACTACTACATAGTCAAATAGGGGTAATTGCTTTATTTCCTCCTCAGCAGTTTTTAGGCGTAGGGCTAGGTCGAAGTGTGATTCGGTATGGCGCTGTTTGAGCCTGGTGGCAAGTTCTTCCCTTGATGGGGGCAGGAAAAAGATAAATACCGCCTGAGGCAGGATTTTTTTAATGGTAGCCGCTCCTTGAATGTCAACCTTTACTATTATATCTCGCCCCTTGTCCAGCGCTTGCTTGACTGGTTGCTTAGGCACGCCATACCAGTTGCCGTAGACATTTGCCCACTCCAGTAGCTCTTTGTTTTCAATCATCCTCTGGAAACTTTCCATGGAGACAAAGTGATAGTCTACATTATTTTTTTCCCTAGCCCGCTGAGGACGTGTGGTTACCGTGGTAATAAATTCAACCGGGTAGCCTGATTTTCTCATTCTGCTTAGAACTGCGTCCTTCCCCGCTCCTGAGGGACCGGAGAGAACTATAAATAATGGCTTTGATAGAAGGTTAAATGGGGGCTCGCTTTTAGGGCTCGGCTTTTTCATCGCTTGGCTCTGGTCTTAGCACTGAACCTCCTCGACTTGCTTGTAATCTGCCAGCAATGGTTTCTGGGGCGAGGGCAGCCAAAACAATATGCCCGCTATCGGTAAAGATAACCGCCTTGGTTCTTCTGCCACTGGTCATATCAATTAGCAGTCCCTTATTTTTGCCTTCTTGGATGGTGCGTTTGGTGGGTGCGGAATTTGGTGAAGCTATGGCAATAACCCTGTTCATGGCTAATATATTGCCGAATCCAATGTGAATCAGCTCAGCGACCATTATTATCACCTCAGAGGATTACTTTTAGCCATATCAGTTTAGACCTTTATTGTGAGAACTGGAAATATCCTGTTGGCGTAATCAAGTTGGGCAAATTCTATTTTACTGATTAGCGCTGCCTATCACCCCTTTCTCTTTTCGATTATGGTGCTTATTATCATATACCCTTAATGATAATTAGGCAATGGGGTTGATGGCTGAAATGGCTTGAATTACATGCCATTTGGTGCTATTCTATTTTTATGGATTGAATATACATGAGCAACCATCACAAAGAGAAATTGGGTTATCTCCTGAAGAGGCAATCTCAGAGATAGCCTTTTTAGTGTATCTAGTGGATGATATCAAATTAACTATTGACGGCATTGAGGTCAGGGGGTGAGAAGCAGTTGAATAAGATATTGTTGAGACAAGACCTAGTGCCCGATATCCATCTTTTCAAGGTTGCGGCGCCAGCTGTAGCTAAGAAGGCTCAGCCAGGGCAGTTTGTTGTCATCAGGATTGATGAAAGAGGTGAGCGTATTCCATTGACCATTGCTGACTGGGACGAGGGGGAGGGCAGTGTTACCATCGTCTTTATGGAGGTGGGAACTACAACGCATAAATTAGCTCTGCTCCAGACTGGCGACTTTATTGCTGATTTTGTTGGACCATTGGGTTTACCTACCCATATAGAGAAGTTTGGCACCGTAGTCTGTGTTGCCGGAGGATTTGCTGTTGCCACTATAGTGCCTATTGCCAGAGCCATGAGGGAGAAAGGGAATAGGGTTATTTCCATTATGGGGGCACGGAACAAAAGCCTCATCTTTTGGGAAGATGAACTACGCAGCGTCAGTGACCAGCTCATAGTTACTACCGATGACGGCTCTTATGCTCGCAAAGGGCTGGTAACCGAGCCGCTGAAGGAACTTCTGGAGTCCAGTGAGAAGATTGACCGAGTCATTGCTATTGGCCCCAGCATCATGATGAAATTCTGTGCTAAAACCACGGAGCCCTTTGGAGTTAAAACCATTGTTAGCCTGAATCCAATAATGGTTGACGGCACCGGCATGTGCGGATGCTGTCGGGTATCAGTTGGCGGCGCAACCAAGTTTGCCTGTGTCGATGGTCCTGATTTTGATGGGCATCAGGTGGACTGGGACTTACTCTTTGCCCGCCAGCGTATTTACCTTGATGAAGAAAAGCGTTCTTTTGAGCAATGGCAGAGTCAGCATAGCGTGGATCCTTGAATAGGAGTCGGGGGTAAGTATATGCCGAAACTTAATCTGAACCGAGAGCCGATGCCCAGGCAAGACCCTAAGATACGGGGCAGAAATTTCAACGAGGTTGCTTTAGGTTATAGTTTAGAGCAGGCTAAAGCTGAGGCAAGCCGCTGTATCCAGTGCCCTAAGCATTCCTGTATTGATGGCTGCCCGGTAGAGATAGATATTCCCGGTTTTATCAATGCTATCCGCGAGAGCGATATGCCTGAGGCAGTAAGGATACTCAAGAGTAAGAATAGCCTGCCCGGCATCTGCGGGCGGGTTTGTCCTCAGGAGACCCAGTGTGAACAAACATGCTCCCTGGCTAAGAAGGGTGCCCCTATCGCTATCGGTCGTTTGGAGCGGTTTGTGGCTGACTGGGAGCGGGCTAATATGGGGGCTGCAACATCGATAGACCTACCTACGCCGACTGGTAAACGGGTGGCGGTGGTCGGCTCAGGACCAGCCGGATTAACTGCGGCTGCTGATTTGGCTAAGCTTGGGCACAGCGTTACCATCTTTGAGGCACTGCATGTAGCCGGTGGGGTGCTGATGTATGGCATCCCTGAGTTCAGGTTACCCAAAGAGATTGTGCAGGCTGAGGTCGACTATGTTGCCTCTTTGGGGGTAAAGATTGAATTGGACTCTGTGATAGGTAAGATTGTTACTGTAGACGAGCTACTAAATAATGGTTATCATGCTGTTTTCCTGGGCACTGGCGCTGGAGCACCTATGTTTTTGAACATCCCCGGTGAGAACCTTAACGGTATATATTCGGCAAATGAGTTCCTGACCCGGGTCAATCTGATGAAGGCCTACAGGTTTCCTGAGTATGATACACCGGTAAAGGTTGGGCGGAGGGTGGCAGTAATTGGTGGCGGGAATGTGGCTATGGATTCTGCTCGGTGTGCCCTCAGGCTTGGTGCCGAAGAGGTTCATATTGTCTATCGTCGCTCTGAGGTGGAAATGCCAGCCCGCCGAGAGGAAGTGGAGAATGCCAAGGAGGAGGGTATCCAATTTAAGCTACTGACTAATCCCAAGAGATTTCTGGGCAATGAGCAGAACCGGGTAGTTGGTATGGAGTGCTATGAGATGGAACTGGGTGAGCCTGATGATAGTGGCAGGCGCCGCCCTATCGCTATACCGGGAAGTGAGTTCATTATTGATGTAGATGTGGTGATAGTAGCCCTGGGCACTCGTCCCAATCCTATTATTGCCTCAACTACCGAAGGTCTGGAGACAACCAGGTGGGGCACGGTGGTGGCTGATGAGGAGAGCGGTAAGGCGGTTAAGCCGCAGGTTTGGGCTGGTGGTGATATAGTTACCGGTGCCGCTACCGTGATTAGCGCCATGGGAGCCGGCAAGCACGCCGCACAGTCCATAGACGAGTATTTGAGGGGATAGGATTCTTAGAGTTGACTAGCTTTGTCTTTAGGCCTCTACAATGAAGACTTTATTTCTAATTCGTAACCTTTTTGGGTCTGGCCTTCTCGTTCCCTTAATCGTTTTATCTTGGTGCCAGTATTGGTGGACTTCCACCAGCCAATGACCGCTCTTATCGTAGTAGCGTATCATTTGACTATGTGTACATTTTGGTTTTCCACGTTTCTCGGGTTCTTTTAGATGGTCATTCCGCAGGTATTCTGGTTTTAATAATCCATCCACTATCATGCGCGGATATTGACTTTTGTTAAACTTCTGTTGTATCCTTTCAATCGGGATGTATTCAACCTTATCTGCTTTAGGGGGAGATAACATGCTTACGCAACTCCTAAATTATATGGACTCTTATTTACTCGCACACTGTACACGGCGGGATTTAGAGACGTGGCTCTTATCCAACTTGCAAATAATTCTAGACTCTGGTGAAAAGGCAGCCATAGATTTGGCAAATAAAGTAGATGCTGACCTTGTAGAATTCGGAGAAGGCCTGATGGATGAATTGACACTTCGTGAGCACCTCCAGAGTTATATCAGGCCTGGAGATACCCTGCTAGTCCAGTCTCAGCCTAATCATACAAGTTCCATATACACAACGTACGAACATGAGTGGGCCCCTATGGCCCTGCCCCAGGAGCAGCACCTGGGATGGAAATGCGTTGATATAGAACTTGGAATGGCATCCTAGTCAGAAGAGCATCGTCCAGATATATGTTGAACCAATAGAGACCCTCTAGTGGGAATGTCGTTTTGACATCCATTACTATATTTGCTCCCCTGTTACCACCTTCCATCTGAACTGTTATGGCAATTGGCTTGTCTCTTAACCCAGAGGGTAGCTCGCGCTCAATTTTAAGGTCATGACGTCCTAACGCAGTTCCCGGTATGAGCATTATGACTAACTTCATTTCATATGGCACTGGTGGCATTTCCGCAGGTGCGTCTGGCTTCGACTCTATGTGTGTTAGTCGGTCGATAACCCTAATAACACTAGCAACGCCATCAGCCTCCCGTAACAGTCGCTCGCAAAAACAAGCCATCTTCAAGTGGGGACCACTCTCAAACACCATGTTAACCTCCTAAAAATGCCATAAAGTCAAACATCAATTCTCTACCGTGTAACAGAAGGGTAAATCGCTCACAGCTAATTATATGTCAAGGGGCTATGTTAGTCAATCGTTTTCGTTTACAATAGTTTGCGTGTATTTTAAGCCTGTGCATTTGGGAGCATCTAAGAGGGGCGAAGCCCCTCTTTTTAATATCCCTCCCCCTCATGCTAAGAATACATCTCCCTATTATGGAGAGGGGGATAAAGGGGGTGAGGTAGATTTGAATCTCGGGTTTTTGGAAACTATTTCTTCCCACCCTCCCACCCTCAAGCCGTCTCTGGGGTCTATATTCCCAATCTCCTTCCTTTTAGCCCAAAATTCTAGTAGAATAGGCTTTGGTTATGAAAGTATAAGTTTCTTGGAGGAAACAGAGAGAACCAGTGTATTACTTTGCCTATGCTTCTAATTTAAATAAAAAGCAGATGCGGGAGCGTGCGCCAGACAGTAAGCCTATGTTTGTGGCTACCCTGCCAAACTACAAGCTGGTATTTGCTGGCTGGTCCCGGCGGTGGCGGGGTGGCTACGCTACTATTATGCTATCCCGAGGTGATAAGGTTCTTGGCGCTATCTATGAAGTCTCAGAAAGAGACTTGAGGCGGTTGGATAGCTATGAGGATTGTCCTAGGAGCTACAATAGAATAAATGTCACCGTATTTGATGAGGACCATAATCCTGTAGAAGCCATGACCTATATCAAGGCTGGACGATTGGAAGAAACACAGCCGTCACAGGAGTATCTGGCTGTTATTCAGCAGGGCTATAGAGACTGGGAGCTATTCAGGTAAAATTGTTTGTTATTACTCGTAGGCAGGTGTCAAGAGGGGCGAAGCCCCTCTTTTCTATATCTCTCCTTTCCTTTGAGGTAGAGGTAAAGTCTTTTCTTTTCGCCGCAAATTCTAGTAGAATGGGCTTAAGATGAAAGAAGGCTCAACCCCTATCCGGCAGCAATACCTCAGGATTAAGCGAAAGTATCCCCAGGCTGTCGTCTTCTTCCGCTTGGGCGATTTCTATGAGACCTTTGATGAAGATGCCAAACTTGCCTCTCGGGAGCTGGAGATTGTCCTTACCTCCAGGGAGATGGGCAAGGGGCATCGGGTGCCGATGGCTGGCATCCCCTATCATGCCCTGGATAACTATCTGGCTAGGCTAATCAATCGTGGCTATAAGGTTGCTATTTGTGAGCAGGTAACTCAGCCCGCTCCCGGTAAAGGCTTGGTCCAGCGTGAGGTCATCCGCGTGGTAACTCCAGGCACTGTGGTTGAGCCCAGCCTTCTTGATAGTAAGAGCAATAATTATCTGGTCAGCCTGGTTTTGGGTGAGGAGGCGGTGGGGCTGGCTTATGTTGACATAACCACCAGCGAGTTCGCCACTGCCCAGGTTCCATTTCATCGGGCTGTTCCTGAACTGGAGCGACTCAAGCCCTCGGAGGTTATCACCGCCGAGAGCTCGGAGTTGTCTGGTTTGGGGCTGGCTGCTTCGGTGACTCGCCTTGACGATTACTGGTTTGAGCTGGAGGTAGCCCGTCAAACAATGCTCGACCACTTTGGCGTAGCTACCCTTGAGGGCTATGGTTGTGGTCATCTACCCCTGGCGATAGGAGCCGCCGGCGCTATTATTCACTATATTCAGGAAACGCAGAAAGGGGTTCTGGGACAATTAACCCGACTCACTACCTATTCCACCGATTCTTTTATGGCGCTGGACGTGCAAACCCAGAGAAACCTGGAGCTTTTCCACAGCAGCCGCTTTGGAACCGTTGGTGGCTCACTGCTGTCAATTATTGACCTGACCAGAACCGCCATGGGAGGCAGATTGTTACGGCGCTGGCTTGGTCAGCCCCTGCTTGATATAACCGAGCTGAATAAGAGACAGGATGCCATCGGTTGGTTTTATGCTCATGCCCTGACTCGCAATCAGACCATTTCCTTGCTGGGGGAGGTGGCTGACCTTGAGCGCTTGATTAATCGGGTTAAGGGCGATATTGCCGCCCCGCGTGAGCTAATTGCCCTGCGCCGCAGCCTGGAGGTTATACCAAAGCTTCAGCAGGTGCTTGAGTCTGAAAGCTCAATAAATTGGCTGATGGGTGAGCTAAAGCCCTGCCCGGAGGTGGTGGATTTGATTTCCCAAGCTATAGTGGAGCAGCCGGGCAGTCTGGATGAGGGCGGCGTAGTCAGGCAGGGATTCTCTGAGGAGTTGGATAGCCTTCGCCAGACATCTAGAAATGCCAAGCAATACCTGGCTGACCTGGAGCGCAAGGAGCGAGAGAGAACCGGGATTAAGTCGCTGAAGGTAGGCTTTAATAAGGTCTTTGGTTACTATATTGAGGTATCTAAGTCTAACCTTCCTCAGGTGCCTCAGGACTATATCAGAAAGCAGACGCTGGTCGGTGGCGAGCGGTTCTTCACCCCGGAGCTAAAGGAGTATGAGTCATTGATTTTGAATGCCCAGGATAGGATTAGTGAGCTTGAGGCTCAAATATTTCGTCAGGTATGTCACCAGGTGGGGGCGGCAAGCCAGCGCATTTCGGCTTCAGCCAATGCCCTGGCTGATATGGATGTCTTCTCCAGCCTGGCTGAGGTGGCAGTGCGCCATAGCTATGTCCGACCTAAATTGACCGCGGATAACGAGATAGTCATTTCACAGGGGCGCCACCCTGTAGTGGAGAGGAGTCTGGTTGATGGCAGCTTTGTGCCCAATGATACCTATCTATCCAACGATGATGCCCAGCTTGTTGTTCTCACCGGTCCTAATATGTCGGGCAAATCAACCTACCTGAGGCAGGTAGCCTTAATTGTGCTTCTGGCTCAGATTGGCAGCTTTGTCCCCGCCAACTCAGCCACCATTGGATTGGTCGACCGCATATTTACCCGAATTGGTGCCAGGGAAGACCTGCCGGCTGGTCAATCCACCTTTATGGTGGAGATGGTGGAGACAGCCAATATCCTGAATAATGCCACCCCGCGCTCGTTAATCATCCTTGATGAGATTGGGCGGGGCACCAGCACCTATGACGGCCTTTCCATTGCCCGAGCCGTTGCTGAGTATATCCATAGCTATCCCAGGCTTGGAGCCAAGACCCTGTTTGCCACCCATTATCACGAACTGGTGGAGCTAGCCAGCTTCCTGCCCAGGGTGAAGAACTTCAATGTTGCCGTAAGTGAGGAGGGTGGGGAGGTTACCTTTCTATACAAGATTGTGCCCGGTGGTGTTGACAAGAGCTACGGCATCCATGTAGCCAAGCTAGCCGGGCTGCCCAAATCGGTGGTGCACCGTGCCCAGGAGGTTTTGGAAGAGCTAGAGGGGGATAGCCGCACCGCTTTAGCTAGGCGCTCATTCAAAGGTCGCCGCCGGCGTAAGGAGGCAGTGCCCCAGCAATTGCCCCTCTTGGGGCAGAAGTCGCCGCTGATAGAGGAGCTGGAAAAGCTGGACATTGATTCATTAACCCCGCTTGAAGCCATCACCAAACTCTACGAACTGCAAAAGAAGGCGATAGAGGGAGGGGGCTAGGGGGAAGGATTATCACCGTGGGAAGAATTGCCAACTTTACCTACAACAAGTCCAAGCTAATTATTATTCTGGTAGCCATCCTGAATATCCTCGCCTTAACTTCTTTCTTCCGCTTCCAACTTGACACAGATTTCCTGAGCTTCTTCACTGCGGGAAATCCTAAGGCGCAAGAATACGACCAGCTGAATGAAAAATATCAGGTTGGCGAAGCTATCTCGGTTCTCATTGAGCAGGATGATTCCCTCCTGGACAGAGAGAATCTGGAGAAGGTCTTTAGGCTGCAGGCAGAGATAGAAGAACTGGATGGCGTCTCCCGGGTGGAGAGCTTTATTCCCCCCGAAATCTCGGTGGGGCACCGTCTTGTTCAAGTCGACGAGAGCTTTATCCAGCGCCATTCCGATCTCCTGGGAGATTTTATTGAAGACGAGTATTTTCTTACTCAGCAGTTCCTCTCCTCTGATGCCAGTAAGGGGGCTCTTATCGTCACCCTGGAATTGGATGCTAGGGCTGGAGATGTAGTGGGGGCGCTTGAGGAAATAGTTCAAAATGAAGAGGGCTTAACCCTCTCCCTTGCCGGCAATGAAATCATCAAAGATACCCTCTGGAATTACCTTATCAGGATAATCTTTATCCTGCCACCCTGTGCCATAATCCTCGTATTGTCTGTTTTCTTTTTAGTCATCAGGAATCGCAGATTTACTCTTCTGGCAATGTTACCGGCAGCATTTGGTGCCTTGTGGACCTTTGGCACAATCTTCTGGATCGGACAGGAACTGAATTTAATAACCGTCATAAGTCCAATATTTATCTTGGTAATGGGTGCGGCAGACGGTCTTCATTATGCAACTCATTTTATGGACAACATGAGTAAATATTCTGACCGCAGGCAACTCACCGTCGAGACTTTGCGTATGGTTGGCGTTCCCATATTTTTGACCACCATCACTACCATGGCTGGGTTTGCTTCCTTGACCTGGACTCAAGTGCTTCCTATGAGACAGATGGGCATATTCGTCTCCTTGGGTATTGGCTATGCCGGGCTTCTCTCTCTTTTCTTTCTTCCTGCTCTCATGTCTAGAATAAAGTTACCCCCGAAGCCACGGCGAGTCCAGGAAAGCCGTTTAACCAGACTTGTTCTTGAAGGTTATAGGCACAGGGCTCTAATTATTGCTGGGCTCTTCATTATCGTGGTTATTTCCGCCTTCTACATACCCAGGCTTGAGGTTGTATCCAATCAGCTAATGTTTTTCAAAGAAGATTCACAAATTAGGCAAACCTTTGATAAGGTTGAAAAGTATTTCGGCGGAGCATTGCCGCTTACCGCAGAGATAGTTGCCGATAAAGGTCTAGACACGGTGAGAGATTACAACTTTGCCGAGGAGATTTTAGATACGGAGAGGGAACTGGAGAGATTACCCGGGGTACAGAGTGCCGTCTCGCTCTTTGACACGATTAGTGCTCTCAATGAAATGGTAACCGGCTGCGCTGATTATCCTGAAAACCCTCAATTCATCCAGCGACTTCTGATGCAGATAGATGACGAAGACCTGGAAACCTTAGTTTCGGATGATGGCCTTAGGATGCTGATTAGAATTGAGGACCTTGATTCCTTGGACATGAGTAGCCTGGAGGATTTTGTTGCCCAGCACCCTGAGATAAGGCTGATTACCGGTATGCCAGTGCTTTTTGATGAGATGAACAGGCTGGTGGTGCAAACTCAGATTCAGAGCCTGGGTTTGGCGCTTATCTTGGTCTTTCTCATGCTTTTGATAGCGATAAGAAAATTTGGGGCGGTGCTTATCGCCATGCTGCCCATAGCTATTACCATCGCTGCCATCCTGTGCATGTTGTCCATAACTCAATTCCATCTCAATATTTTAACTGCCATCCTGTCTGCTATCGCCGTTGGTGTGGGCGTGGATTACTCTATCCATCTTATATCGGGTATCTATTACTTCAGAAGGCAGGGTCTGGGCAATGTAGAATCGGTAAATTCAGCCCTGTCAACTGTTTCCCGACCAATTCTGGCTAATGCCTTTGGCTTAGCTATTGGGCTTTCCGTTCTTTTCTTCTCCCCCCTGAGGATCCACACCCAGGTAGCTTCTGTGATGTGGGTAGCTATGGTAGTCTCTTCGTTGGCAGCGTTGCTGTTGATCCCCATCTTTTACTCAAGGGCACGTTACTGAAAGCTCAAGGCATGAGGCTCTCTTCATGCACTTGGGGGGTGCCTCTTTCAAAATTAAATTCCCCTCTCCTTTAAAGGGGGGGATAAAGGGCAGAAGTCACCGCTGATAGAAGAACTTGAGAAGCTGGACATTAACTCCCTGACCCCGCTGGAGGCAATCACCAAACTCTACGAACTACAAAAGAAATCGAAGACTCTTTGAGGCGAGGGAAGGGTAGGGGGACTTTTAGACCAGTAAATTCTTCGTTGTTTATTTATATGCAGATTCTATCCCCTGTGCTATATTGTAGATGTGAAATGGGAGATTGAATTCTATCAAGATAGCCAAGGGAATATTCCCGTTCAAGATTTCATTCGTCAGCAGCCCGCTAAAGTAAAGGCAAAGATTTTGAAGTATATTGACTTGCTACAGGACTTTGGCCTATCTTTAGGTCAACCCTATGTTGAAAAACTTGCCGGTTCAGAGGTTTGGGAGCTTAAAATACGCCATAGTTCAAATCGCTATCGTATTCTATATTTCGCTTTTAGTGGACGTAGATTCATTCTCTTGCATGCTTTCTTAAAAAAGACTGCCAAAACGCCTAAGAATGAGCTAGAGATAGCCCGGGGTAGAATGCTTGACTATAGGGCACGCTGTAATCACTAGAATCGTCCTTAACTTGGTTGTGTTATATAACATATATGTTATAATATTAACAAGAGTTAAATCTGGATTGAGGAATGTAGTATTCTTCTAGTTTATAGGGGGAAGCCTAAATGCCCAAAAAGAGTATAAAATACGAAGATTTTAAGGCAGAACTTCTAGCAGACCCAGAAGTTCGAGCAGAGTATGAAGCTTTGGAGCCCGAATTTAGGCTGATAAGAGATATCTTGTCACGCAGAAGCGAGTTAAATCTCAGCCAAATGCAGCTAGCTAAACTTGTTGGAACAAAGCAGCCCGCCATATCACGTCTGGAACGAGGTGATGGTAATATCACCATCAATAGATTACGTAGAGTAGCGGATGCTCTAAATGCTGATTTAGAAATTTCCTTAAAAGCTAGGCAACACACCAAAATCGCACCAACGCAACCCAGTCCCTGACATTAATTCCCTCACCCCCCTTGGAGGCCATCACCAAGCTCTACGAACTACAAAAGAAGTCGAGGGAGGGGTAGGGGGTTGGAAGTCATGTGCAAAATTAAAAAATGCGCAAAAATAGACTGACGTCAGATACGAAAAATATAACCCCTATTAAATACTTATTGTCTATCATGTTGAGAGGTTGTGGCGGTGAAAATTTAGGAAAATAGCTTCTACTGGAGGTGGTATTTCCCCCCATATATTGACTGGAAGACGGAAATAATTCCAAATATCTGTTACTAGACCTTGAAAACCGGGTGGGAATATCCGCGTTTTAAATTTTAGAGCTAGTCCACCACAATCTTTCATTTGTGCATACTGTAGTTCCGATGGACACCTAAGTGGGAATAAAGGCAACAGACCGAGGAACTCACACATTTCGAGCTTCTCCTGAAATTCATCCTGTGGCATATAATCGAAGGTGTTTTTTATTTCTACTCCATAATTTATTCCGTCTCTTTGTATAATAAAATCTAGGTTTTTATCTGACCTCTCCCAAATCTTATCTCTGAATTCACTGGTATTTCTACCAACTATTTTGAGCTGGTTCTTTTTAAACAGATGACCAAAGAGAATTTCGCCATATTTCCCCACACCGTCATTCACTTCGTCATCACTAAACCTTTCTAGTATCTTAGTTTTCATCTTTATTGCCATTGCTGTGTATCTTACGTTGTGTCTAGATACAAAAATTGCGTGCATATTCTTTCCAAAAGCATGGGGTTCAGCTTTTAGGAATTTGTCCTCGATAAGTTCATTGACTGCTTTACCAGTGACATCGTGTGGATATTGGTCTTCAAATATCACTTGTATCTGTTTCTTATAAAATACCGAATCCTTCCCGCATGAAGTTGCTTTCGAACCATACTGATATGCCCAATGGTTGTCGTTAGTAAAAAAGGATATTACATCTTGTTTAATGCTATCTAAACTATATCTGGTTTCTCTTGTAACCATATAGGCTTATATCCTTTTATGATTCAATATGGTAGTGGTGGTAGTTGTAGTAGAGGTAGTTAATACCTACATAAGGGATGTTCGTCAAGCTTTTAAATTATTCTACCACCACTTCCAAATCCTTGCCATATAGGTCATTTATCAGGGGTAGCTTGAAGGGGCTTCGCCCCTTCAAAAAACAACCTCCCCCTCATGCTAAGAATACATCTCCCTATCATGGAGAGGGAGATAAAGGGGGTGAGGTAGAAAAACCTATACCTTAGTCGCCGTTTTTGGTGACACCGTTTCCCGAGGTAAAGTCTCAGGATATGGTGATAATGTAGTAGTGTCCGTAGTAAGACTCAGTCCAAGCATTGCCAATAGGCTACCGATCCTTTCCAATGTTGGATTTGCTTCTCCTCCCTCTAGTTTAGCTATATATGCTTGAGACACACCTACCTTGGTAGCAAGTCCCTTTTGTGTCAGACCTAATTTTGCTCTGGCTTTAGATAAAGTTATTGCAAAACTAGATTTTGCCTGAGCTGCCCCAAACATTTTCGCGGACTCTGGGTCTTGAAGTTCCTGTTTTAGGTCACTCTCAAATGTCCTAGTCATGGGATTTGCCTCCTCGATTGATATTCACGGAGTCTGGAACATGCTGTCCTAATTTCTATTGGCTCTCGTCTTCGCTCTTTCTTAAACCCGTGTAAGAGAATGAATATATCTCTTGCTGTATCGTGATATAGTGCAATCCTATAGTTGCTATATTTTAGCTCATAAAAATGACCACCGCAGCCTTTTATAGGTTTCATCATACTGGTATTAAGGAGCATAAGCCCATTTTGCTGTAACCGAACTACTTTGTCTCGCATATACTCGCGTGTTTTCTTATCTAAACTATTGAGCCACTCAGCAACAGGTTGACGGCCGCTAAGCTCCGTATAGTAGTCAATATAGTACACAATAAATTATAACCCCACAGGTAATATTTGTCAATACTAATTATGCATGGTTTAAAAAGCTTTTCACACATTCTACCATTGCCTGCAAACCTCTGCCATAGAGTTCGCTTATAAGTGAGGCTTGAAAGGGCGTCAGCCCCTTCAAAAAATAACTTCCCCCTTCCCCTTATCAAGGGGAAGGGGGATAAAGGGGGATAGGGTTACCATAAATAAATATTAGAAGTGGGGTTTGCACAGAATCTCTTTAATTTTGAGGTCAAAGAAGGCGTGGGTATTGACTGGCTTCAGCACTACGGCAGTATCGGCGCCTCGGCTGCTGCCAGCGATGGCAATAATATCCTCATCGGTGCGCACCAATCCGCTATCGGCAGCCATCATTGATATCTCACAGGCTACCTTCATCCCCTGACCAAAAATACGCAGGGTATCGGCGATTACCTCTCCCAGAACATACATATTGAATTTCTTGCGCATGGCTCGACTGAGCCCACCAAAGGCATGGGTGGTGGTGAGTATTGTGCCCCCTTTACTCTCAACTATCTTCCTATTCTCCTCGGTAAATTCCTGGGTATCGGGTTCACGTATGCCAGTAGAGTGGCTGACCACGATGACCCTTGACTTGTTGAACACTTCCACAGCTCTTACTGCGGTATCGCCCCTGGTGGATGCTACCAGTATAGTTTTGATACCCAGTTCCTCCGCCCGCTGTTTAGCGATGCGGAGCACCTCCTCAGTATTCTCACTACCCGGCTTTTCAAAATAGACTGTCTTTAATTCCATTTCTGCTTTAAGCCTCCTTATCAACACATCTCAAACATTCTATCACTATACATAAATTTCTACTATAGAGCGTTTATCAGGGGTAGTATGAAGGGGGCTCCGCCCCCTTCAAAAAACCATTCTTCCCCCTCTCCTTACTCTGGAGCAATAATTAAGGGGAGTTTTAGAGGGGCGAAGCCCCTCTTTTTAATTAACTTCCCCCTTCCCCTTATCAAGGGGAAGGGGGATAAAGGGGAAGGGGGATAAAGGGGGATAGGGTTACCAACAAAAACCTAAGGGGGTGAGGTTGATAGATAATCTCATTGCCTAGCTCTATCCAGTATGGTATAGTTTATTTATAGTGGAAGCCGAAATTGAGTTCATTCCTGAAGGCACGGCTACCTCGCCTGAGGGTTTTTTTGCCGGTGCTACCTGCGCCGGGATAAGTAAAAAAGCCAAAGATAAACCAGACCTTGGCATCCTCTTTTCTGAGGCGCCTTGTGTGGCTACAGGTTTCTTTACCACCAATCGTATTAAGGCAGCCCCGGTGGTTTTGTGTCAGCAAAGGCTACAACAAGGAAGAGCCCTGGCAGTGGTGGTAAATAGCGGCTGCGCCAATGCCTTTACCGGTGAGAAGGGTCTTGCCCATGCTGCCGAGATGGCAAAGCTAACCGCCGAGGGCATCGGAATATCACCTGAGGATGTCCTGGTTGCCAGCACCGGGGTGATTGGTCTGCCGCTACCTATGAAGCGCATAAGAAGGGGCATAGAACAGGTTATCCTTTCCAGAGATGGAGGTCATGAGTTGGCAAAGGCGATGATGACTACTGATACCTTTGCCAAGGAAACGGCGGTGGCGGTCAGGGCTGATGGCAATAAATTCGCCATTGGTGGGGTAGCCAAAGGCTCGGGGATGATTCACCCTGAGCTGGCAACCTTGCTTTGCTTTCTGACCACCGATGCCGCCGTAGAGATGGATTTTCTCAAATCGGCTCTGAAAAAGGCGGTGGACATCTCCTTTAATATGATTTCTATTGACGGCGACACCAGCCCCAATGATATGGTGCTTATAATGGCTAACGGACTGGCAGCAAGCGAGCCAGTATCACCAGGTGGTGAGCAGGCTGACGCCTTTGAGCAAGCCCTGGAGCGAGTTTGTATCTATTTGGCTAAATGTATTGCTCGTGACGGTGAGGGGGCGACTAAGCTTATTGAGGTAACTGTCGGTGGTGCACCCGGTATTGCTGAGGCCAGGTTGGCTGCCAGGACAGTGGTAAGCTCGCCCCTGGTGAAGGCGGCGGTTCATGGCGCCGACCCTAATTGGGGGCGGGTTATGGCAGCGGTGGGGCGGAGCGGGGTGGAAGTGGTGGAATCAAAGACCGACCTTTATATTGGCGATATCCCGGTGGTAAAGGCGGGCAGACCCTTGCCCTTTAGTAAGCGAAATGTAATCAAGCTATTAAAGGGAAGAGAGGTGTCTATAAATTTGAACCTTAACCTGGGCTCTAGTCATGCCACCGCCTGGGGTTGCGACCTGTCTGAGGAATATGTAACTATTAACAGTCACTACATGACCTGATTTTTGTTTATTAAGGGGAGAATGAAGGGGCGAAGCCCCTTCAGAATCTGTATTTCCCCCTCATGATAGGAATATATATCCATATCATGGAGAGGGGGATCACGGGGGTGAGGTTAATAAATAATTCCATTATCGTGGTTAAGCTCGGTGGTGCTACCTTGGGTACCACTATTGAGGACATAGTCGAGCTTCAGCAGCGGGGTAAATCGTTGGTTGTAGTCCATGGCGGTGGTAAACTGATAACCGATTGGCTGGAAAAGCAAGGGATTTCCAGCCGATTTGTCCATGGCGAACGGGTAACCGATGAAGCGACTCTTGAGGTGGTGATTTCAGTGCTGGCCGGGCTGGTCAATAAGGAGATTGTAGCTGCTATCAACAGCCTGGGCGGAAATGCGGTAGGTATTAGCGGCGTGGACGGAGCTTTCATTCAAGGCAGGATTAAGGATGAGGAGCTGGGCTATGTTGGCACGGTGGTGAAAGTAAATCCCGCTCCCCTGGAAGCACTACTAAAGTCTGGCTATATCCCGGTAATTGCTCCGGTCAGTCTTCATGCTACTGATAAGCCAGATAAAGCGCCGCAGGTGCTTAACATCAATGCTGATGCTGTAGCTGGTGAAATTGCTGCCGCCATTGGTGCCGAGAGGCTTATCTTTTTGACCGATGTAGTTGGTATCTGCGACCAGTCAGGCAATTTGCTGTCTCGTCTATCACCTGATGAAGCTGAAGCTCTGGTGGCTTCAGGTGTGGCTTCAGGGGGGATGATTCCCAAGATTAAAGCCTGCCTGAGAGCTTTGTCTGGCACTTCAACTACTCGCATTATAGATGGTCGGCAGCCGCACGCCTTGCTCAGTGAAATAGAAGGACATGGTGGTGGCACCACCATACAGAAAGCTTATGAAGGGAAAGATTGAAGAGCCAATCTCGTTCTGATAAAGTTAATAAATTATTTGGTGACCTATCCCCCTTGCCCCCTTCCCTTGGCAAGGGAAGGGGGAGTGTGGGTAAGAGAGGGGCTTCGCCCCTCTCTAGAGTCTCTTCCCACTTTCTGTTAAGGGGGAAAATACTAAAGGAGAGTCCAAGAGAGGCGAGCCCCAAATACGTACAGAGAGTTTGAGAGGGACTCCGTCCCTCTCAAAAGACTCCTTCCCCCTCCCTTGTAAGGGAGGGGGATACTAAAGGAGAGTCCAAGAGAGGCGAAGCCTCTCTCAAGAAATCCTTCCCCCTCTCCTTTGAAGGAGAGGAGGATACAGGGGGTGAGGTATGTGGTTATTAATTTTGGCAATAGTAATACTGTCTTTTTCAGCATTCTTTGCTGCTTATCTTGCAGAGGCTTATACTACTTCTTTCCAGATTGCCACATTTGCTAAGGCAACTTCTATGGTACTAGGTTTTGCCGGTATTATTATGCTATTCATCGCAACAAACTGGAAATTTGGGCTTGCTGGTATAGCTGGATATTGGCTTCTGCTCACATTATCGAGGCTATTTTGGCATAAACAATTGAAATCGAAGACGGAGAACAATAGTGACTAACTGGCAGGAGCTTGAGCACCAATACTTTATGCAAACTTTCGAGCGTGTACCCTTAACCATAGTTAGGGGATGGGGGGCACGGGTGTGGGATGAAGATGGGCGGGAATACCTTGACTTTGTCGGTGGCTGGGCGGTGGATAGTTTGGGGCACTGCCATCCGGTGGTTACCGAGGCAGTGACCGAACAGGCACATATACTTATTCAGGCTTCCAACCAGTTCTATACCATTCCTCAGATTCGCTTGGCTGAGCTTTTAGTCCAGAATAGCTGTCTGGACAAGGTCTTTTTTGGCAATAGCGGCGCTGAGGCTAATGAGGGGGCGGTGAAGCTAGCCCGGCGTTATGGGCAGCTTAACTTAAGCGGAGCCTATGAGGTTATTACCACCATTGATTCCTTTCATGGTCGCACTTTAGCTATGGTGGCGGCTACCGGTCAGGCTAAATTCCAACAGCCATATCCGCCTCTACCCGCCGGCTTTGTCAATGTGGAGTATAATAATATTGAAGCCATAAAGTCAGCCACGACCGAGCAAACCTGTGCCGTGATGGTGGAACCGATACAGGGGGAGGGTGGGGTTAACCTGCCCGATGAGAGCTATTTGCCCGCAATACGGGACTGGTGTGACCAGAAGGGTATTTTGCTCATTCTGGATGAAATTCAAACTGGCATGGGTCGAACCGGGACGCTGTTTGCTTACGAGCAATATGGCGTTGAACCTGATATAATGACATTAGCTAAGGGTTTAGCCAGTGGCGTGCCCATTGGGGCTATTCTGGCCAAGGATAGGGTGGCGGTGTTTGCCCCCGGGGAGCACGGCTCTACCTTCGGTGGTAATCCCTTAGCCTGTGCTGCTGGCTATGCTACAGTAAAATTTATTATTGATAATGATATAGCTGGGAAGGTAAAGGCGGTGGGACAGTATCTCATTCACGGGCTGGAAAGCTTGAGACAGAAATTTCAGCTTATTACTGATGTTCGTGGGCGCGGGCTGTTGGTGGCTATGGAGTTCGGCAGTGATATCGCCCAGTCATTAGTAATGGCTTGCCTTGATAGGGGCTTATTGGTTAACCGAGTGAAGCCCAACGCCTTGCGCTTTATGCCTCCCCTTATTATCGGGACTGAGGAGGTTGATGAGGCATTGGGCATTTTGGACAGCGCACTATCCAGCGTTGTCAGCTAGAGACAAAGTAGTAAGGGGTTTTAATGGCAAGTAAGATTCGTCGGCTTGGGATAGTAATCGCCTTAGGTCTGGTTCTCGTGCTTGGTATGGTGGTGCTGGTTGCCTCATATTCAGAGTCTGCGGTAACCTGTGAGATTGGGACTGAAGGTCTCCCCTTGACGCTTGCTGACCTTTCGGCGGTACCGCAATCGGTGATAGATGATGCCACTAGGTTAGCTACGGAGCTATTCGGAGATTATCCAGAGGAGTATGACGATTTTGTCAATCAGCTACTGGCGCTATATTCTGAGGCTCAGGATAAGGATTTTGTCGTAGTGTTTAACCCCGGTGGTTGGGGGTGGAATCTGGTGGAGGCTTCCCCGGGGTGGTGGAGTATTTTTGACGGCATCGAATCCGAGCTAGAAAGCTCAGGTTATACCTCATTGATGTTAAACCATCAGCGGGCGGTTGACAGTTTTCTCGGGTGCCTTGATGAGGCTGGGGAAATGATAACCGGTTACCAATCAAAGGCTAAGGATTTAGCCTGTAGAGCGGAGTTTCTCACCACCCATATTCCCGACCTCAAGGTTATCCTGGCTGGTGAGAGCACTGGCGCTGTTATCACTGATAGCGTGATGAACCTTATGGCGGATAATCCACAGGTTTATAGCATTCAGACAGGTCCTCCTTTCTGGCACCAGACTACTATGTTGGACAGGACGCTGGTGCTGACTGATAACGGGATAATCCCCGATTCCTTTAGTCGGGGAGATATTCCAGCTATGATTGGCGGCAGCATAAGAGCTTTATTTGGCATATCCCAGCCGGAAGACGAGACTGGCGAGATATTATACTATGTGAGGGCACCGGGGCATGACTACTGGTGGCAATATCCCCAGGTCTGTTCTCAAATTACCAACTTTTTAAGACAAAATTTTGCCATTGAATAGCGATAAGTTATTAGTTTGGGGGTCGTTTAGGGGGAAGATTGAAGGGGCAAAGCCCCTTCAAAACCTATCCTTTCCCCTCATGCTAAGAATACATCTCCCTATCATGGAGAGGGGGATACAGGTCGAAGACTCTTCGAGGGGTGAGGTTGATAAACAGTCTAGTTAGTGTCAAGCTTTGCAGTAAGTACCTGAATAGGTATAAGCTAGTTTATATGGGAGGACATAGTACCCTTCTTGCTGTATATAGCAAACTGAGGTGATGTTATGATAGTTCCAATTAAGCGTGATAAAGTAGTACTGGCTTACAGTGGCGGGTTAGATACATCGGTAGCTATCAGATGGCTCAAAGAGAGGTATAACCTGGATGTTATTGCCCTTAATGTTGATGTGGGCAATGAGCGGGATTTTTCCGCCGTTCGTCAGAAGGCGCTTGATATCGGCGCAGTGAAGGCGCTGGTGGAGGATGCCAGGGAGCTATTGGTCAATTATTTTATCTTCCCCGCGTTACAGGCGGATGCTCTCTATGAGGGACAATACCCTTTGGCTACAGCCCTATCTCGTCCGCTAATGGCTAAGTTGCTGGTGGATACCGCCCTGGAGGAGGGGGCTTCAGCAGTAGCTCATGGCTGCACCGGCAAGGGAAATGACCAGGTGAGGTTTGATGTCAGCATCAGTGCCTTAGCACCCAGCCTCAAAATTATCGCCCCGGCTCGGGAATGGGGCATGAGCCGTGAAGAGACCATCAACTATGCTCAGCGTTATGGGATTCCGGTGCCGGCTACTGTGGCTAGCCCCTATTCCATTGATGAGAACCTGTGGGGGAGGAGTATTGAGTGTGGGGTTCTTGAGGACCCCTGGGTTGAGCCACCTGGTGAAGTGTTCACCTGGACAAGGTCACCCGGTGATGCCCCCAATGTGCCAGGCTATGTGGAGATTGGCTTTGAGCAGGGCATCCCGATCGCCATTGATGGGCAGCAGATGGATGGCGTCGGCTTAATCCAGCGGCTGAACCAACTGGCTGGCGAGCACGGGGTAGGTAGGATTGACCATTTAGAGAATAGGCTGGTGGGGATAAAGTCAAGGGAGATTTACGAAGCGCCGGCAGCTACAGTGTTACTACAGGCGCACCAGGCTTTGGAGGCGATGACCCTATCCAAGGGGCAACTGCGTTTTAAGCAAAAGGTGGCGGTGGAATATGCTGACCTTATCTATAATGGTCTGTGGTTTAGCTCACTTCATCAGGATTTGGCTGCCTATGTTAACAGCACGCAGCGCTATGTTACCGGAACAGTGCGACTCAAGCTGTTCAAAGGAAGCTGCCAGGTAGTGGGGCGGAAATCACCCAAGTCACTATATAGCTATGGTCTGGCTACCTACGATAAGGGTGACCAGTTTGACCAGAGCGCCTCCCCCGGCTTTATTCATATCTGGGGATTGCCGGTCAGAACCCAGGCGCAGGCGCAGGGTATCAGTAGCTTGGAGGAAAAGTAACCTGAGGAGGAAGCTTATGGGTTTCACCTATATAAAGGTGTCAGTATACCATCCTACTGAATGGGAGAGAGAGAAAGAGGTGGAACTTCTGGTGGATACAGGGGCTATGATGAGTGTTATTCCTCGCCAAGTTCTCGCCGAGGTTAAAATAAAACCCGTGGCTAAGCAGAGACTGCGTGCTTTTGGTGGCGGGGTTATTGAGCGAGATGTAGGACATGTTGGCATAAAAGTGGAAGATACGCGTGGTGGCGCTTTAGTAGCCTTCGGTGAGGAGGGAGATACCCCTGTTCTTGGCGTTCCTGTTCTTGAGTCAATGGGTTATCAAGTAGACCCGGTAACAGGAAAGCTTAAGAAAGTAGACATACTAATGATTTAAACCGGTGAGGGACCGTTAGGCATTATGACGCCAAAGAGAAAGAGACAAAGGCGGAAAGGAGGTTTTTAGATATGAGTATTGATGAGGTGTTTCCTAACCCAACTGTAAAACAAGTAGCATTTGAGATAAGATTTCCCAACCTTTTCTATTTAGAAAGCAAAATAGGTGAGCTGCAAGTAAAAATAATGGAGCAGTTTCCAGAGTCTGCCCTGTTATTTCGAAGGCAGATTGTATTTGCAGACTTAGGACCATCAGCTAAGATCCAAGAAGTCGAAGAGCAGGTGGATAAAGAATGGGCTAAGAAAGTATGGAACTTTAAGTCTCCCAAGAACTTTGAATCGGATGTGTCAACCAATTCACTGGTTATGAGGTCAGCACATCATAAGACCTATAATCTTGAAGGTGGAGACAAATTCAGAGACATTGTTAAATTTGTGGTGGATAACTTTCTTAATGTTACTTCAATCCCAATCATCAGTCGTATTGGTTTGAGATACATTGATGAGTGTCCAATTCCATCCAAAGATAATTCCGCATTCAGCTCATATTATGACTCGGCTTTTCCTCTTGACCGATTTGACCTTGCCGATGCAAATGAAATGGACTTTAAGACTGTGATTAATAGAGGTCAATACCATCTGCGTTACATAGAATCGTTAAGAAAGATCGAAGATAGATATATACTAGTTCTTGATTTCGATGGTTTTGCCACTAATATTGCTCCAAAAGACTATCTGACCACTACAGACAACTTACACATGCTCATATCTGATGAGTATGAAAGGACAATTAGAGAACCAGTTAAGGAATATATGCGGAAATCGAAGGAGGGCTGAGAATGGAACTGGATAAAAGAGAATATGGCTATGGTGACTTTATCAGACACGCAACGGGGAGTATCAGCGAAGGTGAGGACTATAATATAATCTCATATCCGTTCGAAAAATATGAAATCAAGGTAAAACTGAGTCCAAGAAATGAGTTTATCGAAATTGTGGAAGTTAAGGTCAATAAGGATTTCTTATCACACAAACAGAGGATGGGTATACAAACCTATCTCAATGTTGATGAATTTTATCGTGAATAGTGGATGGGAATATGTTCTACGAACCCGAAATGGATAAAGTATTAAGACTTGGAGATGTAGTTAGAGGATACATTTCACCTTCAACAAAAATCAAACAACCATTCTTATCTTTTGAAAGTAGCATATATCATAACTATGATATTAGTTTTGAAGTTCCACGCTATTCTGTTATCCTAACACCCTGTTGCTCAATAGGCGACCAGATGATTTGTCTGACACCATTAATCGAACTTCGAAGTGATTTTTTTAAGAACCCCTATTTTGTGGAAGATTTTACACGTATTAATCGTGGAATTCATCCCGAAAAAGCTGTTCCCCCTGATGAATGGCAAGGATTTTCCGACGAAAAGAAGCAAGAGATTTTGGCGAAAAAGAATCCTTATACCTTATTGAATCTATTCATATATGAACCTAGCGATTTATTTCCAACGTATCCAAAGAGGAGGGTGCACGAAACAAACTACTATATGATAGATTTTAGGAATGTTCAGACGCTAAGGTGCGAAATGATAAAAAGTCGAGATAAAACAGTAGTAGAAGAAGTTCCCATATTAGAATCAAAATGTCTATAATTATCGGATCAATCAAGAGAAGAATTGCGAAAGAAACTTTCATTTTATTATGGACGACCATCGGAGGAAGAGGAAATACTGCAAGATTAAAGAATAAAAAAAGATGTCATTCTAGAACGGTGCCTCCAGTTGATTAATTTGCAATTCTTGAATCTGCTGAAGGATTTTAGTGACGCCTGTTCGAGGAAAAGTAGTAATATTACTTAAATGAGGATTGTTAAGGAAGTTAAAATGAGCCATATTCGGGGTCGCTTTCATAAGCCTGCCGATAAATCGGTAACCAAATATACTGCCTCTATCCCCTTTGACTGGCGTTTATATCCCCACGACATTGCTGGCAGTATCGCCCACGCCAGGATGCTGGCAAAGCAGGGTATAATTTCACAGGAAGAGGCTGAGACTATTAATAAGGGGCTGGCTGCTATCAGGGAGGAGATAGAGCAGGGCAAGTTTCAGTTCGAGCCTGAATTGGAAGATATCCATATGAATATTGAAGCTCGCTTACTGGAGAAGGTAGGTGAGGTGGGTGGCAAGCTCCATACCGCCCGCTCCAGGAATGACCAGGTGGCTCTGGACTTGCGCCTTTTTGCCAAGGAGGCAATCTCAGGCACCCTGGTCAAGCTGAAAGAACTTCAGCAGGCTCTTATCAGCCTGGCTGAAGCCAATAAAGATGTAGTTATGCCCGGATATACCCATTTGCAGCCGGCACAGCCGGTTTTGCTGGCTCATCACCTTCTAGCCTATTTTGAGATGCTCCAGCGTGATGCCGACCGATTTAGCGACTGTCTGAAGCGCACCGATGTTATGCCCCTGGGCAGCGGCGCTCTAGCTGGCGTTGCATACAAAAATATTGATAGGGAGTTCTTAGCCCGTGAGCTGGGTTTCAGCCAGCTCAGCCAGAACAGTATTGATGCTGTATCGGACAGAGATTTCGTCTTGGAGTATGAAGCGGCGGCTAGCCTGTGTATGATGCACCTCTCAAGACTGGCAGAGGAGGTTATTCTGTGGTCTTCAGCCGAGTTCAATTTCATTGAGCTTGATGAGGCTTATGCCACCGGCTCAAGCATTATGCCCCAAAAGAAGAACCCTGATGTTGCCGAGCTGGCTCGAGGTAAAACGGGAAGGGTCTATGGCAGGCTCATGGCTCTATTGACCACGATGAAGGCTCTCCCCCTGTCCTATAATAGAGATATGCAGGAGGATAAAGAGGGTTTCTTTGATACCGTAGATACCCTGCTATCCACCCTGGAGGTATTTGCTGGAATGGTTAAGACCCTGCGGGTTAAACCAGAGAATACCCGGCGGGCGGTTGAGCAAGGTTATATCTTAGCCACTGATTTAGCTGACTACCTGGTCAAGAAGGGGGAAGCCTTCCGCACCGCCCATGCTCTAGTGGCTAGGCTGGTAAGCTACGCTATGGAAAAGGATAAGCCCTTCGGTGAACTCAGCCTCGCTGAATATAAGGGTTTTTCTCCCCTATTTGAGGAGGATGTCTACTCCATTACTGTAGAATCATCTATTGCCGCTAGGGATATCATTGGTGGTACTGCCCCCCAGCAAGTGGAGCGGGCATTAGCCACTGCCAAAAAAATAGTGGAGAAGATTGTTTAGCAACCTATCCCCCTGACCCCCTTCCCTTATTAAGGGAAGGGGGAGTATGAGTAGGAGAGGGGGCAAAGCCCCCTCTCCAAAACCTCTTCCCCCTCTCCTTCTCAAGGAGAGGGGGATTAAGGGGGTGAGGTCAATAAAGGACTAAAGAAGCCAAGGAGGCGCTTCACGTCCAAGAAAATAATCAGAGGGTTTGGAACTCAGGAGCCCCTCTCGCAGTCAAGGGAGTAGCAGTATGGCACCTAGGACTTGTCCACTAAAGTTTGATAGGAAGTGCAAGTGGTGTCCAATTACAGATTACTTCGCTAGACTTGAAATATGCAATTATTTTAGAGGGCAGATTATTTCCGGTGTCCCATGGCACTGGGGCGCTCTTCAAGGGGTTGATGAAGATGGTTTTAGAGCTCTCCAGAGAAGAGCTTTGGAGATTAAGAGGGAAAGAAAGTTGAGGTAAAGGGATTTAGTGAAAAGTAGCCCTCATCAGGTCAAGCTTGCCCCCTCTATTCTCTCCGCTGATTTCAGTCGCCTTGGTGAGCAGGTAGCTGAAACCACTAAAGCCGGCGCCGATTATATTCATATTGATGTTATGGATGGGCATTTTGTCCCCCAAATAACAATTGGTGCCCCGGTGGTGGCTGCCATTCGTCGTTGGACGAACCTCCCTCTGGATGTCCATCTTATGATTGAGGCACCAGAGCATCAAATCAGTCAATTTGCCGATGCCGGGGCTGACATTATTACCGTTCATGTAGAAGCCTGTCCCCATATTCACCGAGCGGTGCAAGCAATTAAGGAATTGGGGGTTAAGGCTGGGGTTGCCCTCAACCCAGGCACGCCTATAGACGCGCTTAAAGAGCTCCTTTCCTCCCTTGATTTGGTCCTGGTTATGACAGTCGAGCCCGGCTTTGGCGGGCAGGCCTTTATTGAGGCTATGCTGGATAAGGTAGCCCGTCTGCGTGCTGAACTGGATGAAAGGGGTTTAACCGCTGAGCTGGAGGTGGATGGTGGCATCAATGCCGAGATTGCCCCCAGAGTGGTAAGGGCAGGGGCTAGGGTGCTGGTGGCTGGAGCAGCAGTGTTTGGTTCGGGACAAACAGTAAACGAAGCCCTGGGAAAGCTCCGGGCTAGCCTATTTTAGCGATTTTATGCTGATTACGCAGGCATCTGGTGCACAGGTTAAGTCTTTTTGGCTGGCCATCTATAATGATAGTAACCGGATGAATATTAGGCACCCAGCTACGCTTGGTATGACGTTTAGAGTGGCTTATATTGTGACCGAATTGAGGCGATTTGCCACATAGAGCGCATTTCAATATCTTTTCTCCTTTGACTGTCAATTAAATTTATTGTAGGCTATTGTTATAATATTACTATAGCCAAGCCAGCTTGGCAAGGATGGGATAAGATGGGACAAGCCGATTCTATAACTGGGCAAGATTTAAGGGAAATGTTTGCTGCCGCTACTGCCTGGTTGGAGAAGAGCGCTTCAGATATTGATGCCCTAAATGTCTTCCCGGTGCCTGATGGAGATACAGGGACTAATATGCTGCTTACCATGCGTTCCTCTATGGAGGAAGCCTATCAAGCTTCTGAGGGTAGTGCTTCAGGCGTAGCTCAAGCTATGGCTAGGGGGGCACTGATAGGGGCTCGGGGTAATAGCGGGGTAATCCTGTCGCAGATTTGGAATGGTTTGGCGCAGGGTTTGGCGGAGAGGGAATCGATTACTGGCAGTAACCTGGCTCATGCCTTACTACAGGCATCAAGGGTGGCTTATAAAGGGTTAAGCAATCCCGTAGAAGGAACTATTCTTACCGTAATTAAAGAAGCGGCATCGGCTGCCCAGGCGCATGCTTCTACTGTTAGCGATGATGTGGTGTCGGTTATGGAAGCTACAGTTAGTGCTGCCAAGGAGTCGGTGGCTAATACACCTAGTCTTCTGCCTGTGTTGATGGAAGCGGGGGTGGTGGACGCTGGGGGGCAAGGTCTGTATACCATTCTGGAGGGTGCTCTCCACTACCTTAAAGGCGAGGTAGAGCAGTTGAAGCTACGCAGGCCCTGGATGGTCGCCAGTAGCATACCACTCACGGCTAAAGTGCCACGAATGGTGGGCGCAGAGGAAGTGCCCTACGGGTATTGCACTAATTTTGTGATTAAGGGGCAAAGGCTTAACTCGGATAAGCTTAGGAAGAGGCTGGAAAAGAGAGGGCAATCTGTGATTGTAGTTGGTGACGACTCAGCAGTCAGGGTTCATATTCATACCTTAGACCCTGGTGATGTTATGAGCTATGTTATTCCCTTGGGCACTTTGCATCAGATAAATATACGCAATATGGATGAGCAGTACCAGGATTTCTTGGAGATGCGGAAGGAGAGGATGCCAGCGGTTGACATAGCTATTGTGGCTGTGGTTGCTGGAGATGGTCTAAGTAATGTTTTTACCAGTCTGGGAGCAACAGCTATTGTGCCTGGGGGACAGACAATGAACCCCAGCACCAAGGATTTGCTCCAGGCTGTGGACTCAGTGGTTTCGGAAAAGGTTATTATTTTGCCTAATAACAAAAATATAGTGCTTACCGCCAATCAAGTCCAGTCTCTGACCACCAAAACAATTGAAGTGGTGCCCACCAAAACAATTCCGCAGGGGGTAGCGGCACTTTTAGCCTTTGATTATGAGGCTGACCTTGAGACCAACGCCCAGAATATGAACAAGGCGCAATCAGCGGTAAAGTCTATTGAGGTTACTCGGGCGATACGCTCAACTCGGCTGGGTGGTTTGGACATTAAGAAGAAACAGGCTATCGGCTTTTTGGATGGAGACCTGGTAGCCGTGGGTGATAACACAGACGATGTTCTTAATGAGGTGCTGGCTAGGGTAGATTTAGATTCCGCTGAGGTGATTACCATCTACCACGGGGCTGATACCAAGCCGGCTGAAGCGGAGCAGGTCGGTGCCACCATCCGTCAACAACATCCCCAACTTCAGGTTGAGGTAGTTCTAGGCGGTCAGCCTCACTATAACTATATTGTTTCTGTGGAGTAAATGGGAGGGTCCTGTTATGGCAGTCAAAATTGTTACCGATAGTCTGGGTGACATACCCTCTGAGGTGGCTGAAGAGCTGGGAATTACTGTAATCCCGATAAATGTTCTCTTTGGCCCTGAGAGCTTCCGCGATGGCGTTGACCTGACCACTGACCAGTTCTACCATAAGCTGATGCACAGCAAAACCTTTCCCACTACCATAGTACCACCCCTTGGCGTGTTCGTTGATACCTATGATAAGCTGGCCGAGGAGACAGATGAAATTGCTGTCATCACTAATTCTCACAAGCTCAGCGCCGCCTATGAGGCAGCCCTACAAGCTATAGAGCTAATGAAGCGGAGATGCCGAGTAGAGGTGGTTGATTCCTTGTGGGCTGTTATGGCGCAGGGCTTGATAGTTATTGCTGCGGCTAAGGCAGCAAACGCTGGGGCTAATCTTGATGAGGTGGTGGCTCTAGTTCACTTCAATATCCCCCGGGCGGATGTTCGTATGGTTTTTGACACCCTGGAATACCTTAAAATGGGCGGGCGCATTGGCAAGGCACAAACCTTTTTGGGGTCAAAGCTTAGGGTAACCCCTATTCTTGGAATAAAGGATGGCGAGGTTTTTCCTTTTGCCAGGGAGCGCTCCCGGGTTAAGGCGATAGATTACTTATATAACTTTGCTACCAGCTTTTCCCATATTGACGAGATGGCGGTAGAGCATGCCACCACCCCTGATGAGGCGGATAAGCTGACCGAGCGGCTCAGTTCTAAATTTCCCAAAGAGCGTATCTATCGGTCAAAGGTTGGCCCGGTAGTGGGGGCGCATGTTGGACCACATGTTCTGGGAGTAGCTGTGCTGGGGGATAAATAATAGCTATGACAGTCAGGATTGTTACCGATAGCGTCGCTGATGTGCCATCTCAGGTGGTTGGGGAGCTAGGAATTACCGTAATTCCACTAAATGTTCGTTTTGGAGAAGAGGTCTACCGGGATGGCATTGACCTGACTGCCGATGAGTTCTACCGTAAGCTGAGGCACACTAAAACCCTACCGGTTACTTCAGTGCCATCGCCTGGAACCTTTGCTGAGGCGTATAATAAGCTAGCTGAAGAGACGGATGAAATCCTGGCTATCATTGTTTCCGCCAAACTCAGCGGTACCTATGAGGTGGCGTTACAAAGTATAGGGCTGATGAAGCGGAAATGCCGGGTAGAAGTAGTTGATTCGCAATGGGCTACTATGGCAGAGGGATTCATAGTTATGACTGCGGCTAAGGCAGCAAACGCTGGGGCTAGCCTTGATGAGGTGATAGAGGTAACCCGAAACACCATTCCTCGTGTAGATTTTCGCGCCGCTTTTGATACCCTGGAGTATCTCAGGAGGGGTGGGCGCATTGGCAGGGCACAGGCTTTGCTGGGCTCAATGCTGAGGATAAATCCTCTCATCACCTTGAAAGACGGTTTGATTGAGCCTGCGGGTAGAACGCGCTCTCGGACTAAGGCAATAGACCATTTATATAACTTTGCCACCAGCTATTCCTGTATTGAGGAGATGGCGGTAGAGGATACTGACTGTCCTGATGAAGCCGAGGCGCTGGTTGGGCGGCTCAGCCCTATATTTCCCAGAGAGCGCATCTACCGCTCAAAAATGACCCCGGTAATCGGCACCCATACCGGTCCTGGTATGTTGCTGGTAGCGGTAATGGGGGACAGGGAGTAGTTATGACAGTCAAGATTGTTACTGATAGCACTTCTGACCTTCCAGTCCAATTGGCTCAGGAGCTGGGGATTACTGTGGTGCCAGTCTATCTACGCTTTGGAGAAAAGGTGTATCGGGATGGGGTGGATATAAGCCAGGATGAGCTCTACCAGAAACTGGTGGCAAGCCCTGTTCATCCTGCTACCTCTCAGCCTTCGCCGGCGGATTTTGCTGATGTCTATAATAGGTTGTCAGGGGAGACCGATGAGATAGTCTCCATCCAGGTTACCAGCAAATTAAGCGGCACCTATAACTCAGCGTTACAGGGCAGGGAGCTGGTAAAGGCAGGTTGCCAAATTGAGGTAGTAGACTCGCTTTCGGTGTCTATGGGCTTAGGGCTGATAACTGTGGCTGCTGCCAGATTGGCTGAGGCGGGAGAAAGCTTGCCGGCGGTAATGGAGGAGATAAGGCAGGCTATTCCTAGTATTCGCCTGCTTGCTGTCTTTGATACCCTTAAATACCTGCTTCTGGGGGGGCGCATCGGTAAGGTTAAAGCATTATTGGGCAGTATGCTCAATGTTAAGCCTTTGCTTACTGTGCGCGATGGCGAGCTTTTACCTGCCGGTTTAGCCCGCACCCGCTCTAAGGGCATAGACCGTTTATTTGACCTGGTAAAGAACGCCTTGAATATCCAGGAATTAGCCATTGTTCATAGCACCACACCTGATGAAGCCGGCTCACTCAAGGAGCGCATAGCCTCTATCTTTGACCGGGAACGGATTCATATAGCTAGGCTGGGACCAGCGTTAGGGGTTCATGGTGGTCCGGGGACTTTGATTTTAGCCTTGAGGGAGAAGGTGAGCGGTATCGGGCAGGATGCTGGCGAAGGCGAGCCCTCCAGAAAGCGAATTTCCTTGCCCTCCTTGCATAAACCAAAGTTGAGTTTTTCTTGCCCGCGGCTATTCGCCTAGATGAATGGAGACCAAGCCGTGTCAATAAATGTTGAGCCTCTGCGCAAGATTCTCGAGCTTGAGCGTGAAAAGGGTTATGTAGATTCAGCGGTAATCGGTGGTTTGGATAGATTCCTTCGTCGCTGGGCAGGTCAAGCCATAGAATCAATAACCAGCCCCCAGCTTTTGAGCCAGCTTCATAGACTTCACCTGGGCGATTCCAACTATGCCTCTTGGACCAAACAGCAGCGCAAAGAGTGGGCGAATAGGGTGTTCACCTTTTTGTCTGAGGCGGAGCGCGTTGAAGCAGAAAAGGGCGAGGTCAAGCCGCCAAAAGAAGGCATTGTGCCATCGCCCCCGGTAGCCGGCAGGCGGTCTTTGGGGGCAAGAGGGCAGAGGGTGGCTGCCCAATCTCTGGATTCCCCCATCACCACTCTTAAAGGGGTTAGCACTAGTCTGGCTGCCAAATTCAACCGTTTGGGTGTGAAAACCATTCGGGACTTGCTCTATTTCTTCCCCCATCGTCACCTCGATTACAGCCAGAGGAAATCTATCTCCCAGCTCACCGAGGGCGAAGAGCAGACTATCATGGCTAATGTGTGGCAGGCTCAGGTGACCATGCTTGGTGGTAGGCGGGGCACTGAGGCTATTGTCGGCGATGAGACGGGCAATGTCAGGGTGGTATGGTTTAATAATCCCTACCTGGCCAAGAAGCTGCCAACTAATACCCGGGTAGTTCTTAGTGGCAGGGTGAGCTTGTTTGGCGGGCGGCACGTGTTTGAATCTCCAGAGTGGGAGCTATTGGAGGATAGAGAGTTGATTCATACCGGGCGCCTGGTTCCTCTCTATCCCCTTACTCAGGGATTGCGCCCTCGGCAGGTAAGGAAACTGATGAAACAGGTTGTGGACCAGTGGGCATGGCAGGTAGAGGACTCTTTGCCCTCGGAGTTGAGGCGGCGGTGTAACCTGCTTGACCTGCCTCAGGCGATAAGTCAGGCTCACTATCCAGAGGATGAAGCAGCCAAGGACGGGGCAAGGCTTCGTCTGGCTTTTGACGAACTCTTTACCCTTCAATTGGGAGTGCTGGGAAGAAAGCGCGACTGGCAGGAGAGCCAGCCGGGCAACCCTTTTAGTGCCAAGACAGCGGTGCTAGACGCCTTTCTGAGCTCTTTGCCCTTTGAGCTAACCGCCGCTCAGCACAGAGTGCTTGAGGAGCTATTGGCCGATTTAGAGAAACCAAGACCGATGTCCAGACTGTTGCAGGGAGAGGTAGGCAGTGGCAAGACAATAGTGGCTACGTCAGCCTTGCTTGTTGCTGCTGCCAATGGCTATCAGGGGGCATTCATGGCACCTACTGAAATTCTGGCCGAGCAGCATTTCGCTAACGTTTGTCAACTCCTATCTAGAGCCGGTCATCAAGTGGCAGGGGAAGACAACCTGCGCAGTTACTCCGGGCTTTTATCTCATCCCCTTACTGTGGCGCTGCTTATTGGTGACATAAACCAAGCCAGGAAGCAGGAAATCCAGCAGCGTATCATGGGCGGAGATATAGATATTGTTATCGGGACTCATGCCCTTATTCAGAAGGAGGTGGAGTTCCACCATTTGAGTTTAGCTGTGGTCGATGAGCAGCACCGGTTTGGGGTTGCCCAGCGTTCAGCACTACGGCAGAAGGGGTTTAACCCCCATGTGCTGGTAATGACAGCTACACCAATCCCCCGAACCTTAGCCTTAACCCTGTACGGTGACCTTGACCTATCGGTCATTGACCAGCTTCCTCCAGGCAGACAGGTGATAAAGACCAAATGGCTTAAGCCAGCCCAGAGGGATAGCGCATACAGGTTTCTGCGTCGTCAGGCGGCTGAAGGTCATCAGGCATTTATTATCTGTCCCCTGGTTGAGGAATCAGAGGCTATTGAGGCTAAGGCGGCGGTGGCTGAATATCAGCGCTTGTCCCGGGAGGTCTTCCCTGAGCTGAGGTTAGGCTTGATTCACGGACGTATGCCGGCTGTGGAAAAAGACGAGGTAATGCATCGCTTTCGCTCTGGCGAGCTGGACATCTTGGTCTCAACCCCGGTGGTAGAGGTGGGCATAGATGTACCCAATGCTACCGTGATGCTGGTGGAGAGTGCCGACCGTTTTGGCCTATCACAACTGCACCAGTTTCGTGGTCGGGTGGGGCGGGGGCAGGAGCAAAGCTATTGTATGCTGTTAGCCGAGAATCCTTCAGAGATAGGCAGGGAGCGCTTAGACTTAATTGAGAAGATTCAGGATGGCTTTCAACTGGCGGAAGAGGACTTAAGGCTGCGGGGTCCGGGGGAATTCTTTGGCACCCGGCAGAGCGGACTTCCTGACCTCCGCATGGCTAAACTTTCCGATGTGGCTCTGCTGGAGCTGGCTCGCAGTGAGGCGATAAGACTCTTTGAAACAGACCCGAATTTAGAGATGCCCGAGCATCATCTCTTGGCTAAGGAACTAGCCCGGGTGTGGCAGCAGGGTGGCGAATGGAGCTAGGTAGCCTATGTCATTTATAGATTTTTCTAGAAACCAAATTAGGAAATTGTTGACTAAAGAGAACGGTATGATACTTGAAAATAACATTCCTTCCGGCGAGAGCCTCGAAAATAAGTTTCAAGATATAGATGAATTTGGACTTTATCTTCATATCCCTTTCTGCAAACAAATATGTCCTTACTGCCCATATAACAAGGAGATTTATCAACCTGAGGTAGCAGAAATGTATACAAGAGCGGTTAAAAAGGAAATTGACTTCTATTCTGGTCTTTTTGGTGGTAAACCGGTAACTTCTTTTTACATTGGTGGCGGAACACCTACAACAATGCTTTATAATGGTCTTGACAAGATTTTAGAACATATCTTTAAGAATTTTAATATGCAGTGTGATATACATATGGAGAGTCATCCTAATGATTTGAGCTTAGACAATCTCAACACTATAAAATCTCTTAACGTAGAAAATCTAAGTACCGGAGTAGAAGCTCTACAAGACAAATATCTAGAAATCCTTAATAGACCATACAATACAAAAGAAGTGAAGGCAGCAATTGAAAGGGCGGTCAATAAAGGGTTCACCTGTTTCAATGTGGACTTCATTTTTGCTTTACCCAATCAGACCTATAGTGAGTTAGAGCAGGCAGGGCATGAGTTGGTTGAGATGGGTATTGATCAAGTTGCAGCTTATCCTCTTTTCAGGTTTCCTTACACCAAAATGGGAGAGTCTGCTAAGCAAAGTAACTACAACATATTAAATATCTTTAAGAGAAGAAATATGCTTCATATCCTAGAGGATATATTTTATGATAAAAAATTTCAAAGAACGTCTGTTTGGGCATTCACTAAAAAAGGGATTCCTAAGTATTGTTCTGTGACAGTGCCCCTTTATGTTGGTCTTGGTGCGAGTGGATGCTCTTACTTAAAAGATGTTTTCTACCTTAACACCTTTAATGTTGCTGAATACATAAAGAGACTTGAAAATGGAAGAATGCCAATTGCCTTATCACTGGATTTGTCAGAAAGCATGCAGATGGCATGGTGGTTTTACTGGAGAGTTTATGAGACAAGGTTTAAGAGAAGTGATTTTAAGAAAAGATTTGGCAAGGAGTTCAATGAAATATATGGAAAGTACATAAAGCTATTTTCTCTTTTTGGCTTAATAAAGAAGGATGACGGAAACGAGGTAACCCTTTCTGACAAAGGTACTTTTTGGCTGCATGCGCTTGAAGATTTGTTTTCACTAGATTACATTAGCAAACTATGGGGAACTTCAAAGCAAAAACCTTGGCCAGAGAAGGTCGTTTTGTAAGTTTTACAATAACTTTAAAAGGGGCGGGAAAACACAGGAGAGTCAAAGAGAGGCTTCGCCTCTCTTAAAAAATCCCTTCCCCCTCTCCTTCCTAAGGAGAGGGGGATTAAGGAGGTGGGGTAGAGAAAAGGAGTGTTTACCAACCCTGTTTCTTCCCACCCACCCGCCCACAAAAGTTCTCCTTTTCCCCTGATATGAGGAGTTTAAGAGGGGCGAAGCCCCTCTCTAAAATCCCTTCCCCCTCTCCTTCCTAAGGAGAGGGGGATAAAGGGGGTGAGGTTAAAAAAACAATGTAAGGTTATCTTCATTAACCAGCTTTGTGCTATAATTTGGGCATAAAGGTAGTTTGGAATAATCTTGAAAGTGGTGCTCGGATTAGGAGGCTAAAATGAGGGGTTATCATTTTGCCGTGGTGGTAGAGAAAGATAAACAGGGTTACTTTGCTTATTGCCCTGAGTTGCAGGGTTGCTATACCCAGGGGGAGACCTTCGAGGAGGTCATGGAGAATATAAAAGATGCCATAAAGCTCCATGTTGAGGATAGGCTGGGGAGTGAATATTAAAAAGTTGGCTTGGGATAACAATGATTAAGCAAAGGCTTATAGAGTTGCTGACGCAGGCGGCGAGCCAGGCACAGGAGTTGGGCAAGCTGCCTGCAGTCGCCTTACCTGAGATTACAGTAGAGCACCCTCAGAACCCTGAATATGGAGATTATGCCTCAAGTTTCCCCTTGAAATTAGCCCGGGCTACTGGGCTCAGCCCATTAACCATTGCTCAAGACATGGTAGGGCTTATAGCCCCCAGTCCCGAGATTGATTCCATTACTGTGGCGCCACCAGGGTTTATCAACTTCACCCTCAACAGCGATTGGTTGACCAGGCAGGTAGATTCAATCTTAGCCGCTGGTGATTCCTATAGCAATATTGACCTGGGGCAGGGCAGCCGAGTGCAATTAGAATTTGTTAGCGTCAATCCCACCGGACCCCTCCACGTGGGGCATGGTCGTGGTGCTATTCTGGGTAGCACCTTGGCTAATGTCCTTGCCGCTGCTGGCTATAGGGTGGAGAGGGAGTATTATATTAATGACGCTGGTAGCCAGATAGACGCCTTTTATCGTTCGCTCTATGCTCGCTATCAGCAGTGTTTGGGCATTGATGCCGAGATGCCATCTGATGGTTACCTTGGCAGCTATATGATTGACCTGGCCGAGGAGATTATTGCTGAGGAGGGAGACAGGTTTCTCTCCCTTCCGCCGAAAGAGGCACTATGGCAACTAGGGCATATAGGTTTGGTTAAGATAATAGAGCTAATCAAGAGCGACCTTGAGCTATTGGGGGTGAGCTTTGACGTCTGGTTCAGTGAGCAGAGCCTGTTTGATAATGGGCAATACCAGAGGGCGATGTCGCTCCTGCGCCAGGGGGGCTATATAAGCGAGAAGGAAGGCGCTACCTGGTTTGTATCTACTGCCCTGGGTGAGGATAAGGACAACGTGGTGGTGCGTAGCGATGGTTCTCCCACCTATTTTGCCTCAGATATTGCTTATCACTATAACAAGTTCTTGGAGCGCAACTTTGATAAGGTGGTAAATATCTGGGGGGCTGACCATCAGGGGCATATATCTCGAATGAAGGCGGTGATTGCTGCCTTGGGTATTGCCCCTGAGCGGCTGGAGGTAATAATCTCTCAGATGGTCACCTTGCATCGCGGTGGCGAGTTGGTCAGGGTCTCCAAGCGCAGCGGTGATATTATTACCCTGCGCGAGGTGGTAGACGAGGTGGGAACAGATGCCTGCCGCTTCTTCTTTGCCTCCCGCTCTGCCGATAGTCAAATGGACTTTGATTTGGAATTAGCCAAGAAACAGTCAGCCGATAACCCTGTCTACTATGTTCAGTATGCTCATGCTCGTATTGCCAGCATCCTTCGCCTGGCTCAGCAGAGGGGGATTGACTATGCCGATGGGGATGTTTCTTTGCTGACCACCGAGCCTGAGTTGGCTTTAATACGTAAGATGCTAATTTTGCCCGAGATGGTTGAGGTGGTAGCTCACACCCTGGAACCTCACCATCTTGCCTATTATGCCCTGGATTTGGCTACCCTGTTTCACAGCTTTTATAAGCAGTGCCGCGTCATCTCTCAGAACGAGGTATTGACCAAAGCTCGCCTCAGGCTGGTGGAGGCAGCCAAGATTGTTCTGGCTGGAGCTCTCCACCTTATGGGGATGACCGCCCCGGAGAGAATGTGAAGCATTCAATAGCTAAAGCCCTTGCTCTTTATATTGCTTGACCAATTTATCATAAAGTCGTGAGCCTTCCCCTACCCACCATAATTGCTGTGGTGATGCCTTCCCCTTGATTTCTCCGGGAACACCGGCAACAAATGAGTTGTCTGGGATTTTCATCCCTTGCCTGACCAGGCAGCCGGCGGCAATTATACAGGAGTCCCCGATTTCAGCGTCATGGAGGATGGTGGAATTCATGCCGATGAGAACGTTGTTTCCGATTTTGCGGCAATTAATAACCGCGCCATGCCCAATATGCACTCTATCTCCGATGGCGACGTCCCCAATAGGAGCGGAAGGCGTCCCTGAATGAATAACGCAGTTATCTTCTATAGCGGTATTGTTGCCAATTTTTATTTCCCCGAAGTCTCCCCTGATTACTGCCCCCGGCCACACGCTTGAGTTCTCACCAATTTCCACATCGCCAATAACATAGGCCGCTTCGCTGACAAAGGCTGATTCAGCTATTTTAGGCTTTTTATTCCCCAGGCCTCTAATCATTTTTACCCCCTAAATTACTTCTATTATAAGCTCAACATCTGGGTAGTCAACTTTACTGCTTTCGTTCACTTAGATAGGTGACACTTCAAAGTGTGATGTATGTTCGGCTTTAAGTTCGGGTCAAGCCCTAACAGTTTTTTGTGTCATTGCGGTGAGCCCTTCCTAATTGTCTTTGCGAGGAGCCTGAGCTTGTTATTCCCATGTCATTGCGAGGAGCCTCAGCGACGAAGCAATCTCCAGACAATTGTGAGAGATTGCCACGCCTTCGCTCGCAATGACATAGGGGGTGTCTAAGAGGGGCGTTAGCCCCTCTTTTATAATTAATTTCCCTTCCCCTTTGAAGGGGAGGGGACAAAGCGGGTTCCAAGGAAAATCGAAGATTTTTCTGGGTGCTTAAAGGGGATAGGGTAGATAAGCCATTATTACCTTGTCGATGCATCTTCTTTTGTGCTACACTTTGCCCTTGAGGAGGCTTAAATGAAGCGTCGTGTGTTTTCTGGGGCTCGTCCCACCGGCAGGCAGCACCTGGGGAACTACCTGGGAGCCTTACAAAATTGGGTTAGCATGCAGGATGAGTATGATTGCATCTATTGCATCGTTGATGTCCATGCTCTCACCTCATTGGAGGATACCAGTAGCTTGCAAACAGATATATATGAGATGGTGCTCGACTGGCTGGCGGCTGGGCTCGACCCTCAGAAGAGCATCCTTTTTGTTCAGTCCCGTGTCCCTGAGGTAATGGAGCTACACACACTACTCAGCATGGTTACTCCCTTGAGTTGGTTGCTGCGTGTGCCCACCTTTAAGGAGAAGGTGAAAATCCAACCTCACAATGTAAACTATGGGCTGGTTGGTTATCCGGTGCTTATGACCGCCGATATTGTGCTTTATAAGGCTGAGGTTGTGCCTGTTGGCGAAGACCAACTGCCCCATCTAGAGTTAGCCAGGGAGATTGCTCGCCGCTTTAATAATTTATTTGGCGATACCTTTCCTGAGCCCGAAGCGAAGCTTACCTCTTATCCCATGGTATTTGGGCTGGATGGTAAAGAGAAGATGAGCAAGCAACTGAGGAATGATATCGAGATAGCCCTTTCGCCTGAGGACACAATAGAGCGTGTGATGACAGCGGTTACCGACCCCGCCCGCCAATACCGCAATGACCCCGGGCACCCTGAGATATGCAATATTTACCGCCTGCAGGGTTATTTTAACCCCTCGCAGCTGGATGATATAGCTGGCCAGTGTCGCTCGGCCAAGATTGGCTGTGTTGATTGCAAAATGCTTCTGGCTCAGAAGATTAATTCCACCCTCGAGCCTTTCCGGGAACGGCGGGCTGCCTTTGCCGCTAAACCTCGGTATATAAAAGATGTTCTGTCTGGTGGTGCAAACCGAGCCCAGGCTATTGCCAGGGAGACCCTCGGTGAGGTCAAGCAAAAGATGAGGCTAATATAATTCTACCTCACCCCCTTTATCCCCCTCTCCTTCGAAGGAGAGGGGGAAGTTATTAAAAAGAGGGGGCGAAAGCCCCCTCTTGGACACCCTTGGTATTAGGAATGTTGACTATGGCTGGAAACCTATCTTCCGTTGAACATCAGGGTCTAAGGTTGCTAGGACTTCTTTCTCGCTTTCTGTAAGTTCTAAATCTGCCTTAACCTTTAAGTAGGCGACCAATTGGAACCTCACTGCGCTACGAGGCAGCACTTGTTTGCCAGCAGTAACAATACCCTGCCATTGGTCCATATCCCTGCGCCAGTTACCATTATCAGGGTGAGTGAGAGCAGCTTTAACTGCGTCCTTCCAGTCAGTACCACATTGCCTCATGGCAACTCCCACAAACTCACCTATGGAGGAAACGACACCGGAGTTCCAGTGAAGATATTCGTGGCGATGTTGGGCAATGTTCATCTCACCCGCTGCAACTTTGCCCCACTCAGGAAATTGCTCAGCGATGAACTCCCAGGCATCAACAAGGAATTCGACATATTCATCTTCATTCCCTTCCTCGTCATCCAATTCGTTCTCTCCTCTAAGCTTCTCCCCAACTAACTCTCCGATGTAAGCCGCCTTAATCATGGGCGTAGTGGCTTGATAAACGCCAGCCAGTGTAAACATTTCAGTCAGGCTCCTAGCCACAGAGATCAACTCTACATTTACCCGCTCTTTGAATACGGATACTCTTTCAACCACTTTCTGCACCACACGATTTTCTACGTCCCTACGGTTAAAGAAAACGTCCAAGCTTTTACTGGTTTTCTTCGCAGTTCTGTTAAGGTCAGAAAATAATTGCTGATTTGCCTCAATATCATTATATGGGAAAAGCACAACAGCGATGCTGTCGTTGCGTAACTCAGGCTCTATCTGGATGGCTTTCTCTATTGCTCCAAGGCGATGTTGACCATCCACGATTATGAGTGGGTCTTGCTGGTTGAGCGTTAGCATCCCCAACATCCATCCAGGGCTCCCGGTAGGGGCATTTGGGTCAGCAGGTTCCCAGTTGGTGGGTTTATTAGTACCATTTTTGCCGTAGGTGCAAGTAATGGCACTAAAGCGATAATCGTTTTGATTGTAGACAATGTAATCAGCAATCTCTGCAAATCGTGTTGGATTTGCCCGGCGATTCTCACGGAGTTTAGCTGGGAGATTTGGGTCCGTCCCAACAATGTATCTAGGCACTTCACCTAGAGTCAGGGTAATTATGTAAAAATCCACCCCACCGAGGTGTCCCTTGAGCGCTGGCACTCGCATTATCTTACCAGCAGATTCAGCAAACTTGCGTAGTCCTTCCATTGTATTGTCATTTGTAGTCATTTTACGCTCCTTTTTTTATTTATTGCTTCCATATTAGGAAATAAGCTATTTCATTGTTTACCACCTCCATATAAACTGTGTTGGAAATTCAAGTGTTAGCTGTTAACTGGCGAGGCGCTGAGCCACAATCGCGACCGCTTGTCTAAGCTGAAATTCATGTAACCGAAAAGCAGTAATTCTAACCACCTCTTCCAATGATAGGATTAATTGCTCTTGGCGTGTATAAAAGCGTTTGGGCAAAGGTCGCCATCCACCTAGCTCAGGGTCGCCAGGTGATTCACCCGGATACAAAGGGATGAAAGTTATATTTGATAAAGTCACAATGCCCTCCTATTGTTTGCCTATTATTCATATGACCTTTTATCTATTAATAAGAACTATATCATATGGAATAGGTTTTGTCAATACCCGTTTGCTCACATCGCTTATTATTTTATTTAAATTCCTTTGTATTGTTGTTCCCCCCCTTGCACCCTTCCCTAAAAGGAGAGGGGGAATATAATAAAAAAAGAGGGGCGCTAGCCCCTCTTAAAATAAATCCTCCCCTTCCCCTTTCTAAGGGGAAGGGGGTCAGGGGGATAGGGTTAATAAATAATCTCAGTACTAGACTACTTTGTGTTTAGCCACAAACCGGCCCATCCTGGACAGTGCTTCCTCAATGTCAGCCAGCGAGGTGGCATAACAACAGCGGACATGCCCCTCACCGCACTGCCCGAAGGCTGTCCCGGGGACTACGGCTACCTTTTCCTCAATCAGCAGTTTTTCAGCAAATTCCTCAGAGGTCATGCCGGTGCCCTTTATTGAGGGGAAGGCGTAGAATGCTCCACGAGACTCAAAACAGGACAGACCAATATCGTTTAGTCCCTGAACTATAACCTGACGCCGCCTGTTGTATTCCTCAACCATCTCGGCAATACTGGACTCGCCTGATTTCAATGCCTCAATAGCGGCTACCTGTCCCATTATAGAGGCACAAAGCATGGTATACTGGTGAATCTTGTTCATTGCGGCGATAACCTCTTTATTGGCTGCGGCATAACCAATACGCCAACCGGTCATGGCATAAGCCTTGGAGAAGCCACCGAGAAGGATAGTGCTTTCCTTCATCTGGGGCAGGGTGGCAAAGCAGGTGTGCTCCACGCCATAGACTAGCTTGGCATAGATCTCGTCAGAGATTACCAATAGCTGGTGACGCTGGGCTACTTCGGCTATTTGCGCCAGTTTCTCTCTGGTCATCACCGCTCCTGTAGGGTTAGCTGGATAACCGATAAGAATGGCTTTAGTTTTGTCGGTAACCCGTGCCTCAATATCGGCGGCGCGTATCTCAAAATTATTCTCCTGGTTGGTAGGCACCATAATAGGTGTGCCCCCAGCCAGAATGACACAGGGGTTGTAGGAAACATAGCAGGGGTCGGGCATAATGACCTCATCCCCGGGGTTGAGGATTGCTCTCATTGTTAAGTCTAATCCTTCGCTAACACCAACGGTAATCAGAAGTTCATCATTGGGGTCATAGTCCAGCTTGTAGTGAGCCTTCAGGTAGCGTGACAGTTCCTGGCGCAGTTCGGGCATGCCCAGGTTTGAGGTATACATAGTGTAGCCCTTCTCCAGGGAGTGGATAGCTGCCTCGCGGATATGCCACGGGGTGGCAAAATCAGGCTCTCCTATTCCTAGCGAGATTATCCCCTCCATAGAAGCCAGTAAGTCGAAGAACCTTCTTATCCCGGAAGGAGCAATCTGGTTTACCTGCCGTGAGGTGAGACTACGATATTTTTTGTGCTTACCCGGTGGGTTTGTTGACATAATAATCTCCTAATGGGTATTATATAACAGAGGAAGGGCTTGTCTAAAGTGTGTACTCGTTCAATACCTTAATGACACATCGTTTCCTTTCCTTGTCATTGCGAGGCACAAAGTGCCGAAGCAATCTTTTGTTTGTTTTCTCTTCTCGGGATTGCTTCGCTTTGCTCGCAATGACACAAAAGAACTGTTAGGGCTGGTCTATAGTATTACTGGCTGTCGCCTAACCTCTTCCCTTCCCTCTAGGATTTCGCCATCCTCCTTATATCGCTTAAGCACAAAATGGGTAACTGTCCCCTGTACCCCTTCAATATGGGCAAGCTTTTGGGATACAAAATCAGCCACCTCATGTTCAGTTTTGTCCATCACCAGAACCAATAGGTCATAGGTTCCTGAAACTAGATAGACAGTGCGGACTTGAGGGAAGCGGTAGATACGCTCAGCTGTAGAGTCAAAGCCAACATCTTTCTCCGGAGTAACCTTGACCTCTATTAAAGCCCATACCTGCTCCTCCCCCACCTTTTCCCAGTTAATTACGGTTTTGTATTTCAGGATAGTTCGGTCTTTCTCGGCTTGCTTAATGAGCCTGGCGACCTCATCGCTGGGTGTGCCGGTCATGGTCGATATTTGTTTGACGGTGGTTCGGGCATCATTTTCCAGTATCTTAAGAATGTTCTTTATCATATTTAACTCCTTATTAGCTCTGTTAGTGACCACTGGTCTTCGGTCTCATTATAGCAGAGCTGGAACAGTTTGTTATCCCTGGTGCGAATCTGGAAGTGCCTCTCCCCCGGCTCCAGCCATTCTTTCTCTATCTCCTCCACCTCGTATTCTATCCCTTCCCACAGGAAAGACTTAGGTCTTTCGGCATAGGTCTGCCCCGAATAGCAGTTGACTTTAAGATTATTCACTCTCATCCCCTTAGACTAGCCTAATGTCATTGCGAGGAGCGCTGGCTTGTTATCCCCCTGTCTTTGCGAGGAGCGTCGTGAGCCGAAGCCCAGAGCGAAGCGAAGGGGACGAAGCAATCTCAAGAAGCACCCTACCACCAAGATTGCCGCACCTTCGGCTCGCAGTGACACCCCCGTTCGTCATTGCGAATGTAATGAAGCAATCTCAAAAGACAACACAGCTTTTATATTAGGGAACCCTCCCCCTTTATCCCCCTCCCTTGGAAAGGGAGGGGGAATTAGTTGTATAAGAGGGGCTTCGCCCCTCTTGGACTCCCCTTTAAGAGCTACCCCCCTTCATCCCTCTCCCTTCTATAAGGATAGAATATAGAAATTCCGCAAAGAATAGTCAATATAGGGTTGACAAATGTCACAATATAATATAAAATAATAACATAAAATAAGTTAGCTAATCCGAGGGGGTAGGTCATTCCATATGCGAGTGGCCTACCCCTTCAACAGATTAGTGAGCTTTTCCCTTATGCTCTACAAAATGTTTTATTCTCACAAAATCGGAAACTGCCTTTACTTCTGGGGTAATATCTCCTTTAATTGTTTCTCTAAGGATATCAGCTAAAACGTGAGCAATTTCAAGCCCTCCGACATATTCTGAATCGGCTATGGTTAAGAATTTTATAGGAGGTATCCTGAATTGCTCTCGTAATGGAATTGCGGTTTCGCTATTTAGGTACTCAAGGGTGTTTCTTCTTTGACTTTCAGTTAAGAGAGTCCGGTCCAACACCAAATCTATGGGGTCGGTTAAATTGTCGATATTCGTGAAGTGAAATTCTAAGGGGTGCCGAAGCAAGTAGTTGCGAAAATAATATGGCCATTCACTTGGTATTACCTCAACATCAGACCATTTCAGGTAACGCCCCCCGTAGTCCTCTTTGTTTATATATAAACTTGAAGCTAATATTACTCCATGATTTGCGAGTTCTTTCAAACCTCTCATTAAGTCAAGTGATTTATTATAAGTTCTTCGTAATTCTATTGAAGTTGCAGTGCCACGTAACCAATGTATTTGAGATAATAAAAGTCTAAGAGCTTTGTAATCGTTATCCATTATACTTATAGCTACCATGCCAAAATATGGTGTTGACCCCTGTGATAATTCGCCACCAGTATCACCTGTCTCATCAACAAAAACAAAATTCATTTATACTGCCCTGCTCCTCCCTACAATTTATATCCCCGCCCTCCGCTTATGCCACTCCGTCGCCTGCTCATAGGCGTAGGCGATTTTTAAGAGCGTTTCCTCACTGAATGGCTTGCCGATTATCTGCATCCCTATCGGCAGTCCATCGGCAAAGCCGGCGGGAATGGAAATCGCCGGCACGCCGGCAATATTTATCGGCAGGGTGCAGACATCACTCAAATACATCTGAAGTGGGTCATCCACCTTCTCCCCGATTTTGAACGGGACAGTGGGTGAGGTGGGGGTTATCAGGGCATCAAATTTCTCAAACGCCTGGTCAAATTCTTGCCTTATTAGGGTGCGAACCTTCTGGGCTTTGAGGTAGTAGGCATTATAATAGCCGGCGGAAAGGGCATAGGTGCCCAGCATGATGCGCCGCTTTACCTCGTCGCCAAAGCCATACTGGCGGGTCTTCTCTAAAGCCTCCCACATACTATCTGTGTCTTGATAGGAGAAGCCATACTTTACCCCATCATAGCGAGCCAGGTTAGCCGAAGCCTCAGAGGGGGCAATGATGTAGTATGCCGCCAGGGCATAGGGGGTGTGGGGCAGTGATACCTCCCATTCTACCCTCGCCCCAAGCTCCTCAAGCTTATTGATGGCGGCTCGCATGGCTGTTTCCACCTCAGCTTGCATCCCCTTAACAAAGTATTCTTTAGGGATACCAATTCTAAGCCCATTGAGGTCAGCCGTCAGACACTGCGTGTAATCGGGTGTGGGGTAAGGCACCGAGGTAGAGTCTCTACTATCGTAGCCAGCGATGGCATTCAACACCAGGGCGCAATCAGCGACATCCTTGGTTAGAGGACCAATCTGGTCTAGGGAGCTGGCGAAGGCGACCAAGCCATACCGACTTACCCTGCCGTAGGTGGGTTTTAGACCAGTGACGCTACAGAAACCAGCCGGCTGGCGTATACTGCCCCCGGTATCTGAGCCCAGGGCGTAGATGGTCTCCCCAGCAGCGACAGCAACGGCTGGGCCTCCGCTGCTGCCTCCAGGGACACGGCTTAAGTCCCAGGGGTTATGAGTGGGAAAGAAAGCAGAATGCTCAGTGGATGAACCCATAGCAAATTCATCCATATTGCCCTTGCCAATAATTACTGCATTACAGCCGTTTAATTTTTCCACTACTGTGGCATCATAAGGGGGCACGAAATTCTGTAGCATCCGTGACGAGCAGGTGGTCGGTATTCCTTTGGTGCACATATTGTCCTTGATTACCACCGGAATGCCGGTGAGGGGGTGGATGTCACCCCTGGCGATAAGCTGGTCAGCCTTCTCGGCTTGGCTTAGCGCCAGCTCATCGGTAATGGCAACCAGGGCATGAACCCTTGGCTCTAGTTGGTGAATACGCTCTAGGCAGGCCTTGGTTAATTCAACTGAGGAGAGTTGCCTGGCCTTAAGTAGCCTATGCGCCTCATGAATGGTTAACTGGTTGATTATCATTCCAGCACTGCTCTTACTCTGAAGTATTCCCCATCCCTTCGGGGGGCGTTGGCTAGAATCTGACTTTGGGGCAGAGAAGCGGCTGCTTCATCGCCCTTGGTTACATTCTGGAGAGGGATAGATTGAGCGGTGGGTGGAACATCACTGGTATCTACCTGCTGTAATACCTCAAAATTCTCCAGGATATCGGATAATTGCTCGCTGAGTCTATCAACCTCAGTCTCGGTCAAACCCAACCGAGCTAGCTGGGCAATATGTAGCACTTCTTCACGACTTAGTTTCATTATTTGCCCATTATAGCACCTATATCTGAGTATCGGCAACAAAGCCATCCTGAGGTCGGCAGTCTCTTTCTTCCCACCCACCCGCCCTATAGAGGCTTCGCCTCTCTAAAACTCTCCTGAATAGAAGGGGATAGTTAAGGCGCAAGGCAAAATTAGTTATAGGGTGTCTAAGAGGGGCGTTAGCCCCTCTAACGAAATTACCTCCCCCATCTTTTTGGAGGTCAAAGGGGCGCCAGCCCCTTTTTCTTCTGTCATTGCGAGCCGAAGGCGTGGCAATCCCAGTGGTGGGGGGTTGGGGGCGCAGCCCCCAAATGCGATTCCAGGGTGGGAGGGTGGGAAGAATAGATAAGCAACCTCAACAAAGCCATCCTGAGGATTATTTACTAATGCCTACTGTTTCCGCCCACCCTCCCATTGGACTTTCGTTCATCAGCCTTAGGGGTGTGGGGTAAAGCCTTGAAAAGACGGGAATTGGGGGCGCAGCCCCCAAATACGATTCCAGGGTGGGTGGGTGGGAAGAAAAAGATTGATAAACAACAGCAGCCGTTCTGCTATAATAGTATCAAGATGACCATAAGGCTTATATTGGCTATTGTTAGCACCCTGCTGGAAGAAGCAGCTCTGGCGGTGATTGTGCTCTGGGGCTTGCCCCAGTTAGGCATTGAGATACCCCTGGCTGGTCTTATTGCTATGATGGTGGTGTGGGGTGCCTATGCTGTTATTACTTATCGGATTAGTAGCCGAGCCCTGGGGAAAAAGCCGGAAGTTGGTCTGCCAGATATGGTCGGCAGCAAAGGAGAGGTAGTAAGCCTGTTGGAACCGGAGGGTCTGGTCAGAATTAAGGGTGAGCTTTGGATAGCAAAATCAGCCAGGGGGAGAATAGACACTGGTGAAGAGGTTACTGTGGCAGGACAGGATGGACTTAAGCTCGTTGTGCGTAGGAATGAGCCTGGCGATAAGAGGGACTGAATGATACGAATTGATGGAGCTCAAAAATCGGGGAGCGGCACTATAGTTCGCTTTGCCGTTGGATTAGCCACTCTACTTGGTGAGGAACTTCACCTTACCAATATCCGAGCCAAAAGGGAAAAACCAGGATTAAGACCTCAGCATCTTAAGGCGCTCCAGGCATTGCAGCAAATATGCCACGGCAGTTTAGACGGTGGTGAAATTGGTTCCGGGGAGATTTGGTTCGAACCCGGGGGCGAGGTCGAAGGTGGACGCTATGAATGGGATATAGGCACCGCCGGGTCAACTACCTTGCTGGCGGCGACCCTTTTGCCTGCTGCCTGCTTTTCCAGTGGAGCCATCAGCTTTAGGCTCTCTGGTGGCCTGTTTCAAGACTTTGCTCCCTCTGCTTACCATATGCAATATGTTCTTTTCCCTATGCTAAGGAGCATGGGTATAACCGCTGAGCTCAGGATTATTCGCCCCGGCTATGTCCCTCGTGGGGGTGGAATTTTAGAGGTGGGTGTGGAGCCAGTAAGGGGAAAGCTCAAGCCAATCGGATTACCCGCTCAGGGGAAGGTAACCCAGATTCAAGGCATTGCCCTTTCCTCTCATCTTAAAGAGAGGAAGGTGAGTGAGCGAATGGCGGGAAAATGCAATGAAGTGCTCGAGTCACAGGGATACCGGGCAAATATAGAGCTCGTCCATGATACCTCAGCCCTTCAGCGGGGGGCAGCCCTTGCCCTATATGCCAAAACCGCCTCCGGGTGTATTATCGGCGCTGACAGGGCAGGTGAGCCGAGGCGAACCTCAGAGGACATTGGTAGCTCTGTGGCTACCAGTCTTCTCGAGGATTTATCAACCGGGGCTACCGTTGACCGCTATTTAGCCGACCAGCTTATCTTCTACGCCGCCCTGGCTGATGGGGTTAGCCAATACCGGATACCAGGGCTGACGGAGCATGTGGAGACCAATCTATGGCTGGTGGAGACCATACTGGGAGCCAAGGCTGAGGTCAATCAAAACTTGGTGAAAATTCAGGGCATCGGCTACCATAGTTGACATAACTAGAAAAACAATTCTTAAAGCTAACTAGATACGAATTGTTTCCTTATTTTTCAAAATTCAGTTTGTCGTCGCTTATAGACAAAAGAGACTACCAGTAGAGCTACCCCGGCAATCAGAAGACCAATGCTGAACATTACTAGAGGGGCTAAAAGGTCATTCAGGAACTGGGGCATCCATGTCTGGAGATGAACGGGCATATCAAGCTGGGTTAACTGTGTCCCAGCCACATTCTTGGCTATGAAAATGCCCACAAACCACGGGATTCCACAAGACAAGAAGGTTATACCTATTTTGCGGGTAGCGCCTTTTACCTCACGATTTATGAGAACAATGCCCAGGATTAGTAGCAAGATAAGACCAATCAGAGCGTTGTAGGTGAGATGAATATAGCCAACAATTTGCCTTGCCTGCTCAAGTTGTGCCATGGCCTCGGGGCCCAGTAAGGCTTCATCGAACTCAAACGTTGATGGTATCTGTTCTGAGAACTCGCTCCAAAACTCATTAAGTGCCTGTTCTATCTCGGCTGGGGGTAACCCGGCAAGCTCTGGCGGAGGTGACTCCGACACGGCTTTCCACAGGTTGTCTCTGAAACCTTCCTTCACTGGTTCCAGCGAGATTACCAGACTCAGGCTTTCGCTCCCTCCCTCAAGGTAGTCGTAGAAGGAATATATACCGGCGCTTACCTGTTGCTTTATCCATAGTTCCTGCTCAGCAATAGTATTATTTAGAACCTCAACCATGAATTCCTGCTCTTGGGGGATTTGTTCGCTGAGCATTTCTCCGGCTAGCGAAGGTATATCAAGCCTATCCACTTGGGAGATGACGAAGTCTGGATTGAGGATGGTTTGATTTAGCGTGAGCACAAGGCCAAAAACAGACAGAGACAGGAAAAGGAGAAAGCTTAAAATAGCCAGAGCCAAGCCCTTAAGGAACTTCATTTGGGATAATATCCTTCAATAAAGACTTGTACCTGATATTGGGCGACATTTTATCACTTGAATGACTATAAATACAATAGGTGGAAGATAAGATTTAACTCCCACAGTAACAGAAGTGGTTTAAGCCTAACAATTTGGCTACCCCGGATATAGTGATACCGTAGAAGATTACTGGTTTGGATATTCCGAACTGGTCGATAGTATTGTTTACTACGGTAGTGCCGGTTACCAGGGCTATATCACACCAGTTTAGATTCCCTTCGGTCTGGCTGGGGTCATATATCTTTGCGCCGAATTTTTCCTTGCCAATGTTATCCTGGTCCATATCGGTTACCCTCAGCTCAAACCTCTGGGATAATGCCTCTACCATCCTTGGCTGAAACCCGGCCATTGCCACTCTGGGCTGACCATAGTTTTTCTCTATATACCTTACCAGCTCATGGCTACATTCCCTGGGCTGGTTATTTTTGCAGTGTATGGTCTTGGTTATCAGTCCCAGATGCCTCATTACTGCATTGAGACTGGAGATAAATATGGCTCTCCTGAAATTGTTTCTCAAATCCATTTCTACAATATCAGATAGCCTGCCACTGAAGTCACCATACATATCAGTAAATGCCTGCCCCAGGGAATCCCTGAACTCAGCCTGCATCAGGCGCTCGACACCGATAACCAGTGGGTAGTCTCTATCCTCCGGGTTGCCAATAGCCTGCTGGGGGGAGAGGGGGGTCGCCCGAATTATGACCTTCTCCCTTTGTAGTCCATTCGCGTTTATCAGTTTAACGAATTCTTTTTTGATAATATGGTACAATTTATTTCGCCTCATGGTAATATTACTAAATAGAGGATGATGATGTCTATAGGTGCCATAGACTGAAGCACGGTGTAACTCCTTGCTTTCAGTGGGCTGGATTGTTATTATAACCAGCGGTGACCAAGCGGAGGATTGATAGCTTACTGGTAGATAGGGGTTTGGTGGAGAGCCGAGCCAAGGCTCAGGCTTTGATTATGGCTGGGGAGGTGGTGGTGGAGGGGAAAACCGCTATTAAGCCAGGAACTCTAGTACCTGAGGAGGTGGCAATTACCATTCTTGAGCCGCCTCCTTTTGTCAGTCGTGGTGGCATCAAGCTTGACTATGCCCTTGACCGGTTCCAGCTTGATGTCTCCTCTAAGGTAGTGACTGATATTGGGGCCTCAACTGGTGGCTTTACCGATTGCCTGCTTAAGCGTGGGGCAAGCCGGGTTTATGCCATAGATGTGGGCTATGGTCAGCTAGACTACCGTCTGAGGCGGGACCCACGGGTGGTGGTTATGGAGCGGGTGAACGCTCGCTACCCTATCCCTCTGCCAGAGAAGGTGGATTTGGCTACTATAGATTTGTCCTTTATCTCGGTGGAGAAGGTGATACCATCGGTAGCTCAGTTGCTGAATGATAGTGGTTATTTACTGGTGCTCATCAAACCGCAGTTTGAGGCGAGACGGGGTGAGGTGGGTAAGGGGGGTATAATCAAGCAGCCTCAGGTGCATGCCAGGGTTCTGGGACGGTTTATCGCCTGGATGGTAGACCATGGCTTCAGGCTGGGGGGATTGGTGGCTTCACCTATCCTTGGTGCTTCTGGGAATAAGGAGTTTTTTGTCCTATTGAGGTTGACATAGATGCACACCGAGGTTGTTACTCTGGAAGTAGACGGTTTGAATATCGTTGGTCAGTTTTACCTGCCCGCTGGCAGGATGCCATACCCCACTGTTTGTGTTTGTCATGGTATCCCGGCTGGTATTCCAGACCCCAATGATAGAGGCTATGCCTTGCTGGCGGAGCAGATTTGTCGCCAGGGCTTTGCCGTATTGATTTTTAACTTCAGGGGGACTGGGGATAGCGGCGGGAACCTGGATATCTTGGGCTGGAGCAGAGACCTGAAGGCGGTGATTGATTATTTATGCACTTTGCCTGAGGTGGATAAGTCCCGTCTATCGCTACTTGGCTTTAGCGGCGGGGCTGCTGTTTCAATATATGTGGCAGCGCAGGATGATAGGGTATCGTCTGTTGTCGCCTGTGCCTGTCCAGCGGAGTTTACCTTGCTTACCAAGGCTGATAACCCCTCGCCTCTCGTTGACCATTTCCGCAGCATTGATGTCATCAGGGATAGTGATTTCCCCCCTTCTGCCCAAGAGTGGCTTACTGGTTTTAAGCTGCTTAGCCCGATTAATTATGTGGCTGGAATTTTCCCCCGACCTTTGTTGCTGGTGCACGGTAGCCAGGATGAGACAGTAAAGGTGAGCGATGCCCGCAGACTGTATGCTCGGGCAGGTGAGCCTAAGCAGCTCATCATCGTTGATGGAGCCGGGCACCGGCTGCGACAGAGTGATGAGGCGATGGCTATAGTTTTGGGCTGGCTTAAATCTCAAGCCGGGATAGGTTCATAAATGAGCCAGTTCAGATAGATTGGTGACACAGATTATCATGTTTCGTTTCTCCGTGGCATTGACCCCATCCCCCTCCCCCCGTTTTTAACTTATCTCTTTCTTCCCACCCGCCCACCCTCGGGGACTTTGCCCCCAATCTCCCACTTTTGTTGGGGGTGTTTAAGGGGGCTATATCTCCTGCCCTCTCGCTTTAACTGGGGTGTTTAAGAGGGGCGTAAGCCCCTCTTCTTAGAAAGCCCTCCCCCTCTCCCTTGAGGGAGAGGGGGATAAAGGGGGTGAAGACGATACTATAATACTTATAATAAATTGACCTACAGATAGAAATTGGTTTATAATCAAATCGAGAGGCAGGTAGACTTGCACGAGTGTTGCGGAGTATTTGGAGTTTATGCCCCCAATGAGGACGTAGCCCGACTCACCTTTTTTGCTCTATTTGCTCTTCAGCATCGTGGTCAAGAAAGCGCTGGTATTGCTACCACCGATGGCAAAAGGCTCCAGGTTTACGCCAAGATGGGGTTAGTGTCCCAGGTGTTTACCGAAGATTCCCTAAGCCAGCTCGGCGGTGATATTGCCATCGGTCATAATCGCTACTCCACTAGAGGTTCCAGCCGAGTAATTAACACCCAGCCAATTGTTGTGGGTAAGGGTTCAAATACTATTGCCATAGCCCATAACGGGAATATTGTTAATGCTGAACACCTGTATCAGGAACTCTCCGACCTGGGCTATACCTTCCATACCTCCACCGATACCGAGGTTATCGCTAACCTTATCCTCTCTTCCCCAGAGAAAAGCTGGGTAGACAAGATACGGTATGCCATGCATCGGCTTCAGGGGGCGTATTCTCTAACTCTCATGACCAACCATAGTTTGTATGGGGTTCGTGACCCCTTTGGTGTGCGCCCGCTATGTCTGGGGGCTATTGATGGCGGCTGGGTTATAGCCTCGGAGAGCTGCGCCCTTGACCATATTGGAGCCAGCTTTATCAGGGAGATTGAGCCTGGTGAGATAGTTTCTATCACTGGCAATGGCGTTGATAGTTACCGGGAAGAGGTAGGCAGAAGGGCTCTATGTATCTTTGAGTATATCTACTTTGCCCGCCCTGATTCGGTGATTAATGGTCGGCTGCTTTACCCAGCACGGCAGGCTATGGGTGAGGGGCTGGCTCAGGAACACCAGGTGGATGCCGATTTGGTTATGGGTGTGCCTGATTCAGCTACTGCCGCCGGCATTGGTTATTCCCGCTGGTCAGGCATACCCCTATGCGAAGGGTTGCTCAAGAACCGCTATGTTGGGCGCACCTTTATTGAGCCTGACCAGCGCATCAGGGACCTTGGTGTTAAGCTGAAATTTAATCCTCTGCCCCAGATGCTGAATGGCAAGCGAGTGGTGGTGATTGACGATAGCATTGTTCGCGGCACTACTACCCCTCAAGTAGTGAAGTTGCTGAGGAGGGCGGGGGCTAAGGAGGTGCATATGCGTATCTGTGCCCCGCCCCTCCGCTATCCCTGCTTCTTCGGGGTAGATATGGCTACCCGCTGGGAGCTAATCGCTGCTCAAAGGACTGTGTCTGAGGTTAGGGATTTTATCGGGGCTGACTCACTGGGCTATCTGAGCATCGATGGACTGGTTAAAGCGGTGGGTTTGCCCAAGGACATTTTCTGTATGGCTTGCTTCACCGGCGATTACCCTATACCGGTGCAGCTTGAGATGGATAAGCTGGCACCAGAGACTATGCCCACTGATTATCAAAGTCCCTTTGGCATAAAGTAGCGATAATCTAAGGCACTTAACTATCTTGACACTAGGACTTGAATCCATTATTAATAGCTGGTAACTAATTGCTCCAATATCTATATAAGGGGGATTGATATAATGGGCTACTTTACCATACTGGCGGCTATACCCGGCTTCTTTTTGAGTTCTTTTATCTTTATGCTTCTCTGGGGTGTTATTGCCCCGAACTTCGGTATAGAAAAGATAGGCTATCCCATGGCTATGTTGATAACCGTTACCCTTTGGCTGGCGGTAGCACCTCTAGCGGCGGCTGCTGGTCGAAGAGCAAGAGAGTAACTATACTGTTTTTAGCAAAAGGGATTTTTTACAGGAGGCAGAGCCAATTAAAGAGACCTATGCTAGAGCCGGTGTCGATATTGCTCTTGCTGCTAAAGCCAAAGAGCTGATTGAAAAGCATGCCCGCTCTACCCTCCGCCCCGAAGTCTTGACTGGCTTGGGGTTCTTTGGAGGACTTTTTGAATTTAGTGGGTATCATCAGCCGGTCCTGGTGTCCAGCGTTGACGGGGTGGGTACCAAACTGAAGGTTGCTTCCGCTCTAGCCAAGCATGATACTGTCGGTATTGACATCGTCAATCACTGTGTTAACGACATACTTACCTGTGGCGCCGAGCCGCTCTTTTTCCTGGACTATATTGCTATGGGCAGGCTGATGCCAGAGCAGGTGGAGGCTATCGCCCGTGGGCTGGCTCAGGCTTGCCGTGAGGTCGGCTGCGCCCTTATCGGTGGTGAAACGGCAGAGATGCCCGGACTGTATGCCGGGGAGGATTATGACCTGGTGGGTTTTATCATTGGGGTGGTGGAGAAAGACAAGGTTATTAACGGAAAGACAATTATTGTTGGCGACACCATTATTGGCTTACCCGCAAGCGGACTGCATACCAACGGCTATTCTCTGGTGCGCAAGATTTTTGGTACCGATGCCTCAGTATTAAGTGCCTACTATCCTGAGCTAGGTCGAACCCTGGGTGAGGAGCTTCTGGAGCCCCACCGCTGCTACTACCGTCAGCTAAAGCCGTTACTGCCGGTTATCAAGGGTGTGGCACATATTACCGGCGGTGGCTTAATTGGTAATGTGCCCAGGGTTTTGCCTCGGGGTATGGCAGCAAAATTTGATAGTCGGGCGTGGACAGTACCCCCTATTTTCCAGCTCATTCAGCAGCGGGGCAATGTTGTCCGAGATGAGATGTATCATGTGTTTAATATGGGCATCGGGATGGTTATAATTTGCTCGCCGGATAATGTTGACCGTCTCACCAAACAAATATCTGAGGCTAAGGTTATTGGTGAGGTGATAAAACAGAAAGGGAAGGCGAGGGTAGTTATTGAGTAGGGGTAGTGTGCTTTAGTGGAGTAGATGATGACAACATCAAGTAATAATCGCCAAAAGAGATTATCCCGGGCTGGGCTAATTGTTGGCTTGGCTGGGGCAGTTTGGTGGCCAATTTTTGTCCTAGCCAGTAGTGGGTGGCATTTCTACATGGAGATACTTCTTGCAGTGTTAGTTATTAGTCTTCCCCTTTTGGCTATGGTAGTGGTTGCTTGGAAGTGGTCAGTGATTGGCGGTATTTTATTAATTGCCGCGGGCTTGTTTTGGGCAGTTTTGTTTCCTATTACAGTGCCTCCAACACCACTTCATGTCTTATTACCAATGATGGCTTTTGTGATATTACCTGTGAGCCTGGTGCTGTTGGCATCCGGGATTCTTTTTCTTCTCTCGAGTAGGGGAGGCAAGAATGGATAGTAGATGGTTAATAGGCGTAGTAATGATCAGTATCGGGATAAGCCTTTTTTATGTAGCAAGGTATCTTTTAGCACCAGAAGATAAAAAGAAACTAAAAGCACGAGACCTGAAAGTTATTGCCATAATTTGGATGGCAGCAGGAGTGATGATTTATCTAGGGGTTCTCATCGTGCGATTTATTGTTAAATCTTAAATAATTTTATTACTTGCTTTCAAGGGATAGTAGGAGAGTTAAAGAGAGGCGAAGCCTCTCTTATAAAACCACTTCCCCCTCTCCCTTGAGGGAGAGGGGGATAAAGGGGGTGAGGTAGAAAATGAGAAAAATGGAGGTATTTATGCGAGCCATTATCAGTGTTTCTGACAAAACCGGGGTAACCGACTTTGCTAAAGGCTTAAGCCAACTTGGCTTTGAGGTATTCTCTACCGGTGGCACTAAAAAGGCGGTGGAAGAGGCTGGGGTGCCGGTGAAAAGTGTCTCCGAGCTTACCGGGTTTCCTGAGATTCTTGATGGCAGGGTAAAGACATTGCACCCGGCAGTTCATGGTGGCATTCTGGCAAGGCGCGACTTGTCCAGTCATATGGCACAGCTAGCCGAGAATAATATCGGGGCTATTGACCTGGTGGCGGTTAATCTTTATCCCTTTGTCCAGACTGTATCCAGAGAGGGCGTCGCCCTCGATGAAGCATTGGAAAACATCGATATTGGTGGACCAACCCTGATTCGGGCGGCAGCCAAGAATTTCCCCAGCGTTATCGTGCTGGTAGACCCCGCTGATTACCAGCCGGTTCTGGAGAAATTGGGGGTGGTGGGTGTGGAGCTGGCTGAGCGTAAACGGCTGGCTCAGAAGGCTTTTCAGCATGTGGCGGTCTATGATACCGCTATTGCCCACTACCTCAGGCGGGATATGGAAGGCTTTCCCGAGGAGCTCACCATTGCCCTGAAGAGGCGCTATGGACTTCGTTACGGTGAGAATCCGCATCAGCAGGCTGCCTTCTATGCTGAGCAGGCGGTGGGAACAAAACTTGAGACTGGCATCACCTGGGCTGAGCAGCTATGGGGTAAAGAGCTTTCGTTTAACAATATCCTAGATGCCGACGCTGCCTGGGGTGTGGTCACTGACTTCTCGGCGCCCACGGTAGCCATTATCAAGCATACCAATCCCTGTGGTCTGGCTAGTCATGAGGATATTGCTGAGGCCTATCGGCGGGCTCTGAGCGGCGACCCACTGGCGGCTTTCGGTGGCATTGTTGCTTCCAATAGAGCCATTGACCCGGCTGTGGCCAACGAAATAAGTAAGACTTTTTATGAGATAGTCATCGCCCCTGAGTATGAGGCTGAAGCCTTGGAGACATTAAAGCGTAGGAAAGACCTCCGTATTCTGGTTGCTGAACTGCTGCCGAATTATGGTGTGGCGCCGGCAGGCTATCTTGATTTCCGCAGGGTAAAGGGTGGGTTCCTTGTCCAGAGTTCAGATTCCCTTCCTGAGGGTGGTGTTAGCCTGCGCACAGTGACCAGGCGTGAGCCAACGCCGGCTGAAATAAAGGATTTACTCTTTGCCTGGAGGGCGGTTAAGCATGTGAAGTCTAATGCTATTGTGCTGGCTAAGGACAAGACACTTTTGGGAATGGGAGCGGGACAGCCCAGCCGTATTGTCAGTGCTAAGATAGCTATGGAAAAGGCTGGAGAGAAGACCCGGGGCAGTGTTCTGGCTTCTGATGCTATGTTCCCTTTTCCTGATGTGGTGGAGGCGGCCGCTGCTGCTGAAGTAACAGCCATTATCCAGCCCGGCGGCTCAATAAGGGACGAGGATTCAATTAAGGCGGCTGATGAGCACAATATAGCTATGATTTTTACCGGTGAAAGGCATTTCAGGCATTAAACTTTAATCCTGGAGGAAGGCTATGGCCGATGTAGTTTTAGTTATAGACATGGTTAGGGGTTTCCTGGAGGAGGGCTATCCTTTGTATTGTGGGGAGAGGGCTCGCCGCATAATCCCTAATGTTCAGCGTCTGCTGGAGCGGGAGCTTGCCCAAGGCTCCAAGGTATTCTTCCTTTGTGACCATCATGCTCCCGATGACCCTGAGTTCAACATGTTTCCTCCCCACTGCATTGAGGGCACAGCGGAGACCGAGGTCATCCCTGAATTAGCCCAGTATGAGGGCGAAATAATACCCAAAAGGACCTTTAGCTCATTTTTTGACACCCCACTTGAGGCGAAGCTGAGCCAGCTTAAGCCAGAGAAGTTGATTGTTTGCGGTGTTTGTACCGATATTTGCGTGCTGCATACTGTGGCTGATGCCAGGGCTCGTGGCTATGAGGTGGAGGTGCCTGTTGACTGTGTTGCCTCCTTTGATGAAAAGGCACACCACTTTGCCCTGGGGCACATGGAACAGACATTGGGGGCTAAGTTGACCAGCTTGGGGGTCAGCCAGGCTAAGCCAGCCAAGTTTGAACCCCTTGAGGCTGTCTTGTCTGGGGAGACGGCTGATGTTTACTTTGTCCGCACTGTAGAAATATTACGTCAAGAAGGACTTAACCCGGTGGCTACTATGGAGATATTCTCCGGTAGGGCGGGGGTGTTCTGTGGCATAGAGGAGGTCAAGGCTCTGCTGTCTCGGGTCTTGCCTGAGGCTAATCGCCAGGTATGGGCTCTGGCTGAGGGTGAAACCATGAGAGAGAAGGAGGTAGTATTGCGCATAACTGCCCCCTATCAGAGCTATGGGCTGTATGAAACGGCTATAGATGGTATTCTATCCCACTGTAGTGGCTGGGCAACTGCTGCCAGGGAGTGTGTAGAAGCAGCCCAGGGGATACCCATCATCAGCTTTGGTGCCCGCCATGTTTATCCTTCAGTGGCTGGAATAATGGATTACTCAGCTATTATTGGCGGTTGCGCTGGCTGCTCCAGTGTGGCTGGGGCTAAGCTGGCTGGCATTGAGCCATCGGGGACTATACCTCATGCCTTGATTTTAATTATGGGGGATACAATTAAGGCTACCCTAGCCTTTGATAGGTATATGCCGGCTGGTATATCAAGGGTCTCCCTGGTTGATACCTTTAAGGATGAGGCAGAGGAATCTTTGCTGGTGGCTCAGGCGCTGGGTGGCAAGCTGGATAGGGTGCGTCTTGATACCCCCCCGGAGCGGGGCAGGGTTACCCCCGACCTGGTCAAGGAGGTCAGAGCCAGACTGGATTTAGCTGGCTTCAAGCATGTCGGCATTTTCGTCAGTGGTGGCGTTGACGTGGAGCGTATCGAGCAGTTTGTTCAGGAGGGGGCGCCAGTTGATGGCTTTGGCGTCGGCAGCTATATCAGCGGGGCTAAGCCTATCGATTTTACCGCCGACCTCCATGAAATAGAGGGGAAGCCAATTGCCAAAAGAGGCAGAATCCCCGGTATTACCCCCAACCCCAGGCTCAAGCGCATAATGTAATGAGATTTTTCTACCTCACCCCCTCGATCCCCCTCTCCTTTAAAGGAGAGGGGGAAGAATAATTTTTGAAGGGGCGAAGCCCCTTCAATCTACCCTTGATAAACGACTTACATAGGCTTCTCTAAGGCATGCCCCTCCACCCATACTTTCCCACCCCTTTCATAAATGGACAGGGTTGGTCGCGATAATATTGCGTTTTTTGCCCTAACTTTTCGCAAGTGCGGCATGTTCCATGGTGGGGACGGGAACGGCTTTTTCTTCGGATTTCGTCTTGCAGTTCCTTTGGAAGTGGGCATCCTCTTTGAAAACCCCTAGCCATTTTAACTCCTAGTTCAGCCCTAGCCTCAGCGCTTCCACAGTAGCCAACCCCCCATCTTCTCCATCCAACGCAACACATACTCACCACGCAACCTTTTACCATGCAATGTCACTTCTATCTTCGTATCGCTCCAAAACCTCGTCTCATACGTTCCACTATCCCAAATCCTGACTTTACCAGCACCATAGCCATCTGATATCTCGCCTTCAAATTTCCCGTAATCCAAGCTATGGTCTTCAACTGGCTTTGCTAATCTACGAATTTCTGGTTCTTCTGGCACACCCTTTGGCACTGCCCAGCTTTTCAGCACACCGTTTCTTTCCAGCCTCAAATCATGGTGCCAGCCAGCTCTCAGTGCCTCGTGTTCATGGATTACAAACTTGTTCACGAATTAGCCCCGCTCAAACTTTAAGCACAGAATCTGTTCCGTAGTATCAGTAACCTTCGCCCTATCATCTATGCGCCAGCCAACTACCCATAGGATTTGCTCGGGTGAGCAGACAACGGGGACTTGCTGCCGCCAGGCTTTAGGGATTTTGGCGTCTATCATAAACTCCCCTAGCTTCTTGGGCTGGCTCATGCCCAGTGGCTGAAACCTGTCCCCCACCTGGCGAGGTCGCACCAGTAGTTTATCGCCCGTTTTACCCAGGTCAAAGCAGGCGGTAAAACCCCCGCCTTTCTCTGCCATCTGTTCTCGGTTTATGATGGTTGCCTCTATATGCCAGCCGGGCAGCATGGTTTCGCCAGGAATGTTTAGTAGAAACTCGTCTCTTAGAATGGGGAAGGGGGATAAGGCGGCCAAGTCCGAGGCTAATAGATATTTGTTATATTCTATGGAGAAGATTAGACCTCCGGGCAGGCTGAGCCTCTTCCCTGCCGGCTTGATCAATGCCGATATCATTTCTTCAATGTGGCGCATTTCAATGTCCTTAGCACTGCCCAGCAATTTTTCTGCCGATGCTCTGAGCAGGTATCGTTGCAGGGCGGAGGGCAATTGGTCAAACCTTTCCTTATCTAAAACGATGGTTTCCTTCCGTTGTTGAACAATCTCATCCCATAATCGGGCAATCTGTTCATCCAGAAAGTCGATGTCATCGCTGGCAATGCGACCAGTTCGCAGCAAGGCTTCAGCTACACGCGGGTTATAGCTCTCAAGCAGGGGCAGGAGCTGTTGGCGGATTCTGTTTCTTAGCGGCGATAGTGAAAGGTTAGAGGCATCCAGCCGCGGCGCAAGCTGGTGGAGGTGGCAATAGTCTTCCGTCTCCCGGTGGCTTACCTCTAATAAGGGTCTTACTATAGTCAGGCTATTTTCCCCTGATTGCCAGACACTAATCGGTTGCAATCCCCTAAGCCCTCTGGTTCCTGTTCCTCTGATGAGGTGCAGCAGTATGGTCTCTATGTGGTCGTCCATAGTATGCCCTACCGCCACCCGCTCAGCTCCGATAGACCTCGCCACCTGAGTCAGGAAGCTATATCGCACCTCACGCGCTGCTTCTTCCAATGAAAGGCGGTGTTGGGCTTGATAGCCCTTTACATCCCGCCCCTCTATAGTAGCTGGAATACCGAGTTGGCGGGCTAAATCGGAAACATAGCCGGCGTCAGCCTCAGACTCAGCGCCCCGCAGTTGGTGGTTGAGGTGAGCCACCTGTAGCTTTACCTTTAGCTCCCTCTGGAGCTTGACCAGAATATTGAGCAGGCACACTGAATCTGGCCCACCGGATACTGCCACCAGCAGCTTCTCGCCGCCTGATACCAGGTGATGCTGCTGAATGAAGCGTAGCACCCGCTGCTCCAGTATCGGCTGTTGCCTTTCTCTCTTCATCCGCTATCCCTATGTATAGAATATCGGCGGGCATGCTCCGCTCGCCGGTGGTAACTGGGGTGGTCATAGATGAGAAGTTCTACCCAGCGGCTGGGCTGTGCCTCAGCTAGATTCTGGTCAGTAAGCTTGGTCATAGCATCGATAAATGATTTGGGGTTATTGGTCAACCTCAAGGCATAGTCATCAGCAGCCGTTTCCAGGTGACGATGGTAACTATTGGTCAGTGGCATTAGCACCAGACTGAAGGTGGCAAATATGAGCATCAGCAGGGGCAGAGCGGCTATATCTGATATACCGCCGAAGCCCAAAGGCATCACGCCGGCTTTCAGGGCAAGGTCAGCCACATAGAATCCAATCAACCATATAGCTGACTGTATTACCAACAGCCTGAAAATATCACCATGGCGCTGGTGTCCTAGCTCGTGAGCGGTGATTATTTCAATCTCTGGCGGTGAGTATTGCTGAAGCAGGGTATCGCTCAACGCAATTCGTTTGGTGTTACCCAACCCCATCAGGGCGGCATTAGCTGTAGTGCCTTTACTGCTCATCTCCATGGTATAGACGCCTCCGGCCCTGGTCCCGGCTCGCTGTGCCAGTTTCTCCAGCCTGAGCTCAAGCTCCTCATCATCCAGCGGCTTCATCTTGAAGAACAGGGGCACGATGAAAATTGGGGCTAGAGTGGTCAGAATTAGACTGAGCAGAACCACTACCCCCCAGGTGAGTAGCCACCAGGTTTGAGGGAAGCTGGCGATAAACCAGTAGACGGCGGCTACAATACCAGCACCAAAGAGCAGGCTTAATACCCCGCTCTTGGCTTCATCGCCTAACCAGCCACCCAAGGTTTGAATAGAGAGCCCATAGTGGCGGGGCAGGACAAAGCCGCGATAGTAGCTTAGCGGCGCTGATAGCACTGCGTAGCCCAGCATTAAGATGACAAAGTAAATGCTAGCTGCTGGAACTATAGGTAAAGCGAGCAGCCCGGCTAGCTTTATAGAGAGACCACTGAACACCAGCATTAGCAACAAAATGCCAGCTAGCGCCAGGTCGCCGAAGACCAGCCGCCTCCCGGCTTCGGCGTATTTTCTTGCCTGCTCCTGCCTTAGCGGGTCGAGCATTTCCGCTTGAGTCTTGGGCTTACCATACGATTTGGATTTCGACTACGGTGTCATCGACACCTCTTGCTGCTCTGTAACGAGGACCAACCGATCGCCAATAGTGCTTACCTATAACTGGCTTTGCCGCTCTATCTGCCTGCGGTTCGATAAAAATAAGCCCTCTGTCTGTGGTCTCAAAGGCAACTATGGCGTGCCCCCCTTCAGGAAAGTCAATAAGAACAAATGCAGCTCGAATACCTTCAAGCTCGGCATTATTATTAACATCGGCAGCGAAATCACAACACTCATATTTACCCTTGATATAGCGGTGGGAATCAGTCTTATCATGTCTCAGGAAGTCCAATAGCTCTGTATATATGGGGTTATGAAGGTTAACACGGGTAGCCAGTCCTTCTTCATCACCAATCTCCCACCCATTTTCATATCCCTCGTCATATCCCTTATCGTATGCCTCCTTGTATCCTATATCGTATTGTTCATTATATCCCTCTTGGTAGCGGGTTTCGTAGGCTTGGTCATAAGCCTCCTGATAGCTGCTATTATAAGCATCATCGATTTTCTGCTGCCAAGTGCCGATTGTTTCGCCTAGGTAAATAGCACTCCCAACGAGAATAAAGCACCCTATTATAATGCCAATGTATCTTAAAACACGCACTTTAGCTTATTCCTACTTTACCAGATGATTGTTATCTTAGTGATTGTGTCATCGTAATCCGGCGGGGACAACCCGTTCAGCTCAGAGTAACGTTTGCCTGTTTCTATTTTTACTTCTTTGTGCGATGATGGTTCAATAAAAATAAGCCCCTTATCTACAGTCTCAAAAGCAATCCCCCAGTACACATCACCACTGGCAAGATCAATGTAAACAAAAGCGGCTCGAATGCCCTGGGCTTCAGCATTGTTAATAATTTCCAAAGTATCCCATGTTACATCCTCGGCCAGGATTTCTTGTACCTCGTCATAAGTAGGATTGCGGACAAGGTAGCCAGTGCCGATTCCTTCTCCAAAGCCTGTTGTATAGCCGCTATTATAACCCTCCTCCTTGCCCTTTGGGTAGCCTGCCTTGCTCCCCTCCTGGTAGCCAACCGCAGCCCCCTGTTGATAGCCAGCTACATAGCCCTGAGCTTGCCCTTCCTGGCTGCCACTCTCCTGAGCAGTAGTTACTTTGTTATTGAGAATGTTGGTCGTAACAATGCTACCGACAATGCTAATCACAATAAGAGCAGCGACTATGATGCTAATTCTTTTTAGCCACTTCATCATCTTATTTTAACATAAGTTTGGTGCGGTGGATGGAATGGGGATGTTGGGCGAAGCCTAGGGCTGCAGCCACCTGCTCCGGTCTTCCCGAACCACCGCTATCACAGCGCAACCTCATGCCTATGGTGCAATAGCCACTATGCCAATCAATAAGCCACAGGTCATCAATTAAAGCCCTCAGGTCGTAATTGCGGGTGCCGGTATCCCTTTGATGGTGCCAGGGCAAGTGCTTTACTGACAGCAGAGAGTTAAGTGCTGACTCTATAGCCTTTTGGTCCTTTTCAGTTTCTATTTCAACCTTATATTCGGCGTAGCCAACCTGCGATTGTAGAGATGGCATGGTCGGGGCTACCGGATACACCTGTAGTATTTCCATGCCAGGCGGCAATTGCCGACTTACCGCATTGGTGAAGAAGTGTGGGGAGACCCATTTGGTGCAAAGGATATCCATTAGCTCGCCCTGGCTGGTTACCCCCACCGGGAGGGGGGCGGCTAGTGATATCCGGGGGTGGGGGCTAAATCCCTCGGTGTAGGCCAGTGGTATCCCAGCTCGATGCAGGGCTCTTTGCCACAGACGCATCATATCCAGATGGGAAATGAACTTTATCTCTTCTCCTCGGCAGAACCTAATCCGCAGTCGCTGCATGCCTTTCCTTGGTCAGTAAAATCTTCTCGATTTTCATCCCTCGCATCTCGGTTATAACTATCTTCAACCCCTTATACTTTAGTTGCTCACCTTGTTTGGGTATGTGTCCCAAAAGGTGTAGGACAAAGCCGGCTACCGTCTCATAGTCACCGGTGGGTAGGTTCAGCCCCATCTCTTCATTGGCTTGCTCAACCCGCATCCCGCCATCAATCTGGAAGGTATACTCGTTGATGGTTTCATACTCCTTTTCTATCGCCGCCAGCTCATCGCCTACCGGACCGACGATTTCCTCCATCAGCCGGCTGAGGCTGACTATGCCGGCACTGCCACCAAACTCGTCGACCACCACCGTCATTCGGTAGTTTTTATCCCTCATCTCGGCAAAGAGCTCGTTAATTCGTTTGGTCTCAGGGGCAAAGTAAGCCGGGCGAATCAGGTCATCAATGACATCCTCAGCACTGACGGTTCCCTTAGCTTGAGCCATGACTATATCCTTTACTGAAAGGATGCCGACGATATTATCCCTGTTATCCTCATATACCGGAAAGCGTGATAGTGGGGATTGGGCATAAAGACCGAGGAAATCAGCCAGTTTGGTGCCCTTGGTTACCCATACCACCTCGGTGCGTGGTACCATAACCTCCCTGACCGGACGGTTACCAAACTCAAATACCTTGTGCAGCATCTCAGCCTCTTCCTCCTCTACCGTCCCCTCTTTATGCCCCACCGATATCATGGTTCTAATCTCCTCCTCGCTGGCCAGAGACCTAGGCACAGGCGTCCCGCCCAACAGTTTACTAAATCCTGAGGCAATCCAGCTCAGCGCTACCACAAAGGGAGTAAGCAGCCAGGAGAGCACCTCTATCGGTCGAGCAAAGGCTAGAGATAGCCTTTCAGCATGCTGGGTGGCTATGGTTTTGGGGGTGGTCTCACAAAACACAAGGAGAATGATGGTTAAACCTATAGTGGCAATGAGGATACCCCACTGCTCCCCCCAGATGCGGATGGCTAGGAAGGTAGCTAAGGCAGTAGCCGCAATGTTGACGAAGTTGTTGCCCAGCAGAATGGTGGACAGAAGCTTCTCTGGTCGCTCCACCATCTTGGCTACTCGTTTTGCCCCCCTTACCTTGGTATCAACCAGATGCTCAACCCTTATCCTCTGTAAGGAGATAAAGGCTGTTTCTGAGCTGGAGAAGAAGGCTGATAGGAGAAGGCAGAGGACAAGAAACACCAGGTACAGTGTTTCAATACCTGACATATAGCATCACCCCACTCTTAGGTCCAATAAAACCCCTAAATAATCCCTTTCAGTCATCATAGCATTGGCTAGTAGGTGTGTCAAAGAGCTTTTTGGGATTGTATAGCAAGCTCGTTCTTCCCACCCTCCCACCCTTTGAGGCTGTTGAGTAAAGCTCCTAAGGGGGTGGGTGGGAGGTTGCTTACTAATCTCACCCTCCTTTAATTCCAGTTTGGTAACCCTATCCCCTGTATCCCCTTCCCCTTATCAAGGGGAAGGGGAAGATAATTTAGTAAGAGGGGCTTTGCCCCTCTTAAACACCCGGTTCGATTAACCTCCTTCAAAGGAGAGGGGGAAGAAATGTAGAGAGGGGCGAAGCCCCTCTCTTACCTATACCCCCCTTCCCTTAACAAATAATAAGGGAAGGGGGTCAGGGGGATAGGTTTCTAAACAATCTCTGTGGTTATTTGTCTTCGGGTGTCTATGTTATAATTACAAGTGTATGAAAATCCTGGGTATTGAGACCTCCTGCGATGAAACGGCGGCGGCAGTGGTGGAGGATGGGGCAACAATCCTGTCCAATCAGATTGCCTCTCAGGTGGAAATCCATGCCCGCTATGGGGGCATTGTTCCCGAGGTAGCCTCCCGCCAGCACATCCTGTCCATTATCCCCATACTAAAGCAGGCAATGGCTGAGGCCGGGGCTACCTGGAGCGATTTGGTTGGCATTGCCGTCACTATTGGGCCAGGTCTGGCTGGCTCATTGCTGGTGGGAGTAAATGTGGCTAAGGCTATTGCTTTGGCTCATGGCTTGCCTATTACCGGGGTTAACCATCTGGAGGGTCACATCTACGCCAACTGGCTGGTGGAGCACAGCATTGATTTCCCCGTGGTCTGCCTTATTGTTTCTGGGGGACATAGTGATTTGGTGTTGATGAGGGGGCATGGTGATTATGTTGTGTTGGGGCGAACCCGAGACGATGCTGCCGGCGAAGCCTTTGATAAAGCAGCCAGAATACTGGGCTTGGGCTACCCCGGCGGTCCAGCTATTGAGCAGGCAGCAAGGGCGGGCACTGCTTCTCTCAAGTTGCCTCGTGCCTGGCTAAAGGGGAGCAGCGACTTCAGCTTTAGTGGGGTTAAGACAGCACTGCTGCGCCTAGCCGAAGCAGGGAAGGTTTCATCGGTGGCTGATGCCGCTGCCAGTTTTCAGCAGGCAGTGATTGATGTCCTGGTGGCCAAAACGGTGGCAGTGGCCAAGGAGCGCCGGGTGAAGCAGATTTTACTGGCTGGTGGGGTGGCATCCAATGAACTGCTTCGGAACTGGCTGGTGAAAAACTCACCCCTCCCCGTCCTGGTTCCCCAGCCTATATTGTGCACCGATAACGCAGCCATGATTGCTGCCTGCGGTTACTACCGCTTCCAAGCGGGTAAGATAGATACCCTAGACCTGGATGTCGTCCCCAGCCTCAAGCTGGCTTAGGCGGCAGCAATGGCACCTGCCTTGACTGCATAGAGTATTATAGATATGGATTAGCCCCTGCTGGCGCTGGGCTGAATTGACCAGGCTGCTGTTTAGCCCCAGCTGCTTCATCATATGCCTTTCCACCGTGTTCGCCGCCAGCCTGGGATAACGGCGATAGAGCTCAAAAGTTTTTTGCTCAACCCCTGATTGGGAGTTGAGTTTGCTCCAGGCAAGGGTGAAGGGCAGGAGCACATTCACCGCAATATCAGCCGCTCGCCATCTGCCAAGGAGGGTTGGATTGTCGCTCTTGCAATCCAAGCCAAAATCAAAGTGGCTTGCCCAATAGCCATCGACAGTAACCTCGAATTCCTTTTCCGGTCTGAGGTAGCCCCTACTCACCGGCGTCTCCTTTATCATATCGACCACCTCTTCAACTATTCCCCTTTCCCGGTAACGGAGGATAAGGTAGCTCATAGCCGCTATACGGCGTAGGGGAAAGTTGTTAGGTCTGACCTTAAACAGGTGCCAGTCATCCTCGGACATCGCCTTGGTGCCATGGGAGGAAGCCCATAGCCCCTCCAGTTTGTCCGCCCACCGGTCACCTTTATATCCCCGGTGCCTATTCTGGCGCTGTAGTGGTAGTAGCCCGGCCGTGCCTAGAAGTAGCGCCTGTAGCTGGGCAAGGCGTTCTTGGTCTGATACTTCGCCCTGAGTCATAGACTGTAGAATGTGGAGTGGCAACCTTCTGGCTAGCTGGAGCATGGGCGGCTTATTCTTGGCATAACCTAGAGCCCCCATTATCCCCTGATAAAGACACTGGCTTGCCTCCATTTGGGTCAATTCGGCTTGAAACTCGGCAGCCTTGGCCCAAAACCGCTCCTCCCCAGCGCTGTCTAGAAATTCTGCCAAGGTATCAGTAGCCAGGCCTTTCACCGTTTCGAGGCAAGGCATACCGGAACTGGCTGGGGAATGAACCAACCTCGCCCAATGGCCGTTCGGGCTCCCTATGTATTTATCTAGGGCGAGGATGGGCGCTGTTTTCCCATTATGGAGCTCGGTAGCTGCCTGGCTGTTGTGCCACATCACCACGTGCAGGATTACCTGATTATAGGCTGGGTCTCGGTGATGTCGGTGGGCTTGCCAATCGCTGGATTTAACATGAACCTCTATATCCCCCTTCATTATCCCCTGGCTGGTGGCAATAACCGCGTCCCGGAAATCAGCCCCTCGGTCGTCATTCTTCCTTCCTGGGTAGATTATCCTTACCGACTCACCGCCTTCAGTGGTCAGCCCAGCTTTATCCATTAGCTTTTGCCATATTTCAACCACTGCCCTCTCTGGGGGATTATTGGTCAACCTGCCCCCTTTAGCTTTTTATTTGGAGACCCTATCCCCTTTAAGCACCCAGAAAAATCTTCGATTTTCCTGGGAACCCGCTATATCCCCTTCCCCTTACCCTGGAGGAGTGCCTTAACCGTATCCCACTTTATCCCCAGGGCTTGACTGGCTGGAGGGCCTTTCCATGGAGGCATTGGCATCATCAGGCGGAACAAGGTTTTGAGGTCCTTCACACTGGTATTACCCAAGCCGTTTTCAGCCTCAGCAACAAAGCAGTAGCCTACACCCGGTTCGTTGAGGATGTACTTGGGGTTGGGGGGATCTGGCTCTATCTTCTGACGCAGATGCCAGACATAGATGCGAACATAATCCAGGTCATCGATGTATTCCCAGCCCCACACCCGTTCCAGCAGTTGCCTGTGAGTAAGAATACGGCCCCGGTTTTCTATTAGGGCGATGAGTAAACGAAACATCGTCGGGCTTAACTTTACCCTTTGCCCTGCTACTAATACTCTCCAGCGGCTAACATCAACTGTGAGATACCCATCGCTGTAAATCGGCTTGTCGTTAATCTCTTTTGCCATATTTCAACCACTGCGCTCTCTGGGGGGTTATAGTTTCCGAAGGGGCTAACGCCCCTTCGGGCTCCCCTTTTATTAGGGAGGGCGAACTATCAGGTTTTGAAGGGGCTTTTCACCCCAAAAAAACTTTGTTTTTGCGGGGACCCCATGTAATTTGCCCCTTCAATCTAACCTTGATAAACGACGTTCTCTGGCGCTGTTTTTACACGTTATCGTGTATCCATAGCCTAATAAAAGCGGTTTGTTCTCTAAACCGCAGTATCATTATCCTGCCCTTGGCACCCAGCTCCGCTTATCATCAATAATATGGACTACCTTCCAGCCATGCTTCTCCAGCTCTATGCAGGTGAATCGGCGGTGACAGCGCCAGGGGAAACGCTCAGCACAGATAATGGCCGCCCTCTTTTGTTCGGCTATCCTCTCTAGCTGGTCTAGTCCCTGTTTGAACTCATCAGTATCAACAAATGCTCGGTAGCCCTGACTTTGGTACCCACCCAGCTCCTTTCCCAGATAGCTATATTCTATCCCGGCCTTGGCTAATAGCTCGCTGAGCTGGTCTTGTCTGAAGTGCTCAAATTTGCTGGTGGGGAAACGGCGAATATCTACCACCATTTCAATATCGTTGTTCCTCAGCAAATCCAGAAATTCCTCACTGCCTCTGGTGCTGGTGCCCAGGGTATAGACTGTAGCCTGTTTTTGAAGGCTCACCCTGATTCCCCCTGAAGCAGCTTGATGAACCTCAAGCTGTCGTCATACATGGCGATGTTATTGAACAAGACGTAGCTTTCCTTATCACCTATTATCTGTCTCAGCTGTTCTAGTTCCTCATCGGTGTAGCGGTGACGGTAGCCAGGACCGCCATGGAGTCGGAGGTAGTTGATGGCGCCATATAGTGGCATCATTTCCAGAGGGTTGGTACAGTGAATAAGGTTTAATTCTTGACACAGGCTGATGATCGTCTCTTGGTTCCACTCTCCGCGAGGCTCCCAGGCGAAAAGGAATTCGTCTCGGACCAGTGATTGGAAGAACTTCCTCATGTGGTCAATATTTTCCCCGCTAGCCACAAAGCTTGCCGGGCATTGAAACAGTATAATCCTGGCTTTTACCGCCTGGGCGATTTCCTTGGTCCTTTGCCATGCCTCCATGACCTCATCGCTGGGCTTGAAGTAGCCATAGCCCCTCTCTTTCCCTGGAAGGATGCGCCAGCCAGCCTTGCGGTAGGTGGGGCTGGACGGTGGGTGTGTGATTGGCTGCCATGCCTTAATGGTGAACTCAAAATCGGCTGGTGCTGCCTGTCGCCACTTCACCACCGTTTCAATTTGAGGGGGCTTATAAAAGGTCTGCTGAACCTCAACCAGCCTGAACTTTGAGAAATAGTGCTTCATGCCCCGGGGGAAACCGCAGCAACCAACTTTGACCTTTTCCATCATCTTTATTATACACGGTTCCGTGTATAATGTCAAGACTTTTTGGGCGGTTTTGGGGGAGCAGCCTGATATTCAAATCCGGCTCGTTCGGCAATAATAGAGAGAAGGGTAATTGAGGCACCCCGGGGCTTATATATCCCTGTTTCCCATTCGCTTATTGTTTGCTGGCGTATGCCCAGTCTCTCCGCCAGCTCACGCTGGGTTAGGCTCAGATGGTGCCTTAAGGCTTGAACTTGCTCCCCGTCCCACCGTGGTCGGTTTATTTGATATCGCTGGCTCACGTCTGGATTCTACACGATTCAGTGTAAACTGTCAAAGTTGAGATTGTTTGGTAACCCTCCTTTAGTACCTGCTACTTTGAAGGAGAGGAGGTTATCATAGCTATACTTTATTATGACTAACATTATATATAATAAGTGTTTAAGAGGGGCATCAGCCCCTCTTTTCAAATTTGTATCAAGCAAGCGTATTCTGGAGAATAAAGGCTAATATAGGCATCAAAATGTCTATCAGCTATTGACATTGGCTGTAAATGGTCATTTACTGAGTTGCGACTTATGCTCATGTGCGCTATGATAGGGCAGTTAGCACTCTCGGAGTGAGAGTGCTAACAAATTGAGCCTGTGATTGTCGATTGAAGAAGGAGGATTGAAATGGCGGTTAAGCTTCAACCGTTGGCTGACCGGGTCATAGTCAAGCCCATTGAGAGGGAGGAGGTGACCAAGGGGGGGATTGTCCTGCCTGATACTGCTAGGGAAAAACCCCAGGAGGGGGAGGTGTTGGCTGTTGGTCCTGGCAGGTTATCTGATGATGGGAAACGGCTGGCTATGGATGTTAAGGTGGGTGATGTGGTGGTTTATGCCAAGTATGGGGGCACCGAGATCAAGATTGAGGATGAGGAACTGGTGATTTTGCGTGAGAGCGATATCTTGGCTAAGAAAGGCAAGTAGAACCAGAACAAGAAAAGGTAAGTAATAAATCTAGTTAGTGTGTAAGGAGGAGAAAAAATGGCTAAACAGATTATATTTGATGAGGAGGTTAGGCATTCGGTAAAGAAGGGAATAGATACTTTAGTTGATGCGGTTAAGGTGACCTTGGGACCTAAGGGGCATTGCGTGGCTTTGGATAGAAAATGGGGTGCTCCAACAGTAATTGATGATGGGGTTACCATTGCCAAGGATATTGAGCTTCCTGACCCCTTTGAGAATATGGGTGTTCAGTTGGTTAAGGAGGCAGCCACTAAGACCAATGATGCTTGTGGCGATGGTACTACTACATCTACCATTCTAGCTCATGCCATTGTTTCTGAGGGCTTTAAGAATATAGCCGCTGGGGCCGATGCTATGGCTTTAAAGAGGGGCATTGAGAAGGCGACCAAGGCTATTATTGATGAGCTTAAGAGGGTATCTACTGAGGTAAAGGGTAAGGAGCAGATTGCTCAGGTGGGCACTATAACTGCTGTTGACAGAGAGATTGGCGATTTAATTGCTGAGGTAATGGAGAAGGTGGGCAAGGATGGGGTTATCACTGTTGAGGAATCCAAGGGGATAAAGTATGAGACCGAGTATGTAGAGGGGATGCAATTTGACCGTGGCTATATTAGCCCCTATTTCATCACTAATGCCGAGAAGATGGAGACGGTGATAGAAGACCTCTTTATTCTTATTACCGATAGGAAAATCTCTGCCGTTTCTGACCTCCTGTCGGCGCTGGAGAAGATACTGCAGGTGTCAAAGAATCTACTTATTGTCGCTGAGGATGTGGATGGTGAAGCCTTGGCTACCCTGGTGGTCAATAAGCTACGGGGCACCCTAAATGTTCTGGCGGTTAAGGCTCCCGGTTTTGGGGATAGGCGTAAGGCAATGCTGGAGGATATGGCAATTCTCACCGGCGGCAAGGTGATCTCGGAGGAGGTGGGGCGCAAGCTGGACTCGGTTACTGTGGAAGATTTAGGCAGGGCTCGCCGGGTAACGGCTAATAAGGATAACACTACTATAGTTGAGGGCAAGGGCTCAGAAGAGGCTATTAAGGGCAGAATCAAGCAGATTAAGGCTCAAATAGAGGAGACCACCTCTGATTTTGACCGGGAGAAACTTCAGGAGAGGCAGGCGAAGCTGGTGGGTGGGGTAGCTGTAATCAAGGTAGGAGCGGCTACTGAGGTTGAGCTCAAGGAGAGGAAGCATCGCGTTGAGGATGCCTTGTCAGCTACCCGGGCAGCGGTAGAGGAGGGCATTCTGCCTGGTGGCGGTGTTAGCTTGCTTAGGGCTATTTCAGTTCTGGATAAGCTAAAGGTTAGTGGGGATGAAGCCACCGGGGTCAATATTATCAGGAAAGCTGTGGAGGAGCCGATTCGCTGGATTGCTATAAATGCCGGCAGAGATGGGGCGGTGGTAGTAGATGCGGTCAGGAAGAGCCCAATTGGTGTTGGTTATGATGCTGAAGCCGATGACTTTGGTGATATGGTGGAAAAAGGTATTATCGACCCCACCAAGGTGGTAAGGTCCAGCCTGGAGAACGCAGCTAGTATTGCCGCTATGGTTTTGATTACCGAATCCCTGGTTACTGATATACCGGAGAAGGAGAGGATGCCAGGGATGCCTCCCGGTGGTATGGAGTATTAATCGGTCCTTTGCCTTGGTAAAGGGAATAAAAATAGCCGTGGTCTTCGGGCTGCGGCTATTTTTATTATGTCACTCTTGGGTAATACATATTGTTAAACTAAAATTATAAGAAAGAGAGGTGATAGGCAAAATGAAAGAAATTTCAACACCAAATGCGCCGAAACCCTCGGGGCATTACTCGCAGGCGATAGTTCATAATAATGTTGTTTATGTTTCCGGGCAGCTACCGATAGAGCCAAAGACTGGAGAGAAACGTATCAGCTCGATTGAGGAACAGACGGAGCAAGCATTAAACAACCTATCCGAGATAATTAAAGCCGCCGGTTCTAACCTAAATCAGGTTATTAAAACCACCATTTATATTTCAGATATTGACTTATGGGAGCGGGTAAATGCCGTCTATTCAACATTTTTTGGTGAGCATCGTCCGGCACGTGCTGTAGTTCCAACCAAGAATTTGCATTTTGGATTCCAAATAGAGATCGAAGCTATTGTTGCCGTTTGAGGGGAGAGACAAGGAAGTAAGGTAATAAACTATCTTATAGCCTCAGGAGTTCTTCCAAGGTCTCATCAGGGGCAATAGGACCAACTGCTGCCAGGCGGAGCTGACTATCTATCAGCAGCTCTTGGGCTAATTGCCTGAGTTCTTCAGCGGTAATGGCATCAATGATGGACATTACCTGGTCAACGCTGAGAATGCGCCCGGTGAGAATCTCCTGTCCTCCTATCCAGCCGGCGACACTGCGGCTATCCTCCATACGGAGTAGCAGGCGCCCTTTTGATAGTTCCTTCGCCTTGGTTAATTCAGGTTCGGGGACTGTTTCCTTGAGCTGGGAAAGTTGCTTCAGGATAGCCTTGATGGCTACTGGCAGGTTTTTGGGTTCTACCCCGGCGTAAATGGTGACCGAGCCAGTGTCAAGGAAGTGCTCTACATAGCTATGGATGCTGTAGGCAAGTCCTAGCCGGTCACGAATCTCAACAAACAGGCGACTGCTCATACCCTCCCCCAGGATGACATTAAGCAGGTCGAGGGTGAAGCGCTTGGGGTGAAGCAGTGGCAATCCGGTTAGTGCCAGGCAGAGGTGGACTTGCTCTGTGTCCTTCCTCTCAATATGCATTCGCGGGAATTTTTGCTCTTTATATGCTGAATATTCAGAACGAGGTTGCTGGTCAGCCCAGTCACCCAGGGCTTGACCCACAGCGGTTACCGTCTCCTGGTGCTGGAGAGCACCGGCAATACCGACTACTGTGTTGCTGGGTAGATACTGATGTGCCAGGTAGTCGAGCATCATGTCCCGGGTAATGGCAGCCACCGATTCCTTGCTGCCAGCTATATCCCTTCCCAGCGGGTGTTCGGGCCACAAAAGCTCGTCAATGAGCATGTTGACCAGTTGGGATGGGGAATCTTTTCCCATATTAATCTCTTCAATGATAACCTGGCGCTCATTTTCAATATCCGCTGGGTCAAACTTGGAGTGAAGCAGCATATCGGCCAGCACATCCAAGGCTAGGTGGAAATGGGGTTGAGCCACCTTACACCAGTAGAGGGTTAGTTCCTTATCGGTGCCTGCGTTAAGGATTCCACCCACTCCCTCTATTGCCTCAGAGATTTCCCTGGCTGTGGTGCGCTTTGGCGTGCCCTTGAAGCGCAGGTGCTCAATAAAGTGCGAGATGCCGGCCTGTGGCTCGGTCTCATACCTGGAGCCGACGCCGATAAAGATGCAGATAGATACCGAGCGGGTATGGGGCATGGTGGCGGTGATAAGGCGCAGCCCATTATCTAGGGTAGTCTTTTGATACAATATCCTGCCTCTTCGATTAAGTTAAATGATATTCTAATGGTATGCTTGATTTGGTGTCAATTTAGGGTAGCTGAGGTTGTTTAGCAACCTCTTACTTCCCACCCTCCCACCCTATAATCATGTTTGGTGGCTATACACCCCAACCCCTCCCTGTTTTTAACTTATCTCTTACTTCCCACCCTCCCGCCCTAGAATCGTCTTTTGGGGGCTTCGCCCCCAATCCCTGGCTTTCATTGGGGTGTCTGAGAGGGGCGAAGCCCCTCCCTCCTTTGAAGGAACAGATACTAAAGGAGAGTCAAAGAGAGGCGAAGCCTCATAAAGGGAGGGGGATAAAGGGGGAGGGTTGCTAAGTAAATATCTAAGGGGGTGAGGGTGATAGTAAGTCATAAATTGACTTCACTAGCTGGCACTGCTAACATTGGATAAAGGTTTCAATAAGGACTCAAAGATTTTGCCTGTAGTAGGCATTAGCAGAAAGGAATAAAACGTTGGAAGCTGGGAGTGGAACGACAAGGCTAATTTCCGCACAGGTTTCTGAGGAAACCTTAAAGGTAGACCTGGAAAATTATAGGCAAAAGGCTCTAGAGCTTGGTGCCTCACAGGCTGAGGTTATACCTGCCCAGTGGGTGCGGGTAGATGAGCGGGTGAGGCTTAAGTGCTTGATACCTCGTTGTCATAATTATGGTCAGTGTGCCTATTGCCCACCTTATACCCCTGAGCCTGAATTCATGCGTAAGGCATTTAGCCGCTTCCAGTGGGCAGTGCTATTCAGGAGCGACGTGGTTCCTGTTGAAGATTATGCCAATATTGCCAGATATTCATCTGAGGGAACAAAGCATGATAGAAAAACCATGGAGATTGCTGGCAGGGTTGAAATCATGGCTTTTGCTGATGGCTACTACTTGGCAATGGGCTTTGGCTGTGGTAACTGCCGGGTCTCGCTGTGTGACAGTATGCTATGTCAGGTGCTGGATAGTGGCCGGTGCCGATTCCCGTTGAAGGCTCGTCCTTCAATGGAGGGGGTGGGGATTGATGTTTATGGCCTGGTAGCTAAGGTTGGCTGGGAGATATATCCTATCTATAATGGCGTAGACCCCAAGTTAGTTCCTTGTGCTTCATCTGTAGGGATTGTTTTCATCCATTGAACTGAAAGGAGCAACCGATGGCAGAGGATATTATAGATTTATTGGAGGACTACATTCCCGCGGATAATCGGAGGAAGTGGGCGAAACTGTCGAGCACGGTAGATTCTCGGCGGCTTGAGCTTTTGCTACTCAGGGAGATACTTTTAGAGCTGAAGAAGATAAGGGAGGCGATGCAAGGTCATCGTGGCTAAGTATGAAATTCAGCGTTTTTTCACTTACGTGAGAGAGGAGCAGTTTTGTCAGTGGTGTCTAGACTTCCTTTATTTCCATTAACCGCTGAGGTAGATAACCAGGGTCACCTGATTATCGGCGGCTGTGATACTGTGGAGCTAGCCGCTGAGTTTGGCACGCCTCTATATGTCTTTGATGAATTCAACTTGCGCAGCCGGTGTGCCGAATTTAGGCAGGAGTTTAGCCAGCGCTATGCTGATACTACAGTTATCTATGCCTGCAAAGCCTTTATAAATAAGGCTCTAGCACTTATCTTTAAGGATGAGGGGCTGGGTCTGGATGTAGTTTCCAGTGGTGAGCTTGGTATCGCTCAGTCGGTTGGCTTTCCTCTGGATAGGGTCTATTTCCACGGTAATAATAAATCAGCCGAGGAAATAAAGCTGGCTTTGGGGTGGCGCATTGGTCGCATAGTGGTGGACAATTTTCATGAGCTTGCTATGTTAGGCGAGATAGCCGGGGAGCAGGGCTATACACCCGATATATTGCTGCGGCTTTCTCCCGGGGTGGAGCCTCACACTCATAGGTATATTGCTACCGGTGCTGTTGATACCAAGTTTGGTTTCCCGTTATTAAGTGGGGGTGAGGTGATGGCTCAAGCCATGTCAGCGCCAAGTGTGAACCTGGTCGGCTTGCACTTCCACATAGGTTCTCTCATTTATGATATTGAGCCATATCAGCAGGCTATTGAGATTATACTCAGCTTTGCCGCCGAGATGAGGCAAAGGAATGGTTTTGAGCTCAGGGAACTGAATGTTGGTGGTGGGTTTGCTATTCAGTATGCCGTGGATTTTCCAGCCCCACCCCTTTCTGCCTATGCTGAGGCGATAGCGTCCAAGGTTACTAATAAATGCCAGGAGCTAGACCTGGCGTTACCGCGGCTGGTGGTTGAGCCGGGGAGGGCAATAGTGGGACAGGCTGGAGTGGCGTTATACCGGGCTGGGGTGGTGAAGGACATACTTGGTGTCAGGTGCTATGTCTCGGTAGATGGCGGTATGGCGGACAATATCCGCCCTGCCCTTTATGGGGCTAAGCATGAGGCAGTGGTAGCCAATAGGATGTTGGAGAAGGAGGAGGGCAGGGTTACTATTGCTGGCAGGTTTTGTGAATCCGGGGATATACTAATTGAGAATATCGCTCTGCCCCCGGTTTCAGCCGGTGATATTATAGCCGTAGCTGATTGTGGTGCCTATTGCTTGCCAATGGCGAGCAACTATAACGCCTCGCTCAAGCCGGCCATTGTTTTGGTCAGGGAGGGCAAGGCGCGCCTTATTCGGCGACGTGAGACCCTTGATGACCTAACTAGGTGCGATTTAATTTAGAGATTGTTTATCAACCTCACCCCCTTTATCCCCCTCTCCTTCGAAGGAGAGGGGGAGGTATAGATTTTTGAAGGGGCGAAGCCCCTTCAATCTTCCCTTGATAAACAACTCTTAATTTAGGCATAGGTGAAGGAGGCTCTAGGTGTGGCAGGTAGTTGGGCAATCGGGGGCGGTTTCCTTGCTCCAGCGTAGCTTGGAGAAAGGGACCTTATCCCATGCCTACCTTCTGGTTGGTCCCCCTCATGTGGGTAAGATGACCCTGGCTCTAAACCTGGCTCAGGCACTGAACTGCCAGGCAGCTGAGCCTCCCTGTGGTTTATGTGGCTCCTGTCAGAAAATAGCTTCGGGCAAGCATGCTGATGTCCGGATTATAGGCTTGAACTCTGGTGGGAACTTGACTGAGGCTAAGTCTCGGACCGAAATCGGCATCGACCAGATTAGAGAGATGCAGCACTCATCTAGCCTGCCGCCCTTTGAGGGTAGGTATAAGGCATTTATTATTGATGGTGCTGAGCTGCTATCAAATGAAGCAGCTAACTGCCTGCTTAAGACCTTGGAGGAGCCGGTAAGTGGGGTAATCTTTATTCTGCTGACCACCAATGACCTAATTCTGCCAGCCACTGTAGTTTCTCGCTGCCAGCGACTGGAGTTACACCCTATGGCGGCCTCCCAGGTAGAGGCTGTCCTTAATCAACGCTGGGGCATTGAGCCGCAAAAGTCCGAGCTTCTGGCTAGGCTTTGTCATGGATGCTTGGGTTGGGCACTATCGGCGGCTGTTGATGATAGTTTGCTTCGGCGGCGCGCTGAGAGGATAGACCGATTGCTTGATATCGCCAACGGTGATTATGAACAGCGTTTTGATTACGTTGTCCAGCTGGTAGCTCAGTTCAGTCAAAGCCGAGATTTGGTTCAGGAGATATTGGATTTATGGCTTGACTGGTGGCGTGACCTGTTGTTGGTTAAGCTCGGCGGCAACGATGCCATTACCAATATCGACCTTGAAGCCATGCTGGTTGACATGGCCGGAGGTTATAATCTGGCTCAGATAAAGGCTTTTATCAATAGTATTCAGGCGGCTGGGGAGCAGCTCAGGCAGAATGCCAATCCGCGGCTAGTGCTGGAGGTGCTGATGCTCAGTATACCTGGAAGGAGCGGTGTGTAAACTATGGCTGAGATTGTTGGCATACGTTTCAAAAGAGCCGGTAGAGTATATTACTTTGACCCGGCAGGTATTGACCTGGAGGTTGATGAGTATGTAGTGGTCAAGACCGCTCGTGGTCTGGAGCTGGGGAGGGTGGTCATTTCTCCCAAACAGGTTTTAGCTAGTGAGGTGACTGGTGAGCTGAAACCGGTAGTGCGCAGGGCAGAGCCAGAGGATATCGAGCGGGCTCAGGAATTTGAAGACAGGGAAGGAGAGGCTCTTGCTGAGTGTGGTAAGCTGATAGCTAAATTAGGGCTGCCAATGAAACTGCTATCCGCTGAGTATAATCTTGATGGCAGTCGGCTTACCTTTTTCTTTAGCGCTACTGAGAGGGTCGATTTCCGTGAGCTGGTTCGGGGGTTAAATAGCCGCTTTAAAATACGGGTCGAGCTGCGTCAGCTAGGACCCAGGGATGAAGCCAAGTTGATAGGTGGCTTTGGGCGGTGTGGGCGCCCTCTGTGTTGCATGAATTTCTTAACCGAGTTCTCTCCAGTTTCTATCAGGATGGCCAAAGAGCAGGACTTACCCCTTAACCCGATGAAAATATCTGGTGTTTGTGGTCGCTTGTTGTGCTGCTTAGCCTATGAGGGTGAGCAATACCATATCATGAGGGAGAAATTGCCTAAGCAGGGTCAACGAGTGTCCACACCTTTGGGGGCTGCTAGAGTGGTGGGGGGTAATCCACTCAAGGAAACGGTATTGGTTGAGCTGGAGAGCCAGGCAACAGTGGAATTGCCTCTCAGTGAGATTGCTATTGAGGGGCAACTGCCCAAGGAGGATTAGTTCTCATTGGGGCAGGTATTTTTGCCATTGGCTCTGGGCTTGCAGGTAGCTGTAGGGAATGTAGAAGAAGATATTACCCCGTGGCGGCGTGGGCTGACGAATTAATCTCATTCCAGCTTCATTGGGGGTTTTACCTGCCTTGCGACGATTGCAAGGTATGCAGGCGCTAACCACATTTTCCCAGACGTGTTCACCACCTCGGTATCGGGGGATGACATGGTCTAGGGTAAGTTGATGGGTCTGCTTACCACAATACTGGCAAGTATATTGGTCACGGTGGAAAACCTCAAGGCGGGTTAGCTTCCTCTGGGGTCGGGGACGCTTAATCATATAAGCTAATCGGATTACCGAAGGCACAGGGAAACTGTAGTTGGCTGAGTGGATAAATCCTGTGCCATTTTCTAGCATCTCAGCCTTACCACGGTATAGTAACACTACCGCCCGCCGCACCCGACATACATTGAGTGGCTCATAGCTTTGATTTAGCACTAGGACAGGAAGGTTTACCATATCTAAAGCTTCTCTATACAAAAAACCTCCTCATTTTAGCCGAAAACCTCAGGCTATGCAAGTCGATGGTTAGCCCCGGCGCCCTTTCCTGCCACCACGGCTAGTTCGATCAGTCCGGTAATCAGGAGCCCTAATTTCAAACACCATACTGAATTGGTGGTCGAAGAAGCGGGAGACTATGGGGCTGCTAATCTCATCTGTTGTCAAGCGGGTGGTTATTACTGTTGCTAGCCGAGCATTATAGCGATAGTTGATAATCTGATAAAGCTTTTCCTGTGCCCAAGGTGTGGTAGACTGCTCGCCAAAGTCATCTAGGATGAGCAGCGGGGTATTCTTTACCTCTTCAAAGAGCTGGTCATAGGATACCCTGCTCTCTGGGGTGAAGGTGAAGCGCAAATGGTCAAGAAAGTCAGGCACTACCTCGAATTTGACTGGCTGACCGGCTTTGAGGCAGTAGTTAGCGATAGCCGCTGCCAGATGGGTTTTACCACAGCCGGTAACCCCCTGGAATACCACCCAGCCATCGGGTGATTTGGCGAAGTCAAAGGCTAAGCGGAATGCCTGCTCCAGGTTCTGGCGTTGCTCCGGCAGCAGATTAACCCGCCTCCAGTCAAAATTGTCGAAGGTCATGCTTTTAAGTAGCTCTAGGTCAAGACCACTATATCGCTGCAGGCGGGTTTGGCGCTCTTTATCCAATTCTTTCTGAGTGCAGCGGCAGGCAACAACCCGGCTGAAATCCGGCTTGCCTGATGGTAGCCGAGGGTAAACAAATCCCGCCCCCTTGCAGATAGGACAGACTGAGCTTGGCGAGGCCTCTTCTGGTTCTTCAGCGCCTGACCATGTGTCCATATTTTTGTTTGATGTATTTATCTGGGCTTGCCTTCTTAGAATCTTGCCTATATGTTCCATTGCTCTTACCTTCTGCTGACCAGCGCTCTAAAATTGCTGAAATATAGCTCCATTTGCGTTTGTTTTGATTAACCGCCTCTTTAATGGCATCGCTAATCCAACTTTCAGGATAGACCTTCAGGGCATCACGCAGCTCGTCGGCAATCATCGGGGTTAGCATACCGATGTTCTGTTCATAAAGGGTGAAGATGTCGGGCTGCTCCTCGGTCTCAATATAGGTTGGTTCTTTTGCTTTCAGCCCACTCAAGCTGAGCTCGCCATTTTGAATTTTAGCCATAACCTGTCTATCAGACTCAGTATTGAGAAAGTAAATGTCCTCGGGCATTCCATCCCTATCTAATACCATATGAAGGATGGTACCCCGCTTGGTAGCCATTTCCAGGGCGTGGCGCAGTACCTCGTCTGGTGGTCTTGTTGCCCCCTTGAAGCTGCTCATCAGGCTCTTATTGCCCAACAGCTCTCTGTAGCTGATAAAGCGGGGATAGCCCCGCTTGTGGTAAAGTGCCCAGAAGATGTGGAGGGTTGTTTTCAGCTCAGCGATATCACTGATTTGTGGTAGCAGTGTGCTGAAGAAAAGATTGGGCAAGGGGGTAAACTGCGTCTTGGCTGTGAAACCGGCGAACTGCTTCATAATAAGCTCGGCTCTTCGTTTGATATAGTAACATCTTTGAACTTAGCCATCCTGGGTTTGAACAGCAACTTGATTTCACCGGTGGGACCATTACGGTGCTTGGCGATTATGATATCAGCCGGCGGCGGATAGCTTTCACCCGGGTGTTCCCTTTCCCACTCCTCTTTGGTGTAATAGACCTCGTCACGGTAGATAAACATAACCACGTCGGCATCCTGTTCAATGCTGCCGCTTTCTCTCAGGTCGGATAGTTGAGGTCTATGGGAAGCCCTCCACTCCACAGCTCGGCTGAGCTGCGATACCGCCAGCACTGGCACATTGAGCTCACGAGCCAGTGCCTTAAGGGAACGTGAGATATAGCTAACCTCCTGGACACGGCTTTCCCCTTTGCCATCCCCCTGCATTAGCTGCAGGTAATCAACAATAATGAGGTTGACGCCACGCTCGAAGTGCAGGCGGCGGGCTTTGCTTCGCATCTCTACCACCCGCAGTTGAGGGGTATCATCAATATAGATTGGTGCTTCAGAGAGCCTGCCGATGGCATCCATAATCCTTTTTTCCTGCTCCTCTGTGTGAAGGCCGAGGCGAACCCGCCTGGAATCAACCTCAGATTCGCTAGCCAGGAGGCGCCAGACCAATGGCTCCCGTGCCATCTCTAGGGTGAACAGAGCCACACAAGCCCCTTGCTCCACGGCGGCATTCCTGGCTAGGCTGAGAGCCAGGCTTGTTTTGCCCAGGCTGGGTCTGCCGGCGATGATACACAGGTCAGAGCGCTGAAATCCGCCTAGGAATTCATCCAGACCAGCAAAACCTGACAGCACATAGGGTATTGGCTCCCTGGGTTGACCTTCTGCCTCTGTGGCGGGAGCAGTGGTTTCAAAATACCTGTCCAGCACCTGGCGAATATGGATGAAGTCTCGAGGGCTTTGCCCATGACGCAGTCTAAACAGGACATCCTCAGCCCGACTAAGGCTGGCATCAACGTCTGGGTCAGCCTGATAACCGATATTGGCAATCTGCCCGGCGGCATCAATCAGGTGGCGCATCATCGATAGGCGATAAACAATTTGAGCGTGATGCTCAATATCAAGAGAGGTTGGGCATATGGATATTATATGACTTAAATAGGCAGCGCCGCCACAAGCCTCCAGTTTCTCTTTTCGGTCAAGCTCTTGAGCCACTGTGATTTGGTCTATCGGTTCATCGCGCTGGTAGAGCAATAGGCATGCCCCATATACCAGTGAGTTTCGTTCGCTATAAAAGTCTGACGGCTGAAGCAAGGACGCAATTTTATAGATTGCTGTCCCGTCTATCAGCAGTGAGCCGATTACTGCTTCTTCAGCATCAATATCATGCGGCGGCAATTTCTCGCCATACATTCTAGGTCTTCCCCTCTTTCTTCGGAGTCTTCTTCGCTTCCTTCTGAGTTTTCCTCTCTTTCTTCGGGGTCCTCTTCTCTTTCTCCTGGGTCTTCTCCTCTTTCTTCGGGGTCTCCTCTTCGGTTACGGTAACCCTTATTTTGGGTATAATATCCTTAGCCAGTCTAATGACCACCTCATAGCTGCCCAGTTGACGGATAGGCTCGTCCAACTCTATCTTTCTTTTGTCAATAACCAGCCCAGCGGTATCCTTTAGCTCAGAAGCAATATCGGCACTGGTGATTGAGCCATAGAGTCTGTCTTTGGCTCCAGCTCGAGCTTTAAGGCTGACCTCCTTCCCTTCTAGCTGATGAGCCAGCTCAATCAATTCGGTGTTTACCTGGGCTTTCATTTTGTCTCTTGTTTCTATCCGGCTAGTCGCCTGAGGGTGGGCTAACAGGGCTAGTTTTTTAGGGATGAGGAAATTCCTGCCATAGCCATCGGCTACCTCTTTTATCTCACCGGCTTTAGCCACATGGGGCACATCTTGCAGGAAGACGACCTTCATAATTTCTCCCTTAGCATAATTATACTTCACTTGGTGGAGAAGTGAAAGGTTATCGGGAGATGAATTTTTCGGCATAGATGGCGGCGGTGGCGCCATCCCCAGCGGCAGTTATCGCCTGGCGGGCGGAGTTCAGGCGTATATCGCCAGCAGCGAAAATGCCGGGTATTTCGGTCTCCATCCTCTCACTGGTTATGATATAGCCAGCAGCATCAAGAGCTAAAACGCCCCTGAGGTAGTCTGTAGCGGGTGTAAGCCCAATAGATACAAAGACCCCGGATACATCCAGGGCGGATTTCTCCCCGGTTATCACCTGGCGAAGCTTTAGCCTTTTAACCGTATCTTCGCCCTCAATTTCCTCCACTACGGTATTTAACAGGAATTCTATTTTTGGTTCAGAGAAGGCTTTCTCCTGTAGAATGCGGGTGGCACGAAGCTGGTCACGGCGGTGGAGCACTGTGACCCCGGAGGCAAACTTGGTGAGGTGGAGGGCTTCAGTAATTGCCGCATCGCCACCACCGACTACAGCTACTGGCTTTTCTTTGAAGAAAGGAGCATCACAAGTGGCGCAATAGGATATTCCTTTACCAGTAAATTCCTCTTCCCCAGGTATGCCCAGCTTGCGCCGTTCTGAGCCGCTGGCTATAATTACCGCTTTAGCGGCAAAGTCACCCTTGGTAGTCATTACCACCTTTTTCTCCCCTTTAAGCTCGATGCCGGTAACCTCAGCTATAATAGTGTTCAACCCGTGTTTGGTTGCCTGCTGGTGCATCGATTGTCCCAGCTCAAGTCCAGAAACACCCTCAGGAAAGCCGGGGAAGTTCTCCACCAGCTCGGCATCTGCTATCTGACCGCCCACCAGCCCCCTTTCTATGAGCAGGCTGCTTAGCCTGACTCTTGAGGTGTAAAGTCCGGCGGTAAGCCCAGCCGGACCGCCACCAATAATAACTATCTCATATTCATTTTTCATGGCTTAATCAAGGGCAGCATCCAATTCCCGTTTCAACTCTGCTTTGGGTTTATAGCCCACGATTTGTGAGGCTGGCTTTCCATTTTTAAAGATAATGAGATTGGGAATGGCCATTATACCGTATTTGGCGGCAGTTCTGGCATTCTGGTCAACATTCAACTTGGCAATAGTTATCCTGCCGGCGTACTCCTCAGCCAGCTCCTCCAGCACTGGGGCAGCCATAATACAAGGTCGGCACCAGGGTGCCCAGAAGTCCACTAACACCGGTGTCTCTGACTTCAATATAGCTTGGTCAAAGTTGCTGTCATCTACCGTAATCGGTTTATTCATAGCTCTCCTCCCTAATTCTTTGGCAGATGTTTCGTTCTACTGTTTGTTTAGCTAAACCGATGGCATTTTTAATAGCCCTGGCTTGACTACGACCGTGGGCTACGATGATATTTCCATTTACCCCCAGGAGACAGGCGCCGCCGTATTCTCTATAGTCCACCCGTTTAACCCAGGAGCCTAATCCTATATCCCGGAGGAGAGCTCGCCCTTGGAGGTGGTAGGCAGTGGAGAAAACATGACCTGCCTGTCGCAGCAGACCCGTGAAAGTGTCACCCAACCCCTCAATAGTCTTGAGCACTATATTCCCGGTGAAGCCATCGGTAACGAGGACATCGGCTGTTCTCTTTGATATATCTTGCCCTTCTATGCTGCCTATAAAGTTTAAATTGGTCTTCTTGAGGAGACTATAGCTTTCTTGAATCAGACGGTTGCCCTTGGTTTCCTCTTCACCATTGCTGAGCAAGCCAACACGCGGAGAGCTGATGCCCAGGAGGTGTCTAACGTAGGTTGTGCCTAAGTGAGCAAATTGGACTAAATAGCTTGGTCGGCAATCGGTATTGGCACCAGCATCAATAAGGAGGGTAGGGGTGGAGGGGGTGATGTCAAGGAAGCTGCCTAGGGCGGGGCGCTCAATGCCTTTTATCTTCCCCAGGCTGAGGAGGCTAGCGCATAATACTGCCCCGGTGTTGCCTGCGGAGACAAAGGCCGAAGCTATACCATCTCTTACCAGGTTAATTCCAATCACTATTGAGGAGTCTGGCTTACTGCGCACTGCCTTCAGAGGTGGCTCATGAGGCTCAATAACCTGGTTTGCTTCGATGATACTGAGGTTCAACTTATTTATATAGCGACCTGCCAGCACATGGAGTATGGCTTTGCTCCCCACCAGTGCAATGTCAACATCATATTCCTGAGCTGCTTTTATAGCTCCCTTTACTATTTCATGGGGAGCATACTCTCCACCGGCGGCATCAATGGCGATTATCATCTCTTTCCCGCTCAAAATTTTAGCTAGTTGGGCTTCTTTCCCACAGGTCGCAACGACCCCCCCACCGGGCAAGAACCTGACCATTGACAGAAAGCTGGGCTATCTCACATAGGTTAGGGCAGGCTTTGCATTCAAATAAGGAGGTATGATACTTTATCTCACTTATGCCAAATCCCTTGAACTTGCTTCCATTGTGACTGTTCGCCATCTCTTCATGCACCAGTAAGGCAGCGCCTATCGCCCCCATCACCTCGTGGTGGGGTGGGACAATCACCTCGGTGCCAAGCTCTTCTTGAAGTGCCTTCACTATACCCTGGTTAAAGGCAACACCGCCCTGAAATATTATTGGGGGCTGAATATCTTTGCTTAAGCCAACATTGTTAAGGTAATTGCGCACCAATGCCTGGCACAGACCATAGAGGATATCCCCAGTCCGATGCCCCATTTGTTGTTTATGTATCATGTCTGATTCAGCAAAAACGGTGCATCGCCCGGCGATACGCACCGGTGTTGTGCTATCCAGTGACCGCTGACTGAACTCCTCAATGCTCATATTGAGCCGCAGTGCCTGATGGTCAAGGAAGCTGCCGGTGCCGGCAGCACATACGGTGTTCATACCGAAGTCGGTCACTATCCCGTCTCTAATTATGATAAGCTTGCTATCCTGCCCCCCGATTTCGATGACGGTTTGCCCTTGGGGGAAGTAGTGCAGGGCACCTACGGCATGGCTGGTAATCTCATTCTTGACTAAATCGGCACCGACGATAACCCCTGCCAGGTAGCGAGCGCTGCCTGTGGTAGCCACACCGCGGATGTCCACATCTTGGGGCAGTTGCTGTTTGATTTGTTTCAGCCCTTGCTGCACCATCTCGATGGGCTTACCTTGCGTCAATAAGTAAAGGTTGGTGAGCAACTCATCACTATCGTTTAGCACAGCAAACTTGGTAGTTACTGAGCCAACATCAATGCCCAGATAGGCTTCCATAAACTCTCCTCAATCTATTTGTCGGTGGTTATTTTTTGCCCGCCGCCGGTGTTCCAACAGGTCAACGAACGCCTCCAGTCTGGTTAGCATGCCTGGCTTGGCTATTTGCTCATCACAAAGTATGGTTAGCACCGGGATATTCTCCTTGGTCGATGGCATGATATTTTGGGCTACTATCTCTGGCATACAGGTGAATGGAGCGAGGTGCACCAGTCCATCATACTCCTTGGCGTGGAGCACCTTTTCCCCTACCGATTCCCAGCCATCGCCGCCGATATCCCGCTTAAGATAGGGTAAAGCCGCCTTATGAATCCTGTCTTTCTCGTTCATGCCCAGGGGATTGAGGAACAGGCTGAATTTAGTCCACTCTGAGACGAAGGTGGTTCTTCTTACCTCCACCCCCAGCTTACCCAACTCCTTCTCCACATCCAGATTGGAGAAGGGCTCCAGTAATACATAAAACTCCCCGATTATGCCCACTACCAGTGGTTGAGCCCTGCTATCCTTAGCTACCTGGTTGAGCTGGTCAATGTAGTCTATTTGCACTCTCTTCAGGGTATTATAGTCGTCTGCCTGGTCAATAGCCTCAATCGCTTTAGCAAATAGCCTATTTGCTGTTCCCTTTGCCCGCTCTACAGGACGCACCTTTTGCACCGCTCGTTCTATCCTGTCCAGGGCATTTAATTTAGCTAGACCAAAGCGGAAGGCTGATATAATCTTAGACCAGGGGGCGTTATTTGACAAGCGCTTAATCATTTCCAGTAAGCCGAAAAGCTTTCGCTGGGAAACCCCTAAACAGACTATTTCCGCGTTATACCCCAGGTCGTGAAGAATCTGCTCCTGTGTCTTAGCATAGTAGCCCAAGCGACATATGCCGGAGCCGGCAGGCATGAGTAAGGTATCGGCTCCAAGCTCGGCGGCTTCAATCAGGTTGCCCAGAGTTAGCTTGAATGGGATGCACATCCCTTCAGGGGAATACCTGACCCCCAGCGATAGAGTGCGTTGGTTATTGACTGGTGGTATTACGAAGTCCAGATTTAGCCTTTGGAATAAGGCTTTAAAAGGTATATATAGATTACCCATATGGGGCATGCCTATACGCATACTTCTGTCCGTCTCCTCTTCTTTCTATGTATCATATCAAGGAAGGCTTCCAGTCGGGTAACTACACCGGCTTCAGCGGTATGTTCTTCCAGGGTAAGGCTCATAAAGGGAGTGGTTCTCAGCCTAGCTGCCCACCGATGCACTACGTCCATCATTAGAGAATCAGGTCCGCAGCCAAAGGCCATTATGCCAATAACACCATCAACTCCGCTTTCCAGGTAGTGCCCTCCAGCCCCCACCATCTCCTCTTCATACGTCCAGTAGGCTCCGCCTATTAATCTAGTTATAGCCAATTCAAGCCCATCAGTGGTGAGCATCTCCGGGGTTAAAACCTTATAGTGAGCCTGCTCCAGTCGGTGGATAAGGCGGTGGTTTATATGTTCATCATAGAGTAGGTAGGGGTGACCAATGACGGCGATGGTGGCTTGGTTTGGAGTGGGGTTGCCTGAGGGCGTTTTTGGCTCCACTTCAGTTGTATTTGATATTCTCTCTATTGCCTGTGGGGGGGTTAAGCCATGGTTTGACATTAGCTGTTTATATTTCAGGTGAGCTTGCCAGGCAGCGATACTGGCTTGCCTCACCTTAAATGGATTCCAGGTGAAACGCCGACCTAATTTATAGATAGCTTGATATAGCTCACGCTTTCCCTGGTTAATATCTATATCTATATCTAAGATAGGAGGGGACCCGGGGATAACTGCTTTAGTCATATCGGGTAAGCCGAGAAACTTGGAGCAGTTGTAAATCTTGCTTTTCACACTGCGAATGGCAGGAATAAAGATATAGTCACACTCCCCCACCAGAGCCAGAACATGCCCGCAGAAGACCTTTACCGGCAGACAGGTATCAGCCACTACTCGGGATGAGCCTGAAGATAATATAGCCTGGGTGGTTGGTGGTGAGACCACCACCTCTGCCCCCAGTCCCTCAAAGAAGGTCTTCCACATGGGGTAATATTGATAGTAGAGCAGAGCCCGGGGGATACCTATCCTAACCATTTTGGTTACCTTGGAGTTTCCTCCGCCAGTGAGTTCGATAAGAAAGATTCGCTATCCAAAACATCCACGGGTGTCGGTGTGTCAATCCGAGCCGTCGCCAAATCGATGGTAGGTTATAGAACTCGCACCAAGCCCAGTCATGCCCCTTTTGCAGCCTCTCTTGTGACATTGACTTTGGCTCAAATACCAAGTCATACCCATACCGTCTCCAGTCCTTGGTGACGATTCGTCCAGCCTTGTCTAGGGATTCGCACAAAGCAGTACCCGGGTACGGCGTGAGAAAATCAAACTGAGCGGTCTCTAATCGCATTTTCTGGGCAAAGCGGACGGTGCATCTAAAGACATCTTCATCGTCCTCATCAAAGCCGAAGATAAAGAAGCCATGGATAGCAATGCCGTTGGAATGGATCTTTCTGATCACGTTTTCATATTCGTCAACCACATTGATTTTCTTATGTGCCGCCGCCAGACTGGCTGGCGATATTGACTCAAAACCGATGAATAGACTGATACACCCGCTAGCGGCTGCCAGTTTAAGTAATTCGTCATCTTTGGCTACTGTGACTGAGGCCTGGGCGACCCACTTGATTTTATAGGGAATAAGGGCGCGAAAGAGCTCTTTAGCGAACTTGGGGTTGCCGACAATGTTATCATCAACGAAGGCGATGAATTTCCTCTCGTCAAATGTTTCGAGCTCCTTGAGGATTTCTTCTATCGGGCGGCAGCGATAAGTATGGCCGAAGAAAGAGGTAACCGTGCAGAAGGAGCAGGAATAGGGACAGCCTCTTGTGGTGGCTATCGTGTTACTGACAAAGTACGCCCCCTTGGCGAACAAGTCTCGCCGGGGGACAGGTAAGCCAACCAAGCTGGGGCGTTCATACTGCCTGTATATCCTTTGTAGCTTGTTTGCCCTAGCGTCCTTGAGCAAATTTAGCCAAATTCCCTCGGCTTCCCCGATAACCACGGCATCGGCGTGTTGATTCGCCTCTTCGGGCAGCATGCTAGGATGGATACCCCCTAAGATGACCTTCACTCCTCTTGCTCGGAAGGTATCGGCAATCTCGTAGGCACGCTGTGCTGTGACTGTTAGTGCCGTAATCCCCACCAAGTCGGTTTCCTTTTGGAAATCAATAGGGGTGACATTCTCATCAGTTAAGGAGACTTCAACCTCTGGTGGGGTTAGCGCAGCCACCATCGCCAAGCCTAGGGGTGGAATTAGACTCTTCTTTCGCTTTCTACTGTTTTCTTGTGTAGCTGGGGCAATCAGCTCTAGTTTCATGGAATATCTCCTATTAGTACCCCACAGGATACTATAGCAAACCAACCTTGTTGCAAAAGCAGTTGACTCAAGGGCGTATTATAACACCAATGCATTTTGGGGGCTATCATCAAGTAGTAGAGCAAAGCCCGGGGGATACCTATCCTAACCATTTCCCTTGCCAAACTCCCGTTTAACCTTGATAACTATTTCAGGATTAGCCACCAGGTCGACAACCGTCATAGCTAGAGCCTTGGCAGCATCAAGCAGCCCTTGGATACCTGCCTCAGAGGCAGCCGCCGAGGCAAACTCTGGAGAATGGGCTACTACCTCCACCGGGGCTATGGCTACAGTAGGGTGAATGCTGGGCACTATCTGGCTGACATTTCCCATATCGGTGCTACCGAAGGCTTTACTGGGGTCGTAGAGCGGCATTTTGCGTCCCAAGGACTGCATATTCTGCCTGAATACTCTGGCTAGGGTCAGATTATTATGCAGCGGGGCATAGCGTACCTTTCCCCAGCGGTATTCCAGGCGGGCGCCACTAGCTGTGGCGGCTCCAATAAAGCAATTTAGCACCTTCTCTTTCAGCTCATCTAGATAGGTATCATCCTCGGCACGCACTATAAAGGTTCCAGCACTGTGGGCTGGGACAATATTAGCTGCTTGCCCACCGTCGGTAATAATCCCGTGGATGCGAGCCTTGTCCTTAATATGCTGCCTGAGCGAATTAATGGCGGCAAAGGACTGGAGCATTGCCTCCAGGGCATTGATGCCCGCCTCTGGTCGGGCTGCGGCGTGAGCCGCCTTGCCCAAGAACTCAACCTCTAAACCTATGCAAGCCAGAGCCTGGGTGGTGGCGGCATCATGCACCCCCGGGTGCACCATCATCGCCATGTCTAGGTTATCAAAGGCTCCTCGCTCCGCCATTATTGCCTTACCCCCGTATAGCTCCTCAGCCGGCGTGCCGATAACAAGGACGCTACCCCCGAATCGGTCGATAGCCAGTTTACAGCCTACTGCGGCACCAACGGCGCAGCCAGCTATCAGATTATGACCACAGGCATGGCCAAGCTTGGGTAGGGCATCATACTCAGCCAGAATGGCAATAGCTGGTTTCCCTTGTCCATAGCTCCCTCGGAAAGCCGTGGGTAGCTCACAGATGCCCCGCTCTATAGAGAAGCCATTTTCCTCCAGGTATTGGGTCAGCCAGGCTACTGCTTTGACCTCTTGAAAACCTAGCTCGGGGCTAGAGTGGATTTTTAGGCTTAACTGGCGAAGTTGGTAGCGGCAAGCCTCTATTTCTCCTATGACCGAAGCCTTTAACTCTTCTATATCCCCACTCCTCCCCATTCTGAGGGCTGCCTTCTATATCTACTGCCCATTATAGCTTAGTGCCGATAGAATTTCTAGGCTTTGGAATTCCGAAAAATACTTTACAAGAAATATTGATTATGGTATACTTCTATTTAGTAGAGATTGACTTGTTAAGTGGGTTTCATCCCCACTTTTTTAATTGGGAGTAAGAATAATAGGGTCGGAGGTCTTAATCTCAGATGAAGAGCGAATTTATGCTGGCTGTAACTCAGCTCTCGGCGGAGAAGAACCTGCCCAAGGAGGTGGTTATTGCTGCGGTAGAGACAGCGCTGGTATCGGCTTATAGGAAGGACAATTTTGCCCCCAACCAGAATATTTCGGTCAGGATTGATCCCGCTACTGGTGGGGTTGAAGTGTGGGCGGAGAAAACTGTAGTTGAGCAACCTTCAGATATGCGCCGAGAAATATCACTAAGCGAGGTGAGCAAGCTCAAACCAGATGCACAGATTGGTGAGACTATTAAGGTAGAAGCCACCCCGCGCAACGCTGGGCGCATTGCCGCTCAAACGGCAAAGCAGGTTATTCTCCAGCGCCTTCATGAGGCAGAGCATAGCGCCATATTTGAGGAGTATTCTGATAAGGAGGGTGATATTGTCACCGGGTTGGTGCAGCGCATTGAGTCTAGGCAGATCTTTATCGATTTGGGTAGAGCAGAGGCAATACTCCCCGCTGCTGAGCAGGTGCGCAATGAGAGGTATCGTGCCGGTCAAAGGCTTAAGGTTTATCTTCTAGAGGTAGCTCGGACCAGCAGAGGACCTCAGGTGGTGGTGTCACGCTCTCACCCAGATTTACTTCGTCGGCTTTTTGAGCTGGAGGTTCCTGAGGTTCTTAATGGGATAGTGGAGTTGAAATCGATTGCCCGTGAGGCTGGCTCTCGGAGTAAGGTAGCGGTGGTAGCACGCCAGGATGGCATTGACCCGGTTGGTTGCTGTGTTGGACTTCGTGGTATCAGGATACAAAATATTATGAGAGAGTTAAATGGTGAAAAACTAGATGTCGTTACCTGGAGCCCAGATGCCTCGGTTTTTATTGCTAATGCGCTTAGCCCGGCACAGGTATTAGGTGTGGAGCTGGATGAGGGCGATGGGATAGCTACTGTGGTTGTCCCTGATAGGCAACTCTCATTAGCCATCGGTAAGGAGGGGCAGAATGCTAGATTGGCAGCTAAGCTCACCGGGTGGCGGATTGACATTAAGAGTGCCTCAGCCGCCGAGGTAGAGAGGTTGGCAAAAGCCGAGCCTTTACCTGCTATTCAGGAGCCTGCCTTAGCCCCTCTTGATACCACACTTATCCCTCCTGAGCCTTTTTTGAAACCACAAGCAACCTTGGAGAAACCTCAGATTCGGTTTGCTGAGGATGTTTTAGTATCTGGGCCGACTAAGCCTGTGGCTAAATCGAGGATGAAGAAAAAGAAGGGCGCTCCTGAGCGGGGTGCTGATGACGGCGTCAGGCTCAGGAAACGGCGCCAAAAGTCAGAAATTTTTGATGAGGGGGAAGAGGAGTATTAACCCTGTTTCGGTCAAGCATATACCCCAGCGGACTTGCGTGGCTTGCGGTAAGGTAAGACCTAAGCGGGAGCTAATCCGTTTGGTTCGAATTTCTATTGGTGGTGTAGAGGTTGATCCTGGCGGAAAGAGGGCAGGGCGTGGTGCCTACCTATGTCGAGCACCAGAGTGTTGGCAGATTGGGCTGAAGAAGGGTCGGCTGGAACATGCCTTGCGTATCACTCTTACCCAGGATAATCGGGAGCAGCTTATCGGATATGGGAAGGAACTGGGATAAGGAGCGATTTAGTGGCCAAGGCGAGCAAACCGGGTGAACCGGGGGCAAACCTGATTGAGATCCCTCACTCTGTAGCGGTGAGGCAATTGGCTGACCTTTTGCAGGTTAGTGCCATAGATATTATCAAACAACTGATGAGGAATGGCATTTTTGCCAATATTAACCAGGTCATTGACTATGAAGCAGCAGCCGGAGCGGCTGCTGCCTTTGGTTATGAAGCCCAACTGAAGCCCTTAGCCACTATTGGCGGGAGTAGGAGGTATCGGCCTCGGGAGGAGGAACTCAGTGGTCTGCGACTACGTCCTCCGGTAGTTACTATTATGGGGCATGTCAATCACGGTAAGACTAGACTTTTGGATGCTATCCGCCAAACCAATGTAATGGCTACCGAGGCTGGTGGTATTACTCAGCATATTGGTGCCTATCAGGTGGAAGTCAATGGGCAAAAGATTACCTTCTTGGATACCCCTGGTCATGAAGCCTTTACTGCTATGCGAGCTCGTGGGGCACAGGTAACTGACATCACCATTTTGGTTGTGGCTGCTGATGATGGGGTGATGCCGCAGACTTTAGAGGCTATTGACCATGCCCAGGCTGCCGGAGTGCCCATCGTGGTGGCTATTAATAAGATTGATAAGCCCGAGGCTAACCCTGAGCTGGTTAAGCAACAGCTAGCTGATGCCGGTTTGCTTATCGAGGAGTGGGGGGGCGATGTAGTCTGTGTTTCCATTTCAGCTAAGCAGAAGATAGGCATCTCCGAGCTACTGGAAAATCTTCTGGTGGTAGCCGAGATGGAGGACCTTAGGGCAGATCCGTCTCGACCGGCAGTAGGGGTGGTTATTGAAGCTGAGCTGGACAAGAGCAAGGGACCATTGGCCACAGTGCTTATCCAAACCGGAACCTTAAAGCTTGCTGATACGGTGGTAGTTGGCGGCACCTGGGGTAGGGTAAGGGCTATGTTTAATGATATGGGTAAGCGGGTGAGGAGAGCTGAGCCAGCCATGCCGGTTGAGCTCCTTGGTTTAGATAGTGTGCCTAAAGTGAGTGATACCCTAACCTCAGTGGCTAGCGAACACCAGGCCCGGGCTTTAATACAAAAGCGCCAACAGGAGGGGCAGCAACAGCCATCCCTATTGTCCAGGGCAGTGAGCCTTGATAATCTCTTTGCCCAAATAAGTGCTGGTCAGGTAAAAGAGCTCAATGTTATTCTCAAGACCGATGTTCAGGGCAGTATTGAGCCGATAAGAAGTTCTCTGGAAAGGCTGGCAACGGAGCAAGTCCAGGTCAGAATTATCCATAGCGGCAGTGGCAATATTACCGAGAGTGATGTTATGTTAGCTGTTGCCTCTAAGGGGCTGGTTATTGGTTTTGGTACCGACATTGAAGCCGGGGCACGGCGTTTGGCTGAGGTAGAAGGCGTTGACATCCGCTCCTATGATGTGATTTACCAAGTGGTGGATGATGTGGATAAGGCACTCAAAGGCTTGTTGGAGCCAGTTTATGCTGAGGTTATTGATGGCAGGGCTGAGGTAAGGGCAATCTTTTCCAGTGGCAGGAAGGAAAAGGTAGCCGGTGTCTATGTTACCGAGGGCAAGGTGAGTCGGGGTGCCTCAGTCAGGGTGCGGCGTGGGGAGCAGATAGTATCTGAATCTGTGGTTAGCAGCCTGAGGCGTTTCAAGGATGATGTTAAGGAGGTAACCTCTGGCTATGAGTGCGGGGTGGGTATCAAAGATTTTAATGACTTTCAGATTGGCGATATACTGGAACTTTTCAGGAGAGAGAAGGCTGGCTAAGGGGCAATAATTATGGCACATCGCATCGAGCGGGTGAATAATCTTATTCGCCACGAGATTAGTGAATTGCTTCAGCGCCAAGTCAAAGACCCGCGACTTGGCAATTTTGTTGCTGTGACCGAGGTTTCCACCTCCCTCGACCTGCGATATGCTAAGGTATTCGTAAGTTGTATGGGCAGCGAGGAGGAAAAGCGAGAGGCGCTAAGTGGACTGATTGCTGCTTCCGGTTTCTTCCGCAGTAGGCTGGCTAAACGTCTGAGACTGCGCCGTATCCCTGAGCTAAGCTTTCACTGGGATGATTCTATCCAGCGGGGGGCTCACCTCTTGCAGTTGATTGATAAGGTTAGTGCCAATAGCACTCCAGACCGGCATAGTGATTGACTGTGGATGGAATACTAAATATCGATAAGCCCTGGGGTAAGACTTCCTTTAGTATTGTCTCCCTGGTGAAGCGGCTGAGCGGGGAGAGGCGCGTTGGGCATGCTGGTACCCTCGACCCGGCAGCTACGGGTGTTTTACCTGTTTGCCTGGGTCAGGGGACGCGTATTATCCAATTTTTATTAGATGCTACTAAGGCTTATCGGGCTCAGATTGAATTTGGTGTGGCTACAGACACCTATGATGCCACTGGTAGCATCACCAGTAAGGGAGACCCCTCTGGGATTAGCCGGGAGCAATTGCTGTCAGCACTCACTTCATTCACGGGCGAAATCCAGCAGACCCCTCCAATGTATAGTGCCGTGAAGCATGGTGGTAAGCCACTTTATGAATTGGCACGCTCCGGTATCAAGGTTGAGAGGAAAAGCAGGCTGGCTTGGGTCTATCATTTGGAGCTTATGGACTGGCAACCGCCCATAGCTACTATAGAGGTAGAGTGTGGTAAGGGCACCTATATCCGCTCACTAGCTCATGATTTAGGGCAACTTCTGGGTTGTGGCGCTAATTTGAAGAGCTTGAGCCGCTTGAGGTGTGGCTTCTTCGATATTGAGGGCGCAGTTTCAGTGCCCCAGCTTGAGGATGCCTTCCGTTATGGCTACTGGCAACACCTTGTCTATCCTATAGATATTGTGCTTTCCCATTGGGCGGCTATGGTGGTCGGTGATGCCGCTGAAAGAGATATAAGGAACGGGCGCCCTTTGGTCTTTGAGAGGGATGATAGTTTGCCCAGGTCTTCTTATGGCGATCACTGCCGTGTTTATACCCGTGATGGTCGCTTTTTGGGTGTGCTATGCTTCAACTCGGAAGGGGGGCAGTGGCAACCGGAGAAGGTTTTTTCTACAACTGATAAATAGCCAAGTTCTTTTTGGTAGATGAGTATTTAACAGGTCTTGACAGCTTGCGTATAATAGGGGTATAGTTCAACCGATACTAATAAGGAGGTGATTTAGTTGCAGGCATATTGCTTTAAATGCAGAAAGAAGGTAGATATAAAGAATCCCCAGAGGGTTACGCTGAAGAACGGGAGGCCAGCTACGCAAGGGGTTTGCCCTGTATGTGGAACTAAAGTATTTAGAATTGGTCAGGGCTAATCGGGAATTGATTTGACGATAGGTAAGTAAATCCTCTTCAGTATGAGCATCAGAGTTCGGTTTGTTGTGCCAGGGAGGGATTTTGCCTATGGAGTGAGCCTTTTTGGCACCGATTCCGGTAAGATGTTACTGGTAATTGATAACAGGGCTTCTACTAGGCTTGATAGGTGCTGTGTGGTGCGGCTAGTTTTATGCTTTTTCCCATAGGCTCTACTGTTGGAAAGGAGGGCAATTAAACCTTGGGCAAGATAAACGTAGCCATAATAGGTGTGGGTAATTGTGCCTCTTCTCTGGTTCAGGGCGTTTACTACTATCGGAAAGCCAAAGAGAATGAATTTGTGCCCGGACTTATGCATGTTAATCTTGGTGGGTACCACATTAGGGATATTAACTTCGTGGCTGCCATTGATATTGACAAAAACAAGGTAGACAAGGACCTAGCCCAGGCAATTTTTGCCCCGCCCAATAATACCTTTAAATTCTGTGAGGTGCCGACTACAGGGGTTAAGATTCAGCGGGGTATGACTCACGATGGCTTGGGCCTGTATCTATCGCGAATAATAGAGAAGGCGCCAGGCTCGACCGCCGATATAGTTAAAATTCTAAAGGAAACCCAGACCGATGTGGTGATTAATTACCTGCCTGTTGGGAGTGAAGAGGCAACTAAGTGGTATGTTGAGCAGGTGCTAGCGGCTGGCTGTGGCTTTATCAACTGCATTCCAGTTTTTATTGCCCGGGAGAAGTATTGGCAACGGCGTTTCGAGCAAAAGGGGCTTCCAATTATCGGCGATGATATAAAATCTCAAGTGGGGGCTACTATTGCCCATCGTGTCCTTACCCGACTGTTCAGAGACCGTGGCGTTAAACTGGAGCGAACCTATCAATTGAACTTTGGTGGTAACACTGACTTCTATAATATGCTGGAGAGGGAAAGGCTTGAGTCTAAGAAGATATCCAAGACTAACTCTGTCACCTCTCAGCTAGATTACCAGCTTGACCCTGATAATATCCATGTCGGTCCCAGTGATTACGTCCCCTGGCTGGCTGACCGCAAGTTTTGCCATATTAGGATGGAGGGACGAGCCTTTGGTGATGTTCCTCTCAACCTGGAGTTGAAGCTTGAGGTGTGGGATAGCCCTAATTCGGCAGGGGTAGTTATTGATGCTATAAGGTGCTGTAAACTTGCCCTAGACCGTGGACTTAAGGGAGCTCTGGTGGCTCCCTCGGCCTACTTTATGAAATCACCACCTGTTCAATATACTGATGATGAAGCTCGCCAAATGGTGGAAGAGTTCATTGCTGGTGCTCAGCCAGTGGAGAGCACACCCGTTTGATTGAGCCTCCATGGAGGTTTTAGGCAGCTACCGGTGAAGATAGCGTTGGTCTCCCCGTATGATTTCGCTTATCCTGGCGGTGTTACCCTTCATATTTCCTATCTGGAGCGCTACTTTACTAGGATGGGTCATGAGGTTAAGGTCATTGCCCCTGCCTCTAAGGCTATTTCCAGCTTTGGTGATAGGTTCATACCTATAGGTAGACCTAGACCTGTTCCGGCTAGTGGTTCCATTTGTCGAGTTACTATATCACCATGGTTATCCCCCAAAATAAAAGCGGTGCTTGACGAGGAAAATTTTGACATTATCCACCTTCATGAACCCCTAATGCCAATGTTATGTACTACTGTGCTCCGCTTGTCGCAAACAGCTACTATAGGAACCTTTCATGCTTGTCATGCCAGTTTCCTGGGTAGACCGGCGTATAATTTCGCTAGACCCATTGGCAAGTGGATTTTGAGGAGGTGGTTCCGCAAGCTTGATGGCAAGATTGCGGTGTCCAAACCAGCCATGGAGTTTGCCCGTGGGCACTTCCCTGGGTACTACAATATTATCCCTAATGGTGTGGATTTAGGCCTTTTTTCCCCTGATGTATCTCCAATTGATGAATTCTGTGATGGCAAGTTGAATATCCTGTTTGTTGGTCGCCTGGAGAGAAGAAAAGGCTTGAACTATCTAGTTGAAGCTTTCGAGCAGGTTAAACAGGAAATTCCAAATTCCCGACTTATTATCGTTGGTCCTGGCACCAGGCTGCGGCATAAGTATGAGAAGCTGGTTGCGAGGAGTGGTTTAAAGGACGTCGTCTTTGCCGGCTTTGTATCTTACGATGAATTACCGAGATACTATAAAACAGCCGATGTTTTTTGTGCTCCAGCCACAGGTCGGGAGAGCTTCGGCATTATTTTGCTTGAGGCTATGGCTGCAGGTAAGCCGATTGTCGCCTCAAATATAGAAGGTTATGCCAGCGTAGTAACCCATGGCGTTGATGGGCTATTAGTGCCGCCAAAAGATAAGGAAATGTTAGCCCAGGCTCTAATCTCTCTTTTGACTGACCAATCACTTCGCCAGGAGATGGGAGCCAAGGGGAGGGTTAAAGCCTTGGAGTATAGCTGGGAACGAGTTGCCCAAAACGTTTTGAATTATTATGTTAGGGTGCTCGGTGAGCCACCGTGGAGGAAACAATTTCCAGAATTTAAAGCGATGTCGATCTCGGTTTAAGCAAAAGGCGGGGGTAGTTCGGTTAATACCGTTTCAGAAAAATTACGGTCTAAAGTAAATTTATCCAGAGTTCGTAGCGCTATAGCCTATCGCCTCACTGAACCAGTGGTGCGGGTTTTGGTCAGGACACCGGTGACACCCGGCACCATAACCTGGCTTGGTTTTATACTAGCCCTTGGCGCTGCGGCACTGGTTATTACCGGACACCTTTTTGCCGCTGGCTTGGTGGTGTTACTAGCCGGTTTTTTTGATATCCTGGATGGGGCACTGGCTCGTCGTATTGAGCGAGCTACTCCCTTTGGCGCTGTCCTTGACTCCACACTCGACCGTTTATCTGAGGCGGTGCTGCTACTTGCTATTTTAGCGTTATATGCTGCCGAACAGTCATTGGCTGGGATTTTACTTGTTGGTGTTGCCCTGATTGGTTCACTATTGGTGAGCTATATCAGAGCCAGGGCGGAGGCAGTAGGCCTGGAGTGTCAGGTTGGGTTATTTACTCGGGCAGAGAGGGTCATTGTGCTGGCATTAGGCCTTTTACTAAGCCAGATTGACTATGGCTTCTTAGCTATTGCCCTGGCTATTATAGTGGTATTCAGCTTTTTCACCGTTGGTCAGAGGTTAGTTTATGTGTGGCAGCAAAGAGAAACCAGGTAGCCATTAGCCCTTTTATTTATGGTGCTGTTTATGTTATAAGAAGAGGAAAGCTTAGAGGAGGAATAATGCCGGTTATTGCTATTATTGGGGCTCAGTGGGGAGATGAGGGGAAGGGCAAGGTGGTTGACCTGCTTGCTCAGAAAGCAAGGGTGGTAGTCCGTTTTTCTGGCGGTGATAATGCTGGGCACTCCGTGGTTAACCCCTATGGTAAGTTTGGATTGCACCTTGTCCCCTCTGGTATTTTTTCTCCTCAGGTGGTTTGCATTATTGGTAATGGTGTGGTGATTAACCCCAGGGTGCTAATTGATGAGATAGAGCAGCTTAACCAGCGTGGTGTGGATACCTCTAGGTTATTTATCAGTGACCGGGCTAACTTGATTATGCCCTATCATATCCTGCTCGATGGTTTGGAGGAGGAAGCGCGAGGTGGCAAGGCACTGGGCACAACACGTAGGGGTGTAGGTCCTGCCTTTGCCGACAAGACAGCCAGGTTGGGTATTAGAACTGGCGACCTTTTAGATAGAGAGGTGCTGCTAGAGAGACTTCGTTTTATACTTGACTACAAGAATATCATTCTGACCAAAATTTATGGGGTTAGCCCGCTATCACTAGATGAAGTCTATGCTCAGTATTGCCAGTATGGAGAGCGTCTGGCTCCTTATATTCGGGAGACAGCTATAATGCTGGAGGAGGCATTGAGCCGGGGGGAGCTGGTTCTGCTGGAGGGGGCTCAAGGGACTTTACTTGACCCCGATTTCGGCACTTATCCCTACACTACCTCATCATCACCACTGGCGGGGGGAGGTTGCCTGGGTGCCGGTCTGAGTCCCACTAGGCTCGAGCACATTCTAGGTGTGTTTAAGGCTTACTGCACCAGGGTGGGCAGTGGTCCGATGCCCACTGAACTGAAGGATGAAACCGGCGACCTGATTCGGGAAAGGGCTCATGAGTATGGCACTACTACCGGCAGGCCTCGCCGCTGTGGCTGGTTTGATGCTGTTGCCGCTCGCTTTAGCACCAGGATTAATGGCTTTACCGGGGCGGCAATTACCCGCCTTGATATCCTTGATATCTTGCCTCGCCTGAAGATATGTGTAGGCTACAAACTGGATGGGCAGATTATTGATTATTTCCCGGGCAACGTAGCTGCCCTAGCCAGATGTCAACCTATCTATGAGGAGCTACCTGGGTGGCAGGCTCCGACCTCTGATATTCGAGATTACGACCAGTTGCCCCTTGAGGCTCGCCAGTATGTAGCCCGACTGGAAGAGCTCATTTCCTGCCCGGTTAACCTCATCTCTGTGGGAGCAGGGCGGGAGCAAACCATCGAGAAGATGCCTATCTTATAGGCTGTTTATCAACCTATCCCCCTGACCCCCTTCCCTTATTAAGGGAAGGGGGAATGTAGGTAAGAGAGGGGCTCCGCCCCTCTCTATAATGATCTCTCCTCTTTATAGGGCGCAATCTAGGGAGTTTTAAAGTGGATAGCTCCTCTAGAGAAATCTACACCTCCGTTGATAATGAGCCTAACTTAATAGGGTGTTTAAGAGGAGCGCTAGCCCCTCTTCTATAAATACTTTCCCCCTCATGATAGGAATACATATCCATATCATGGAGAGAGTAAATACGGAAGGAGAGTCAAAGAGAGGCGAAGCCTCTCTTATATAATTAATTCTCCCTCCCTTATCAAGGGAGGGAGATAAAGAGGGAGGGTTACCGAATAGAAACTTAAAGGGGGTGAGGTTAAATGAAAATCTCTATACCGGCAGGTCAATCTTATAGTTTTTCAAGGTGTCTCTGATAAAGGCGGCTGATTTTTCATCAGCCTCGGTGAGAGGAAGGCGTGGCTTCCCTACATAGAAGCCAATATGGTTAAGGGCATATTTAACCGGAATAGGGTTGGAGACAACAAATAAGGCATCGATTAGGGGCAGGAGGCGGCGGTGTATGCTGGCTGCTTCATCTATTTCGCCTGAAGTAAAGCTATCAATCATCTCCTTGATTTGGTTGCCAACAAGGTGTGAGGCAACGCTAATGACGCCATAACCGCCCAAGGCTAGTATGGGAAAGGTATCGCTATCATTGCCACTCCAGACAAGAAAATCCTCCCTCGCCCCGCTGATAATCTTGGAAATCTGACCCAGATTACCACTGGCTTCCTTTACCCCGATGATGTTGTCTATGTGGCTTAATTTGATAATGGTGTCGGCTGAAAGGCTGGTAACGGTGCGTGACGGCACATTATAAGGGATGCAGGGTAGAGCGGTCCCCTGAGCGATAGTTTTGAAGTGTTGGTATAAGCCTTCCTGAGTGGGTTTGTTATAGTAAGGGACTACTAATAGGCAGGCATCAACCCCGATTTTCTCTGCTTCTTTGGTTGCCTCCACGGCTTCGGCTGTGCTGTTACTACCAGTGCCAGCTATTATTGTTCCCTGTTCGCCTACTGCTGATTTGACCTCGGCAAACAGGCGTAGCTCCTCCTCTCGGATGAGGGTGGGAGATTCTCCGGTTGTGCCTACTACCACCAAACCTTCGCTTCCTGAGTTGAGTAAGGCTAAAGCTAACTTCTTAGCCTGCTCATAATCGACCTTCCCTTCCTCGTTGAAGGGGGTTACCATTGCTGTCAGCAATCGTCCGAGTTGTTTCATTTCCTTAACTCCCGGGATGTATCCAATCCCTTTTAATTATCTCTTCAGCAATCTGGACTGTATTTAGAGCAGCTCCCTTGCGCAGGTTGTCAGCGACAACCCACATAACTAAACCAAATGGGTGAGAGGCATCTCGGTGAATACGTCCAACAAAGACCTCGTCAGTGCCAGCCGCTGACCAGGGCTGGGGATAAAGGCTGATAGCCGGGTCATCTAATACCTTGACCCCCGGAGCCTGGGCAAGGATACGTCGTGCCTCATCGGGAGACATAGGCTGGGAGAATTCTATATGGATTGCCTCGCTGTGTCCGGTAAATACCGGGACTCGAACACAAACCGCCGAAATGGCTATATCGGGGGCATGCATTATCTTCCTTGTTTCCTCCACCAGCTTCCACTCTTCTTTAGTGTAGTCATTATCCAGGAAAACATCTATCTCTGGCAGTAAATTAAAGGCTATCTGGTGAGGGTAAACATGTGGGATAGTGGTCTGTCCCTCCAATACCTGCTTGGCTTGTTCTGTTAGCTCCTCTACTGCTGCTGAACCAGTGCCTGATACCGCCTGGTAGGTAACAGCAACAATGCGCTTGATGGGATTAACCCGGTGCAGGGGGTATAGAGCTACTACCATTTGGATGGTGGAGCAATTTGGATTAGCTATAATCCCCTTATGCCATTTAATATCTTTGGGGTTGACCTCAGGTACCACCAAGGGGACCTTGGGGTCCATTCTAAATGCTGAGCTATTATCAACAACTACGGCTCCTGATTGGGCGGCTATAGGTGAGAAGTAGCGACTAATCTCAGCCCCCGCCGAGAAGAGGGCAATATCTATTTCTTTAAAGGACTCGGGAACAGTCTCTTTGACCACTATCTCGCGGTGACCGACAAACAGCTTCTTACCCGCTGAGCGGTCTGAGGCTAGAAGATGAATTGAGTCCATAGGGAAGTTACGTTGCTCTAATACCTTAATGAACTCCTGTCCTACTAGCCCGGTGGCGCCAACGATAGCCACTTTATATCCCTTCATTACCCCTCCTGTAAACCTAGCAGGGTATCTAGACCGTAGATTAGCCCTTTGTGCTTAACCACTTTCTTAATGGCTAGCATAACGCCTGGCATATAGCACTGTCGACTGATAGTATCGTGCCGGATGCTCAGTGTTTGCCCTGGCCCTCCCAGCAGCACCTCTTGGTGTGCCAGGAGACCGGGCAGGCGCACGCTATGAATGGCGATACCTTGAGCTTGCTCTCCCCGACTAGCTGAGGTCTTACCTTGTTGTGGGGTGGAGAATGATTTACCTCTGGCTGATGCCATGGCTCTGGCGGTAGATAGGGCAGTGCCTGAAGGTGAGTCAGCTTTCAGGTGGTGGTGCAGCTCTATAATCTCGGCGAAGTCGAAGTATTTGGCGGCTACCTTGGCTAGGTGTATCATCAGCACTGCGCCCAGAGCAAAGTTTGGAGCTACCACTGCCCCAACCTGGTGAGCTTCTGCCAGACGGTCAATTTCGTTGATGTCGTCGGCAGTTAAGCCGGTAGTTCCTATTACCAAGTTAACACCATGTTCGGTTGTTATGCGCACTGCTGGCATGGTGGCTTGAGCAGTGGTGAAGTCTACCAATACATCTGGCTGGCAAGCGGTGAGGATGTAATCCAGGTTTGAGGAAAAAGGCACAGTGCCAGAGCCATCGGGCAAAGGTAGGTGCTCCTCAGCAGCCTTTAAGTCTACAGCACCTACTATTTGCATGTTGGGCTCATGGCATAGGGCATTGACCACCTCTTGCCCCATTCTACCCGATGCACCATGAACTGCTACCCTTATTGAGTTCATCACCTAGACCCTTTGTTATAGTAACCCCGTGTATTCTTGGGAGAGCGAACCTCACGCTTCTTGAATGGGTAGTCTTTAGATAGTGAATCTTCTACCCTAGCCCCGGGCACCTGAGAAAGCTTTTCAAGCACAGCCCGTCGTGATAGGTTTATCCTACCCAGTTCGTCAATGTTAATTACCTTAACCGTAACTTCATCGCCAACTTTAACTATATCCTCAACCTTGGATACCCGATATTCAGCCAGTTCACTGATGTGAACCAGCCCTTCCTTGCCCGGAATAATCTCCACCATAGCGCCGAAGTTAAGCAGTCGGGTAACCTTTCCAGTATAGATGCTGCCAAGTTCTACCTCTTTAGTTAGACCTTCAATAATCTCAATAGCCCTTTGGGCTGCCTCTTCATTGGGTGAGCCGATAATCACTGTGCCATCATTGTCAATATCAATGCTTGCTTTAGTTTCATTAATAATTGACCTGATTGTTCTACCCCCGGTGCCGATGACAGCGCCGATTTTATCCGGGTCAATGGTTATTTTATACATCCTTGGCGCATAGCGGCTAAGTTCAGGTCGACTGGAGCTGATGGTCTGCTGCATTGTTTCCAGAATGGACAGGCGAGCCTGGCGGGCTTGATTTAGCGCCTTTTCCAGAATCTCTGTGCTTATGCCTTTGAGCTTAGTATCTAGCTGTATGGCAGTGATACCCTCGGCTGTCCCGGCTACCTTAAAGTCCATATCCCCATAGGCATCCTCTATGCCCTCGATGTCAGTTAAAATAGCATAGTCACCCTCCTCACCGGTGACCAAGCCCATGGCTACCCCGGCTACTGCTGCCTTGGTAGGTATTCCGGCATCCATCAGGGATAGGCTTGAGGCGCAAACACTAGCCATAGAGGTGCTGCCACTGGAGCTGAGAACCTCTGAGACCAGGCGGATGGTGTACGGGAAGTCCTCGTCTTTGGGTAGCACCGGGGCAATAGCTCGCTCCACCAGAGCGCCATGTCCGATTTCACGGCGCCCCGGTGTTCCTACGCGTTTCACCTCGCCACCGGAGAAAGGGGGAAAATTGTAGTGGTGGATAAAGCGTTTAGTCTCCTCCAGGCCCAATCCATCAAGTTGTTGCTTTTTCCCGATAGAGCCCAGGGTGGTAATTGTCAGAACTTGGGTCTGACCCCTGGTGAATAGGGCTGAGCCATGGGTACGAGGCAGAAGTCCTATTTCGCAACTGATGGGTCGGATATCGGTCAGACCACGACCATCAATACGCTGTTTCTTATCAAGGAGGTTACCTCTTATTTCAGCCCTGAGCTTGATCTCAAGAGCGGCGATTATATCTTCTTCAGGGAATGACTCGCCCAAACTCTCCATAAGCTCACTCTTTAGATTGCTGAGCGCTTGCTCGCGCTGTAACTTTTCTTCTGGCTGGCTCAAGACCTGGGCAAGCCTACCATCAACCATTGGTGAAATTGCTGAGATCGCCTCAGGGTCGACCTCTCTTATAGGGGCTTCCAACTTAGGTCTGCCACAAGCCTGCTGGAGCTGCTCCTGGAGCTGGATAATACCTTGATTTGCCTGGTGACCGAGTTCTATTGCCTGTAGAATAATATCTTCTGGAGCCTCTTTGGCTCCTGCCTCTACCATTACTACTGCTTGCTTCGTGCTGGCCACAACCATGTCAAGCTGGCTGCTTTCAAGCTGGGCTAAGGTTGGATTTAATACCAGCTCGCCGTTGATATAGCCCATGTGAACCGCGCTCACCGGACCATCAAAAGGTATTGGTGAGATTGATAGGGCAGCCGAGCCGCCGATAACTGCCAGGATATCAGGGTCATTTTCCCGGTCGGCGGAAAGGACGGTAACTATAAGCTGAATGTCATTGCGCCATCCCTTAGGTAAAAGCGGACGCAGCGGGCGGTCAGTAAGTCGGCTAGCTAAAGTTGCCTCTTGGCTGGGGCGCCCCTCCCTTCTGATAAAGCCGCCCGGAATTTTACCAGCAGCATAAAGCCTTTCTTCATAGTCAACGGTTAGTGGCAGAAAATCTATCCCCTCTCGTGGTTCATCGCTGGTGCAAACAGTAACCAGGACTACGGTATCCCCATAGCGGGCGGTCACTGCTCCACTCGCCTGTCCTGCCAGCTTTCCGGTGTCTATAATGAGCCTTCTACCGCCAACCTCACACTCAAAAGAATTAGATGATATCAATAACCCCTCCCTGCTGAATCTTTACTTGCGTAGCCCGAGCCTGGCAATTAGACTGTGATATCGACCAACATCCTCTCTGCTCAGGTAGGCTAGTAGCCTTCTTCTTTGTCCTACCAGCTTAAGCAGCCCACGTTGTGTGTGATAATCATGCCGATTAGCCATCATATGCTCTGTCAATCGGTTTATCCTTTCTGTGAGCAAGGCTACCTGAACCTCGGTCGAGCCTGTGTCTCCTTTGCGGAGCCCAAATTTGCTTATGATTTCTGTCTTTTCCTCTTTGTCCAAATTATAGCCCTGTATTCCTAGTTATTTTAGCAAACACCGACTATGCTATAAATCAACCGATTATAGCATAAGTCTGGGCGGCTGTAAATTGGCTTGACTTTGTAACCCATAGCGGTTATAGTAAGCACTGTAGTCGATACCTTGGTTTAGTGTTGTTTCTAAGCTTGACCCCTGTATATGCAGGGAGCCCTCTGGGTAAATAGTATTACAAACTATAGCAATCCGGCAAAGGGTTTTTGGAGCCGAGAGACTGCATCAAAGACACAAGGGACTAACAAAATATAGCGGGTTCCCAGGGAAATCGAAGATTTTTCTGGGTGCTTGTAGCGGAGGTGCAGTAATGGCTCTGGTAGACAAGACCCTGGTGTGCCGTGACTGTGGGCAGGAGTTCATTTTTACCGTCGGTGAGCAGGAGTTCTATTTATCTCACGGGTTGCAAAATGAACCCAGTCGATGTCCGGAGTGCCGAGCTGCTCGGCGAAGAGACCGTTGGGGTGGCGATAATCGTCCACGACAGACGTATACTGTAATATGTGCTGGCTGTGGGGTGGAAACCACAGTTCCTTTTGAGCCCAAGGAAGGGCGACCGGTCTATTGCAAAGAGTGCTACGCTAAGCAAAAAGAATCTGGTTAAGCTTTCGATTTATCTAGTTACCGACTATATATCATGAATGTTGGTGTCTGTCGGGTTAAGCTTCGCTTTCCGGAGAACCTATCGCTCAAGGGTAAGCGGCGGATATTGAAATCCATTACTGCCCGTCTCAGAAGCAAGTTCGATGTCTCCGTGGCTGAAGTTGATGACCACCAATTATGGCAGTTAGCTACTCTGGGGATTTGTTGCGTTAGCAATAATAACCGATATACTAATGAAGTCCTGTCCAAGGCGGTGGACTTTATTGTTAATGGTCGCTTCGATGTAGAGATACTGGACTATGAAATTGAGATTCTGCCTGTTTCCTGACAAGGGCTATAATGGATACCTCAGCCTTTCTTCATCATCTTGTGGCTCAACCCACTTACAGCGCTCAGATAGCTCACATAGAGCATATTCCGCGCCGTGAAGCGAAATGTGCCCAGTTGGACCAGCCTCTGGTAGCGAGCCTTCAGGACTGCCTCAGTGAACATGGGTTATTACCCCTTTATACCCATCAAGCGGAAGCCATAAATTATGCCCGGCAGGGCAGGAATGTGATGGTGGCTACCTCATCTGCCAGCGGTAAGACCCTATGCTATAACGCCCCGGTTATGGAGGCAATTTTAACTGAACGGGGTAGTTGTGCCCTTTACCTTTTCCCGACCAAAGCCCTGGCTCAGGACCAGCTACGTGGCTTACAGGAACTATTTTACCCCCGCCTATTCCAGATAGGGGAGGTTGCCACCTTTGATGGTGATACCCCTCAGCTGGAGCGGGCTGAGATAAGGAGACGAGCCAGGGTGATACTTACCAATCCCGATATGCTCCATATTGGTATACTGCCAAATCATCAACAATGGTCAAGGCTGCTACGCCACTTGAGGTATGTGGTAGTGGACGAAGCCCATACCTATCGTGGTGTTTTTGGCTCCCACGTAGCTTGCGTGATTCGTCGCCTGCGCCGTCTTTGTAAGTTTTATGGCTCAAATCCCCAGTTCATCTGCTGCTCGGCTACTATAGCTAACCCTGGGGAACATGCGGAAAGGCTGATAGGTTTACCTTTCAAGGTGGTTGATAATGACGGCTCTCCCCATGGGGGGAAGGAATTTGTCTTCTGGAATCCTCCAATTATAGATGAGGCTAGGAGTGTTCGGCGTAGCGCTAATAGTGAAGCGGCAAGCCTATTTACTGAGTTGGTGAGCCATAATATCCGCAGTCTGACCTTTGCTCGCACCCGTCGGCTGACCGAGCTTATTTATAACTACACCAGACGGAGGCTAGCTGAAATCAGCTCTGCCCTGACCAGGAAAATCAAGGCCTATCGGGCTGGCTATCTCCCTGAGGAACGGCGTCAAATAGAGCAGGAGCTGTTTGGTGGTCAGCTTCTAGGCGTGGTAGCTACCAGTGCTTTGGAGCTGGGCATAGACATCGGTGACCTGGAGGCTACGGTGCTGGCTGGCTATCCGGGAAGCATTGCCAGCGCCTGGCAGCAGGCAGGGAGGAGTGGACGGGGTAGGGATAAATCTATAAGTTTTCTTATTGGGCTGGATAATCCTCTTGACCAGTATTTTATGCGTCACCCCGATTCCTTTTTTGGTAAAAGCTTTGAGAACGCTCTGGTTAACCCTGATAACCCCTATATTTTGCGAGCTCACCTCTTGTGTGCTGCCTGGGAGTTGCCCCTAAGCAGTGATGACGAGGGGGTTTTTGGCTCCGCCTTAGGCCGGGAAAGGACAGGGCTGGAGGGACAGGGCTTGCTTAGGGAGCGCAAGGGGAAATGGTATGTTTCACCGGCAGTTGCCTACCCCGCTCAGGGCATAAATATTCGTTCCACCTCGGGGGAAAACTTTGCCATTATTGATACTTCAACCGGCTCCCTGCTGGAAACCATTGAGGCTAGCGTTGCTTTTTCTCAAATACATCCCGGTGCTATCTACCTCCATCAGGGGGAATCCTATTTAGTCCATGAGCTTGACCTGGCCGGCCGCACTGCCTATGCCATGCCGACTCCCGCCACTTACTATACTCAGGCTAAGGAAATCACTGACCTTCATATTGTCAGGGTAATCCGGGATAAAAGCTGCCCACAGACCAGGGTATACCTGGGTGAGGTTGAGGTCACTACTAGGGTAGTTGGTTTCAGGAAGAAGGCGCAATTTACCGAGGAGGTAATTGGGGAGGAGTTCCTTGACCTGCCGCCGCACCATTTCCCCACCGTTGCCCTATGGTTTGACCTGCCACCTGATGTGATGGCTCGACTGGTTGAGGCGCAACTGGACTTCGCTGGCGGGCTGCATGCTACCGAGCATGCTGCCATTGGCATTCTTCCCCTATTTGCCCTTTGCGACCGCAATGATATTGGTGGCGTATCCACCCCCCTCCACCCCGATACTGGGAAGGCCCAGATTTTTATCTATGACGCCCATCCCGGTGGCATTGGCATTGCCGAGAAGGGCTTTGACCTGGTGGAGGAATTATGGCAGACTACGCTGAGGGCAATTACCGAGTGCCCATGTCAAGAGGGCTGCCCTAGTTGTATCCAGTCGCCGAAATGTGGCAATAATAACAAACCGCTGGATAAGAAGGCAGCCCAAATATTGCTGAAAGGGTTGCTATCTAAAAGAATAGATTGATTTTTCCCACCCACCCGCCCTCAGAGTCTTCGCCTCTCTAAAACTCTCCTGAATAGGAGGGGATAGTTAAGGAGCAAGGTAAAACTAAATACGGGTAGTTTAAGAAGGGTTTCACCCTTCTTCCAAAAACCTCCCCCTCATGATAGGAATACATATCCATATCATGGAGAGGGGGATACAGGGGGTGAGGTAGATAAATAACCTCATTAAACAAGGGTTGAAGCGCAGTCGAGATACCTGGTTCGGCCGGGCGATGCGTCTGTTTGACCGCGCCACAATAGATGAGGCGGTATGGGCAGAGCTGGAGGAACTGCTTATTTCTGCCGATGTGGGGGTTGATACCACGGAGAAGCTCATTGAAAAGGTAAGGCGGAGAGTAAGAGAGGAGAAGATCGGCCAGGGGACATTGGTGTGCGCCGCCTTGAAGGCAGAAATGGTCAACATCCTGAAAATTGACGTTCAGGGAACGCCTATTCCCCTATCACTGCCCAAAGTTATTCTGGCAGTAGGTGTCAATGGTAGTGGTAAGACTACGTCTATTGCCAAGCTTGCCTATAATGCGAAAAATGAGGGCAAGAGGGTGATACTGGTTGCGGCTGATACCTTTAGGGCAGCGGCTATTGACCAGCTCAAGAGCCTGGGCGAGAAGATTGGTGTTGATGTCATTGCTCACCAACCCGGGGCTGATGCTGGGGCGGTAGTCTTTGACGCCCTGCAGGCAGCGCAGAGTAGAAACGCTCAGGAGTTAATTATTGATACTGCCGGTAGGCTGCATACCAAGTTTAACCTGATGGAGGAGCTTAAAAAGATTAAGCGGGTGGCAGCCAAGGCTGACGCCACAGCGCCACATGAGGTGCTCTTGGTGCTTGATGCCACCACCGGTCAGAACGGCTTAACCCAGGCCAGATATTTCACTGAAGCTGTGGGGGTAACCGGCATTTTTCTGGCTAAGCTGGATGGCACGGCTAAAGGGGGCATAGTGCTGGCTATCTGTGATGAACTGAAAATACCAATCCTGTTCATCGGTGTTGGTGATAGGTTGGAGGATATGGCTCCTTTTGATATTGAGACCTTTGTCGAGGCGCTATGCTCCTGATTTTTGGAGGGAAACATTGATCACTATAAGTATAAATCCTATAGCCTTCACCATAGGGTCGATAGGCGTCAGGTGGTATGGCATTATGGTTGCCCTGGCGGTGCTGGTGGTGGTGTTGTGGATGCTGCGAGAGGTAAGACGGGGGGCAAACCTTTCCTATGATACTATTCTTACCGCAGCTCTGGTGGGTATTCCCTCGGGGGTAATAATATCAAGGTTGCTCCACGTTGTTGATAGATTTGATTTTTATAGTCAAAATCCGGGGCTGATTTTGGGCTTTGAGGGTCTGACTATTTACGGCGCTATTCTGGGTGCTGCCCTGGGTATCTGGATTTACAGCAGGTTTAGCCATTTCCGGTTTGGTTACTTTGCTGATTTGGTGGTGCCGGGTCTTATACTGGCTCAGGCTGTAGGCAGGGTGGGCTGCACCCTAAATGGCTGCTGCTATGGAATAGAAACTTCACTACCCTGGGGGGTGGTCTATACTCAGCCTGAGAGCTATGCCCCTCTGGGGGTAGCTATTCACCCCACTCAGCTTTATGAGATTGTATTTCTGCTTGTAGTTTTTGCCGTCTTGCTCAGGTTGAGGGGGCGATTCCAGCCTGATGGCTCTCTATTTCTCATCTACCTCAGTCTATACTCACTGTGGCGGTTGGGCATTGATTTCCTGCGGGAGGGGACACCCTTCCTCTTTGGTTTACATCAGGCTCAGGTTATAGGTGTAATAGTATTAGCTATCACCATCCCTTTGCTAGTTCTCAGGACACGTTGGGTTGAAAAAGAGGCCAGGTAACTAATGGACTGGGGAAGTATTATTGGCAGCATAGCTGCGCTTCTGACGGCTGTTTTATTATCGCTGGCGTTGAGGGCGAGGAAGAAAGGTAGCCTCAGGAAGATGGAGCAACTCCTTCAACACCTCCAGGAGATAGGGGTCAAAGCATCTCTGCTGGAAAGAGGCGTGGAAGAGGAAAAGGTGGGAGTGAGTCGTGCTTGGGGGCAAAGGTCTGAGGGTGTTATTCAAATAGCGGGAAGGAATGTAAATTACATAAATGTTATCAGCATAGCCAGCCAATATGGAGTCCGTTATTTTCTTGATTATTTAGTGAGGAGTCCTAGCTGGACAGGTAAAAAGAATAGGAAGAAAACTAGGATGGTGAGAAAGAAAAGCTCAGGTATGTGGGGTAGGGTGGTCGATATTGAGTGGAAGGGAGACGATTACCTGTCCCAGGGGCTCAATTTTGATTATCAACTGAAAGATAAGCTATTACAAGCCGAACTCGGTAAGCTTAGTGGTAGTATCTGGATTTTCCCTGAGACGAAGAAGTATGAATATGCCAGGGTCAGGACTTCTTAATCTTCTGCCCTCATCTGATTTATTCCAGGCAATAGATATTATTGCTGGGTATATCAAGTCAGGGTGGTAAACAGGGAGGTGTGGCAAGGTCTAGGACACGGTAGCGCGGGTCTTATTCTTTTTAATTGCAATGTGTATACGATGAACCAAAAGCAGCCTTATGCCGAAGCTATAGAGGAAGTTACTTAGGAGCTTGTAGTAGTACTCATTCGTTCGGACCGCCCGCCCTTCGGCTTGGAGGGAAAAGAGAAATCCCTCCACCAAATCTTGGAGCCCGATTGCCTTGCCATTCTGTTTCACCTTTCATTGCGGTCGGCCCCAGGGTTGTTCATTACAACTTGGCTCTCATTTAATACTATCACTCAGGTCCTGTCGACTGGTCATGGCGGCAACTGTGTTTAGAAAGTCCTTCAATGAGGCACTTTGCTCTCTTAGCTTTTTTAGCTCAACCCCGATGGGGCTAACGGAGGTTGGCCTATCAGCATAAGTCCCGTGGAAGGCGAAATAGGCTTGGTTTAGCTTTCTGATTTGATAGCCCATTGAGGCTAGATACTGCCGTTTCTGTTCCATAAATTCCTCAGCCTGCGTGATTTCTCCCCGGGCTAAGTATATATCAACCGCCCTTCTTATCTCTCTCATCTCTCGGTTAAAGTCAAACTCTGACTCTGCCGCCTGTTTTTGCTGGGCACTGTTTTCGTAGTTAGGGTAGTATTTTTCGCTGACCATAGCGCCAATTTCCTTGCTGGCCATGCTGACCAGGGTTTCATTTATGATGGCAATTTCATAATTTCTGGATACGCCGGTTAGATCCAGTAGGTATAGAAATCCTAATGGCTTAAAAGCTAGGTATTGGTGCAGCCATTCCTCAGTGGCAGTGTTGATGGTAAACCGCAGGCTGGCGTTGTCGGCCACAAAGGTGGGATATGTCGCCCCCAAGCCGCCAAGCTCCACCACCAGTGAGGAGACACCCAATTTATCAACCCTGGCTTCAATGCTCTCCATTTCCTCCAGACTAAGGTCCTGTTTTAAGGTAATCTCTCTCATGCTCTCTATCCTGTCTCTAGGTGAAATCACCAGCAGGTGAGGCGGCTTCTCCAACTTGAAATCTAATGGCGGGAAGCCGACCTTTAACCTTATGTATTTATTCATTGGATTAAAGATGCCCTGCTGAGCCAGAGCCTCTTTTATCTGCCTGGCTATTATCCTCTCCACTTTGCCGGCTAAAGCCACTCTTTGCTCTTGTAACCTATTTAGTTCAGCTTCAAGCGAGGCTAAATCGCCTTGCCCGTTATCAGCGTTAATGGCTGCTATTTCTGATTCCAAGCTTTTTATTCGCTCAACCAGGGAAAAATACTCTGCCACCGTGTCCGTTTGGTCATCAATTTTTTCATGCCTGCCGAAAAGCCATTGTTTGGCTTCATAGGGTATAGTCTTAAACTCCCAATTCACCATACTGAAGCGATATGGCTTCACAATGGAGCCTAATTGATAATCAAAACCCCGTGCCGGAGAGCAGCTCCCAGTGAACAAACAAAGTAACATTAGGCTTATAATAATCAATTTCAGTCTCAACTCAATTTTGCCTTTACCTGGTCCACTATTTGAGACAGAACTGGACCGGTCTTTTCATGGATTACAATATCAGCATAATGGTCATGAGGGGTTGGTGTCAGGTTAATGATAATCAATTTGGCGCCGTTATCCTTAGCTATTAACGGCATCTGGGCGGCAGGGTAGACTACCAGTGAGGAGCCGACCGCCAAAAACAGGTCACAGGCGGCAGCTCTGGACTCTGCTTGGCGAGTTTCCCGCTCGGGCATTGGCTGGCCAAAGGCAACAGTAGCCGGCTTCATGATTCCCCCGCAGCTATCACACCGTGGAACCTTTATTCTGGAGCCAAGCCTAACCTGGATTTGCTCCCTGGGGTATCTTCGCCCACATTCAAGGCAAATAACCCATTTCAATGTGCCATGCAGCTCGATGACCTTTTCCTCAGGAACCCCAGATTTTTGATGCAAACTATCAATATTCTGAGTGATGACACAATCTAATTTGCCCAAGCGGTGCAGTTCAGCGATGGCATAGTGACCGGGGTTGGGCTCGGCATCCGCTATGGTAGGCCAGAGCGATTTAGAGAATTCCCAGTACTTCTCCCTTCCTGCCTCACTGGCCATAAAACTCTGATAATTAAGCTCACTGGGGTCAAACCTGTCCCAAATTCCTCCCGGGCTGCGGAAATCGGAGATACCTGATTCAGTGCTGATACCAGCCCCGGTAAAGACCACCAGCTTTTTTGATGGAACAATCATATCCGAGACTAAATCAATCTTGTTCATTTGTAACCTCCACGGTTGTTTAACCACCTTTTTCTTCCCACCCTCCCATCCTAGTTGGGCTTCGGGGGCTTTGCCCCCGAAGCCTCCGGAGTCCAAGAGCAAAGCTACTAGGGAGGGTGGGTGGGAACAACGGTTAATAATCAATCTCTAACCTACGCCCCTTCGCTATCAACGGTTTCAGTGCTATAATAATCCTATCATGCTGAGATGTTAAGTTTTGGCTAGAGGGGCGGCATGAAAGATTACTACCAAACTCTTGGCGTTTCCGGGGATGCCAGCCAGGAAGGTATAAAGAGAGCGTTTAGAAAACTTGCCTTCAAATATCATCCCGATACCAATCCCGGCAACGAAGAGCAAGCTGCGGAGATGTTTAAGGAGATAAACGAGGCCTATGGTGTGCTTGGTGATGAAAGCAAAAGGCAGCAGTATGATTTTGCCCGAAGGGGGCAGTTTGCCGGCGTTGGTTATGATACCGGGTATAAAGGCTTTCAATATTCTCAGCAGGATATTTTCCGGGACATCTTCTCCAACCAGGCTATGTTTGATGAGCTAAGCCGGATGTTCGCTCAAGCAGGACTTAGATTTGACCCTGACTTTCTTAATAGGGTGTTTTTTGAGGGTAGGGGCTTCATGTTTCAATTCTTCGCCACTCCTGGTGGGGTGGGACAAAGAACCTATCAGCAGGGCTATCCATATACCAGAGTCTCCACTTATAAGCCAGGCTTGATTGAAAGGCTATTTTCTAAGATGGCAGTTAAGATTGGGAAGTATGCTCTGCGTAAGCTCTTTGGTTTTGAATATGAACCTTTGCTTAAACAGGAGCTTGACCAGCATATTGAGCTTGAGATTCCTCTGGCTGAGGCTGGCAGTGGTGGCGAAAGACAGGTTACCTATAAAAGAGGGAAAAAGACAAAGAAGTTGATGGTTAAAATACCGTCGGGGGTCAAGCCGGGGACTAAAATCAGGCTCAGGGGTATGGGGGCAAAAGAAGGCAAAAAATCCGGCGACCTCTATCTTCACATAAAGGTCAAGGGCTAGTTATATCTCAACCTCGCTCTGACTGGCATCGAGCAGAAAATATGTTACCTCGCCACCGCAGAACTCCCGGACTAAATCAGCCAGCTCCCCGGTTATCGCTCTGGCTCCATCTTTTAACACCGGTGGCAAGCAATCTATATTTATCGCCACATTGGTTGTCGTTGGGGTAATCTTGGTCTGGTCACCCTGTCTCCAGTTCCAGCGCCGGCACATTACCTTATTCTCATCAACATAAGTCACCTCGCCGGGTGCTGGATATTCAACTACATCCGAGTTCAGCGGAGTAAAGGGCTCATCGCCCTTGGCCAAGGTAAGACACAGCTTCTCGTCAACCCTATCCAGGTCATCACCGCCACTGGGCACCATATGCTTGAGGGAAAAGTAGTTAAACAGAGCGACCAGGGTATTAATATAGGGTAGCTGGTCACCCCTCCGGGCACGCCTGCCCAGCGACTCAATTGAGGAATAGAACTTGTTTGGGTTTGCCCCAAAATCAGAGTAAGCCCGCCGCCAACTGGCTATTCTTGGGTGGTTTTTAATATCCTTCAGTGACTCATCTTGGGTGGCATCCTGCTCAGCCTTTCTTAACAGCTCAACTAATCGTTGATTCTCGCCACTGTTATTAGCCCCCCTGGCAATAACCACCCCCCGAATATACTCAGGGAACTTAATCAATACTTCCGGAGATACTACGTCCTTCATCTAACCCCTACCCCATTCCTGCCGTAGTTCTGGCTAGCTCCCAGGCATATTCATAGAGGTGTAAGCCTTTGCTTATGGCAATGAGCTCCCCATCATCAACCCCTATCTCCCCAGCCATATACTCCTTCAGAAGCTGAATGGCTGCCAGATTTGACGGGAAGCCAGCCCATAAGTCCCAGGACCGGAAATAGACGATAAACTTTAGCTTATTGTCGCGGATTCTGGTATCTATACACCTCAGGCAAGGGGGGTCTGATAGTGAGATAGACTTTTTATCGCCCACCGCCATAAAAGCCTGATTGGTATTATAGCCATCCTCCTTATACATTCTGATTACCTTGGGTATCTGCTCCTCCAAATATTGACCGTAGGTATACTGCTCTCCCTCGCCTTTATGGGCAGTCATCAGATAAGGAAGATAGCTTTCTACATACTCCATAGAGGTAGGTGGGGGGACGCCTTGTGGTGTGCTTGGTATTAAAGGTCTTGTCCCCGGGTTCCTGACCTGGACAACAACAAAGTCAAGCTCTTTCCGATGCTGACCGGCGTAACTGCCGCGGTCAATCTTATACTCATATCCCTCGGTCAGGGTCTTACGCAGGCAAAGAAACCACGCCTCGGAAAGGTCTCTGGCTTCAATTACTGAAATATTCACACCAAAATCCTTACCATTTGACAAATTTTTTAATCGTCTTTCTTCATCTCTTCCAGCTCTTTATTTACCTCCTTTAGCTCGGCCTCTAGTTCCTCTTTATACTCCTCAAGCATGCGAATATACTCGTCTCTACGGGGGAAATGCCCGAGTCCTCTGAACCAGAAACCGAAGGGAGGGAAGGCAAAGCCAAACCTGTGCCAGTGTCTATACATCATTACCTCCGTATTTTTTAGGTCAACTATAGAGCTCGAGTAAACTCCGGGCGAAGCTGGGACATATCCCTCTTAGCTAAAACATCGTCTATGAGCTTGATTACCTCTGCCTTTTGCTGGGGTAGCCATGCCTTAATAGGCAGGTAGTTTGAAGCGTGATTAGCAGTGAAGAAGCAATTGCTAAAGTGGGAGTTTTGTATTATGAGCTTTAGCTCTTCCAGGGACTGAAACGGTGAGATGAGCGAGAATCTGCCCTCCTTACAATCCTTATGCAGGGGAGTGCCAGGGACAAGCAGGATAGTTAGGGTACCAGCAAAATCAGGGTCAATATCGGAGAGTATCTTGGCTGTGCTCAAGGCGTGATTCTGACTGCCTTCAATGCCGCCTAAACCCAGTATTACGGTAACCGAAAGTGTAATCCCGGCCTGTTTTAGCTTTCTCCCTGCTTCGACCATCTGGTCATAGTTAACCCCCTTGTTAACCTTTTTTAGCAGCTCCTCGTCTCCCGTCTCCACGCCCATATAGGCAATCTTAAGCCCCAGTCGGTTTAATTCTTTGAGTTCATCGATACTTTTTATCAGGGCAGCCTGAGGGGTGGCATAGGTGCCAACCCTATCCAAGTAGGGGAACTTCTCATTCAGATGGTTTAGCACCTCTACTAATCTATGCTGAGGACAGATTAAGGCGTCTCCCTCTTCCAGGAATATCCGCCTCAAACTCCAGCTATAATTTTGAGCAACCTTATCAATATCCTGCTTGATATCTTCAAGGTGTCTTATCCCGAACTTAACTCCCGGATAGGTGCCGCAAAAGGTGCACTTATTATGAGAACAGCCAATTGTTACTGGAAGTAAAAGACTATTAGCCTCGCTTGGAGGTCGTATTATCATTCGCTCATAATACATGTGATGCCGGCTCCTTCTGTGGCTTTGGATTGCTATCGCCCCTTTTTGAAAATGGCGAAGAATCTGTCCTCGTACTCCTCAAACAGACCCCAGCGGTCGAGCTCCTTTTTTAGCTCGCTGGGTTCAAGTTCGCCTTTGGAGACCATCTTAAAAAGCTCCTCAATCCTTACCCTAGCATCAACTGGGATACCACTAGAGTCTACATCTAAAAGTCCTCTGGTCTCCATCTGCAATAGGTTATTTGGTAAAGAGCTTCTGGTCATTTCATAGATAAACTTCATCAATGATACATCCCAAAGCTCGTCTTGTCCTCTAATAATGGAGGTTAGCGGGTCACCACGCTTATCAATGTCATCATTTAGCTTATCTACTACTGATAGTAGGTTATCAGATACAATGGTAAGCTCCTTGGGCTCGTTTTTGTAGGTGTAAAACAGGCCGGGGGCATCGGGACCGTGGGTCTTGATTAGCGTATCAAAGTATTTTTTAGCATCTGAGCTAAATCCTTCAAGCCGGGAAAGGTAATAGGGGGTTACGATCTTCGGTCTCTCGGCGATTACCCTGCCTTCTCTGATCACTGTCTCGGTGGCACTCTTTACCAGCTCGGAGTAAGCAGGCTCAGTAACCAGGTAGTAGTATATATTGGTAGTGCCGAAGGTAGCCAGGCTCCGCTTGGGCGGTCTTAATATCTCAGTATACCTAACTGCCTCTCTAATCCTCTCGTCATCAATATCCATTAGATTCCTCTTCACACTCGGTCATTATAGTCTAGGCTATAGCTGATAGCTCCTGCTTATATTCGTCCAGGAGCTTGATGTATTGCGAATCCAGCTGGGTCTGTAACTTCCGCCACTCCTCCTGGAACTGTGGCTGTCTTTCAACGTCTATCTTAATCCCCACAGCCGAGCCTAACTGCTGCTGGATTGCCTGTTGAACCTTGGCTTCAAACTCAACCTTTAATCTCTGATAAGCCTGCTTTCTCTGTTGCTCACCCTGCTCTATATAGTGGTTGAAGATGCTCCTCATCTTACTATAGATATTTTCCACGCCTATTTTATTGCTCTTCAGGGTCTTTAGACCCTCCATCGCCCTTTTATTATTTCTCCTGGCAAGCTCGTCCTTGGGCAGGTTGATATTCCTGATTAGTATGTCGGCAGCACCCTCTTTGATATATCTGACTACCTTCTCCTCGTAATTGCCCAATTCGGCGACCAAATTCAAGTTTTGCTTTAGATATCTAGCTGCCAGCTTTTCCCCTTCAGGGACATATTTCCATTTTAGGCGCTCCTCATCGGTCGCCTCGCCTAACCTTTCCACCTTTTCTATGGCTATCTCAAGGGCACTCTTTATATCACCCATCTAAGTCCCCAACTACGCTTTAATACTTAAACTACTCCTGTAACAATTATACTAAATAGCTAGCAAAGTTCAAAGTTTCTAATGGCACTGCATATTAGGGATTGCTTATCAACCTCACCCCCTTTATCCCCCTCTCCATGATATGGATATATATTCCTATCATGAGGGGGAAGGAGAAGAAAGAGGGGCTGACGCCCCTCTTAGACGCCCCGTTAGGGTAGTCCCCTTCAAAGGAGGGAAAGTATTTTAGAGAGGCACAAATGGAGGTAACAAACCTCTATTCAAACGCCTCTAAGGGGGGTAAATAGATAGCTCCTCTCTTTTAGATACTTTGGAGAGAGATTTAGAGAGGGGGCGAAGCCCCCTCTCTTACAATACTCCCCCCTTCCCTTGTAAGGGAAGGGGGTCAAGCGGGTTCCCAGGAAAATCGAAGATTTTTCTGGGTGCTGAGGGGGATAGGTTGCCAGGCAATCTCAGAGTGCTCAAAGTTTATTGAAATGAACGATTATGATATAATTTAGTAACTGATGCCTATGAATAAAGACTTTGAAATCGTAAACCATACCGCCGATGTTGGCATTATAGCCTATGGTGCTGACATGAGCCAGGCATTTGCCAATGCGGCGAAGGCTTTGTTCAGCCTGATAACCGAGCTTGACGATGTGGAGGAGGTTCTGCATCGGGATATAGAGCTAACTGCCACCGATGAAGAAAGCCTGCTGGTAGAGTGGTTGAACGAGCTGGTTTATCGGTTTGACACGGAGAATATTCTCTTTAAGCGATTTGATATTATCCAGTTGGACAAAACACAACTTAAGGCTAGAAGCTATGGGGAAAAGGTAGATAGCTCAAGGCACAAACTGAAAACAGGGGTCAAGGCAGCCACTTACCATATGCTAAAGGTTGACAAAGGTGATGGCTGCAAGGTTCAGGTATTATTTGATATTTAGCGGAGGTGAAAATGTCAGCCCCTTGGCAAGGAATACTAAGGAAGATAGACGACTACCGCTGGGAGATTCCCACCAGCTATAAGCAAGGCATGTCCGTGCCTGGTCTAATCTTTGCCAGCGAATCTATGCTCAGCCATATCTGGCAAGAGCAGGTTTTTCAGCAGGTAGCTAATGTGGCTTTTCTCCCCGGCATTGTTCGCTACTCACTGGCGATGCCTGATATTCACTGGGGCTACGGCTTCCCTATAGGTGGGGTGGCGGCAACTAGGGTGAAAGATGGGGTGGTATCGCCCGGGGGCGTCGGCTTTGATATTAATTGCGGTGTCAGGCTGGTGCGAACCAATCTTACCGAGGATGAGGTAAGACCCAAAATTGAGCAATTGGTCAACGAGCTTTTCGTCAATATTCCATCAGGAGTGGGGTCAGAAGGCAAGATAAGGACAAGCCAAAAAGAGCTGGATGAGGTCATGATAAAGGGTAGCCGGTGGGCAATAGAGAAGGGTTATGGTCAAGCGGAGGATATTATAGTTACTGAAGAGTCTGGCTGTATGAAGGGGGCTAACCCGGATAAGGTTAGCGGTAAGGCTAAAAAGCGAGGCATCCCACAACTGGGGACTTTAGGTTCAGGTAACCACTTTCTGGAGGTGGAGGTGGTGGATGAGCTCTATGACCGGGAGGCAGCTAAGGCTATGGGTATTGAGGATTTAGGGCAGGTGCTTCTGTTGATACATACCGGTTCCAGAGGCTTTGGTCACCAGATTTGTACTGACTATGTAGGGTTGCTGGGGGAAGCGGTAAAAAGATACGGCATCAGCCTGCCCGACCGCCAGCTTGCCTGCGCTCCAATAAACTCACCAGAAGGGCAGGACTACCTTCAAGCTATGTCATGCGCAGCTAACTACGCCTGGACTAACCGGCAGTTCATCGTGCACTGGGCTAGAGAGTGTTTCGTCAGGGTCTTCGGCAAAAGCCAGCAGGAACTGGGCATGAGGCAGATTTACGATGTGTGTCATAACGTCGCTAAGATGGAGGAATATACCATTGATGGCAAGAGAGAGACCCTTTGTGTTCACCGCAAGGGGGCAACCAGGGCTTTCCCCGCTGGACACCCTGATATCCCTGATGCCTACCGGAGTATAGGTCAGCCGGTTCTCATTCCTGGGGATATGGGGCGCTGCTCCTATATAGCCCTGGGCACAGAGATAGCGATGAAGGAGTCCTTTGGCTCCACCTGCCATGGTGCTGGCAGGGTGCAATCACGTGCAGCAGCCAAACGCAGCCTTCGAGGTGCTGATGTCGCCAGGGCGCTGGCAGCCAAGGGGATTACGGTTAAGGCTGGCAGCATGGCTTCGCTGGCTGAGGAGGCATCTGAAGCCTACAAGGATGTAACTGAAGTAGTTGACATAACTCACAAAGCAGGCATCTCCCGTAAGGTGGCAAGGGCAAAACCTATAGGTGTAGTTAAAGGTTAGAAGAATGTAGTCCACCAAGCCATCGAGGTTGCCGATGAGATGGATGAGGGCAATATGGTGACTGTCTTAGCTGATGCGGGGTGGAAATATCTGAGCCTGGACTTCTGGACCAAAGCTAAGTAGATATGGATGATAGTCAGCCGGCACAAATTTATCTGCCGCCGCCGTCTCAAAAGGGCAGTGTTTCACTAGAGGAAGCCATTGCCCGAAGAAGGTCAGTAAGAGACTTCACCTCTGAAGCTATCTCACAGTTACAGTTATCGCAGATACTGTGGGCAGCTCAGGGTATCAGCAATACTTGGGGGAGATACCGGACTGTCCCCAGTGCTGGGGCTACCTATCCGCTGGAAATCTTCGTGGTTTGCGGCAGAAATGGCGTTGAGGGAATCAGTGATGGCATATACCACTATAATATAGACAGCCACTCGTTGAGCCGGCACTATGAAGGCGATGTCAGACCGGAGTTAGCCAAAGCGGCGTTAGACCAGGAATTCATATACCAAGCCCCGGTGGATATAATCATTTGCGCCCTATATGAGCGAACAGCTATGAGCTACGGTGATAGAGGTAAAAGGTATGTTCACATGGAGGTAGGGCACGCTGGACAGAATATTTACCTTCAGGCTACTGCTCTTGGTCTGGCGACAGTAGCCATCGGTGCCTTCTATGACGAACAGGTTAGGGAAGTGCTACGGCTGGATAAGCGATATAAACCTTTATATATAATGCCAGTGGGTAGGCCTATCGTCTAATTAACCTCACCCCTCGAAGAGTCTTCGACCTTAATCCCCCTCTCCTTTGAAGAAGGGGGAAATCTTTATAAAAGAGGGGCTGACGCCCCTCTTAGACACCCGATAAGCGCGGTATGTCTATTCACTCCCGCTAAACGGTGGATACTTATCGGTTACCAGAAAAGCGTAGCTGTATACCCTTATACTCCAGCGGAACCACCAGGTAACGAAGTCGAAGAATACCCTGGGGTATCTACCAATAAATAGGATAGCCCACCAGGAGAGAAAGAGAATAAAGCCTCCGGCTATGCTGATAAAATATAACACTATGTAGTGGGGTATAGCCATAGGCATGCCGGGCATGGATGACCACTGCAACCTCCACCCATCCCACAAAGTCCATGTCCACGTAGGGACGATTGGAAATCTGAAGAAAGTGGTCAGCCGAGAAAGCTCTTCGGGATGTTCAACCTCAAAAATGATAGGATAGTCCGCCTCCTCCCTCCCACTGAAAGGCGGGTATTTATCGGTCAAGAGAGAAGCATAGCCAGCAAATCTGGTATACCAGCGCAGCCACCAGGTAATAAAATTGAGAAATACTTCAGGGTATCTGGCGGTAAATAAAATTGCCTACCAGGATAGGAACATGATAACCCAGGCAGCGATACTGATAAACATAATCACGAACCAGTGGGGTATGAGCATAAAGAGCCTGAAGAAGGTGGTTAGCCGGGAGAGCCTTTCCGAGTATCCAACCTTTAAAGTTACCGGATAGTCCATCTTCTACCACCTCCGTCATTTTATGGTGACGATTTTAAGCTCGAGACAGGGGATGTCAAGACTTTGTACTCGTTTAATACCTTAGTGATACCCCAACTTTCTGCACCTCACCCCCTTAATCCCCCTCTCCATGATATGGATATATATTCCTATCATGAGGGGGAAGAGTTTTTAGAGAGGGGGCGAAGCCCCCTCTCTTATCTTCAACTCCCCCTTCCCTTGTAAGGGAAGGGGGTTAGGGGGATAGGTTGTTAAATAATCTCAGGTAGACTGGCTTGAAATTAGCACCGCTACTTTGTTAAGGTGTTACCTGTTTTCTGTTTTAGCAACCAGTACTCTAGGCTGTCAGCTAACGCTAGCCAGCTAGCCTCTATGATATTGGTTGAACCGCCTACCGTTCGCCACTCCTCAACCCCATCAGTGGACTCAATAAGCACCCGAACCTGAGCGCCAGTGCCAACACTCTCCTCAAGGATGCGAACCTTATAGTCAACTAATCTGACCGCAGCTATGCTGGGGTAAAACTGCAATAGAGCCTTTCGTAATGCCTGGTCCAAGGCATTAACCGGACCATTACCCTCAGCAGCAGTATGCATTACCTCTGTGCCTACCCTTACCTTTAGCATTGCCTCGGAGAGCATCTCCTCCAGGCTCTTTTGGGCAGGTGGGCGCCGCCTCTTCTCCACCACCACCATAAAATCAACTAGTTCAAACGGGGGCTGGTAATCTGGCTTAGCCCGATGAACCAGTAGCTCGAAGGATGCCTCGGCATTGTCATACTGGAAGCCATGGCTCTCCAGCAACTTGACCTGCTCCAGCAGCTTTTGTGCCTCCTTACCTTTTAGGGGCAAATCTAATCCCAGTTCCTTTGCCTTGTATATAATATTCCCCTTTCCTGATAGCTCAGATACCAGCACTCTTTGCTTATTGCCTACCCGGGCTGGGTCTATGTGCTGATAGCTCTCCACCCACTTGGTCAAGCCTGAAACATGAAGCCCTGCCTTATGACTAAAGGCACTGGAACCAACATAGGGGGAGAAGGCATCGGGAACTAGATTAGCCACCTCGCTTACATAGCGTGATACCTCGGTTAATTTAGCCAGTTGCTCATCGGTAACGCAATCAATACCCATTTTGAGCTTCAAATCTGGGATAATAGAACAGAGGTTAGCATTGCCGCAGCGCTCGCCATAGCCATTGATGGTACCCTGAACCTGGGTGACCCCGGCGTTCACTGCAGCCAGGGTATTGGCTATCGCCAGTTCGCCATCATTATGAGCATGAATGCCTAAGGGCACTGTAGTCTGCTTTCTAATAGCGTCGATAGCAGCCGTTATCTCGTTGGGCATGGTGCCCCCGTTGGTATCACACAAAACCACGGCATCAGCCCCGGCTTTGGCAGCCACCTCCACCACCCGTAGACTGTAGCTGGGATTAGCCTTAAAGCCATCAAAGAAATGCTCGGCGTCAAAGAAGACGGTAAACCCTTTGGCTTTAAGGTATTTTATGGAGTCAGCAATCATACTAAGGTTTTCCTCCAGGGTGGTTTCCAGCACCTGGGCGACCTGTAAATCCGAGCTTTTGCCGACAATAGTAGCCACCTTTACCCCGGCGTCGGCCAGAGCCACCAGGTTAGCATCGGTCTCGGCTTTAGCTTTGGGTCGTCTGGTGCTGCCAAAAGCAGCCAGCTTGGAGTGGGAAAGGGTTAAACTTTGAGCCTTGTTGAAGAACTCAATATCCTTGGGATTAGAGCCAGGCCAGCCTCCTTCTATAAAGTGAACGCCAAGCTCATCAAGCTTGTGGGCAATGTTTAGCTTGTCAACCACAGAGAAGGAAATACCCTCTCTCTGTGCCCCATCCCGAAGTGTAGTATCATAAAGCTGAATTTGCGCCAATTTCTAGCCTCCCACCTTCTCGGCAATTAAGTCTCCCATCTGCCTCGTCCCCACCCTTATTTTACCTTCACCCATTATATCATAGGTGCGATAGCCTTCGCTTAACACCTTGTCAACGGCACACTCAATAGTCTGTGCCTCCTTTATTAAGCCGAAGGAGTAGCGCAGCATCATAGCTATACTAAGAATGGTAGCAATAGGGTTAGCCATATCCAGTCCGGCACGGCGGGGGGCACTGCCATGAACTGGTTCATACATGCCGAATATGTTGACCCCTTCCTGGGGCACCCCGGCCAGACTGGCTGAGGGCAGCATCCCCATAGAGCCAGCCAGCATTGATGCCTCATCGGTGAGAATGTCGCCAAACATGTTCTCGGTAACAATAACATCAAGGTATGTCGGATTCTGAATAAGTCGCATAGCGCAGGCATCAACCAGCATATGCTCCAGCTCCACATCAGGGTAATCTTCAGCTACTTCCATAGCCACCTGCCGCCATAGTCGTGATGACTCAAGCACATTGGCTTTATCCACAGAGGTCAACTTTTTGCGCCGACCTCTTGCTAGCTCAAAGCCAACCCTGACAATACGCTCAATCTCCTGCTCCGAGTAGGTCATTGAATCAGTAGCCCGCCTGCCCCGGGATGTCTGCCATTGCCTTTTGGGTCGGGCAAAGTAGAGACCTCCAGTAAGCTCACGAACAAATATAAAATCTACCCCCTCAATAACCTCTGGCTTCAGATTTGTAGAGTCAACAAGAACAGGAGAGACCCTGACCGGGCGCAGGTTGGCAAACAGCCCCAGTCCTTTGCGCAATGCCAGCAGACCATCCTCAGGACGAACCTTAGCCTTGGGGTCATCCCACTTGGGACCGCCTACAGCAGCCAGCAATACCGCATCACACTCTTGGCACATCTCCAGCGTATCTAGCGAAAGCGCTGTTCCTTGCTGCTCAATGGCAACTCCACCCACCAGCCCATAGTGTAGATTGAAGTTATGGTCAAACCTTTCACCTATTGCCTGCAACACCTTGATTCCTTCAGTGGCGACCTCGGGACCAATGCCATCGCCGGGTAAAACTGCCAGGTTGAATTGCACCTAAAGCCTCCTAGTTAGTTTGTTAACCTCACCCCCTTAATCCCCCTCTCCTTAAAAAGGAGAGGGGGAAGAGTTTTTAGAGAGGGGGCAAAGCCCCCTCTCTTACTTATACTCCCCCTTCCCTTACAAGGGAAGGGGGCAGGGGGATAGGTTGCTAAATATTCTGTAGCCTTTTCTTGATATATTTAATAAGCCCGCCGGCTGAGATAAGCTCAGCCATAAAGTCGGGGTAGGGCTTTGCCCTAAACTCCATGCCTCTGGTAAGATTCTTTATCCTGCCGCTAGATAGTTCGACCTCAAGAGTATCGCCAGCCTTTGTCTCATCTACTGCCTCATCGCATTCAAGCAGAGGTAAGCCGATATTTATAGCATTGCGAAAGAAGATGCGGGCAAAGCTTTTAGCTATTATACAGGAAATACCAGCCGCCTTGATAGCCAATGGGGCATGCTCCCGTGAAGAACCACAGCCGAAGTTAGTGCTCGCCATCATTATATCCCCCGGCTTGACTCTGGAGACAAACTCCGGGTCTATACCCTCCATGCCGTGCTTGGCCAGCTCCGCCGGCTCCGAAATATTCAGGTACCATGCCGGTATAATGGCATCAGTATTAACATTGGCACTGTATTTATGAACTTTGCCTTTTAACATCTGGGAACCCCTTACCCTTTATCCCTCTCCCCTTATGAAGGGGAGAGGGAAGATTATTTCTTAAAGGGGCTTCGCCCCTTTTAATCCCCTTATACCGTGTTTGGGCACTTTGCTTTTCATAATCACACTCCCACTAAAGCCCTAACAACTTATGCCACTTCTTCAGTGTCTTAGCAACTTTAGCCTCGGCTTCTTCAAGCTCTTCAAGAGCCGCCTCCGTTATCGGTTCTCCAGGGGTAATTGGCACACCGGGAATCACTCGTCTTACAGGGAAGTATTTGTCGAGAAGCTGGTGGTAACTATCAACAGCCTCCAAGTACTCTCGGAGTGCCTTATCTGCCTTTTTATTAGAGATGTCGCTCATAATCGACCTCCTTAGTTATATCGGCTCTAATGTCTAAATCTCCACCAGCGCCTTCTCAAAATCTTTTACTTTTGGTGGTTTTTTGTCTTTGCCTGGCTCAATAGTATGCCCTTCTTCTCTTAAACGGGCGGCTTGGACTTCCACACCGCCGGGATATTTTTCGTTCAGACTACCGTCGGCTTTTAACGTCCGCCAGTAGGGGGTAATATCTTGCTTGCCTTCGGCTGCTGCTTCCTCGGCAGCACGAGCCGCAATATTGGCAAAAATTCCAGTAGTCAGCGGACAACCGATGGTAGCCCCATGTTTCTTAGCCAGTATGGCACGAATCTCACTTACTGTAATAAGTTTACCTTTAGGGACTTTTTGCATAATTTCATCTACTTCTTTTGGTGTCGGAATGACAACCGTACCTGTTCCCCACCTCTTACTCATCTTATCAGTGATTTCTACAACTCTTGGCAGGTCTTTATCATCTGCCAGTTTTTCTCGCCAGGATTTGCGTAGTTTAGCCATTGAACCTCACCCCCTTAATTTTAATAACCCTATCCCCTTTAAGCACCCAGAAAAATCTTTGATTTTTCTGGGAACCCGCTTTTTCCCCTTCCCCTTGTCAAGGGGAAGGGGAATCGGTTGTTTGAGAGAGGCGAAGCCTCTCTCTGACTCTCCTTGAAAGGGGAGGAGACGATATTTTTATCAAAGGGACTTCGTCCCTCTAAAACTTCCTTAGTTAATAACCTCCTCCGGGCTGGCAATCCTGCCCATTATGGCACTGGCAGCAGCCACCGCTGGATTAGATAGATAGACCTCTGATTTGGGGCTGCCCATCCTGCCCACGAAATTGCGGTTGGTAGTTGAGATACAGCGCTCGCCAGCAGCCAGAACCCCCATATGCCCCCCAAGGCAGGGACCACAGGTCGGGGTGCTGACCACGGCGCCAGCTGTGATAAATGTCTCTATTAGTCCTTCAACCAGGGCATCAAGATATACCTGCTGTGAGCCAGGGATGATAATGCACCGCACCCACGGGTGCACCTTTCTCCCCTTTAGTATCTGGGCGGCAATCCTCAAATCCTCAAGGCGACCGTTGGTGCAGCTACCTATTACAGCTTGATTGATTTCTACATTCTCTACTTGACTGACTGGTTTGGTATTGGCTGGCGAGTGGGGCAGGGCGACCTGAGGCTCTAGTAGCGAGATATCGTACTCAATAACTTTTGAGTATTCAGCATCATTATCTGGCTCATATACCAAGTATGGGCGTTTTGCCCGTGACTTTACATAAAGTTGCGTCTTGTTATCCACCCCGAAAATGCCAGCTTTAGCCCCGGCTTCAATAGCCATATTAGCCATGGTAAATCTACTGTCTATGGATAGAGCGTCTATAGCTTCACCGACAAACTCCATTGCCGAATACAGGGCACCATCCACACCAATATCGCCGATAGTATAAAGGATTAAGTCTTTACCACTTACCCATTTCCCTAAGCTACCGTGGTAAATCAGCTTGATGGTAGGGGGCACCTTCATCCAGATGTCGCCAGTTGCCATGGCTGCAGCAATATCAGTCGACCCCATGCCGGCGGCAAAGGCACCTAAAGCGCCGTAGGTGCAGGTATGAGAGTCAGCCCCGATAACTACATCCCCGGGCAGCACCAAGCCCTGCTCGGGGAGAAGCACATGCTCAATACCCATCTGACCCACTTCAAAGTATAGTATTTCTTGCTCACGGGCAAACTCTCGCATCAGCTTTGCCTGCTCGGCAGAAGCGATGTCCTTATTAGGCACAAAGTGGTCAGGCACCATTACCACCCTCTTGGGGTCAAAGACCTTATCTACCCCTATTCTTTGAAATTCTCTTATAGCAATGGGGGCGGTAATATCATTGGCCATAACCAGGTCAACCCTGACATTTATGAATTCGCCCGGGCTTACCTTCCTTTTATCAGTGTGAGCAGCGAGTATCTTCTCAGCTAAGGTCATTTCTTTAAAACCTTTCCAAAATCTTTTCAATTGGCGAAAAAGACTAGATTACCTCCTTTTTCTCTCTAGCTCTTGCTCTATTTGCTGCAAAATCTCCTTAAGCTGGTATTGCGTGTCTAGTGTTTTTTTCCTTAAAGTTTTCAACTCGCCAGGAAGTGGCACTGGTATTCTTTCACCGACTTCATGTATTTCAGCCTTGGGAAAGAACCTCACCACAATGGCACGACTCTCTTGCTTTACAAAGAGAGTATGGCTCTGTCCTGGGGGAAAAACAGCCAGATCCCCCCGTTTAGAGAGAGACTTCGTTTCAATTCTTCCTTCGTCATCCCAGCAACAGGCTTTAATCTCACCTTCCAAAAGCATGACTGCCTCATATAAAGTGGTATGCTTATGTCCTTCTTGCAGTTGCGCTAGCAACTCACCATCATGAATCGAAAGCCCCTCAATGTCATGCTTAAAGTCATGCTTAAATCTCCGCTTGATCCCTCTTCTAATCCTCTCTTCGTCTTCGAATTCTTCTAATGCTTCCTTCCCCTCTCTGAAAAGGAATAAATGCTCATTCATTTCGCAGTTTCTCAAGTTCCTCATGAGCTGCCTCCTCGTTTTTGTTGAAAATGAGTTTATAGAAATATCCATATAAAATCCCAAAGCAAATTGAAGCTACAACAAGGGCTATCCACAATCTATGTCTGTCCCAATCGTAGGTGAGGTCGTATGACAGAAAACCGACCGAGAGCGAAGACATAACAATATAAAGCCAGTAAAACACCGCATGAAAGTGAATAAACTTAGTAGGGTCAAGCCCAAATCTTCCCGTGGTTTTCGGCTCTTTCTTCCTGTAAAAGTAATTATAGGGTAACATCCATTCCTTTATTTGAATAATGTCTGCCATTCTGGAGTGATAATAAGAGGGAATCCTTAAGGAATGACACATAAAAAAGCCCGCTAAGGAGAGGACAAAGATTATAACGAGAATTGGCCATGACCAAAAACCAGCTTTACCACTCCCAAAGGTGTAGGCAATTAAGGCTCCTACAATTATTATATAAATATTGGTGAACCAAAGCCGTTCATTCTCAAGATGCCTTGCATGAAGCCAGTGCTGCTCATAAATGCTTTTAAGGATTTCGTCCTTTGTTTTCTCTTCCATAGGATTAAGCCTCTGTCTTTAGGGTAGGCAGAAATTAACCTTAAGATAGGCTGTCATCGAATAAGCTGGGGGAATGAATAATACAATCAACATAGGAGGCTGCCGAAAACCTACCCAGCTGCCTTTTTAGCAGCTAGTAATCTATTGAGGGCATTCATATAGGCCTTGGCGCTGGCGACAATAATGTCAGTATCGGCGCCCCGCCCGGTATAGGTTATGCCCTCGCTCTCTATCCTTATCAGCACCTCACCGATAGCATCAATACCCTCAGTTACTGATTTAACCGAAAATTCAGTGAGCACATTAGGCACACCCACTATTCTATTAATAGCCTTATACACGGCATCAACTGGACCACTGCCCAAGGCGGCATCGGCTAGAACCTGACCCTCAGGGTCAGTAAGCTTGACTGAGGCGGTGGGAATACCCCTATCACCACAGGAAACTTGGACACGCTCAAGGTGATAGACTTCAGAAACGGTGCGTAACTCCTCGGCGATAAGGGATTCAATGTCTCTATCGGTGATTTCCTTCTTTTTATCCGCTAGCTCTTTAAAGGCAGTAAAGGCTCGGTCAAAGTCAGCCTCGCTCAAGCTATAGCCCAACTCTGCCAGGCGCTCTTTAAAGGCGTGCCGCCCGCTGAGCTTGCCTAGCACCAAACTGCTCGCCGGTATACCCACAGTTCTAGGGTCCATTATTTCATAGGTTATCGGCATCTTGATTATGCCATCCTGATGGATTCCTGACTCGTGGCGGAAGGCATTAGCCCCAACGATTGCTTTATTGGGCTGAACTACGAAGCCGGTCAGCTCGCTTACCAATCGGCTGGTTTTATAGATTTGCCTAGTATCGACATCGGTCGTTAGGTTGAAAAAGTCCTTACGGGTGTTGATAGCCATGACAATTTCCTCAAGGGAGGCATTACCTGCTCTTTCCCCAATACCGTTGATGGTGCACTCCACCTGTCTGGCTCCCCGCTTGACCGATTCCAAGCTATTGGCTACGGCTAGTCCTAAGTCATCGTGGCAGTGAACGCTAACTATAGCCCGATTGATGTTGGGCACATTCTTGAGAATTCCCTCAATGAGTCTGCCAAACTCGTCAGGGATGGCATAGCCCACAGTGTCAGGGATATTCACTGTGGTAGCGCCAGCATCAATAACTGCTTCCAGGATTTGATAGATATATTCAGCTTCAGTTCGGCTGGCGTCCATGGGCGAAAACTCTATGTCATCGGTATATTTCTTAGCCCGAGCCACCATCTCCCCAGCGGTGTGCAAAATCTCCTCCCGGCTCTTCTTTAGTTGATAACCGAGGTGTATATCTGAAGATGAGAGAAACACATGTATTCGTGGGTGTTCTGCTTCTTTGACTGACTCCCAAGCCCGGTCTATATCTTGGGGTGCAGCCCGGGCTAGAGCACAGATTATCGGGGTACGAACCTCCCTGGCAATAAGCCTTACTGCCTCAAAATCACCCGGAGAGCTAATAGGGAAGCCAGCCTCAATAACATCAACATTGAGCTTCTCCAGTTGCCTGGCTATTTCCAGCTTCTCCTGGGCATTCAATGTCCCCCCCGCCGCCTGCTCCCCATCCCGCAAGGTAGTATCAAAGATAATTACTCTATCCATACCCCCCCTCAATCTTTAATAAATCCAAGTTTTCGCCTCGCCTCTTGGCGCAGTTTTTCACTCCCAGTCTTTATATTATTTGCTATGAAAGTAGATACAAACTCAGGATTTTCGTCAAACATCCTTATGAGCAACGGAGCATCTGAAGTAGTTATATCATTAATTGCGCTTTCTATGCCACGCCGCAGAAGAATTCCAATGTATATGTTCCAATCAGTGAATTCTGGATCTTCACCCATGACGCAGTCATATAGTATCTTGAATGACTTTAGCCTTTTGTATTCATTATCATCTAATTCCAGCGTATGCCGTTGCATTGAATTACCTCCCTTTGTCATCTCACCCTCCTACCAAATTACTTCGTAACCCATCTCCCTGACCCCCTTCCCTTAAAAAGGGAAGGGGGAGTTTTGGTGAGAGGGGCTTCGCCCCTCTCTAAACCCTCTCCCCCCTCTCCTTTCTAAGGAGAGGGGGATAAAGGGGGTGAGGTTACTTCTTCAGCCACGGCATCATCTGGCGCAGCTCAGCCCCGACCTCCTCAATAAGGTGTTCTTCATCCATGCGCTTTAGAGCGTTGTAAACGGGGCGACCAGCCTGGTTTTCCAGAATCCACTCTTTAGCGAAGCTACCATCCTGAATCTCAGCCAGGATTTGCTCCATCTCGTCTTTAACCATGTCATCAATGACCCTTGGTCCCCGAGTATAATCGCCATACTCGGCAGTATCACTGACCGAGTAGCGCATATAGCTTAATCCTCCCTGATACATCAGGTCAACAATAAGCTTAAGCTCATGGAAGCACTCAAAGTAAGCAATCTCCGGCTGATAGCCAGCCTCAACCAGTGTCTCAAACCCAGCCTTTACCAGGGCTGAAACCCCACCACATAACACCGTTTGTTCACCAAAGAGGTCGGTCTCTGTTTCCTCAGCGAAGGTAGTCTCAATAACCCCGGCTCGGCTACAGCCGATGCCCTTGGCATAGGCAAGGGCAATATCCTTTGCCTTACCTGAGGTATCTTGATGGACAGCGACTACCGCTGGTGGTCCTATCCCCTCGGTATAGAGTTGCCTCAGTATATGACCGGGGCATTTGGGGGCTATCATGGTAACATCGATGTCGGGTGGCGGAATAATCTGCCCATAGTGGATATTAAAGCCATGAGCAAACATCAGCATATTGCCTGGGGCTAGCCCCCTTTCAATTGACCCATAGTAGATGTCTCGGTGCAGGTTATCCGGAGCCAGCATTACAATAATATCCGCTTCCTTAGCCACCTCAGCCGCTGTTAGCACCCTGAAGCCGGCATCCTTAGCCTTATTCCAGCCCTCGCTTCCCTCGGCCTCAGCCACTATTACCTGGCAGCCGCTATCCCTGAGGTTCTGAGCCTGGGCATGCCCCTGACTTCCATAGCCGACAACGCCCACTACCTTCCCTTTAAGCAAAACTAGGTCAGCATCGCTATCATAATATATCTTAGCCATAATTTATCTCCTTTGTTTTTATTTATCAGGATGTTTTCTGTCCTTTAGCCCGAGCCTTAGGTGCCCTTTTCTCCACCGGGAGTGAGCCCGAACCACCTCTGGTCATAGCTATACGCCCTGTCCTGGCTATTTCCTTGATACCAAAACCACGAAGCAGATTGAATAGGGAATTGATTTTTTCCTCGTCGCCAGTAACCTCAATGGTTATCGAATCTGGGGCAACGTCTACTATATTTGCCCTGAATATATCCACAATCTGAATAATCTCGCTTCTGGTAGAGGAGGTGGCTTTCACTTTAATCAATGCCAGTTCCCGAGCAATGGTGTCGTCTCCGCTAATATCAGAGACCTTGACTACATCTACCAGCTTATCTAAGTGCTTCCTAACCTGTTCCACCATGGTGGTTGCCCCACCGACGACGATGGTCATGCGCGATAGATGGGGCACTTCACTATGTCCTACGGCAATGCTTTCAATATTGAAGCCACGCCTTCGGAAAAGGCTTGCCATCCGGTTGAGCACCCCGGGCTTATCTTCAACCAAGGCGACTATGGTGTGCTTTGTCGTGGCCATGCTGGCACCTCTTTTCTAGACTCAGATATTGCTCACCGGGAGCTTGGCGGAATCGGAAAGGACTTTGGCCTCTTTCCTGGGCTCCTCCAGAACTTCGGCTAAAGCCGCCCCTGGCGGCACCATAGGATAAACATTCTCCTCTGGTTCGATGGCAAAATCTATCAGGAATGGACCTTGCTCCTCCATTGCCTTTTGGATAGCCGGAACTACCTCTTCCTTATGTTTAACCCTTAACCCGGGAAAGCCATACGCCTCAGCAATCTTTACAAAGTCTGGACCACTCAGTGGCGTAGCTACATATCGCTTTTTATAGAACAGCTCCTGCCACTGCCTCACCATTCCCAAATAGCCGTTATTTAGGATGGCTATCTTAACCGCTATCTTTTCTTGAACTATGGTGGCTAACTCCTGAATTGTCATCTGAAAACCACCATCGCCAGCTATACACCAGACGGTCTCATCAGGACAGCCCACCTTAGCTCCCATAGCTGCTGGAAGCTCAAATCCCATAGTCCCCAATCCGCCTGATGAGATTAGACTATTTGGCTTATTATACCAGTAGTGTTGAGCTGCCCACATCTGGTTCTGCCCCACCCCGGTAACAATAATCGCCTCACCCTGCGTTACCTCATATATTTTACGAATGACAAACTGGGGTAGGAGCCCTTCGCTGTCCCTGATAGCTATTGAGGGGTGCTCCTTTCGCCAGTCATCAAGCTGCTGAACCCAATCAATATGTTCAGCGGGAGTAATTAGCTTATTTAATTCCTGAAGGACAGCCTTCACATCTCCAACAATGGGCACATCCACGCGCACGTTTTTACCTATCTCTGCCGGGTCTATATCAATATGGATAATACGGGCATGAGGAGCAAAGCCACTTACCTTAGCCGTAGCTCTATCATCAAACCTCATCCCGATAGCAATAACGAGGTCAGCAGCATCAACCGCCAGGTTAGCATAAGCCATGCCATGCATCCCCAGCATCCCGTAAGATAGAACGTGAGACTCAGGGAAACAACTAATGCCCAATAAGGTAGTAACCACCGGCACTTGTGCTTTCTCCACCAGCTGCTTGAGTTCATTATATGCCCCAGAGATAATTACCCCCCTACCAGCAATAATAAGAGGTCGCTGAGCCTCATTTATCAGCTTAGCTGCCTTCTTAATCTGTGCTGGGTGCCCTTGGAGCGTCGGTTTATAGCCGGGCAAATCAACCTTGCTCGGATAGTGGAATTCAGCCTGGTCTATGAAGACATCTCTGGGTACATCAATAAGCACCGGTCCAGGTCGACCACTCCTGGCTAGATGAAAAGCCTCCTTAACTATCCTGGGTAGTGAAGCCGTATCAAGGACAAGATAGTTATGCTTGGTAATAGGCAGGGTGATACCGGTAATATCTACCTCCTGGAAGGCGTCTTTGCCAATAAATGGTCTGGCTACCTGACCGGTTATAGCCACTACGGGTGACGAATCAAGGTGAGCATTGGCAATACCGGTTACCAGATTGGTAGCACCAGGACCTGAGGTAGCGAAGCATACTCCCACCTTTCCTGTGGCTCTAGCATAGCCATCGGCGGCATGGGCTGCACCCTGCTCATGGCGCACCAGAATATGGTGAAGCTGAGGATATTGAGGGAGGGTATCATATAGGGGTAAAATAGCTCCGCCAAGGATACCAAAAATAACCTCTACCCCTTCCCTTATCAGACTCTCACATATCATTTGAGCCCCGGTCATCTTCATGATTCTCAACCTCACCCCCTTAATCCCCCTCTCCATGATATGGATATGTATTCCTATCATGAGGGGGAAAGATTGCTTTTGAAGGGGCTTCACCCTTTCATTCTTCCCTTAATAAGCGAGCTCCTAGCTAGTTGTTACAGAATCTTTCAGCGATTTTTAATTCCTGAACACTGCGCCGGTGCTAGCTGAGCATACCTTCTCAGCGTAATATCTTAGATAACCTGTTTTAACTTTAGGCTCAAACTCGGCTAGCTGTGCCAGACGCTCAGTTATCTCTTTATCATCGAGTTCTACATCAAGCCGATAATTGGGAATATCAATCTTTATTATATCCCCATTCCTTAAGGCGGCAATAGGTCCCCTGCTGGCTGCCTCTGGGGAAACATGTCCGATGGCTGCCCCGCGAGTGGCTCCAGAAAAACGCCCGTCAGTTATAAGGGCTACCTCTTTATCCATACCCATGCCGCTGAGGAGGGCAGTAGGGGTGAGCATCTCCCTCATCCCAGGTCCCCCCTTAGGTCCTTCGTAACGGATAACCACCACTTCACCTGGCTTTATGCTGCCACCCATAATGGCAGAGGTAGCTTCTTCTTCGGAGTTGAAAACCCTGGCTGCTCCCCGATGAACCATCATTTCAGCAGCTACCGCTGCCCTTTTTACCACTGCTCCCTCTGGCGCTAGGTTACCAAAAAGGATAGCAATACCTCCCGTAGGTGAATGAGCATTGGCAACGGAGCGGATAACCTCTTTATCCCTAATCCGGCTGTCAGCGATAACCTCAGCCACCGATTTTCCTGATACTGTTTTTGCATCTAGGTTTAGTAGCTCCTTTAATTGTTTCATCACTGCGGCTACGCCACCAGCACGGTCTAAATCCTCAAGGTGATAATCGCCAGTTGGTCTTAGCTTGGATAAGTGAGGGGTGCGTTGGCTGATTTGGTTTACCATTGAGAGAGGAAAATCAACCCCGGCCTCATTAGCCACCGCCATAAGGTGCAGAACTGAATTGGTGCTACCACCTAATGCCATATCAACAGTAAAGGCATTATGAATAGAGTCCCTATTTACAATATCTCTAGGGCGAAGAGCATTAGCCAGAAGCTGCATAACCTGCTGTCCTGCTTTTTTGGCTAGCTGGAGCCGCCTGGCATCAACAGCCGGAATGGTGCCATTGCCCACCAGTGCCATTCCCAGGGCTTCAGTCAGGCAATTCATGGTGTTGGCGGTGAACATCCCAGAACAACTGCCGTAGCCGGGGCAAGCATACTCCTCCAGCTGCTCCAATTCCTCCTCATTCATTTCACCAGCGGCTACCTTCCCCACTGCCTCAAAGACAGAGCTAAGGTCGAGCTTTTCAACTTTGCCATTATTGGCCAGACGCCCCGCCAGCATTGGACCACCGCTGATGAAGATAGCTGGTAGATTTAATCTTACCGCTGCCATGAGCATTCCAGGGATTATTTTGTCACAGTTGGGAATAAAAACCAGGGCATCGAAAGCATGAGCTTCAGCCACTATCTCCACTGAATCAGCTATTAATTCACGGCTGGGAAGGCTATATTTCATACCCGGGTGGTTCATAGCAATGCCGTCACATACAGCAATAGTATTGACCTCAAAGGGAACACCCCCGCCACTGCACACTCCAGCCTTAACTGCCTCAGCAATAGCTGGTAAATGTATATGTCCGGGGACAATCTCGCTAAAGCTATTGATAACACCGATAAGGGGCTTATCTATGTCAGCCCGCCTCCAGCCTACGGCGTGCAATAAAGCCCTGTGGGGGGCACGCTCTATGCCTCGTTTAACAGTATCGCTTTTCATCTCTCTTCACTTAACATAATAATTAAAAACCGCCCCTGCGGGGACGGATTGAAGTCTCCGAAATCCCAGCTTTAGCCCTATTGATACAGCATAACATAACATAACAACCATTCATTGTCAACCAGCCTCGTTTAACATTGTTTATTAACCTCACCCCCTTTAAGCACCCAGAAAAATCTTGATTTTTCTGGGAACCCGCTTTATCCCCCTCTCCTTGATATGGATATGTATTCCTATTATGAGGGGGAAGAGATTTTAGAGAGGGGCTTCGCCCCTCTCTTATCTGCACTCCCCCTTCCCTTATTAAGGGAAGGGGGTCAGGGGGATAGGTTTCTAAATAGTCTCCTCTATGGCTCTTATCTTATCTAGCCTTTGCTCATGCCTTCCGCCTTCAAACTGGGAAGCAAGAAAAACCTCAATAATTTCACGCACTGTATCTTGTGTCTTCCCTGTCCCTAAACAGAGGATATTGGCATCATTATGCTGGCGAGCCCGGCGGGCGCTGAAGGCATCATGACATAGGGCGGCTCTGATTCCCTTAACCTTATTAGCAGCGATACTCATACCGATGCCGGTATCGCATATTAAGATACCGCATTCAAAATCACCCTTGGCTACCCTTTCAGCCACCTTTTTGGCAATATCGGGGTAGTCCACTGAGTCAGCGGTATAGCAGCCAAGGTCCTCACAGCTATGCTCCATCTGAGTGATTAGCTTTATGATAGATTGCTTGAGGTTTAGCCCTCTATGGTCACAGCCAATGGCAATATGCACCGCCTTAGCCTCCCTCCGTAAACGCAATGCTCTGGCATACTTGTTCTAGTTCTTTTCTTAATATAGCGCCTTCCCGCAAAACCACGGGAGTCTCCCCGGTCAAATCGATTATAGTGGATTCCTTGCCGCCTGGGCATCTGCCGCCATCAATAATCAAGTCTACCTTATCACCCAATTGAGCGTAGACCTCGTCAGCAGTCAATGCGCTTGGCTTGCCACTCAGATTGGCGCTTGTGCCCACAATAGGAGCACCCAGACCTCGGGCAAGGGCAACAGGGACAGGGTGGGCAGGAATGCGAACTGCCACTGTTGTACCCCCCCCAGTGATGATATCGGGGACCGATTCGGACTTGTGTAACACCATGGTCAAGGCACCAGGCAGAAATTTGTCGGCTAAGAGCCAGGCAATCAATGGCACTGGCTCGGCAACCTCACCTATCTGAGATGCATCAGCTAGAAGCAAGGGGAGTGCCATACTGCGTGGTCGCTCCTTTACCCGGTAAACCCGCTCCACAGCGTAACCAATGCTGATACAGGCACCCAGACCATAGACAGTATCGGTGGGAAAGGCAACTATCCCCCCCTGTTTAAGGATAGAGATACCCTGCTCAACTTGCTGCTGGATAGATAAAGACAGCTTATTCTCCATTGCCCTTCTTCTTGACGATAGTATATCACAGTGGTAATCTTTCATAAATGGTAGCTAAAAAGAAGTCAAAGCAAACCCCAAAAGGTAGCCGCCGGGTAGCCACCAGCGGCGATATTGAGGTCTCCACCTATCTGGAAATCGCCAAGGAGATAGGCGGTGAGCAGCCGGCTGCGGCAAAGGAAGCTATACCCGGTGGTGAGCGTGAGGCTATAATTGTCATTGACTTTGGCTCGCAATATAGCATGTTAATCGCCCGGCGAATACGCGAATGCCAGGTATATTGTGAGCTAGTACCCCATGATACCCCCTGGGAAAAGATAGCCCCGTTGAATCCCAAGGGATTTATCCTCTCTGGGGGTCCAGCCAGCGTCTATGAACCTGGTGCGCCTCTAGCTCCGGCTTATATTTATGAGAGCCATCTGCCAATATTGGGCATATGCTATGGGATGCAAGTCCTCACCCATCAGCTAGGCGGACAGGTTATACCAGGGGCAAAGCATGAGTATGGTCATGCCATTCTTCACCTGAGCGAAGTAGATTCACCTCTATTTGTCGGTTTACCTCCCTCCTCTCCGGTGTGGATGAGCCATGCTGATAAGGTTGAGGAAATGCCGCCCGATTTTACCGCCTTAGCCTATACTGAAAATTCGCCCTTTGCCGTTATGGGCAATGATGAGAAAATATTTGGTCTCCAGTTTCATCCTGAGGTAGCCCATACCCCTGAAGGAAAAACAATCCTGAAGAACTTTGTCTACCGGGTATGCGGCTGCAGAGGAAACTGGACAATGGGCAGCTTCATAAATGATAGCGTGTCTAGAATTAAGAAACAGGTAGGCAAAGGCAAGGTCATCAGTGCTCTCTCGGGAGGGGTAGATTCAGCGGTAGTCGCCACCCTCATCCACCGGGCTATCGGTGACCAGCTTACCTGCATCTTTGTCAACCACGGGCTACTGCGTCGTGAGGAGGTGGAAAGAACCTTTAATGTCTTCAAGCTTAATTTGGGAATGAATATCGTCTATGTTGATGCCAGTGAAAGGTTCCTCAAGCGCTTGAAAGGGGTAACCGACCCAGAGACCAAGAGAAAGATTATCGGCGAGGAGTTTATCCGGGTATTTGAGGAGGAAGCCAAGAAAATAGGTAAGGTTGACTTCCTAGCCCAGGGGACGCTTTATCCTGATGTTATTGAGAGTGCGTCTTCAGGAAGCACAGTATCAGCCAAGATAAAAACCCACCACAACGTTGGTGGACTGCCAGCCAAGATGACGCTCCAGTTGCTGGAACCCCTGCGAGACCTGTTTAAGGACGAGGTGCGCCAGGTGGGGCTGGCTTTAGGGCTCCCTGAGGAGATGGTATGGCGCCAGCCCTTCCCCGGTCCGGGTCTGGCTATTCGCATTATTGGCGAGGTAACCAAGGAGAAGCTGGAGATACTGCGTGGGGCTGACTGGGTGGTGATGAACGAGATTAAGAAGGCAAAGCTATACCGGCAACTTTGGCAGAGCTTTGCCATACTCACCGATGTCAAGAGCGTGGGGGTAATGGGCGATTACAGAACCTATGGCTATTTGGTTGCCATCCGTGCTGTAACCAGCGAGGACGCCATGACTGCTGACTGGGCGCGTGTCCCTTATGACCTGCTAGCTCGGATTTCCAATCGCATAGTCAATGAAGTCCCCGGCGTAAACCGGGTAGTCTATGATATAACCTCCAAACCCCCGTCAACGATAGAGTGGGAGTAGGAATGAATTGAATAAGGGAGGAACAGATACAAAATAATGATATTTTAAAAAAGGGGAACAATTCAAAGCTAATTAGATAGGGGGAATTGTTTTTAGAGTTATGTCAACAAGAGAGTGGGAGTAAAATAGAAAAGGAGGGTCTTAAATGTTTGAACCTAAAAAACGTTCGCTAAAAGAGCTATTGGACACCCCAAGTGACGGTGATAGTCAGTCACAATTTGTTGTACCGAAATTTCAGCGTAAATACGAGTGGGAAAAGGAGGGACAAGTTGTTACGTTGATTGATGATATATTCGACAATTTGGATAGGCAATATTTTGTTGGGCCTATGATATTTTACCCAAAGAGTGGAGGAAAGGTAGAAATCATAGATGGACAGCAAAGGCTGGTAACATTTGTGATATTTTTCAGGGCTCTTATAGACTATATCCAAACAAGACGTGATGAGAACGCGCTTTCCACCATGCGAGCAGACGAAGTAGCGGAATTGAAGTACGCTATTAAAAACCTAATTATCAAGGGGAGGGGGAGAAGGCAGCGTGTTCCGGTGCTGAGGCTCTCACCGAAAATAGACAAGGATTTTCGTCAGGAGATAGTACTTAATGAAGACGCCCAAAAAGTTGAAAATTTCAAGAGACGCCAAAGGGGAGAGCATCCAGCCGTAAAACGTTTGAAAAGTGCCTACTTAAAGATATTTGAGTCGCTTGGAAAAAGGTACGATTCGCTAAAGGAAGCAGAACTGCTGAATAATTTACAGGATTTAGTTGATGCACTTGAGAACAAGCAATCGTTCGTTTCATTGACAGTGAATAGCTACAATGACGCATACACTATATTCGAAACCATTAACGCACGAGGGAAAGCACTGAATTTAAGCGACTTGGTAAAGATTGTCTGTTTTGAAAAATTATATACTGAAGAACCTGATGAGACCTATTTGGAAGATTTGGAGTCCTACTGGGATAAGGCGGAAGAGAAAGTTAAGGACTTCGGTGCCTTTATATGGCATCTCTGGGTTTCAAACTACAAATCGTGCTCTAAGAAGAAAGTGTTCCCAAAGATTGAGGAGCATTTCAAAACTATAACTAAGGATGAGGCTGAACGTTTTATATACGATACTATCTTCGACGAAGCAGATTGGTATCACTTATATGAGAACCCAGATGAAATCTCTGAGTCAGATGACATTACCTTAGAGAAAAAACGGTATTTAGAGATGCTAAAGGCGATGGGTGCCACCCGCTGTTATCCCCTACTACTTAGCATCGATTATTGTACAAAGCCAACGGTAAATACAATTACTAAAAAACAGGCGAATGAGTTATTGAAGAGAATTACTTGCTTAACCTTTTGGCACAGCGGAATATGTGTGCAAGACGCCAGACACTTAGAGGCTATTTACCACGATCTGGCTCTGAGGACGAGGGAAATCGGAACGGGACCTTCAGAAGTGGATGTGAATTACGTATTGAATAAACTGTCTAAACAGTTTCCTCCGGAGGATATGTGTGAGGAGAGATTTCTCTCAAAGAGTTTCGACAACGGCAATTTTGTCAAAATGATGCTCAGGAACATGGAAGACCAAAAGTATCCACCGGCGGAAAAAGGGCTAAAAGCTAGTAGGCAAGTCTGGTGGGAACATGTTCTACCGGAACACCCGAGAAAAGATAGCGAATGGGAAAAAGCCTTTGAAGACGAAAGGGAAAGAACGGAATATGTTGACAGGCTTGGTAACCATGCTCTCCTGTATGGGCCAACTAATAGAACCATAGGCAATCAAGATTTCTCAGAAAAGAGGGAAAGGTACCGTGGTTCGGATTGTGGCCTCACTAAAGAAATAGCCGAAAAATATGACGAATGGGACAAAAGGACGATTGAAGAGAGAACAAAAGAGCTTTTGGAGTTGGCCAAGCAGGTATGGCCTATTGGTTAGGAATGATTATTATCCTAATTTTTCCCTATACAGGAGGGTGAAGTCTGAAGATACTGGTTGTTGGCGGCGGAGCCAGGGAGCATACCCTGGTCTGGAAGCTAGCCCAGAGCCTCAAAGTCGAGGAAATTTACGTCGCTCCGGGCAATGCTGGCACTGCTAAGATTGCCCATAATCTTGATATTAGCCCTGCTGATATAGAGGGACTGGCTAAAGTAGCCCGGGAAAATAGAATTGACCTTGCTGTTATTGGACCAGAGGCGCCCCTGGCAGATGGCATTGTTGACCACTTCATAGTCAGGGGTATTCCTATTTTTGGTGCGACCAAGCGGGCCACTGAGATAGAGTCGAGCAAGGTGTTCGCCAAGGAGCTGATGCAGAAATATAATATCCCCTGTGCCCGAAGCACCAGCTTTTCTGAATATGCTCAGGCAAAGGAATATATCAAGCGGCAGGCACCTCCTATTGTGGTTAAAGCTGATGGACTAGCTGCGGGGAAGGGGGTAACCGTATCCGATTCCATCCCACAAGCCTTAGACGCTCTGTCCAATATAATGGAGGCTAGAGCCTTTGGTTCTGCTGGGGAGCGGGTGGTCATTGAGGAGTGTCTATCGGGAGAAGAGATGAGTGCTTTCGCCTTTACCGATGGCAAAACTGTCATCCCCATGGTATCAGCCTGCGATTATAAACCGGTATTTGATGGTGACCAGGGACCTAATACCGGCGGTATGGGCAGCTATAGCCCGCCGCACTTTATGAGCCCAACTCTGGCTGAAACAGTAAAGGAGACCATTATGGAGCCGGCAGTAAAGGCTATGGCTAAGGAGGGAAGACTTTACAAAGGCGTTTTATATGGCGGGTTAATGATTACCAATAACGGACCAAAGGTGCTAGAATTTAATGCCAGGTTTGGTGACCCGGAAGCACAGGTTACCCTCCCCCTGCTCAAAACTGACCTGGTAGATATTATGCTGGCAGTGATTGATAATAAGCTTGAGCAGATAAGCGTGGAATGGAGTGAGGATGCCTGTGTTGGGGTAGTAATGGCGTCAGCCGGCTATCCCGGCAGCTATAAAACGGGCTTCCCCATCACCGGCTTGGATGATTTAGACCAGGACATCCTGGTCTTTCACGCCGGAACCAAGCTCGGTTCAGAGCCGGGGCAGGTGTTAACCGGCGGGGGAAGAGTGCTCACAGTGGTAGCTATGGGTAAGACCATCGCCGAGGCTAGAGAGAAGGTTTACGCTAATATCCCTAGAATTCACTTTGAGGGCTGTCATTATCGTAAAGATATCGCCCTGCTAAAGGAAGGTTAAATGGGAGTCTTAGAGGGACTTCGTCCCTCTTAACATAACCCCTCCCTCTTGAGTATAGAAGTCATTGCGAGGAGCGGAGCGACGAAGCAAACTAAAAGATAAGATTGTTCGCCTTCGGCTCGCAATGACACATCAGACAGAAGGGGAGGGAGATAAAGGGGGTGAGGTAGATAATATGCCACTGGTAGCCGTAGTCATGGGTTCCAAATCAGATGCTGAAGCCATTCAGCCAACGCTGGATGTATTAACCCAGCTTGGTATTGATTACGAGGCGTTAGTAATATCAGCCCACCGCAACCCGGAAAGGGCGAGGCAATTTGGACTGGCGGCACAGAGTCGGGGGATTGAGGTTATAATTGCCGCTGCCGGTGGGGCGGCACACCTGCCCGGGGTTCTGGCTAGCTGGACTACTCTGCCGGTAATTGGCGTGCCACTAGCCACCAGTGAGCTGGGGGGCGTTGATGCCCTGTACTCAATAGTTCAGATGCCAGCCGGGATACCTGTAGCCAGTGTAGCTATAGGCAGTGCTGGAGCCAAGAATGCTGCTTATCTGGCTGCCGAAATCTTAAGCCTGAAATATGATGAGATACGAAAAGCCTACCAAAAATATAGAGGCGAGCTGCAAGGAGAAAAACAATGATTGAGCGATATTCCAGACCCCAGATGAAAAGAATCTGGTCGGACGAGAATAAGTTTGATAAGTGGCTTGAGGTAGAGATTGCTGCCTGTGAGGCGTGGGCTGAACTGGGCGTCATTCCCAGAGAGGCTATACCCAAGATAAAGCTAGCCCGGGTTAACCTTAAACGCATGGGGGAGATTTTAAAAGAAACTCACCACGATATGACTGCCTTCCTTGGCTCGGTCTCAGAGCGCCTGGGGGATGAATCGCGCTTTATCCACCTTGGTCTTACTTCCTCAGACGTAATTGATACCGCCCTCAGCTTGCAGCTAATTGAGTCCGCCGAACTACTGAGTCAGGATATAAAGGAACTCATCTCAGTATTGGCGCAAAAAGCGATAAAACATAAATATACCATTATGATTGGTCGCACCCACGGGGTTCATGCCGAGCCAATTTCCTTTGGTTTTAAGCTGGCGCTATGGACTGAGGAGATGAGGCGCAATTTGCGAAGACTGACTGAAGCTAAAAAAGCCATCGCCGTGGGTAAGATTTCAGGGGCAGTGGGGACATATGCCACCTTGTCTCCTGAGGTTGAAGAGAAGGCTTGCGCCCGGTTGGGGCTTGCCCCGGCTCCAGTTTCCAGCCAGGTCTTGCAGCGCGACCGCCACGCTCAATTCATTACCACTTTAGCTATAATCGCTAGCTCACTGGAGAAATTCGCTACTGAGGTTAGGGGCTTGCAACGAACCGAGACGCAAGAGGTAGAGGAGCCCTTCGCTGCCACCCAGACCGGCTCTTCGGCTATGCCACATAAGCGGAACCCAGAGCTTTGTGAGCGAATCTGCGGCTTAGCCCGGCTGGTGAGAGGTTTTGCTCTGACCTCAATGGAGAACATTGCCCTGTGGCATGAGCGTGACATCTCTCACTCCTCCACCGAGCGCATTATATTGCCCGACTCCTGCCTGGTGGTGGATTACACCCTGAGCCTTTTCACCTCGGTAATGCGAGGGTTACAGGTTTATCCACGAAGGATGAAGCGGAATACGGAGCTTACCAAAGGCTTAATCTTCTCCCAGCGGGTAATGCTAGCCCTTATTGATAAAGGGCTAAGTCGGCAAAAGGCATATGAACTGGTGCAGCGAAATGCTATGAAAGCGTGGAAGGGAAACAGGAGCTTCCTCAGACTGCTCAAGGCTGACCCTGAGGTTACTGCTGCCCTGCCTGAGCCAGAGCTTGAGCCGTTATTTGACTACCAATACTACCTACGTTATATAGATGACGTCTTTAAGCGGCTGGGCTTAACCGAGGCGCAATGGAAAGGAGATATAGCTAAGCCCCCAGACCTAGCGCCCAGAGCAATATAATGAGTATTAGCTTGACAGGTTGTTCATCAAGGGAAGATTGAAGGGGCGAAGCCCCTTCAATAAGTAATCCCTCCCCCTCATGCAAGGAATACATATCCATATCATGGAGAGGGGGATTTAGGTCGAAGACTCTTCGAGGGGTGAGGTAGAATAAACAGTCTCAACTCATCAGTTTTGCTGAATACAGACTTGCCCCTGCCATTGTTTTTTCGGGGCAAAGTGCGTGATACCTATGACCTGGGCAACCTGCTGCTCATTATCGCCACCGACCGAATCTCAGCCTTTGATGTTGTCCTACCCTGTGGCATTCCCAATAAGGGCTTGGTGCTTAACCAGCTCTCTGCTTTCTGGTTCAACCAGACCAGGGATTTGGTGCTCAACCATCTAGTAGAGGCAGTGGATGATGTTCGCTGTCTTGACGCTTATCTTCCCGCTGAGAGCCGTTTTCCTTACCCTTCTTACCTCGCTGGACGGTCTATGGTGGTTAAAAAAGCCAAGCGCATCCCGGTTGAATGTGTGGTGCGTGGCTACCTTTCTGGAGCGGCATGGGCAGAGTATCAGCAATATGGCACTATCTCCAGTTTACCTTTACCCGGGGGACTGAAACAAAGCCAGGAATTACCTCAGCCGTTATTCACCCCAACTACTAAGGCAGAAAGCGGGCATGACCAGTCGCTATCTATGGATGAGGTGAAGAAATTAGTTGGTGACCATATAGCAGAGGAGATGAAGCAGAAAAGCCTGGCCATCTATAGCTATGCCCAGAGGTATGCCATAGCCAGAGGTATCATCATTGCTGATACCAAGATGGAGTTCGGGCTGGACGATGATAGGCTTATCCTCATTGATGAGCTACTGACCCCAGACTCATCCCGGATATGGGATGCCGAGCTATATACCGTTGGGCAGTCCCAACCCAGCTACGATAAGCAGCCAGTCAGAGATTGGCTCACCCAGTCAGGGTGGAACAAGGAGCCCCCAGCCCCCATGCTCCCACCGAAGGTCATTGAGGCTACCACCAAAAGATACGAGCAGGCTTACCAGAGGTTAAGCGGTAGGAAATTAAGCTAAGATTTTGGAGTTAGCTTCTTTACCAGCCCTTAATGTTCCAGCAATTCCTTAGTGCTTGGCAGTTCACCAGAAATCCGCTGGTCAATTCTGGTAGCTATATCCAGGGCTCTGCCTAAGGCTTTAAACAGGGCTTCTGCCTTGTGATGGTCGTTGGTGCCGTATAGAATCTTGGCATGGAGATTAAACCTGGCTTCAATTGCAAAAGTTTCAAGGAAGTGGCGGATAAGGTCGGTGGCAAATCCTGCCATATCATTATCAGAAAAAGGCAGCTCCAGTACAGTATACCCCCTGCCACCGATGTCTATTGCTACCATAGCTAGAGCATCATCCATAGGCACGGAAGCATCACCCATTCTGACAATGCTCCGCTTTTCCCCCAATGCTTCACTGAAGGCTCGGCCCAAACAAAGGGCAACATCCTCTACCACATGATGCTGGTCATCTCCGGTGGCTGAAATCTTCAGGTTAAACCTTCCATGCTGGGCCAGCTGAGCCAGCAGGTGGTCAAACATTTGGATGCCGGTATTAATCTCATATTTGCCACTACCATCGATATTCAGCTCCAAGTTGATGTTGGTTTCTTTGGTCTCTCGCTTGATAGCGGCTGTTCTTTTCTCCATCACAGCTTCTCAACCTCTTGATTGTGCGATAGTTCAGTTTCTTGCTCCAAGACTTTCCTCCACCTCCAGTTTAACACATTTCCCTTCCTAATTCTTGTAGAAATTATTTAGGAACCTATCCCCCTGACCCCCTTCCCTTACTAAGGGAAGGGGGAGTGTAGGGGAGAGAGGGGCGAAGCCCCTCTCTAAAGTCTCTTCCCCCTCATGATAGGAATACATATCCATATCATGGAGAGGGGGATTAAGGTCGAAGACTCTTCGAGGGGTGAGGTTAATAAACAATTTGCTCTCCTATTTCTTTTAGTGCCTTAATCAGGGCGTCGGTATGCTCTGGTTTACCCACGCTAATGCGAATAGAATTTCTCAGCAGCGGTAGGTCAAAGTAACGAATCAATATTCCTCTGTTTTGCAATTCTTGCTGGATTTCGCTTGCCTTGCCCTTCAGAACATTGCAGAAAATAAAGTTGGCTTGCGAAGGGAAAGGTTTTAACCACTTCAGCTTGTTTAGCTCGCCAAACAGCCTTTCTCTCTCGGCAACTATCGCCCTTACCCTGTCCATCAGATAATCAATGTCCTTCAATGATTCCCGCACTGCCATCACAGCAGCGACATTTACACTATAGGGGAGCTTGATTTTCAGTAGATATTCAGCAATTTGGGGTGGAAAGATGCCATAGCCAATTCTCAGACCAGCCAGCCCTGCCCATTTACTGAATGTTCTTAACACCATCAAGTTCTTATACTGGCTAACTAATTGGGTAACTGTTTCACCGCTGAATTCAACATAGGCCTCATCCGCTAGCACTGGCACTCCGGTATCCACGAGCTCCAGTATATCCCGCTGAGGAGTAGGTGTTCCAGTGGGGTTATTGGGATTAGCTAGAACTATTATTTTGGTTTTTTCACTTATAGCCCTCTTTACTGCGCTTACATCAACAAAGTAATTTTCATCCCTTAATACCTCAACCAGCTTGCCATTGCACATTTGAGTACTAAAACGAAATATATCAAAGGTAGGCACACAATTTATCACCTCATCACCAGGAGCAACAAATAGGCGTAAAACAAGGTCTATTAGCTGGTCACTGCCGCTACTAGCCACGATATGTTCGGCACTGACACCGGTATATCCTTGTAGCAGTTTCCTGAGCTCTGTTTGCCAGGCGTCAGGGTAAATATTGAAGTAGGGATAGGTGCCCAGAGCCTGTTTTACCCTTGGTGAACAGCCATAGGGGTTTTCGTTGGAATTCAGTTTGATGATGCGCTCAACAGGAAGCTCAACCTGCTCCGCCACGGTCTCCCGCGGCTTACCAGCGGTATAACCACCAATAGTAACTAGGTTTGACCGTATTAATCTCTCTATCCCCGCCGTTGAATCAGAAGAAGCCATAACAGATTACCTCCTGACCTAAAGCCGAATGGGCATTGGCACATTCTAGCACAGATTCATAGCTGATTTCAAAGTAGCGGCGATAAAGGGGGGAGTTTAATTTGATTTCAGCCGCCTTTCCACAGCCCGGGCATGAGCATCTAGCCCCTCAGCTCTAGCAATTATTGATGCTGCTCGACCTAGTTGCTGCAAACTAGCCTCATCCACATCAACCAGGCTGATAAACTTAATAAAATCGAGTATATTAAGCGGTGAGCTGAATCGGGCAGTGGCTCCGGTAGGTAAAACATGGCTTGGTCCAAGCACATAATCGCCCAGGACCACCGTTGAGTTGTCACCGATGAATATACAGCCTGCATTAGATACCTGGTCTATATAGGCGTCAGCCCCTCTTATCATCAGACAGAGGTGTTCAGGGGCATAAAGGTTGGCTAATTCTATAGCCTCATCTACATCAGCAACTACCGCTATCATCCCCCTGTTTTGCAAGGATTCGGCAGCTATGGCTTGGCGTTCCAAGCCCTTTAATTGTTGCTCTACCTCCTGATTGACTTCGTCAGCTAACCATCTGGAGGTAGTTATCAAAATAGCTGAGGCTAAGGGGTCATGCTCAGCCTGGGCTAAAAGGTCAGCAGCACAATACTTGGGGTTAGCTGTTTCATCAGCTATAATTAACACCTCGCTAGGTCCCTGAAGTCCATCAATGTCAACTATTCCATATACCAGCTTTTTAGCCAGAACTACAAAGATATTGCCCGGACCGCAAATCTTGTCCACTTTAGGAACGGACTCGGTGCCAAAGGCAAGGGCAGCGATTGCCTGAGCACCACCAATAGAGAAAATACGGTCAACCTGGGCAATATCGGCGGCTACCAATGTTGGTGGGGGGACTGCCCCATTGGATTTTGGTGGCGTAACCAAGATAACCTCCCTGACCCCGGCAATCCTAGCTGGAATAGCGGTCATCAACACTGTAGATGGATAACAGGCGGTGCCGCCGGGAGCATAGGCGCCGATACGCTCCAGCGGGCGTATTAGCTGACCTGAGCCCGGTTTAGCGGCGCTGCTCCAAATACTGCGTTTTTGTTCAAGGTGGAAGGAGCGTATCCGCTGTGCTGCCAGTTTCAGGGCTGACACAAGCTCCTCATCCACCTCCTGGTAGGCACTGGCTATCTGCTTTTTACTCACTTCCAGTGAGGCGAGCTTCACCCCGTCAATCTTCAAGGTATAATCATAAAGGGCAGCGTCCCCTCTAGTTTGCACCTCGTTGATTATTTGCCTGACCGCCTGCTCTGGGTTGATTTCTGCACCAAATACCTCTTTTATTCTTTGCCTTAGTGCTGGTGAAGCCATAGGAAACTCAGCCCCGGGTTGCCGTGATAATACAGATTTTGCTGGCTGAAAACCTTCAATAATTCTCAATTTAGATTTCCTCCACTGCATTTCGCAGGGTTTTGATAATAGACTTTATCCTCTCCCCCTTAACAGAACTGGAAACCCTGTTGGTATTACCTATGAGGCAGGCTGTTGATTGAAAAAGGGTGTCAATAATCTTGAGGTTATGTCTGGCTAAGGTTCGCCCGGTCTGGGTATTCTCAATCAGCAAGTCGGCGTCCTCAGGCAGAAAGGCTTCACTGGCTCCCCAGGTGGGAATCACCCGATACAAGCCGAGATGATTATCCCTAGCATACTTATCAGCAATATTTACATACTCTGAAGCTACTCTAAGCGGCACCGCTCGCTCAGCATTAAGCTGTCTCAAGCTATGGACATCGGCTACAGATAAATCCTTGCTCACTACAGCCACTATCTTAACCTTGCCCAATTTCAGGTCGAGCAGCTCCGTCACCGGACTGGAGGGAAACTGATAAAGATGCTCTTTAAGCCAGTCTCTTCCGGTAATAGCCAGGTCGAAATTCCCACTAGCTACCTGTAATGGCATATCCTGAGGTCTAATTACCTTAATGGTGACCCCAGGTAGGTCGGTGGTCGGTCTGCGATTTCCCGTTGCTGATGGGTAATCGTCGATGTGAATGCCAGCTTTAGTTAGCAGGCGAAGGGTAGGCAGTTGCTGATGCCCATCGGGTAAGGCAAACCGAACCACATCCTCAGAGCGGGTTCCGGGGAAAACCTCCGATTTTTCTGGGTATTGACCAACAATTTCTGGCTTTGTCGCTTCTTGAGCCGTTACCTTATCATAGATAGAAGCAACGACCTCACCCATGTCTTTGGATTCCCAGCTATTCCTGTTAGCGATTAGAAGGGCGCTGACACTGAGGACTTTGCTTACCGGCACCAGCCCGTAATGGAGAAGCTCCTCTGCGGTGCCAGAGACCAGTGCCAAATCAGCATTTTCCGGTGGGTAAACCTCAGCCGCTCCCCACAGGGGAAAGACGCTAAACCGCCTCAGCCGAAGGTTCAGGGCAAAGGACTCAGCCAGATTGGGGTACTCGCTGGCAATGCGTATAATGCCCGGCCTGGCTTTCACTTCCTCTGCTGTGGATGTTCCCTCAGAGCGGCTGGCAGCTACATACAGGGTACCCTCTCCGTATCCCAGATTCCTCACCTTCAGTAAGGCACTACTGGGGTATTTAGCCAAAAGCTCTTCAATCCAATCTGAGCCACAAATGCCCAGGTCGTAGTTGCCTATTGCCACCTGAATAGGGATATCCCTCTCATGGAATACCCTAGCCGAGAGGTTGGGAAAACCTCCGGATTTAATCCGGTAAAAGCGTGCTGTTTCCCGATAGCCGGCAAGTCCCCAGCCCGCTCCCTGGAGCAGGGTGGATGTCTCACTTAAAAGGCGACCCTTAGGCAACGCTATCTTTATGGGATTGTTTATCAACCCACCCCTCGAAGAGTCTTCGACCTTTATCCCCCTCTCCTTCTGTCTGATGTGTCATTGCGAGCCAAAGGCGAAGCAATCTTATTTTTTAGTTTGCTTCGTCGCTCCGCTCCTCGCAATGACTTCTATGCTCCAAGAAGGGGAGGGGGAAAGAGTGGTTTTGAAGGGGCGAAGCCCCTTCAAACTACCCTAAATTTTCATGACTTACGGAATGCCAAATTTAATTTCTTTCACGGAACCTCGCCCATTTTCTGTAATAATTTTAAAACCTCATCAGTAGTCTGCGCCTCAAACCTTCGCTGCTTGACCTGGTTGGTCAAAACGAATAGGGGTACTTTACTGCGAACCTCAAGCGTCCAGTCGAAATCAGCCTGTTGCTGAGCGCCGAGATAGAATTCAGCCATATACCCGGCTTCACGGAGGCAATGGGCAGTGCTGAAGCTCTCTTTTACCGCTTCTGGTTCAGCCCTGATTAGGATTCTTTGCCCCGGAGGTTTAGCCAGAGCCTCTGGCTTTACCAGGTTCATCAGGCGGTCAAGGTAAAGGGCAAAACCGGAGGCAGGGGTATCCTTGCCACCCATCATTGGAATAAGGGCATCATATCTGCCACCACCACCTATTTTCTCCTCATCCTTGAAAAGCTGGAAAATGACGCCGGTATAGTATTCAAAGCCCCTCCCTGAAGCTATGTCAATCTGGTAATCACAGCCAACAGCCTCCAGAAGCTCAGCGATGTTTATGAAATCATCAAGGGAGGGCTCGAGCCCGGGTAAATCAGGGGCAAATAGAGCCTTCAAGTTTTTTAGAAACCCGGATGATTTCCCCTTCAGGTCAAGCAAAGGAGGCAAAGTCCTCGCCAGTTCAGGTCTTTCCAGCTTTACCTTAGCCAGCGCTTCTATATCCCCATCTAAAATCCGGTCAAATATCCTGGTCTGCTCCTCAGGACTTAGCTCCAGCTTTGCCAGCAACGCCCTTATTAATCCAGCATGTGATAGCCTCAGCTCAATGCCTTCAAGCCTTAGCCGTTTCAAAACCTCCAGAGCCAGCATTACCAATTCTACATCAGCCAAAGGGGAGCCTACTCCTATAAGTTCAGCCCCACATTGCCATCTCTCCCTGGTCTTCTTTCCCGTCTCCTCAAAGATAAAGACATTGGCTACATAAAAGAGCTTAGCCAGCTTTTCCCTTTCCATACTATCAATATAAAGCCTGGCAACAGGGATTGTGCCATCAGGTCTCAACACTACCCTTTCTCCACTCCATCCATCCCAATCAAGGAAGGAATATACCTTGCCTAACATGCCTGGAGTGAGTGTCCCGGTGGAGGTGAATAGATGGAGATACTCGAGGGTTGGTGTCCTGACCTCCTTATACCCCCACTTGAGGCAGCAGTCTCTAAATGCGCCCTCAATGAGGCGAAAGCCGGCCATTCCCTCTGGAGATAGGTCTCGAGTTCCTTTGCACCTTTGAATTCTCATATCATACCTTTTATCAATAGTTGGTAAATTTTAACACTACTTCGCCTAGCTATTCAACTATACAAGATTGTTTATCAACCTCACCCCCTTTGTCCCCCTCTCCATTCTTGGAGAGGGGGAAGAGAAGAAAGAGGAGCTGACGCCCCTCTTAGACACCCCCAAATGTAAGAGAGTTAGAGAGAGGCGAAGCCCCTCTTAAAAAATTACCTCCCCCTTCCCCTTATTAAGGGGAAGGGGGATAAAAGCGGGTTCCCAGGAAAATCGGAGATTTTTCTGGGTGCTTAAAGGGGGATAGGGTTACTAAATAAAACTTAAGGGGTGAGGTTGATAAATAATCTCGGTTCATTTGCAACACAACTCCAATCAATATATACTTTATCTATAGACTTTCCTACAGGGCTTAGGTATGTCAAAAATTATACACATTCTGCCATTAATGAAGGTAACATGATTAAAAGGGTGTTCAAAGCTTTCCGCCTCGCTTTCTTTATAGCTTTAATGGCTGGAGTTTTACTACCAGCTACGCTCAGCGCCGCTACTCAGTCAATCCACATCTTGCATGTTGAGGGTACCATTGTTCCCGTAGTTGCTGATTACATTGACCGGGGCATTAGCAAAGCTGAAGATGAGAATGCCACTGTCTGCATTATTGAGTTAGATACGCCTGGAGGGCTACTAGATTCAACGGAGGAGATAGTCCAGAGGATTATGAATGCTGATGTCCCCGTTGTTGTTTATGTCTCTCCAAAAGGCGCTTGGGCTGCTTCAGCTGGAACCTTTATTACTTTATCGGCTCATATCGCAGCCATGACGCCAGGCACTACTATTGGCGCTGCTCACCCCGTAGCTGCTGGTGGGGAGGAGATACCAGAGGACCAAATGAAAAAGATAACCGAGTTCTCGGCTAAGTGGATGGAGACCATTGCCCAGGAGCGCGGTCGTAATATTGAAGAAGCCCGGCTGGCAGTAACCGAAAGTAAGTCCTTCAGGGATGATGAGGCACTAAATTCCAACCTTATCGACCTTCGAGCGGATAATTTAGAAGACCTTATTTCCCAAATCAACGGATGGAAGGTTACTTTAGCCAATGGTATGGAGGTTAGCATTGACACCACTGGCTACGAGACAACCAGAAATGAAATGAGCGTCATTGAGGGCTTCCTGCATGCTATTAGCGACCCCAACATTGCTTATATTCTACTTAGCCTGGGCACCATAGGCATTATTGCTGAGATTTACAGCCCGGGAGCATTCTTTCCCGGGATTATAGGTGCTATTAGCCTGCTTCTTGCCTTCTACTCTTTAGGTGTTCTTGACGCCAACTTGGGAGGCATATTGCTTATCCTGCTTGCCTTTGGTCTATTTATCGGTGAGGTACTTACTACCACCTTCGGTTTATTCACCGCTGGGGGCATAGCTGCCCTAGTCCTCGGCTCCTTAATCTTATTTCCCGGGGGTGGTCCATTGTTTCAAGTAGACCTATGGCTGATTGCCGTAGTTACAATCCTTGTTGCTGTCGTTTTTGCTTTTGTAATTAGCCGGATAATCCGAGCCCACCGCCGCCAGGCATTCACTGGCAGGGAGGAACTGGTGGGCAAGACCGCCATGGTCAAGGTAGCCCTGGAACCCGAGGGAACAGTCCTGTTTAAGGGCGAACGCTGGACGGCGGTATCAGAGAAGGGTCGGGTGAAACCCGGCGAGGAAGTGATTATAACAGGGGTTGATGGTTTAAAGCTACGAGTAATCAAAAAAACAACAAAGGGGGTAAACAAATGAACCCAATTGTAATTGGTATAACTGTTTTGGTCCTGCATCTACTTATGCCGAAATCTTATTTCGTAGGGGGTCTCCATTGTTTCAAATAGACCCGAGTTGGTTTCAAGTAGACCTGTGGCTGGTTATCCTAGTGGTAATTTGTATTGCCGTTTTCTTTGCCGTGGCAATTATTTGGGGAATTCGAGCCCACCGCCGCCAGGCATCGGCAGGCAGGGAAGAGCTGGTAGGAAAGATTGCCGAAGTCAAGATAGCCCTGGAGCCTAAAGGAGTAGTTTTCATTCAGGGCGAACAGTGGACGGCAGTATCAGAAAAGGGCCGGGTGGAACCCGGAGAGGAGGTGATTATAACTAAGGTTGATGGCTTAAAACTATATGTAGCCAAAAAACAATAAAGGAGGTAACACATGCCAAATCTAATTATTATTGGTATAATCGCTTTAGCCGTGCTCATACTTATTCCTATGGCAGTCAAGATTGTCAGGGAATATGAGCGAGGGGTTGTTTTCCGCCTGGGGCGGCTGGTAGGAGCTAAGGGTCCTGGACTGTTTTTCATCATCCCTTTCGTTGACACCATGATTAAGGTGGACCTCCGAGTAGTAACTATGGATGTCCCATCACAGGAGGTCATCACCAAGGACAATGTTACCGTCAGGGTGAACGCAGTGGCGTACTTTAGGGTAGTTGACCCCGAGGCGTCTGTGATTAAGGTCTTAGACCACATCAGAGCCACCTCACAGATATCCCAGACCACCCTGCGGAATGTATTGGGGCAATCTGAACTTGATGAACTACTGACGCAAAGGGAAAAGCTTAATCAGGCACTGACGAGGATAATAGACGAGCACACCGACCCCTGGGGGGTGAAGGTTAGCACTGTAGAGATTAAGGAGGTTGAGCTTGCAGAGACAATGAAGCGAATGATGGCGGCTCAGGCTGAGGCGGAAAGAGAAAGGCGAGCCAAAATCATCCACGCTGAGGGTGAATTTCAAGCTTCAGAGAAACTGGCTCAAGCCGGCGCTATTATCGCCAGGGAGCCGGTCACCTTGCAGCTTCGCTACCTGCAAACGCTAACTGAGATAGCCTCAGAGAGAAATAGCACCCTAATCTTCCCCCTGCCCATTGACCTTATCACTATGTTTATGAGAAAAGAGGCGCCAGCGCACCAGTCGGACGAAAAGACTACCAAATAGCCAGGGGGGCAAAAACCAACCTATAGGAAGTAAATCCGGAGCCTGCTCTAAGTGGCAGGCTCTGGGGCAGAATATTGTTTATTCACGCAGGGTAACATCCCCGGCTACAATCTTAGTCAGGCTTCCATTGGACTGACGGAGCAGTAGGCTGCCGTCGCTGGCTACTGACTCAGCCACGCCTTTATAGGTAGTTTCGCCTGAGCTTACCTGAACCTTCTTGCCCAGTGTTACCAGATTATCCCGCCACTCCTGGTAAACAGACTCCCCAGCCGGCAAAGCCAGGTATAATCTCTCTGTTTCGGCTAACAGGCACCGTATCAGAGCTAGCCGTGATACATCCCTTCCCAGCTCATGGGAAAGACTGGTAGCAGTGGGCGAAATTTCAGGAAAATCAGAAATCCTGAGGTTGACATTTATCCCTATACCGATAATAGCATGGTCCACCCTGTTGCCCCTTACATCGCTCTCAATTAAAATCCCACACACCTTTTTGCCATTAACCAGAACATCGTTAGGCCACTTAATCTGCGATTTTGAGCCGGTGACTTTCTCAACACAATGGACTACAGCTAGAGAGGCTACCATAATAAGGGAAGATAGGTAAGCCGAGCTGGGGTAAAGAATAATAGACAAAGCAATGCTCCCCTTGGGTGATAGCCAGGCTCGCTTTATTCGACCCTTCCCCGCGGTTTGCTCCTCGGCAATGACAACAGTTCCTTCCGTTGCTCCCTGTTGAGCCTCGCGCTTGGCTACATCCATGGTTGATGTCAGTCTGGGATAGTAAATAACCCTTTGACCGATAAAACGCGTCTCTAAATTATCAGTAATGGCGGCGGGCGATAAACTGTTTTCTACCATTTCCAGCTCACTGAATCTAGGTTGTCTTGGTGTTATCGCTCCCTCCTCATAGCTTCTATTTGCTCTCTTGTTGGCAACTCGGTGCCCAGATATTTGATAACTTTTTGTCTCACCTTGTTGCCCTCTCGCCTGCTTTCCACGAGATAGTAATAGATTCTGTTGCCTTGTCGTTTAGCTCTGACAAACGCCACCGTTCAGCTCTATTGCCATTGTAGTGCCTAGCTAAGCCCATGTCAAAGAGTCTAGGACGTAAGGGGTGAAAATTTTCGAGAAAGGACTTGCTTGGCTTGTGCCTTTCGACAGTAGGTGTGGTAAACTAAAATACACCCTTACAGGCTAATCCGCAAAGCTATTAGACGGATTGACAACTTCGCGCTTTGTGGCTAGAGTGGTTCGTAATTGGCTAGCAGAATCTGGCTGCCAGACCTTATTCATTAAACCCGGTAGCCCATGGGAAAACGGATATATGGAGAGTTTCAATGACAAGCTAAGAGACGAGTGTCTGAACCGTAGAATCTTCCATTGTGGAAAACTGGAGGCAGGAGTACAATAACTATCGCCCACACAGCTCACTCGGCTACCTGGCACCGGCAGAGTTTGCCAAGCGATACTACGAGAGGAATCAGGAGAAACAGACTATACAACTAGGGGGAATGACAGGGACTCTCTCATTCCAGGTGGTACTAATATTGGGGGCACCCCAGCGTTTGACCCTGCGAAGAAAAGGGAAGGGAGTGGCATGAGAATTGAAACTCAAAGATATACCGAGCATTTCGGCTCAGTTAGGCTTAATGAGGTGCAAAAGGTACTAGAACTCGATTCCGGTAGAGCAGCTGCACCTCACTCGCCACAGAATATCGCCGTATTAAAGATTGAAGAAGAAGTCATAAAGGATTACGAAGAAAAGCTGGCTATCGCCATTCTCATCAAGGACGAGAAACTTAAGCTGTTTGAGGGTGTTATTAGCGGAGTTCCTCACGACTGCGTCGTGATCGTAGTCTCCAATAGCCAGAGGAAGCAAGTTGACAGATTCAGCATCGAGAAGGACGCGCTGGCTCAGTACTGTCACTTTACTCGGCGTTCTGCCTTCATAGTTCATCAAAAAGACCCTGTTTTAGCAGAGGCAGTGGCCGACTCAGGCTACACCGAGTTACTGGGTGAGGACGGTTTACTCAGGGATGGCAAGAGCGAGGGTATGATAGTTGCCTTGTTGCTAGCCATGCTACTTCAGAAGAGCTACATAGGTTTTATAGATGCTGATAATTACTTCCCTGGCTCAGTTTGGGAGTATGTCAAGTGCTACGCTGCTGGCTTTAGCCTGGCTAAATCCCCTTATTCGATGGTCAGGATTTTGTGGCATTACAAACCTAAAGTTTCGACGGGTATATTTTTCAGAAAACTAGGGCGGGTGTCCGGAATTACGAACAGGTATGTTAACTCTCTTATCTCGGCTAACACGGGTTTTGAAACCGAAATAATAAGAACCGCTAACGCTGGAGAACATGCAATGAGTTTGCGCCTGGCTAAGTTACTACCGTACGCCTCCGGTTATGCAGTAGAAACTCAAGAGCTTTTGTCTATCTTCGAGGGGTTTGGCAGTGTGTTGCCACTAGCCCACCGTACTGTAGCCAAGCACGGTGTGGACATATTCCAGATCGAAACCAGGAATCCTCACCTACACGAGGAGAGGGGAACGCAGCATTTGCAGGTGGATATGTTGCTACCTAGTCTGGCCGCTGTCTATCACTCGCCGCTGTGTGATGAAGTGACTCAAGAGAATATTATGAACGAACTGACTTTGCCCGGCATTCTCAAAAAGAAGGAGGAGCTACCGTCACCACGGATTTATCGGGCGCCTAGTGATGTCAATCTAGAAAAGTTTGGAGAGATCATGTCAGTAAACCTCGATTCTTATTCAGCTTTGGCGGAAGATTGAGGTAGCTAATGAGTATATCCACGAACTGTCAGAGTGGCCTAGTAATATTCACGGACTTAGATGGCACTTTTCTTGATCCTTTTACCTACTCCTATGCGGTGGTTATGCCGTCAGTGACAAGGCTGCGAGATAAAGGGATACCTATCGTTTTCTGTTCATCAAAGACCCGGGCTGAACAAGAGGTGTACCGAAGAAAGTTGGGGATAGAAGATCCATTCATCGTGGAAGACGGGGGAGCTATATACATCAGCCGAGAGTATTTCTCCTTTCCCTACGAATACCATAGGGTAGTGCGGAACTATAGTGTTATAGAGCTGGGCATACCCTACAGGAAGATACGAAGAAAACTGAAACAAATAGGCGAGAAGAACAATCTGGCTATCCGGGGTTTTGGGGACATGGACGCCTCAGATATTGCCAATCTGACCGGCCTTGATGTGAAATCGGCGAAGCTGGCTAAGAAGCGGGAATATGAGGAGACACTTGATCTTGAAGGCGCAGAGCGAGAGACTGAATTCATTCTAGGGAAAATAGAAGAGGCAGGACTCAAATGGAGTCGAGGGGGCAGATTCTGCAGCGTTAGCGGCAAAAGTGACAAGGGTAAGGCAACCAAGATAGTTGTTAAGCTATTTGAGAAAAAATTAGGTAAAGTGGAGACTATCGGCATCGGCGATAGTTTTAATGATGTGGCGATGTTATCCGTGGTCGATTTTCCGGTTTTGGTACAGAAACCCGGCAACTACTGGGAGGAAATAGACCTTCAAAACCTACGCCGCGTTAGCGGAGTTGGTCCCCAAGGATGGATTCTGGCCATAGAAGAATTGACTAGACTGTAATTAAGGATTATGCCGACACTTTATCTCTGCCCGATGTGGAAATCTCCAGATCTATATAGTGAATGGAATAGTTCCTCAAACTGTCGCCTGACCCTCTTTTGACGCTAACATCTCCTCTATGCGTGACTGATATAACCTTTGCGTATCCGGGGTCATGCTCTTATAAAGTCCTTTTACTTTCTTTCGTGAATCTGGGGAGTCCATATCAAGTGCTAACTCCTCAATCTGCCTCATTGCGGCTATGTCACTGTAACCCTTGGCGAGATTAACGATGCTGTCCACAACCTCTCTCGGATTGTCGCGATTCGTTTTTGCCAACAACTCAGCAGCATACTGAAAATAGTCAAAATTTTCATACAGGCTGTTCTTTTCGTTGCTAACTTGGAGCACATAGTAAGCACTCCCTGTATATTCTTCCCCATTACTGGCGTCTACAAGCCTGTTGTCTCGGTCTAGCTTGTATTCGTTAAGAAAGTCAGCTTCGTCTTTCCTCGGTATGCACACAATTCTTCCGCTTTGAAGTCGCCTGGCATTGGGTCGATTAAAATGGAGATCTAAGTTATAGCCTGGTTCAATGACGTCATCCCTATTAAAAATGTCTGCCATCTTTACAAAAATCGAAGCACCTGTGCTTACCAGAGCAAAATAAGGTAAAAATTCGACAAAAGCCGGCATTCCGGCGATAGTTGAAATCCCTCCCCTGATAGCTTTAACTAGATTCTTATTTACTTTGTCTAACTCCATAATTTTTGTGGTTAGACGTAATGATTCCCCAAGATAAGACTTTGTGTAGTAACAAAGTTCATGTCCATAGTACTGTGCACCGAAGTCAGTCAATCGAAACTGTCCATTTTCAAAAATTGTCTTTGGATTGTAGTAGTTAATGGCCTCTGCTGCTCCCTGTTTCTCCTCCATTGTTTTAACGAAAGTGGAGATCATAAGCTGGTTCTCCCTTTCGTTTGATTCATATTTGATAAAGAAGTACAGGTATCGGACTACCAACGGTTCTCCAATATCTAAAGCCTTGTAACCAATTGACCGCTCCTCTTCAACTCCAGCTTGCTTGTAGAGCGAACGTAGATTTCCATTGACACTTAATAGACAAGCCATTTCTCCCTCCTCTGTAGTTAATTTTCTGTCGAACACACCGAAGCTGAGATTCAGGAAGCACTTGTTATCCCGCTTTCGAGGCGCAGCTACTCTGCTTGTGTTCCCACCCAACGATAGTATTTGACAGAGCGTTTGGCTTCTTTCAAAGTCAGGTCTGTACTACTGAACAGGTCTTGACGCATGCGCAGAAACAACTCAGCTACCATTGGCTGGAGCCGTTCGTTTCTTTTCGATGCGGTCTCACGCTTATGCCTGGAGTCATCATAAGTTTGCATGAACAGATTGACTTGGCGAAGAACGGCGTCTGAGGCAAATATCCAGGCGTCGCTGATGTTACACAGAGCCTCCACCTCTCGTGCTGCGCTTCCCTTGGCAGCCCAGATGTTGAATACACTCAACTGGAGCGTCGAATATAGTTTCTGTTTATGTCGTCGTAATGCCTCTTCCCGCTGCTGCCGTTGCTCGATTCTTTTCACACGTTGTGCGCTCAAATAGGCAACAATCGCCGCAACTGCGGCGGCTAGCACCGGGATTCCCAGTCCAAGAAAGTTGACCCACGCACTTTCCATATTCACGCCACCTCGTTATGAATGTAGGGCTAGAGCATAGTACCTATCCATTCCATAGTCCTTCCGGCAGAGTTACCTTCAGCCGGTCAAACTGCGACCGATATATCTATCCTCTGAGAATAAACTTCTTACTCACCCCCCTCCCCGTGGACTCGAGCGCTCCCGCTTCCACCAAGGCATTGAGTACAGGCTGAATCGTTTCCTTTTTGACACCGATAGCCTCGGCAACTTTGGCCGAGGTAAGGCCCGAGGGCTCGGCAGACATGGTCTCGAGCATGTCATTCATCACAACACTGACCTCTGCCACTGGGATGCTCCGTTCCGTTGCTATCGCGCTCAAAGCCTTGTCTGCCTCGTCTCCGAGCTTAGCCCTGACAGTATCAATTATAATACCGGGAGATATCCCCACAATCTCCCGAGCGGCAGGAATCGCCCACCAGTGGATGAGAATGGTCTCATCGGTCTCCAGGTTCATATTTACCGCCACGATAATAAACTCCTTGTTAGTAACCCACACAGCCGTAAAGGATACCGGAGGTAGAGCAGCTACACCATACGCGTCAGCCAGTACCTTGATAAGCCCAATCCGTGATATAAAATCCTCTTCCATTATTATATTCTCTTTTGTTACGAGACCCAGGATAATTGCTGGCGGCAGTTTGGTTTCCAACTGGTGGCGGATTGTCTTCTTTCGTAACCCAGGCATAAGAGCGGCAGCAGCCGTAGTTGTGGCTTTTGGAATGGTTAGCTGTATCACTCCGGTGGTAGCCCCGGTGGCGGATATCTTGATCTGTGGTGGAGTTTCCGTTGAAATGGGGAGGTGTTCTATTTTTATGCCCTCCCCCTCGACCAGGTCGATGTCCCCACCCGGGTTGCTCACGCCATCAACACTGACAATGGCCTGATTCCATCTATTGGCATCGGCGTTGGAGACATGCTTATCCCTATCTGTGTCTGTAAGCGCTGGGTTCACTTCCAAGGGATTAATCTGAGCATGGGTGGTTTTTATATTGACCCTTTTTGCTCCGGCATTGGGGGCTACGGTTATAGTTCCATCTGGAGAGTTTATATCGACATTTTTCACCCATTCTTCTTTATCAGGGGCATTCCCTACATTATTGATGCTCATCAGAGCTTTCGCCTGCTCAGCGGTAACACGGTGGGGGTTATCAAGGTCGGTTAGGTGACTCTTCAAAAGCTCATGGAGCATCGGGTTACTGTAGACGATGCTGCGGAGGGCCAGGGTTTCCTCTTCATCTACCTCAACATTGGTGCCAGCCATGTTGATAACAGCCAACAGTACCTTGGGGTCATCACAGGAAGGACAGCCGACCGTTTCCAGGTATTCAGCCAGAGTGACGAGCAATTTTGCCTCGATCCAATCCTTCGGCTCGGGAATCTCCAATTTGTCGGCCACTTCTTGGATATTATGTTGCCTATTTTGCCACACTTCCTGCCAGTTGAAAGCCGTTGCTGCGGGAGGGCCTGCTTTACTCACCTCGACCTCGAAGTCCTCCTTTATCCGACTGTAACAACAGACCTCCTCGCAGACGGAGGGGTTTGCCAGGGATGGGACAGGCTCCTTTACGCATTCCTTGTATTTTAGATATACATAGTTGAGGCCTTCGCTTTGGCTCCCGCCGAGGTCAAAGGTTCCCCCGTTTTCAACAACGATTTCGTGCCCACAACAATCAAGGGCAACCCCAGGCGAGAGCTTTATCCGCAGCTTCCCGTCTACCATCTCAGGCTCCGACACCTGCAGGCCACAGACAAGCCCAATCCCGTGAATAAGCCTGTTCAGCAGATGGCGCTTCTCATTGAAGTACCTCTGCTCCGTTTCGAAATCCCTCACCGTCATCAGCTTCCCATAGAAGTACTTGTTTCTCTCAAAAGATTTGAGAGCGCAGGTTTCCTCCACGCTTGCCTCAATACAATTCCTTTCTTCCATTTCTTAATCCCTCCTTATTTTTATGTTAGTTTAGTATCAATAGCCAATCTTGAGCGCAAATCAATCTGCCCTGCCTCTTCCACATCGGATAAGACGGTGTCTCTACTTATTACAGAACTCTCACCAAGGATGAAAACCGGCTCGGTTAGAGTGGTGTTTATCCCCAGATAAGTATGCATATCAAGGTAAATCCAGGGTTGTAAAGCCCTTATGCCACCAGTGGTATGGGCTGGCTTTTCCCGCTCAATAATCCTGGTAACCGCCGTGAATTCATTTGCAGTCTTAGCCTGGAAAGGCCTTAAGAGAACGCAAAAACGGTAGGGAGAGCTCCCATATAGAACCTCTTCAATCCTCATCTTCCTAACAGTTGCCCCCACACCATAGTCAAAGGTGATTTTCCCTCTGAGCTTTAAAGCACTATCTTCTTTATCACAGATAACGGCAAACTCCTCTTTAATTCCATCGCTAATCTTTATTATATCTTCTACCTCCAAATTGGAAGTATCTTTCAGGAATAACCGTGACTCCCCACTATAAGCTTTCTGCTCTAGCTTGTATTCAACAGGTTTGTCTTCTATGCATTTAAGCTGAAAATTCTCCACGACGATAGGCTTTTCACCTGTATAGATGTTGATTATCTCCTCGATTCCCGCCCTTGTTCCCCTCTTTTTGTAAAGCTCAGGAGCTTTTTCAATAAGCTTTCTCACTTTCTCCTCTTCCCAATTTTCATCGTAAGCTATAGCCAGCCAGGATGAAAGCCAGGGAAGAAATGCATCTGGTGCCGCCTCAGAGTCGATATACTTGGTAAGGGCAAAGACCGCCCCCTCAAGGTTGGAGAAGAGGGTTTCAAAGAGGGAAAGGAATCTCTCCAGAAATTCTCTCCCCGCCTCATCTTCTTGATATGTGGCAGGAAGGTATCTAAGGTATGAAAGGCGAGGGAAGTAAACCTTAAGGCTCTTTACCTTTGGGCTATCTGAATGTAAATCATCGCTGACCAGCTCTATCTTGAACCGGATGTATCTTCCTCTGGGACTGAGGAGCAGGGCATCTTTGAAATTTACCATAGGTTCAGACCAAGTAGGTTCAGCGGTTTCATCATCGGAGATGTAATGAGAAACATTCATCATGGTATTTGCGGGAATATCAGCATCTACAACCACCTTGTGCCACTGGCAACCGGGCACAGTGCTGTCAAATAATTTAGTGATATAAATACCTTTGTTTATATACCTCTCAACCAGTTTTAAGAAAGCTATCTCGTTTTCACTCAGGATATAGAGGTCTCCCTTTTTATTTAAAATGAGGCGATAAGTTGCTCCTTCATACCCAATCGGTGTAACTTTCCCCGAAGGGTCAATTTGAATCGGGGTAGCTTTCTCGGAGGGTTTATGAAGGGCTTCCAAATCGTATTTTTCTCCGATGTAAATATTCCCCCCCTCGTCAACAGCCAGCCCGGAGGGCAGGAGCCCTTTTTTCACTGGAAGAGAGATGGTGCTTTCAAGGGTACCCTGCGGGTCGAAGGTAAGCACCCGTGCCTCATCTTCAGCATCTTCTGCTCCTTTAATGTATTCCAAAATGTAGAGGTGGTCTTTGCTATCCAAAGCGATATTTACCGGCCCCTTTAGCTCAGTGGTTAAAGAAACTGTTGATAACCTTGCCGCTTTATCAATCTTAAAGACCCGTTTGCCATCTATGTCCAGAACATAGAGGCTTTGTTTACTATCCAAAGCCATGTCCACTAGGTTCCCGCCTTCTACAGATGCCTTCCATCTGAACTGGTAGTTAGCCTTGGCAAGGCAACAAACCTCGCCGCCATCGGCAACATATATATTGGAAGGGTCTATAGTGAGCGCCTTAGGGTCTGAGAACGAGATACACTCAACCCACTGGCAGGTCTTGGTACCGGTATCAAAGATGGCCATCCTTTTCTTCGTGGAATCCAGGATATATAGGAGCCCGCAGGAATCGAGGGCAAAATCTACAGGGGATACCAGCCCGGATGGGTAGCTTTCAGTAAGGATATGGGTGTAATATTTCCTGAGGGAAAGGCCTTCCTCAGTTATCTCGATAGAATTTTTGCTCTCCACATCCAGTTCTATCTTTCCTTCTTGCCAGAGGCTCTGTGTATTTACAATTAAGAACTTAAACTCGTCTCTATTCATATCCTCTCTCCCTGCAAACTATTTCAGGCTCGATGGTCTCGATCATGTGTCTGCCGGGATATACCAAACTCAGATCCCCGATATCTAGGTCTCCTACCGCTCCGGCTAAAGATAATCTTAAAACGCAGTCCACCCCCTCAACCCCCTCTATTGCTTCGTATACCTCAGATCTGTATACACTCCTGCCGAAAGGCCAGCCTTTAGCATCAGGCCCCCCCTCTAGAGGGGAAAGAAATCTGTCTAAAGCCTTCTCCACCCTTTCCTTTACGGCAGTGGGCTTGGAGCCAGGTTCGGTCTTTACAGCAGCATTGACCGATACCCGAACATAATTCGGTTTTTCCACCTTGATATAGGTGGTGATAAGCCGATGCATATCTAAGTGCTCACAAACAGTCCTCATAAACCCACTGCTGGGGGTTGCCTTCTCTAAGGGGCTGTATGGGACAACCACGACAGTCACCTTATTCTCTGGCTCTACTATTGCCTTTGCTCTTGCCACTCTTAATCCGGGCGTGGCTTTGGCAATAAATTCAAAGTCCTTGGCAGTGATAGCCCTGAATCGTGTTTTGAGGTTTTTTCTCGCTCTAAGGATAGCCTCTTCAATTGTTTCCTCTCCTCTGCCACCAGAAGCAGGAAAGAAGTTAGTTACCTCCTCGATTTCTATCGGATTCCCATCTTTATCGTAGGCTTTTGAGATTGTTCCAGCCCCTATATTGCCCTGTTCTCCTCCGCCGTAGCGGTAAGAGGCTCTTATCTCTTCATCCTTGGGAGGAATCCTTCCCTGTACCCCGTCTCCAAAGGTTATTTCCCCGGTCTCTCGACTAACAATATAATGATTATCCTCTGGCTTTGAAGCGTCGAAGTCATCTACCTCCTCCCAATCTTCCCCCTTTATGGTCACTGCTTGAGAGCCGACTATAATAGGGCAGTGCTTGGTGTTGAAAGTTTGATGTGGCAAACCGGAGCTTGAGCCTAAAACCTCTTCCTCAATAGTTATTCCCTGGGTTGCCGGAACAGTGTTCAACAAGACCCTGTCTATACGAGGGGGTATCTCATAGCCCTCTTTTATGACCCTACACCTTATCCAGAAGAGCTCCCCATCAACAGATGGTAGCTTTCTCCTCTCAACGTCTGACGGAGTGGTAAAGGAAATCCTGCCATTTTGGGATAAGGTTTTCACCATTTCATCCACTGATAAATTCAGTTCTAATGTTGACCACTCCTCGCCATCCCAATATTCCCACGAAACCTCCGCCGAAGGATAAACCCTCAATATTTCATCCCCGTGCTGGCCTTTAGGTGGTAAGTCCTCCTCATAGAGATACAGGCTGAGCTTGATCTCTCTACCGACGATAGAAGCTTTTTCAAAATCAAAACCCAGGTAGAGAGCGCTGCCGATTTCAGCCCTTTCGCCAAAGGGGTAGTAGAAGCTCTTATTGGGCTTATTAAACTCGGTGACTTCGGCAAATTTGTAGTTGGCAAAGCTTACCACCCCTTTCAGTGCCACAGGTAATACCTCTATACCCTCATCCGTTTCAAAGGTTAGCTTTTCCCCTGTTTGAATATCCTCAGCGACAACCTTTGTCAGTTTTTCAATAGTTATGATATTCTTCGAGGTAAAAGCAACATCTACCTTGGCTGGACTGGCGGGTAGAGGCTTTGTTCCCAAAAGTTTTAGGAACTTTAGATAATTCCTGTCTCCAATCCGGTTAAGGCTGTAGAGCTGCATCTCAGCCAGCCAGGCAAAGAGCTCTATGAAGGTGATACCTGGGTCGTGGACATTATGGTCTGTCCACTGGGGGGCATAAATAGGGATAAGCCTTCTTGCCTCATCCACTAACTGGTCGAAGGACCTATCATCAAGGTTAGGCACTGGGAGGGGCATCTTTAGCTCTCCTTCTCGAAGGTTACTGTTATCTTATGCTCACCGCTGAAGACTAGGGTATAAGGGGGCATCTCAATATCCCCCGGCTTTTCGGGTGTTATCACAAGCTCAGACATAATTTGCTTCTCACTGGCTTTAACCCTTATCAAAAGGCTCTTCACATAGTTCACTCCTGGTATCTTCTCCAGGAGAGCAAAGAAATCGGAAAGACAGGGCGCCTTGCCGAAGTCCCAACCCTCTCTCTCATATCCCCCGGTGAGAGGATGGAGGAATTCTTTTAGCTGGGAAAAGGTCTCATTTTCAACTAGGGGAACCTCATCCATAGAGGTTGCAATAATGGTAGCCTCCACACCAACCTCCACATACACAGGCTCAGAGACCTGAAGATGCTCTGGACTCACCACCGTATTGGCAGAATGGTCTTTAAGATACGTTTCTACCCGGCTTTTAAGGTCGAGGGAGGGTTTGGGTTGTTCCTCCTCGCTTCTTGGGACTATGAGGAGCGTCACCCACCCCGGTTTGTGTTCCCCTCTGTCATCGAAGTTAGGCAGGCATTTAGCCCGGGCAATACCGGGCGACGCCTGTTTAGCCAGCCATTCAAAATCCTCATTGGTCACAGCACGATTTCTGTGCCTGACGGTTTGAGGCCCCCTTTCTAAAGCCCTCTCCAAGACCTCCGTGTCTGAGCCCCCTGCGGCGGCTACCGGATTAGAGACTCTATCCACAAACGGTATGGAGGTCTTGAGAGCAGTGAGCTTTAAGCTGCCTACATTTCCATTTTTACCGCCGCCGGACCTGTAATCGGCCTTTATGTTGTCTACTCCTATAGGGGGGATCGCTCCGTTAATGCCATCGCCAAACCTGACATTGCCAGAGATTCTGTCGATTTCGTAGTGCCGGTCGCCCTTTGCCGAACCTAACAGGTCATCTACCGCCTGCCATTTGATCCAAAACTCGGCAGTATTTCCCTTCTCATCCTGGACTTCCTTTACCTCAAACTCACCATTGCTAACTATGTCCTTCATTTCTTCCTCAGAGAGAGCGTTTAACTCGTTTACCCATATTTCTTCAGAGGTCACCGGGATTTTAGTTAGGGTAAAGGTTTGCTCCACCCCTCCATTGCTGGAGCCCATGATTTCATCCTTGATAGTCTCCACTTGCATTGCCCAGGTAGTATTAAGGTAGATACCCTCAATTCTTGGATTTGGTGGATATTTACGCGCTTCAGGAGGGCTGGTCCATAAGGGATGAAATACGACCAGGTGAGACGGAGGGCATGGTTCAATAGCCCCTTCTTTCAGGCTTTCCTCGATAGAAGCTTCATATTCATATTTCCTAAACTCTGGAAGGATATGAGCCTTCACTATGTATGGTTGGAATCTATCTTCGACATCTACGGCACGAATCCAGTAAAGCTCCTTTCCAAATTTTGTGAACGCAGCAAAGTCTGAGGGCACAATAAATTCAACCGTGCCACTCCGGGTTAGATTCCTAGTCCCATCCAGCACCTCTAAACGGACCCATCCACCGCTTTTTCCCCTTTCGGCAAAACACTCCCAGACAATTCTGGGCATGGTTTCTTCAACGTATTCCGGCTCTTCTATAGAGAAGAAGATGCTGATCGGTCCACTTTCCAGCTTCTTATCAAAACCCAAATAGAGGGTTTGATGCTCATCATCCAGGGGCTGAAAGGGCTGGAAAGGTTTGCCGGAGATTTTGCTTTCCTCGGTATTGTTTACAAATTCCAGGTTGTTATAAGTGAGACAGTGTTCCACCTTTTGAGGCTCTAGCGAATAGGTCAGCGTGAGTTGACTAAACAGGGGCGGAGTGATTTCACCAGAAACCCAATCCTCCTTCTTCTTGTCGTAGACGATTTCCTTGCCATAATCTCCGCTAACGATTCTTACCCTGATCCAGTAGTTTTCCTGCCCGCCAACCTGGGTGGGTTCGATATCGGAGGGGCAGCTAAAGATAACCACTCCATCCTTAAGGAAACATCCTGTTCTGTCATCCAGGTCTTTTATCACTACCCAACCCTTTCCGTTCCAGTATTCCCAGGAAAGGGTCAGTTCCTCCTGGCTCGAGGCGCTTTTGCCTTTGCCGGCGGCACCAGACATCTGTTCCTTAGTGCGGCGGCTAGCCTCGACAAATTTATCCCTTGCTGCCGTCAATATGTTTTCGACCCGGTATTCCTTATTTGTCTTTAAGATGCCCATAAGCTCTCGGGGGGTGTATTTGAATAGCTGGCCAACGGTGTTGATATTGGCCGCTTGCAATCTCCGGGCAAACGTCGGGCCTATGCCGAGAATCTGTACTATGGGTATATCGTAGCCGGCGGAAATGGAGGAACTCAGGGTAATGCTCGCCCCCTTCTTAGAAAAGACTTCACCACTTCCCAGGTAAAAGGTATCAAAAAGTCTTGGTTTCTTGCCAAAGGGATATAGGTTTTCTTTGAAATTCTTAGTCTGCTCATCGAGGGTCAAATCTAGAGGCACATCATTATAAAAGGCCATATCCGGGGTTAGCGTATTTTGTATCCTCACTGATATGGTATCTACAGCAGGTAGTTTAGTATTTTTCAAAACAGGGCCTTTCACCTTACAGCGTAGCCATCTGCTTTTTACTCCGTGGACCTCCGTCTCTTTTATTTGGCTACTTATGGGGAGGGTAATATCTCCATCTTTGATAAGCCCTGAAGTGCCGTCTATTCCAGCCGCTTCAAACACCTGTGTCTTATCACGGCGGCTAGCCTCGATAAATTTGTTCCTTGCCGCCGTCAATATGTTTTCGACTCGGTATTCCTTATTTGTCTTTAAGATGCCCATAAGCTCTTGAGGGGTATACTTGAGCAACTCGCCAACGATGTTGATATTGGCCGCTTGCAATCTCTGGGCAAACGTCGGGCCGATGCCATAAATCTCTACTACGGGTATATCGTAGCCAACGGGGGTCACAGGAGTCACGATCCATCTGTCCTTTTTTGTTTCCTTATCCTCCCCCCAATAGCTCCATTCAAGCGGCAAGTTTGGCTGAGCAGCCTCTGAAATGACGAGTTGCAGGACCAGATTTGATGGCGAGTCTGAAACCGGCTTAATGTGGAAAAGGTCTTTATGGCCTAAATAAAGTATATGCTCCTGTCTGTTTCTGCCCTCAAAAAGTTCAAATACTGTAACTTTCGTTACTGGGGTAGTCGCCTCATGCTCATGGCGCAGTTCATCGACTATACTCACCTTTGTATCTGACACTTCGGAAACCATCACATACTCTGCTTCACCTATTTTGAGAATATCCCCCTTCTCAAGCCCTGAAACGTCATCTAGAAACAGGTCCTTTTCCCCGCTTTTAGCCTTATAAGCCAAATGAGCAGAGAAGGGAGAAACCGCCTTTCCGTCTATAACATTGGAAGGAGATTTAAAGATTTCGTCTTTGCTGATACTGAGGCTGTATGCCTGCACCAACTTAGCGTGGGCTGCCAGAATATTTTTCTCTGTCTCAAATATGAGTTCTCCTGCCGCAGCCTGGGTTCTTTCCGGTATCAGGACATTTTCGGCGGCTCCTTCAGAGAGGGAAAAGGTTACCGGAGCTCTGGCAGGTTGGGCAGGAAGGAGCTTTATCCCGAGCATATCCAGGAAGGCGATAAAGTTCTTATCAGGCACTCTATTCAATCTACGGATTACAGTCTCCTGCATATGGGCGAAGAGTTTAAGTAAAGCAACGCCTGGAGTCTTTCCATCGGTAGCCTTCCATTCACGGGTGTAAAAGGGGACAAGAGCCTTTGCCTCCTCGAGGAGGTCTTGAAACTGACTATCGTTGATCTTTGGAACTTGCACCATTTTCTCCACGCTGACTTCTTAGCTCATCTTCCCTCTGTTAAATAAAACGGATAAACGAGGTTGAATTCGTTATTAGTAGACCTAACCCTATAATCAATGCTTATCAGTAGTTGTCCTTCGCTTGCTCTCTCTGTTGATACGCTGACATCCTTAAGCTCTATCCTTGGTTCCCAGATGGTCAGAGCCTCTCTAACGCTAGATTCCATTAATCCTATGTTAGAAGTGTTAACAGAGGCAAAGACAAAATCGTGGATACCACATCCGAAATCAGGCCTCATCACCCTTTCCCCTTTGGCCGTGCTCAGGATGAGCCAGATAGCCTCCCTTATATCCTGCTCATACTCGGACATGTCTATCCTTCCTTTAGGATCAACACCTACAGGGAATTTCCATCCCCTTCCTAAAAACTCTCTGGCCATGGCTACCTTTCTGGCTAGGGACCAATAATCACCGTAGGACATCCCATTACAATAGAATTGGGAGGCCCGCTTTCCACAATCATATCCCCCTGCCGAGCTGCTGGAAGATTATTAATCAATGCAGTTGGACTGCCCAAAGAAACCACCCCTCCCACATGTGGCACTGGGCCACTGGACAAAGGGCAGGTATGGAAATCTGCAGTTGCCCTCCAGGCGGGTAAACCACCTATCAGAACATTAAAGCTACCAGGCCCCGGGCCCAGAGGCGTTCCATGACTTGTCATGTCTCCCACTCTTGCCGCTGGTGGCACCTTTCGTCCCCCTTTAGTTAATCTTTACCAATGCCCCCTGAATGGTCAGCGTGGCTCCTGCCTTGATGCTCATCATCGTTCCCGATTCAATTTCTATCATCTGAGATTTGAGCTTTAATTGCATTGCGCTTTCTATGGTGATACTATTCTGCACCGAATCTATCTTGATGGAATTGCTTCCAGTCTTATCAACGATTTCAATTTTTTCCTGACCGGCTGAGTCGTCTAAAAGGATTTTGTGCCCAGCTTTGGTATGTACCTCAATTTTCTCCTTCATCTGCTCTTGATTATCCTCAAAGATGATCTCATGCCCGCTTCGGGACTTGATCTTGCGAATGTTATTTTTGCCATCTGCATTTATCTCCGGCGGCTTATCCACCCCATTCCATAAAGCACCCAAAATGTAGGGATGGTGGATATCGCCATGATCAAAGGCTACCAGCACCTCATCACCAACCTCAGGAAGGAAGAAGCAGCCCCGATCGTTCCCTGCCATCAAAGTAGCAATACGAGCCCAATAACTCTCATCGCCATCATCTCTCCAGGGAAATCTTACTTTTACCCTGCCCATTGCATCGGGGTCCTGGTTATTGGTAACAATACCGATAACCACTCCCCATATCCTATTCTCCCTTGCTTCCCGGGAATCCTGAAAAATATCTAGCATGTTCATATAGTATTTTCCTTTACGTTAAAAGTGGTTGTATAGCCGGAACCGCTAATGGTATGGGTAGTTCGTTCCATGTAATATTTTTTACTAAACTTATTCCCGAGACCATCTAATTCGATATTTTTCCCGGCTCTTATCTCTGGAATCCCTATACATTGAGCGCTGCCCTTAATTAGTCCTTCAGATAACCTGTTTAGTATAGAACGAGCCAGATTGTCTGCTTCTTGTTGGGTAAATACAGGTCTATCTAAGATTCTTTCTTCCACTGTTCCATAGACGCCTTCTACTATATCTCCCCCGCTTCTTCTGCCACGCTCTCTTGCCTCCTCGCTCCCGCGCCTGGCCCTTCCAATAATCCCTTCTTTTGTTCTGGGGTTCCACCCTCTTACTGTTACTTCACTAACCTGATTAGCAGTATTAAGTTCTGGATTAAAGCTTAGCAGAGAACTACCATACTCAAGACTCATTATTGCGTCCCGGTTTCTCCTGGTCCTCTGGAAATAGAGGGCTCTTTCCCTGACCAGGAACTCAAAGAAGTTCTGCCCGGCAAGACTGCTAATAAAGTCGTAGTCTGTCTGCCTATCCTGTACGATATGAGGGTGGACCGTTTCTGTCCTTTCTATTTGAGTGGCTAGTTTATGCTTCGCTTCACCGGCAATCATCCCGACTACTTCACTGTCTCTCATATTTTTAAAAGACCTTTGTTTACGGACCCTGGTAAATTGGTGAGATAGGTCATAGCCACTTATTTCCAGTTGGGGGGCGCCATCTGCCGGAAAGCTAGGTCTAAGCGAGATAATCTCGCCAACTATCATGGTAGTCAGTCTATCTAGATAACCCATTTTAATCTCTACTTCCTTACCCGGCTCAAAGAGTCCACTATCAAGCCATCTAGCTCCGTGGTCATTTATGGTAATAGAGAATCTATCTGCCCCTTCAAGCATATCTTCAAAAGTCACACTGATAATTTCGACAAAGTGTTTTTTTAGAATATCGTCCCCATCAATAATTATCTGATAATTGGGGGCATAAAAATTTGAATACTTTTTTGCAATCTCTTTAAACGTCATTGCATCACTCTAGAGGTGGAATAATCAGCTCCACGCCAGATTTTAATATACGAGGGTTATCGATATTGTTCGCCACCGCTATAGGTCTCCAGAGAGCAGGAGCACCATACTCTTTGGCTGCAATGAACCAAAGGCTATCCCCCTGTTTTACACGCCAGGTTTTAGTCCTATCAGCAGACTGACGTGATGCTTCTTGCAGTTGGGCTTCATATTCCTTGTATTCTTTTAAAGTAACAGTGAGCGTGGCTCTAACCGGTATCCCTTCTGGAAGAAACATGGTAAATCTTTTAGTTACCCTTTCAATAATGCAGGGGAAAATAAATGTTCCCCAGATAAAAAGGCAAACGGGAGGAGCGTGAAGGTCAGAGTCGATATCCATCAGCCCCTTAGCTATTCCAGGTAATTTGCTGAACATGCTCCCGGAATCCCAGCCCGTAATCCGGTCTGTAAAAACTCGCACATCCGTTTTTTCTTCATAGGTGTCGAAAAGGAGGTCCATGGTTAGTGTTCTGGCGCCACCTTTCATAAATTGAAAGGTTGAAGAGGGAAGTCCTGGAATATTCACCTCAGTAAACTGATTGGTTCTCTCTACAGTGAACTCAGAAGGATTAAAGAGAAAGGGAACGATTAAAGCAGGATTGTCTTTCCTGGTTAAGAAGGCTTTGACTAACATGACCTATAACCCCCTCCTTTCCCGCTCTATCCTTATTTTCCTCTCCATCAATTGGTAAACCTGATCCGCAAGGCGGTCTACATTGATTTTTGGAAGTTGCAGTGATTTCGAAGCCACTTCTTTTTCTATAATCTTTTCCTCTTTTATTATTTGAGGCGTCTCCTTAGATGTGACAGGCTCTATCCTCGGGTAGGTGTGGTAAATGGATTCCACCTTACCCAGCTCTAATACATTCAATTGAGAACGCTGAAAAGCCTCGTTTTCCAGCGGTAAAACCCCTCCCCATGGGGAATGAGGCCCGGCTGCTGAAGAGGCCTTTTGCATTTGTTTATTGCTTATGAAATCGAGGTAAGAAAGGGGCGATTTGCTGTAAATTACTTTTCCATCGCCATCAGTCTTTATTTTCTGTGACGAATTGAAAAAGGGCTTACCAAGGTCCTTTGTAGAGGGAAGAATGTAACTCTCCTCAGAGGGCTGGCTAATAGCCGATGGCTTGTAGCTCAAAGCTAGCGGCTGGTGGCTAATAAGCGGTAACTCTTTTTGTATAGTCCCTATTTTGCTCCTTTCCTTTGATTGTTCGCTCACAGTTTGAGGAAGCTTCACTGAGGATGATTCGGTATCAAGGCCTATTCCTTTGCCACCCTTATGAGCTTCGCTTTCGGGGGGTTCATAGGGATAGTGCGCTATATCACTGTTTCGCAGAATCAGGGATGCTCGCTCTGACAAAGAAGTGGTCTTCTGGCCAGGGGCAGTCATGTTCTGAGGCTTGAAAGCATCAAATTTCTTCAATGACAGATAGATATTCTTTTCTGCCTCTGCTGAAGGCCGACTTTCTAAATAGGACAAAGGTTGTTGCCCGTATTGGCTTGGTGAGGCGCTTCCTTCAAGGTGAACAAGAATGTTCCATATCTGTTTAATGGGTTGGGTTACTATGTTAGTCCTTGACTCCTTCAAGGAGGTCAGGATTTCCCGCCTTGAGATGAGATAGGGCATAGCATACATGAGCTCTATCCACTTACTTAGGAAGGGGATAATTCTCTTTGTAAAGACGGCTGGGGAGAAGTTGAGGGTAAAAAGCCTTAACTTATTATATTTGTCCACTATTTTTTTAGGGAAGCCTTGATTGGTTAGTTGCATGTTGACCCTTCTTGAAAGTACTGCTTCCTTCATCATTTCATGCCTTCTTAATTCCATTATGGACTAGCTCTATGGTTTCAAAGGCTACCGTGTTGCTATCGGCTCCTAAATCAGGGCCCACCCACTTTGCCGGGTAAGCATCTATGAAGTTCCATCTCCAACTTTCATTTCCTTCGCTATCAAGCAATATAATGTAGCCACTTTTTCTGGCGATTTTCCCATTAACCACGTCCTGATGCCACTTCCACAGCACATCGGAATCTGTAATCCCCCTTTTGAGGACAAGGTTTGGATACCTGGTCTCCTTGGGTAACCTGTGGATGAAATCATTGACCCCTCCCTCCCGGTATTCTTCCACCTGCGTCTCAGCCTGAAGCCCGGAGACCTCAGAAAAGCCACCCACGACCAGGCCTTCAATCTCAACCAGGAATCTAAAACTTAAATATGGGTCCTTTCTCTCACCTACTGGCATCTTTCTTCCCGCACCTTCTTTATCAAAAGTTGCTCTAGGGTTTCATCTAGGTCGCTGAGCATTGGCTCTTTCATTAACGAGCGCTATTTGACAGCGTAGCCTGGAAATTCCTTTTTGATCCTTTCTTTGGCCTCTTTGCTTAGTTCCCCAGCTCTAAGCTTAGCAGCGAAAACCCCTGCTGCTGTGATATCAAATCCATACTTCAGAATATTCAAGATGGTATCGCTTTTCCCCGCTTTGACTCCAACAAGGGATAGCGCTGCCTGCCACCATGTCCTTGGTTTCGCTGCGGTTACGTCTGCCTTTCTCCTTCGTGGAGCGTCCGAAAACTTCAAACGATATCCACCCACGTTTGAATAGGCCGCGATCTCAGCATTAGTCCAATAGAATGGTCTGAGGTCATCAGCAGGACGTGGGTCAACATATCTTAGTGAGCCACCCCCCAGGGGCACATTTGTATAGATGACCTGTATCCAGCGATAGCTATCAAATCCGGCAGCAGCTTCGGCAGCGTTATCGGTAATCTTATAACCTAATTTGATATTGAGACCTCCAACATCAGGTTCATCCACCCTTTTATATCTGGTCTTCTCGATCTTACCTATAGTCTTTCCTTTAGCTGACACAGTGTCCTTTATGGCTACTTTATCGGCTACCTTCGCTTCAGCTACTCTCTCTTCCTTTCTCTCCTCGACCTGTCGCTGTATTAGTAGTGGTGATGTCATCCCTCGGAGGCTTGCATAGTCCCCGCTCATGACTTTGTCAGCAATATGATCCGCTTCTCTTTCGACGGTGTCTTTGGGCAGACTAATAATCGATTTCCTGGACTTGTTATGTAGTTCTCCTCCTTGCTGCACCACATGTGTCAACTCATGCGCAATCAGCTTTTTACCTTCAATAGACTCAGGATTATACCTTCCAGTCCCAAAGAATACATCTTTTCCAATAGTGAAGGCCTCCGCACCCAAATCCTGGGCTGTTTTTGCTGCAAAGGAATCGGTGTGTAATCGAACATTGCTAAAGTCATAACCAAATCTGGGCTCCATGAATTGTTTCACTTCTGGCTGGAGAGACCTGCCTGCCCCCTTTTGGGATAGAATCTCAGAAACAAGTTTGCTTTCATCTTTTTCAACATTTTGCGACCTGGAAGCAGAAACTGCTCTCTGCACATACCTGTTTCCATAAGTCTGCTGAAGTTGAGTAAGAAACTGAACCCTCAGAGTCGCATTGGCGGGAAGAGAGAGCTTGCCTAACAGCGGGGCAAATCTTCCCGGTGGCTGAAATTCTGGAGTTAGGTAACCCGTCTCCTGGACCTCATATCTTGCCGACTTTTGAAAATCAGACTTTGCTTTTGTATGAGTCTGGCCTGCCTTAGCCTTTGTTTCACTCTTTAATTCTTTCATTTCAGGCCTCCTGGCTTCGGGTTGATAATTCCTTTCTCACTCTCTATTCTGGCTACGGCCACCCTCCCTCGTCTTCCGGTTAATTTTCGAGATTTCCTCACACCACCTTCTCCTTTCACCGTGCTCCAGGTTCATGACCTCTTCACAGGGCCAGTGGAAGTAATAGGCTATGAAGGCTACCTCCTCGTGGAGCCGGTCGAGGGGGTAGCCTGCTATCCCCCCGGGCTGGCCAACTCCGCTTCAAACTGATGCTCACACTTGGGGCAAATGACCTTTACCTTGGCAGTACCGTTCTCATTTACGCGGCGGTAAAATTCCTGCAAGTAAGCCAGATCGGTGACAAATAGACTCTCTATGACCCTGGGGTTGACGTCAGGAAGACTACCAAGTTTGGCTACTACCCGCGAGAGAAGGATAATGGTTAGATAAGCTGGATTTCCTTGTACACGGGGGTCTTTCATAGGCAAAATCTCATCGGCTGCCGTAGCCAGTCTCATAACTCCCTTCTTATGAAGATTTCCCTCCTCATCCACGTAGCCCTTGGGCAGAGCGAATTCATACTCTGTTTGCAGAGCCATTGTTTACCTCCTATTCTGTCTTCAGATTATTAAACCCTCTTCATTCCTTCGTGAACGATTTCCAGGGTTTCAATAGCCACACCGGTTCCCGCAGCACTCAAGTCAGGGGCATCATATTTGCTGGGCCAAGCATCGTTGAATTCCCATCTGGCTGCCGGATTGCCCTCTTCATCCATAAGGATAATGGCCAAATTACGACGGGCATCCTTCGTCTTTCCCTGTTCTACTAACTTGCGCCAGTTGTAGAGCTCCAGGGAATCGGTAATCCCCCATTTTAGTGTCAGATTCCCGTATTTGACCAGACCAGGAAGCTTCCTCGCCGTGGGTGGCTCATTTCCCTCCCGATATTCAATGGGGTCCTGGGTGCTATCGGGGATAGTGGCTTCGCTAAACCCTGCCTGGACAATACCATCTATCTCCACCAAAAATCTGAAGTTCTTGTATGGGTCCTTTCTCTCTCCTGTCGGCATTTTTCATTCCTCCTTTCTTGTTCGGCTATCCGCAATCTTATTCTGTGACCTCTGACCCTCCTGTCCACTGAGCGATGCGGAAGATCACGAACTCAGCAGGTTTTACCGGTGCTACCCCAATTAGGATGATTATCCTTCCATTATCAATGTCATCTTGGGTCATGGTAGTGCGATCGCACTTGACGAAGAAAGCCTCTTCCGGGGTAGTCCCCATCAAGGCGCCGTCCTTCCAGACCCTGGTTAAGAACTGGGTGATGGTCTGTTTCACCCTGGCCCAGAGCTTCTCATCATTGGGCTCAAAGACCACCCATTGTGTTCCCTCTTCGATGGACTCCTCGAGGAAGAGGAACAGGCGCCTGACATTGATGTACTTCCACAGGGCATCGCTAGCTGTGGTTCTGGCTCCCCAAACCCTGATTCCGCGGCCGGGAAAGGCCCGAATGCAATCGATCCCCAGGGGATTCAGGATGTCCTGTTCCCCTTTGGTAATGGGCAGTTTGATATCCAGGGCGCCACGAATGATCTCGTTAGCCGGCGCCTTGTGGACACCCCTTTCCATATCGCTACGAGCATAGATTCCGGCAATATAGCCACTGGGGGGGATAAAATCCTGAATCAGCTTTACCTTATCGTTTTCCTTGGTCTCTATGGCAACCTTGACCCAGGGATAGTATAAAGCGGCGTATCCCCTCTCGGAGACTACATCATTCTTTTGGTTCTGGATAGCAGTCATGTCCGCATCCTCTACGGGGTCTAGGATGCAAAACCGATCTTTCATGCTTTCGCAGTGAGTGATCATGGCCTTCTGGACGGTATCCGAGGTGACACCGGGAATGCAAACGATGTTAACCTCATCGATTTCGTTGAAGGCCTGAAGGCCGGTTCTCTGACCAGGACCCCCGTCTGTGCCTACATAGTCCCCATCGGTGGCCCCGTCTGTAACCCGCACCACATAGCAGCGGCTCCCCCCATTGGCAAAAAAGCCATACACTGCGGGAGCGAGGTAGGGTCTTTCACTTGTGTATCTACCAAACTTATCCACAAACTGCCCCCAGTTCGTGATCAGAGTGGGCTTGTTCAGGTCCCCCTTCTCTGCCATTCCGACGAAGCCCACGGTGCTGGTGCTCACCCCCTCGATGGGCTTGGCACCGATCTCAATCTCCTCCACATAAACTCCTGGTGATAGATATTCTGGCATTTTTATCCTCCTTTCCTTTTTAATGTAATGGATACTGCAGTTGTCTTGCCTTCCTCTACCTCTACTGGCACCGTCTTTGTTTTGTAGTCGGGATGGGTCGCCGTTAAACGTAATCTCCTGCTCATGTCTCTCCTCACATATCTTTTTTTATTCACTTTGATGATGTCCTGCTCCTTTAGTGCCTTAAAATAGAGGACAAACTCTCCCTTTTGTGTGGTCTTATTTTCAATCTCCTTTCCCATAATTTTTACCGTCGCCCCCGGGACAGGTTCCCCCTCAGTATCCCTAACCATTCCCCGTATCAGGGTGGCCCGTTCGGAGAAGGGGTAGGATGGGTTTGGCTTTAGGGTGAGATTAGCCAACGGTTCCCCGGAAAGCGGAAGGGTTATATCTACCTCCTGGTCAAAGTAATACCGGGCCTGGACTTTGAGCGGATAATCACCAGCGGCAAGATCGAGGAAGAGATAATAGCCACTGCGATTTCTTATCGCCTCCTTTTCACCCAGCGCCAATTTGCTCTCACCGATAGGCTGGCTATCGGTGTAATCATCGATTAGTGAAACCGCCAGCGAGAGTTTAGTTATAGTGCTTTCAACTAGAACAGATTCCATGGCCTCAAGGAGCGCTCACTTTCCTTATCTGATAGTAACCAATATCCCTCTCTACAGCCCTTCTAACCTCCATCTTACGGGTAGAATCTATCTTGACCGGCGTTACCAGATAGCAAGCAGAGAGCTTGTAGGGCTTATCCGGGAAGGAGTTCCAGAGCCGGTTTAATTCCTCCAGAGAAGCGGGATGGAGGGTAAGCCTTAATTCCTCGCTGGTTCCCGCCAAACTCCCCCTTAATACAGAACCTTTTAGAATGGCATTGTCGTAGAGTATGCGCATGGCCTGGCCCAAAATCTTATGTTCTTCTATGGTTCTATCCGTCCTGTCAGCAATCTGTGGGGAACCATAAGAGGTCAACATATAATACAGGTCTAGCGTTAGGGGTGGGTATAGCACGGTGGTAGAATTCGAAGCTTGCCTCTCCTGATTCTTCAGATAGGCATTCTCCACAACCTGATATAAAAACAGGGATAGACGTGGATAATCCTGAGTCTCGATTTCTCCGGGTGAAGACAAGATAATGGACGCAGGAGTGATTAAGTCCTCCATGTTCTCCCTGAGGAGATCAATCAATGTTTCCCCTACATCAGCAATAACCGTATAATCACTCATGGCATTTCCTTTAGCTTAACCAACATTGTCTACTAACCACTGGTCACTAAATGGTGATACTTCCCAAAATCCGCCTCCACACAAAGCTTCCCCATCTTCCGAAACTCCCTTTTGGTAGCACATATTAAATGTTCCATAGTAATCATGTAGCCATCATCAGCCGCAAGGAAGGCCGCACTTAAGGCAATATTTTTGATGTTGCCGCCTGTAATTTTGAATTGCCGGGCTAGAAATTCGAAGTCCACACTCTTATCTATAGGGGCTTCCAAGGGGAAGATATTCCTCCAGATTCGATATCGATATTCCTCCTCAGGGGAGGGGAATTCCACTATGAAATGCATGCGGCGGACAAAGGCCTCATCCATATTCCTGCGCAGATTGGTGGCCAGGATGACCATCCCCTCATACTCCTCCATCCTTTGCAGAAGGTAGCTTATCTCGATATTGGCATAGCGGTCATGGGAATCCCGCACCTCGGAACGCTTGCCGAAGAGGGCATCAGCCTCATCAAAGAACAGGATGGCATTGCTGGTTTCCGCCTCTTTGAAAATCTTATCCAGGTTCTTCTCAGTCTCCCCAATATATTTGCTGACCACCGTTGATAGGTCGATCTTGTAAATGTCTAACTTAAGCTCGTTGGCCATGATCCCTGCAGCCATGGTCTTGCCTGTTCCGGATGGCCCGGCAAATAGCACGTTCAACCCCTTTCCCAGAGAAAGTTTTCCATCGAAGTTCCACTCTCCATAGACAAGCGGGCGATATTTCACATAGCTGGTAATCTCGCTGAGTTGCTTCATTTGCTCCCTGGGCAGGACGATATCAGCCCAAGTGTATTTAGGTTCGACTTTGCGGGCCAAGGTGCTGAATTTCCGATTGGAACGTGCTCGGCAGGCGGCGTAGAGGTCCTCCATGGAAAGCTCTTCAGATGCCCGCCATAGTGCCAGATTTTGGGCACTGACCACAGCATCCCGAATCTGCCCTCCGGTAAATAGAAACTTGTTGCTCAAGGCAGCTAGGTCAATGGCATGTGCTAGGGGCAGGTGACTATTTAAGTGCGTCTCCCAAAGCTGCTTGCGTGCCACATAGGAGGGGATAGGGAACTGGATTTGGACAAAGGGTATATCATGCCAGACATCCGCCGGTTCCCATGGCGTTTCGCCGGCCAAGAAGCTCAGCTCTGGGCGTTCTTCTAACCCTTGGATTAAGTTATCAAGACAAAGTTTCTTATCCTCAGCTAGTAAAAGGTCGAAGTGGTCCCAATAAAGAGCTGCACCCAGAAGGCTCGCCTCACGGAGAATGAGCCGAGTCGCCATGGCGAAGGGAAGTTCCTCGGCCAGGAGTCGGGCCAGGTCAATAACCAGCAGAGGGAGACTAAATTCCTGGCACAGGGCCTCGGCTGTAGTCTGCTTCCCTGCCCCGTAAGGGCCCTGGAAGTAACAGATCAGGCTTCGGCTGTGATAGTGCATTAGCTGAATCAACCGGCGCTTGATGTCGTCCGGCAGAATCACGTCCGCTAGCTTCGCCTGAGGCTCTGCCACCAGGGTAAAGGGCAGGAGACGGGGGTCAATTTGCTCGGACCCCAGCAGGTAATTGAGAACGCGCTCATCGACCTTCAGGGGCTTCGCTAGTAGCGGGGTGGCTTTGCCTGAAGGGTCGTCATCAAACTGCAGTAGGTAATGTTTAACTAAGGGAGCCTGTAGCCAAAAGGCCTCCCTCGCCGCCAGCCTATCCTCAAAAGATATGCAGAGTAAGCGCAACACTAATTCAACGCTTGGCCTCTTCTTGGTTACATCATTCTGGAGATAGGCATAGATTTTTTCATATCCCAGGTCAAGTTCGGGCAGCAGGCAGATAAGGAGGGCGTCGATGTCGAACGGGCTCAGGTGAAACATCTTGCTAAGCTCAACCAGCCTGAGCACGACCCCACTACGCAAGCTTTTAGCCTTTCTTTCGGCAATCTCCTCCTCAATTTGCTGGAGCATGTCTGTCAGAAGTTTTAGGGGTGGACTACTCGAATCAGGTAAACCGCCCCTGCTACCCTGGAAACAGGTGTCAGCCAGGACAGCGCCTATTTCCTCTTCTGGGATATAAAGTCCCTGAAACTCGTCTCCACCCCGTTGATTATTCTTAAGGCGTGCCTTCAGCACTTCGAGGCGGACCTTCAAGTCGACCCTGCCTAACTCTGCCAAAATGTGCTGTGTGCTGCTCTCGAAGCCTTTAATCACCGGCCGTCCCCTAATCCTGAGACGGAATCATCAGCCCCGTGCCTCTCAGCGAGGTGATTGGCTTGGGGGCCAAGATGGTTCATTATGAAGTCCGCCATCTTATCTAGATTCAAAAAATATTTACCTTCTTGAGTACTCACATGCTGGATGTGCCCTCTGAATGTCCCCTCTGCTTCGTTAGTCCAAATTTTGACTACAAAGGAATTATAATGCCCCATTCTTGCCACGCTTAAGAGGTCGTTATCGGCAAAAACATCTCAAAACCCGTTACAGTGAGTGACAGAATAATAACAGGCGATAGTAAAGAAACAGGTAAGTGCTAATGAATTTTCAGTTAAAAAAACTGGGAAGTAATGAGAGAGGCAGCCAAGCCATAACACGGCTGGGGGCATCCGTAAAGATTGCCTCCAGCTGGAGATAGGGTGAATTGTTAGCATCGAGTGCTATGTATACTCACCATTCAATAACTGATGATATAGAGCCACCGTTTGGGGCTCAGGGGGAATGTCAAGCTCTGTTCTAATGGTTCTCTCACAGAGCATGTACCATTGAAGCGCCTGGTTACGCTGCCCAAGCTGACTGTAGCAGCGCATCAACTGCCGGTAGCCTTCCTCGCAGCAGGGGTCCTTGGCTAGTATTTTCTGACAATAGTTAATGCAACTCCCGTAGTCTGCTGCCTGCATGGAATGTTCAGCAAGCTTCCCCAGAATAGCAAGATAGGTGTCCTTTAGTGCCTCCCGCCGCAGCAGTGCCCATTCCTCATAGACGTCATCTTCTAAGTAATCGCCCCGATACAACGCCTCAGCCAGCGTGTATTCTCTCACTGCCTCCGCCAACTTCCCCTCCCTCTCCAGCTGCCGCCCGACCATCCAGTGACGTTCGAACTCTTCATCGTCTACCAATAATGTGACTTTAGGACCAATCAGATAATTCCCCTCTAGGAAAAGGATGTAAGGGAAGCCGTTTCCTTCATTAGAAATGGAGCTTAACGTCCGGCGCAGGGCATGTACTGCTGCTTTCAAATTGCTGTTAGCTGACCCAGGGGAACAGCCTGCCCACAAGGCTTCCATCAGGACATCTTTAGAAACAGGTCGCCTGCGTTGGGCAATCAGGTACTTAAGAACCGACTTCGCTTTAAGGCTGGACCAGTGTTCGACCTGACGATAACCAAGGTGTACCTCGAAACTACCGAGGCAATATGCCCGCAGGCACATTGCTTCGCTTTGGCGGTGCTGGTGTTTGGTCTGCCTAGCAGACTCAAGGGCAATCCGCAGTTGTTTGCCGGCCATATTTTCCCTCTCGTTGAAGGTCGAGCAAATCTCCTCAAGCTGTTTCCTCGCCCGCTGGTAATCGCTCTGTACTGTATGTAATAGCTCGATAGTAACCTGCGACTGTTCCCGGGCCATATCAGCGCCCTGTTTGGCTAACCCTTGAGCTTCCATGTTTTCATCGGCCCCCTTTCTAAAGAACATTCATTCTTGGGATTGAAATTGAGACCATAATATACCTCATAGTTTAACCAAAAGAGCACCAGCAACCGCCATATTATTTAGCGGTTCCAGTGCACTTTGTTCATCCCTCAGCTCCTACAGAATACTATGATTATCTAGTTTTGAGGTTATTTTACATATTGGAACTTCGCGCTGGTGACCATTGGACTAGCTATGTATGCATTTGTATAGCTTTGTAGACATTTTAACACCGCTGATATTGCCACGCAAATCACTATAGAGCTGCTGGCATTGAATTATCTGAACCTTTTCTCCCTAATTCTCTGTTTTTCTAACATGCCTTCACCTTAGAGGCGTGCCACTTTGGAGAACCGCCTAGCCAGAGTCAAGGAATTATACGAGTGGGGGCACAAGCCTAAAGAGGAATACCTGACTGATTACGATGCTATCCAGCGAGAGCTTAGGACACTGGCTACCTTGGAGGGCAAGGGGAAGACGGTGGATAAATTAGCCCATTTCTTGGACAATGTGGTCGAAGCTTGGAAGGAAGCTAATCAAGAACAACGCCTATATTAGGCGAGGCGCACTACGGTGTTAAAAAGACTGAGGCCCTGCTACCTGCTCACAAAGGGCACAACAATAGCTATCACGCCTATAAAAACGACCGCAAGAATGAAGAGGTTGTATCTAGTATTGTAATTGCTCAAGCTTATCATTTTCCAAAAAATTTAGCGTAGAGCCAACTGGGGGTTGACAGGATAGCTGGTATGTGGTAAAATTTCATATAGCGTAAAATTAACGCTATATGAAATCTGTGACATACTGAAGATATGCTTCGTCCACAACCAGCTCTGCTTACGCTTTATGGTGATTATGCCCTCCAGCCCGGGGGGGAAATCGGGATTGGTAGTCTGGTAAAGCTGCTCAACAATTTGGGTCTGTCGGAACAGGCCATAAGGTCAGCGGTATCGAGGATGTGCCGTGCACACCTATTGAAAGTAAGACGGGTTGGCAGGAGGAGTTACTATTCGCTAACGGAGGATGGCCGCAGTTTACTGACCAAAGGGGCACAGCGTATCTTCCAGCGAAAGAACACTCATTGGGACGGTACCTGGAACGTCGTTACCTACTCCATTCCTGAACAAAGACGGCAGGCCAGGGATAGGCTACGGCTTGAGCTGGGTTGGATGGGATACGGTGCCCTAAGCGAGGCTACCTGGATCTCACCGTACGACCTAGCTAAAGAAGTTGAGGATTTAGTGGAAAGGCTTGAAATTAAGGAGCACGTCCAAATCTTCCATGCCAAACACCAGGGTTTCACCGACCCTAAAAAGATAGTGTCCCGGTGCTGGGACCTAAGCACAATACATGAAAAGTACGCCAATTTCCTAGCCAAATACCGTCCCAAGTTACGAGAGCACCTAAAGCGTCTCCAAGCTGGTAAGCTCATCGAACCCAGCGAGTGCTTTGTGGAAAGATTTGGTCTAATTCACGAGTACCGAAGGTTGCCCTTCTTTGACCCTGATTTGCCTGAGGAGCTTCTGCCCCAGAATTGGTTGCGCCCCCAAGCTGCAGCCTTATTCCATCAATACCACGACCTGCTTGCCGATAGGGCTAACCAGTATTTTGATTCGGTAATGAGGGAGTACCAGGGGTTACTATTGACTAACCCAGGAATTTCTAACAATTAATAATAGGAGGAGAGAATGGAAGCGCAAGAAATACTGAAACAGTTTAACGACGTCTGGGAGTTGCGGCACGAATATGCCAAGGACTGGAAGCGGAGAACGGGGGGGAAGGTAGTTGGTGGCATGTGCACCTATGTCCCGGAGGAAGTTCTATATGCGGCGGATATCCTTCCGGTTCGGATACTAGGTGGCCATGAACCTCCCAGCTTGGCCACACCGCACATATTTGACATGTGGTGTCCTTTCTGTCGCGACTGCCTGAACCAAGCGCTGAAGGGAAAGTATAACGGCTACCTAGACGGACTAATAGAAGCGAACACCTGCCTGCATATGCGCCAGACCTTTGGTGCCTGGGTAATCCATGTACCAACCCCGTGGAGTTACTGGTTCGTTATGCCCAATGCTGTGCGTAGCCCCAGAGCCAAGAAATTCCTAAGAGGAGAGCTGGCTGAGTTCAAGAAGGCGCTGGAAGAATGGACTGGCAAAACTATCACTGACCAAGACCTGGACCGGGGCATAGACATCGTCGATACCAACCGGCGCCTGATGAAGCAGGTTTATGAATTCCGTAAGGAGGATAACCCACCTATCACTGGTACTGAAGCGATGACGATGGTCTGGGCGAGCCAGCTTATGGATAAGAGAGAGCATAATGAGCTATTAAAACAGCTCCTGGAAGAGCTTCCTAAGCGGAAACTTGACCGAGCCCCGGGAGTCCGGCTGATGATTATTGGCAGTGAGAACGATGACCGACCGTTTATGGAGATGGTGGAATCGATAGGAGCTACCTTTGTCATCGAGGACCACTGCACCGGTTCGAGGTACTTCTGGAGCGAGGTCATTCCGGACAAGGACCGACTTCAGGCTATTGCCAACCGCTACTGTGACCGCGTACCCTGTCCTAATAAGGACTGGGGAATGGAGGACTGCTCCAGAGTCCGCTTCCCGCATATTCTGCAACTGGCTCGAGACTACAGCGTTCAAGGAGCAATCCTAATTCAGCAGAAATTCTGTGACCCCCACGAGCTTGATATCCCGAGCTTAAGACGCTATCTTGAAGGTAATGGTATCCCTTGTTACTTCCTAGAATTTGAGGTCACTGTTCCTGTGGGACAGTTCCGCGTCCGTGTAGAAGCCTTTATCGAGCAGATACTGGCTGAGGAATTGTTTGTTTAGCAACTTTTTAAATTAAGTTAGATTAAGGGGGAAAGATGGCAAAGTATAAAACCAAGGGTTTAGATTGTTGGGGGAAGGCCAAAGAGCTGAGGATGAAGTATTACCAGGATTATAGAGAGGCGCATGACCGGGGGGCTCTCCGCTGGGAAGGCGGTGCCTGGACCTTTGATGCTCTCCCTCAGGCGCTTGAGGGTGAGGTGCACGGGCTTACCGAGGAGCCCTACGGAGCAAGCGTTGGGGCTAATCCCGCACTTCAGGTGAGATATCAGGAGGCAGCCGAGGGCAAGTGGGGCTGTGCTCGAGATTTGTGCGCCTACCTGCGCAACTACTGGGGTTCCATAATACTTAACGAATTCGCCTTCGGTGGTGAGTGGCCTAAGTCAGACTTCATCTTTCAGAACCACATCTGCTGCTCGCATGCTAAGTGGCTTCAGGTAGCTGATGAACTCGAAGGTGGCAAAGTGCCCTTCTTCTGTTTCGACGTTGGTGTTGGGGCTTATGATAAAATAGGCGAGCGGCAAATAAACTATGTGGTGGAACAGCTCTACGATGGGATTGAGTTTCTGGAAAAGGCCACCGGCAGGAAGCTCGACGATGAGAAGCTGATTCAGAATGTCTACAATACCTACGCTTCTTCTTGCTACTGGGCAAAGACGTGCGAGCTTAACCAGGCTATCCCGGCTCCACTAGATGAAAAGACAATGTTCTCCCTGTATGTCCTGGGAACCCTGGAAAAGTCAAACAAAAACATTGCCGACTTCTATGAGAAGGAGCTGTATCCGGAGGTGAAGGACCGGGTGGCCAATCAAATTGCGGCTGTGGGCGATGAGCAATGCCGGATGCTGGGTGATAGTCAACCTCCCTGGGGCTTTCTCAGGGTATACCGCTACCTGGAGAAGTATGGCGTGGTCTCCGTAGCTAACATTTACACCATTTCCCTCATTGGCTGGTGGAAGGTGGATGAGAAGGGGAAGCTAGTGCCTTATCCTACTCTTGAGGAGCAGGGCATAACCATTAAGGACCGAGACCATGCCCTAAGGCTGCTAACCGAGGCTGAGCTTAAAGGCAAGCTAGAGTGGGCCCCATTCTATGGGGCCAAATACAAGAATGAGCTGGTAACCAAGATAGCCAAGCAGTGGAAGTGCGATGCCGGGATAATACACCTTAACCGCGGCTGTGAGGGGACAGCCCAGCACCAGATGGAGATGAAGATAGCTTTGGCAAACATGGGGATGCCGGTGATGACCTTTGAAGGGAATATGGCGGATGAGAGGGAGTTTGATGAGGCTCGAACCAAGAGATTTATTGACCTCTTCATTACCGAGACTTTAGGGCTCAAGAAGGTGGCTGATTAAAGACTCAGAGAAAGGAGGACAAGATGATAGTTGCCGGAATAGACGTAGGCGGTAAGAACGTACACGCAGTTATCACCAAGAATGGCAACATATTGGCAAAGGCGGAGGCACCATCCGGGATTAATAAGGCTGAGGCGGCTGAGCAGTTGTACAACGAGGCACTCAAGCAAGCCGGGCTGAAGCGGGAAGATGTTAGCCGGGTGGTAGCTACCGGCAGTTCCGGTCAGAGGGTTACTTTCGCCGATGGTGTCATCCCCGATGCTTCAGCTGATGCCAGAGGGGTAATTCGGCTTATTCCCTCAGCGAGGACCATCATTGATGTCGGGGCTGAGGAGGGTCGAGCAATAAAAGTTAACCCCGAGGGTAGGGTTCTGGACTTTGCCATCAACGAGAAGTGTGCCGCCGGCACTGGCACCTTCGTTGACACCATGGCCAGGGCGCTGGAGATGCCGGTGGAGGAAATGGCGAAGCTCTCACTTCAGTCCACGCGTTCCATCCCGATGAATGCCCAGTGCGCTGTCTTCGGAGAGTCCGAGGTGGTATCGCTGATTCACCAGAAGACGCCGAAGCATGATATTGCCCGCGCTGTCCATGATGCCATAGCCGGAAGGATTGGCTCCGTGGCGCGCATTGTGGGGCTGGAGGATGATGTAGTCATGATTGGCGGGGTGGCCAAGAATGTCGGTTTCGTGGAGTCTCTGAAGAGGGACACTGGCGCCGAGGTAAAGGTGCCGGATGCCCCAGATTTTGTTGGTGCCTTAGGTGCTGCTGCTGCCGCCGCCGCTGGAGTGCTTGAGGAAGAGGTGAAAGCCAGGGTTGTAGAAAAAGAGACAATTGAAGAGGGGAAGGCTTAAATATAAAAAAGGAGGAAAGAGCAATGGTTGAGGCCAAGAAAGAAGTAGAATTCTGGAGATGGCCGGAGACCGCTTGGGTAAATCCGGACATCGACTGGTCGAAGGGGAAGATCATTACCGCTGGGGTTGATGTTGGTTCAGTTAGCTCGCAGGCAGTGGTCATGGTTGATGGCGAGCTTTATGCCTACAGCAACACGCGCACCGGTTCTGATAGCCCTGACAGCGCCTGGAAGTGTACGAACATGGCCCTAGAGGGGAGCGACATGACGGTGGATAACCTTGACTATTGCATCGGGACCGGCTATGGAAGGGTGAACGTCCCTATGGCACAGCAGACGATAACTGAAATTGCCTGCCATGCCAGGGGAGCTAACTTTATGTACGGGCCAGAGGTAAGGACAGTGATGGACATGGGCGGTCAGGACTGCAAGGCCATCAACTGCGATGACAGGGGCAAGGTTCTGAAGTTTATGATGAACGATAAGTGTGCTGCTGGAACTGGTCGGGGGATGGAGGTGTTTGCTGACCTCATCAGGATTCCCGTTTGGGATATCGGCCACCGCTCCTTCCAGATCGAGAAAGAGCCACCCATGATAAGCAGCACCTGCGTGGTATTCGCCAAAACCGAGGTCGTTGCCTTATTACAGGAAGGGGTGCCTGAGAATGACATCATGGCTGCTTATTGTGCTGCCATGGCTCACCGAATAGCGGAGTTGCTGAACCGCCTGGGCATCGAGGAGAAATTCGCCATCACCGGCGGTATAGCCAAAAACATAGGAGTGGTAAAGAGGCTGGAGAAGGAATTGGGGGTTACAACTGTGGAGCTGGGTTGGCATGACGCAAAGATGCGTGACAAGGGCCTTCCCTTCGACACCCAGATCGCTGGTGGGATAGGAGCGGCTCTCTTCGCTCGGGCTCTCCTGGAGAGGGGTAGGGTGAAGAGCGCAAGAAAGGCATAATGTTAGCCCATTACGGTTTCAAAGATGGGTCTGGTGATTGGTTCCTCGCAGTTGACACTGATAAGTGTGATGGCTGCGGCAAATGCGTGGAGGTCTGCCCAGCGAACGTCCTTGAGATAGGTGAGGACGAATATGACCCTTTCCGGGAGGAGCCGGTGGTCAAGGTTAGACACGAGGAGCGTAAGAAGCTCAGGTATACCTGTGCTCCCTGCCGACCCGGCTATGGGGAGAAACCCCCACCCTGTGTTGCTGCCTGTGAACCCGGAGCTATATCCCATTCAGATGGATGGAAGCTCCTATATGGGCACTAATAATCCTGTCCTACTTGGCAGCCCTTTGGGGCGGAGATAAGATGGCGGAATTTGAGCCAAAGATAGTGGCTTTTCTCTGTAATTGGTGTGCTTACCGAGGTGCCGACCTGGCTGGAACTTCACGTTTTCACTATCCGCCAAATGTACGAGCCATCCGCCTTATGTGCAGCGGCTCTATTGACCCTGTCTATGTCCTTAAGGCTTTGCTCGATGGGGCAGATGGGGTGCTGATCGGAGGCTGTCACCTGGGAAATTGCCATTACCAGAATGGGAACTATAAAGCTATGCGTCGGGTGGAGGTTTTGAAGAACGTCCTCCGCCAGGTCGGGATTGACGAAGAGCGAGTCTGGCTGCGCTGGATTGATGCCAGCGAAGGCGGACTCTTCAGCGAAACGATACAGCAAATGGTGGTTGAACTCCGGGCTAAGGGGCCCAACCCTATGCGGGAGCCTTGGCAGGTTTGGCAAGAAACAGTCGGCTGCCGGCTGCCCGGTATTGAGCCTAAGACCAATAAATGAAGATGAAATGAAAGTAGAAGCTGTTATAAAGGCAGAAGGGGGGAACGTTCTAGGAGCTTTGCAAAATTTCCTGAGCAAGCTTTTAGAAGAAGGAGTCGTTGACTATTTGCTGGTGCCCCTGGAGATCTCGCACGGCCGTACTCTGGCTCAGACCTTGGTAAAGGACCGGGCTCATCTCGACAGGGCCAATCCCTTCTCCCCGGTGATGCCCGTAAGCTCCGCTGGCATTGTCTCCCAACTTACCATTGACCAGTCGGGGAAGAAGCTGGGGGCTGTCCTCAAACCCTGCGAAATTCGGGCCCTCATCGAACTGGTCAAACTGGGGCAGGCGAGCCTGGAAAACCTCGTCATCATCGGGACTGATTGCCTCGGAACCTATGAGGTGGAGGACTATGCCAAGCTCATAGACGAGATGGAAGGCGCAGCAGAGGAGAAGGGGGCACGGGTGCTGGCCAAGATGCGCCAGAGCATAGCCGAACCGGGCACTGAACCCCTGCCAATCTCCTTACGTCCGGCCTGTAAAATGTGTAATTCCTTCACCCCCCTCCTGGCAGATATAACCCTGGGACTACTTGGGGTGGAGGATGGAATTTTCACCAGCTTAGAAAGTGAATTAGCGGAGAAACTCGGCTTAGAGGTAAAAGAAACACCAGGCCGCCAAGAGGCTATTGCCCAGTTGCTGGACAGCCGTAATCAAGCACGGGAGCAGGTCTTCGCTCAGTTTCGAGAGAGGATGGAAACCATCGTTGACTTTGCCGACTGCCTGGATACCTGCACCCTCTGCTATGCTTGTTCATCTGCCTGCCCGATTTGCTACTGTCGGGTGTGTTTCTTCCGCACCGATACCTTCGAGCCTGAATCGGAGCGCTACTACCGATGGGCGGAGCGGGGGGGTGCTTTACGGATGCCTACAGAGATACTTCTTTATCATCTCACCCGACTGAACCATGTGGCTGTCTCCTGTTGCGGCTGTGGAATGTGCGAGAGTGCCTGTCCCCGTAAGCTCCCCCTGACTACCATCTTTCAGACCGTAGGGGACGGGGTGCAGAAGGCGCTCGACTATGTCCCCGGCAGGAGCTTGGAAGAGGAGATACCGCTAGCCACCATCCCAGAAGTCAAGGTTTAACCACCATGGCCGTCATAAATCCGTTTACCGAAGCAGCCGAAGCCATAATCGAGGCTGGGGGAGAGGCTCTCAAGTCCTGTTACCAGTGCGGGTTGTGCACGGCCGCTTGCCCCTGGAATCTGGTCCGTAGCTTCCTCACCCGAAAGCTCATTCACCAGGCACAGATTGGGCTGGTGGAACTGGAGAGCGAGGATATCTGGCTTTGCGCCACCTGCGGTGCTTGTGTGGAACGGTGCCCCCGTGGGGTGGAAATTATTGACATAATGAGGGCTCTACGCCGCATCGGGAGCCAGTGGGCAGCAAACCCAAAAAGTCTCAAAACTGTAATGGCAAGCCTGGGGTCAGTGGGGAACCCATTTGGGGAGGCGCGGGAGAAGAGAGCAGATTGGGCTAAGGACCTCGGAGTGAAGACCTTTGCCCCCGGCACTGAATTTCTCTATTTCCCCTGCTGCACCCCAGCCTATGACCCTCAGGCCAAAAGAATAGCCTTGGCTACGGTCAACGTCTTGGAGAAAGTCGGAGTTGATTTCGGAATTCTGGGGCCTGAGGAAAATTGCTGCGGGGAGAGTGCTCGTAAGGCGGGGGAAGAGGAGCTTTTCCAAAGCCTGGCTCAAGCCGATATCGAGGTCTTCAAGCGCCACGGTGTCGGCAAGGTCATCGTTTCCTCCCCTCATTGTTATCACACCTTCAGGAATGAATATCCCGCTCTTGGGGGGGATTTCGAGGTGCTCCACATCACCCAGTTCCTGGCGGAGTTAATGGAGAACGGTCGGCTAAAGCCGGCAAAGTCTCTCAATAAGAAGGTCGCCTACCATGACCCTTGCTACCTGGGACGGCATAATAAAATATATGACCAGCCAAGAAGAGTGCTGGAGGGCATTCCGGGACTGGAACTAATTGAGCTTCCTGACTCCCGTGAGGACAGCCTTTGCTGTGGGGGCGGTGGGGGGAGAATATGGATGGAGACCAAGAAAGGGGAGAGGCTCTCCGACCTTCGAATAGAACAAGCCCTTGAAGTAGACGCCGAGGTTCTGGCTGTTTCCTGCCCCTACTGCTTAATTAACTTTGCCGATAGCCTCCTCACTATGGACAAGGAGGGCGTGTTAGAGGTCAGGGATATCTCAGAGCTGGTCAACGAGGTAATCTAGCGGAGCTGGCATGGACAGAAGAATTGGGGTTTATGTTTGTCACTGCGGAACTAACATTGCGGCTACCGTCAATGTGAAAGAGTTGGCCGAATTTGCTGCCTCCCTTCGGGGGGTGGTGGTCGCCCGCGATTATATGTTCATGTGCTCCGACCCGGGGCAGGAGCTTATTAAGAACGATATTAAAGAATATAAGCTAAACCGGGTGGTGGTGGCTTCCTGCTCACCCCTGCTGCATGAGCGCACCTTCCGCCGTGTCTGCCATGACGCCGGGCTAAATCCCTACTTATTTGAGATGGCCAACATCCGGGAACATTGTAGCTGGGTCCACGAGGACGGGGCTACGGAGAAGGCTAAAGAGCTTATTCGGGCGGCGGTGATGAGGGTTTATTATCACCAACCTCTGGAGCCGATGGAAGTGCTTATCAATCCAAACACCCTCATCGTCGGTGGCGGCATTGCTGGAATCCAGGCAGCTTTAGATATAGCCAACGCCGGCTATAAGGTCTACCTAGTGGAGCGGGAGCCCTCCATTGGCGGGCACATGATACAGCTGGATAAGACCTTCCCCACCCTTGACTGCTCCGCCTGCATCCTAACCCCCAAGATGAGCGATGTAGGCTCCCATCCCAATATTGAGCTTTTAACCTATAGTGAGGTAGAGGAAGTCTCAGGCTACATAGGTAATTTCAAGGTCAAAATCAGGAAGAAGGCGCGCTATGTGGATGAGGAAAAATGTACTGGGTGCGGGGTGTGCCAGGAGAAATGTCCCTGGAAGGCGGATAACGAGTTTGATGCTGGCTTAGCCAAGAGGAAGGCTATCTATACACCGTTCCCCCAGGCGGTGCCCAATATACCGGTTATTGATAAAGAGCACTGTGTCTATTTCCTCAAAGGGACCTGCCGCGCTTGTGAGAAGTTCTGTGCCCCCGGAGCCATTGATTTTGAGCAGAAGGACCAGCTTCTTGAAGTAGACGTAGGCTCAATCATCCTGGCTACGGGCTATGATGTCTTTGAGCCAAGCGTCATTTCCCAGTACGGCTATAGAAAATACGATAACGTTATCACCGGGCTGGAATTTGAGCGACTGTCCAATGCCGCCGGACCAAGCGGTGGGCAGATTCGGCTCAAAAATGGTCAGCCACCGCAGAGCGTAGCCCTCGTCCACTGTGTTGGCAGTCGGGATAAGAATTTTCATGAGTACTGCTCCCGGGTCTGCTGTATGTACGCCCTTAAGTTCGCCCATCTGATTAAGGAGAAGACAAAAGCCGAAGTATATCAGATGTACATCGACATGCGCTGTTTCGGCGAAGGGTATGAGGAGTTTTATGAGCGCGTCAGCACCCAGGACGGAGTGAAATTCATCCGGGGCAAGGTTTCCAGGGTAACCGACCGGGCTCTGACCGATGAGGAGAAAGGAAAGCTCGTCGTCTGCGTAGAGGATACGCTGTTAGGCAGCTTTATCCGCGTGCCGGTGGACATGGTCGTTCTCTGCATTGCCCTTCAGGCGAGAGCAGATGCGGACAAGGTAGCCAAGCTCTTCTCCATAGGACGGAGAGCCGACGGCTTCTTCATGGAGAGGCACGTCAAGCTGGAGCCGATAGCTACACTGACCGATGGGGTATTCATTGCCGGGTGCTGTGAGAGCCCCAAGGATATACCCGATACCGTAGCCCAGGCTAAGGGAGCGGCTTCCGAGGTCTTAAGCCTGTTAGCCCGGGGCAAGGTTGAGATTGAACCCATCATTGCCTTTGTGGACGAGGAGGTCTGCTCTGGCTGCGGCCTGTGTGAGAGAGTGTGCCCTTATGGTGCCCTCACCTTGGACGGCAAAGAGAGGGTGATGATGGTCAACCGAGCTTTATGCAAGGGGTGTGGCGCTTGTGCCGGTGCCTGCCCTTCGGGAGCCATTTCGCTGAGCCATTTCACTCCTCGCCAGATATTAGAGCAAGTGGAAGCTTTGACCTACTAACCTACAGTGTGATTTGCAAATATGGTTACTGTAACCATTGATGAAGTTAAAGTTACTGTGCCTGAGGGGACGACAATACTGGATGCTGCCCAACAGGCAGACATTTATATCCCTCACCTTTGCTCCCACCCTGACCTTCCCCCGGTAGAGCAGCTAAAATCAGCAGAGGCGGTCTACCGTGATGGCAAACGCCTAGAGAACAAGAGGCCAGAGCTGCAGTACGAGGGCTGTCAGCTTTGTGTGGTGCAGATTGAGGGGGAGAAGGAATTTCAACGCGCCTGCTCTACCAAAGTGGGCAAGGGGATGGTGGTCAGCACCAATACAGCGGAGGTTCAAGAGTACCGCCGTGACAAGCTCATGCTTCTCCTGGTTAAACATCCCCATGCCTGCTTGACCTGTGCTCAAAAGGAAGGCTGCGCTCGGTTTCCCTGCTCCATGAACATACCAGAGAAGGAGAGGTGCTGCCCCCTGTTCAGCAACTGTGAATTCCAGAGGGTAACTGAGTACGTGGGGATTAAGAAAGAAACCCCGCGTTATGTGTTTGAAGACCTTCCTGTGGCCAAAGATGAGCCCTTATTTGAACGAGATTACAACCTGTGTATTGGTTGCACCCGCTGCATCCGGGTATGCCGAGATGTACGGGGGGTAGAGGCTATCGACTTCGTCTTTGATGAAGCGGGACGAGTCATAGTAGGCACAGTCAGCCCTACACTTAGGGAATCTGCCTGCCGCTTCTGTACTGCCTGCGTCGAGGTTTGTCCCACCGGCGCTCTAGTAGATAAGAAGCCATTTGAACAGGTTCCCTGCCAGACTGCCTGCCCGGTGGGGATAGATGTGCCCCGATATGTACACCTCATTGCTGAGGGGAAATTTGATGAGTCGTATGCCGTGGTCAGGGAGAGACTTCCCTTGCCCTCGGTTTGCGGTTACATCTGCCTTGCCTTTTGCGAGGAGGAATGCCGCCGGGGTGAGGTGAATGAGCCAGTCGGCATCCGAGCCCTTAAGCGGTTTGTCAGTGAAAACCGCTCTGACCTCTGGAAAAAGAACCTCAAACGTCCCAAAGCCACCGGGAAGAAGGTAGCCATTCTGGGCTCTGGGCCAGCCGGTTTGACGGCTGGATATTACCTGGCGAGGAAAGGGCACGAGGTAACCATCTTCGAGCAAGCCCCCTTGCCCGGGGGTATGCTAAGGCAGGCTATCTCTCGAAAGCGCCTACCCAAAAAGGCTCTGGAGGAGGACATCGAGGAAATCCTTCAGACCGGGGTGAAGCTAAAGCTTGACTCCCCCCAGATGCGAATCGGCGAGCTTTTGGAGCAAAAATTTGATGCCGTATTCCTAGCCACCGGAAGCACTTTTGTCGGACCTTCTGCCCTCTGGCTGAAGGAGGAAGGAGTTGAACTCACCCCCTGGGGAAGCATAAAGGTCAATCCAGAGACCTTCGCTACCAGCCGGGAAAGGGTATTTGCTGGCGGGGATGCACTGCTGGGGGGCATTTCTGAGGATTTCATCGGCACCATTAGCAGCGGGGATAAAAAGAATTTCTTCAAACTTCTGGTTGACCGGTTGGCCGTGTATCGAGGCGATTCCTCTCGCTCGTGCATCCAGACAATCGCCTCGGGCAGAAAAGCAGCTGAAGCCATTGACCGATATCTTGGTGGCGACGGGGTCATTGCTGAACCTCTGCTCCCACCCGAGGAGCCCAAGCAGTGGCTGGGGCGCGAGGAGGGGTTTGCCGACCTAAAGCGCCTTGCCGCTGCTTACCATCCGCCTGCACCTCAGTACGCCGGGCTGAGCCGGGCTGAGCCGCCTCTTAGCCAAGAGTCAGCGATGACTGAAGCCAGGCGCTGTCTTAGATGTGACCTCAGGCTCCTCCTCTCCAAGCCTATCTGGGCACCAAAGGAGGAACTGTGGGTAGAGTTCACCTCGGAGAAGGTGAGCCAGGTTCCCGAGACGGAGGGAGTCTACCAACTACTGGATGAAGAGAAGAACGTCATTTACATTAAGGGAGCGATGAACCTGCACCGGGAGCTGGAAGAGCAATTAGAGGTTTATGAGAAGGCTCGCTACTTCATGTATGATGAGGAGCCGATGTTTACCAAGCGGGAGAGCGAGCTCCTGCAGCAGTACATTGCTCAATACGGTCAGATGCCAGAGGGGAACCGGGAGCTGGAGGAACTCTTCTAGGCCCAAAGGTCTAGCGACTTTTAGGACTCGCTGTCTGGAGGGTCAGAAGCGAGAAGCCTACGAGTTCATTAAGGAACGTCGTGATTTTGATTATGTTTGTGCCAATCCGCCGTATATCGGCAAGATGGACTATTTCTATAGGAAAACTGCTGCCTCCCACGGGTACTCAACTTAGCGCCTCCTCCGTAAAGCCTGCGATAAAATAATAACCCCTATTACAACCACTCCACCTGTTACCCCCCACAGCACTGGCCAGTTGATTGGCTCGGTTGGCAGTGGTGCTGCCGTATCGGGGGCAGTAGCCTCGGGTGGTGAGTTACCTACTGTCGGTGGGGTGGCGTCTTCAGATGCTGCAGTTGCTATCCTCACCGAAGCCCCTGTCCATGTTGCCGTTATCTCCTCAGCCAGGTTATTGGCAAGCATGCCGCTGGATAGACCTATTGTGCTGCTGTCGCCCCCAGAGCCAATGACATGGAAGTGCAATACTGCCAGATATCCAGAGCCACTTACCCCCGCCATGCCAGAAACATTCTGAATAACTCTCCATGTCCCTGAGCTAACCTCGTTATAGATATCAACCGGTATCTCAGTTGAACCTATCAGCCCTGAGGTTACATCGTCCAGCCGTAATACTGAGGCATCAAAGGAGACATCGTAGTTACAGGCATCAAAGTCCACCACCTCACTGATATTGACATTAGCTGTAAAGTCGCTATTGAGTGCTGCCTCATCGGGGGCATCAATGCTAACGGTAACCTCTGTCGCCGAGGTTAGATTTGCCCACGAGATAGTGCCTTCATCGCAATATGTTGCCCTGATGGCATCTATATCACTATCGTTGTTACCATTAGTGTCATAGATGCTATAAGTGCTAAAATACTCGCCTATAGCATCTCCATCCTGCTCTATCTGGGCATGGGCTGTAATAGGGAATAAGAACAACAGCATAATAACTGCTGTTAGTAGTAAGACCTCTCTATGTAATGTTCTTTTCCGCATCTTATACTCCCAGATCTGGGATGCTAGAGGCTCACCACATTTCCTCCTTATTTAGCCGCAATAGTTAATGTAGCGTTAATCTTTAACGCCGTCAAGGTAATAGAGGCGTAAAACCGTCATTAAGCTCCGCCGCTTTAATAGCTAATCCAGCCCAGCTATAATCCTCTCTATCTTGGTGATATCCAGGGCATTGACACTGCCATCCTGATTGGCATCAGCCCCAGGTGTTTCACCATCCAGCCCAACTATAATCCTCTCCACTTTAGTAATATCAAGGGCATTGACGTTCCCATCGCCATTGGCATCTCCCGGCTGCACTGAGGTGATATCTACCGAATCGCCGACCCATGTTGCCGCTATCTCCTCTGCCAGGTTATTGGCAAGCATGCCGTTGGAGAGGCTTATAGCGCTACTATCGCCCTCAGAGCCAATAACATGGAAGTGCAATACTGCCAGATAGCCAGAGCCACTTACCCCGGTTAAGCCAGAAACATTCTGAATAATCCGGTATGTCCCCGAGCTAATCTCGGTATAGATATCAACCGGTATTGGTGTTGAACCTATCAGCCCTGAGGTTACATCGTCCAGCCGTAATACTGAGGCATCAAAGGAGACATCGTAGTTACAAGAATCAAAGTCCACCACCTCACTGATATTGACATTAGCCGTAAAGTCGCTGTTGGGGGCTGCTTCATCGGGGGCATCAATGCTAACGGTAACCTCAGCAGCCACGGTGGTAAAGCCCCACGAATACTCTGCTGCCAGTGGATTGCCAGCAGCATCGGTAATAGCTGTGCTCAGGGTGGCGGTATAGGTGGTGCTTTCTGCCAGGTCAGCGCTGGGGGTGAAGGTAGCGGTATAGGTGCCGCTATCATAGGAGACGCTACCGGCTACACCATCCAGAGTAAAGCTACTGGTAGTTATGGTAGATTCATCCATCGCCTCACTGAAAGTAGCCGTTATCACTGTGTCCACAGCCACACCAGTGGCATCAGCCACAGGTGATGTGCTGGTTACCGATGGCGCAGTAGTATCAACGGTAAAGCTATCACTGGCGTAGTCTGTCTCAGCGGTGGTATTGGCGGCAGCGTCAGTAGCCCTAACATATACCGTGTGCGCCCCATCGGAAAGGGCAGCGGTGGTAAAGGTATAGTTCTCGCTAAGGCTATCAAGGGCGCCATCACCGGCAGTAGCCGCCGTCCAGCTACCATCATCAACCTTATACTCCACCGAGCTGATATTAGATGAGGCATCTATTGCCGCCCCGGTGAAGGTTGGGGTATTATCGTTGGTGGGGTCTGGAGTCAGCGCCGTTATGGTTACCGATGGTGGTGTGGTATCTTGAACACTCACTGAATCCCCAACCCATGTTGCCGCTATCTCCTCAGCCAGGTTATTGGCAAGCATACCATTGGATAGACTTATAGCGCTGCTAGTGCCTTCAGAGCCAATGACATGGAAGTGCAATACCGCCAGATATCCGGAGCCACTTACTCCTGCCATACCCGGAGCATTCTGAAGAATTCTCCATGTCCCCGTGCTAATCTCGGTATAGATATCAACCGGTATTGCTGTTGAATCTACGAGTCCTGAGGTCACATTATCCAGCCGTAATACTGAGGCATCAAAGGAGACATCATAGTTACAGGCATCAAAGTCCACCACCTCACTGATATTGACATTAGCCGTAAAGTCGCTATCGGGGGCTGCCTCATCGGGGGCATCAATGCTAACTGTAACCCCAGCAGCCACGGTGGTAAAGCCCCGCGAATACTCTGCTGCCAGTGGATTGCCAGCAGCATTGGTAATAGCTGTGCTCCAGGCATCTTCAGAGCCGGCATCGTAGGAGAATGTGGTGCCGGTAATAATATAGCCGCCGTCTGAGGTCTGCTGAACTGAGTAACCCAGGTCACCGCTTGAGCTGCCGAAGGTCTTGTTCCATTCCTCTTTGGGGGCAGCCTCTCTATCAGCAGCCAGGGATAAACTACTGCCCAGGGCAGACATCGCCAGCAAGGCGCCAATAATTGCTACCGCCGCTATTCTTTGTATCCCTTTCATAACTCTCTCCTTGCTCATGAAATTTATAGCATCGGCGACGCTGAGGAAACCAGTTTTGGTGATAATCTCCCCCCCAGTCGCAGCCAGGGTTCCAGTACTCAGGGGAAACATTGCCAGCAAGGCACCAATAACTGCCAGTGCCAGTATTTTTTGTATCCCTTTCATGACTCCCTCCTTAATTTGGTTATTAACTGCTCAATATCCTCTGCTATGGTCTCCGTGGCTTCATTCTCCCCCTCCCTTAGTGTAGAGGGGGTAACTAGATTTGACAGAGACTGTTACCCCCTCTAGGCTCCTGTTAGGGTCTGTTGTCTTTAGCCACTCTTAATCCAGTCCGGCAATTAACCTCTCTACCTTGGTGATGTCCAGGGCATTGATATTGCCATCCTGATTGGCATCAGCCCCAGGAGTTTCAGCATCCAGCCCGGCTATGATTCTCTCTACTTTAGTAATATCAAGGGCGTTGACATTACCATCACCATTGGCGTCTCCTGGCAATACTGAGGTGATATCTACTGAATCACCGACCCATGTTGCCGTTATCTCCTCAGCCAGGTTATTGGCAAGCATGCCGTTGGAGAGGCTTATAGCGCTACTATCGCCCTCAGAGCCAATAACATGGAAGTGCAATACTGCCAGATAGCCAGAGCCACTTACCCCGGTTAAGCCAGAAACATTCTGAATAATCCGGTATGTCCCCGAGCTAATCTCGGTATAGATATCAACCGGTATTGGTGTTGAACCTATCAGTCCTGAGGTTACATTATCCAGCCGAAGCACTGAGGCATCAAAGGAGACATCATAGTTACAAGAATCAAAGTCCACCACCTCGCTGATATTGACATCAGCGGTAAAGTCGCTATCGGGGGCTGCTTCATCAGGAGCATCAATGCTAACGGTAACCAACCCCGCCGCTACCACGGTAAAGCCGTCAGCAAGTGTTCCCGTTCCGTCTGGAGTGGTAACTGAAACATCCCTCAGCCCCAGTGTGGCAGTAGCACTGATAGAGATGTTGGCCGTTATCTGCGTTGCGCTAACCACGGTAAAGGAGTTGACCGTTATCCCGTCACCAAAACTTACCGCAGTGGCTCCGGTAAAGTTAGTGCCGCCAATGGTGACCTCCAGTGTCGCCCCTTGCTCCCCAGAGTTGGGACTGACTGAGGTTACAGTTGGCGCCTCGGCGGGACTAACCTGCAGGGTTACCGGCACTGTGGTGGAGGCCTCATCGGGGTCATTACTGGCGATGACTATCTCAGCGCTGTAATTGCCCTCAGCAAGGCCGGTGGTATCTATGGTTACCGTTACCGAGTCCGAACCGCCTGCCCCCACTGTACCCGACTTAGGCTCTTCATCCAGCCAGGAGCAATCGGCACTACTTACCGTGAAGGTTGCTGTTGCCTCATCGAGCAAGCTCTCATCGGCATCATATACCTCCGCAGTAATAAGGTATTGACCCACAACTGCGTCTGCGGACAGGCTATAGGTGAAGTTCCGGCTAACCACCGCCCCCGCTTCTACTGTTATTGTAGAGCTGTCCTCAAATACCGATGCCCCTTCGGGGTTCTGGACACTGACGGCGACATTGCCGTTGACCAGCGCCGCATCACCGCCATTGCCCACATCCACGTAGATGGTCACATCTTCCTCCGGTAGGTAGCTATCCGTGTCGGTAAAGAGTGTCACTATGCTTACCTCGGGAGTACCGATTATTGCGCCAGTAGTCCCGTAATAGAAGATTACATCCTTGGCTTCAGCGGGTGAGAGCGTGCCCAGGTTCCAATACATGCCCACTGCGGTATCCCAGGTTATTGTCTGCCCTGAGGTTATGGCATAGTCAAAGGGCACACTATAGATATCCGGCCAGTAAGCAAATTGCACCTTGTAAGGCTTGTTGCTAGTGTCAAATGTGCAGTTAGAGGTCAGCGTTGGATTGACCAGGTCATCGGTAGCCTTCCAGTAGTCAAATACTGGATTAGTGTGTTCCTGCTCTGTGGTGACGTTCCCCACTCCCGGGACGATAAATGGAGCACCATCATTGTACGCCAGCATGGTATCGAGGAGAAAGCGTATCTTCACCTCGTGGCTGGTAGCATCGTTATTGGTCACGGTAACATGATATTGAGTGGTATTTGACTGCAAGGTCAGTCTCTGCGAGACCTCTACATTAGTCGGCAAGGACCACTGCGCAACGATACTGTCGCCATCGATGGTTGGTGTCTGAGTTACATATGTATCCATAGTGTAATCTTGATAGTAATCGCTTCCATCTAACCGAACCGTCATATAGGAGGTGCCGGCATACGGATAGCCATAAAGCAACAGCTTCTCATCTGCGGTTGCTTCGGTATATCTACCGATTTCCCAAAGGTCTGCAACTGCAATGCTCATATCATACCCAGAATTGGTCAAAACCAAGTCTGGACTCCGAGGATGCATCTGTTCTTTAGCCGCTGCCAGGCTGCTCTCAATGGCGGTTTGGGCTTGACTACTGGTTGTATCCTGGTCGCTGATATCATAGGTAAGGTCAGTACCACCATTGTTGCCAATGGTCAGGGTATAATCCTGTGTGGTATCAGGAGACAGGGTTACATCGAAGCTGGTTGGAGAAACCGTGATGTCAGGCACGGTGGGAGATGAGAGTATGGCACTGAGGAAGTCATCCCACTGGGTATCGGTGGTGAACAGGACACTGGTCTCGTAGTCAGAAAAGTAATCCGTCACAGTCTCAGGGTAGTAGATGGACAGCCCGTGGGAATTGGCTACCGATGAGGTGTGCCCCTCGGCAATAACGGCATTATTTACCGCCGTCATAACTGAACTGGCGGCATCTCTGACCGCCTGACTGATGCTGGTATTTTGATTTACCAGCTGGGCAAAGTGGTAGAGGTCAATATAGTAGTCATAGTAGTATTCTTGTGCCTGACCTCTGGCTGTCTTAATGGCATTCCAATCACCGGTGGCAGTGGTCATGGCTTGAGCAAAGCTGTCAATGGCGGTCGCCAGCTCATCAACCAGGCCTAGCTTCGCCGCCGACTGGGTTATATCCAGAGTCGGGTCGTAGGAGCTTATGTAGTCATTGACTATCTGGGTAGCCAGTGCCGATGGTGTCATCGTTGGACTAGCGGTCAGGGCGGTCAGGGTATGTGCATAATCCCAGCCATCACCGGGTTCGGTTTCCTCCGAGCCTACGGCTATATCGACCAGGGGACGGCTAGCACTCCCCATGACCTGATAGACTACCTCCACCATCTCCATCAGACAGGCATCAAAGCCAATGATATCCAGCACTTTCCCGGTGGTAGCGTTAGCTGCGTTCAGTGCGCTCCTCAGCTCAGTCATGGTTAACTCGTCACCGGCTTGGTCATCAACGCAGATGGATTTCATAGCAGTGGTGGTATTTCTTTCCCTCCAACCGCTGCCATGGTTCCACAATACCAGGGCATAATGCTGGGCTGGGTAGTTAGCGATAGCCCACTCGATGAAGCTCTGCAGTGTCGCCGGGTCACCCATATTTACCTCTCCCAGGTCAGCAATTACCGGAGAGTTAATAATGGCGGCGTCAGTATCCTGGGTTACATAGAACCTCTTGGCGCCGGTCCAGTTTCCGTTGCTGGTGTCATCGTCCCAGTCACGCTCAGCACGGTCCATCTCAACCACAATTTTGACACTATCTGTAGAGCCAGCGACCTCCATCTCGTTCAAATCATCTATGCCGGCACTTTCCAGGTTATTATCGGCATCAAGGTAAACCATAAACAGCCAGTCCACCTCCAAATCAGAGGCATTGGCGGCTAGAGCCGACTGGATATCTAGCAGACCATATCCATCTATATTATCGTTGGCTTCCACGGAAGTAGCTGTTGACTGGAGCAGGTTTCTGACTGCTGCTGGGTGTCCTGTTAGTGTAGGCTGAGCCTCAAGCAGTAGCGCAGTTGCTCCGGCGGCAATGGGGCAAGCCATGCTCGTCCCGTGCATCGCATAATAATCTGCCGGACCTGAGCCATCCAGGTTCAAGCCATCATTGTCAACAATGTACGGGTCATAGTCAGCATTACCCAAAGTGTAGATATCTGTATCCCTAACTGAGATGATGGCGCTGCCCGGGGCAACGATGTTTGGCTTCTGCGGTGCTCCGCTATCCACCCTCGGTCCACGGCTGCTAAAGCTGGTTATGGTGTCTACGGTTTGTTCAGGGTTGATATACCAATAGGTAGTCCCTGCGTAATTGGTCCAGTTCTTTCTGGTGGTATAAGCGCCAACGGCTATGGCTTTCTCCGCATCTGCAGGCGAGGACAGTGTGTAAAAGGCGTCGGGGTTCTGAAATTTCACCGAAGCGCCGCTACTGGCAATACCTTCGAAGTAGATGTGGAAGAACTGGTCATTAGCTGAGTTGTTGGTGACCTTTAGATAGTAGGTTGGGGCTCCTGCCGGCAGATAATAGTACCAACCAGCGTCGGGGCCATAACCGGAAAGCTCATGCTCTGTGCCCTTCCAGCTCTCCTCTTGGGCACTTACCCAAGTGTCCGCCAAAGGCGTCTGGTCAGATGCGTAGTATTCCAGAACCAGGTCATTGCTATATGCCAGACCATCATACCAGACCAGGTTAAATCCAAGGCAGGCATTGCCCCCATTGGAGCCGGTAACATTGACCTGGATGAAGCCAGTGCTGCTATAAGCGTTCACTGTGCCTGAGTAATGCTGGTCATCATTGGCGTCATTTCCAGCCGAGATAAAGACTACGGCTCCTTTACCGAAGGCATAGTCCACTGCTTGGGAGTTCTGCCGGGTTCCATCGTGGTAATATCCCCAGCCCCCATAACTCATGGTTATGATGTCAGCCTCATAGGTATCTACCGCTGCCTTAATGGCATTGGTTATGGCATCAAGTGAAGCAGTGCCATTGGCATCACTACCAATTTTGAGAAAGACGAGGTCAGCGCCTGGTGCCATCCCCTTATACTGGTGGGTGGCTCCAGAGGATTGTGTTCCCCGCCCCAGAGCAGAGCCGGTAACATGGGTGCCATGACCGGTCACAGTATTGGCAATGGTGTTATCCAGTACTGGCCAGTTTGAGTAGTCTTTACTAGCCACTGGCGCCGGGATATCAGGGTGAGCGGTGTCCAGTCCGGAATCCAACACTGCTATCCTGACCCCGGTTCCATCATAGCCTGAGGTCCATACATCATCAGCGTTTATCTTTATTGCTGCCAGGTCATTCTGGGGCTCAAGCACCTGCTCTGCGGTATCAAGCCGAACTACATAGTCTTTGCCTGCCAGTTCATCAAGCTTATCTACAGGCATATCAGCTACTATAAATCCGGTGGGGTAGTCGCCTACAGGGGGTATCCACGAATCTAGATAGGGGGTGATGCCCATCGCCTCTAGCTCATCTATTTGCCATGCTGTAAGCTCCTGGGCAAGGTGAATGAATATCCTCTGCATGCCAAGGTTTTCTGTCCTCATCCCCGTTTGTTTCATCATGTTCAGCTCATCTGCTGTTGGCGGGGCTTGCTGGCAGCGCACCTTGGCACCTACCTGTAAGGAGAGCAGGGCACTGACTTTTGCCTCAGGCTCAGATGCTTGAGGTGAAATTGCCTGGCTACCACTTCCGGATGATTGAGACGAACTTGCCTGGACGCCAGGCATAGTGCTGAAGATAAGTAATAGCAAGGTGAAAATTATGCCTATAATTTCTGCTGTTTTCTTCACGCTTACCTCCTTGAATAACTTAAACCCTTGGTTATAGCACTTATTTCTTCATGGTAGCCTCCTTAAATGTTGTTGTGGACAGGTGGCTATAATATGGTGCCAAAATGGTCTTTTGTCAATAGCACTTTTGTTTATAGTACCTTGAATACCTGATACTCTCTGGGGGGGTAATTTCATTAAATGTTGGGGGGCGGGTGGCTATAATTACGGTAGTTGTTCTGTCTGGGGCTCAAGCACCTGCTCTGCGGTATCCAGCCGCATTACATAATCCTTGCCCGCCAGTTCATCAAGCTTATCTATGGGCATATCAGCCACGATGAATCCGGCGGCATGCTTACCCGCAACCGGTATCCACGAATCGGGATAGGGGGTAATGCCCATCGCCTCTAGCTCATCTATTTGCCATGCTGTCGGCTCCTGGGCGAGGTGGATGAATATCCTCTGCATGCTAAGGTTTTCTGTCCTCATCCCCATCGCCTTCATCTGCTCCAACCTCTCCGGTGTGGGGGCGGCGAGCTGCTTCTCCCTCAAATCTATCTGAAGAAGAAGTAAGACGCTGGCCTTCTTTGCTTTTATCTCTATCTCCTGAGCATATAAATACGGCTCGCCATCCTTGGTTATCCTAATAATTCCGGTAACCTTTATTGGGCGCCCCACATCGCCCAGGGGATCCAGGCCAGCCGGTTTGTCAGTAACATAGAGCCAGCCGGTAGCATCCTGCACCAGCCAGTCGCTGCGGGTTACTGGCGGACTGCCAAAGCCTCCTTTCCACCCCTGATACTTGCCTTCAATAGTAACCACCTTTCCCTCATAGGCTGTCGGGACTCCCCTTATGTCTCCGATGGTCGCTTTGACGGGAGGGGGCGGCAAAGGAGCTGCTTGTTGACATGCAGTCATTAAAAGGACAGCTAAAAAAGCAGCCGATAAAATTAGTTTACCGGTTAAGAGCCTATCCATTACCCTTTATTTCCTACTCGTGCTTGCTCAATAGAACATATAAACTCAGGACTACTTGTTGTAGCTAAGTAAAGTCCACCAACGGGAAAATCATTGTCTCCCACGGCTATATTAATTTAGTATGCCTTTCTTCTAGCTAGCAAGAAAATAATTAACCCCACCACAATCACTCCACCTATTATTCCCCATAAAACAGGCCAGTTGCCAGGCTTGGCTGGTGCTGTTGATGACGCTGGTGGGGATGGTGCCCCTCCCCTAACTACAAATGTGCCACTAAGTCCATTAATATCTACTGAATAGCTACCAGGCAAATCCTTCGCTGTGGTAAAGATTACCTTCTGGCTGGCACCAGCGTCAACAGTTACCTCTTTACTTGCTTCCACTACGCCATCTATCTTCAGCGTTAATTTATAGTTGCCAGCCTCCTCGCCGGTGTTGGTTACCTGGGCACTGATAGTTACGCTTTCGCTAGGAGTAACCTCGTTAGGTGATATAATAAGAGAACTTAGGCTAAAAGCGGCTGGCTCAGGCGGCTCATAAGCCAGGGCAGCAAAAGCAGTAAAGTGGCTGACAGGAGCAGTTATGGTATTGGCTTCAGGGTCAACCGTGGACTCTAGCTCCACCCACATATCTGCTCCAGCATCCCACCAAGCCAAGACCAGCTCCTCTTCAGCTACACCCTCGGGTATCTTAGAGGAGTCATAGGTATACTCCAGAGTTGCTGCCGGATTGAAAACAGCCCCGTCAGGCTTGAAGTTATAAACCTGTCCAATAATGTGGGCACCGGCGGGTGGGGCAGGTGGTGCTCCCATCCTGGTCATCTTTATCTCAGATAGTGGCTCATCATCCTTGGTTAGGCCGACAGTATCCTTATCAATTGTCAACCGACATAAGCCATCAGAAGACTCAGCAATAACCGCCTTGTTAAATACCCCAGCACTATTGATAATACCTGATACACCCGTTGTCCCTGGCGGTGGACCTTCTATAGTTGCTCTCAGATTTAATTCTGTTACCTCACCACTGTGCCACTCTGCAGTCTGCCCGGCGGAAACACCATTTACATAGAAGGTTACGGGGCTTCCCTCCACTATATCCCCCTGGACAATAAGCTTTGGCTCCAGTGGATTTGAGCTGCCATACCTGCCCTCAACAGTGGTTACTATAGGGTTGTTGTTAGCACCTGTCTGAACCCCCTCCCCCCTTACCTCCACCTCAGTCCCCATTGGCGCCGGGCTACCATTTATCTCCACTGTGCCGTGGAAGGCATGTGGCAGCGGGGGAATCCCTTGAGCGTAGACCGGGGTGGTACAAAAAGTTAGTAGCACAGCTAGAAGCAGAAAGGCAATTGTCTTCACTTTCATTGGTTTCCTCCTTTACTAGATTTTGTTAACCTCGTCCTCCTCAGGTTATTTATATTCATTTACCAACTTATCTGTCTCATTTAGCGTTACCCCCTTCTTAATCGAGCGATGGCTGTATTGGAGTGATAGTAAATCCAGCCAGGGTACAGTCATTCTGCATATAAATCCAGTAGCCTTCACCGACCAGCATATCCTGGTCGGTGTAGCTTTGACCGGAAGAATAGGTCCAACTTGAGCTGTTCATCGATGGGCTAACCACCTGAGAGTAACCGGGCAGGTTGGTTGGTGTGTTGGCTACTGATTTCACGGCGTCATCTACGTGCTTAGTCTCCAGGTTGGCTAGACCTATCAGGTTCCACCCGGCATATAAATCCTTGGTTGGAGTAGATAAATCAGTGGCGTTGTACTTCAGCAGCACGGTGTCAGCGGCGTTCATCTTAATATAGATGGCGTCACACGGCTCCAGCTCGTAGCCGGTGGTTACCTGCTCCCAGTAAGTGCCGTCGGAGTCAGCGTCATTGGTGTCATACCAGTAGGCGATGGTCATCTTGGCCGAGTCCACTACCTCATCAACGGTATCCCCTGAGGCGTCAAGGATTATCGGCGTTGACAGGGTATTCCAGCCAACACTCAGATTCACCGCTCGAGTATAATAGGCAGCGTTATCAGCGATGACATCGGCTATAGGCTTATACAGCCACTCGTAATAGGTAACCCGGTCGGTGATATTGTCGCCGGTGCCCCCGGGATTAGATACATCAACACTGGCTCCGGTAGCTGCAGTGTAAGTTGGTCCGGTGGCACTGCCCCACCAGTTATACTTGGTGTTTACTGTTGATACATCCGAGCGAACATTCACCCCATAGCCGGTGTTATCATAGATATCGTTGTAGTTAATAAGGTGACTGGCGGACGTAGTCCCCACGTCAATGCCGTCACCAATGTTACCGGTTACCACATTCTTCTTGATGGTATAGGCGGTACCCTTTACGTATATGCCGTCCTCATAAGAGCCAGTGATGGTATTGCTGGTGATGGCGATGGTGTCGGTATGCTCGTATCCCTGAATACCATAACTGGTAGCGCTGGTAATGGTGTTGCTGGTGATGCTGACCGAGGAAACCTTATGAGTGGCATCCTGTCCAGCGAGGTAAATACCCTTACCCTTCTGGTCAGTGATGGTATTGCCGCTGATGGTAATCCCGCTTATGGCATTGCTACCCGGTACCCTGATATCAATGGCAGCATCAGTGCCCGCCACGTCAGAACCTCCGCCATTGCTGAAGGTGTTGTTGCTTATTGTCCCGTTGGTGAAAGCTGCATTTGTTGAAGTGAGCATAATTCCCCGGTTGTATATGTAATTGAAGATGCAGTTTTGCACCGTGATGTAATCGGCGTAACTATCATAGATGCCGTAGTTAAAGACGATGCCGCTCCGCAGTCGGTCGAAGGTTATACCATCGATGGTAACACCGTAGGTGGCGCTGCCGGTGGCGGTTATATCTATTGCCTTATTAATGGTGGTGGTGGGGCTGGTCTGGGAGCTCCAGGCAGTGCCATTATAATGGATGATGGTGCCGGAGACTCCTACAGCGAAGACATCGCTTGCACCGCTTCCCCAGACACTATAAAGGTTATTGGTGGTGCCGCTTGCTTGTAAGGTCCAGGTAGTGCCATCAGCAGAATGGATGATAGTGCCTGAGGCCCCTACAGCAAAGATATCGCTTGAGGCACTTCCCCAGACAGCATAAAGGTTATTGGTGGTGCCGCTGGTCTTCGAGCCCCAGTCAGTGCCATCATACTTGAGGATAGTGCCTGAGGCTCCTACGGCGTAGACATTACTGCTTGAAGTTCCCCAGACACTATAAAGGTTATTGGTGGTGCCGCTTGCTTGTAAGGTCCAGGTAGTGCCATCAGCAGAATGGATGATAGTGCCTGAGGCCCCTACAGCAAAGATATCGTTTGAGGCACTTCCCCAGACAGCATAAAGGCTATTGGTGGTGCCGCTGGTCTTCGAGCTCCAGTCAGTGCCATCATAATGGCGGATAGTGCCGGAGGCTCCGACAGCAAAGACATTGCTGCTTGAAGTTCCCCAGACACCAAAAAGGTTATTGGTGGTGCCGCTGGTCTGGGAGCCCCAGCTAGTGCCATTATAATGGAGGATGGTACCGGAGGCTCCTACAGCGAAGACATCGCTTGAAGAGCTCCCCCAGACACCATAAAGGGTATTGGTGGTGGGGCTGGTCTGGGAGCTCCAGGCAGAGCCGTTATAATAGGCGATAGTGCCGCCATATCCTACGGCGAAGATATCGGTTGCACCGCTTCCCCACACACCCCGAAGGTCGTCTGTGGTTGGCCTGACTGTAGTAGATGAGGCACCGTTAACTGACTGCAGGGTGATTGCCTTAGCCACTGTAATTCCAGTATCGACCTCATATATGCCATCACCCAGCTTAACTGTCTCGCCGGGCACAGCGTCACTGACGGCGTTCTGTACGTAATCCCCACCATGATAGCCGTTATCTTCAGCTACAGGAGAGGTAGAAGTCGGTGCGTAGGTATTCACCAGTTCATTATTAACATCATATACTGAAACCGCTGGGGCGACGGTTATCGTCCAGCTGGCTAAGGTATAGCTGCCAGCAGAAGCAGTGATAGTATGGGTTCCGGCGACACTATCCTTGTAGAGAAAGGAAAACTGACCGGCGGTGGTACCACCGGGGTCACCGGTACCATCATATATAGTTGCTGAGCTTATCTCAGAGCCTAGTGCGGAATAAAACTTTCCCGTATCTGAAGTCGAGCTCAAACTTGCCGTCAAGTCATTGCTTGGCGCCTTTATGTTTCCATACTGGTCTTGAAGCTGGAGATATATGGCACTGGAGTACATGTTTACCATGGTGGCGTCATCAGAATAGGTACCACTACTGTTGGCAAATCCCAGTTTGGTCGCTGTATCGGCAGTTACGCTATAGCCATTTGTGGTGTGGCTGGCCTGGGAGGTCCAGCTAGTGCCATCATAATGAAGGATAGTGCCTGAGGCTCCTACAGCGTAGACATTGCTACTTGAAGTTCCCCAGACGCCATAGAGGGTATTAGTGGTGGGGCTGGTCATTGAGCTCCAGCTACTAGTATACTTGAGGATAGTGCCCGAGGCTCCCACTGCGAAGACAGGGGTTGAGTCGCTTCCCCAGACGCCATAGAGGGTATTAGTGGTGGGGCTGACCTGAGAGGTCCAGGTACTGCCGTCAGTAGAATGGAGGATAGTGCCAGAGGCGCCTACAGCGAAGATATCACTTACACCGCTTCCCCAAACGCTGTAGAGGTTATTGGTGGTGGGGCTGACCTGTGAGCTCCAGCTAGTGCCGTTAGTAGAACGGAGGATAGTGCCATTATATCCTACGGCGTAGATATTGTCGGAAGCGGTTCCCCAGACACTATAAAGGTTATTGGTATCGGAGTTGGTCATTGAGCCCCAGGTACTGCCGCCATCAGTAGAATGGCGGGTAGTGCCGCCATATCCTACAGCGAAGACATAGACAGCTTCACCGACTGTAATTCCCCAGACACCATAGAGGTTATCTGTGGTGCCGCTGGTCTGGGAGGTCCAGCTACTGACATAATGGATGATAGTGCCATTATGTCCTACAGCGTAGACATTGTTGGAAGCCTTCCCCCAGATGCCATAAAGGTTATTTGTGGTGCCGCTGTCCATTGAGCTCCAGCTAGTGCCGTTATAATGACGCATGGTGTCATCATCATAATATCCTATGGCGAAGACATCGTCGGTATCGCTTCCCCAGACACCAAAAAGGGTGTTAGTTGCCACGGCGTATTTCGGCTCGGCACTGGTATATATCTTCACCCTGGCAGTGGAGGTAGATGTAGTGGGGTTTACCAGCCCGAAGCCTTGAGCAAAATAGACATATACCTCAGTATTTTTAGCCACTGCCTGGGGCACTGTCAGCGTCACGGTGCGGCTATCGGGATGGCAGGTGGGGTCAACGGCGCACGCCGTTAATGAATAGCTCGTCCCGATGCCATCGGCATCCACCTGCACCATATCCTTGCTGGCCGAGGCAGGCACAGTAGTTCCTGATGGGAAAATGACAGTGATAGTGCCCGACCCTGCTGCCAGAGCACCGCTAGAGCCTACAGTAAATTCAAACTTATAGGCTGCCGCCGAGCCAACTGTAGCTGGATTGGGATAGCCTGAAAGATGGCCAACACCAGTAACCGCCGTACTGCCCAGGGAGAAGTATTCAGAGTAAACAGCAGTGGTGTCCTGGCTTGTTACCACCTTCACCCGGTAGGTAGTGCCTTTTGTTGAAGCGCTTGTTATTGCGGCACCGGTCTCAAACTTGATATAGGGTGAGGCGCCGGCGGCTATATCCATTGGGAGCTTTACTCTCACCCGGTAGGTACCAACATCAGGGTCAGTATAGCAATCAGTATAACCAATGGTCGTGGTTGCCGCCCCGTCAGGGTCAACTGCTACGTAGGTCTTGTCTATTGAGCTGGGCAAGGTGAAGGCGTATCCTGAACCTTCTTCCCCTGCCATTTCTGTTGTCCCATCGGGAAAGGTTACCGTAATGGTGTCTACGCCGCCGGTCAGGGCAGTAGTAGCTGTAAAGTGGACGATATACTCCAGAGCAGTGCTCGTTGAATTGAGGACAGTATCATCCGATAGCTCTACCCATACATTGGTTACAGTGGATGCTTCAGCCCTCTCGATGGCAGGGAAGGGTAACATTACCATACCCACAACCAGGATAGACACTAGGAACCCGCAAACCGTTTTTTCTTTCATCATATCGGTTGTCAGCCTCATGCCCTCTGCTCCCCCTGCAAACAATGGGATGAGTTTATCGGCAAGAAAGGCTTTGCTTTTCTGGCTCTCCATTCACCAGGTGTAGCGTAACTATTTGCTACTACCTTTTAGGCTCTCCTCTTTCTGACTACCAAGAAGATAATTACGCTCACTAGGACTACCCCACCTATAATGCCCCAGATGAGAGGCCAGTTAACCACCGGAGGTAGTATCGGTGGTGGAGGTGGTGGAGCTGGCTTTTCTTTTACTGTAAATGAACCAGTAAGTCCATTAACATCCACTGAATAGGTCTTAGCCACATTCTTCGATGTGGTGAAGGTTACCTCTTGACTGGTACCAGCGTTGAGTGTTATCTCTTTACTTGCTTCCACTACGCCGTCTATCTTCAGCGTCACCTTATAGCTACCAGCGGCATCACCAGCGTTGGTAATCAGGATGCTGATGATTATAGGTTCCCCAATATAAACCTCAATTGGAGATATGGAGAGGTTACTACTAGTGAAAAGGGCAGCCGGTGGTTTCAGAGTGGTGAAGGTATATTCATCGGACACCGCTAAATTATCAGCCCTATCACTTGACATTACCCTGAAGTAATAGGTAGTACCTGGAGTCAGGTCAGCGAGGTGGGTAAGGTGACTGATAACCATTTCCGTGTCCAGGGGTGAGAGCTTGCTTGGGCTGGACCAGTATTCCGCCTGACTGTCACTCTTCTCATTGGTTTCCCAGCTAATATCAGCACTAGTTTCAGTGATATTAAAGACCGATATATCTGAAATTCTGGGAGGAGTGGTATCAGGTGGTGCCAGACCGCCTCCGGGGGCAGGTGGTCTGGGGATAGTCACAGTTAGATTTAATTCTGTTACCTCGCCACTATGCCACTCAGCCGTCTGTTCGGTAGATACCCCGTTTACATAGAAGGTTACGGTAGCGCCATCAAGTATATCCCCTTGAACAATAAGCTTCGGACCCATTGGGTCTGGACTACCGTAAATGCCGGCAGCGGCGGTCGCTATGGGATTACCCTCAATGCTAGTTCTGACTCCTTCCCCTCTGGCCTCGACTCGAGTCCCAACCGGTGCCGCACTATCGTTTATCTCAGCCGTGCCGTAGAAGGCATGAGGTAATGGCGGAACCTCCTGGCCGTAAGCCGGGGTAGCACACACCATTAGCAAAACAGCCAGCACTACAAAGGTAATTACCTTTGCTCTCATGCTTGCCTCTCTCCGAGGGCGGCTCCACGAAGTGGAGCCGCCCTCAACTAGTACTTATATGCCCAGTGATACTGGAGTGAAGGTAAAACCGGCTAGAGTGCCATCATTGAGCATGAAAACCCAATAGCCGTAAGTCCTCAGCATCCAGCCATCAGGTGGTGAACCCTCGCCATCCCAGTCAGCAATAGCGCCACCAGTATAAATCCAGGATGGCTGGTTCACCGATGGACTAACCACTAACTTATATCCAGTTAGTCCGCCGGAAACCTCCTCAACGCTTACCAGGGCTTCATTGGCCTTCAAGCCAATATCTGCAATATAAGCCAGACCTACTAGGTTCCAGCCTGAGTATAGCTGCTTGGATGGCACCGAGAGATTCGGGCTGTAAAGGATAGGTGCTGTGTCAGCCGAAGCCATCCTGACATATATGGCATCACATGGCTTTAGAGCATAATCACTGGTGAGTGCTACCCAAGCTTGGGTTTGGCTATCAAAGTAGTAGGCTGGGCTGGTAGCATGTACATCAAGCCCGTCACCAAGAGCTGCGTATTCGCCCCAGGTATCAGCACCGGGGTCAAGGGCTATGGGTGTGGAGATAATGTTCCAGCCAGCATCGACATCGACCATAGCGTAGCCAAAGTAGGCAATATTGTCATCAAGTACTGTCTGGAATCCTCTAGTCAGCCATGGCTGGTAGCCTATACTACCGACTACTTTGTCACCAGTGCCACCGGGATTATTGTTTTCCTCTTCGGGTCCGCTAATATCACCCCACCAGTTGTAGCTGGCGTCAGCATCACTACCCACCGCCAGTATCTCTAACCCTGTAGTATTATCGGTGATGTCATTGAATTGAATAGTAGCATCGGCTACGACTGCCAACAGCTTGATACCGATCTCGTTACCAGAGATGGTATTCTGCTCTATGGTCAGGCTACCACCACTAACTACCTCATCCACTTCTATGCCGATTAGGCTTCCTGAGACACCCTGTATCGTATTACTGCGAATGACGATGGTGTCAACAGCCCTTACCTTGACAATCTTTATACCAAAGTCGGTGTAACCGGTAATGGTCAGATTCTCTAGGGTAACATTGCTGCCGGTTAGCTCACCAATAGTTATGCTACCGCTGATAATTGTCCCTTCAGTACCGATGATGGTTATCGGTTTGTCAATAATTACATCCCCGCTGTATGTTCCGGCCCCTAGCACGAGGGTTCCGCCGGGTGGAGTAGTATCAATCTCATCCCCCAGGTTGCCCATTATAGTGGTAAAGCTCCACGAATAGGCTGAGGCTAGTGGATTGCCAGCGGCATCGGTAATAGCCGTGCTCAGGGTAGCGGTATAGGTTGTGTTTCCAGCCAAATCGGCACTGGGGGTGAAGGTAGCGGTATAGGTGCCGCTATTATAGGAAACGCTACCTGATACACTGTCCAGAGTAAAGCTACTGGTGGTAATAGTTGCTGCATCCATCGCCTCACTGAAAGTAGCCGTTATCACTGTGTCCACAGCCACATCAGTAGCATCAGCCGCAGGTGACACGCTAACTACCTCAGGTGGGGTTGTATCCGGTGCCGAGGCTGTAGTAAAGCTCCACGAATAGGCTGAGGCCAATGGCGTACCATAAGCATTGGTAATGGCTGTGCTCAGGGTAGCAGTATAGGTGGTGCTGTAGCTCAAGTCAGCGCTGGGGGTAAAGGTAGCGGTATAAGTGCTGCTGTTATAGGAGACGCTACCTGATACACTGTCCAGGGTAAAGCTACCGGTGGTGATAGTTGCTGCATCCATTGCCTCACTGAAGGTAGCCGTTATCACTGTGTCCACAGCCACATCGGTGGCATCAGCCTCAGGTGAAACACTCGTTACCGTGGGTGCTGGAGCCGAGGCTGTAGTAAAGCTCCACGAATAGGCTGAGGCTAGGGGATTACCAGCAACATCGGTAATAGCTGTGCTCAGGGTAGCAGTATAGGTAGTGCTGTATGCCAGGTCAGCGCTGGGGGTAAAGGTTGCGGTATAGGTAGCGGGATTATAGGAGACGCTACCTGATACACCATCTAGGGTAAAGCTACTGGTGGTTATAGTAGATTCATCCATCGCCTCATTGAAGGTAACGCTTACTGCAGTATCAATAGCCACACCAGTGGCATCAGCCGCGGGTGAGGTGCTAACTACTTCAGGTGGGGTCGTATCCACACCCACCACACTCACTGAATCCCCAACCCAGCTAGCCGCTATCTCCTCAGCCAGAATGTTTGACAGCATGCCGTTGGATAGAGTTATAGTGCTGCTGTCACCTTCAGAGCCAATAACATGGAAGTGCAATACCGCCAGATACCCGGAGCCACTTACCCCGGTTAAACCAGAAACATTCTCAATAACTCTCCATGTCCCCGAGGTAACCTCGATATACATATCAACCGGTATAGGTGTTGTCCCTATCAGCCCTGAGGTTACATTATCCAGTTGAAGCACCAAGGCATCAAAGGAGACATCATAGTTACAGGCATCAAAGTCCACCACCTCGCTGACATTGACATTAGCCGTAAAGTCGCTGCCAGGTGCTGCCTCAGCAGGGGCATCGATGCTAACTATAACCAGTCCCGGTGGAGCCGAGACTGTGGTAAAGCTCCATGAATAGGCTGAGGCTAGTGGATTGCTTGCAGCATCGGTAATAGCCGTGCTCAGGGTAGCAGTGTAGGTGGTGCTGTATGCCAGGTTAGTACCGGGGGTGAAGGTAGCGGTATAGGTGCCGCTATCATAGGAGACACTGCCCGATACACCAACCAGAGTAAAGCTACTGGTGGTAATGGTAGATTCATCCATAGCTTCGCTGAAGGTAACGCTAACTGCGGTATCAACTGCTACATCGGTGGCATCAGCCGCAGGTGAGGTGCTAGCTACTTCAGGCGGCGTAGTATCTGTAACACTTACTGAATCCCCAACCCATGTTGCCGCTATCTCCTCAGCCAGAATGTTTGACAGCATGCCGTTGGATAGAGTTATAGTGCTGCTGGCGCCCTCAGAGCCAATAACATGGAAGTGTAATACTGCCAGATACCCGGAACCACTTACCCCGGTTAGACCAGAAACATTCTCAATAACTCTCCATGTCCCCGAGCTAACCTCGATATACATATCAACCGGTATTGGTGTTGTCCCTATCAGCCCTGAGGTTACATTATCCAGCCGAAGCACCGAGGCATCAAAGGAGACATCATAGTTACAGGCATCAAAGTCCACCACCTCGCTGACATTGACATTAGCCGTGAAATCACTGTCGGCAGCTGCCTCGTCAGGGGCATCAATGCTAACTGTAGCCTCCGGTGTTGCTGCCACCGGGACCGCTGCTCCACCACCCAGAAGCAGTGCCACAATGGTTATTATGCCCAGAATTTTCATTATTTTTCTCATTCCTATCCTCCCTTACATCTTTAGCCACTCTTAATCCAGACCGGCTATAATCCTTTCCACCATGGTGATATCTCGAGCATCGATAAGTCCATCCTGGGTGGCATCAGCCCCAGGCGTTTGGGTATCCAGCCCGGCTATAATCCTCTCCACCTTGGTGATGTCCCGAGCATCGACAAGTCCATCTTCAGTGGCATCCCCCACATACACCGTGGTAAAGCTCCACGAATATGCTGATGCCAATGCAATGCCATCAGCATTAGTAATAGCTGTGCTCAGCGTGGCGGTATAAGTGGTATTGCTGTCCAGCTTGGCATCTGGGGTGAAGGTAGCCGTGTAGGTGCCACTATCGTAGCTTACTGTGCCTGAAACTGCTCCACCATTGCTCAGAGTAAAGCTGCTGGTGGTGATAGTAGATTCGTCCATAGCCATATCAAAGGTAACCGTCACTGTAGTATAAGTGGCCACATCAGTAGCACCATCCAGAGGTGATACGCTGGACACTGTAGGTGGGATGCTTATGATTTTGGTAGTAAAGCTCCACGAATACTCTGCCAGTGGATTGCCAGCGACATCGGTAATAGCCGTGCTCAGGGTGGCAGTATAGGTGGTGTCTTCATCCAGGTCAGCGCTGGGGGTAAAGGTAGCGGTATAGGTGCCGCTATCATAGGAGACACTACCCGATACACTGTCCAGGGTAAAGCTGCTGGTAGTGATGGTATCTGCATCCATAGCCTCGCTGAAGGTAACGCTAACCGTAGTGCTAACGGCTACATCAATGTCACCATCCAGAGGTGAGACACTGGATACCGTTGGCGCAGTAATGTCTTGGGCTCTCAGGTCGAGCTCGGTTACCCCTCCAGCGCTGAAGGCATAGGTTTGAGTAGTATCTACACCACCGACATAGAAGGATATAGTAGCCCCGGTGGCAATTTCACCCGAAACCAGGAGCTTGGCATCAAAGCCGCCTGAGCCACCGTATTGACCCTCTACTGTAGTGGTGAAGCTGCCGCACTGCACTTCCCCCACCTTAGCCGTAACTACCGTCCCCACCGCGGCTGAAGATTCATTTATAGTCAGCGTCCCATAGAAGGCGTGGGGTATAGTCGGTACATCAGCATAGGCAGGGATGGCACAGAGGAGCAGCGCCACTATTACCAATGGGCAGAGGAGCCATCTTCTCTTTCCTTTCATTTCTTCCTCCCCAATTTTATGTTTCTATTTTCTATCCCCAATCTCCGCTAAATTGATGGGGGAGGGGGAGTTGGGGGTCCCCCTCCCCCATCCTGAGTTGGTCAGCCGTGCCCTGCGTCCGGCAGGCTGCTAGTCAAGGTCTGGCACTATGGGGGTGATTTCAAATCCGGCTAAGGTAGCTGCGTTCTGCATGTAACACCAGTAGCCCAGACCGGGTTGCAGCGTATAGGGTACGCCCTCCCCCGCTGATTCAGACCAGGCTGTTTCAACCGCGTAATAGATATCTCTTTGGGTAGCATTTATTGACGGGCTGACTACCTGGGACCAACCGGGCAGGTAAGCCGCTGTCAGGTCTACACTTGCCATAGTATTTGCAACCGTCTTACTCGCCTCAAGGGATGCCAGACTAATCAGGTTCCACCCCGCCTTCAGGTCTTTGCTCGGGGTAGTGTAGGCGCCGGCATCAAACTTGAACTGCAGGTAGGCTGTGCTTGCCGTCGACTTCATCTTGATGTAGACAGCATTACACGGGCTCAGCGTGTAGCCGGTGGTTATCAACTGCCAGCCGGCATCGTAGTAGTAGCCGATGCTCATGTCGTCTGCGGAAATCAGCTCATCAATAGCATTGGCGGCTTCTATGAGCTGCACCGGCGTGGAAAGGGTGTTCCAGCCGCCCAAAACCAGCTTCATGGTGCACGTCTGGTAGGAAACATTGTCAGCCACCACATCTGCCCGGGACTTATACAGCCACGGGTAGTAGGTAACCAGGTCGGTGATTTGCTTGCCGGTGCCATTGGGGTTGGACTTGCCCACGGTGGCTCCAGTCAGCGCAGAGTAGTACGGACCGGTGGCGTCACCATAGTAGTTGTACTGGCAGTGCTGTTCCCCACCAGCAATATCTGATTTTGCGTAGATGCTGTAAGTGGCATCGTTGTTGGAGAAGTCGTTGTACTGGACAGTCACCTCATCGCCTGCACCGCCATCGTCATATAGAAGAATAACACAGCTGTAGTCCATTGATGAGGCTCCAGTGCCGGCGCATCCAGTGAAGGTGTTGTTCTTTATCACCAGGCTGTCGTGGTTGTCAAATTCAACCCATAGCCCGCACTGGTAGCCGCCGGTGATGGTATTGCGGAGTATGCTGCAGCCAGTTGTGTAACCCCCGACGCTGATAGGGTAAACGACGTTGGTTAGGGTATTGTCGGTGACACTGGCTGTTACCGTCTCGGTGGTTACCGTGTAACCCTTGAGCCAGATACCGATGCCATTGCAGTCGGTCAGCGTGTTGCCGCTTACGGTTGCCCCGGTTATTGTTTGTGCAGTGCCACCTTTAGCCATAACGCTGATATTGGCACCCTGCTCGCCCCAAGCGGTAAAACCGAAAGTGCAGCAGTTAGTAAAGGTGTTGTTGCTTATGGTGGCTGAGGTTATGGCAGCATCACCACCACCTGTTTCTGCGACATAAACGAGACACTGGACTACACTACCGTACTCGTGGTCCGACACCTGCGTCGGGACTATGTAGTCGAATACGCAGTTGCGCACCGTAACATAGTTGTACCCGTTGTTATAGACTGCCTGGTCAAACTCAGTGCCGCTCCTCAACCGGGTGAAGGTGAGACCATCAATGATTACCGGGTTGGCAGCGGTGCCAGTGACAGCCACAACTATTGCGATGTCTGATGCGCTCTGCCACGGGGTAGTCAGCGGCTCGACGGTAGGTCTAATCGTAGTGGACGAGGCGCCATTGACCGAGGTCAGGGTAACCTTCTTGTCCAGGGTGATATAGGTATCCAGCTCATAGATGCCGTCGCCCAGCTTCACCGTGTCGCCGGCCATAGCCGCACTTATGGCGCTGGTTATGTAGTCCCCGCCATACATTTGGGTGGTAATATCACCTCCGGTTCCGCCAAGCTCAGAGACAGGTGAAGTAGAGGTTGCTCCATAGGTACTCACCAGGGCATCATTGGCATCGTAGAGTGAAATCACCGGGGCAACAGTTACTGTCCATGTGGCAGAGGTGTAGCCTGTAGCCGAGAAGGTAAGGGTGTAAGTCCCGGCAGCGGTGTCCTTGTAATACACCTGCTGCCCATCATCAGTAGGGTCCTCATTATCCACGGTGATACTAGTTATTGTGGAATATGCGCCGCCCGAGGGGGTACTACTGGCATTCTTATAGAAGGTGCCCGAGGTTGAGGATGTACTGGGGGTCACCGTTACTGAAGAGCTGGATGTATCCACAGTATTCCCGTACTGGTCGGCGATATACACATATATATAGCCGGTCAGCATGTTAATCATGGTGGCGCTATCCGAATAGGGGTACGTCGAGCCCAGACCTATTTCGCCGTCGGCAATGGCTACCTTGCTGCTTGAGCCTTCAGTAATTGCGTAATTAGTGCCTAAAAACCACTGGTCATCAGCGGTGGTGCGTACCATAGCTCTGTAGGTGTTATCAGTGGGGGCGGCTATGGTCGGGTTGGTCACGCCAGCAGCGCTCAGTATCTTCATTCTATTATGAGCATCAGCCTCCAGGTCGACAGGCGTGACAGCGGTGATTAATCTTCGGTCACTATCAACATATGGGTCTTCAGCACAAGTGGAATAGTCCGTACCAGCATTAGTACTGAACTGAATATTAATTGCCGATATGGAGCTGGGAACCGTCGTCCCCACCGGGAACTTGATGGTCACCTTGCCTGTATTTGCCGACACTGCATTCGTAGCAGTAATGCTAAAGGTATACTGGGCTGCCGCCCCGGCGATAGAGGTAATGACCGAGGCTGAGAGCGCGCCGCACACTTCGCCACTATCACCCAGGGCAAAGGTGCTGGATAGTACCGGGGTGATATCCTGGCTGGTTGCCACTTTCACCTTGAAGCTGGTGCCTTCATAACCGTCTGCGGGCGTTTCAATGCCCAGAGTGGTGTCATCAGCTTCTGAATCAATTTTCACCCAGACATCCTGCCCGGCAGCTATGTCTATGGGGGTCGTTATCTTGGTGCGGTAACCGGCCGAGGTAGCATTATGGGTACACTGCGTCCAGCTGGGAGAGGCGGCAGTGGTGTCCACTGTAGTGCCATAGTCAGTGCTGAACCACATCTCCCCGTCTGATAAGCACAATGTAGCGTCTGTAGTTCCTGTGTCGTCATCAATGGTGAAGGCGTAGTCTGTCGTCCCATCGCCACCCATAGCTTCCGACCCATCAGGCCAGGTCACCGTAACCGTGTCCACGCCACGGCTGAGGGCAGTGGTTGGCTTGAAGTGTACGTAATATATGTTATCGTGACCGGTATCGGCGGTGGCGTTTTCACTGCTAGCGGCAAACTCCACCCAGACATCGGTTACCGCGGTGGCGGCTTGAACTGGAGCCGCCGGCATAAACGCCAGCATCAGGGCAGACACCAGAAACAGCGCCACCCCTAGATGCCCTAAAAGCTTAAATTTTCCTTTCATGTTATTATCTATCTCCTCCTTAAATGGATTTAGTCTTAGATTAGTAACCTTTCTAAACCTTTTCACATTGCCATCACCTCCTTTAATCAAGCTCTAGCCTCTTATTCTCCTTTCCAATAAACCTCACCTCCTCTGATTAAGCTCTATCCTTTTACTGCTGCCTTGTTGCCTCTGCCTCCTGCTTCCTTTTCCAGCACATGACCAGGTCACGAATTAAACCCTCGTAACTCTGCCCAGTATGTTTAACTGAGTCCAAAACTTCCTTTGTTTCCCTTGAGATGCTCACCGTCACCCGACTTTTACTTTTAGTCTTCACTATTAAAACTCCGAAACGAGATTAGCTTATGAGCTTTAGCGTGACCTTCAGGCGCCTATTTCCTCTCTGATGTATTGCTGAACAGAAAAATCTATGTTTGTGCCTATATGAGTAAAAATGGCACTAATAAATACTTTTGTGGACAGAATAGCACAAAAAAACACCTTTGTCAATCCCCCTAAGGGGCAAAGTGTTAATTTTATTTGCCTTCTGGCAACAAGGCTATATCAGAGTGGGGTAGGGCAGCAGTGGAGCTAGCAGATGGGACAGCAAGCAAGATAAAGTTGAGCGGTTAGGTTTTGAAGAGGCAAATTACATGGGGTGAAAATCCCATTCAAAACTTCTGTTGATAAACGACTCTTATTTTTGCCCAAGCCTTCGGGAGACCTCATTCATCTGGCTATCGTAGAGCACGGCTACATCAGGTTCAGTGTTATTCCAAATAGCTCGGCTATATTCAAAACTGAACCCTCCCCACTCGGGGTGATACTCGTTGGTATAGACTCGGATGCTTTCACCCGGAAGCAAGGTATAAGATGGAAAAGTGAATGAGGGATACCCCTCTGATATATCCGTTAGCACCCAGCCTGCCAAATCTTGAGGTTGGTCTCCGAGATTGGTGATTTCTACATATTCGTCGGACTCTACACGAGGTACTAAACCATCATAAAAAATGTAGGTAATCTGGACATCTTGAACTGGTGGTATAGATGGTAGTTGAATCTTGTCTTGCCAAATCCCTATTTTGTTCTGCTTTGCCTCTGCCTCGGCTTTCTCTAGAATGTTCTGGTATTTGGTATCAGGTTGGTAGACCTTAGCCCAGGCAAGCCCCTGTCTTACCAGCTCAGCATTGACGAAGGTATCACCAACATAAACATAGCGGAGAAGCCTTCCGTATTGGTCAGTCTCGGAGATATCCTTCTCCAGCCGAACCGTTTTCCCTTCCACCAACTCACGGTTATATCTAGTAGCCTCTTGAGCCAGGGCACAAAATTCAGGGCGTTTATCGTCTAGCTCGGGCGTATCTATGCCAATATAGCGAACCTTGTAGCTTGTGCCATCAATGTCAACCTCAATGGTGTCGCCATCAACCACCCTAGTGACTACAGGAGCAGTAGGAGCTACACAACCAATGGCTGAAATCAGGAGAAACAAGACCAAGATACTGCTGAGGTGTTTTAGTTTCATATTTACCATCTTTAGGTTACACCAGCGGTCTTTTTGATGGTATACCTGGGCGGCGGGGGTAAAGTTCGGGGGTCGGCAATACCTTATCAATTATCACCAACCGGCGCTCATCGGCAAACTCTTCCAGGTCAACCAGTTTCACCTCCCGCAGGTTGCCACCCAATAGTCCAATCGCCCTATTTGCCCTGCCTATTTCTTGGTCGATAGTCCCCTTTTTCTGAGCAATAAAGCTGCCACCAATGGCACAAAAGGGTAAGGCTAATTCAACGAGAGTAGGTAGTGGGGCAACAGCCCGGGAAAGCACCAGGTCAAACCTCTCACGGTATTGAGCCAGGTGGGCAACATCCTCAGCCCGACCGACTGAAATTTCAACATTATCCAGCCCAAGCTTATGGTTAATGTGATGCAGGAAGGCTGCCTTTTTAGCTGTAGCCTCAAGCAACACCAGCTTTATATCGGGGAATGCAATCTTGAGCGGGATTCCGGGTATGCCGGCACCGGTGCCGACATCAATAAGGCGGAAGTCCGCATTGCTTACCGCTTGCTGCCAAGCCAAGGTAACGGTGAGGGAATCGAGGAAATGCTTTATTTGCACCTCCTCATAGCCGGTTATAGCGGTAAGGTTCACACGCTGATTCCAGTCCACCAGCTCTTGGTAATAGATATAAAACTGCTCAAGCTGCCTTGGGTTAAGCTCTAGCCCTAATTTTTTAGCCCCTGCTTTAAGCCTTTCCATAGTAGCCATTATCTAAATGTTGCCTGAATTATATCATTGCTGCTACCGATGAAGGAAGCTTTGGGATAGGTGATTGTTTATCAACTATCAACCCTATCCCTCGAAGAGTCTTCGACCTTTATCCCCTTCCCCTTATCAAGGGGAAGGGAGAAGATTTATAAAGAGGGGCTTCGCCCCTTAAACCCCCTATCGATGAACAGCCTTATTGCCAGGTGTGCGCTTCTGCAAGGGGAAGGGGAAGATTTTATTAAAAGGGGCTTCGCCCCTTAAACCCCCTATCGATGAACAGCCTTATTGCCAGGCGTGCGCTTCTGTAAGGGGAAGGGAGAAGATTTATAAAGAGGGGCTGGCGCCCCTTAAACCCCCTATCGATGAACAGCCTTATTGCCAGGCGTGCGCTTCTGCAAGGGGAAGGGAGAAGATTTATAAAGAGGGGCTGGCGCCCCTCAAACCCCCTATCGATGAACAGCCTTATTGCCAGGCGTGCGCTTCTGTAAGGGGAAGGGAGAAGATTTATAAAGAGGGGCTGGCGCCCCTTAAACCCCCTATCGATGAACAGCCTTATTGCCAGGTGTGCGCTTCTGCAAGGGGAAGGGAGAAGATTTATAAAGAGGGGCTGGCACCCCTCTAAAACTCCCTGATTACTACTCAAGAGTAAGGAGAGTGTAAGAGAGGCGGAGCCTCTCTTACATAACAATTCCCCCTCATGATAGGAATACATATCCATATCAAGGAGAGGGGGATAAAGGGGGTGAGGTAGATAGATAATCTCATAAGGCGGATTGCATTTTAGGTTGCGTTGTGTTACATTAGTATGTAAACTTAATAGGTTAACCGCTAGGGGTGCTCAAAGGCTGAGAGGCAATTTGATGCCAACCCTGGGAACCTGATCTCGTTAATGCGAGCGTAGGGAAGCGGCAGTGATTCAGACCAAGGGTCTAGTATGACAGCCGAAGCCCTTGGTTTATTTTTGTGGAGGCAGATATGACCCAACTAGAATTGGCAAGAGAAGGTATTATTTCACCGCAAATGAGCCTGGTGGCACAGAATGAGGGGCTAGAGGCTGAGTTTATTCGCCAGGGTGTGGCTGAGGGGAAAATAGTTATCCCAGCCAATATCGAGCACACAAACCTTGTTCCCTGTGGCATAGGTCAGGGGCTTAAGACCAAGGTCAATGCCAATATCGGCACCTCCTCCGATTTTGGCAATATAGATACCGAGCTGGAAAAGCTGCGAGTGGCTATTGATTGTGGTGCCGACACAGTCATGGATTTAAGCACCGGTGGCGATATATCGGCTATTCGGCGGGTTATTATTGCCTCAAGCCCCTTACCAATAGGAACGGTGCCTATTTACCAGGCAGGGATTGAAGCTATAGCTAGACACGGGGCTATAGTCAAAATGACTGTTGATGGCCTATTCTCAGCCATTGAAGAGCATGCCCGGGATGGCGTTGATTTCCTAACAGTGCACTGTGGTGTCACCCAGTCAGCCGTTGAGCGGCTTAGGCAACAGGGGAGGGTGGCTGATGTGGTATCCCGAGGGGGGGCCTTCCTAATAGGCTGGATGCTCCATAATGAGCGCCAAAACCCCCTTTTTGAATATTATGACCGCTTGCTGGAGATAGCCAGGCAGTTTGATGTTACCCTCAGCCTTGGTGATGGCATGCGTCCCGGTTGCCTAGCTGATGCCACTGACCGGGCTCAGGTGGAGGAGTTGCTTGTTATCGGCGAGTTGGTAAACCGAGCTCAGCAAGCTGGGGTGCAGGCAATGGTTGAGGGGCCAGGGCACCTACCCTTGAATCAGATTGAGGCTAATGTTCGGTTAGAGAAGGCTGTCTGCAAGGGGGCTCCTTTCTATGTATTAGGTCCACTGGTGACCGATGTTGCTGCTGGCTATGACCATATCACTGGAGCCATAGGTGGGGCTATTGCTGCCGCTGCTGGTACCGATTTTCTGTGCTATGTAACCCCAGCAGAGCATCTCTCCCTGCCTGACCCCGAGGATGTAAAGCAGGGGGTTATAGCCTCGCGCATTGCCGCCCATGCCGCTGATATAGTTAAAGGAGTAAAGGGTGCTCAAGAATGGGACAGGGAGATGTCTGTGGCTCGAAAGAAGCTTGACTGGGAGGAGCAAGCCAGGCTCTCCTTAGACCCTGGGCTATCTCGCCAGGTTCATAGCAAGCATGCTTCTGCTGGTGCAGCTTGCAGTATGTGCGGGCAGTATTGCGCTATGGCACTAATGGAAAAGTTCCTGGGCACATCTGCACCCAGGTGCTAGCTTTCAGCCTAACAGAGAGGAGAAATTAAAATGCCACTGTTTCACCCGGTAAGAGAAGGGGAAGTGACTAAGGCTATCGTAGGTAGCTTTTTGCGCCAGTTTGAGGAGTATGTTGATAGCGATGTCATTATTGTTGGTGCTGGTCCCAGTGGACTGGTAGCTGGGAGAGAGTTGGGTAAGGCTGGGCTCAAGGTTTTGATTATAGAGCGGAACAACTATCTGGGTGGCGGCTTCTGGGTTGGTGGTTATTTTATGAATAAGGTCACCCTGAGAGCACCAGCCCAGAAGATTCTGGATGAGCTGGGTGTGCCTTATTCCACAGCTAGTGAAGGTCTATATGTGGCTGATGCCCCCCATGCCTGCTCCAGGCTTATAGCTGCCACCTGCGACGCCGGGGTTAAGTTTTTTAGCCTAACTCTGGTCGAAGACCTGGTGGTTCGTGAAGATAACAGAGTAGCCGGGGTAGTGGTTAACTGGAGCCCTATCGCTTATCTCCCTGATGAGGTTTCAGCCCTTGACCCGATACCCCTGGAAACAAAGGTGGTGATTGATGCTACTGGTCATGATGCCTGTGTAGCTAGGAAACTAGCGCAGCGGGGTGCGCTCAAGATGGCTGGAGAAGGAGCGTTGTGGATTAATAAATCAGAGGATGCTGTGGTCGAGCGCACTGGTGAGGTCTATCCCGGACTAATTGTCACTGGTATGGCGGTAGCCAGTGTTTTCGGGCTACCCCGCATGGGTCCCACCTTCGGTGGCATGCTTCTCTCAGGGAAACGAGCGGCTGAGGTTGCTTTAGAGATGGTACAAAGGTCGGTGGTTTCTTAATGCCTAGAAGGGTGACCGAAAATGGGTGGCGGCTTTAATCTAGGTAAGGTATTTGGCATCCAGTTCAGGCTGCATTATACCTGGTTCATAATATTTGTTTTCCTAATCGTCTCACTATCGTGGCAATTCTTTCCCGTCTACTATCCTGGTTGGAGTCCTTGGATTTACTGGGTCATAGGCGTAATTGCCACCATTCTATTTTTCACCTCCTTGGTTGCCCATGAGCTAGCCCACAGCCTGGTAGGCAGAGTAAATGACATCCCGATAAAAAGCATAACCCTGTTTATCTTTGGCGGTGTGGCTCAGATGACCAGAGAAGCAACCAAAGCCGACGCTGAGTTAAAAATGGCTGCCGCTGGACCTGCCTGCAGTCTGGCAATTGGCGGAATGTTTGGCCTGCTCTGGATGTTAACCCGAGGCGTAATCGAACCGGTAGCTGCCATGGCTTATTGGCTGGCTCAGATAAATGTGATTCTAGCCGTGTTCAACCTGATTCCAGGTTTCCCTTTAGACGGTGGGCGTGTCTTCCGTTCTTTAATGTGGCACTTTAGCGGCAACTACCAGCGCTCAACCCGAATTGCCACTCGCGTGGGGCAAGGCGTAGGCTATACCTTTATTTTAGGTGGTATTTTGATGATGTTCCTCCTTCACGAGTGGTTAGGCGGTGTGTGGCTCGCCTTTATCGGCTGGTTCCTGCAAAATGCCGCTTCAATTAGCTATCGCCAGACTCAATGGCGTGAAGCCCTCCGTGGGTTCACCGCATCGCAGGTGATGACCTCCGACTACATGATAGTCCCGCCGAATACTACTGTTACCCAGCTGGTTCAGGGGTACATCTTGCCTACAGGGCGCCGCTTTTTCCAGGTAGCTGATGAAGGCAGGTTTATGGGGATTTTGACCTTGAATAATATCAAGTCTGTTTCTCAGCCAGACTGGGATATGACCAAAGTAGAGGAGATAATGGTCCCTGTTGACCAGCTAAAGGTGGCAAGCCCTGAGCAGGACGCCCTGAGTGTAGTGGAGCAGATGGACGAGAGCGGTATAAATCAGATGCCGGTAGTAAATGAGGGCAGGGTTATCGGGCTGGTCACCCGCGATAACCTGGTAAGGTTTCTCCGCACCCGAGCTGAGCTAAGGATGTAGACTATTCTCATTCAGGAGGAAGAGATGAATAGTGGCACCCAGAATCCAAGTCTAGGTGAGGCAGCCAGTAGTTTTCTTGCTAGCCTGCTGCCCAAAGAAGGAGAAACAAGCCAGCAGGCGGTATATGGATTTGTCCGCTGGTATGGTTGGGAGCGCCCCTTTGCCGGACTTACTGCCCATGAGGTGGCTAACTACGCTGAGCAGTTATCATTATCACATGCCAACTATTTAAAGAACCTTGAGCTAATCCGAGCCTTTTTGGTTTATGCCAAGAAGCAAGGCTGGAACAAGACCAACCTGGCGGCTCACCTCAAGACCAAGAAGGCGAAAGCTAGATTGCCCTCTTCAGCAAGGCATGGTTTGCCACCGACTACCTCTCTAACTCGGCAAGGGTATGCTGAACTGGAAGCTGAGCTCGCTGACCTTAAGAGTAGGCGGTCTCAGGCTATCGATGAGATACGCAGGGCTGCGGCAGACAAGGACTTCCGTGAGAATGCGCCTCTGGAGGCAGCTAGGGAGGAACGGGGGCACCTGGAGGGGCGGATTAGAGAGCTAGAAGAAGCTCTGAAATCAGCGACTATCATTGATGAAACACAAAAGGTCGCTCTTAAGGTAGGTATTGGTGATAGCGTTGTCCTGCGTGATGCAGTTTCTGGCGAAGAGCTACGCTATACAATAGTCAGTCCCAGGGAAGTAGACCCGACCAAAGGTAATATCTCCAGCAATTCACCAATAGGTAAGGCCATTATCGGTCGAGCCCAGGGGGAGATAATGGAGATAACAGCACCGGTGGGCAAGTTGCGCTATCAGATCAAGCAGATTGAGCGTTAGCCGACTTCTAAACCTCAGACCTCGAAAATAATAGATTTGGCTGAATTCTATTAGGCCACTTCTTTAACGTGTTAGGATGGCACGCACAGGAGATGCCTCGCCACCTTTGATTTTCAGAGGAAAGCAGAACAGGGTATATCTTCCCGGGGGGACTCCTTTGAGATTGATGCCTTCCAAAATTAGTATGTTACTTCCTAGGAGCTTATGATGTGCAGGAAAGGCTTCATCGCCGTGCCTTTCAATAGTATTATAGTCAATTCCAACCAGGCTTACTTTTCTCTCAAGGCAAAAGTCAGCGGCTTCGGGTGATAGATAGACAAAGTTTTCAGAAAATACCCCGCTTCTGCACCGACCACTTATGGAGTTATCTGTCTTGAATAACAGGGCGATGCCCTGTTTAATATCGAGGTTTTCCAATTCGGAAGGTCGTATCGATTCCCTATCCTTGATACTCACCACTTGTGCGGGAAGAATAAACTCCTGAACGGAATACTGGTCAATAGATTTTGCGTTTGGAATGAAATGAAGTGGAGCATCTAGGTGTGTGCCTGAGTGAGCGCTCATCACCAATTTTGAGACATTACAAATTCCGCTATCCTCGATTGTTAACATCAAATCCCTGGAATATGGCGTATCGCCTGGGTAATTAATGGATTCAGTTCCAAGCAAAACGCTTATGTCATAAACGGCTTCATATCTCTGTCGAGTAAAGCTCATAGCCGACTCCTAATAATGCCAGCTTCTTGTCAAAACAGGCGTGGCTTTAGATTATTACTTCCTCCTCCTTCAACTTGGCAATGTCATTCCAGCTATAACCTAGCTCCAATAATATCTCCTCAGTATGTTGACCATGCTCAGGCGCTTCCTGTCTGACTGAGGCCGGGGTTTCATGAAACGTCCACGGGAAACCGAGCATCTTTATCCTGCCCCAAACCGGGTGGTCAAACCAGGCAACATAGTTATTAGCTAAGACTTGAGGGTCGTTAATCACCTCTGATGGTGTCTGTATAGGGGTATGGATTACACTATGCTGCTTAAAAATCTTTATCCATTCATCCCTTGTCTTGGTAGCGAACCTCTCATCCAGGATAGCGATAAGCTCAGCGGCATTATCTCTTCTCTTTTCTAAAGTATCGAACCTTGGGTCATGCTCCAGCTCTTCTAGACCCATTGCCTTACACACAATAGGCCAGTATCTATCCGGCTGCAGGTGAGCGATGATAATCCACTTGTCATCCTTACACTTGTAGTGGTTATAAATCGGGTTGCCAGCCGTTTTTCTCTGTCGCCTGGGGAAATCCTGTCCTATAATAGCTGAAGAGGCGAAGTTAACCCCCTCCAGGGCAATCAGGCTGCCCAATAGCGAGCTATCAATTAGCTGCCCCTTGCCCGTCTTTTCTCTGGCATAAAGGGCAGCAGTTATTCCCCAGGCACACATAAGCCCACCTACCTCATCACCCATTCCTGGTACAAGTTGTCCTGGCGGCTCGCCCAGCTCACCACACATCATCATGATTCCCGCTCTGCCTAAGCCGGTATAATCAAAGGAAAGTTCATTAGCATCAGGGCCTTCCCGTCCCCAGCCAGAAGCATGAGCATAGATAAGGCGTGGATTTATGGCTGATAGCGTCTGGTAATCAATCCCCATTCTCTTAGGAGCGTCTATACTCATATTGGTCAAAAAAACATCAGCCCGCTTAATCAGCTCTAAAAATATCTCCTTTCCCTTTTCAGTTCTCAAATCCAGGACAATGCTCCTCTTGTTCCGATTGTTACTCTCAAAGTAATAGTTTCGTCCCTTTATCCCAGTCTCGACTCCTATAATCCGCATGAAACCTCTTGCCGGGTCTCCGGTCTTAGGCTCCACCTTAATTACGTCGGCGCCTAAATCCCCCAGCCTCATCCCAGCCACAGGTCCCTGCTGAAACATGGTTATTTCCACCACCCTAATCCCATCTAGAGGTCCAGCCATCTCCTGCAACCCTCCTTTCAGTAATATCGATAAAGAAGTATAGCTATGGGGCATACCAGTGTCAAGATAGTGATTGGCTGAGCTAGTTCAGATAGATTGGTGATACAGATTATCATGTTTCGTTTCTCCGCGGCATTGACCCCATCCCCCTGACTCCCTTCCCCTCTAGGGGAAGGGGGAAGTAGTTTTAAGAGGGGGCAAAGCCCCCTCTTTTTTATTCCTCCCCCTCTCCTTCCAGGAGAGGGGGACTAAGGGGGTGAGGTGCAGAAAGTTGAGGTGTCACTAAGGTATTGAACGAGTACATTGGCTTGACAAAAACTACCGCTGAGGTCTAACATCTTGGGATGGTCGCTTTGTCCAAAAACGGCGAGGCTTCGTTTCATTAGCTTTATATTATGAGCCTGGTGAGACACCATTGATAAGCCTGTTCTTTGCCCTTGACTGCCTCTGACCTAAAAGAGATTGAACTCTAGGTCGTCGAGCTTATCTAGCTCACCACCAGGCTGAGTAAAAGAGAGCCTGGAACTGAATTTGAAGTTGAAAGGGGTGACATTATGCCAGTAAAGGATACTCGTGGTAAGGGACTAGCTACTGTAGAAGATTATTATCAGGATTATGACTCTAGAGCTAGAGAGCTAAGGAGTCAGGGCAAGAAAATAATAGGTTATCTATGTGCCTTTACTCCTTTAGAGATTATAACTGCCGCCGGGCTTATCCCGTTTAGGATAAAAGGGGATGTCAATGAGCCAATTACCCTGGCTGATACTCAGATGGAGACCATTGCTTGTCCCCTTGTTCGTAGCTGCTTTGATATGTCGCTCAAGGGTCACTATGATTTCCTGGATGGTCTGGTTATACCTCATGCCTGTGACAGTATCTGCCGAACTTATGATATATGGAAGTATAGCCTTGACCTCCCCTACTGCCATCTTATCAATACCCCCCATTTGACCGATGATTCATCGTTGGAGTTCTTTAAGGCTGAGCTAAATACATTTAGAAAAAGCCTGGGGAAGTTTGCTGGCAAGGAAATCTCTGATGACAGCCTAGCCCAGGCAGTTAAAACCTACAATGAAAATAGGGCTAGGGTGAGAGAGCTATATGAATTGAGAAAATCCGACCCCCCTCAAATCTCAGGCGCAGAGATAACCAAGGTATTAGTAGCAGCAATGGGTATTCCGATAGAAGAGTCTATTGAGATGATAAGTGGTGTTATTGATGAGGTTAAGCAGAGGGCTACGGTTCCGACGAAGAGGTCACCCCGAATAATGGTGGTTGGCGGTCAGGTTGATGATGTGGCATTTGCTGACCTGATTGAGAATAGCGGTGCCAGCGTAGTAGCGGATGATTTGTGTCCTGGGAGTAGAGAACACCGGGCAGATGTAGAGGTTACTAAAGAGCCTATGGATGGCATAGCTGAGCGCTATTTGAGGAAGATAAATTGTGCCCGGACTTACAGGGAAAAGAAGGGAACATACCAAGAGTATTTAGAGACGAGATTCGGGCATATTGGTCATGCTATTGAGGATTTTAAGGTTGACGGTGTAGTCCTCTATATCTATAAGTATTGTGACCCCTTTGGCTTTGAAGTGCCGGCAATGAAGAGCTATATAGAATCACTGGGTACCCCGGTGCTTTATCTGGAGGATGAATATTCAATGTCAACCATTGGACGATTGAGGACCAGGATTCAGGCATTTCTGGAACTAATTAGCTCAAGATAACTAAGGCGCATGTGTAGAAGGAGGTATAAATGACAGAAGAAAAGAAACCAGAGGAGAGGAAGAGAAGAAAGACGGCTACTGAGGCAGCTGGCAGAATAGCTCCAATGGTTAAGGCTGCCATTACTGAATGCCAGCGGGCAAAGGAAGAAGGGAAGCCTATAGCTTATTGCTTTATCGTTTGTGCTTATGAGGAAATAATTCGTGCCATGGGTATAGTGCCGGTATGGACTGAGAACTATGCCGGCATATGTAGTGCTAAGCGTGATGCCACTAGGTTTTTGGAGAGGGCGGAGGCGGAGAACTTTTCTCGCTCCCTTTGCACCTATGCCCTATGTGGTCTGGGCTTTGATGCCTGGCGTGAGGAATTGGGTGAAATGCCACCAAATCCCCCCTGGGGAGGGCAGGCAAGGCCTGATATGATGCTGGGGAGCGGTCAGATGCTTTGTGACCCCAGGAATAAGTGGTATCAGGCAGTCCAGCACTATATGCCTGATGTTCCTGTGTATGAAACAAGCCTTCTCTGGCCACCCTATGAGGATGATATTGATCACAGGGAAGTTGAGGGCTACTACGCGAGACATGTAGTAGAATCACTTAGAGGTCTGGTGGAATTCTTGGAAAAGCAGACAGGCAGGAAGATGGATTGGGATAGGCTAAGTGAGCTGGTTGACTTAGTTGATAGAACTTGGAATATCTTTATAGAGGCCTATGAGTTGCGTAAAGCGGTTCCTACCCCAATGGGTACCGGGGATGCTATGAATACTATGGTACCGTTGGCATTTATGCTTGGAACTCAGGAGGCCTACGATTTTTATAAGGATTTGTATGATGAGTTACAGCGTAAGATAGCCAACAAGGAAGGCGTAATTCCCGATGAGAAATACAGGCTACTTTGGGGTGGGGGGCTACCATCATGGTTTGCCCTGACCGATTTTAACTACTTTAACAGTAAGGGGGCAGTATTTCCGGTAGAGGTTACTTATCGCGGGGCAGAGCCTATTTACAATCTTGATATGCCTAAGACTGGTGACCCTCTGGAGCATATAGCCTGGAGGTGGGTAAAATATTGGACTCGCAGGTATGACAAAGCCAGAAAGCGCCCTGGCTCCCACCCTGATGTTGAGCGTCTTATTGAGTATATTGAAGATTACAAGATAGATGGAGTGGTAATGCATGAGGCCTTCTCCTGCCGCACCTGGCATCTCGGTTTAATCTGGCAGTTGAACTTGTTAAAGAAAGTGTATGGGGATATACCTTCGCTAATATTGGAGAGTGACATTGTAGATATAAGTTCCTATTCCGAGGCTGATACCCATAACAGGATAGACGCCTTTATAGAAACCTTGGAGTCAGTTAGGAGCAACAGATAAGCAATTGATGAAACTAAGGAGGTGGAGTCCAAATGCTGCTAGAAGGCAAATTTACCTTAGAGGTGCCTATTCAAAAGGCGTGGGACTTTTTGCTTGAGCCGGAGACATTGGCTTCCTGCGTGCCTGGCTGCGAAAAATGGGAAGCAATTGATGAAAAGACTCATAATAGTATTGTCGCTGGGAAGGTCGGCCCCATATCTGCAAGGTTTAAGTTCACCACTACATTCACCGAAGTTGCTCCACCAACATTTCTGAAGGCGGTGGGCAGAGGTGAAGACATAGGGCCAGCCAAGGGAGGAAACTTTAGCCAGGAAACCATTGTAAATCTAAAGGAGATCTCAGAAGATGAAGTAGAGGTCTCTTACAGGTCAGATGTAATGATAGTCGGGAAATTAGCCACTTTTGGGGATAGAGTGATGAGAGCAAAGGCGAAGGAGGTAGAAGAGGAGCTTACACAGGCTTTAAAAAAGCGGCTATCAGGAGAGAGTGCCTCAGTCTCCAAGCTGGAAGTAAGCACCTGGGAGATGATAGCTGCTTTCTTTGCCCTTCTTTGGGAGAGGATAAAGAAGATATTTAAAGGGGGTCAAAAGTGATAAAGGATTTTGAGTACTTCGCTCCGAAAACAGTCGAGGAAGCCCTTTCTCTGCTTTCGCAGTACAAGGAGGAGGCCAAAATAATCGCCGGGGGGCAATCGCTGCTGGTTCTCATGAGGCAAGGATTGCTCGCTCTTGAATATTTGATCGATGTCAAAGGCATATCCGCTCTGGACTATATTAACTACGATGAAGGAGAATGGTTGAGGATCGGGGCGTTGACCACGCATCGAGCCATAGAGAAATCCCCAATCATCCAGAGGCATTTCAAAGTGCTCAGCGAGATGGAGGGAAATCTGGCCACGGTCCAGACCCGAAACTGGGGCACGGTCGGGGGCAACCTTTGCCATGGCGACCCTGCCGGCGACCCTGCTCCGGTTTTCATCGCCTTAAAGGCGAAGTTAAAGTTGGCCAGCCTGGGCCGGGAAAGGATTATCGACGTGGAAGAATTTTCCAGGGATTATCTTGAGGTTGCCCTTGAGGCTGGTGAAATGCTGGTCGAAATTCAGGTGCCGACCCCGCCACCTCACACCGGCACCGCTTATGAGAAGCTCATGGTGATGAAAGGGGATATGGGAATTGTAGGGGCGGCGGTATCAATCACCCTGAGCCCGGGGGATGGCGTCTGCCAGGATGCTCGAATAGTGCTCAGCAACGCTGCTTCCATCCCGCTGAGAGCCAGGGAGGCGGAAAGGCGATTGATAGGGAAGGTGGTCAACGATGACCTGCTTACCAAAGCCGGCGAAGTAGCCTCGGCGGAGGCTGACCCTACCGCCGACGTTCATGGTTCAGCAGAATACAGGAGGGAGATGGTGAAGGTCTTCGTGAGGCGGGCAGCAAGAAGGGCTCTGGAAAGAGCTAGGACAGGGTAATTCTGTGAAGGAGGTATTTTATGAAGGGTGAACTGAAGGAATTAAAGTTAACGGTTAATGGTGAAGCTTGCGAGCTAAAGGTGAAGCCAAAGACCTTGCTCGTTGACCTTTTAAGGAAGGAGCTGAAGCTGACGGGGACTAAGCAAGGGTGCTTGAGCAGCGCCTGTGGTGCCTGCACTGTTATTGTTGATGGCAAGGCGGTCAAGTCCTGTTCCATACTGGCGTTGCAGGCTAACGGTCATGAAGTTACCACCATTGAAGGAGTGGCTGACGGGGATAAGCTTCACCCTATCCAGGAAGCATTTATCGAGCATGGCGCTATAGAGTGCGGGTTCTGCACCCCGGGGAGGGTGATGTCAGCTAAGGCGTTGTTGGATGAGAACCCTAGTCCAACCCGTGAGGAGATAAGAGAGGTGATGCAGAGCAATCTGTGTGCTGATGAGGGCTATGTTAAATATATTGAGGCTGTGGAAATAGCAGCCAAGAAGATGCAAGGAGGTAGCTGATTATGGCAAAGCAGGGGGAATATTCGGTCATCGGTCACCCGATGCCGAGGGTAGATGCCAGGGTCAAGGCTACTGGTGAGGCAAAGTATGCGGCGGATATTGAGCTACCGGATATGCTGTGGGGCAAGGTAAAGAGAAGCCCTTATGCTCACGCCAGGATACTCAATATTGATACCAGCAAGGCTGAAAGGTTGCCTGGGGTAAAAGCGGTGACTACTGGCAAGGATTTTGGCGGTTTCAAATGGGGGTGGTTGGGCACAACTAGAGATGAGGAGCCGCTAGCCGTCACTAAGGTGCGGTATATATATGAGGGGGTGGCGGCAGTGGCTGCTATTGATGAGGATATAGCTGAGGAGGCGTGCGAGCTTATTGAGGTGGAATACGAGCCGCTGCCGGGGCTTTTTGACCCCTTTGAAGCGATGCAGGAGGGAGCCCCCTTGGTTCATGAAGACTGCCCAGGGAACATTACCTCTGAGTATCACTGGAACTTCGGCGATGTGGAGAAAGCCTTTGCTGAATCATACCTTGTCCGCGAGGATAACTTTAAGACCCCCAGGATGGCCAAGGGTTATATAGAGCCACCGGCAATAGTAGCTTACTGGCCTGATTCCGACCATCTAACTGTTTGGGCGGCGAAGGGAAGCCCATACTTTCCTTATCGCATTTTGGGTAGGTGTTTTAACTTGCCGTTGAACAAAGTGCGGATAATACAGCCTTTCATTGGCTCTGACTTTGGTGGAACTAAAAATGACATGGTGAATGGTGATTTTGCCGCTCCAATGCTAGCCAAGAAGACAGGCAAGCCTGTAAAAATCGTTTACACCCAGTTTGAGGAACTCAGCACCTGTCTGCGCCGACATCCGGTGTGGATTACCATCAAAACAGGAGTGACAAAGGATGGGAAATTGAAGGCTATGCAGACCAGGGTTGTTGCTGATGGCGGGGCTTACACTCGCATGAGTCCTCTCAGCTTATACCTGATGGGGGTCTGCATGACCCTTCCTTATGAGCTACCCAACTTTAAGACGGATGCCTATTGTGTTTTTACTAACAACCCGAGCTCGGCAGCGATGAGGGGGCATGGAATATACCATACCCGGTTTGCCGCCGACGTCCAGATGGATATGATAGCTGAAGAGCTGGGCATAGACCCGGTGGAGATAAGGCTGAGAAATGCCATTGAAAACCCTAAGCCGGGTGAAATTTACCATACGGTCAATAAATTGACTGTAGGGAGCTGTGGGGTCAAGGAGTGCATTGAAAAGACTGCTGAAGCTATAAATTGGCAGGAGCGAAAAGAGGCTGAAAAGATAGATGGCTCTATAGCTCATGGAGTGGGCTTCGCCGCCGGAACCTATTTGAGCGGGGCAAGGCTCACCGGTCATAACGCTTGCGCTGCTGTGGTGAGAGTATGTGAGGATGGGACGGTTAATCTCCTCACTGGAGCTTCCGACGTTGGGCAGGGTTCTGATACAGTCATGTCCGCTATTGTCGCCGAGGTGCTTGGCTTGGAGCTAAAAGATGTGGAGATAAAGCGAGTGGACACTGACTATACGCCTGCTGACCCTGGCAGCTTTGGCAGCAGGGTTACAATATATGCTGGCGAAGCTACCAAAAGGGCGGCCGAAGATGCTAAGCGGCAGCTCCTTAAGGTTGTAGCAAAGGAATTTGGCGTGGGACCAGAAGAGGTGGATATTAAGGATAAAAAGGTATTTGTCAAAACAGACCCCAGTAAAAGCATGCCTTGGTGGAGACTAGTAAGGCTCGCTTGTTATACAACGCCGGGTAATGTCATCATTGGTAAGGGGGTCTCAACTAGAGGGGTAGGCAGGGTTCCTGACTTTGATACCGGGGGAGGTGATATAGGAGCTAGTTACAGCTTTACCGCTGAAGCAAATGAGGTGGAGGTGGACCTGGAGACGGGGGTGGTGAAGTGTACTGATAATAGCGTGATAGCCCATGACTGTGGTTTTCCACTGAATCCTCCGGCGGTAGAGACCCAAGTTCAGGGTGGAGCATATCACCAGGGGGTTGCGGCAGCCTTGTATGAGGAATTTAAGATGGATAAAGGGTTAACCGTTAACCCCAATCTGGTGGACTACAAGCGTCCTCGCGCCTACGAAGCCCCGATGACCAAGGTAATACATGTGATAACCAATGACCCCTTTGGTCCCTTTGGCGCCAAAGAAGCCAGCGAGGGGTCTTGCTGTACTGCTCCACCGGCGGTGATTAATGCAATTCATGATGCTACAGGGGTATGGATAAAGGAACTTCCGGCGCAGCCGGAGAAGGTCTTTTGGGCGCTGAGGAAAAAGAGGGGAAAGGAACAAAGATAAGGTAGAGCAAGAGCTGAAACTGATTATATTTAGCTCCTTTGAGGAGCCATAAGGTCTAAACCTGTTGTTTCATTCTATGGTCGGGGTGAAGATGGCGAAAGGTACTTGGGCTTGCTGAAGTGATGCGACATATTGTTCCGACATGCGGTAAATCAAGTCTCAACTTGCTGTTATTGAAAGCACCTCATTGTTCAGATTTATCTTTGTCAGGAGGCTCAACCTCGCTTATATACTCATACCTTGTCAGGGCATCAAGGACGCAATAGGTATGTCTTCCCTTTTCAGCCTTGTGAAGTACCGGTTTTAGCAGGCTGTCAGCAGCTTTAATCAGCTCATCCAAGGAGCTTAACTGGATAATCATCTCTCTAGCTTTGGCTTCTGGTAGCTCCTTTATATCCGTAATTAAGCCCTTGTATTTCTTCCTGGCTCGCAGCGCCTCCTCCTCAATGGGGGAGAATTTCTCAGGCTTGAACTTCATATAAAGCATCAGCAAATATATGCCTAAAGCTAAAAGGATGCCAGTGATAACAGGGAATACAATTCTTGCTGCGCTAACCGATAGCCCCACAAATTTATTAGGATTGGGAATCGTCTGGCTTGTTGTGATGGAGCCGGGTTGGGACTTTACCAATTCCTCATTCCATTCCAGCGTGCCTCGCCCCAGTGCGCTGCTCAAGGTCTGGCTGAAGACCTCATCTATCGGTCCAAAGTCTGTCTGAACAATGATGTGGACATCAGCCTTGATGGTCAGGTTATATGATTCAGCAGAAACCTCTGTCTCGCTGCGGATAGCCTCAAGCACCTCGGTGAACTGGTTTATGTCTACAGGAAAACTAGTACGGAAATCCCCGCTTTCCCTGGTCCGAGGCACAAGGACAAATGTTTTGCTCCAAACCTCCGGATTCTCAAGGGTAGCAGTTATTTCTACCTCCTCGGTCCGACCCCTTACTGGCTGGTCAGACTTAAAATCGTAGTAATAGGTAGCATCCATCCTATCTACAAGTTTGCTGAAGATTACCTCTCCCGGCCCAATCGTTTTGGGTGGTGGCGGTGTAAATGGTATAACCAAAGGTGGTCTCAACGTCTCGGTATCAAACAGAGAATTCTCCTTTAGATGGATTGAATAATCAAATTCCCCGGCAGCGCCTGATTCAATCTTGGTTAAATTACTGTCCACCTCAATAAGGGTCTTTCTTAGAATTATGGGCAGGCTGTGAGTAAAGGCGGCACTCCCCCTGCCCACAGTGGCTACGATGGTTACATTACGCGACGAGGAAGTAATCTTTATCTCTTCTTCAATGGTATCAAACAGCTCATTAATTTCGTCAATATCAAGCGGAAAATCAATAGTAAAGTCTCCCGTTTTGTTGGTTCTGGGTACCAGGGTAATCTCTTTCTGCCATATACCAGGGTTTTCCAGAACCGCTTTGACCTCTACACGCTGAGACATTTCTGTTTCTGTTCCATAGGTAAAGCTCATGTCAATACTATCAATAATCTCAGTGGGGTATTTGGGGTTTGGTGGTAGTGGCGGCGGCTCCTGCGGCTCAGGACCAAAGATGTAGGAAGGCTTGAGGTAGACGAGGTAATCGAACCTGCCTTTGTGTTCGTAGTTAAGCAGCGTTGTCTCCTGTTCAACTTCAGTGGGCAGGGCGTGGGCAGCAACAACGCCAGCTAGCGAAACGAGGAGTAAGACCCCGCTAACGATAGCCATGCGCCTCGTCCACTTGCTGATTTCTCTGATACCTAAAAATAGCTTTCTCATGTTACCTATTTTATCTGCTTATGTCTATCCTGTAAAGAACTGCTTGACCGCAATTGACGCCCAGCCGACCTTACGGATAGTAAAAACAGCCTTGCCTATCACGTTCGCAGGGATTACTGGGTCTTTGTCAGGCTCATCGTTGGCATCGCCCTTGGTTATGAAAGATTTTGCCCCTTCCACTTCCTGAATCTCAACCACCCGGTGCATCACGGTAACCTTTTCCGGCCTTCGGAACTGGATAATATCGCCTTCCTTGATGACATCAGCTGGCACCTTGGCGATGATGACGACATCGCCGACATCCATCGCCGGTTGCATGCTGCCGCTAGCGACCAATGCTGGGTGAAAGGGGAAGAGTCCCACAGCGAACCAGATTATCACCACGGCGACTATGGTGGTAATAAGCCAGCCAACGGGGGACCCTTCCTTGGCTCGTCTCCTGGGTTTGCCACGGATGGCGTGGGCGGAGTAGAAGCTGTTTACCGCCACCATCCCGATAATTGGCACCACTGTCCCGATGAGCCCCTTGAATGCCCAGGAAAGGTCGGGGAGGATGGGGCAGAACCACCAGAAGCCTTGCAGCATCCCACGGTAGGCGATGGCAGCCAACGGTCCAGCTAACAGGGCAAGCAGTGACGCCAGCAGGTTTTCCGCCAGCGATGGCAACACGGTGGAGTTCAAGAAGGTGATTGATTCAAGCTCTGGTCTGATACCGGTGATTTGGTCTAACGGGATGGATAGCAGGGTGAAAAGCAAGGCGACGAAGACTAACGCTGGAAAGGTATTGCGCCTTCCCAGGTGGTTGATGAGCCACGCCCGGCTTAGCTCCATGCCAATCAGCATAGAGGCAACAAAAATCAGATTGGTAAAAATACCCAGCGGGGTGAAGGAATAGGGGCTTTTGCCGAAGCTGGAAAAGAGGCCACCAATAACGTAGAGCAGTACCTGGAAGAAGCCAATCATCAACGCCAACTGAATGATGGCGCTCTTAACCCTCAACTTGGCGGCTGGTCTATATTTAGGCATCGCCAGGACTGCCCAGGCCAGAAGCCCCCACAATATCGGCTGAATGACATAGGTCCTGACAAAACTGTCGATGGGAATATTGGGTAATGCCAGGTTTATAACACAGTATATGCCGCCGACCAGACCTAAGACTAGCAACCACTGATAGCCAGCTCGGCTTCTAAGGCTTATGTCCATGGTGAAACCTAGTTTAAGAGGAAAAATCTAACGGTATCAAGGGACAGGTTAAATGTTTACTTCGTTCAAGTCAACACAGATATCCTTCATTATCTCGAACTGGTCTTTGTCTGGAGAGGTGCCGTATTTAAGCTCTATGGCGTCGATTATCTCAGATAGCTTTGATGATTCGGGATTGGCGAGGCCGAGATAGTTCCCCGGGTCGCTGCCGGTGACATCGTGCGAGGCTTCAGGAGCCAGCCTGCCTGCCTCCACATTCAACCTGGTTGACAGATACTGGGAAAGGAACCTGGCCTCCATTGTTGTCCCTTTCCCGGTGGCAGCATCACGAATTGCATCCAAGTCGTCAGTGTCGATTAAACCGTTTCCATCCATGTCATCTACCAGCCAGTCGGACTTAGCATCAATGTAACCCAGCCATTCATTAACTTGGTCATCATCGTAGTGCTGGTCCCAGTTCTGCCAGTAGCCTGGTGTCCCGCCCACGGCACACCAGAGAGCCACTACTATCTTTATCTTGATGAAATAGGTGTGGCACTCCATAGCGTCCTGCTCGACGTGAATTTCCAGGTCGCCGATCACCTCTTGACCCGGGTCTATTTCTGTGTGACACACGCGTATCCCGGTGACGGTGACGGTAAGCTCGGGAATGTCTTCAAGGACATCAGGAGTGAGAGCATTTTCGTCAACCTCAATACTGGCAACCTTGGCAGGAACGCTACCGAGGTTTTCCAGCCCGTAAAAAATCGTAGCGTAGTAACAGGGATAGGCATTGCTGAGCGTTACGCTGATGTTGAATGGGTCGACCAGCTCAACAGTGGTTGAGGCGACATCCTTATCGTGTCTATTGCATGGCTCTCCCACAGCTTGAGGCTCAGAGGGGTCTGAGCCATCGTCGCCGGGGTCAATCGCCTCGTCAGAGACACCGTCATCATTGGACACCACCCAACTGAACGGGTCATCAAAGTTGGCGCTAGTGTAGGCGGTGCTGATAACGATGACCTCATCTGACCACTGGGCGTAGCCTACGCCCATAGCCCCCAGCGCCAACAGCAACACCAGACAGACTACTATCGTTTTGGTCATGTTTCCCTTTTCCCTTTATTGTTGGTCTACGATAAGGGGGTGGGGGTCAGCAACCCCGCACCCCCTTCTCAGTGTGCTCGCATCCTGGCGTTACCGGTTAGTCTTCAGGGCCAGTAAGTCGACTTGTTATACTGGATGGCGTCTATGTCAACCCTGAACTGGTAGCTATAGCACTCCTTGGCGTCCTGCTTAATATGCACATCCACCTCGGCTTTGGTATCCTCACAGTAGTCAAGCTGAACGCCTATCAGGTTTACAAAGTCAAAGTTGATTATCTCCACGCCATCAGCGTCCACAAGGGCCTCTAGGTCCGGGTCATAGGTAAGCTCATCGGTAGGGTCGGTTATGGTCACCCCTTCAAAGATAACCGGTATCGTCCCCAGGTTCTCTACCACGAAGGTTATGTGGGCCTGGTAGCAGGGATAGGCGTCGGTAATGGTCACAAGAACTCCCTCGTAGCCGTACTTGCCGGTGTGCACGCACTCTCTACGGCCCTCAAGCACATACGTGACCTCTCCAACGTCTTTGTCCAGGTACTCACCAGGTACTTTATCACCCGTAGTAGGATCAACGTGCGTTTCGTTGAGGAGAATTTCGGTAAACCCTACCATCAACTCACCACCCTTGACCGTGCCCTCAACGTAGAGCTGGTCGCTCCAGTGGGCATAGCCTACCCCCAGACTGCCCAGGGCAAGCACAAGCGTCAACGCTATAATTCCAATCTTTTTCATCTATGCTTACTCCTTTCCTATCCGTTTAGGGCATGAGGTCGTCTGGAAACACAAACGTATGGTTCCACTGGACGGCGTGGATCTTGATCTCGAAGTTCAAAGTGGTGCACTCCGGGCAGTCCTGCTTCACATAGAAGTGGAGGCCATACTGCGCCACTTCACACGGGTCTATCTGCTGGGGCTCCGTAAGCTCGCTGGAGAAGCCGACAGCGATATCATCCTTGGTGTCACCGTTCAGGTCTACCTGTATCATGGTGCACTTGGGCAGCTCAATCCAGGTCGTGGGGTCGTCCCTGACCACGCCGGGTGGGCCGCTGATAATCCAGGCGCCCACGATGTTTACCGGTACGCTGCCAGCGTTAGCGATGTCCATCCACACCGTCGGGTTGTACTGCGGGTAGACGTTATCCATGGTAATGGTCATCAGCCCACAAACCGGGAGGCCATCATGATAGGCCAGTTCGTCGGTGCTGTGTTCCTTTTGGTTCAGAAGCTCGCAGGTGGTGGAGGCAACAGGCTTGCCGATATTCGGACAGTTGGTACAGGTGACAGGCGGATCCGGCCCTTGCCATAACGGGTCGGAGCCATCGTCATCAGCATCTTTGTTAGCATCTTCAACCATCCCGTTGTCATCGGTCAACTGGTCGACAAAGCCGACCAGGACCTCGCCCGTCTCCACCGTCCCCTCAATGTATAGCTGGTCAGACCAGTGGGCGAAGCCAATCCCCAGGCTTCCCAGAGCCAGGACTAGTGCCAAACACAAAATTCCTATCTTTTTCAACGGAGTCAGTTCCTTTCATATTGGGTATTTATCCAGCGCCCCTCCTCGGCGCCTGTGCCCCTCAGCTTTCTTGTCCCCCGCCGGGGCACACCTCCCCACCTCCCGTTGTCATTCTCTCTTCTTCCAGTTAAGCATCACCTCCTTTCCTCATTCGTTTTAGCCCTCTCCAGAGCCACCCCTCTTCAGCACCCACCACCCCCTGGAGAATCGACCGGGGCGCAAGGTGCATTCAATCTAGCATGGTAGGGCTGGGCTGTCTGTCGTCAAAATAGCGATTTTTGGTTAGTCAAAATGATGATTTTTTGTCCCGAAATCGTGTCGCGGAAACGATTACAGTGGGGGAAAGGGGGTGTTTAAAGGTCGAAGACTCTTCGAGGGATAGGGTTAATAAGTAACTCAGAAGGGTTTACTGGTCAGGTGGTGGCGGGCGGCATAAGCGGTCGCCTCAGCCCGGTTTCTCAGGTGGAGCTTGCCCAGAAGGCGGTAGAGATAGGTTCTGACTGTGCTCTCACTGATAAACAGGCGTTTGCCAATCTCGGTGTTGGTCAATCCCTCACCCAGTAGCTGCAAAACCTCCGTCTCCCTGGCACTGAGCTTGGGCTCGTTAGCCTTCTCCCGGAACTCAGCAACAAGTCTGGTAGCGATGTTGGGGGACAGCATTACTTCGCCGGTAGCAGTCCGCCTCACCGCGTCCACTACCTCGGTGATGGTGGCACTCTTCAGGAGATAGCCCTGTGCCCCGAATTTCAGCGCCTGAAATAAGTCCTCGTCTCGTTCCGAGATGGTCAGGATGAGCACCTTGACCTCCGGAAGCTTCTCCCTTATTGCTACCATAGCTTCCAGACCACTACAGCCAGGCATAAAGATGTCCATGAGGATGATATCGGGATTGAGTTCCACGGCTTTCTTAATAGCCTCAGAGCCATTACTGGCTTCGCCGACGATATTGATGTCGGACTCAGCACCTAGTATATTGGCTATACCGGCGCGAACCACAGCGTGGTCATTAGCGATGAAGACTCTTATCGGTTCAGCCATAACAACCTTTCCCGGTGGAGATTTGCTGGCACCTCTACTTGAATTTCGGTACCCTGCCCAGGCATACTCAGCACCCGGAACCTTCCACCTATTGATTCAGCCCTTTCTTGCATCACCGCTAGACCATGACCTTTAGCCTCCACCCCATCACGGTAGTAATCTATAGCATCAAAACCACAGCCATCATCAGCAATACTTACCTCAAAGTGGCTGCCCTCCTGTTTGAGCTTAATCTGGACATTACGAGCCCCGGCGTGCTTCCTGATGTTGGTCAGGGCTTCCTGGCAAATGCGCAATAGCTCAAGCTCAACCGGGGCTTCCAGATGGAGCTCAGCACTTTTGACACCGAGGCTAAAGTCAATGTCAGTATTCTGCTTCAGGTGCTCTAGATAGTCTCTAAGGCGGGGCAAAAACCTGCCATCACCGGTGTAGTTACGGAGGAGTTTCAGGCCCTCTCTGGTATCCTGCCGGGCTTTTTCGGCAAGCTTTCCTAGTTCCCGGACCTCAGCCAAGTCAATGTTCATCCCAGCCAGGCGGCGACGGAGGAGCTCAACCTGCCAGCACAAGACAGCCAGGGTTTGTGCACTCCCGTCATGAATCTCACGAGATAACCTTCGTCTTTCCTGAAGTATGTCCTCAGACTGCAAGTGCTGCCTGAGATTAACATTAATCAGGTAAGGAAGGAAGGCAGCCAGGCAAACAGCTATGATGTAGGTCAAAAAGTAACCTAGCTCAGCGAGGGATAATTGAGTCGGGAAAAACGGGTTACCCACGTGGCTACCAATCACATAGACCCCTGATAGCCCGGCGATACCGAGTGTCACCTTAGCCTCTAGAAGTAGAGCCGCTGTCAGCACTGGAGCCAAAGTGTAAAGGAGGAACGGGCTGTAAAGCCCACCAGTTGATATTACCAGGAAGATGCATACCGCTATATCTGCCCCGAGTATGCTATACCCTAGAATACCCGTTTGATGCCAGCGGAGAGGATGTAAAACTTTGACTAGGGTGTAGATACCGACACCAGTAACCAGAATAAGCGGTGGTATCAGAGAATAACGGGCCGAGGCAATAACGAATATTTGAGCAGCGGCTATAGCAAAAGCCAGAATACGATAAGCCGGGAGGACAACCCTGATATAGCCTTGCCATCTGCTCTGTAGTTGACGCTCTTGGCAGCTCATTTTTCCTCCAGGCAATCTCACTCTGGCTAGGCACCTTATTTTCTTTTTGCGCTAAAGGCTGACACTAATAAATATAAAGGGGCTCAAGAGACCGCTTATGTTGTGGCGGCTCTGAGCCCCTCATCACCTACTACATCCTCCCTCCCATCACCAACCTCCCTCACATCATCGACCTCTCTCCTACCACCATTCCAATGATACTTCGCCAAACGGCGAAAGTCAAGTACCTAACTTAACTTTCCCCACCAACCTTGACCAAGCTCTTACCTCAACATCAAAAGATTGCCCATTGAGATGTCACTCCCCTGCAGTGTAGGAGGTGGGCGATGAACAGAGTTGGCCGCCTCCGGATGCTCAAGTGTTACCTCCATCAATTCATCCCAGTGGGGTCGAATATCAATTTGAAAAGCTGATAAATAGCGAGCTGCCACTGATTGACATTGAGGAGGTTCTCGGCCTTGATAGCTCTACTCAAGAGAACAAGAGGGGAGCAGCCAGCGAAAATGCTCCCAGCGAAGCCGAGGAAGAGTTCATAGAGGACTGGCAGGGTACTTACATCAAGCAGCTAAGGCAACTAACTGTGGCTATCTGGTTACGACATTGGCTTGATAGCTACGTGGCAAGTAACCTAGCACCGAAGACCGGAGAAAGCTATAAACATGAGTTGGGTAACTACGTTATTCCTCACCTGGGAGGCATACGACTTGGTGAACTACGCCCACACCATATTCGGGACTTCCTAAGACGGAGAGAGTGAAAATGTCGGCAAAGGGGGATGAAATTGAGCGTAGGCCGTGCAGGTCTCGAACCTGCGACACCCTGATTAAAAGTCAGGTGCTCTACCAACTGAGCTAACGGCCCCTATATTAGACTGCGGAGGGCAATAACCTCCTTTTTAGCTTTAAATATTAATGACATATTGAAAACTGGGGTAAACATTTTGTCAATTTCCATTGGTTCTTTACCCACAACAAAAATCCTTCAGTTCAGGATGTATGTCATTATACAATAACATAATATCAACACCGATTAGCATCTGTCAATCGACTCCTCATAGAATCTTTTACGGCTACAACGTCTGGGGATTTGAGGCCGAGCGCATAGTTCGGCTTTATATCGAGCAAGTTGGCTAGGTGAAAGGGGGTTAGTGACTCCTTGTCCTCAAATAGCCTCAAAATATCAAGTTTTTTCGGCATAGTCTTAATCGAGGATAATTCAGATACGTGCCTAGAGGGATTCGAACCCACGCCCCTCGGTTCCGAAGACCAATGCTCTATCCGCTGAGCTATAGGCGCTTTCTTGGTGGGGTGAGTGGAGGGATTTGAACCCTCGCAGAGGCCGGGGCTGCTGCCTGTGCCCTGTTTTTGGCGGTCGGCTCCTCACTGGTAGTCTACTTTGCCGCCCAGATGCCGTTAATAGCTAAGGATAACAGCGCCAAATTGATTATCATTAACCTGACACCAACCCCTCATGACCAGTCGACAGGACCTAACTGATAGCATTAAATGAGAGCCAAGTTGCATAGAAACCCAAGGTTTGCTAGACTAAATTGTATGTGGGCCGCTAGCTCAATTGGTAGAGCAGCTGACTCTTAATCAGCAGGTTACAGGTTCGAGTCCTGTGCGGCTCACCAGCTTCGCTGGGCAACCGACTGACAAAGGGAAAACAGCCAAATCTTTCCTGTAATATTTACTATTTCTAGCCGTTTGCCCGAAAACGACTGAGGGGCATTATCGCAATCAGCATTGTTACAAACTTTTCAGTTACCGGCTTTTGCCTTGGCAATTAGCTCGTCTTCACGCTTTACATCTTCTAAAGTTTTCGGTTTCGTTTCCGGGGGCGGGGTCTCCAGACCATATTTCCACCTCAAGAAGCGCATCCCTGTAGTGGGATAGAGGGCATAGGTGAGCACATCGCCTATGTCTTTGGCAATATCTTTGGTAGCCTCTTTGGCCTTGTCTAACTCCGGCTCAAGAACATCAGCAGCCCGGCAGGTAATGGGTGTCTCACCCCGCGGATAGCCCCTGAGTGCTATTTTCTGAACCTCTGGGTCAATGGGAGCTGGGGGTTTACCGTATAGCCCATAGACATAATCCCTAACCTGGCGTGACATTAGTTTGTATCTACCAATGAGGACATTCTGCACCGCTTGGATGCCTACAATCTGGCTGGTGGGGGTAACCAGGGGTGGGTAGCCTAGCTCCTTTCGCACCCGTGGTAGCTCAGCATAGACCTCCTCAATTCTATCCAGAGCCTTAGCCTCCCGTAGCTGAGCCACCAGGTTAGTGGTCATACCACCAGGAATCTGGTGCATCAGCACCCCAGTATCAATGACCGCCATTCGGGTGGTATCCAGGAAGTCCCGATACTTGGGGGCTATAGATTCAAAATATTGACCCAATTTAAATAGATGAGCTAAATCAAGCCCGGTGTCCCTGGGCGTTCCCTGAAGGGCGACCACAATAGGCTCAATAGCTGGGTGAGATGAGCGCAGGGCGAAGGGAGCCAGGGCGGCATCAATAATATCTACCCCTGCCTCAATAGCCTTAAGGCAACTCATAGATGCCATGCCACTGGTGTAATGGGTATGGAGGTTAACTGGTATCCTCAGAACATCCTTTAGCGCTTTAATCAGCTCATAGGCGTCGTCAGGGGCAATAAGGCCAGCCATGTCCTTTATGCACAGGCTATCAGCCCCCATGTCTTGAAGGACAAGTGCTTTATTGACATAATAATCAATGTTATATACCGGCCCACCCAGTTTTGGCTGGGTAAGGGAGTAGCATAGTGAAAGCTGGGCATGCTTACCGCATTCCTTAATTGCCTTGAGGCTGGTCTCAAAATTACGCTCGTCGTTCACGGCATCAAATACCCTGAAGATATCAATACCCACCTCAGCGGCGTGATACACGAAAGCAGTAACCACATCGTCGGCGTAGTTGCGATAGCCCACCAGGTTCTGTCCCCTGAGCAGCATCTGGAGAGGGGTATCGGGCATCAGCCGTTTAAGGATGCGAGGTCTCTCCCAGGGGTCTTCATTGAGAAACCTAGTAGGAACATCAAAGGTAGCACCACCCCAGACCTCCATGGAGTAAAACCCGGCCTTGTTCATCTCCTCGGCAATGCCTTCCATATCCTCGGTTCTCATTCGCGTCGCCAGTGAGGATTGATGCCCATCACGGAAGGTAACATCAGTAATTTTTAATGGGTTCTTATTTACCATCTGCCCCTCCTTTCTTAACTTACTCAGGGTATTATGGGAATATTCCCCTAGCTTGCATAGCATCTGCTACTCGCTTTATTGCCAGCATATAGGCGGCATCTCGCAAATCTACTTTCTGGCGCTGGCTCACTTCCAGCACTTGGTAGAAGGCGTTCTCCATCACCGCTTGCAATTGACGGTTTATCTCATCTTCACTCCAGAAGAAGGCTTGTACGTCTTGTACCCACTCAAAGTAGGATACTACCACCCCGCCAGCGTTGGTTAATATATCGGGAACAACAAATACTCCTCTATCATTAAGAATCCTGTCTGCCTCGCTGGTAGTTGGTGCATTAGCACCCTCTACAATTATCCTTGCTTTTATATCGGCCGCATTGGCTTTAACTATCTGATTTTCAATTGCTGCTGGCACTAATATGTCACACTGTAGTGCCAGAAGCTCAGCGTTAGTTATGGCTTCAGCCTCCTTGAAGCCAACTACTGAACCTGTTTGCTTACACTGAGCGAGCAAACCTTCAATATCTAGCCCCTTGGGGTTATAAACGCCGCCATAAATATCGCTTACACCTATTATCCGACAACCTTCTTGGCTTAGGAACTGCGCTGTCGTTGAGCCTACATTCCCAAATCCTTGAACGGCAACTGTCATCTCCCCAAGATTTAGGCCCAAATGCTTGGCGGTAAGTAAGGCAATCATGGTGCAGCCTCGTCCGGTAGCCCCAAACCTGCCCTTACTACCACCTATTTCAATAGGTTTGCCAGTGGTAACCGCCGGTACCGAGTAGCCCTTACCCATGCTGTAGGTGTCCATAATCCAAGCCATGATTTGAGGGTTAGTACCTACGTCGGGAGCCGGGATATCAATTTCAGGACCTATCATAATGGTGATTTCAGCAGTGTAGCGCCGGGTTAACCTCTCTAGCTCATCTAGGGACAAAGTCATCGGGTCACAAACCACAGCTCCCTTGGCGCCGCCAAAGGGTACATTAACCACCGCGGTCTTCAATGTCATCAAAGCTGCTAATGCTCTGGTTTCATCCAGGGTAACATCTGGGTGATAACGAAGCCCTCCTTTGGCTGGTCCCCGGGTATCATTGTGCACCACCCTGAAGCCAGTAAAAATCTTAACCCTACCATCATCCATTTTGACCGGGAAATGGACGGTCAACTCCCGCTCACAATTTCCCAGTCGCAAACGCCATGCCTCCTTAATCTTCAGCCTCTCACAGACAGCATCAATTTGTCTCACTATCATTTGGAAAGCATTACTTGCCTCAACCACTAACTTCCTCCTTTAGTCTGATGACTTGATTAGTGATAAAGAGCCTGGGGAAACTCAAGCTAACTCGCCCACAGCACTTTTGATATTAGCCAATGCATTTACAATGGTTTCTTCATTAGTTGCTAGTGAAAACCTAATGTAGCCCTCCATTCCAAACGGAGCTCCTTCAACCGCAGCTACCTGTGCCTTTCTTAACAGGAAATTGCGAAAATCTACCGAGGTCTTTATCGGATACTCCTTGCCGGCAAATTCATATTTAGCGCCGAAAAGTTTCTTAATGCTAGGAAAGGCGTAAAAGGCACCTTCTGGTTTAATACAACTAATCCCATAAATCTGATTCAAGCCATTCACAAAAATATCCGCATTTCTTTCGTACCTCTGCTTCATATGCTCGGTAGCTTCCCTAGCCTTTTCGCTGGTGTAGGCAACACGCATAGCATACTGCTCCGGTCTAGAAGCTCCAGAATTGATATGACCTTGCAACTTGGTTAACGCTTTGATAACCTCCCTTGGGCCGGCGACATATCCCAATCTCCAGCCGGGAACACCAAACCGCTTAGATGGGCCATCAACCAGTATGGCATTACTTCTCATACCTTCAATTGATAATATGCTCCTGTGCTTTCTGCTATGGAAAACACATGCCCCATAAATCTCATCAGATATGACCCATATACTCTTTTCTTTGACAATTTTGGCTATTTCCTCTAATTCATCTTCAGTATAAACAACACCCGAAGGATTGGATGGTGAGCTATAGAGCAGCAACTTTATGTTCCTGTCTTCCACTTCCTTTCTCAATCTGGCTGGGTCTGGTCTCAGCGCCTCGTCTGATTCCAGAAAACAAGGAATACCATGGGCTAATCTCACCGCTTCTGGGTAGGTAACCCAGAATGGCGCCATAATCCCGGCATTTTCCCCTGGCTCAAGTAAAACCTTCATCAATATATCTATGCCACTTTTCACACCCACGGTGATGGCTATGTCTTGAGGGTCATACCTCACACCAATTTCTCTATTTATTACTTCTGACAATATTCCCCTTAACTCGGGGTCACCTTGCACTGGTCCATATTTGTGAAGCTTGCCTCCCTCCAAAAGTGCCTGCAAAACATCCTCGGTAGGACCTGTATCTGGCTGACCAGCGGTAAGGTCCACAATTTTAAAACCGTACTCCTTTTCTAGAGAGCCCACCTCATCTTTTAAAGAAAGAGTGGCCGAGGGCTTTATCTCCTCTGCCAACTTACTTAAGGTCGGTGTCATCTTGGTTCGCCTCTCAACCTCCTATTTCAATAAGTTCGTCAATCAATTTCAGACCAGAACCGGTTAAGGGCAATAAAACTTTATCCCCGGGTTTAATGAAACCGTCTTTTAAGCTATCCATTAAGGCTACATGAGAAACGGCACTGGTAGGTTCAACAATGAAGCCGAGTTTTCTCAATTCCACCAAGGACTCTTTTATTTCGTCATCGATAACTATGATAGCGTGTCCGTTGGTGCTCCTTATGGCATCCACTATTTGTTGCCTTCTTGGCGGCTTAATCTCACGGATACCATCAGCCAGCCTTGATTTAGTTACACCCTTCTTTTTAGCACCAAGCTCTTCACATATCTCGGCATAGCCAGAGGCCTGAACGGCGATGAACTTTGGCATTTTATCTAAAGCTCCGAGTCGGACTAGTTCTTCATACCCTTTATACAGACCAAGTAAAATGGTGCCACTTCCGATGGGAGCTATAACATGGTCAACGCTGCCTATCTGTTCATAGGCTTCATAGGCCATGGTTTTCTCACCTTCTATAAAATAGGGATTCCACCACTGGGTTACATAAGCCAAGCCTTCCCTTTCGGCTTTTATTGCCTCTCGGTTAGCATCCATCCGGCTTCCATCAACCTCGTGGACATTGGCGTGTAACAGTCTAAGCAAATGTTTTTTGCCTTCCGGAGCAAATTTGGAGATAAACACATTAACATCTATTCCGAAAACAAGACCCATGAGAGAGAAACCTATTCCGGCATTACCAGATGAATCTACAATTATTCCCTTTAACCCCAGCTCTTTAGCTTTGGCCACACTAACATAGGCTCCCCTATCCTTGAAAGAGCCGCCTACGCTCAGATACTCAAGTTTGAAGTTAACCTCAACGCCGTCTATGGTCTTCTTAACTATGGGGGTCCATCCTTGGTGCACAGGGGGGAATTCCTCTATAGGAAGAAGCTGGGCATATCGGCTGAAATTTTCTTCTTTTACATCAATTAACTCGGTAAATTTCTTCCCCTTTAAATCGAGAACAATGTCAAACACACCGCCACAGTCATCCCGCCACCGCCATTCATCCCTGGGGATCTCCTTCCCGCAATTAGCACATACTACCTTGAAAGGTAACATTTGTTTACTCCCTTTTCTTAGTCAAGAGAAGGAGGCCGAGAATAGAAGTTCCCGACCTCCTTCCCAATCAGACACTTAAGCAGCTTTTCGACGCCAGAAATCCAAATTCAGCATGCCCTCAGTTTTAGCTACTATTGAAGTAACCGCCAGGTCGCCAGTAACATTCAAGCTGGTTCTGCCCATATCTAGTATGGCGTCAATGCCCAAAATCATACCATAAGCCACAGCTACAGTCGTTCCAGCCTCAACAGGTAGCCCAACCGCCTCAAGGACCATGAGTAGCATTATTGCCCCAGCTCCGGGAACCCCTGCCGTTCCTATGGAGGCTAAGACCGCGGTAATCATAACCATTACCTGCGCCCCAAATGCTAAAGGCGAGCCGATAGCATTGGCTATGAATATGGCACAAACCGCTTGGTATAGACAGGTGCCGTCCATATTTATGGTGGCACCAAGCGGCAGGGTAAAGGAGTATACGCCTCTGCCAATTCCAAGCTGTTCATCAGCCACCCGCATTGTCACTGGTAAAGTGCCACTACTGCTTCTGGTGACAAAGGCTGTGATAGAGGCATCTCTAGCTCCTGCCCATAACTTGAGAGGATTAAGGCCTGATATGGCTAATGCTCCCCCGTAGACCAGAAAATAATGGATAATGAGGCCTAAATATACAGCCATAGTCACAACGGCTAGAGGACCCAGAACCTTAGGACCCTGGGTACCAACCACCACCGCTATCAAGGCAAATACGCCATAAGGGGCAATCTCCAGCACCCAGCGAACCAATCGGTACATTGCTTCGGCTAGCCCATCAAAAACGTTCAGTACAGTGGCACTTGCCTCGCTGATTCTGGGGATTTTAGATTCCTTCAGGAAAGCCAGCGCTGTTCCCAGCAATATAGCGAATACTATTGTGGGCAATACCTGCCCCGCTGCCAGAGCCCCGAAAGGATTCGTGGGTATCAAGCCCAGCACGATAGCTATCGCTGATGGGGGTACGATCTCCTTTACCACCTCCTCACCGACAAGTGCCATACCCATTCCCGGCTGGAATATGTTTGCTATGGCTAAACCTATGAGAACGGCGACAAAGGTGGTCAGTAGGTACAAACCTATCACCTTGCCACCTATTCTCCCTATGCGTGCCGGTGATATACTGGCGGCACCTACTACCAGGGTAAACAAAACCACTGGCATCACTATCATCTTAAGTAGGCTTATAAAGAAGTCCCCCAGTGGTTTTACCGGTGCTATAGCAGGCCCAGCAATTATCCCCACGATAAGGCCCACAATCAGCCCTATCAGTATCTTATATATTAAGGGGAATGCCATGTATTTTCGCACTTTTCAGTCACCTCCTTTGAAATTGCCTAGTTTGAAACACCAAAGGAATTAACAATGCTTTCTTTTTCGTGGATTAAAACTCCTCCATTTAGATTTTGGTCGGCTAAAGATTTAATGCTACCTCATTTCTCACCTCCTTCTTGTGTGTTCTTACTTTTAAACTGTTAAAAGCCCAACCGCCTCAATAAAGCAAAGGGCTCAAAGATACACCCACATTCGGGTCTCTGAGCCCTTTTGTTTGACTTACCCTAAGGACTTGTTTGGAATAGAAACAACTAAACCAGCTCACCTTTCATTCCTAGAGGGACCTGCCTCCGCAGGTCTTTTCTATTTAACTTTCCTTTGTTTCCTTTCAATCTTCTCGTTTATTGCATCCTCAAGCCACTCTCCCGATGACTTCTTTGAACACAGGGCTTCTACTCGAGCCCTATGAAGGACCTCTGGATCTACCTTTACATTGCGGGGTTTCCTAACAGGTTTTTCATTCATCGGAGTTACCGTAGCACTAAAATGTTAAGATAGCACAAAATTATATTTTTGTCAAACGGCAAACAGAAGAATGCCCACTTGTCAAAATTTTGCCTTAAATTTACCCGCCATGTCATCACCTTCCCTTGTGGAGTATTGTGGCTATTAGACCTAGCTTTCCGCTATTGTCAGCACTGCTTAACCGATTTGTCAACCCCTATTTTAGTAGCCCCAGCCCCCTCCCCGGCGGTTATGGTTACCGCCGTGGTAGAGCCTATCCAGGGGAGAAAACTGACGGTGCTCATCTATTGCCCTCTGGACATCGACATACTTGGTGTACCTTAAAACCATGTACAGGATGGAATGCCCCAGAAGCAGCCGGAGGGAGTTCATGTCCATGCCATTCTCCAGCTCAGACTTGGGTTTAACACCACGAGGGATGCTCAGCATCCCTCGTGGTGAATTTAATTATTTCTCAGGGCCTAACCCCCCCGCTGACTTGCTCCGAGGGAGATGGCTAGCATCTCCCTCGGCTAGTCAATTTAATCTACTATGGCTTATACATATCGGGCACTTCTACTCCCAAAAATTCGTAGTGATATTCAGGGCCGGGAGGGAGCAAAGGTGCGGTAACACCGTCTACACCCACTAGGCCAAACACGGTAAGAAGGATCCGCTGTGGGCCAAGATAAGCATTAGTCGGGTCAAACCATTCATCTGGTGAATGTCCACGACCACTGCTACCTCCACCACCCAAAGTCAGAGCCGGAACACCCAAAAAGATCGGTATGTTTGAATCTGTGCTACTGGGCCCGCCAAGTCTGGGTACTGCACCGATGGCCTCTGTTGCTGCTTGGGCTACCTGAACATGGATAGCATCGGGGGAACAGGTGCCGGATGGCCGATCTCCAACCATGTTGATGTCTACCGTTATCCTGTATTCTTCAGCCCACTCATCAGGCAGTCTCAGCCCAGGTGGGTTGGCTATGTCCAGTCCAGGTGGGTTGGCTATGTCCAGCCCTGGTGGGCCATCATCACCTAATCCTGGGGGGGTTTTGTCTAATCCTGGTGTGGTGCTGATGCCCCAGCGTGCGTTTTCCTCAACCACTCCCTGTTCAACATAGGCTAGTAGCTCAGCAACAGTTATCTCAAGTTGTACTGGATCAACAGAGCGTGTATCTGTTTGCATAACAACTTCAGCTGCAATGGCGTTTATTGCAGTACCTCCGTTTACTACTGACACAGTAAAGCTAGTTCTGGGGTCTGTAGGCACTTTCATATCCGCAATCTTGGCAATAGACCGCCCCATAGCATGAATGGGACTGGGAATGCCAAAAGCCCCCCAGCTATGGCCTCCTGCTCCATTGTATGTAAATTCATAGCGCTTGCTGCCGAGACCCAGGTAAGTAATGCCGGTAGTACCACTGCCATCTATTGAAATGAAACCGTCAATATCTTCGTGTTCACTGAAGAGGTTCTTGACGCCACGAAGGTCTCCTCTACCCTCTTCACCGACATCACCAACAAACATGATATCGCCAACGGTGGCAATCTCGGAGTCGTTAAGAGCTCGAACAACACTAAGCAGTGCGGCTAATCCTCCACTATCATCACCAATTCCGGGCGCATAAAGTATGCCCTCCTCCTCTGTAACCGTAGCATCATACCCTAGTGGGAAAACTGTATCCAGATGCGCTGCCACCACTAATTTGGGTCCGTCACCAGTTCCTGGCCGGTAACCAATGACATTACCCTCATCATCGATATGAACATCCTCTAATCCCAAAGCTATCATGCGTGCCATGTAGTCCGCGGCACGAAGCTGCTCGTTGAAAGGCGGGGCTGGAATCTCGCAAATCACTATTTGCTCAGCTATTCTGGTGTCTTGATCACTCTCAATAAAGGCTAAAGCATCTATTACACCCTGGTCAGCTAGTAGCTTTGCGTATACATCCTCCACCTCAGGAGAGTAAGCTGAGACTGTTGGCCCACTTAAAACTCCAAGCGAGGCTACTACCATTACCGCCACTATCGTGCCGATTAGCATAACCTTAAGGGACTTAAACTTTGTCATGTTAGTTCTCCTTCTCCTTTTTAATAGATTTCTATATCAACCGGTCTTTCCCGAGCGCCCATAGGTCTTTCCCTATCGCCCATAGGTCTTTCCCTATCGCCTTTGACTACTCAGCTCTGCTTCAGAGGCATCACCTCCTTTTTATGTCCTTCCCGAATGCCTTTCTCAAACCTGCCCCTGGCCGTAGACCAGGGGCAGGTCCACTATTGTTTGTTCTATGCCTTCCTTACTCTATAGGTAGAGCAATAGCCTTATCGCAGATCCACATTCCTAGGTCGGCACGGGAAACAAACATAGCTCGGTAGGGCTGCTGTATCAGGTCGTCGGCCTCAACCTGATTCTTGAAAGCCCCTAGTTGATTGGAACAGGCATTTAAGGCATTGTTGGCTTGCTGGTTCTTTCCTTCCAGTATGAAAGCAAGTGCCTCGGAGTTCTTCGCAATTGCAGCATCAAGCTTGGCAAGCAGGCCGGTCTTGATGCCATCAGGAATATCGGCCGAAGAAACATAGCCCACCAGCTCATCCAGTCTCACAGCATTGTCCTCAACCGTGGCTTCCTTGGTGGTTGGTGCCCAGGGAGCTATCTTGGAGTGGGCAAACAGGACATCGTACTTCTGGCAAACCTCAATCACATCCTCCAGTGGGATAGCGTCTAGGCTGTTATCGTCTCTGCCCACCACTGTTGTCGCTTGGAACATCGAATTGAGGACTGCCTCCTCCGCAGCCTCGTCAACAGCCATGAACAACCGAGACATGGCACTGTTGTTGAGAAGTTCTACCGGCCCGTCATAGGGCATAGTGTAGGCAGTGGAGAATGCGATAAGGTAATCTCCGCTACCGTTGCTGCTGTATGAGCCACACTTAACCAGCCCATACATTGCCCTTTTGGCCAACCTCTCAAGGTTGCGGGCGCACAAAGGTGCGTCTGTTGCCACTATGACCATGCAGCTGTTAGCTTCATAGGGTATGTCATAACTATATGAGAACCTGCCTAGTTCCCTGCCAACAGGAGCACCGTTTACTGCCAGCAGTCCGCCAAAATTGGTCTGCACCAGCACGCCCACAGTGTAACCACCTCGCCTAGGCGGTATTACTCTTGATGCAGTGCCTATGCCACCCTTCCATCCAAGGCAATGGGTGCCGGTTCCAGCGCCTACTGAGCCCTCTAGGACTGGCCCACTCTTGGCATCGTACAGGGCGTCGAACACATCTTCCTCCTCCACTGGCCTAGCCCTGAGGTCGTTCAGGCCACCATCGTTGGTTTCGCCTACTACTGGATTTATGGACCCGACCCCTTCATTGCCTGGCACTTCAAAAAGCATGTACTGCATCACTGCATCAGCAACCTTGGGGACATTAAGGGTTCCGGTCAACAGGATTGGTGTCTCGAGCGTGCCCAGTTCCTTGACCTGTGTGTATCCAGCTAGTTTACCGAAGGCGTTGCCTAGATAGATGGCACAGGGGGCCTTTTCTTTAAACATGTTGTCAACATCAGTAAGGATTGCCGTGGCGCCTGACCTCACCCTGTGTGAGATATCGGGGACCTCAGGTGGGTCTTTCCATACTGTTTTCTGCCCCACCAGAACCCCTGGGACATCGGTTATGGCGTTATACTCGCCTGTCAGGTATATGCCGGTCTCAACTCCCAGGTCACGTGCCCTGAACCGCACCGGTTCAGCATCGGGGTTGTCAACTTGTGGTGCCAAGGCTAGTTCGGAATTTGGCATCACCGGTGCATTTGCCGAAGCTAACGGTATTGCGGTGACCAGCATGGCTAGCAACAACACCGGCACGCTTAATAATACTTTCCTTTTCATCTAAAAACTCCTCCTATTATTTTAGATTTTGGTCGGCTAAAGATTTAGTGCTACCTCATTTCTCACCTCCCTCCAAACCATGTTTGAACGATGCTAAGTACTCGCCCTTTCCTTGCTTGTTCTTGCTTTAGTTTATCAGGGGGGGGGCACTGCCCCCCCCTTCTTCACTCTTCGCTATTTCTCCAACTTGTCTATAAGCTTGAGGGCGGTGCGGAAGGCTTTCATGGCTAGACCTTCAGTGTATTGGGTCAGGAACTCCCTTGCCAAATCCTCTTTTCCGCCATCGTAGTACATGCTAAGTGCAGCCTTTTCGATGCCGGCTTGCCGTGCAAACTCGGCGTTCTCGAAATTATCCCAGGTAGCTCGGACCTTTCCTATCCTATCTGCGTACGCCTCACACACTAAGTTCTCCAATTGCTTGAAAGTCCAGTGAGCAGAGTTATGGTCGATTGGATCGGGCTCCCCCCGTTCCTTTTGTTCACCCACTGTATATGGTTCAGCAACCTCCAGAATGCCTGAGTACCAGGGGACATAGACGCTTGAGCAAGGTCTACACTCAGTCCTCCAATAGATGTTCCCCACGAAAGCTGGCATGTTGCTCCTCAACTGCATTATAGAGCTCTCATCCGTGCTACCTGTGCAAATAGTCCTTATCCTTGTTGTGCCATCAGCAAGGTAGTAGGAATGAGGATGAGTGTTGAACCCCAGTGACGGGTCCCACTCCCAGACTGTGCCTTCATAGTGACACCTTAGCACCTCAGCTACATCTTCCTTCGAAAGCTTGCGATTCGGTTTAACTGAGAATGGGAGATTGTCCATGTCTGGATATTCAATGCCGGTCAGCAGCCGCAGCGCCCCCCAGTGACGGAGCTTATTACCAAGGCTTGTCTGAGTTCCTTCTGTGTTATATACTTTGGCAAAGTCGAACGGACCGCTGCCGCTGTACCAACCCTCATCTATAGCGTGCTGAACGAGGTTCGGGCATGCTAAGAAGTTGTCAGTATCGTCAAAGTCCATCACTCGTATTGATATGTAGTTTGGAACAAAGGCAACTTCATCATCTGGAACTCTCTCAGCACCCCAATACTTTCCACAGCCCACTACAAAAATCCAGGTTTCATTCGGGTCAGCTACTATATAGTTTCGTCCTCCAGCGCTACGCTCAGGCTTGGTAGGAGGACGGTAGCTTTGTATGTAGCCTAGTTCTTCCACAAACTGGCCCATTATCTCCACACCTTCCCTTGCCGTTGTCGCTCTCTCTGGAACAAGCCGCCTGAGCCAATAGCCAATGCCATTTTGCGTCAGGTCATAATGGCTCGTCCCTTTCATACTGCCGGCATTATCACTGAATATTGATACGCCCCACTCGTTGAGATAAGTATCACTAAAAGTGCAATCGGGTAGCTCTGACCACAGATATGCCCAGGTTTCCCCTTCTACCTGAGGTATTATAGAGCCAGTCCTGAGTTCAAGTGTCTCTCCGGGTTCATGGTATATCCTTGGTACCACATGCAGACGGCTGACACATGAGCCATTATCCTCGTTATGACCAGTCAACACTGACCCATCTACCGTAGCTAACCTACCTACGGCTAGGGAGGAGCATCCATCTAAACAATCTAAACAATCCTCCCCATCGTCAGCTTGAATTGGAGCAGCACCAAGAATCAAGCTACATATGACCACTAAGGTTATCAGACTACCAAAGATTTTCTTTTTCACCTGGTTAACTCCTTTTTAATAGATTTTTATGCCCCAGTCTTTCCTGGACGTCCTTCCCCAAAGGCATCACCTCCTTCACTCTTTAGGGTTCAATTCTGGCTTCCCCAGCCATCAGAGCTCTAAATTAGACACAGAAGCCCACGCTCAGTTACGTGGGCTTCCCTCAAATAAAAAAACCAATCCTGTTGTGAGATGCATAAAATCGCATCACCAACATTTCCACCTAATTTGGAGATTACCACCAGTCCTTATCGATAACAATACCTCATAAGCATTATTTTAAGGGTAATAAAGTACTAACCCGGTCTAACCATTTCGACTTACTACAGTTCTTGACATCCTCATTAAGTAGTAATAAGATTTAGGTAGTACCTGGCTTTGTCATTGCCAGGAGTCGCGCCAGTTGGGGGGCGCGCAGTGGTGAAAATAAGGCTACTCTTAGCAGATAAGAGTGAGATTTTTCGTGAAGGGCTAGCGAAGCTGCTGGAGCACGAGCCAAACATTGAGGTTGTGTGTGTGCAGCAGGGGGCTCGAAGCTGTCGAAAGCCGCCAATAAGTACCAGCCGGATATCATCCTCATAGATACTGGATTGTCTGAATGTAGCGGTATTGAGGCAATACAGCGTATCCATGAAAGGCTGCCGAAGACGAGTATCATTGTGCTCACCCACTCTGAGGCCAGCGGCGAATTCCTTACCACTGTTAGGGCAGGAGCTAGAGCATATGGCTAACGACAAGGGCGTGAGAGTAGCCAAGTGCCCGATTGGACAGCAGTATTGTTATCCGTCCTGCTACTGGCGTAAAGGCAACCGATGTTACTACAGGAGCAAGCGCGGCAGGCAGATACCCGAACTAAAGCTACCCTGACCAACCTCATGAGCCACGACTGGGGTCTAATGTGCCACCTTGGCACAAAGCTAGCAGGAATACTTAGAATGGGTTAAAATAACCCCGGTTTAGATTATAGTAATGATCTTGGCACTTGTCCTACTGGTTTGAAACTGGAGCTAGACTCTTCCCCATGTCCACGATATAATTATAAAATTGAAATAAAAGGGGTGAAGAGATGGCAAAGCAAGCCAGAGAAGTTATGGTCGACCAGACAAGGTTATCTATAATGCAGGGAGACATCACCAAGCAGGCTACAGATGCCATAGTTAATGCTGCCAACCCTGGGCTGATGGGTGGGGGCGGTGTTGATGGCGCCATCCATCGGGGTGGAGGTCCAGCTATCTTGGAGGAATGTAAGCAAATTGTGGTTAAGCAGGGACATTTGCCCACGGGTAAGGCTGTCATCACCACTGGGGGAAATTTGAGGGCAAGATATGTAATTCACACCGTTGGTCCTATCTGGCGGGGTGGAAATAAGAGTGAAGCTGCCCTCCTAGCCGGTGCCTATAGAGAGAGCCTGAAATTGGCAGCGGAACACAACCTAACTAGTGTTTCCTTTCCTTCAATAAGCACTGGGGCTTATGGCTATCCGGTGGCTGAGGCATCAAAGGTGGCTATTAAGGCGGTGGTTTCATTTCTCAGAGAGCAGGTCACCTCGCTTAGGGGAGTGGTATTTGTGCTCTTTGACTCCAGAACCTATGAAGCTTACTCCTCTGCCCTTGAGGAGGTGGTATGAGGATAGGGGTAGTCTCTGATACACACCTGACTTCATTTGCCCAAGTTCCTGATAGGATATTGATTGCCTTGGCTGAGGTAGACCTGATAATCCATGCTGGAGATTTCGTTACCAGAGATGTGCTTGATGGTTTGAGGCGGCTGGGGGAAGTAAAGGTGGTGTGGGGTAATATGGATTCAGACGAGCTTAAGCGGGTTCTCCCGGAAAAGGAATTACTCTTGATAGAGGGGAAAAGGATTGGGATTACTCATGGCTGGGGTAGTCCCTATGGCATAGAGGATAGGGTAGGAGGGATGTTTGAGGATGTTGATGTTGTTGTTTTTGGTCATTCCCACCAGTCCAAGAATGAGATAAAGAAGGGCATTCTTTTCTTTAATCCGGGTCAGGCAAGAAATTCCTTTGGCATCTTAACCGTTGGCAAAGAGGTCAAGGGAGAAATAATAAGGCTATAAAGAGCTTCAACCCTGGTATTGCTACTCCACTTCTATCTTGGTTCGGCGTTTCTTTTCCGCCTCTTCCACCTGCCCGATAGCGGCATCAATGAGGCTTCTTAATGCCAACAGCATTTCTTTTCGCACTGCCTTGATATGACCCCTGGTCTCTTCAGGCAATATCTTAGGTAACGGGGGCTTGAAGCGCAAGACGAACTCTCCTCCGGGACGATGCTCCCATTCAATGCGTCCACCGGTCATTGCCCTCACCTCCAACCATTATTATACTGTTTGCTATTCTCCCTGTCCACCTTCCTCCTCAAACCTGATAACCAGTTTTTTATTCTCAAATTTGGCTCGCTTCGCCTGGAGGTTTGCCAGTGTTCGGGGCAGGATGATGTTTCGCTGGTAGCTTCCTATACGGATTACCAGTTCATCACCGCTCCTCATTAGACTGATTTCCTCCTTGCTGGTGTAGGGCAGGTCGAAACTTAGGATATAGCTACCATCCTCCTTTTCGATATAGTGGGCTTTTCCACGGTAGAAGAACTCAATGGGGTCATGCTCGCCATAAAGTTTGTCCGCTGCAGACCTGAGCATGTCCAGTCCAACCACTTCCCGTTCCATGAGGGGGATGCTGAGGATGGGCAGAGGGGCAAAGCGCTCCTCAATGGTGTGGTAGTATTGCTCTTGATTTATTTTCCAGTAGTCAAAGTAATGGTCGGTCACACTTTCCGGTATAAAGCGATTGCAGATGATAAGGTCGGTGAAATAGCCATAGAGGTTCAAGTAGGTGAAGGTGCGCTGGGTTTCCTTGATGACCATCTTCTCAGGGTTGAGAACCAGTCGCACTGAGGTCTTCTCAGGGTCGGTGAGGAGGGTGCGAATGCGCTCTAGCTGGGGAAAGAGGCTCTGGATAGAATCGAAGAACTCCTCATCGGGAACAGGCATACTGAGTAGAGATTTCACCAGGGGGCGCGCAAGCTTGACAGCCTGGCGCTGAATGGGGAATAGCTTCTCCATCCACCAAGTAAATATCTCAGGGAAGCTGAGGAAACGCAGGGTTTCCCCCGTTGGTGCGCAATCTACTATGATAGTGTCATATTTGCCGCTCTCAGCGTGGTCGACAATGTACAGCAGGTTGGACAGCTCTTCCATCCCAGGGAGGACAGCCATTTCGTCAGCCATTATCTCTTCCAGACCGCGCCACGCTAGAATGGCAGAGACCCACTCCCAGATGGTGCTCCAGTGTTTATTGATGGTGGTAGTGAGCTCGGTCTCCTGCCCCCACAGGTTGGGGGCTATCAGTGTTGGCCCCCCGCCAAGGGGCATATCAAAGGAATCGGAGAGGCTGTGAGCGGCATCGGTGCTCATCACCAGAGCCCTGCGACCCATATCGGCAGAGCGGAGCGCTGACGCCGCAGCCACGGTGGTCTTGCCCACCCCTCCCTTACCGGTATAAAGGATAATTCGCAATCCCTTTCACCTCACGACCATTTGAGTATAACCAAACCTAGCCAAAGAAGCAAGATTCGAACCTTGGAAGGTCTGCCTTGATAAGGCTAGCCATTCAGAGCAATTATATGCGATAATGTAGGCAAGGTAATGGCATATCGAGGTTTCAAGTTAACCGCCATATGGCTTTTAATAGCTATAAACCTGCTGCTATTTATAGCTACTCTTATAAAGCAAGACCTTATCTTGATTCTTGGATTGCAGCCAGCAAGCTTATCACTCAGACCCTGGACCATAGTGACCAACCTCTTTATCCACGGGGGTATTGGGCATATTTTAGCCAACATGATAACCCTCTACTTCTTCGGAAGCTACCTGTCCCGGTTGATTGGGGTGAGAAAATTCCTCATAATTTACTTCTGCGGAGGCATACTGGGGAATATTTTTTATATCCTTCTAGGACCGCCTTTTTCCATAGCTATAGGTGCCTCGGGGGCGGTTTTCGCTTTGGGAGGGGTACTCACGGTGATGAGACCAAGGTTGAGGGTGTTTATTTTCCCCATACCAGTCCCACTCCCACTCTGGGTAGCAGTTATTGGAGGTTTCCTCATACTCTCCCTTTTCCCAGGTGTAGCCTGGCAGGCTCACCTTGGCGGTCTGGTTCTTGGTCTGGCTGCGGGCTACTTCTTCAGGAGGAGGGTACGCTATTTCTTCTAGTTTGTTTTTCTACGCCCGGATGCTAGAAAACGATTTGGACAGCATCAAAAAGAGGCTGGAAGAACTTAGAAAATGGGGACAGACTGGCGGGGGAGGGTGGCTATCCTTGCTAGGCATCTCAGACCGGGTCTACACGATAGACGCCTTCTTGGAGAAGGTAACAGCTGAGAATCCCGGATTAGCAGACTATAAGGTGCTCTCGGTCCAAAAAGAATATTTCGGCAACACCGATATCTTCATCGACAACGGTAGCGGCTTCTCTGTGGATGACAATATTAGTGTCTAGTAGAATTTTCACAGGCTCTCCCGATGCCCCAAATACCAACCATCGGAAAACTGGCTTGTGCCCAGACTATCGAATTGTCTCTGTGATATTTTTATATATTGGCACGGGATTATCTGTGAGTAATGTTGGCCCCCTTCCTGAGCGTCTACTAAATTCTCTATGCGCCCCGAAGCAATTGATTCAGGAGATGGAACGATGTTGTATCTCAATGCGAGCACGTTAAAGATGGGCATAACAAACTTGCCTAAGACATCGTTCCCAATTAAGGAATGTGTTAGGTGCTGTCGGATTGAAACCAGCCTTTGAATTTGGTCAATTAGTCCTCTATTCATAGCTCGTCTGCTTTACATATTCGATTCTATTTCTGGTAAGCATCTAGGTACTTTCTTATGACTTTCTCTTGTTCTTCTTCGGTCGCCTTTAGAAAATCATCCAATGACGCTGCCAGCAGAAGGTTCTTTTTTCTACCCGTCCTTTTTGCCAGCTCATCTAAAGACAAAGCTAAACTTTCCGGGATTTCCATGGACATGGGTTTCTTCGCCATAACAAGCCTCACGATGACTAATAGTCAATAATGCTTTAATAGTAAAGTACAGTAATGTCAATACTTTACTATCTACTGTCTACTACGTCGACGGATGGCGGAAAGATTCTTTTTCAGCGCTCTAATGGTTGACAAAAAGACGAAATGTGCAACGAAGTAGCCTGGCAAAAGCCCGCCACATATTTATAAACTCTGAGGAACAGCTCCTCCTCAGCATTTTTGCTGACGTCAAACAACCAAAGCTAACTTGACTTTTCTCAAATTTTGGGGTATTGACGGTAGGAGTAACATGGTGTAAGATTTGCACACTAAAAGTGGTGAAGATAGCTATAACCATAAACGGTTCCCAACTGAGCGGCAGTGAGGGGATGACTATCCTTGATGTTGCCCAGGAGAACGGTATAGATATTCCCACCCTGTGTCATAGACCAGAGTTGACCCCTATTGGTGCTTGCCGTATCTGTGTCGTTGAGGTGGAAGGCTCTAGGACCCTGGTTGGCTCTTGCCATATCCCAATTACCCAAGGTATGGTTATCCATACCCATTCCCCTAGAGTGTTAGAAAGTCGCAAGGCGATGGTGGAACTTTTACTGGCTAGTCACCCTGATTCCTGTATTGTTTGCGACAAAGCTAACCTTTGTGAGTTACGTAAGATTGCCGCTGACCTGGACGTAGGACTCCCCCAATTTAGGTTGAGGAAACGCTATTATCCTATAGAGGATGTAAGTCCTTATATTGTCCGCGATTTAACAAAGTGCATCTTATGCCAAAGATGTATAAGGGCTTGTGATGAAATAGCCAAGCAGAATGTATTCAGCCTAGCCTATAGGGGTTTAGATTGTAAGGTTGTGGTCGACCTCGACCAACCAATAGATAAGGATGTTTGCCGGGATTGTGATGTCTGTATCTCCTTCTGTCCAACCGGGGCGTTGAGCAAGCCAAAGAAGTGGGGAGAAGAGAAAAGAGGAAAGCCTTTGATTATAAGTGGTTGATTACCTAGTTACCGTGGAGAGAGGAAGATGAAAAAATCGGCTATGAATGGCGGTGGGTTAGTTTGAAAGGGAGTATAGACAGCCAGAAGCTCGACATAAACAAATTGGACAAAATAGTCTCTAAATATAAGGGGCAGGAGGGCGTCTTAATCTCCGTGCTGCAGGAGGTTCAAGCTGAATTTGGCTGGGTTCCTCGAGAAGCCATAAAGGGTATCGCCGATGCTTTAGAGGTATCCCTGGGTCAAGTATATGGGGTTCTTACCTTCTATGCCCAGTTCTACTTAACTCCACGGGGTCGAAACACAATTCGAGTCTGTCGAGGGACGGCCTGCCATGTGCGAGGAACGGACGCTAACTTAAGGGCTGTTGAGCGAGTTTTAGGCATTAACGAAGGCGAAACAACGAGTGACTTTAAATTTTCTCTAGAGACAGTAGCTTGTCTGGGAACATGTTTCCTTGCTCCAGTAATGATGGTAAATCGTAACTATTATGGCAAGCTCACGCCTGGCAAGGTGGAGACTATTCTGAAACCATATGATTGATGATAGGCAGAGGTTTAATGGGAAAAATCAGAACAGCGGATGAATTAAACTCACTTCGCCAGTCAATTATCGAAAAGATAGACCCCAATAAGACCTGTGTCCGAATATGTATGACTGGATGTCGAGCCTATGGTGCCGAAGAAATCAGGGATGCCTTTAATGAGGAAATCAGGAGAAGGGGGCTCGAGGATAAAGTAGAGGTCAAGGAAACTGGATGCCATGGCTTTTGTGCCAGGGCGCCAGTTCTTGTCATTGATCCTCAGGATATCTTTTATCAACAGATAACCGCTGACGATGTCGCTGACATCGTGGACAAAACCCTGGTAAAAGGTGACATTGTTGACCGCTTGGTTTATGTTGACCCAGTAACTGGGGGAAAAATCCCCTTTGCCCACGATGTCCCTTTCTATAAAGGACAGACGAAAAATGTACTTCGTAAATGCGGTATAATCGATCCCACCAACATATCCCAGTATATTGCCCGTGATGGCTACGCCGCTTTGAGCAAGGTGCTTACCACCATGACGCCGGAGCAGGTGATTGAAGCCATTGAGAAATCTGGATTGCGTGGACGTGGCGGGGCTGGTTTCCCCACCGGCAGGAAGTGGAGGCTGGTAGGGAGTGCTCCCGGTGATACCAAGTATCTTGTATGTAATGGTGATGAGGGTGACCCTGGAGCTTTTATGGATCGGGCGGTGCTGGAAGGAGACCCTCATAGTGTGTTGGAGGGGATGCTTATCGCTGCCTATGCCATTGGGGTAAAGGTTGGTTATATTTATGTCCGGGCGGAGTATCCTATTGCCGTGGAACACCTTAAAATTGCCATTAGTCAGGCAGAGGAGCTAGGTTTTTTAGGCGAAAATATCTTGGGCTCTGAGTTCAGCTTCGAAATTAGGGTAAAAGAGGGCGCTGGCGCTTTTGTCTGTGGTGAGGAAACGGCGCTGCTTATGTCCATAGAAGGTAAGCGAGGTATGCCTCGCCCTCGGCCACCGTTTCCAGCCCAATCAGGCTTATGGGGTAAGCCAACCAATATTAATAATGTGGAGACTTATGCCAATATTACGTCTATCATTCTTAACGGAGCCGACTGGTATTCCAGGGTGGGAACCGAGACGAGCAAAGGAACGAAGATATTCTCATTGGCAGGTAAGATCAATAACACCGGTTTAGTGGAAGTGCCTATAGGCATTCCTATGAGGAAGGTCATCTTTGATATTGGTGGTGGCATACCTGACGGGAGAAAATTTAAGGCAGTTCAAATGGGTGGACCATCGGGAGGTTGTGTGCCCGAAAGGCATTTGGATTTACCAATTGACTATGGCTCCCTAGAAGCGATTGGCTCAATTATGGGCTCAGGTGGGATGATAGTTATGGATGAAAATACCTGTGCTGTGGATATAGCTCGGTATTTCCTAAGCTTTACTCAGTCTGAATCCTGTGGCAAGTGTACGCCCTGTCGCTTGGGTACTAAAGTAATGTTAGACACTCTGACTCGAATTACCCTAGGTGAGGGTTCAGAGAAAGATATAGAATTGCTTGAAAGTTTAGGTAAACAGGTTAGAGATACCTCACTCTGCGGATTGGGGCGCACCTGTCCCAATCCAGTACTGACCACCATAAGATACTTTCGAGACGAATATGAAGCTCATATAAGAGAAAAGCGATGTCCCGCTGCGGTGTGCGAGGCTTTGGTTTATGCTCCTTGTGAACATACCTGTCCAGTGAATGTAGATGCCGTCGGTTACATTGCGCTGATTGCCGAAGGCAGGTTTGAAGAAGCACTCAGCTTAATTAGGCAGAGGAATCCCCTTCCCGGAATCTGCGGTCGTGTATGTCACCATCCCTGTGAGGTTAAGTGTAAACGGGGAGACATTGATGACCCCATTGCCATTGCCTCCCTCAAGCGATTTGTAGCTGATTATGGGATAAGGTTCGGGGTTGAGACGAGAGTTACTGTGAGCCAACCAAAATATGAAAAGGTTGCCATAGTAGGCTCTGGTCCAGCGGGGCTAACTTCAGCTTTTCACTTAGCCAAACAAGGATATAAGGTAACAATCTTTGAAGCGCTGCCAGTGGCTGGCGGCATGCTGGTAACAGGCATTCCAGAGTATCGATTGCCCAGGGAAGTTGTCCACAGAGACATCGAGTTTATTACCAGTCTCGGGGTTGAGATTAAAACTAACACCCCCATTGGTAAAGATTTATCTATAGATGATCTCTTTGAACAAGGTTATAAAGCTGTATTTATCGCCATTGGCGCCCATAAGGGTCAAAGGTTAGGCGTTGCTGGCGACGATCTAGAAGGTGTTTTTGATGGTGTATCGTTCCTAAGAGATATGAACCTAGGGAAGAACCTTAGGCTTAAGGGGAAAGTAGCCGTCATTGGTGGTGGTAATGTCGCTATTGATGCTGCCAGATCGGCGCTTCGTTTAGGTGCTAAAGAAGTGTCTGTCATCTATCGAAGGTCAAGACAGGAAATGCCAGCAAATGTGGAGGAAATTGCAGAAGCAGAATACGAAGGGGTTAAAATAATCTATCTAGCTGCTCCTACCCGAATATTGAGCGAGAGTGGAAGGGTAAAAAGCATGGAGTGTATCCGCATGGAGCTTGGGGAATATGATGCCAGTGGGCGGCGACGCCCTATTCCTATAAGAGGCTCCGAATTTCTAATGGACATTGACGCAGTAATAGCTGCCATCGGTCAGCTCCCTGATTTATCCCTCTTGCTACCGGATAGCGGGCTTGAGACTACCAAGGGGCAGACCTTCGTGGTCGACCCGGTAACACTGGCTACCTTTCGACCAGGCATCTTTGCTGGAGGAGATGTGGTAACCGGACCAGCTACTGTAATCGAGGCAATAGCGGCAGGGGAAAAAGCGGCCATATCTATTGGCAGGTATCTTAGAGGCAAAAGTATGACCGAAGATCGTCTCCGCCAGCCGGAAAAAAGAGTAGAAATTCCACGGGCAGTGGAGACACCTGAAGAAAAGGGGCGAGTCAGAATACCTACCCTCGCCCTTAAGCGGAGGCTTGGCGGCTTTGAGGAAGTTAACCTAGGTTATTCGACAGAAATGGCGATCGAAGAAGCCAAACGATGTTTGAGGTGCGATTTAGAACGATAAAAGGGGATTTAGAGTATGAAAACAATCACGGCACAAAAACCCTTTGAGGAGATCAGCGAAGCTCTCAGTGGAGTGGAAGGGGTGTATGTGGTGGGATGTGGCACCTGCGCCACTATGTGTCACACGGGTGGCAAATCCGAGGTTTTAGATATGAAAGCTAAGCTTGAAGCAGCGGGGAAGAAAGTTACCGGATGGATGGTGATTCCCACAGCATGCGACGAACTCACCAAAGATGCCCTGGGGGAGAGTGCCAAGGGTGTTGAGGAGGCTGATGGCATCCTAGCCATGACTTGTGCCTTCGGGGTTCAAACAATTACCCTATATACTGGTAAGCCTGTTTATCCAGCATTGAACACTTTATTTGTAGGCAGGGAGGAGACGCCAGGGCATTTTACCGAGGTTTGCATGCAGTGTGGGGATTGCATTCTGGCCAAGACGGTAGGCATATGCCCTCTGGTCAGATGTGCTAAGAGCTTGCTGAACGGACCCTGTGGGGGCTCAGTGGGGGGCAAGTGTGAAATATCGCCAGATATCTCTTGTGCTTGGCAAATGATTTACGATCGCCTAGCTGCTCTGGGTCAGTTAGATAAATTAGAGGAAATTGTGCCACTGCGGGACTGGAGCACCAGCCGCGAAGGAGGACCCCGCAGGATTACGATATCGGCTTGAAAGCAAATTTTTAACGGCTATGATGAATACCAGTAACAGGGACAACAATTTTTTTACTGAAGAGGGTGAGCTAGGGCACAATCCTGAGGAAGCAGCGATAAGGATGTGGCTCAGGGTGTTCGTCACCATAAGGTGGATTACCATCCTGGCCATCATCGCTGCCACCTTAGTTGCGTCCAGGGTTTTCCACATTGAGTTCCCAACCCTGTCGGCGTATGTAACCTGTGCCTTTGTAGCTTTGTGTAATCTAGCGCTGTTATTCCAAGCTCGAAGCGTAGAAAAATTGCAGACCGGCCTGGTAATCCAGAAGGCTAGAACCTATGGCACCATTCACCTCTTGCTTGACCTAGCGGCGTTCACCGTGCTCCTTCACTTTACCGGAGGAATAGAGAACCCCTTCATCTTCTACTTTGTGCTTCACATCATCGGGGCTAGTATAATACTTCACTATAGGGCAGTGTATTGGTTAGCTACCTCGGTGATTGCCATAGTTACACTGCTGGTAGGCTTGGAGTATGTCGGGGCAATACCTCATGTCAATCTAGTAGGATTTGCTGCCCCTACGCTATATAAGGAAGGAAGCTATATTCTGGCTGTCCTTGTTGTCTTGGCAACCGCCCTCTTCGCTACCTCCTATATGGCTACCTCCGTTCAAGGCGAGTTAAGGAAGCGGCAACGGGAAGTGGTGAAATTGAGCCAACGCCTTCTTGACAAGAGAACCGGGGAATTGGAACAGGCTTCCAAGGAGATAGCCAAGCTAGAAGAGGCAAGGAATCGCTTTCTCCGCTTTCTAGGTGTGACGGTTCACGACCTGAAAGCACCCCTTACTGCTATTCAAAGTTACTTCTGGGTCATGCTAGGCGGATTTGCCGGGGCACTCACTGAAAAGCAAAGAAATATGCTGGAAAGAAGTAGCCAGAGGATTAAGGAGCTGCTGACTTTGGTTAGCGACCTTTTAGATATTCCACGCATCGAGACCGGACAAATTGTCCAGGAGATGAAACAGGTTTCTTTGAGCCAGATAATCAAAGCTTCCATAGGGGACTTGCGTGACCTGGCGAAGCAAAAGAAGGTGAAGTTAAAGGCAGAAGTACCCCCAGCTCTTCCCAAAATTCGTGGCTCAAGCCCCAGGCTCCAGCAGGTGATAACCAATTTGATAGGCAATGCTATTAACTATACATCTGAGGGCACGGTAACCATCAGGGTAAACGAAGGGGATAACGAGATACAGGTTGAGGTTATGGATACCGGGATTGGCATCCCTCCTGAGGACTTGCCCCATGTCTTTGATGACTTCTTTCGAGCCAGTAATGTAGAAACGAAAGGAACAGGTTTAGGGCTATCCATAGCCAAGAGGATTATGGAGGCTCATGAGGGCAGGATATGGGTTGAGAGCCCTTGCCCAGAGACCAACACTGGGAGCAAATTTACCTTTACCCTGCCCAAGAAAGGTGAAACTGAACGGAGGTGAGGGTGATGAAAGCGGGAACAAACCTGGAGAAGGTCTTGGAAAGCGGGAGGTTTGCCGTCACTGCTGAGGCAGGTCCGCCTAAGGGGACTAGTGCCGCGGTGATGCTGAGGAAGGCTGAGCTGCTTCGCCATTGTTGTGATGCCGCTAACGTGACCGATAATCAAACTGCCATTGTGCGCATGTCCAGCCTGGCTGGTTGCGTGCTTTTGAAGCAACAAGGCGTTGACCCGGTCATGCAGATAGTCTGCCGAGATAGGAACCGGATAGCCATTCAAAGCGATGTATTGGGTGCCATAGCTTTGGGCATTGGCAATATCCTTTGCCTTTCCGGTGACCATCAGAAGTTTGGTAACCATCCCACTGCCAAGAACGTCTTTGATATTGACTCCATTCAGTTAATTCAAACCCTGAAAAACATGCGGGACGAAAAGAAATTCATTTGCGGTGAAGATATCTCAGGGGAGGTGCCCTTATTTATCGGGGCTGCAGCCAATCCCTACGCCGACCCCTTTGAGTTCCGAGTGGTAAGGCTGGCTAAGAAGGTTAGGGCAGGGGCCGACTTTATTCAAACCCAGGCAGTCTACGATGTAGCCAAATTCGCCAAGTGGATGGAGATGGTTACTGACCGAGGATTGGATAAGGAGACACATATTTTGGCGGGGGTGATACCCATCAGGTCAGCAGGAATGGCACGCTATATGAGGGACTATGTTTCAGGGGTAAGCGTCCTTGATGAGATAGTTACCAGGATGGAGCAGGCGAAGAACGCTAAGGAAGAGGGAGCGGGAATAGCCATTGAGATTATCGAGCAACTCAAAGAGATACCGGGAATTCACGGCGTCCACATTATGGCAGTAGGCTGGGAGGATATTGTCCCTGAAATTGCAGAACGGGCTGGATTATTGCCTAGACCTGTATTATAATTGCAAGGGAGGGATATGGAAAAGAAGATATTGGCAGTTGATGATGACCCTGATATCCTGGATGCGTTAACCATGATTCTTGAATCTCAAGACTATCAGGTGGTTACCGCTCGGGATGGGATAGAGGCTTTGGCTAACCTCAAGGCGGAAAAGCCAGACCTGATGATTCTTGACCTTCTGATGCCCAAGATGGATGGGTGGGGGGTGTGCAAAGAGCTTCAGGACCCAAGGTGGTCAAAGTATAGGGATATACCTATCTTGATTCTAACCTCGGTGAGAGAGGAAGCCAGCCGCCGTCGCTACGAGCTGGAAACTGGACTGGAGCTTGACGTGGATGATTATGTAGAGAAACCCTTCAGCCCTGATATCTTGCTGGAAAGGGTGGGAAGGCTTATTGGAAGGAAGGAAAAGGTCTGAATTTAGCTGGAAATGTCTAAAGGGGTGATCAGGAATGGGAAAGAGAGCCAAAATCCTTCTTGTTGACGATGATACTGATTTTGTGGAGGCAACTAAGATCATCTTAGAGAGCAAGCCCTACGAGGTAATTGTGGCTTGCGATGGAGATGAGGGATTACGAAAGGCGAGGGAGGAAAAACCTGATTTGATCCTCCTTGACATAATAATGCCAGTCAAAGACGGGTTTACCGCCGCTGAGCAGCTTAAAAAAGACCCCCAACTCAGCAAAATCCCAACCCTAATGCTAACCGCCTTTGCAGCCAAGGGTACAGAAACCTCAATTCCTGTTAGTCGAGGGTTCACACTTGAAGCTGAGGATTATATTGACAAGCCAGTTAGCCCTGAGGAGCTACTAGCCAGGGTAGAGAAGCACCTGAAGAAGGCAGGCTTTTAAAGACTAAGGGGCAATTGGCTTCTTACAGAAGGGCCATTTTTTTCTCTTACCAGCAGTTGTTCAACAACTCTGAGCCTTACTCCAATAATGCTACTGAGGCTTTGTAGTACTTTTAATTGCCATCTTTGCTGCTTCCTTCTGGACTGACCGATTGTAACTCCTCAGGGAAATAAGCCGCACCGATCATGCAATAGATAATCTTGTCTATGACTTATACCGCTTGAGCGATGAGGAAAGAAAGATAGTGGAAGCCGAAGGCTGATAGCGTTCCACAAGATAACTCACCTATTTCCGTACCTCTTTGCACTTTATTGCGGTAGCAATCCACCCCTTGCTGCCGCAGCAGTTGCATGTGATTTGGTATCTGGCTCCCCAGAGGGGGTCATCGGATGCCTTGTCTTCTATATCATCTATGCGGTTTTCGAGGGGCGTGGTACACATGACACAGTAGAAGGGAGACGGCTTGATGTACCATTCAGGCTTTTCATTTTCTACAAGTACCGGCTCACCCATACCTTGAGGGATCTCATCTTCGCTTACCCACGTCTCCAGAGTGCAGAGACCGTCTTTCTGGTATGGACAGGTTTCGCGCCTGTAAGTGCCGAGTTGTCGGGCAGCAGCCATCAGAACTGTTACCTCGGACTGCGATTTCACCAGACTGTCTACTTTCTGTATGTCAGTTGCCATAGACTGGAGTTTCTGCTCGACCGCCGCTATCCTGTCAGGTGACTCTGGCGGAGTCTGGAGATGGGTTTCTGCCTGAGCTGTCCCCTCTGGCACTTTCGTCTGGGGCGCAGCTTTCTGCTTCCTCAGTTGTCTGCGCACTCTGGTGACAACCGATTTTGGAAAACCTAATTCAATAAGTTCTCTGGGCTTCCGCCCCTGCCGTAGTAGATGTTCCACGTGCTCGGTAACTTTCATGGTTCACCTCTCCTGATGATTTCAAAATCGTATATGGGACCTTTCTCGCCCGATACTTCCCCATCATCGTCCCAGCCCAGATGCTTAGTGTCAAAATAGTGTTAGAACCTGTCTGATGGCTATTCTCGTCGGGGTTGTGACTCGGTACAGGCTTTAGCGAGCTACCTTTTCAGGTCAAGCTTTCTTTATCTCAATGTCGACGATTTTATTTTTAAGCTGCCAATCCAAATAAGCGTTGCCAGTTAATCGGGTTGTGGCAACTGCTAAGTCATCCTCGTTAAGCACCGGTAGAGGGTGGTTCTGGGCAATGTTGCCCCGTCGCCCAGATGACTTGGCGAGACAAGGGTCGTCTTCAGTTTTCCAGCCCAGGTGCACTTCGGCAGTGAAGCGCACCTGATTATTATTAGAAAGAGACACGAGAGTACCTCCTCATTCTTCCTTGTGCCTTGCCCCGAGCGTCGCCAAGCCGGGGCATTGGCTTTTTAGTACTACTCACGGGGGATAACTCCTCGCCATTAGTCAGACCATCTCCAGCAGGTGCCTGACGAGGTGGCGTTCCTTTTTCAGCATCTGAGGCTAGGCTTTCTGCGATCTCCCGGAGAATTAATGAGAGACGCCAAAGTGCCCGGACCTCCGAGCTATTTCCGCTAAGGGTTGGCTCTATGGCTTGCGACGATTTCCTTCCCAACGCGTCGCTCACTCTATACACTCATGAGCAAGGCCAGGGTTCTCTCGAGGTCGGTGGAGCAATATACTCTATTAATGAGCGGACCTAAAGTCATAGTTCACCCGGTTGTTATTTGGGATTGCGCGGCAGCTAGGGTTCGGCGAATGGCCTCATGGGACACATTGTATTCTTTAGCAAGCTGGCGCAGGTTCTCTATTCTATGCCGCTCAGCAAGCTCTGGCCAAAGAGGGGAAGGTAGCTTGTGGTTTGTCTTGAGAGGAAGTGAAACGAAGACAGGATAGAGTCCCAGTGTCAACAAAAAGTTTGAATCAGCGACCCCGGGGGGGATCGGGGTACCATGCAATATCCGGAGAGAGGACTTTACCCTGTAGACGCACCGCCCTATTGGGTGGTCCTCTGGAATGGCAAGCTATCCCCAAAGTTTTGGCAAGAGCTATTGGAGCGATCCCATACTAGTAGTTTACGAAACCTATCTCGAGACTATGGGGTTTCGTATGAGGCTATCAGACGGACTTTGGCAGCAGCTAGAGCGAGTAAAGACACCTAGAGGCTACGGTTACAATCAAGAACTTTGTGAAAGAGAGGCTGGCATCATTTGCAAGTTCTGCCAATTCAATGGGCAGATTATCTCGAAGCATTTTGTATCCCCTTGACCATTCTCACAGCCCACGACTACTTCTGCAAGATAGCGTCCAGGTGGCATATAGCCTGGAGCTGTTGCACAGGGGTTGGCTAATGCAATGGCGTTTGCTACCCAGCACCCTTCGGTGGGAACTGGTTGCTCCCATTCGGCTGATTCCAAGCTACCGACAACAACTGAGTAAGGTTGCCCGGAGGTTAGTGACTGGCCGAACAGCGGCTCTTCTAATTTCCGCATATCCTCCTTCGTTGGTTGAGAGAAAGCAACATCAAGAAGCTTATGAACGCCAGCCTGTATATCTACGGGCTGAGCACTATCTGTCTCTAGGCCATAAGAGGTGTCCACCCAGTGGAGTTTCAAGTCTCGTGGATACCTGTCTAACGCCTCTTTGGGGGCGAGAATTCTAAGAATACCATATGACCCAAGAGCTGTTGCTTGTCCTACATTGCTGACAGAGACGCGAGCGAACTTTCGGATCAAGGGTGAGTGGCTATAGTAGATGAGTCCCAACTCTGACAGACGACTAGGGTCAAATTCAATTTGTAGCTGTGCCCTTTTGGTTATGTCTCCAGTAGGAGCTTCTTGCCCCGTCCGTAGTTCTTCTTTTGCCTCTTCCAGCTTTTTAGCCACGGTTCTTACATCTCGGCGAAATACTTCAGCTATTTTCGGCGGCACTAAACCAAATCTCTCTTCAGCCTTAAGCATAGCTTTTGCCTCGTCTTTCCGAACACGATCATGCCTTTTATCATCAGAATAGCCTCGCTTGGCTCGCAGCCTGAATTTCTGGGCTAGCTTCTCAATGTCTTCTTTAAAATTTTGCCGCTTCATGGTTTACCTCGAATCTAACCTCCGTGGTGTCATTCTGTGCTACTCCACCCAGTTTGGGAGTGTATTGAATGCTTATGCAAGTGCCTGCTTTTGAAGTTTACACTGTCAAGTGCGATGGATGCAAGGGACTGTGCTAAGAAGAGCCGTAACGAAAACAATCAAGGGCCGCCTACCTCTTTGCTTAGCGTTGAGTATAAGAGCGAGCGCGCTTTATGGCAATTGTCGCTCGTCCTTGCTGAAATCGCCAATCAAGAGAGGCTCCGACAATCAGCAAAATCGCAGAATGACACCCAAAGGCATGGAGACGAGTAAAACTAACGGTGACCTGCCTCGAAGACAACTAGCCGAGCCTAGAGGGAAATGAGATGAATCCTGAAGTGGTAGAAAGAAAGCCAGGACGCCCCAGGGCGATACCGGAGACGCTAATCCCGAAGGTATTTTCACTTTATCAGGAAGGGCTAGGTTACCGGGCGGTGGCCCGTGAGCTGAGGGAGGAGGGCATATCAGTGGACTGGAGCACCATTCGGCGGATCGTTAAAGCCCACACTGAGTCAGAATCCCGACGAGAATAGTCGTCAGACAGCTTCTAACACTATTTTGACACTAGGTATCTGGGCTGGGGCGATGGAAGTATCGGGCGAGAAACATTCCATATATGATTTTGAAATCATCAGCAGAGGTGAACCATGAAAGTGACCGAGCATGTCGAGCACCTACTGAGGCAAGGACGGAGGGTTAAGGAAGTTGTTGAATTAGGCTTTCCGAAATCAGTTGACACCAAGGTGCGCCGACAGTTGAGGAAGGAGAAAGCCACCCGACAGACAAAAGTGCCAGAGGGAACGGCTCAGGCAGAAAGTCATCTCTAGACCCCAGCGGAATTGCCTGAGAGGATGGCAGTCATGTAGCGGAAACTGCAATCTATGGCAAATGACCTGCAGAGAATAGACAGTCTGGTGAAATCGTTGTCCGAGGTAACAGTCCTGATGGCTGCTGCCGGGGAGCTTAGCACTTACAGGCGTGAAACCTGTCCATACCAAGAAGACAGTCTCTGCACCCTGCAGATATGGACTAGCCAGGATGAGATTCCCCAAGGCATAGGTGAGCCGGTACAGGTAGGTGGTGAAAAGCCTCAATGGTGCATCAAGCCTTCTCCCTTGTACTGCGCGCTATGCATCGCACCCCTTGAGCACCGTATAGATGACGTAGAAGACAAGGCATCCGATGATCCCTTCTCAAGGGCCAGATATCAAATCACATGCAATAGCTGCGGCAGCAAGGGGTGGATCGCCACCAACATAAAGTGCACCAAATGTGGTCGTGAGACCTATTGGGGCTGGTGGCCTAAGAAAAAATGATTGCACTCTTAAACCAACTGCTGGAGAGTCAGTCAGGTTGGTGATAAGGAGATGGTTAATAACCAATGAAGGTTTATCTTGAACCGGAAGAGGTAGCGTTGATGGAAAAGGCAACCATGTGCTTTCGCGACCGGCTGCTCATCAGGCTCCTGTTTCGATTGGGCTGTCGCATTAGTGAAGCTCTAGCTCTGGCGGTCGAGGACATAGATTTTGCCCAAGGTACGGTCACCATTGAGCATCTAAAGGCTCGCGTAAACCTCTATTGCCCTAAGTGTGGAGCGAGATTGGGTAAAAGCCATAAGTTCTGCCCAATCTGTGGACATAGCGTCGAAAAGGCAGTAGCCCAAGAAAAAGAGCACCGCCGGGTGAGAACCTTACCTGTTGATGGCGACACCCTGGAGATGCTGGCTGACTTCATTAGAAGGGACAAGACAAAGGGCCTTATCTTTGGCATCAACCGGCACCGCGCCTGGCAAATCGTGAGGGACTGTGCCCAAAGAGCAGGTTTGCCCCGGCTTATCAATCCGGAGACGGGCAAGGTGCACAACGTCAGCCCCCACCGGCTCCGTGATGCCTTTGCCGTGCATGCTGTAAAACTTGATGATTCAGGGGATGGACTGAGGCTATTGCAAGAGCACCTTGGTCACCAGAGTTTCAACACGACGGCTAAGTATAGAAAAGTGTCGGGCAAAGAACTCCGTGACTGGTACCGCAAGCTATGGAGAAAGGATAGTTCATGAGGGCGCACGGGTTGTTGCAGGAGAGGAACGATGGTTGAAGTGCTAAGGCCAGCCAGGGGCGGATTTTTGCGTCCATTTGGCTGTGGCTGGTTTATCCGCGAGTTCCTCTTGGGTAACGCGCCGAATGGTTCACCCAGGATAGACCCGGATGTCGGTGCTCCGCAAGCGGACATCTTTCACCATTACAAGCTGGCACTGATGCGAGCCACGGCACTGGACAGGGCTGTTCGAACCGAAGAGAAGCGCGCCCGGCGGGAGAAACAGCCAATCAGCCCCGATAATATTGACAAGCTTGCCGAAAGGTATTTAGCCCGAATGCGCTATAAGGCTCAAGGCTGTCGTTACCACAGTTTTGTTGTCTACTTCTCCAACATCGTGAGGCTGAGCTGGGTAGAACCTACAGGTAGGGAGGAGAGGTCAGCCTTTCAGGAGCATTACCCGCCCGGGCCACCGCGGCGGTATTTTCGCTTAACTAAAGCGGGGCGAGAGGCTAGCGATGCTGCCTGGTCTAACCCTCATCTTGCCCTCTATGGGTAGGCTAGGGGCGAAGCTGGCAGGCTCGGCAGAGCAAGGGCAAGCCACAAGCTAGCTTTAATCCGTTACAATTCCTCTTTTTCTATCCCTCAATTTTTATCATGAGAATATAGGTTCATTCTTTTATTTAACAAAAGTTCCTTTTGTTCAATAATGAAGCTGTAAAATAAAGCACCTTAACAAATGAATAAAGCCAAAGCTGAACGCTTGCCTAGTCTAGGGCAATAAAATGCCGGGCAAATAAAATGCCCTAGCCAGCAGTAACTAGCTAGGGCAAATCTAGCAACAAAGGAGCTAACCAATGGCACTAGACATAGGCAAGTATAACATAGACGAACCCTATCGGCAATACGGCAATGGCTACGACCAGCTAGAGGGCGACTGGGCACTATATTATAAGGTAGCGACAAAGTTTGTCCACAAGGCTAGGTTTGAGGATAGAGACGATATGTTACACACCATAATCCTTAATCTGGCAGTAGCAGGCAGAAAAAACGGACACAAGCCAGATAACCCCTCTTGGATGTATCGGATAGCCAGCTTTACCGTAGCCCAATACTGGCGGGACTATCACAAGCGGATAAACGGTATTGACTGCGGGCATTGTAGCAATCAGCAACGCAAAAAGTGTAAGCGGGATAACCTCTACGGTAGCCAATGCCCAAGAGCTATCAGGATTGAAAGCCTATCAAAGCCAATAACCGATAGCGACGGGCATTTAACCGAACTAGGCGACTTGATAGCCGATGACAAGGCGTTAGACCTTGCCGAGTGGACGGACATAAAGACCTTTCTACTAGGTTGCCCACAAAGGCTGATAGACATAGCCGAGAAGATACGGGAAGGCAAAAACCTAGACGGTAAAGACCGTAAATACCTTTGTAAAATGCTCAAGCGATACCAAAATCCTCTATTTTAGGGGTAACAAAATACCCCCTTTGCCCAAATACTATAGTGGAAGCCCGTTGAGCCAGCGGGGTGCGGTCAACGGTCAACTTACTACTAGGTGAAGCCGAGAGCCTTGCCCACTACTCGGATAGCCAAAAGGGGGGTTTGTGGAACAACTGAATATCGTGGGCAAGCGTTCAGGCGAGGGCTTTGTCGCTCATAAGGCTATGCTGGTAAATGCTTTGTCAAGGGCGTTAGCCGATAGGGTAACGCTGATGGACTTGACCATAGGGCGTAGAGGCTTTGTCGGATACCTTAAGGCTTTGGGCGGTAGTAATGTCGTCAAGGTTGTGCCGTCTAGTGCTAGCGAGTCGCAGGCTAACGGACATAAAGTCCTTAAGGTAATCTGTGGAGCTAATACCAGCTACCTAGCCGATAGCGACTGGATTGGCGACAAAACGCCTTTGACCCTTTGCGATGTTAGGATTAGCCCAAACAACTCCGTCAAGCCCAATGTTGGCGGTATAGAGCTAGCCGAAGCACTAGCTAGAGTATTACCCTTTACCGCTAAAGATGATGAGGCTAGACCAGTTTTAGCCTGTGTCAACTTCATAGCGAAAGACGGTAAATTGACGCTAATCGGTGCTGATGGCTTTAGGCTAGCGGTTATCAGCCTTGACTATGATGATGGTGATGGGCAAGCCCTGATAAACCGTGATGAGCTTAAGGGTGTGGTAAATGCTCTTAAGCGGGCAAAGCGGGCAAGGGTTAGCTTTGAGAGTGGTGGGGAGAAGTTGACCAGCAAAAGCCTGATTATAGATACCGAGCTAATCCGCTATAAGTGGGTTAGCTATGATGGTCAATATCCCGACTATGAGAAGCTAATCCCTACCGAGTTTAACACCGTAGCCCACTTTGACACGATAGAGGCAATCAAGGCGGTCAATTCACTCAAGGCACTATCCGACAGCAAAGCCTACCCCATAGACTTGACCATTGGCGACGGCAAGATAGTGATGGCTAATCCCGATGAGAAAGGGCAAACCGAGCTAGTAGCCGATACCGATGGACAAGGCTTTGTGCGGATAGACGGTCAATACCTTGCCGAAGCCTTAAGAGCTTGCGGGGGTATGGTAGAGTTTAAGCTCACCAATCCCTACAGCCCAACGCTTTTTAGTGCTGACGGTTATCAACTGGTAGTAATGCCAATGCTAACCGACAAGGCTAATGAGCAACAGAGGCGGGATAGAGAGGCAAAGGCAAAAGCCGAGCAAGCCGAGAGCCAGCCAGCCGAGCAACAGCCAGAGGCTACCGAGCCAGTAGCCGAGAAGCCCAAAGGCAAGCGTAAAGGCAAGGGTAAGGGTAAAGCCGAGCCAGTAGCCGAGCCAGTTGCCGAAGCCGAGCCAGAGCCAGTAACAGCCGAATAGAACGCTTATAGCCCAAACAGAACCAGCCACGCAAGAAGGCGGGGGAAGCCCCGCTTTTTTTGCTTTTTTAGGGGTATTCGCTCCCCAAGCGTGGGAACGGATACCCCTCTTTTGTGGCTAGAAAGGAGTGATATGGACATAGTTTACCCCTGCAAAAACACAAGGAAGTGCTATTGGCTTTGTAGAGAGTGCCTCAAGGGGCACGCCCACCGGTGCTCTCCAAAGTGCCCTGATTACCTCTCTATAGCCAAAGTTAAGAAACAAAGGAGATAGCCAGATTAGATGAGAAACGAAGGGGTAACTATCCTAGAAAGGAGGTGAAAAATGTCCGTAAGAGCATACCGAGTAAAGAAAATTGATTATGTTACGCCTAATAGCTTCAATCTATGGCACGACGATAAGCTGGTAAAGTTCTTTGACGAGGAATATGGCTTATATGAAAGTCTAACTGAAGGCGCAGGGCTTACCGACTTACCCGTTGAAGCATTGGAAAGAGCCATAGCGGAGCTAGACCTTGAGGACTGCATTGTTGAGGCACTCTCAAAGGATATAGAAGCTGGTAAGGCTGACGATGGTTGGATTCAATACTATTGCTTCTAGCTAATTAGCGAATTGCCGGTATCCGAAGGGGCAACTATGCCCAGAAAGGAGGTGAAACTATGCCTATCAAGTGGAGCGCGGTCAAGGTTAGCGAGGCTATGGATGAGGTAGAGCATCAGGTTACTCTAGCAGACCAATTTCTAGCTGAAGCCAAAGTGAAAGCGAGGGAAGCCAGAAGTATAGCCAACCTGCCTGAGTACCTGGATGACCGCCTTGTTCGCCTAATCACTCAGCTTGAACGGATAGACAACGCTAAGGACGCCATTGAAACAGTCCGCAGTGCTATCCCTGACGGGGCGATAGAGGCGGAGCGCAAGGCTTTGGAGTATGGCAGCCAGCAATCGCTAATCTAAAGAGGGGCGACGCCCCTCTAATAGCCCCTTCCCCTTATTAAGGGGAAGGGGAAGGGGTAACCATGCCCAAAATCTGATAGAAAGGAGGTGATAGAGATGACAACCGAAAAGCAGATTGAGAAAGACATCTCCGATATAGTGGGTGCCTTAACAGACCCTATCATTGTCTTTCCTGGGGGTTGGGGAGACTCCCTTCCCGAATGGTTAAAGAGCACCATTACCCTGGAGAGACTAGCGATGAATATGAGGGCACTCAAAGGCGAGGAGATGACCGGCACCGATGCTGAGTGTGCCGCCTACCTCTATACCGCTTCTCTAACTCAGCCGCCGGACCACGACTGGACCAAAATCTATATCTATATCGCTGGCAAGGTCTATGAGAAGTGGCGCACCAAGGAGTCGGGGGTTACAATGCCCGACGATATCCGGGTGGAGTCAATCACCGATGATCAAATGAGAGACCTCAACAGGCTCAAGGAGTGGCTCTATCGCAAGAGAACTACCGCAAGGCAGGATAAAGACCGCGCCGAGAGGCGGCAGAAGAAAGAGGAAGAGGCAGAGCGGAGGAAAGAGGAGCAACCGGCGCTATTTGACTTCTAGTAATCAACTAAGTAACCAACTAAGTAACTAGAGGGTCAAGACTTCATCTTGACCCTCTTTTTTTGACCTCTGCGGCTGCACAAATCAAGCTTTTGTTGGCTCTATACCTCCTGCGCTCATCTTGTACCGATTAAGAGGAGCCTGCTCAGGAATCCCTACGGCACGATGCCAACTTGTCAGCTAGGGAGATTATGCGATAGACTTGAGTGTAGCGAGCGATGAGGGCAAAAGAGCTTAAGGATTTAGTCACCTCCGCAGTGCTTCTGGCACTAGCCTTTGGCATTGCTCTCTCCGGCGGCTTTCGCGCTTTCTTTGAGCCATGGAGTTTGATCATTGTATCCACCATGGCCCTAGTCGGTGTTTCTTTAGGCTTTGTTCTTCATGAGATGGGGCATCGCATCGTTGCCAGAAGGTTTGGCTTCTTTGCCGAGTACACTATGTGGCCTACAGGCTTGATGCTAGCCCTTATGTGCTCACTCTTTGGCTTCGTCTTTGCTGCGCCTGGTGCAGTTACGATATATCCCGGAGCAGACGCCTCGGGAAGAGCCACCTTAACTAGTGAAAAGGTCGGACTGATCTCAATAGCGGGGCCGGCGCTGAACATCTGCCTGGCAGTAGTATTTCTCCTATTAAATATGGCCTATCCGATGCTGCTTTTCTCAATGGGAGTACGGATTAATATCTGGTTAGCTATCTTCAACCTGATTCCGTTTGGGCCATTAGACGGAGCAAAGATTCTCAGGTGGAATAAAGGAGCTTGGTTAGCGACCATAGCGGTAGGGATTGGGTTGTTTGTCATGGAATACTTTGTGCTATAAGTTACTAACGCCGCTTGCTGCACAAGTTGGACAAGTGTGCAATGAAGCGAACCAAAAAACTCTGCTTACCTCTGTCTTTCATACATTGATACATGCGTTGATACATCCATCCTCAGTCACTGGGAACCTACGTCTTCAATGTAATTGTTATTAGGCACAGGAGCCACAATAAGTGTCAGCCTCTTTACCTCCACAATGACAATTTCGTCACCCTCATCCACGTTTGGCCCAGTTGACAGTGCCCGCCACAACTCGCCCTGAACCTGAACATAACCATCGGGAGCAAGTGGCGTGGTTGCCTTACCACAGCAGCCGACCATAGCTTCAGGTGAAGCCACCGGCTTCCTCTGTAACGCCCTGATACCTATCCTATAAGTTATGCCCTCTTTGACCCCATAAGCGGCCATAAGCAGGATAAGTCCCCATATAGGAATGTTTACTCCCAATAGAGGCAACAGCCAGAGGACAACTGCTGCCAGAGCTGCCTCTTCGAGCAAACCTGTAACAATGCTATATACTATATATCCCTTCTGCGTCATATCGTGCAGCTATTCAAACAAGAGACGTCACTGTCTGGATTGGTGTTGGCTTCTCTTTTCACACTCCTTTGCTTTTTCCAGCTCAGCCTCCAGCTTCTCCAGTTGAGCTTTTAGGTCAGCTATCCTTTCCTCAATGTCTTTTATCTTATCTGTGCTCATTTCACCTTACCCCTGTGCTGAGGGACTAATCACTTGCGTCAACTCCCCCATCTTATGGATATGAGCTGGGACATAGGGCAGAAGGGCCAAGTGGCGCGCCCTCTTTATCGCTACCGCTAGGGTACGCTGATGTTTGGCGCAAGTCCCAGTTCTCCGACGAGGCAGAATCTTACCCCTGTCTGATATGTACCGCCATAACAGAGAGGGGTCCTTATAGTCAATCACTTTAACCTTCTCGCTGCAAAAGGAGCAAACCTTACGCTGGGGTAGATACCTTGCCCTCCTCGGCTTCCACCCTCTAGATTTACTACTCCTTTTCCTAGCCACTTACCCTAACTCCACTTAGAAATTTTGCCATTATCGGATACCTACCTCTTAAGAGTTGATAATCGCTCATCAGCGATAGATTCCAGCTTTCCTCAGGAACCTCTCTATTCTTGACCTCTCAGCTTCGTTAAGCAGGTTATTCTTGTACGCCAGTGAGTCGAAAAAGAACTGAACATGGTCGGGAATCTGCCATAATGCTCTCTCAGCATAACGGTATCCGTAGCGGGTAGAGCTGGCCAATTTCTGCTCACTGATTTCCTCGCTCTTGTAACCTATGTGAACCACCAACTCAGGGGTAAAGCCATTCTTGCGCGCTATTGCATCAAGAGTGTCATGTATTCCGGTGCCGTGCTGCGCTGCATCCTTGCCTCTGTCAGCATATTGCACTGGTATCCCGAGCCTTTTGGCTGCTTCCCGGTGGGGGTGCTTGCCGAGGTTATCTTCAGCCGAGGTTACCTTCAGGCGAGGCGATATACTCATTGCCAGCTTGATCACATCAGTGTCAACATAGGGGAACACTTCTTCCACCCCGTGGGCCAGCGCAATCCTATTCCCCCTATCCAGGGTCTCTATGTCGGCTCTCTGCAAGTCACCCCACATCCTGCGCTGCAACCCTTCATAACCGTCTTTGGCGACCACCTCAGGGTACCAGCTATACCCACCCCACAGTTCGTCCGGACCCTGGCCGGAGAAAATGACCTTGAGGCCATTCTGGCTTGCCATCTCCACCGCGGCATAGACTCCAATGCCAGCCTCAATCTGCACCGGGTCTCTCTCCTCAACAGCGCAGGTTACCTGCGAGATATAGGATTCAATCTCATCTTGGCGTAGCCTTCTTACCTTATGGCTCAGCCCCAGCTCTTGGGCAAAGTGTTGGGCATATTCAATATCAGTAGCCCCATACACCCCGGCAGTATAAGCTGTTACCTCAATGCCTTTCTCAGCTGCGATATCCGAAACGAGCTTGGCTATCAGACAGCTGTCTACTCCTCCTGAGACAAGCACTCCCACCCAGTTCACATTATGCAGCCTCTTCTCAACAGCAGCCTTAAGCAAGGTACAGTAGCTATCAACGGCAGTAGTTGAGTCATCTATAACGACTTTAATCCCCATCTTGCGTAATGGCCAGGCTTCGTCAATACGAATACCCTCTTTACCAAAAGAGGCAAGCATTCCTGCCCGCAGCGGTTTTACATTGCGCAGCCCTATCTCCCATAATGCTGTTTTCCTTGAGGCAAAGGCTGTGACCTCACTATTTTCAGCGTAGAAGACTGGCCGTAAGCCAGCACAATCGCGCATCACAACGACTTTCTTGCCATCATTTGCCGCCAGACAGTAGGCCCCGTCAAGCATGGGGGCTACCTGTTTTAGTGCCATGCCTAGGTCACCCTGATATTTTTCTTCTAGCAGGTGAGCGGCTATCTCAGCTGCACTTCCAGTAGAGAGCCTGTGGTCTAGGGCAAGATTTGACCTTAGCTCCTGGCTGTTGTAGAGGTTGCCCTCATAGACCACAGTCAAGTTGCCATTGCTACCAAAACTGGGGCGTTCTATAGGTTGTTCCCTGGTAGCGAACGAAACCTGCCCCAGAGCCTGCCCAGCTGTAGCACTTTGTGTTAGCAGCTCGGTGCTTTCATCCCACCTTCGTAATATTCCGTTGGACACCAGCCAGGCCTCAGCAGAGCCCTTACGATATAGAGTGCCCATCATAGAGTGCAGCTGGGTAGACACATCTTCATCATTCCGATTCAAAACGCCACATATCGGACACATACGAACTCCTTTCCATAACTTTGGCAAATTTCTGTAGGTGGGCCTTCTTAGGTGGAGCGCTAAGGCATGGCTTTGGTGGCTCCTGACCAAGGTTGATGGCATCCTGCCGTAAGAGCTCACCGAGAATTAGTTGCCTGGTTTCTGCCTCACAAAGGGGAGAGTGGTAGATAGTGCCAAGTCCAGGCAGTAGCATGCCTTTTAGGTGTTCGGAACCCTTCTCCTCGTGGAGATGGGGATTGAGGGTCGCTATTTGGAGCACCTCGACCCCGTGTTTCGGCACAGTCTGGTGGCCCTGGGATGAAACTCCACCAAATCCCTCGAGGATAGATACTAATTCCTGGGGTTCTACGGCATAACCTGAGGCGTACGTGAGTATCTCTGCCAGCCTCAGGCTCATGGCATGCTCCCCTGCGTTCCCTGTCTTGATGATATCGACTTCAAATCCTAGCTTGGTTGAAATCAAAGAGTTCATACACTTATTTGTGATCTTTGATACCCGGCCCCATTTCTTGAAGTACATCCCTGCCGAAATTTTAGGCTTGTAACGCCATAGAATCCTGACCATAACATAGGGAGATTTGGCTATGCTGAAGCCGGCAGCATAGCACTTGACGTATTCCCACACTGCACCCGGGAAATAGTTGTCAGCATCTATAAAGCCAAGGTACGCCTTCTTAGCTATCATGGCGAAAAGTATTGCTGTCACCATGCCTTCAGCCTTGCCGTCCCTTACACGCTCATCCTCGCCAAGAAGATCCGTGTAACCAGCCTCGGCCAGAGCTCGGGCAAGACAGGGGTCTTTCTGATGGACAATCAGAGCCTGACGGCGGGTGAAGTGGCAAAACTGCTTTAGTGCATCCTTCTCCATCTCGAATCTGTCCACCGGCTTTCTCTGGCTGTTGGAGACCACTATTAGCAGACAGTCATGAGGAACTCCACTGATAACTCCTTGGAAGAGCTTAAGCCTCTCGTCCTTAATGGGTATGACAATAGCCATTTTCTCTTCGAAGTCCTTGATGACATCCTCCTCAATCTTTTGGACGGCAATGTTCTCCTCCAGCGGTAGCTCTTTAGCTCTTCCAGAGTCAAGCTCCAGCACCCTCTGCACCTCGTGGAGCCTGATCGAGCCAAAGTGCTCCGTATATCTAGGACTTTCTATCCTCATTTGACCTCCTTCAGCCCTCCGGCAACCTCCTGTGAAATCAATATGAGCCTATTTTTGCTCTCCACTCTATCTTCAATGGACAGTTCTCAAAGCTCAAGCTCGGCACGGGCCATTTCGAGCACTGCAGTCGGCTGTTGGCAAATATCTGGCGGCACTGCATCAGCCTCAATTATGGCTCTTAGTCCAAGGTTGCAAATCCTAGTGCCCTTGCCCGGTTCTTTTGTCCACTCATACCCGCCGAGCCAGCCTATATTCCATTCGCAGTCTTGTTGTTGGCACTTTAGGAACTTCTTGCCCATAACCTCAACAGTGTTCGCCATTGTCTTTACTTCAACCTCTTGCCTCCTTTAGGTTTCTTAGGGCCTTTTCTCAGATAAGCGGTACTCTGTTTATATGTCTTCTTAGCTGTTTTCTTGCTTCCCTTCTTTCCCATTAGCTCGAACTTACTCTTACGTTCGCTACTCCTTAGACATCACCAGCTTTGGCCCTTCAGGGGTATCTTGAACATCCAAGGTAATCCCCTCTACCACAGGGGCTAGCTCAGGCGCTACCAGCAGTGCCTTCGCGCCCTCATGCTCTACCACCTGGTCACCGAGTTCCTCCTCGCCCAGCACCAGGGCCAGCCGTCCCTGTGGCTCCAGCATCAGTCTCACGCCCATCTCGGGGTCGTCACTATGGGCTAGCAACATGTTTTTAAGGTGTTGTTTCGCATTTTCAGTCACTGTTAGCATTTTTTGCCTCCTTTTTGCTTGGTGTGCGTCTGCAACTTATATCCTATCGTACAAACAAAATGGCTCCATCCTCCGTATCCCGGCAGTCTACTGTTTCACCGTCAAGGATTCTAAGATACTCAATACCAATGAGCAGGACCTTATACCCTTCATAATCTATCACCAGGTCTCCAGAGAGCTCGGTGTCCAAGATGACTACAAAATTGCCCGTGGGGTCTGGTAGCAGCCTCAGCCCTTCATCTAAACCTGGCCGTCTAGCGATGAGTATCGCCTTCAGCACCCTTTTGGCATTCTCAGTAACAGTTACCACTTCATCTCCCTGACTAGTCTTGCTCTCTGACTTGAGCCTCTGGCATAACTGCTTTCCCTATTCTTGCTTATCCTTCGTCTCCTGCATTATCTTGAGGAAAAGTCCGCCTCCAGGCTCATCAGGGCAATCAAGTTGATAGTTTTTGATTCGGCCAGCACTAGATAGGTCCAGGAATACCTTAACACCATCTGACTCTATGACCTTATCTCCTTGGCGTTGCCTATCAAACTTGATGCTGAAAGTTGCCTTACCGGATTCGCTGGTGACAAGGATTCTGAATCCTATGCCTGTCTGGAAGCACCTGTGTATGAGCTCCTCTCTGAGCCTTTCTACCGCCTTGTTACTAATACTAAGCATACCTCTGTGTCCTCCTTCTCAATGGCTAATTTTTGCCAATAGTGTGTCTGCCTTGGTTTGCATAAGACCCTTGCCTTATTCAGTGAAGACAAAGTCCCTAGTTTGAGCATCACCTCAACTTTGGCTACGCTTGAAGTCCAAAACGGCCTTCCAGAACTCGCTCTCATCATTGGTTGGTTGCCGATTCATTATCCTGGCAAAGTTATCCACGATGTACTCAATCTCTTCTAACCAAAGGTTTAGCGCCCGCCTCAACCTATCTGCCTCGGGAAGCAGAGCTACCTGGCGCCCATTACGAATTACTGCCACCGCATCACTTTTCTTCTTTGTTACGGGGTCAGTAATCACTATCTCCTCAAACTCTATCCGTTCCGTCATATTTCGCTATCAGCACCCCGAAGCTAAGCCTATAGAAAAGGCGTTTTCCCAATACTCAGTCCAGGTATTCCCTAAGCTTTCTGCTACGCTTGGGATGGCGCAGTTTCCTGAGCGCCTTGGTCTCAATCTGGCGAATACGTTCCCTGGTGACTCCGAACTCCCACCCCACTTCCTCCAGGGTACGGCTACGTCCATCACCTAAGCCAAACCTTAATTCGACAACACGTCGCTCCCTTGCTGGAAGTGACGCCAGCACATCCTGTAGCTCCTCCTCCAACGCTCTGTTTATCGCTACCTCGGTCGGCTGAGGTAGCCTCTCATCCTCGACCAAATCACCGAGGTAGCTATGTCCCTCGTCCCCAATGGGAGTTTCCAGCGAAAGGGGCTGCTTGGCAGCTTTGATTATCTCGGCTACCTTCTTGGGGGAGGTCTGCATTTCGGCAGCCAATTCTTCCTCGGTAGGCTCTCGCCCGTATTCCTGAGCCAGGCTATGGCTAATGCGCAAGAGGCAATTTATTCTTTGCACCATATGAACTGGGATGCGGATGGTTCGGGACTGGTTAGCCACAGCCCGGGTGATGCCCTGCCGTATCCACCAGGTAGCATAGGTGCTGAACTTGTAGCCCTTTTGGTAGTCAAATCTGTCTACAGCTCGTATCAGCCCCATGTTGCCTTCCTGAATCAGATCCATTAACGATAGTCCCCGACCAACATAATTTTTGGCAACACTAACCACAAGCCGTAAATTTGCCTCAATGAGGCGCCGTCTGGCCTCCTGGGCTTCATTCTTGCTACCATGTTTGACCTGGCTGCCAAGCAACTTCTCCTCCTCAGCACTGAGAAGGGGGAAACTGCCAATCTCATGGAGATAACGCTTGACCGAGTCGGGCAGCGTTTCTGTACCCATGCCCCGGGTAACCTTTTCTGTCAGCCCTTGGCTTGCTTCCAATCCTAAAATCACGTTCACTGATGTATCAAAAGCCTCCACTTGCTATTCTTCCAACTCCTCTTCACTTAGCGGTTCATAGGACTTGACTTCATCATCCTCGACCCTGACGGTAAATAGTGCCCGGCATTTCCAGCAGCGGTAAGGCCCCTCATAGATTGAGCCGATCAAGTAGAAACTCGTTTCAGCGCTGCACTTGGGACATCGCATTACGAGCTTAGGCATTCTCGCTCAATTCATCCAAAGAAGTATTGAGTCTAATCTTGGATCTTGTCGCTTGGAGCACATCTTCAACTGAAAAGAATAGGTCACTATCAGGTGCTTTTCGCCGAATCATAAACTTGCTGACTTCGCCAGTCCAGGTATTACGCACCAAGTGGTCCACTGTCCCCAGAACCTTGCCGCCTTTATCTATTACTTCAGCTCCGTATTCTATTTCCATTTCCTATAATCGCCCCTTTTCTATAGCCCTTTGGTCACGGCTGATACTTTCGACAGCTTTTTTAAGCTGAGTAAGCATTTTGTCCAAATCCTGCTCTACCTTTTTCCAATGCCTAACCTTGTATAGGAGGCGCCCAATAATCCAGCCAGGGACCTCATAGGCGAAGACAAGACCAACGATTGTGCCATGTGGCTTTTGCTCTAGTCGCCAATCCTCCCTGAGCCTGGGTCTGGTAGTAAAAACCCAACTTATGCCACGCTTAGGGTAGTATCGGGATACCGTAGCTAAAGACTCAAGTTTCATCCCACCTAGATTCAACGTTACCTGACTTGTAGCACCTATCCGGCCCCTAACATTGGATACCGGCCGGGCATCGACAATCAGCGGGTCCCACTGGGGTGGCTGTTCAAGCTGACTGGCGAGGAGCTTAAAGCAGGACTCCACAGAAGCCACAATAAAGATTTCTTTTGAGGTTACCACAGTCCTGTCAGGTCTAAGTTTGGCCACACCAGATGGTAACGGGGCACTTTCCGGCATCTTGGTTGACGGCGATACTATGGTGGGCGACTTGGGCTGTTTATTTACTTTCTTTTTCCCTTTTCGGCTACCTCTAGTCATTTTACCTTTCTACTAGCACTTTTCTTACGCTTTTTACCATTTGACTTCTTGCCCGTCTTGAACTCTCTATGGTATTGTATCCTCTGGCCTTTCTTAAGATCCCTCTTTCCCATCGATACGAGCCTTCAACTCCATTACCGTGTAATATAAAATTTTATCCTGCCCTGAACCCAGTTTCCATACTCCATCTGCGCTATTTTGGCATACAAAAAGGGTTATCTTGCGATAACCCTTTTGGAAATGCGCTCACTTATTGACCTATAGCTCTAATCTGGCTGCTCTTCTGTCTCCATTATTTCAGTTACCAAGCCCTTCTGCACGACGTATGCTACTAGCTGTTGTCGGTTACGCAGTTGTAACTTCTCCAAGATGTTCTTAAGGTGAACCTTGACAGTATTCTGGGCAATAAACAGCTTCTCAGCCATCTCCTTATTGGTAGCTCCTTTGGCTAATAGCCTGACAATTTCTATCTCCCTCTCCGTAAGACCAGCCGGGCTGCTCTCCGCTTCCTTTTTCCTCATGGAAGCGAACTTGCCAATGAGTTTTTCGGAGAGCGGCGGAGATACCACGATCTCGCCATTGCCGATCAACTCAATAGACTTAACGAGTTCACCAACTTTCGTGTCTTTCAGGAGATATCCGGTAGCGCCTGATTCTATAGCAGAGAAGAGTTCCTCTTCGTTCTCACAATCGGTAAGCATAGCTATCCTTACCTCTGGAGACTTCTCTTTTATTTCTCGTACGGCTTTACTACTGTCACACTCTGAGATGTTGTTATCAATCAAAACCACGTCGGGCTTTGTTTCTTTAACCTTCTCGATAGCCTGCTCACCATTAACGCACTGGGCTACAACCTTAATGCTTTCTTCTTCCTCTAAGAGCCTGGCCAGCCCTTCGCGGAAGACCTCTTTATCGTCTGCCAAGAGCACCTTTATTTCGTGCATCTTACACCCCCGTGTACGGTGAGCAATATCACCCTGCCCTTCTCCAACTTAAGAAAAGTGTAACATCCTGACGGCAACAAGTCAAAAAGCTTTTTAGCCACAGGGGCAAAAGCTACAAAGCTTGCTATTTTGGGGCATTCTAGGTTTTAATCAGTTGTCCGTCGCCTTAGTATAATACTAGTGTGGTGATAGTGCCTCATAAGCTATATAGTGATCACGACGGGACCTAGCTAAGAATGAGCAATACTCCAACCAAACAGAAGATTAGACAAATGCTTGACCTTTTGAAGGGAGAATACGGTATCCCTGAGTGGCAACCTTGCTATGAACCGATTTCGGTCCTAGTCCGAACTATCCTCTCCCAGAATACATCAGATGCAAATTCAAGAATTGCCTTCCAATCACTCATGGCTTCCTTTGATAACTGGGAAGACGTAGCTAATGCCGATGTCAATACTATTGCCAATTGCATTAGGTGTGGTGGGTTGGGAACGATAAAGGCACAGCGGCTCAAACAGGCGCTTAAGGAGATTATACGGAAGCGAGGCCGACTTGAACTGGATTTCCTGACTCAGCTTACCTCGTCTGATGCCGAGGGTTGGCTTCAGAGGCTACCCGGAGTAGGACTAAAAACAGCACGTTGCGTATTACTTTTTTCATTGGGGACTCCGGTTCTTCCCGTGGACACACACATCCTGCGGGTGACCAAGCGATTAGGGCTAATCAGACCCAAAGCTTCACTACATGAGGCGCATCACACGCTGGCGGAAGTAGTCCCACCAGAGGATATCTATCAATTCCACATCCTTGTAATAGAACATGGAAGAAGGACCTGCCAGGCACGACACCCCAACTGCAATGATTGTGTCTTGAAAAAGATGTGCATGAGCTACAGTCTATGAATGTAAGGCACATCGTGACGTGACTAAGCGGGCCTCTGAAATCTTACATATTCCGTCAGATTGTTTAATGAGGCAGCTCTCTATGTGCCGTGCACTTGCTGCACAAGTGCTGTGCTGGGAAGTTTCCAAGAAATCCAGCCAAATGCATGAAAAGGCAATGACAGCGTGAAAAGCATAATCACGCACAGGACCGGGGGTCTTACTGAGCCTTTGATTTGATAGGCCCTAATGGACAAGTCCCTATTCTAAAAGAAGTAGCGCAAGTCCTCAACTTTATCTCATGGTATGTCTTCAGACCTGCGCTACTTTGAACAGCCTCAAACGGAGGGGAGGCTGAGTGAAATTGAACCGGCCTGGAATAGTTGGCTCCCTAAATCTGGGGTGATTCTTCTCACCCTTCGATCAGGTTGTGCTCAACCAGGTAGTCATGGGCAGCTTCCTCCGGTTCCATCTTATCAATGTCCACCTTGGCATTAAGCTCCTGCCAGACCGCCTGGCCCTGGGCGACTATTGCCGGCGTAGCCGTATCACCACCGCCGGGGAAGGTAGCCACCAGCTCATTGAGAATATCCTCAATCTCGGGATACATATCAAGGATATCCTGGCTGATATAAGGAACCAGGTCATACGGTGGGAAGAAAGACTGGTCGTCCAGATACACGTGCCAGCCATATTTAGCAATGATGGCATCGGTGCCGAAGACCATGGCTACTTCACACTCATGGGTTTCCAACCCCATCAGTGAAGCTCCCGGAGCTCCAGTCATGAGAGAAGCCTCAGCGACCTTAAAGCCATAGTGCTCCTCCAAGGCGGGCAGACCATCAGGGCGCGTGGAGAATTCAAAATCGACAAAGGTTTCAATCTCGCCCTCCTCCGCTTGATAAAGCGCCGCCAAATCGGAGAGGGTCTCTACATTATGCTCTTCAGCGAATTCAGCCCAAGAAGCCAAAGCATAGGTGTTGTTGTTCCAAATTGGATCCAGCCAGATGAAATCGTTGCCCTCTTCTTCCTCCTTTACCATCTCATAAAGTTCGTTGTTATCAATTCCAGGCTCATACACATGGGCGAGATGGGTCATCCAGGCTGTCCCGGTATAATCAGCACAAATATCAATGTCACCAGCTTCCATCCCTTGCCTAAGAGCCATAGTGGAGATATCCGCTACCAAATTAACCGTGAAGCCGCGGTCTTCTAACAACTGCTTCATCATCTGGCCAATAATGTACTGTTCGGTAAAGTTTTTGTTACCGACAGTCACCTCTTTAGGCTGTGCCGCACACCCCGCTCCCCCAAGAACCAGAGCCAGGGTCAAAACTACGGCCAAAATACTGGTAGTTAGTCTACGCATCTTCTCACCTCCTTAGAGAATTGAATACTGCAACTTTACTTCTTTAAGTCTAAATTCATCTCATATCTCTCACCTCCTCTCAAGACATTTCAGCCTTGACTTTAAGGCCACGCGAAGTCATCCAACTCTCTATACGTTCCAGGATGAAACCCAGGGTAATGGCCAAAGCCGCGGTAGGGGCTGCTCCCTGCAGTATGGTTAACGCCTGCATGGTGAACACCCCGGTTAATGTAATTCTACCCAAACCGGCACCACCAACAAGAACAGCCAGCTCCGCTGTCCCCACCGTTATAACTGTGGAGACCCTGATTCCGGTCATTATTACCGGCAGAGCCAGGGGTAGCTCTATCTTCCGAGCAATTTGCCCCCGGGTCATTCCCATTCCCCTAGCCGCCTCCACAATCGCCGGGTGGATATTGTTTATACCAGTATAGGAATTGCGCAAGATAGGAAGCAGTCCATAGATGACCAAGGCTACGATGGCTGACTGAAGACCAAAGCCGAGAATGGGAGCCATAATAGCAATCACAGCCAGGCTGGGGATAGACTGTCCCACATTGGCTCCACCAATTACAGGAGTGGTGAGCTTCTTAAAACCGGGGCGAGTGACCAGAATACCTAATGGTACACCGATGGCAATGGCTATAAGTTCCGCTATAAACACCATCTCAAGGTGAGACTTTGTGCAACTCAGTATATCACCCCAGGTAAAAGGCTTATAAACCCCCTCTTTAATCCACTCCAGGTTAGTAATCCAAACGGTGAGTCCAAGAAGGAGGGCTAAGAGGCTGATCAGGACAACATAACGCCTCATTCGGATTGTCTCCCCCGGGTAACCTCAGCTAATGCCTTCCGAATAATATCGAAGCCTAGCACTCCCTGCAATCTGTTATCCTTATTGACTATGGCTAGGTTCTTAAGTCCATGACTCAACATCAGGGAGAGAGCTTCATTTAGAACTGTATTTACCGTGGCTGTCACAGCAGAGGGGTTCATGGTCCCCCTAACACTATCTCCTCTTCCCAAGTCTGCCTGGTCAACCCACCCCAGGAACTTCCCATCATCATTAACTACCACCAGCCAATCAATTTCCTCTCGCTCCATCCGCTTTCGAGCGGCTTTTACCTTCTCGTCTGATTTCACCTTGGGTGGAGAACTATTCATGACCTCTTTTACTCGAATCAACTGCAATCCTTTAAGGGCTCGGTCAGCACCAACGAAATCCTCTACAAACTCGTTCTTGGGTCTATAAAGTAAATTGGTAGGTGTGTCATATTGGACTAACCGCCCTTGCTTCATCAAGGCTATCTTATCTGACATCTTGATTGCCTCATAAATATCATGAGTTACAAATATAATGGTCTTTTTTATCTCCTGCTGTATTTTTAGAAATTCTTCCTGCAACCTCACCCTGGTTATCGGGTCAATAGCCCCAAAAGGCTCATCCATTAGTAGTATTGGGGGGTCAGCGCCTAAGGCTCGGGCTACACCCACCCGCTGGCACTGACCACCGGATAGCTCGCTAGGGTACTTATTTATGAACTCACTGGAATCCATTCCCACCAGTTCTAGAAGTTGCTCTGCCCGCCTACTCCGCTTGGCTTTAGGCCAGCCTTTTAACTCAGGAACCGTCTCTATATTCTGCCCCACAGTCATATTAGGGAAGAGCCCTATCTGCTGAATGGCATAGCCTATATTCCTCCGCAGTTCATTCTCATCCATCTTGGTATTGTCCATCCCATCAATATATATATTACCTCCGGTAATAGGGATAAGGAGGTTTATCATTTTCATGGTAGTGGTCTTACCACAGCCTGAGGGACCTAACAACACACACAACTCACCCTTGCCGACCGCAAAGCTCATCTCCTTTACCGCTTCCGTCCCATCAGGATAGACCTTGGTCACCTTATCTAACCTTATCATTGTCTCACCTCGTCCTTAATCCCTTGGGGGTAACCCACCGCTCCACCCGTCCCATAAGGGCATCGACCAGCAGGGCCAGAATAGAGACAGATACTCCTCCCAGAATAATTAAATCCATCCGAGCATTTCTTAGACCTCGGAATATAGGAACTCCAAGCCCTCCAGCACCAATCATAGCGGCAATGGCAGCAATGCCGATAATTAGCACAATGGCATTTCTCAAGCCAGCCATAATAACCGGAACGGCAAGGGGAAACTTAACCTTAAAAAGGAGTTGCCTTTCATTCATCCCCATTCCCTTCCCTGCCTCAATCATTGCTGGATCAACCCCTCGAATTGCCGTATAGGTATTGCGCAATATAGGTAGCTGACCGTAGATAATCAGCGCGATGACGGCAGGAAGGAAACCGATAGCTGTCAATCCTATACTACTAAGAAGGAGCATAAGCAGACCAAAGATAGCCATACTGGGAATAGTCATGGCTATCTCCGCCAGGTAAAGCACAGTATCTGCTATATGCTCCTTACCTTTACCGGTAATATAGAGCCCCACAACTACACCGAGAATGACTGCTATTACAATGGCAACAAGAATTATCCAGAGGTGATCAAGCGTCCACCCTGCCAGCTTTTCTGGATGTTTACTTAAGTATTCCCAGGCTTCTAACATTTCTGAACTTACTCCTTAAAGTAGTTGGGAAGGGGAAGAGTCAAATTTATATCCTAAAACCGGGCTTGAAAGGGTCCCACACTGCTACTAGCTGGGTTAATGAAGGGTGCTTGAATTTTTCCTTAAAGATACGGTAATAAAGCAGTTCTTCTTTAGAGTGAAGATGTAAACCCTCCTCCGTATAGCAATTTTTGGTAAATTGTTCATCGGAGATTTCTTTTTCAGCGATGAGACCCAAGAGCTGGGTAGAGCCTGCCCCGGAACCAAAGGGGCGCTTTGTTTGAAAGGCGATATGTTGAGGGAGACGTTCGGAAAAGGCTTCCCTTAGAATCCATTTCCCTTTCCGCTCCGGACCGTGAACCTTCCAATTGGTGGGAAGTTTCCTGCAGAAATCGGTGACTTTTTGATCTAAGAAGGCGGCTCGGAACTCCAGGGAATGAGATGCCATTAGCCTATCCAGTCTTTGCAAGCCGGTATTATGAGCCACAGCAATTAATTCATCTATGAGCCTGGTTAGCTCTTCTTCATCCTTTGCCCTTCTCATCTGCTCTTCATATCCGGCAAGAAACTCATCTGCTCCCTCTCCACTCAAGACACAGCCGGTATATTGAGACGCAAGCTCAGAGGCAAGGAAATGGGCTACAGCTCCGCGCACATTATCCTCTTCAAAGGACTCCAGATAATAAATAGCCTCAGGTAAAGCCTTCCTTATTTCCTCTTCCCCATATGTATATACATAATGTTTAATGCCCAGATAGCGAGCTACATCTTGAGCGTGAGGAAGGTCTTCTCCTCCTTCTACAGTTACCGTAAAAGCCTTAATATCTGGTTGAATTTCTTTAGCAAGGCAGGCTATGATGCTGCTATCCAATCCCCCACTTAATATTACTCCCTCAGGAGCGTTATCCTTCATTCTTTTCTCTAGAGCTTCTGTAAGCAAATTGATAAGGATTTTCTTGGCTTCTTCCTTAGTCTCAAAATCTGGGGTTTTTATCTTCGGTGTAAATCTTTGAAACCCAAGCTTAGCCGTATAAGTATGCCCGGGCGGAAATTCCTTAATCTGCTGAGTTACCTCTGTGAGTGCTTTCGCCTCTGAAGCAAAGTAGAATTCCCCATCTTTGTAACCATAGTAAAGGGGTTTTATTCCAAGAGAATCTCGAGCCAGAACTAACTCCCCTGAGTCTAGTAGGGCACAGGAGAAATCACCATCGAGCCTCTCAGCAAATTGAGGCCCAAATTTCTGATACAAGGAGAGCAAGAGGGCCGCGTCAGTAAGGCCGGGGGAAGTTGCATTGTATAGGTGGCCATCGAGGATAGCGAATTTGCCATTCGCATGGCTACTTAATTGACGTTGTTGTGTGCTTTCTGATTTTAGTTTACAGCAACCTATTATTGTATATTCTTTAGGGCTTGTCCAAGTCTCGTGGGAGCCTCGGTGTCGAAGACTTGCCAGCATGGTTTCCAAGGCATTGATATTGCCTCCTTGGACTCCAGCTATTCCAGCCATAAGCACTCCTCGCCTTCATAAATACCCTTTTCTCAAGCAAAGCTTATTTTCCATTAGGCAAATAAATATAATAACACCTGAGGAGAGATGCTGTCAAATCACCCCAAAGTACACAGTTAACCTCTATGGCACGCGGTTACCACAGTACCCCCTCTGAAATTGCTCTTTCCCTCTGTGTCACCATGTAACAATCCGCCCAGTTGTTCAGCGGGAGCTGTGGCTACCCAGCGGTTGACTCCCCGAGCAGGAGAGGAATCCGAACTTTCTTGGATGTGTGGTTTATTCCAGGCATAGGAGAGAAGTCTGGGAAGGCAACTTTAAGGCGGATTACCTCTTCATAATGGCGTGGATCTGATGAAGACATTTGCGCTGAAAGTCGTTAACGGCTGCGTTAAAGCCTTCAATCTCGTTGAAATACTTACCAGCATCAATAGCTTTCCTTGCCATTGCTTTACAAAAGGCTTCCCCAACTAATTCTGCCAGCATTGCACCCCCTTCAGGGGACTCGCTCCCCTTCAAACCCGGGCCAAGGTATTTTGCTACCACAGGGAATCTTATGTATATCAAGACCTTTCCCGTATCAGCCGCATAAAAGACACGCTGCATTGGGTTCTCGCTTTCATCTGGCACTATACCCGAGAAAAACCCTCCTTTTGGACCCTTGAGCTTTCCTTTCGGTGGTCGTTTGCCAGGAGGAGCAACTCTGGCTAAAGCTACCGCTTCGTGGTTTCCAAGCGTGCAAGTAATCCACGCCTCTTCTTTCCATACCGAGCCAACGACTCTAAACCTTCCGTAATGGAGGTATGAATATTCTGGGTCTGGGTGGGGACGAAGTGTTACAGTGGGATCCAGAACCTGTATATTGGGGTTATCTGATTCCACTTTCACTTCATTTCTGACCGCTGATTGTCCCAATATATCTTGGGGAGCATAAATCGAAAAAACCCTTGGGGTATTTGGCTGTATATTTGCTGTGTCTGGCTTAATGATTAATTCGTGTATCTTTTCATCTAGCTTTTCATCGCCTTCACCATCTGTAGAGGAAAGCTCGGCTAACTCTCTATTTGCCAATCTATTTAGGAGACGGCACATATCATACAGCATCTTTTTTGTTCTCGGTAACACCTCGGTAGGCGGTTTTGCTTCCAGTTCACCTTTCTTCTTATCAATGAGTGGAGCCAAAGTGCTTTCAATTTCGGACTGCAGAGCTTGGCAAAAGGCATGACGCCGCCAGTTGAGCCCAGCCCTGGCTGGGTCTATTAATCCAAAGTCCCCTGCTCTCACCCGTTCTGCTATACCTTCACAAAATATCTCACCAAAGTAATAACATGCCGCGCCTTCATTTTCATATCTAAAAAGCTGATTATCAAGAATAGCGCCTTTGGTCTTTATTAAAAGCCCGGCTTCCCCAAACGGATTGTGACGGGGAGTTTCAAGCTCTGCGCTGCTTTCCCACACCCGGATGCTGATATTATCCCCAAATCCCGGCAGATTGACTGTTTCGTCCCAAACGATTTTACCTTCGGGGGGAGAGTAGGAAATTGGAATAGAAGACCTATCCGCCCCACTTTGAAGTGTCAAGATAACTTTTCTTTGCTCCGACATATTGATATCGCGGAGAGTATAATGATTTCTGACCTGACGCTTCAAAGTTTTATAATCCGGGCAGACCATTTCCTCGTTCGTTACACTTATTGTTATCTTAGTGCCATTTCCTTGCTCGATACCTACTTCCTTTCGAATTTCATCAGTGGCGGGTAAGGGGCTTCTAAGCAAGCTACACTTAGACCTCCTGTTTGGGTCTAACCAGATTCTTGCCCCATCCAGCACCCCATCGTGGATAGTGTTTATTTCCCCCTCTCCAAGCGCTAAGATCGCCTCCTTTAGTCCTCTACCAAATAGCCCCCTCACGCTACGACCTATCTCAAAACCGCTTGCCTCCTCGCCAAAAGTTATCGCCTTTTGAAGTTGTTCTCTGCTCATCCCCTCAGCGAAATCTTTTACCACTAATTTTTTACATTTCCCGCCTTTTATCCTCTCAACATAGATTTCAATCTGTCCCTCTCGGTTAGTTGATTCATGAGGCCTATTATAGCCATCATCACTATTTGTCACGAGCTCAACAATTGCATCGGTGATGCTCCGAACGCTGATTGGCTTAACAATCTTCGGGCTAATAGGTAAGTCAAAAGCCGACCCGAACTCCATTTTTCCCTCCTTCTTTCCGCCGTTAATTCTTGTCACCAAGCGGATTTCTTTCCTCACACGCTTTTAGAAACTCCGAGATTTCAATTTCATTGCCTTCTTCAGCCAGTTTCTTGCATCGGATAAGATTTTGCTTAACAATGCGGATTGGAGTTTCTAAAGTGCACCGCAACAGACTTCTAAATTCGGCTTCTGTCAGCGAGAATGCCCTCTTATCTTTAAAGAATCTTTTGTAAGTGTCACTCTCTTTGAGATAATTTATCAAAATCCTTTCCCGTCCTTTTAATTGCTTGGGGGCAGTCTGCTTTGTCACCTTAGCTCCCTCAAGTTGGTGTCCAACTTCAGTTGCGATCCTCTCACCGAATTTGGTTAGCGTGAACCCAGTTTTTGGACTGCCTGTAATCCAGCCCTTCTCACGAAGCTTCCTAAGAGGGCGATCCAGTTTATTGGAATCAGGCCACTGGGGATAGCGAAAGAGACAAAAGCTCTTGGGAAAGAGAGTAAAGCATTCTTTTACAAGGCGTTCAAATGTGCATTCTTCACCACTGCCGAGAATTGAACGCATTGCGAACACCATTAAGCGATCTATTTCTATCATTGAGTAAATTCTTTCGTCGAAGTTCTTATCCATAACGATTGGTTTTGTAGGTCCACATCAATTGTATCATAGAGAATTCAAGTGTCAATCAAGGCTCCTCCACCAATTCAGTGAATGGAAGTTCGGCTCATTTTGTATCTGTCAGATTCAGGAAAAGCAAAACTATTCCCTAAGCAGGACTCGAGTTCCTCGCTGCCGACTCCATTGTACGCTAATAGTCATGTTGGAACAAGGCAAGGAAGCTAAACCAGCATACTGAACAAACCGCTATTTTGTTAAGCATATTACCCCGGTACTTTGTTTAAAGGCTAATAATCGACGAGTTGTTATCCTGTCTCTCTATTTTTATCCCTCTACGACTTCACTCTTAGTCGGTGCGCAGCAATGTAACTTGACCATGTCAGTTTCTAAACGAATAATCTTTCTTTAATTTATTATGCTAAAATTATGGCAGATTAAAAGCGGTAAACCCAAGCCGTCCCAATATAGGGAAAAGGAGAAAACATGAAAATAGCACCCGGAATCATAGTGCGTTTTGGTCAACTTGTAGCCGAGGCGGAAAACTCCATTATTGATAGTATTACGAATAGGCAGATATCAGATGAGCCATCGATTACCAACAGATTTTTACAAGCAGTAGAAATGACGGTCAATCAGAGTGGCGATATACAAGGTGTTCAATTTCGAGCAAGGACGTTGACTTCACTGGGGCCCAATGCGGAAGAGAAAGAGGTGGGTGCCGATTTTATCGGTGTTTTAGACATACAATTACCAGGATTTATTGCATCAAAGGGTTTCCTATGTCAAGCAAAAAGGGAGGGAAAAGATATAAACGTAGACTATACCCCACGAAGAAGAGACGCTAAGGTAGGTTTTAATGGAGCTAGCGAGTTACAAAGATTGAAGTTGCAGACTAGCAAAATGTTGAATATTAGCCCGGATAGTTATGTCATTGTGTATGCAGACTCCGGCTTTGTTCTCGTTCCTGCTCTATCCGTAGATGGCATACGTTACATCAATGATGGCAATTATGTATATGGCAAAAATACAAGGCTTTTTTCCCAAGAGTTTCTGATGTGCTTCATCGGCGACCGGCGATTGGGTGCATATGATGACAGCACCTTGACCGCGCTAGCAAAGGAGACTAGGAGCAGATACGGAATAATATTCCAGTTACGTAAAGCGGGATAATAATACCCATGTGTGTTGTTGGCTTGAAATTGAAGACCATCCTCCAATGAGGTAGATTTGCTAGGGTAAGGGGCTTTAAGAATAGAGTTAGACTATTCTGCAGTGGGGAAATAACTATCCAATAACTACACCACTTTTTGAGTAATTGTTGAATGTACGTTCCGCTCCAGCCGATAGTCTAAGCTTTCATACAATGGGTAATGATCTGTACATATAGTGCAACGGTGAAGTGGGAAGTAGAATTATGAAGCCTTATTCATGTTATTACGATTTGAAGAATGTCATTGATAGGCCAGCGCCTATGCCTTTATGCTTCGCCGTAGAGAAGCAATATTCCTCAACCTTTGGGCGTGAGTCAATAACTTCTTCCTCAG